>JAABUU010000005.1_pt1 | contig 607357 bp, 462 predicted proteins | sample 5559301 | NCBI WGS metagenome assembly JAABUU01 (sample SAMN10711884, study PRJNA513360) | rock metagenome | isolation source: Antarctica rocks | place: Antarctica: Victoria Land, Richard Nunatak white
GGCCAATGAGGTGAAAGGTGGTCTTGCTCAGGTCAATGCCGATCGTCGAAATCTCCATGGTGAAACCTCCTGCCAGCTAAGATAATCCGTCTTCGGGTACAAGCGGCGGACCATTCCAATAGTGGGAATCCCGAAGGGATTTCCAAAGCGTGTGGGAAGGGTGGGAAGCCAGTTCTATGGCTTTCCATGCTTTCCACACGCTGTCATTTCCATGGCCTGTTTTGGGCACGCCTGTGTTTGCACGTCGCCGCTCTTCTGTCTCACTTGTCCGGGATGCTGAGTTCGTGCACAGAGTGACGAGAGGGCGTTTCTCGTTACTTAAAGACCGAGCGATGATGACGGACGTCCCGAGATTACGCCCGGGTGGGCACCTTCAATCGCGATGTCCCGATGACGCTTGGACGTGTGCCTCCACAGCACGCAGGTGGGGTGCAAGGAAGGCTGCCCGGTCCTGTCCATGGTTCAGGGCTCCCGCGCCGCCGGCCGTCAGGACATAGGGAGCCGTCACGCCCAGAAACCAGAAGATGGATCGCAGGTAAGGCTCGACGAAATTGAGCGAAGTCATCTGGGGTTGAGAGTCGTAGGTTTGGCCCGTCGCGATGATGATGGTGGCTTTCTTACCCACGAGCAGACCCTTTGGCTTACCGTCCTCAAAAACAAAGGTCCTTTTCACCCGTACGATCTGATCGATCCAAAGCTTGAGAACAGACGGAACGCTGAAGTTGTGCATCGGTGCACCGATGACATACTCGGTTGCATGTTCCAGTTCCGCCACCAGGGAATCCGAAAGAGCCAGAATCTCGGTCTGCTCCAGGCTTCGCACCTCCTCGGGTGTGTACGCAGCACTGATCCAATTCGCGTCAATGGGCGCAATCGATGTTGCGGTGAGATCGCGTTCCAGGACGGAACTGTCAGGGTTTGAGGCTTTCCAACGGTTCACGAAGGCGGCGGAGAGTTCGCGGGTGACAGAAGCTCCGTAAAGGGGGCTTGAATCGATATGTAGAAGCGTGGGCACAAAACCTCCTTTGGTTCGATACAGATCGAATATCTAAGAGATGGCTTTCAAATCTTTCTGGATTCTTTCTTATTCGATTTGCATCGAACTAGCTAAATGACCAAGCGTTCCAAAGATAAGGATCGAGAGGCACCTGGCAAGTTGGTAGAGGTGCTACGCGCGCTCTCAGATCCGGTTCGTTTGGAGATCGTTCGGCAATTGAGCGTCGAAGGCGATAAGGCCTGCAGTTCGTTTGGCATTGATATGCCGAAGTCATCGCTATCCCATCACTTCCGCGTTTTGCGGCAAACCGGCATCATTGCTTTCGAACACCAGGGTACGGTCATCATGAACCGGCTCCGAAGCGAAGACCTGAACGAACAATTCCCTGGTCTGCTAACGAGCGTGTTGGCCGCGGCAAAAAGTGACATAAAGGGTCAGCGATCATAGTGTTCGGATGAGCCGAGGCACGAGTACTGCTTTGACAGGACCCGTGACCTGCAAGGAATCATGGAGAGTGACTGCATTCGGGGACATTGGTACTGACAAGTCGGATTTTCGTCAGCGAAGTCGCAGGCGTTTCGGACTGCTGTCCATCTGGCCGATAGCGTCATGGAAGGGCTCTCACCGATCTAAACCGTAGTTCAGGGACGTTAAGCTCGCCAAGCTCAACGTCTCGGAAGTAAACCCTGAAGATCTCCTCGTCCATCTCCTCGAAGCCGAGGTCTTCGAAGGAGAAGACCTGGCTAATGAAGATCCTGTCCTTGTGCCAGCTGATATCCCCGCTACTGTTGACACGCCTCGTCTGAAACCCTCGTGGATATGTAAACTCAGTGGCTAACCTCGAGAACATAACGGAGCTGCGCTGATACAAGCTGGCAGGCGTGGCGTTGTTGATTCCCTCGTGCGGCCGCTCGTGGTTGAAGATCTGCCGAAAACGATCGAACTTCTTCTGTTGCAGCTTGAGCGTCAGCGCTGCAGGCTCGGTCGTGTCCTCCTTCAGAGTGCGATGCATACGCTCGTGACGGCCGTTCTGCTGCGGCCTGCCGGGCTGGATGCGTTCATGCACGATGCCTAACTTCGTCCAGCTGATCGACAGCTTGGACAGGCCGAGTAGGCCACTGCCGGCGAACGGAGTGCCATTGCTGGTCCTGATCCGAGCCGGCATGCCGTACTCCGTGCATTGCTGCTTCGCAGACGGCTGCGACCTGATCCAGGTCCATCCGTAAGACCGTCTGACAACGGATGAGTAGCGGCTGTGCGCATCAGTGATGCGTGAATGGATCGCAGCGTGCGCCGTTTCCCGTGCTGAAGTAGCCCTTGAAATCCATGCACCAGAGCTGGTTCGGTGCCGTGACCGTGGAGAACGGTTCGGAGTACGGCGTGGTGCGCCGCTTCTTCTGCTTCGGGTTTGTCAGGCCGGCCCTGCTGAGTATGTTGCCGAAGGTGCTTGCTGCTGGCCAGTTCACCCGTGGTTGCAGCACTTCCAGCCGCGCCTTGAGCTTCCGGCCCCCCCAGCTTGGGTGCTTGTTCCGCAATGCCAGGATCGCGTTCTCTGTCACCTCTGAAGTCGCGTGCGAGCACCCGTGCGGCTTGCGACTTAGAGCGAGCAGCCCTTCCGGCCCGACCTCTTTGTAGCGGTTGATCCAGCGGTAACCAGTTGGCCGAGAGACTCCGAACTCACGGCAAAGATCCGACAGCGACATCTCCTCCTTTTGATAGCTCGACAGGAACTGCAGGCGTTGATCCACGATACGACTCTCTTTCCAGGGCATAACGCATCATCGGCGGACACCCAAAGGTTAGGAACCATCAGCCTTCCGCTTCGCTGTAACGCATGTCCCCGGTCTACTTCGTAACGCAAGTGCTAAGTACGCTGAGAGGCTCCGCCTCTGGCGCGCGCAAGGGGTTTCCCCATAATTTTCGTTCCGAAAATCACTCGCTTCGCTCGCCACTCCCGTTGGTCGGGTGGGAGATACCCCTCCCCTTGCACTTGCCGCCTCCGCTGGCGTGGGCCAGGGCCAAGGCGTGTTTGTGAGCAAACACAGCACAGCCATTCAAAAGCGGAGGACTCACCCCATGCGCAGCATCGCCAACACCACCCAAACCACAAACGACCGCAGCAACAGCAACACCGTTACAACTCTCCTCCCACCCGCAAAACCGCAGACGGCGAAGGAAGTTATCGCCGCCAACGTCAAGCTGCTCATCAAGCAGTTGGAAGCCGGACAGTCCGAGGGACTCACCGCCTATCTCGCGGCAATGGGCAAGTTCCACAACTACTCTCTGGGCAACATCCTTGAGATCGCACGGCAGAAGCCGGACGCCACACGCGTTGCCGGGCTGTATGCGTGGAACCAGCTTGGACGCAAGGTGAAGAAGGGAGAGAAGGGCATTCGCATTCTTGCCCCCATGATCGGCTTTCGCCGCAAGAAGGACGACGAAGCCAAAGCGGGCAGCGACCCCGCCGCGATCAATGCACCCGTACTGGTAGGCTTTCGCCCGGTTTACGTCTTCGATGTGAATCAGACCGAAGGCGCAGAACTCCCCGACCTCAAGGAACGTGTCAAGGGAGAAGCGGGCAAGTACCGGGAACGATTGATCGACTTCACCATCGCCCAGGGCATCACGCTTGAATTCAAGGAGAGTATCGCTCCCGCTTTGGGCATGAGCTACGGCGGTAAGATCGCCATCTTCCCCGGACAGGCTCCCGCTGAGGAGTTCAGCACCCTAGTCCACGAACTCGCGCACGAAATGCTCCACAAAACCGAGCGCAGGACAACCACGACGAAGACGGTGCGGGAGACGGAAGCCGAGGCCATAGCCTTTGTGGTCAGCCAAACCATCGGGCTAGACCCAGGTCGCGCGTCAGCCGACTACATCCACCTGTACCACGGCAACGCCGCATTGTTGGCCGAGAGCTTGGAAGTCATTCAGAAGACTTCAGCCCTGATTCTGTCCGCCATCGAGACGGAGCAGGTTACAGCCGAACCCGACGGAGCCACCGACGCAGCACTCGCGGAGGTGGCGTAATGCAAACCATCCTCCAAATTCTCAAGAGAGCGGGAGGCTGGTATCCCGGCCTCTCTCTCAAAATCGAAAACCTGCCGTACATGGCGCTTGTCATCGAGGCTCTGGACGAGTCAGGCCCGATGGGACTTCCCGCCCTCTCTGTCGCGCACTATGGCGAGCAGAACGGCGACCTGATGCGTGACCCGGAGATGTGTTTCGAACTTGGACTGACAGGGGGAGCGCACCTGAACCCCTTCTACTGGCGGAACGACTACACCGGCACCGAGCAGTGGAGCCGCACCATCGTCCGCGACCACTATGTGCATTTGTTCGAGTTGCACAAGCAACATCAGCGATTCGCCGAGTTGTGGGACAAGAACCTGCGCTTGCAGGGCTTCGCCGAAGCCTTCGAGCGGCAGCAGTCTTCACTCGCCTAAACCTTTCCCCGCCAGCGGAGCGGACAAGGTAAACGCGTTCGCTCCACACCCTCAACCGCAGTGCAAACCGCTCAAGGAGAGCAGTCATGCAGAACAGCAGCGAATTCCAGTACATCGCCATCGACACCATCCACGAATCCGCCACCAATCCCCGTCGCACCTTCGATGAGACCAAGTTATGTGAACTTGCCGAAAGCATCCGCAGCAATGGCCTCATTCAGCCCATCACCGTGCGCCCCAACTCGGAAGGTTTCGAGATCGTCGCGGGAGCAAGGCGCTTCCGTGCTGCCCAGCTTGCGGAACTCTTTTCGCTGCCCGCTCGCATTGTCGACATCAACGACGCGCAGGCGCTCGAATGGCAGTTGGTAGAGAACAGCCAACGAGTAGATGTTCACCCCTACGAAGAGGCGCAAGGCTTTCAACGCTTGCTCGACATCCCCGGCTATGACGTGGCCGCACTCGCCGAGAAATCCGGCAAGAGTGCAAGCCATATCTATGCCCGCCTGTCACTCCTGCAACTTATCCCCGAGGTGGCCGAAGCGTTCACTCACGAGCGCATCACGGCCAGTCACGCGAACCTGATTGCCCGTCTGCCCAAGGAGAGCCAGGCCGCAGCTTACGAGCAGTGCTGGCGGAAGGATTGGCAGGACAAGGAAGCGCACTTGCTCCCGGCCAAGCACCTTTCCGCGTGGATACAGGCCAACCTCTACCTCGCCCTTGCGGATGCGCCGTTCGACCGCGAGGACCGCACCCTCAATCCCGTTGCCGGAGCTTGCGTCACTTGCCCCCGCCGCAGCGGATACAACACCAGCCTGTTTGCGGACGTGCAGGGCGACCAGTGCCTTGACGCTCCCTGCTATCAAAGCAAGATTGCGGCACACGTCGAACGCGAGATTGCCGCACACCCCAACTTCATTCAGATCGAGACGACATGGAGGAACCCAAAGGAGCAGAGACCCGGTGCGCTCACGCGCGGCAATTACCGGGAATTGTCGAAATCCGCCGCACCGGAGAACGTGGACGCAGAACCTGTGCGGTCGTGTGATGCCGAGCGGTCAGCGATTGTGGTCTTCGGGAAGGGTGTCGGCACGACCGTCCCCGTTTGCACGGACCCGGACTGCCCCGTCCACACTAACCGGTTACAGCCGCAGCGGGCAGAGGCCCCTGCGACAGCGCCCGTCACTTCGCAGCCGGAGAGCGAAGAGAGGCTAAGCCCGGAAGAAGCGGAGGAACAACGCCAGCAGTTCCAACGAGAGCAAGAACAGAGGGAGAAAACGCGCAAGCAGGAGTTCCAGCGTCAGCAGGAGGACTATGAAGCCGAACAGAACCGCAGAGCCGAGTTGCAGAAGAACCGCGAAGCTACGTTCAATCGCATCATTGACAACGCACCGGCGATGTTCACCGCAGCCCAACTGAGGGTGTTCCTCCGTGCCCTTGTCAACCTCGACCCCTATGACTTCGCCGAAGACGTAGCCGAGCATTATGCCAGTGGAGACGAGAACGACCAACGCACGCCAGAGGAGATTCTGCTTTCCACGCTCGACAGCCTCACCGATGACAAACTGACCGGCTTTGCCCTTCGGCTAGCCTTGGCCGGTCACGTGTACATCCCACGCGAAGGCGATCATGACTTCCTCACCGAAGCAGAGAACGCATTTGCTTCACCCAAGCCGAAGAAGCCGGCATCGCCGAAGAAGGCGGAGAAAACTGCTGAGGAGAAGAAGCCCACAACGAAACACGCTTCAAAAAAGCGTATCGCAGCGTAGACAAACAGGAGGGGAGCCGCCCAACTCCCCTCCACCTTTCAATCACCGATACCCGATTCCATCCTGGCTTTGACGGCTTACGGCTCCTCTCGCTTCGCCGGAGCCGTAAGCCGTGCGCGGCAATGCCTCGGGCGCTCCCCGTCCGACAGGAGACTTTCACTTCCCTAAGAACCGGACGTGATCGTTTCCGCCATCCGGCTCAAGCCGTAGATAAGCCTCAGGTGAACGAAGCCGGTGTGACAACGCACAAGGTTCAGCGATGTGCGCGGGCCTTCTTGAGTTTCTTTCGAGACTCGAAGTAGCCGCACCAGCCAGGATCGAACGGATTGGCATCCGCCTTTACCTTGACATGCGTCGGAGGGGAGTTTTGGTGGATCAACAAACCAGACGGCCACCGAACGCGACAGTTGGGGGCTGTGCCCGGCAAGCGCAGCGAAGCACCACCTTCTCCCTTCCAGCTGGGCCAGTATCGCTTGGCGATCCAAGGCAGGCTTGTTCGGATGTGCGTCACTCGTTTCACAGTCAACCCTCGACCTTGGAATGAGTGAGTTCACACCGGAGCCAGTCGAGCTGCTCCCATTGTGTGTCCGGGCAGCCCGGATGTCCGCAGTAAGGAAGTGTTCCTCGATAGCATAAGCTTCGTGATTCTTAGACCTTCCTCCTCTATTCTCGGCCGCATCATAATCAGTCCTCACAAGCCGCATTGTCGGAAGTACCGGCCCAGTATCAGATACGGAGCGTTTCTATCAGAGCCTTCAGAGCGGAGGGTTGATTCCGACGACTGGGATAATAGAGAAAATAACCGGGGAAGCTGGGACACCAATCGCTGAGCACCCGCACAAGTTGATCTTCGGCGATCATTGCTGCAACTAGGGGCTCCATGGTCATGACGAGGCCCAAACCTGCGAGAGCTGCTTTTATCGCTAGATCTGGATCGGAAAAGGTCAGCCGACCTTGAGGGTTTACATTCAGTGAACGCCTCCCTTTCTGGAACTCCCACCGGTACACAGCACCTTTCCTGAGGCGAAGAGCGATGCATGCATGGTTTTTCAGATCGTGTGGTGATCGCGGCTCTTTATTGGATTTGAAATATTCAGGAGAACCCACAACCGCCAACTGCATATCCCGGCCGACGCGGACAGCGATCATGTCGCGTTCGATAAACTCTCCGATGTGTATGCCAGCGTCATATCCCCCGGCTACAAGATCGACCATTTCTGTCGAAGAAGTGACATCGAGTTCGATCTCGGGATAGGCCGTAGCGAACGTCTCCAGCTTCGAAAAAAGGACTAGACGCGCAGCTGCTTGTGAAAGGACTAGCCGAACTTTACCTGTAGGCCGATCCCTGAGAGTGCGCGCCGCTGCTAACGATTGCTCTATTCGTTCCAAAGCCGGATTGAGGTCGTGAAGGAGGGCAGTACCTGCGGCGGTCGGGGAGACGCTACGTGTCGTGCGGGCCAACAACTGGAGGCCAAGTTTCGCTTCCAGGGTGCGCATCATGTGGCTCACAGCCGATTGCGAGAGTCCCAGGCGTGCCCCGGCACGAGTGAAACTTTTCTCTTCTGCAACGACGGCAAAAATCGCTAGCTCGCTCAGTTCGTTACGCATGATTCATGAATTTTATGCATTAGGGAAAACGAAGTCACCCCTCTACCGCCATTGGGCTGACGGCTATAGCTTTGGTATTGATAGTGCCGATGGACTTCCGGTTCGGAAGCATCGTATCGGCGAGATGACGCCAGCAACTTTAACGCCGACGTTTTGGAGATGAAGGATGAAGATCGCTCTCGTGACTGGAGGCAACAAAGGTATTGGATTTGAGCTCTGCCGTAATCTCGCGCAAGCAGGGTGCCGTGTACTCCTCGGAGCTCGCGACCGGGCACTCGGCGAGAAGGCTGTGGAACGCCTAAAGCAAGAGGGTGTGGGAGAGGTTGCAGTTTTGGAAATCGATACCACCAAGCAGCAAACAGTGACGGCCGCAGCACAGGAGATCGCGGACACTTACGGGCGGCTGGACATTCTCATGAATAACGCGGGAATCAATGTAGAAGGTGATGGACCGCCGAGTGTTGCAAATCTCGAGGTGGTGCGGATGTTGTTGGATACCAACTTCGTCGGCACGTTACGGGTCACCCAGGCAATGCTCCCGCTCCTCAAACGGTCCCCGTCCGGCCGCATTGTGAACGTGTCCAGTGAACTCGGCTCTTTGTCCATGAACAGCGATCCCGAGTGGCTTCACTACGATGTCAAGCTGATCGGATACAACGCTTCGAAAGCGGCGATAAACATGCTGACCGTGCAACTCGCATGGGAGCTTCGCGGCACGAACGTAAAAGTCAACTGTGCTAATCCAGGCTTCACCAAGACAGATCTGAATGGAAATCGGGGCACGCAGCCGGTTGAAGTAGGGGCAATTGCAGCGACACGCCTCGCTTTACTAGAGGACGACGGCCCAACAGGCATCGCGGTTTCGAAGGATGGACGTGACCCTTGGTAGGTCCATCTGCAGGCCATGAGCAGTCGAAAGAGGAGAATATATGTCAATAGCGGAAGAAGCTCAGTCATCCGGTCTGACCCAGGAAGAACTCGGGGCGATCGACACACTTTATCGGGCTTTCAACGACCGAAACCCCGATCTGCTGGATCAAGCCTGTTGGCCTGATTGGCAAGACATCCCTCTCGCTCCAGGGCAGGAAGCCGGAACCACCGGCTTGAAGAAAATGATGCCGCTCTTCTTCGCGGCCTTTCCTGATCTGAAGATGGAAATTCACGAGGTCATCGGCTCTCAGGGGCGAGCCGGTGTGCGCGCCAGCATGGTAGGCACTCATCTTGGGGAATTTTTCGGTGTACCTGCTTCAAAGCAGCAGGTGCGCGTCACCTTCCACGAGTTCCATCACTTTCGAGATGGCCGCTTAACACATACCTGGCATGTCGAAGACTGGTTCGGGATGTTTCAGCGTATTGGACGTTGGCCGCCCGCGTAGGGTGCCCTGAGTTTCAATACCGGTGTGCTCGTCCCGCGGCTCACACCAACGATGCATAACGCAAGACTAGATCGCAGGCGGAAAGACCACCAGGTGGGCTTCGCTCGCCATAGTGCAAGGAGATCGACATAACCACATCGAATTCGTCCCCCAGTTCCGTAGTGATCTACCACTCTGGCTACGGCCACACCCAGCGGATGGCAGAGGCCGTTGCTGAAGGTGCAGCAGCAACTCTATTTGCGCTCGACGCAGAGGGGAACCTCTCGCAGGACGGATGGGCAGCCCTTGACGCAGCAGACGCAATCATCTTCGGCTCACCAACCTACATGGGAGGTCCGAGCTGGCAACTCAAACGGTTTGCCGACGCGTCCTCGAAGCCGTGGTTTGAGAACAGATGGCGAGACAAGGTATTCGGCGGCTTCACCAACAGCGCAAGCATGAACGGCGATAAGCTCAACACTCTTGAATATTTCGTTCTTCTTGCCGGGCAGCACAGCGGTCTTTGGGTCAGCCTTGGCATTAAGCCAGCGAACGTCAAAGCGTCGAAGCGTGACGATCCGAACAGGATGGGTTCATATATCGCGCCGATGGCTCAATCGGACGCAGATGCAGCGCCGAGCGAAATGTCAGAAGGTGATCTTGAGACCGCTCGCTACTATGGTGCGCGTGTAGCGGAGATCGCCGAGCGCTTCGCGGCTAGCCGTCGCGCATAAGAAAAGCCCGATGTGCAGGCATTCTCGTCAGTCCCCAACGCTTATATGTGTAAATTTCGGCAGGGAGAACCCGCTTTGGTTTCTCCCTGCACCCACATCCCGCTACCGGCCCTCGCTCGCCGGGTGCGGGTGTTTTCGATTTATCAGGTTTCGGATGCTGACTTACGAGCGATGATTTACTCAACCCATTCATCGAACTTCTGCATCAGCGCCATTAGCCCAAGCCCCAGGACAATAGGCAATCCCCACAATGGAAATGCCACGCTGTCAATGACACGGCGTTGCGGAGATCGTCCAGTCGAGAATGCCCGCATTCGTAGAGCCACAAGCAAATCGCTCCAAAGTAGGCAGTTAGCGAGGCCCCTATCATCAGATCGTGCTGGTTCATAGCTCCTCCCCTGAAACCGCTCCTGAAATGGCGAGCGGATTAGCTTATCGAATGAATGGCAACGCCGTTGTGAACTGGTTCAGTTCAATCCGTTGCGATAACAACCTTGCCAATGGTGCGTCCCGATTCAAGGAGATCGTGGGCGGCTCTCATCGTTTCGGGAGTAAGCCCTGTGAGTCGGGTCGTTACAATCGGCCGGATTCGTCCTCCAGCGACGAGAGCAGCAATAGCTTCGAGAGTGCGTCCTTGGCTCTCGACGTCATACCCGTGGAGAATCTTGCTGAAGACCATCTCCATATGCAGCGATGCGGACTTCAGCATAAGGCCGTTAGCGTTGAGTGAAGGGGACATATCAATGACTGCGAGATGTCCGAAGGGGCGAAGCAACTCCGCTATCCACGGGAGGTTTTCAGCAGTCTTTGCGGTCGAAAAAACCATGTCAACCTGCTCAATGTGTTCTGCTGCCAGCTGCTCTTGGAAGTCCTTGCTGTGGTCAATCACAAGATCAGCCCCCATCTCATGGCACCACTCGCGGGATTCGGGACGCGACGCGGTGCTAATGACCAGAGCGCTTGTCTCCGCTTTCAGGAGTTGTGTTGCGATGGATCCTACTCCGCCCGCGCCGCCGACGATGAGCACCCGTTCGACCCCGACTGGCAGATCGCTTCGCTCGCGGAACATCGCCTCCCAAGAGGTGAGCGCGCCTATCGGAAGGGAGGCTGCGTCAACGAACGTGAGGCTTTCGGGAATCTTGGCTAGAATTCGGTGATCCACCACCACACGTTCAGCCCAGGCACCATCTCGCGTCATATCTCCAGTGCCGAAAACTCTATCGCCAGTCTTGAACCCGCGAACACCGGAGCCGGTCTCGACAACCACACCGGCGAATTCCCAACCAAGCAGGACACGACCGCCCGGTTCTGCGCTGCGTGTCCTGCGAATGAAAGTTTCGCCTGGGTTGATCCCGACTGCATGAACGTCAGCAAGCACATCGAACTCACGAAGGGTGGGTTCCGGGATTTCTGCCAATTTGATAGCGAAGTCTTCGAGGCTGTGCGCTTTGTCGTAGACGAGAGCCTTCATAGGGAAAACCTTTCGAGGAATGTGAGCCGGATTCCCGCGAGCGGCCCTCCGAGTTGCTGAAGCCGTCCTCCAACTGCCAAAGAACCAAGATCGACGGACTCAAAACCGATTTCCTCAATGAGGTTGTGAACCGGCTTCTTGGCGTCAGGGTCATCGCCTGAGATAAAGAGAACGGTGCGTGGCTTGGAAGGGGAAAAGTCGGAAATCCAAGCCATCGGAACCGAATTGAACGCCTTCACGACCCTCGCGCCCGGCGCTAGGTCCGCAATGATTTCGCTGGAAGTGCGTCCCGAGATGTCGCCTAAAGTTAGCGGCGTTAAGCCAGCGAGCCGATTGGTTGTGTCAACAAGAACGCGCCCTTTCCAGTCGGGAATAGAGAATAACGCCTTTTGCACATCCGGCCAGTGTGCGGCCAGGACGACGATGTCCTGCTCTGTAGCCTGCTGCGGGGTTCCTGCTTCTGCGCCAGATCTCAGGTTCTTCACAAGTGGGGCCAGTGAGTCTGGGCCTCGGGTGTTGCTCAGCAATACCCGATGACCCACGGCAAGTGCATGTTTGGAAATAGTCTGAGCAACGACGCCCGCGCCGATAAAGCCGATCCTCATAATGCCTCCCCTTGAGGTTCGGCAGCGTTCGCTATACCCGCTACCACGACGACCGTAGCGCCTCGATCAAGAAGACGTTGTGCAATGGCGGCACTGATGCCCCGGGAACCTCCTGTGACGAGCGCGCGGGGACCCGCGAACTCCTTAGATAGGTCAAGAACGGATTTCGACATGTTTCCTTTTCTCCTTTGTGATCGATACGCAGCAGCGAGGCGCGTAATATGAACCTATCGATTCAGATATAGTGGGGAAAGCAAAGGATTCAATGCTTCCGGTAGTGATCTGCCAGGCAGTGGCCCATTGGTTCCCTACAGTGCGAGCGAAGCTTAGATGAATTACTACACGAAGGCACTCGCGAAGGAGCTCGGCGCTGCTCACAAGATTCGTGTGAACATCGTCACCCCGGTGGCGTCGACGCCTGGCGGGGACATCATCGCGGAACGAGATCATGGCTGCAATGGGCTTACCTGCTGACGCTGCGGCATCACAGGTTCCGCTTGGTCGGCTTGGTTTACCCTCAGACCTCGCGGAGGCTTCGGCGTTCTTGCTCTCTCCGCGCGCCATCTGGATCACTGGGCAGAACTTCCACGTTGACGGCGGCTTCACGTTCTAAGCTGCGACTAAGCTCCAAAGGCCCACCCTCGCAAGTGTTTTGTGAGGGTCGGACTTTAGTTTTCCTATCGGATGCATATCTAATACCCCATATACCGAAGAGCGATGTCGACGACTTTCGTCAGTTCTGCTTTGGTCGCTCCCCCAACTCCTTGTATACAAAGCCCTTGAAGAAGCGTCCCAAGGTAACGCGCGAGAGCCACAGAGTCCGTTTCCGGTGAGAGCTCGCCAGACTTCTTGCCTTGTTCAAAACGCTTTCTCGCGATTAATTCCCTATGCTTTTTGCCCTGAAGGAGCCACTGCTTAACCGACTCCGCCTCGTCGCCGACCGCAAGCGCCGCGTTAAGCGATAGGCAGCCCTTGGGGTTCCCGGGCGTTGACAAGAAATCCACGGTAGTTCGCAACGAGCTTTCGATGACTTCGCGGACCGTAGGCTTTTCGAAGGCCTCGCGGATGAAGCCCTGATACGTATTGACGTAGCGCTCGAACGCCTTCTTGAAAAGCTCTTCCTTGTTACCGAAAGCGGCCCACATACTGGACCGGTTGATCCGCATCGCGTCTGTAAGATTTTTGAGCGTCGCGCCTTCGTATCCCTTTTGCCAGAAGACGCGCATCGCCGCATCGAGCGCAGCATCCGTATCGAACCCTCGCGGACGGCCCATCCTCGGATTGTCAGTAGCTTTAGCCATTGCTTCTATTTGATACACGAGTGAGCCCAAAAGGATGAAACTCATGCACCTGTCAGAAGATCGGGTACATCTGAATCTTACGTTCCACAAATGCCAGCCAAGAATTGCACGTATGCGCAGCAAGGCAGGGCCACTATCTGAGCCTTGAGGTTCCGATGTGCCGAAGATAAACGAAGCGACCTGAGCATTGGTCAGAACTGATCCAGCAGGACTACATCCGTCCTGCCGGGTGCTGTCTCGTGGTGTGCCCACAGTGCGGGGCTGCGGCTGGCGTCTGGTGTCTGACTGACCGTCCGACACCGAACGGCGGTCGTTTGCCGCTTCATAAGGAACGTTGGGAGGCGGAAAGCTCGGGCACATCGGCTGGCACACCTTTCGGCACACGTACCGCTCGTGGCTGGACGACACGGGAGCACCCATTGGCGTCCAGCAGAAGCTAATGCGGCACGCCCAGGTCTCAACCACCATGAACGTGTACGGAAACGCACTGATGGAGTCCAAGCGCGAGGCGAACACCGCCGTTGTTAACAAGATTTTGAGGAGTCATAACGATGAAGGGAAGGACCTTGCAACCGCGCCAGAGAACCCCACGGAGAAATGCTGACTACTCTTACATGGGGTTATCTGGGGTTGGCGTTCCGCTAAGTGGTTGCGGGGGCCTGCAACGTCTCGAATTTGCTCGTCATTCCGTTCAGCCGCTCACTAGCAGCATAGCTCCGAAACTACCTTTTATCTCTGCCAGGACAGTGAACTGGAACGTAACAAAGCACAATGGATCGCTCCTTTGGGCGCTCTGAGATGCCTCTGGCACCGCGTCCTTTGCCCTTTCGACCTCGACGTTTGCATTCAATGCCAGAATGCGAGTGCAATTTCGAGAGTGGTAGTTGTTCATCTTCCGAGCAGTCGAACGGTTAGGTTCACGCGTGTATCGGGCGAAAGCACAGGGTTACCCCGACTGCTCTCTGCCGTTTACCAAGGGCTTATCCCCCCATTTCTAAGGAGCCTCTTTGCGACCGTATGGAACGGGCCACGCGTCAGCGCGAAACGGGGAGGCTGGAAGATCTGCCCCATTGACCAGATTACAGATTGGATTGCCGGCCCAAGCATAACGAACAGCTACGGGAACAGGCACCTGAGGACTGGACACGATGACGGTCGAACCCTGAATTACGGCACTTGCGGGCACGAACTTTCGATCAACTCCCGCGATCGCAAAGCCCTGCAAAGATCCGCCGCCATGCGCTGACAACCCGGTTGCATGGGAGAAACGCAAGCGAATGCTGGAGCTCTTCGCTTCTGTGGATGCGAGCAGCGGCCCTGAGTACTCGACCGGGCGACCGTAAACTCCTCCGAGTGCCGATAAAGCGAGGCGCTGACCAACTTCAGCTTTGCGCGGCGGATGCAGATTTCCCGCTTCTCCGAGATCGATGGTGACAACGAGTTCGGTTGCCGGTACGGACTTCGCTGTCAGCAGTTGAGCTTCTCTCAACTCGGCCCAATTTGAGTCCTCAGCATTGAGCTGAGGCTGACCCAGATTCGGCAGTTGCACGATAAGAAACGGAAAATTGCCCTCACCCCACGCTCGCCGCCAACTCCCGATCATTTCGGGGAGAAGCACTCGATACTGGCCAGCTCGATTTGCGTTTCCCTCGCCTTGATACCAGATCGCGCCGCGGATTGTATACTCGGTGATCGGCACAATCATCCCGTTGTAGAGACCAGACGGCGGCCGCTGCCCCTCGCCATGAACACCAGCATCCATATTGATGGCGAACCCTGAGACCTGGTCGAGGGTTAGTGGATGCTTGACTCCCCATCCGGCCTGCCTGAGATCTTGGAATTGAACGGTGAACTTCTGCCATTGCTTTGTCGCACAGACAGGCTGGCTAGAGTAATCGTCACCGTCAACAACCGTCGGGATCGCAAGGTGCGTATGGAAGCAGCCTTTTCCTCGAGCATAGAAATGCAACGCCGAGTAGCCGCTCAGATCTTCGGGAGAATTGTCGGCATGCAAGCTCGCATGGACTGCGGGTACCGCTTCAAGGCTCATTCTTCCCGAAAAATGTGCAGCGTAGGGCGAAGCTCCCTGCCCATGCTCGACCAGCTCCAGCGCTCCCGGAAGTGCAGTCTGCCAATAACCTCCTCCCTTCGTGCGCGCTTCACCATCCTCGAACGCCGACAACTTCTTGGATTTCCCCATGCCGCTTCCAGACGACAAAAGCTGAAAATCGTCAAACTGCAGATCGAAGCTTTCACCGTTTTCGGCAAAGTCTCTTACCACCGGCGGCGTTTGGCGCCAATGATCGACGATGGGCTTGAGCTCAGGCCTGCTTTGGAGGGATTGTGCGTCGGTCCACTCTTCCCCAGTCGAGCCGCTCCAGGAAGACTGGATGATCCCGACAGGAACATTCAGAGCCAGATTTAGATCGCGAGCAAAGTAGTACGCCACAGCGGAAAAGCTTGCTGCCGTCCCGGGATTGCAGAGCGCCCAAGAAGCATCAGTCGAGTGTTGAGGTTCGAGTGCGGAGTGCAATGAAACTTTGAACAACCTGATAGAAGGCCTGTTGGCTCGAAGCAACTCGGCTTCGGCACCGCTCGATCCGGAGAGACTGAAATTCATGTTCGACTGACCCGAAGCTATCCATACCTCACCGATCATGACATCGTGAATAGCGATCGTCGTCTTGCCCTGCACCACAAGCGTAAAAGGGCCTCCGGCTTTCATCGCTGGGAGGGTCGCTGACCATTTGCCGTCCATCGCCGTCTTCGTGGTGGCGCTGTTCCCGGCCAAAGTCACCGAGATAACCTCCAGCGCGTCGGCCGTTCCCCATAGGCGGATAGACTGGTTGCGCTGAAGCACCATGTGATCGGTAATCAGTCCGGGCAAAGTTGGATCAGCCAAGCAATGCTGAAGTGTCACAAAGCCCGTAAGCAGCAGGCCCAAGAGGAAGGCGATATGGTGTCGAGGTATCATTTCGCAGACGTGAAAGGCGAAGCCGGCAGACCTTCGCGATTATAGAGATTACAGTCAGGGGCCGCTGCCCAGCCGTATCGTACGTAAAGAGGGGAAGGAACATCGCTGCTAGCGACGCGAACGCTGTCGTTCTCAATCGTAGCTATGGCGGGCGCGAACCTCTTGTCCACGCCCGCAACCTCAAACCCGCGCAGTTCGCCCCCTTTTGCCATGAGACCGCCTCCGAGATGATCGAACCACACCAGCATTCGAGTTCCGTTCGGTACAGCCTGCCGAAACAACGGGCCCGAGTCTTCCACCTTTTCGTGATAGGAAATCGCGCGAGCCCAGAGCGCAAGGCGGCGTCCCACATCCTGTTTGTCGGGCGGATGAATTTTGGCAGCATTGCCGATGTCGATGGTGACGGCCATCCCTGTATTGGAGACGGCCAGCGTCTCGAGCTGTGCCTCGCGCACCGCGGGCCAGTCGTCCGCAGATCTGAAATTGGCAATCTGTACGTACAAGAATGGGAAGTCCGCTTGCGACCAGCGCGCACGCCAATCTTTAATCATGGTTTGGAAAAGATGGGCGTATATCGGCGCACGCTCTTGATCCGTGTTGCTTTCGCCCTGGTACCAAATTACTCCGCGCAGTGGCAGCGGTGTCAACGGAGCGATCATTGCGTTGTAGAGCGCCGATGGAGCCCAGGTGGTGGGATCGGGTCGCCAAGGCGGGTCGATGGGTTTCTTTCCCGCTGACTTTGCCTGCGCGATCTCCGCTGCTTCCTCTTTCTGTTGCAGCAGGACGAGAGAGGCATTGTCCATCATGTGAGCGCGCGCAGAGAACACCGGCATCAATGATGAGTCTGAGGTTAGCGCGTCCATACTGGTCCAGGCTTCCGCCGGGGTTCCCCCGAGATCCGATTCGATCAGGCCAATCGGCGCCTGCTCTTTCTCCAGCAGCTCGCGGCCAAAGAAATACGCTACCGCCGAAAAGCCAGTGACACTTTCCGGCGTGCAGGCCACCCATGTTTGCTTTGCCACAAGGTTGTCCACAGGGAAGCCGGAAGAATTCGCTTTCACCTGGAACAGCCGCAGCTTCGGATGGTTCGCGGCAGCGATCTCTGTTGTTGCATTCTGCACGCCTTCCGTCCAGGGAGGATTACTGGCCATCGGAAATTCCATGTTGGACTGTCCCGAGGCGAGCCAGAGGTCCCCGACGAGTATGTCGGTGAAGTCGATCCGATTCTTGCCCTCGATGGACAAAGAAAACGGTCCGCCTCCATCTCCTGGGGGCATATACACGCTCCAGCGCCCCAGCTTGTCGGCTGTCACATCTCCTATGTGCCCACGGAAGCTGACTCGGACTTGCTCGCCCGGCGCGGCTTTTCCCCATAGGTGAACCGGCCTGCCGCGCTGAAGCACCATGTGATCGGCAAGCACGCTCGGCAGGATGACGTCAGCTCGGGCAGTCGAGCAGGCAAGGAGGAGAATTGCTCCGATGCCGACGCTGATTTTGTGATTCCTGTTTCCGTAACTCAATCGTCTCATTTCTCGCACTCTCCATGGATTCTCGGCGGTACTGGCGAGATACTGAAAGCCCGTCAATCAGGCGCATGGCCAAATTGCTGCTTGAACAGGCTAATCATCCAGGACCGATGCGCCATGATGAACGCGGGGTAATCCTGCGGACGAGAAGGATCGAAAGAAGGCCCGCTCCAGTTGATTTGGGGCGAATTGGACGGTGGAACGGCAGCGCTCCCGTTTTTGAAATCCTCCGGCGGATCGGTGACCGCTCCAACGTATTTGTTGCCGGTATACGAGATATTGATTGCCGGCCCCCAGCCGGGTGCGAGCACGTAGGTGCCATCTGGATTTCGCGCGATAGAATGCCCGAAACGAAGTGTCCCTTCATGCACATAGAAGGTGTTGTCTCGGAAAATTGCGTTCCGTGACCAGCCCAACCAATCGCTTACCAGCATTTGGACATCGTGGCCTGGTCCGACATAGAAGGCGTTATCTTCAACCTTTACATCGTCAGCACCGCTGAGGTTAATGAGTCGGGTATGATCGTTACGACTAATGTTGAATCGGACAACCGTACTACTGTTGCCAAGGTTCGATTGCGGCTCACGTTTCACCGGTGTGCAGATGAGCATGAAGCCGCCCTCGTTATCGTGCCCGTAGTTGTATTCGAATCGTGTGTTGCGGGAATTGTAGTCGGAATCGAAGCCTTCGCCATCGTGGGTGCCGCGTGTTTCCGATGCCTCGTTGAGACGAAGCAACGTATTATCGGTGCTCCACTGCCAGATGCCTGCGTTGTAGTCGGTAGACCGCTGGTTGCACTTGCGAGCGATGTTATGCTCCACGAGGGCCCCGTTCGTCGCCCAAGGCACAATGCCGTCGCCGCCTATGTCTTCGACATAGTTGTCGCGAATAACGACGTGCAGGCTGGGAAACCAATGCAGGCGTGAGGCGTGGTAACTCTCTGCCACAATGCCCGACCGGTCGACCTTCCATACCACGTTCCGCTCAATCGTCAGTCCATCGAAACGGCTCGGGACCTTGTCGCCGTTTGTGCGGAAAACGATGCCGCCATTGTCTTTCTTCTGGTTGGTGCCGTTCACATCGTGAATATAGAGGTCGGCAATAACGATGTGCCGTGCAGTCCCGAAGTTGTCGAGAAAGATGTGAAGGCCACGACGGGGAGAGGGCGTCGCACCGTGGTTGGTGATCTCGAGATGATGCAGCTCGATCTGCTGCACGTTGCGCAGAAGGACCGTATCCGGGCTGGTGCCGTCCCCCGAGATACTGGGCATAGCGCCTTCGCCATAGCGGTCGAGTACGATCGGCTTGCCCTCGGAACCCGAGCTCCGGGGAGCGAGTTGCTCGTGCCACAACGACCCGCTCGCCAAAAGGATGCGGTCGCCGGGTCTAAAGTCAGTCGCGTTGACCTTGCCGAGCGTCTTCCAGGCAGCTGATTGCGACGATCCCGGCCTGTTGTCGGCGCCGTGAGCGGAATCAACGTAGTAGGTTGCGGCGTGCATCGGCGCGGACCAGCCGGCCAAGCCTAATCCAAGTATCAGCAGGAGATGCGCTGTGCCTACCATTCGAAGCGTGCACCTAGCTGGCCCCGTCGCGGATCGCCCTGGGTATCGGTGACATGTCCGAAATACTGGCTGCCCAGGGAGAGATCCGGATTAGCCCAGTGATGACGATTCAGGACGTTGAAGAACTCGGCACGCAACGTGACGCGGAAGCGATCGTCCGCTCCGAACCCGAAACGCTTGAGCAGGCTGGCGTCTTCGTTGTAGTACGCAAACGTGTGCCAGCCATCGAAGACGTGGGGGCTGTTGCCGAGTTGACCATCCGCCGGGTTTGTGAAGTTAGCAGGATTGACAAAAAGGCTGCTGGGATTATCCGGATGGATCAGGTCGATCTTCTTGAAGGTGTTCTTGAAGCTGGCGTTTGGGGCCACATCCGTCCAGACTCCGCTCCAGCCAGGGTAGTAGTTCTGCGAGCCGACCGCACCGATCGGAGAGCCGGATCGATAGTCCACGATTGCGCCGACAAGCCAGCCTCCCGCGAGAAGGTTCTGCCAACGGCTGCCGGACAGGTAACGCCGGCCGTGGCCGAAGGGCAGCTCGTAATTGACGTAGCCTTTTACCTCGTGCGGAACGTCGTAGTAGATAAGGTCCGAGGCGTATTTCTTGTACTGATACGGGTCCTGGAAGTAATGGCTGGCACTATACGTATCGACGAACGCAGTATCCGTATTTCCTCGCGTAGCCGATCCGGTATAACTCAGGTCCATGCTGAGGCCGTTCGATGATCGACGGGTTACCTCGACGACGAAGGCCTCGTAGCTTGAGGCACCCAGGGGAGAGTTGACGAAGAACACCGGGCCATAGGTATTGGCAACCTGAGGGAATGGGTTGATCGCCTGGTAAGACGCGCCGCCCCAGCCGGCGTATGGATAGGGAACCCCGGCTGCAGTCGCAGAGCTGGAGTCATAGACGTAATCGAAGACATGCCCCGAGTTATAGAGCTGAGAGTAGCGCTGCCAGGTGGGATAGTTGTAGGGATTGAGCGCCCCGTCGTGGAGCTTGCGGCCGATGTTGCCGATGTAACTAAGCTGCAGCACAGTATTCTTTGCAAACTCATATTGCGCGTTGACATTCCAGTTCTGGGTGTAGCCCATGGTGAGCGAGTTGGGATCCACCGATGCCGGCCCGTACGGAACATACGGCGAGTTGTTGTCTCGGGTAGGGTAGACATCCTTTCCGGGGTAGCCGTTATTCCAGTTGAACTGGTAGCTATTGGACAGCTTGGGCGGCAACACCTGGTTGGTAGCCTGGTAACCGGTGGAAGAGGAGTAGGGCACAGCGCCGTAGCTGTTATTGCCGATTGGCACATAGTAAAGGCCGTAGGAACTGCGCAGCACCACCTTATCGTTTAGCTGGTAGGCAGCGCCGATATGAGGAGAGAATTGCCAGAAGTTCCTGTAAGTTTCAAATGTCTGGTCCGGGCTGGTGAGGTACTGCATCGACCCGGAATATGTGCCGAAGTTGGGGTTCTTCGCATCGGTGGTGAAGTTGGACCAATGTCCATACTTTTCATGCTCCTGGAGCGGGATATCCCAGCGCAGGGCGGCATCGAGGGTCAGCTTCCGGGTCACCTTGATCGTGTCTTCGCCGAAGAAGGCATACTCTTTGCGGCGACCGTATTGGTTGAAAGGCGTGTCTTTGCTGGCGTTGTAGACGTCGCCCAGAAGGAAGTTCGCGAAGCCGAAGCCGGTGACTGACTGAATGGACGACTTCGCCGGTGCACCGCTCAGGTTGCTGAAGTTCAAACGGAGCTCTCCCCCGTTGTAGTCGCTGTTGACCCCCAGACCTCGGAGCTCCAGACCAAGCTTGATGTTGTGGATGCCCCGGACCCAGGTGAGCGTGTCGTTCAGGATCTCGTTATAAGCGACATAGCCGCTCTTCGGCGTGTAGGCATTGCCGATCTGGCCTTCACGTACACCATTGACCGTAGCGCCGAAGGTGATGAGCGGAAAGTTGGGCACGGTCTGGTAGTCGCCAAGACCGATCTGGCCGGGCCAGGAGGTCGTTCCTGTTACAGGAAGGGCCTTATTCTGAAATTGGTTGAAGGTCAGCGAGAAGACATTGAGGAGATTCGGCGTGACCGTATACGTATCGCTGAATCGGTACGCATTCGAGATGGTCGTCTGGACACCGCCGGGCGCGAGCGGCCCGCCATTTTGGCTGCCTGCCTGCCACAGAGCATTTCCGTTTGCGCCCAGATCGCGGTTGGTGCGCGGAGCCAGCGTGTAAATATACGACGCCGAGAGCCGGCTCTTCATAGTGACATCGAAGTCGTATTTGAAGCTGAGTTGCGTCTGGCGCTGATCCGGGAAGCCATTTCTAAGTGCCGGGTAGTTACCGATCGTGCGATCGCTAAAGGTGGGTTGGTAGTCTTGCGCATACAGTGCGACGATCTTCTGGGATATGGGGCTGATACGGCCCTGCGGGATGATATTGCCGGGAAACACCTTGCCGGTAGGAACAGATCCAGGAAGGCCCGGATCGTAGATTGCGCCGGGATAGATCGGATTGCCTGCCGGATCAATACCGAGCGGCGGCTTGCCAGTCTGCAGCAGCGAGCTGAAGTCACCCGTGAGGAACGCAGTCGTCGGCACGGTCTGCTGACCGTTCGCGACGGAGAAGTCCGATCGCGTAAAGCGCTCGACCGCGCCGAAGATGAACATGCGATTGCGCCAGAGCGGACCGCCCGCGCTGCCGCCGTAGTCGAAGTAGCGGCTTTTTGGCGTGCGGTACTGCTGTGCGTTCGCGGCCGTGGTCGCCGGGTTCTGCGCGTCGTAGTAGGAGCGGAAGTAGTTGTTGTCCCAGGTGTTCGCGTTCAGAAATTCGTTCGCCAGGAAGCCGAAGGCGCTGCCGTGCACGCTGTTGGTGCCGGACTTCAAGCTGAACAGAAAAGTGCCGCCGCCGGTACGCCCAGCCTCCGGTCCGATTCCGGAAGTGTCGACTTGAAACTGGCTGATGGCGTCCATGCTTGGCTCGGATTCTCCGATGTGACCGACACTGCCGGAGTCGCTTGATGTGCCGTCGATCAGCACCTGCTTGCCGAAGGCTTGCGATCCGCCGATATGGCTGGTGTACTCACCGCCTGTCACCGTCGGCGTGATGGAGAATGCGAAGCTTGTTATATCGCGCCCGCCATTGGCGGTAAGCGGGAGGTCAGTGACTACTTGGCTGGTGAGATTGGTCCCGAGTTCAGTTTGAGTCTGCAACGCAGGTGCTGCGGTGACGGTAATGGTCTGATCCTGCGAGCCAACCTCTAGCTTCACGTCGATCTGGGCACGCTGTTGCACCTGGATTGCCACGCCGTTGCGATCGAGCGCCTTGAACTCCGGCCTGGCGTAATGGACCGAGTAGGTGGCGACCGGCAGATTGAGCAGGTTGTAAATACCCGAGGTGTTGGAAACACTCGTAAAGGTAGTGCCGGTTGCAGGATTTGTAGCGGTAACCTGTACGCCTGGGATCACAGCTCCGCTTGGATCGGTGATGGTTCCTGTAATTGCACCCCGGTCTGCCTGCGCCGAGGAAAACATTGGGGTAAAGGCAAGCGCAATCAACGCAACAACACGGGCGATCCTGGAGGGCCGCAGGCGCGGCACGGGACAGATAATGTTTGCAAGATGTGCCATTTGTGTTCGTTTCCTCGGTCCGGGCACAGTATCTGTGTTGAGACGTTTTCCGGAGCAAACGAACATTACTCGCCCAATACAGCAACTTACATCTGACTAAAGTCAGATCGCTCGAAATTTTTAGAGATGGGCCAGTCCTCGCTGCAGCGCAACGAGAACCGCCTGGGTCCGGTCATGCACATTGAGCCGCATCAGAATGACACTAACGTGACACTTCACCGTTCCCTCTGTAATGCCGAGCGCCGAAGCGATCTCGCGGTTGCTCTTTCCACCCACGATCAAGGACAGTACCTCCCGCTCGCGGGCACTCAGTTCAGAACTCGGCGTACGTCCGGCAAGGGCACGCGTTACGGATTGAGGAAGGTACTGGCCTCCGGCGCAGACGCGCCGAAGCGCCCCCAGCAGGACCGTGTGGGGCATCCCTTTGATGATGTAGCCCTTCGCACCAGCTGCCAGCGCTTGGTAGATATCCTCGTCGCCTTCATAGGTGGTGAGGACGACAAAGCGCGCTTCGGGATGGGTGTGCCGTATCGTTCGGATCGCATCGACACCGCTCAGACCCGGCAAACGGAGATCCATCAGGGTCACATCAGGCAAATGGGTTGCGAACGTCTGCACCGCGTCCTCCCCGCTAGCCGCCTGACCTACCACCATCATGTCAGCGCTGGTCTGAATGATCGCTGCGATACCGGCGCGGACGATCGGGTGATCGTCGACAACCAACACCTTGAACTTCCGCTGCATAGCCTCATCCACGATGCACCAACTGTGACGTGGACACATTATCGTGCGGCAATCGTGGAAGCAGCATACGAATCGTTGTGCCCTCGCCCGCAGCGCTGGCAATTAGAAGCTCGCCGCCCAGCTTTTGCGCGCGTTCTCGCATTCCTGCCAGACCGTAATGGAGGTCTGTCGCGGTATACACGGCAGTGGAGTCGAAGCCCAGGCCGTTATCCTGAACTTCGATCAAGAGATTGGTATCAGTAAAATTCACGAGCACCTCGACCTGCGCAGGACGTGCGTGGGTGTGCGCGTTCCACAATGCTTCGCGAACAATCATGAACACCTCGTGCGTGACGCGATGCGGAAGCGGGAATGGGGCGCCCGCGATCGTACAGCCGACCGGCCGGCCAAACTTCGTGTGCATCTGCTGGGTCAGGTCGCGCACGAGAACGCCGACATTTGCCGTATCGGACTCATTATGTCTAAGGTTCCACACCGCGCTTCGCGCTTCGTCGATCGTGGTGCGTACCTGCTCCCTGGCTTGATCAACGAGCTCATGGCTAAGGCTTTCATCGGCGAAGTCTCCGCTCGATACCGCCTCCAGCAGCGAGGACAGGCCGATGCAATCCTGGATAACCGTGTCGTGCATCTCCCGTGCCATGCGATTGCGCTCATCCATCACCGCTTTGAAGCGCATCGAGATCTGGCGCAACCGAAGTCGATGAATCCCCAGAACAGCCAGCGACAGCGCACCGAGACACGTCAACAGAAACCATACGGTGCGGTAGAAGTGTGGGCGTTGTACGATCTCAATGGTCGCCTCCGAAGTTACCGCAGGGTTGCTGATCTCATAGGCCGCAACCCGGAATCGATACTGGCCGGGGGGCAGGTTGGTGTAGTAGGCCGTTCGACGTGTGAAGGCCTCGCTCCAGTCAGGATCGAATCCTTCGAGCTTGTATCGGTAGCGGAGCGCCTCCTGCGACCGCAGCAGAATCGCTGCAAAAGAGATCTCCAGTCGGCCATCACCTGGGGCAATCTCAACTTTCGGCTTCACCGGAAGTTCCGAACCTCCGGCCACAACACGCTCGATCGCCACTGGGAAAATAGGCCGATCGGGAGGAGGATCGTGCGGAATCTGGATATGAACCGGCCCTTTGTTGCTCGGAAACCAGACCTCCTGTTGCGAACTGATAAATCCGGCCGGCTGCATTCCCCCGAACAGTTCCGCCGATTCAAATTCCTGCGAAATAGGATAGAGAGTGAGACCGAGAGGAACGTTTGCACTCTGCCCGATTGACCGTTCAATCGAATGCCGATCCACCCGGGAGACCTCATTTGGACCGCTCAACCAGAGATGTGAGGAACTGTCTTCGAGAATTTGATAGATGACGTTGCCAGCCAAGCCTTGCATGGTTGTAAGCTGGGCGAGTTTTCCTCCGTGAAGACTATATAGCCCGTTGCTGGTGGCGAACCAAAGGCCTCCGTCTGGATCCTCGTGAATGCTCCAAATCTTCTCGTGTTTTAAACTAGCGATAACCGTGTCGTTCACGAACGCACTGCGGTGAAAGTGGCTGAGCCCCCGGCTCGTGCCGATCCACAGGTCTCCTATGTGGTCTTCAAGCAGGGCGGTCACACTAAAGTAGGCTAGTCCGTTGGGAGTGTTGTAGTTGCTCGTTCCCATTTTCATCAGGTGGCTCAAGCCACCGTCTGTACCGACCCACAGGCTCCCATCACGTGCCTGCAAGAGTACTCGAATGAAATCATTCGCTATCCGCGGACTCGTGAAACGCATCACTTGATCACCAGCGAGATGATAGAGCCCCGCGCCATCTGTGCCGATCCACAGATCGCCCCGGCGGTCCCGAAGAAGGGTGCGGACTCGAACCTTGGGCAGTTGCGGAAACGCCGCCCGCTCCACTCTTCCTCCGCGGATGTGGAACAGGTGAGTGGAGGCAGCCCACACAGAACCATCGTGGTCCTGATAAATGGTCTCGAACTGGGAATCAGAAGCCTCGGGAAACGGTGTGATGGCAACTTGAGAGCGGCTAAGGCGAAGCAGACCCGCCTGCGTGCCAAGCCACAAATTGTGCTCAGCGTCCTCAGAGATCGCCAAGACCGTGTTGCTGGGAAGGAAATTTGATCCGGCAAGCGAAGAGATACCTTCCTTGCTTACGACGTAGATTCCCCGGCCAAGCGTTCCGGCCCATATAGTACCGTCAGATAGTTGCCTAAGCGTCTGCACCGTGCCCTCTACTCCCTTGGTCCTTCGCAAAGCGCCGGACTTCGGCAGGGTATGCAGCCCAGACCATGTGCCAACCCACAAGGTTCCATCCGTTGCTGGCAACAACGCGGTCACCAGATTCAGGCTGGGACCGCCTGGCAGTGGGAACTCGTGCAGTGCCTGTCCTTGGAATTCGAGCAACGTCGTGCCACCAACCCAGACATTGCCCTCAGCATCCTCGACAATGCTCCGAACGAACATGGACGGCACTTGACCTACGGCGTCTACGCGCTTCAGCCTCGCGCCCTCTACTTGGAATAATCCCTGATCGCCGCCTACCCAAATGGCGCCGCGACGGTCTTCAAAGATAGAACGCACAAAACTGTCGGATGAGCCGTCCTCCATGGGATATATACGGAACACCGACGCCTTGTAACGGACCAGCCCTCCCCCTTCCGTGCCGATCCACAAGCCGCCATCGCGTGAAACAGCCAGGCAATTGATGCTGCTTTCCGATAGCCCAGGCGTGTTGGTGTGGTCGTAAACGACGAAATGTGCTCCATCAAAACGAAGCAGACCACCCTTGGTGCCAACCCAAAGATAGCCATCAGGAGTCTGCGCGACGGCCTGCACCGTTTGATCAGGCAGACCATCTTGCGCCCGCCATAGGCGACGTGTGTAGCCGGTACTCAGGTCCGTGTACTCCGTCCCGAAGGCCGGCAGTGCCACAACGAGTATCGCCCCCACCCACATCATTACGTACTGGAGTACACGCTTCATCTCGTGCTTCGAAGTATACGAAAGCGTGAACACGCCCCGTACCTAAGGAAGCTTGGCCTCTCCGGTCGTCACGTTTAGGGTCCAGTCTCGGGGTGGGGGCAACAGCAATCTGCCGTTTCCGACAACGAGAGGCATCCACAGATAGCGCGAATCCCACAGCTTCTCGGGCTTCCAGACGTCGCCCATGTAGATGACCGCTATATTCTTCGAGCCCTCGACCTTCAGAAGCATGCTGGATTGCGAGCCATAGGTGTTGGCCTCTGGAGGCGCAATCGGAAGGAACTCAGACCACGGCCCGGCGAGGTTTTGCGCCGTCGCATACAGATTTGGGTTTGGCGCCCAACCTGTCATATGTGACCCGAGAACGTAGTACATCCCTCGATAGTGAACCAAAGCGCCGCCTTCGAGTGGAGCCTTGATGAAAGCCACTTGGCTGTTCACACTGAGATAATCATCCGCGAGCTTAGCGATAAAGAAGCCCTTTGTCGGCCGTGCCTCAAAGATGAGATATGCAGTCCCGTCGTCGTCGATGAATTGACCGATATCCCTACTCTCCTGATCGAGCGGACGGAAGCTCTTAAGGTACTTGTAGTCGCCGTCTACGGTATCGCTCACTGCAACCGCCACCCGCGCGAGTTTGTAGCTGGCGTCGTCGAGATGCGCGTACAGGACGAACCGTTTTGACTTCGCATTATAGAACACCTTCGGCCGCTCCAGCACCCACTTCGGGCCAAGATGCTCGGGATCCGCGAGCTTCAATATCTGATGACGAAATGTCCAATGCACCAGATCTTTGGAGGAGTAACAGGAGACGTACCGCTTGTCCAGGTCATTGCTTGGGCTTCGATCTTCCCCAAACCAGTAATACTCGTCACCAAGCCGGAGAATCCCTCCGCCGTGTGCCTGAATCTGCACTCCACGCGTGTCGATCCAACGCTCTCCGGGTCTTATAACGCCCGATGCCGCGTGACAGTATGAGACGAACCAACACAACACCGACAGTGTCAAGGTCACTCCAATGTTGATGGAAGACGAGCGCGCTTCTTGCATTTCACTCCTCGGTTAGATGTTCTTTGCTCAACGTGAAGTGCTACAAAGGGCATCGTAGACGACGACGTACAGGCTCCGCATCTGTCGAAAGTAAGATCAGATCCGAACTTAGCGTCTTCCTAAGGACCACCAGCGTGTCCTCGTGCGCAGCGGTCCGTCTAAGCTATTTGCGTTATCTTTTGGCATGGACCAGGACGTGATTCAAGATTAGGCCGCCCTCGATTCGCTGTCGAGACGGATGCGAGCAAGGGGCCTTGTCTCAGGCGAAGGCGATACGGGTAGGAGAACTGAACCGGGCGCTCACGTCGAGAGTTTGGGAACGGCGACAGGAACGAGGTTACTGACAGCCCTGACTCAATTTGTCTTCAGCTGATATCTTGTGCCAAAATACCGTCAGTCGATAAAGGGCAGGTCGGTATAGGTAAGCCCGGCCACCTCCCGCCAGGGAAGCTCTGTTCACCACACAACGTGTGTGAACCCGCGACAAGCAGGAGTGTATATGCACTCCGAACTTGGGCGGGTACCTTTACGATGAACCGATCGTTTCTGCGGCTCTCCCGAGACAAACAATCGAAAAGGAGAATTGCCATGCCCACAATCCAGGCGAATAGCGGTACGATCACCCAGATCAACGTCTTCATCGTGAAACCCGGGAATCAGCAAGCCTTGATCGATCACCTGATCGGTGCAGCTTCCATTGCGAGTCAGATCCCAGGCTGGAAGTCGATTAGCATCCACAAGAGCCTCGATGGAAAGTCGGTCGTCAACTATGCACAGTCAGAGAGTATGGAAGCGCAAGCCAACATCTTCAAGGAGCTCTCGGAGAAGGGCATCATCGACAAAGGGCATCAGTATGGAGAGGCGCATCCCGGACTGTATGAAACGGTCTACACCCTAGAACACTCCTGACCAGAATGCAGGGCGGACGATTTAGGTCCGCCCTCATCGCCTCCGATGCGAGGGCCATCTTGAATCGCGCGGATTGGTCATTGCCGACTGCACCCAGTAATTCCCGCTCGGCGAGCTTGCCTCTTCAGCACAGATGGCGCTGCGGACACCACGGACGAGCGCGCTGCTGCAGTCGCAATCTCCGCGTTTGCCCGGCCAACTCTCACCGTGCGGTCACATGAACTATCCAAGCTCATGTGACCGCTCAGCGATATTGGGCAAGCAGCGCTTGCAGCTTCTGCATCCACGCTTGATCCACTCCTGCAATCGTCGTTTGTAGATTACTGCCGTCCGAATTGACGAAGTTGTAGTATCCGTATGTGGTGCTATTCCGTAGGTATTGATTGATGAAGTCGACGTTTTCCTGAGCATACGTTAGCCATGTCGTGTTTCCATCGGCTTGGTACATACGAATCAAGGCTTCCGATGCCCAGCCACACCATGTCGGATTCACTCTCGAATCGCCTGTGTTGAATTGATACACCCTTGACGACGAGTTCCAAAGCGTTGAATTCAAGCTGTTAGCGAGCTGTTCGGCTTTGGTGATGTACGAAGTGTCACCTATCACCTGAGCGTATAAGAGATCTGCTTCGATCATGATGGCGTTGTCGTATGTGAACTCTGTCGTCTGTTTACCGCTACTCGTGATCTCCCAGATGTAGAGACCTGTCGAGCTGTTGTACATTTGGCTTTCAAGCCAGCCCTTGATCGACATCGCCCAATCGTGGTAGTAGCTTTGGCCTGTGATCTGGTACAGACGTAAAAAGAGTTGAAGTGCAAGCCCGTTGGACTGGGTGGGCTTGACCTGCTTTTGCGTGTTCCACCAGAAGCCACCGCCGTATGTAGAATCCCACTGGCCACTCTGCATTAGCCAGTTTGCTATAGCTTCTGCTGATTGTAGATAGGCTGACTTCTGGCTGCCGGTGGTTACCGCATAGGCATCCAGATAGGCTATTCCAATCAGAGCATTATCATCGACGTACTGATCTCCACCTGCTCCGCTACCGTTTACATTTGCGGCTGCGTAATATCCGCCCGAAGGGCTTGCGCTGTTCCATAGATTTCCCATCCAGGTATATGTATTGTTCATATAGGGTGCGTACCGGGAATCTCCCTCTTGCACCGTTACAGCATCGGCATCGATCTGACTACCGGAGTACCAGGCATATGCCGTACTGCTGCCACGTTCGTTCTCATAGCTGTTGTAGGATGTGAGTAGATTTCCAACGACGAAGTCGTGCGTCTCTTGCGCCGAGGTCCAGTACGACGACGAGGTAACTTGGGCGTTCGCGTGAAGGTTGAGCAAAATGACCGAGAAAGCGAATAGGGCCATTCTGCCGATAAAGTTCCATCTGAATGACGAGCGCCGATCTTGTGATCTCACGATTTCTCCTCCGGTGCGAATGAATGGGTTTTCTGCTTTATCTGCGTCAGACAGTTAGAAGTGGATGCGAGCTCCGATCTGCATCGTACGAGGAGCTTGAGCGCTAGTTACGACACCGAAAGTGCTATCGGTGAGCTCAGAATCGGGAGCGTTGAAGATCGGAGTGTTGAATACCTTGTAAGCTTCAGCACGCAACTCCCCATAGATGCCCTCGTGTATCGGGATCTGCTTGAACAGTCCCATATTGAAGACATGAACGAACTGAGTGCGCAGGAGATTCCGGCCGCCATTCCCGAATGTAAATGGCTGGGGTGAAGCAAAGGCTTTCGTATTGAACCACTCGGCTTTCGTGCTGTTGAAATGATGGTAGTCACCCACGACATCAGGACGCTCATAGCCGAAGTTTCCAGTGTTTGCAATGTCGCCGTTAACGGTAATATTGAAGTTCTGACCTGAGCGAATATCCGCAATCCCGTTCCACTGCCAGTTCCCAAACACAGAATCCACAATTTTATTGCCTGAGGAGAACTGTTTGCCTGTACCGAACGGCAGCTGGTAGACCCAGCTAACTGTGAGGTTATGGGGAATGTTGAAGGAGGAGGGGCCGTAATCACGCGAGATGTTATACGGGTTTTCTACAGAGAAGCCTTCGATGCTGAACAATCCAGAGGAGCCATAATCGAGAGACTTTGAGTATGTGTATGAAACAGTTAGTGCTAGCCCTTGCGAGTATCTCTTCTCAAGCGATACTCCGAGAGCGTTATAGTTCGAGCCTCCCACGCTTCGATCAAAAGAGAAAGGGATTGGCATGTATGGGAATGGGAAACGTAGGCTGGGGTCGCCGGGGCCAGGAGTGGGCGCAACATTATAACGACCACCAACGTCTACGCGATGACTCGTTGAACCAACATAGTTAATCGTCGCCAGCAGGTTTGCTGCAAGCTGGCGTTCGATGCCAAGGTTCCACTGTTCAGAGTAGGGATTTTTCCAGTTGGGGTCGAAGAAAAACCCGTTGCCCTGCGTGAATGGACTAGGGCCAGGCAGCAGGGTGGAGGTAAGAGGATTCGTTCCGGTGGTGGTGGGCGTCGCCTGAGAACTGGACGGATAGTTAAGGTTGTAGAAGGCTTGATAGCCAAGACTAGGCCAAGAACCTATTGGATTCCGAGCCAATTGCGTGGTGCCGGACAAATCATCGAAGAAAATACCGAATGCAGCCCGAACCGCGGTTTTGGGGTCTGGACGATACGCGATGCCAAACCGAGGTTGGATGTTCAGCTTATCGTCTTTCAAGATTTTTCCGTTAGGCGAGACGACAACATGGTCAGGAAGAGCTCCTCCAGGAGTGTTGATGCATGGAGGCGCTCCGGTCTGGCTGCAGGGCGGAGCCAGCGCCTGAAGAATGTAGGTCCCGCTATAGTAGTCCATGTCGCCGATCTTATTATTGTTGTCGGCGTTGGTTCCTGCGGAGGGATAAAAGGGCCGATCATAGCGTATTCCCATGTTGACCACAAGATTGTTGGAAGCTTTCCATGAATCCTGAAAATAAAACCCCTCCTCACCAGTGCTCCAGGGAATGCTTTCGATGGAATCATGCCGGACTACATTATCCGGCACATTGATGAGAAACGAGGCTAGCGCACTTCCCGTGGAACCTGGTGCTTCCAGGTTCGACGTTTGAGTTTGTGAGAAACCGGTGACATCCTGGCCGGTCGTGTACGAATACCCAAGCTTGTTGTACTCTCCACCAAACTGGAGCAAGTGATTCTTGAGCAGCTTGGAATACGAAGCTCTCCAGTGCAGATCGTTTGCAGGTTGATTATGGCTGGCGGTTTCGCCAGTATTAAAATACCCGGGAATTTGAATGCCGGGTACCAGGCTCTGGCCGGTCACGAACGGCGCGCCTGCTCGTGCTGGTAGCGAAGGAACCTGCTCTTGGAGGAGTACGTCTTGCGAAACACCAGATGGCCGACAGGCTGGAATCCCGCAGCCTTCCATGCGTCGAAGAATGCATCGACCTTCGTCCAGCCGTAGAACATGATTGCGACCCGGTCCTGCTTCAGCACGCGATATGCTTCCGCCATCGCAGGCTTGAGCCAGTCGGCTTTTGCATCATTCTGAATAGTGCGCCCGTCGCGGTCTCGGTAGTTCACCAGATACGGCGGATCGGTGAGTATGAAATCGACGCTGTTCGCGGGCATCTGGCGCATGACCTTGATGCAGTCACCGTGGGTGATGGTATTGATGAACTGAGGCTGAGTTGCGGTTTGTGCTTGCATGGCTTTGATCTCCTTTGTGGCCCCGGAGTGATCTCTCAGGACACACTCCCGCAAGGGCGCGAGAGAGGGCTGCTCCCAAGGCAGGAGGATGCTTTTTCGGGGGGACCTTTAGGGGGAACCGAAACCCGCAGGGCGCATGGGCCATGCTCACAAAGTTTCCTGTAGAGAACTACGCCGGCCCATGCGAAGCAGAATCTTCCCGCCGCCGGGCGCAGCCTGTCTTTCTCTCGCGGTGCCTGAGAGAACACGCAGGACAACGGAGATCAAAACTGTGCTACGAGCACACATCAGACTGTAACGTCCAAATGCTTACAATCGTCAGTGAGTTAGTTATCGGGCAGGTGAGCATAGCACCGCGAACGGAGGCATCAACACTGCATAATGGTAGCATTAGCAATCTGGGAGTTCGGTGACCGTTTGTTCGGGCGCTTACTTGCCGGCAAGTATCCGTTCTGCGCGCTCAAGAGCGGCAAGGGCGACAAAGCTGCTGAGACTGCGGCGTTCCAGCTTTGCCGCCTTTACCAGCAACCGACGTTCTTCCTGGGTGTAGTAGGAAAACACCTTCGCTCCGAGTGGGGTCTTGCCGGTGCGCCGGGAAGGAATGTGTTCCCTTTTGGCCACCGAGCCTTATGGTACTACCGCACTGCACAACAGAGGTATTATGCGGCACATTGTTCTCTACGACTCGGCGGCTCCAAGGGCGCAGCCGTCGTGTTACGGCGCTTGATTCGCCTCAATCGGATCCGAGTGCCGCGATTTTATGCCTACGGAGTTTGTCAATGGCAAAGAGCAAAGACGTGGATACCTTCCCATCGTCGGATCAACCGCACAGAGCGCTTCTCCTTGAAATAAAGAGCGAGAGGGATGTTGAAGATGGCAGCGCGCCGAAAATTTCAACGGAAGTATTCGCTGCCCTAAGCGTCGAGGAAGTGATCGCCTATGTGCGAACGCGTCAGCCGAGTGTCGAGATTGTGGAGTTGAAGGTGCTCGGTAAAATACAGGTTCTGTCCAGTTCGGCGCATTTAGGCTAAGGAACCAACCTGCCCGTACCGCGTCCGTTCCACCGTCAATTGAACGACAACTACCTTTTGTGCCGGTTAGCTTCGTTTGCGAGCAACAGCTTTATGAGCGCGGGGGCGGCATGGAAGTTGGTTGCCTGCAAAGCTGCGAGCGCCTGGGGTAGGTCCAGAAGGTTGCGGCGCGCTGCTTCTGCAAGAATGCCGAGAGTCCCGATCACAGGAAGATTGCGATTCGCAGCTTCGCGTCTACCCTCCAGATCGTCAATAATCAGTCGGTCGGCTTCGACCGATTCCGCGAGAAGGATCGCATCATGCTCCCCGCGATCGAGAAGATCCAACAGCGGATCTGGCGGGTAGGCGGTGCTGCTGATTCTTAGCCATGTTGGTGGAGCGGTGAGCCATGCACGGACCTCGGCAGGTGCGTCGCTGTCCTGAAGCTCGTCAAAGACGGCCTGCGGTATAAGAACCTCCCCGTAAATGTTAGGGAGGATTTCGATGTGTCCGAGGAGTACCAGATAGTTGATGGGCGAGGTGTCTGCGACGACGATCATGCAGTTCCTCGCCCCGCCCTATGCTGTCAATGTCTCTTCAAAATGCTTGAGCGATTCAAGATCATTCTCAAGCTCGTGAATCGAATAATTCAGATAGACATTGTGCACCTTCAGGAAGGCGTGAACCTGCATCCGGGTTCTGAAACCCAGCATACGGCGCACTTGAGATTCGGACAGGCGTTGGCTGCGGTATCCTTCCAGTGCCAGGGCTTCAAGAGCGGCGCGAGAAAGGTCTGGCTGCTCGCTCTGGATAACGCGTGCGACATCGTCCGGGATTTGCAGTTGCACATCCATAGGACACCTAACGGTGATTATCCTCCATCCCTCGACCCGCAGCAATCAAAACCAGTGGCGGCGGTGATGTACAGGCTTTATAGGGTGTCCGTTCAGGACACCGAGTGGAAATTCTTTCCACTTTTTGTGGCACCGTCGTGATCTACGCTTCTTCTCGGGAAGGAACAGTTGAGGAACAGCGTGGAGGCGAAAACCATCAAAAACGGGAGCAGAGCTGCGTCGGAGCGGCAACACCGTTCCGGTCGGTCCGCGAGGCTTGGAAAGCGACTCGATCCCGATCTCAAGTCATGGCTGGACAACGTCGTTATTCCTGCACTGGTGCGTGAATACCTGGCCGAAAAGGACAAGCGGGATCGACTTGCAACCACTGGCGGTTCAGAGGTAACTTCCGACTAGGACGGGAGAACGCCATGATCCTGCGCTGTGCCGCTTATGCCCGCTATTCAAGTGACCTTCAGAGTCCCCGCTCGATTGAGGACCAGCTTCGGATTTGCCGCGAGTATGCCAATGCTCACGGGTTTATCTATCTGGAAGAGCACGTCTACGTCGATGAAGCCCTGAGCGGGGTGGGTGCGGATCGTCCTGGGTTGAATCGCCTGTTGGATGCTGCTCTGTCGCCGACCCGCCCTTTCGACATTATTCTGCTCGATGACAGCAGCCGCCTGGCTCGAAACACGAAGGATGCGTTGACCTTCTTTGAGCGGCTGAACTTCGCCGGCATCCGGCTCATTGCCGTCAGTCAGGGGATCGATTCCGACAACGAGCAGGCGCATGTGCTCGTGACCGTCCACGGCATGGTGGACAGCCTGTACGTGAAGGAACTTGCCAAGAAAACCCACCGGGGACTCGAAGGTCTTATGCTGCGCGGTCAACATACGGGCGGACGCTGCTTTGGCTATGACTCGGTTCCAGTACCCGGCACAACCGGAAAGCAACTCGTCATCAATGAGAGTGAAGCGGCGGTGGTTCGCCGCATCTTCGAGATGTCGGCGGAGGGACAATCGCTCAAGACAATTGCGAAGACTCTGAACAGAGAATGTGTGCCTTCGCCAAGGCCGCGCTCGGGAAAGCAGTACGCGACCTGGTGCCCGACTTGCATCCGAGAGATGCTCCGACGTGATCTCTATACGGGAAAGGTGATCTGGAACAGCTCCCGCTTCGTGAAGGTGCCGGGCACGAACAAGCGGGTGCGGCGTGCGAGGCCGGAGAGCGAGTGGCGCATCGTCCCTCACCCCGAGTTGCAGATCATCGATGATGAGCTATGGCAACGCGTGAAGGAACGGCAGGACAAACTGCAGGCCACGTATGGAGTTCGCAAAGGCGGTGGGATCCTGATTCCTCGTTCGGCCACCAGTCCGTATCTGCTCAGTGGGCTTCTCAAATGTGGCTCCTGTGGAGCCAATCTCATCATCATTTCGGGGTACGATTCGTCGGGCCACCATCCGAGGTACGGCTGCTCGCAGCACTTCAATCGCGGCGCCTGCTCGAATTCACTGACGGTACGCCGGGACTGGATCGAGGGCCGGCTGCTGGATGAATTGCAGAATTATGTTCTACAGCGCGACGCCGTCGAATACGTTCTGGACGAGTTTGGCAACCAGATGAAGAGTGCGTTTGCCAATCTCACGAACAAGATGGCTCAAATGCGGGAGCGCAAGCAGAAACTCGAAGGGGAGCTGCGTCGGCTAGCCGAAACCGCAGCAGCTACGGGACCTTCGGCCTTCCTCATTGAGGCGATCAACGAGCGTGAGCAGCAATTACGAGAACTCTCCGACCAGCTTCTAGCCGGAGGAGCCAACTCTGTTGACGCCCATCTTTCAGACATTCGCAGTTTCATTATCGGGAAGATGGGAGACCTCCGCGCTCTGTTGGCGGGCGATCCGGCGCCAGCCCGGAAGGAGCTACAAAAGCATGTTTCGGAGATCCGCATGATGCCGCACGTTGGGGACGGCAAGGGCCACTATGTTGCGGAGGGAGAGTGGCGGCTGCTTGGAAATGAGCGAGATACGCTCCCAGCCCTTGAGTCAGCACACCGGGAAATTCGTGTGGTTGCGGGGGTACGATTTGAACCTACGACCTTTGGGTTACCGTTACTAACGGTGTTGGAGGGCTGGCGTTGATTCCCGTGGCGGCTGTACTGCCGTGGGGAGCAGCCCATCACCCGCTTGAACGCTTTGCCGAAAGCACTTTCGGATTCGTAGCCAAGAGAAAGTGCTATGGAAAGAATCGGTTCGGGGGAAGCCCTCAAGCGATCCCCGGCAAGCAGCATCCGCCATCGCGTCAGGTACTCCATTGGGCTTTCTCCTACTTTTTCCTTGAATTTGAAGGCAAAGATCGAGCGTGACATCCCGATCGTTTGCGCCAGACCACTCACGGTCCAAGGACTTGCTGGATTGGTTTGCATGGATACGATGGCGGTTTTAAGCTGCGGATCGGTAAGCGCGTACAGCCAGCCTACCGCGCCCTGGGAGGATTGATCCAGATGTACCCTAAGCGCTTGAACCAGCATCATGTAGGCGAGCTGTTCCACCAGAAAGGAGCCGCCGAGCTTTTCGTCTCTCAGTTCATCCCGCATCCGTTCAAGGGACCAACGCATGGCCGCCTTCTCGTGTTCATTGCGTAGAGGCACAACAACCGGCAGAAAGCCCAGAAGAAGGTCGGCAGGGTCTCCACCCAGCAAGAAATGACCGCCCGCCAGCGTGCAGGCAGGTTCACCGTCGTAAAGACCAGAGGCACCGTTGTAAAGGGCCGCAAGGAGAGTCTGAAGCTCTACGGGACGCGCCGCGTCAGCAGTCGCCAGCGAGAAGGCGCGGCCACTTGGGAGGAGAAAACAATCGTCCTCGCGCAGAAGCACCGGCTCCGCGTCGGGTACCTTCAGCCAGCACGTTCCGGCGAGCACTGCATAACACTTGATGCCTTCGTACTTCGGGAACAGTATGGCTTGCTTGCTGCCGATGTCGAAGCGGCCAGACAGATGACTACGCGGCTTCAGCAACGAAAGAACGCTTGAAAGAGGGTCCATGTGTTCTCCCGGACGACCAGACCATAACTACGGAGCTTCAGTGTAATCGGCCGGCTCTCATTCCCATCTCTTGTTATGACGGGCGCGGATGAAAGCGCCTTCAGAATGGATACAACTGAGATGCGGGTATTTGTCACTGGAGCCGCAGGGCACCAGGTGACGAGCCTTGCCCGTTCTGATGCATCGGCCAAGAAGCTCACCGATGCAGGCGCGAAGGCTTTGCGTGGTGATATCGAAGATCTCGGTGTTCTTCGCACAGGGGCCACCGCCGCCGACGGCGTCATTCATACAGCTTTCTATTACCAGATTTCTCATCTTCCACTCGGGACGCGGCTCGGCGTGTTTCTAGGCAGGCTACCCACGGGCATTCTCAACCGCTTCATGAAGGCCGCGCTGGAAGCGGACCGGCGTGCACTGGAAACGATGGGCGGGGTTTTTCAGGGAACCGACAGAACACTTGTGGGCACCTTTGGCACGATCGCGATGCAGACTGGCATCAAGGCTATCGAAGATCAGCCCTATGCCCCAAATCGGCAGGGGCGCAGCGTGGCGGTACGGAGGCGACGATGCTTAAACTGGCCTCCCAGGGTGTGCGTGCCACCATCGTGCGTTTGCCGCCCGTTTTGCACGGTGAGAACGACCGCAATGGCTTCATGCCGTTACTGATCAACACCGCGCGGAAGAAAAAGAAGTCGGCCTACATTGGCTAAGGGCTCAATCGGTGGGGCGCTGTGCACAAGCTTGACGCAGCGCGGTTGTTTCGGTTGGCGCTGGAGAACGGTTCTGCCGGCGCGCCGCATACCATGCTGTCGCAGAAGAGGGAATACCGTTCCGGGAGATCGCACAAACCATTGGGACAACTCTGAAGGTTCCGGTAGTCAGCAAACCTCCCACCGAGGCTGCAAAGCAATTCAGTTTCTTGGCCCCGTTCGTTGCGGTGGACAATCCCGTGTCCAGCGCGCTAACGCAGCAGAGGATGGAATGGCAGCCCACGCATCCTCACCTTATACCGGATCTGCAACAGAGCAGCTACTTCCGCTCCTAAGTGAGCCCCAAATCTTCGGTGTTGGCTGGACCCTACCTATGTCCAGCCAACAGGGAGGCCGGCTTTGGCAATTAAGGGCAAGGTGATGGGTTTACCGGCGGCGATTGCTTCCGATGGGAACCGATCCCGTCGTTCGCGGAACTTCATAGGTGAGTGAAGCATGCTGCGGGCTCGGGCTCCGCACCTTTGAAGGGCGGCCGCTCTCGCGCATTCGTCTGTCGGCTTCGGTCCATGACGGAAGAGTTGCGTCAGGCCGGAGCCAGTGCACTACGGAAGCCTCATCACACCAATGTTGAAGACGGGGCATCACCAATTTGTGAGACCCCGTTATCATGTACTGCCGCATGCTCTCCTCGCAATCCCAGGCAGTCATCGTCCAGTAGGTCCAGTTCCGGTCAGGCAGGAGAGCGCCTTCTAGGAAACCTGGTGCCACCTCCACCTGCCGCAGCGAGCGAGTTGTCTGGACAGCGAAGAGCGGCAGGAAACGAATCGATCGGATCCTTAGGCGGGTCAGGCTAACGAAAACCATACGGATTGGATGTCCAGTCCACCTTCTGGTTGTGCGCCTCATGTATCGCGAGGCACAAGCCATATGAAGCACCATGAGATCAAGGCACACGACGCCACTCTTCACGTTGTTGAGGAGAGTCAACACTTAAACGGTCCTGCGGTTCTGCTTGGCATGGCACCAAGGCTGATATTTTCACTGCTGTCGCCTCCGAGTTCCAAGTCAGCCAAGCCAGTAATCCCTAGGTCGCACAGCCGGGTCGGCATTCCGTCGCGACAGCCCACGTAAGCGCAAATGCGTAGGTCATACTTCCAGCGAGCTATTCGCTCTCAGCCCAATGTCCGGCCGCCATCCACAAGGATCACCTGACCGGTGGTATAAGTACCCCGCATAAGGTAGAGATAGGCCTGCGCTGCCTCTTCCGGATTGCCAGCACGAGGAATCGGCTGATTCGCCGTCATCTTCTGAACCTGAGTCTCCGGCATCCCGCTGCTTAGAGGGGTGCGTATAAAGCCCAAGCAGACTGAATTTACGCGTCTTGGAGCTAGGTCCACGGCGAGGCCAAGTACGAGATGTTCGATCGCACCGCTGAACGCTGTCGTAAGCGGCATTCCCTTTGCGGGGCGATGACTAAGAATGCCGTCAGTCAACGTGATAGAGCCCTCGGGTGAGAGCTGGGACAGACAATGTTTTATAGTCTTCAGTGCTCCCCAGAATCTGACGTTCAGGCCGTCGCCGGCCGTATGGAAGTCCATGTCGTTCAGGGAAATAGGGTCCATGTCAGGGCCACCATCTCCTGCGGTGAACACGAGATGGTGGAAGTTTCCTACAGCCGAAAAGAACGCCTCTACGCTCCTTTCATCTTTTACGTTGATAACACGTCCTTGCGCTTGTTGACCCAAGCGCCTGACAGCCGCGTCGACATTGGCTGCATTGCTCGAACCGATAATCACCTCCGCACCGTCAGCGATGGCGGCCGCAGCTACGGCGTGCCCGACGCCAGAGCTGCCACCGATAAGGGCGATGCGTTGCTGCTTGAGAGAAGGAAGTTGCATAGAAGCTCCTTTAGACTTGCCACGTTGCAGGCGTACTTTGGGGAAATGGCGGCAATGCACCACCGCGAAGCAATTGGCGGGAAGCTATTCGATATTTGCTTGCTAGAAACGGAATTAGCCGGTTGGTTTCAGGTTTACGGAGATTGATTGGGGCGGGCGAGACCGGTCAGGTGATGCCTTGTGGCTGTTATTTCTGTGACGACTGCGAACCAAGAAGGTCTGTCGCTCCAGTGGCAAGTACCCGCATCGCAAATGTTCCATCCATTCTGAAGGCGCGCTTCACCGTTTGTGCGCGCTTCTGAAGAGGAGATGAACTGGGACGCAGATGGGTTGCGCTGAAGCTCCGTAACTCTAGTCTCATCGTCCGGGAGTCACGCGGACCCTGTTTCAACAGGGTTGCAAGGGCTCGGGAATGTAGATGCTTGGCACCACAAGCCTCCGCAGAACCCGTCACACTTATGGCTTGAAGGGACCGCCGTGAGAGGCAGCGTAGGAAACGGCCTCATTTGCATGGTCCAGATTAAACGCCGTGATCCCGAAGAGGTTCAGATCCAACAACCCGGCTTGTACCAGGCTAATCAATTGCCGCCTATCCTTCATGCTCATACCCTGTTAAGCCTTAGCATTCATCTTGAACGTCAAGCGTTAGGAAGGCGTAATCGAAGGAAGGACCTCCAAATGCGCTGCAGAAAGGAGAGGCGCATTCCAGGGTTGAGCAGCCTTGACCATGTCGTTGAGACGAACGAGGAGCTTTCGCATACAAGCCACCAAGGCGACCTTGGGTGCTTTGCCGGCGTGTCGCAAGTGCTGGTAGAAGGCACGAACTGTCGGATTGAAGCGAAGACCTGCGACGACGGACATGTACAAGAGAGCGCGCAGATGAGCTCGGCCGCCCCAGACGTGGCGCCTTCCCTGAGACTTTCCGCTGTCGTTATTGAACGGTGCTACTCCCACCAGGGCTGCGATCTGTTTGCGATTCATGGTTCCGAGTTCAGGAAGTTCAGCGATCATGCTGCTGATGAGCACAGGTCCAACACCGGGAACCGAGTTCAGCAGCTCTGCTTTTCGGTTCCATTCCGGGTTCTTTTCAATGACCGTTTTTAAGCGATCATCCACCTGTTTCAATCGGCCCTGCAAGAAGCGGACGGTCACATCGATATCGTTCTGGGCCTCCCCACGCAGGGACATGCGCCGATTTCGTTCCGCCACGATCATCTCGACCAGCTGCCGATGACGTGTAACCAACTGATCCAGTTCGTCCATCCGCGGATCCTTGATGGCGGCACGGCGGCTTCACTGCCTCCGCAAAATGGGCGAGGATCTTCGCATCGATCGGATCGGTCTTCGCCAGCCTGCCCGTCGCTCGTGCAAAGTCTCGTACCTGACGTGGGTTCACGACCGCCACAGATAGCTCGGCTTTCCCCAGGGAACGAGCGAGTTCGTACTCAAGCCGCCAGTCGCTTCGAGCACAATCCGCTGGGGCACGAGCTTCTTTAGCTTTCGAGTCAATGCTTTGATTGCTGTTTTATCGTTCTCGACCGGCCAGGTCTCATCTCCTGGCCGAACCGCCACGTCTAACCTTCCCCTTGGAAACGTCAACACCGACCCAGATCTCACTCATGATCGCGCCTCCCAGCATGATGTCCACCCTGTACTCGCGCTTGCCGGATACGGGCTCGACTCGGCCCAGGCATTCATTCGAGCTTGAGGCAGCATGTGTGCCGACCCAAAGCTAAGCTCGGTCTGTCAGACCTGCGTACGAACGATCAGCCACAAATTCAAAATACAAGCGTACGATCTTTGACGTTTGGTGTAATGACCCCATACTGCCCACTCGCGGCATTGTTCCCCAGGTCGAGCCAGTAGCTCACGGGCGACGTGGCCGTCACGACTTTCTCGATTGTGTGGCGGGCCGCACGCGTGTCCACGCAGCTGATAACAATGTCGGCGCCACGGTCCCGGTTCCTCAAGGTGGTCTCGTCGAGAAACTCAGGCCGGGCCTCCCAGTCGAGGCCCCAGAACACATTCACTCTGTTCACCAAGACAGCGGCCTTATTGGCGAGCTGCTGCACCAGGAAAGAGCCGCCGAGTTTTTCATCCCTCAGTTCGTTCCGCATGTTCTCAAGGGACCAACGCATTGCCGCCTTCTCGTGTTCGCCTCGCAAAGGCACCACAGGCGGTAGAAAGGCTAAAAGAAGGTCGGCAGGATCGCCACCCAGCAGGAAATGACCGCCCGCCAGCGTGCAGGCAGGTTCACCGTCGTAAACACCAGGGGCACTTTCATAAAGGGCCGCGAGGAGTGCCTGAAACTCCACGGGCCGCGCCGCGTCAGCGGTCGCCAGCGAGAAGGCGGCCACGGGGGAGGAGAAAACAATCGTCCTCGCGCAGAAGCACCGGCTCCGCGTCGGGTACCTTCAGCCAGCACGTTCCGGCGAGCACTGCATAGCATTTGATGCCTTCGTATTTCGGGAACAGTATGGCTTGCTTGCTGCCGATGTCGAAGCGGCCAGACAGATGACTGCGCGGTTTCAGCAACGAAAGAAGGCTTGAAAGAGGGTCCATGTGACTTGCCGGACGAGTAGACCAGAATGCCGGAGTTTCAGTGTAATTCGAGCGACCCTCATTCACATCTTTTGTTCTGAGAGGCGCGTAGATGGAAGCGCCTTCAGAGGAAAAGGGAGCTACGATGCGAGTATTTGTGACTGGAGCCACAGGGCTTATTGGGTTTGCAATTGTCAACGACTTGGTTGCCGCAGGGCACCAGGTAACCGGCCTTGCCCGTTCCGAGGCGTCGGTCAAGAAGCTCGCCGATGCGGGCGCGAAAGCCTTGCGTGGTGATATCGAAGATCTCGGTGTTCTTCGCACCGGTGCCGCCGCTGCTGACGGCGTCATTCACACAGCCTTCTATCACCAGATTTCTCATCTTCCACTCGGGACGCGGCTCGGAGTCTTCCTTGGCGGACTGCCCACCGGCATCGTCAACCGCTTTATGAAGGCTGCACTGGAGGCTGACCGGCGTGCTCTGGAGACGATGGGCGGCGTTTTCCTGGGGACCGAAAGACCACTTGTGGGCACCTTTGGCACCATTGCGATGAAGCCTGGCACCGTTGCTACCGAAGATCAGCGCTATGATCCCAAATCGGCAGGGGCGCAGCGTGGTGGGACCGAGGCAACCATACTCAAGCTCGCATCTCAGGGCGTGCGTGCGTCGATTGTGCGTTTGCCGCCCATCGTGCATGGCGAGAACGATCGCAATGGTTTTATGCCGTTACTCATAAAGACGGCGCGGAAGAAAAAGGAGTCGGCCTACATTGGCCAAGGGCTCAATCGATGGGGCGCTGTGCACAAGCTGGACGCAGCACGCCTGTTCCGGCTGGCCCTGGAGAACGGTTCTGCCGGGGCTGCGTACCATGCCGTTGGGGAAGGAGGAATACCGTTCAGGGAGGTAGCACAGGCGATTGGGACAACGCTGAAGGTTCCCGTGGTCAGCAAAGCTCCGACACAGGCCGCAAAGCAATTTAGCTTCCTGGCTCCGTTCGTTGCAGTGGACAATCCCGTGTCCAGCGCGCTGACGCAGCAGAGGCTGGGATGGCAGCCCACGCATCCTGACCTGTTTGCGGACTTGCAACAAAGCGGCTACTTCCGCTCCTGAGTGATCCCAAACTACTCGTCGTCATCCTTCTGAAGTCATCACGGACCCCTTTCGGATGTCACGGCCACTGAGGCTGGATTTCGCGATCGGAGGATAGAGCGGTGTATCAAAACGTGTTCGGCTGCGCTCGAGGACCTTGACCTCTTGCAACTACTTTTCCCCACAGTCCTCCTCAAAGTTCCAACCTTCAACACAGGGGAGGCGGCACACACTTCAGCGAGCTACTTCCAACCGTAAAGGAGCCCGATCGCAGAGGCGAGTAGCTGGATCAGGTGCAGGGGACAACAGCCTCGTATGCCACAACAGCCTCGTATGCCATCAAGCAATCGCTGCACAGCGCCAAGAGTGCCATCTTCGCTCAGGATCCCGCTGGGAACAGCTCTTAAAGAGCGTATTTATGAGTGACACAGAAGCCAAAGCTGTTGATGAAATCCGGATTCATGTGCACCAATGCCCCTCTTGCGGCAAGGTGTCGAGAAGGGAGGAACCCGACGGTATTCCCGATCCGCTTGGAGTTCTCCAGTGCTCAACTTGTGGACACGTGGGGCCCCTCAATCTGCAAATCGTCGAAGAGTCCGATCCTAGACTCCATCACTAACCAGCAAGAGGAAGGCGTCGCTGTCGCGCCTTTGTTGCCTTTTCTATCTGCCTTACAGCGGCACGAACGAACTCGCTTGTCAGCCTCGACGTATCATCAGCTCGGGTAACGATGGTGGTTCTCAGGACGATTCCGGGTTCATCGAGTGGACGCATCGTCAGTGCACCGGTGGCGATCCGCCAAGCGCCGATCTTTGTTAAGAAAGCTGTCGCGTCAAGTTGCACTATCAGATGCGCCGCCTCTTCCGCTGTCGTGACGTGATGTATTTGTTTAGAACTCACTCCTATTGTCCTTGCTCGGAGCATGAATTCATCGTAAAGAGTGGGATGGACATGGCGACCGAAAATGACCCACACGCGCCCTCCCAAATCGGCCAGCTTCACCTCCGTTTGTCGCGAGAGCAAATCATTCTTGGCGAAAACGACATGAAGCGGGGACACCGTGAGTTCCAGGTAGTTCAACTTCGGATGCGGAAGGCCTGCCGTCAAAAGCGCAACGTCAACTTCGCCCGTAAGCACCTGCCGGCTTAACTCCGGTGAGAAGTTGCTTGAGGTTTGAATGCGAAGAGAGGTGAACAACGGTAGACGGACGGCAAGTATCGTCGAGACAAGGTAAGGATCTGTATAAGGCGAGGTCCCGAGATGTAAAACGGCCTCAACTCCCTTTGCAACCGAGCGCGTGAGGTGAACGGCCCGCTCCAAGTGAAGGAGTGCAATCCTCGACTCCTCAATGAACACTCGGCATGGGTCAGTCAGCTCTACCCTTTGGTTGCTGCGATCGAACAGGACGACCCCAAGGTACGCCTCTAGTTCTTGAATCTGTTTCGTGAGAGCGGGCTGAGTCAGGTGTAACCGGATGGCTGCCCGCGAAAAGCTCAGTTCCTCGGCGACAGCGTTAGCGGCTTGCACGTGACGGAAATCGAATCCAGTCATAGCCGAACTCCCTGGCGGATCTCAATGGGGCTCCAGCAGTCGGGCTCGAACGGGCTAAACCCGATGCGGTATTGGAGTCTTCCGAAGAGAAGATTGTCAAACAGACAACGCGTGGTGACGGCACTCCGGCATAGCTGTATTCCGTCACGGAATGATGAGCACACGGATTTTGATTGGACAGAAGCTCACCCACCAAATGATCTTGTTCTAGAGAACAGGAGCAGGCCAGATGACAGACAAGAAGCCAGTCGCAAGAGCCGTTCCCACCGTTCGAATCGCAGGGAAAGAGATCGAAATCCTGCTCGACAGCCAAGAAGCTGCCACCGTCCTCGGAGTTCATCCGCGGACTCTCCAACGCATGGCCCAGAGAGGTGAAATCGCTGGTGTGCAGGTGGGCAAGCTATGGAGATTTCGCGGCTCGTCACTTGCCGCGTGGATCGACCGGCGCAGTTCTCCAGATGCGTTGAAGACCGCTTAATAGACACGATTTCCGATGCTCGCAATGAGCGAATCAGCTATTCTTAACATAGCCATTCGTGCTGCGAGTCGAGGAGAAAACTCTGAGATGCGCGCATGTTATCAATTCGGAAGTCTAGTCATAAAGAAGCGGGCGAAGGGTGCGGATGTCTGGGAGTTTCGGTACTACGAGGACAGGGCAACCGGTGAACGGGGACGAAAGTCCTGCATCATCGGCAACTTGGACAAGTACAGGACCGAAGCACAAGCCCGGAAAGCCGTAGAAGCCCTTCTCCTCAAACTCAACTCTGAAACTCCTCTGCAAAGGATGGCGATAGTGACGTTCGGTGGTGTTTGCGATAGGTACGTTCAGGAAGAGCTTCCCGAACGCTACTCGACCCGCAAGTCGTACCTCACCAACATCAAGCTTCACTTGAAGCCGCGCTGGGGCGATTACCTGCTTGAAAAGATTCGACCGATGGCGGTCGAAGACTGGCTGAAGAACCTCGACATGGCACCTAAATCCAAGGCGCACATTCGGAGCTTGATGCACCTGATATACCAGTGTGCAGCTCGCTGGGAACTTTTCACAGAGCAGCGTAATCCGATCGGGCTGGTGCGCGTCAAGAACTGCACCCGCCGGCGCGTTCGTCCCATGATCCTTACAGAGGACTCGTTCCACACCATCCTTGCAAGTCTCAAAGAGCCTTACAAGACGATGGTCATCGTCGCGCAGTGCTTGGGTCTTCGTGTGAGCGAGATCGCAGCATTGCAATGGGATGATTTCGACTTTGATCGGCGGCAACTTCTGGTTCAACGGAGCATCGTGAACGGTCGAGTGGACGACGTGAAGACGGAATATTCCCACGATTACGTTCCACTGCACGACTCGCTTGTAGAGGTTCTCCTCGCCTGGAGCTCACAGGCATATCCGACCGAAGAGGGCTGGGTGTTTGCGAATCCGATGACCAGCCGTCCCTTTTACCCGACCGAAATCCAAAAGCGCCATCTGCGGCCTTTGGGAGTGAAGTTGGGCTTGGGCGCGATCGGCTGGCACACGTTCCGCCACACCTACCGTTCGTGGCTGGACGAGACGGGCGCTCCGATGAAAGTGCAACAGGAGTTGATGCGGCACGCTTCGATCCAGACAACCATGAACGTCTATGGACAGGCGATGCCGGCTTCCAAAAGGGAAGCCAATGGGAAAGTGGTGCAAATGGTCCTCATCCCCACCAGGATGAGCGCCTAAAGCACCCCAATTTCTTATTGGGAGATATTGGGAGCGCGTTTGTTTTGCTCAAAGGCTGTAACTGATTGATTTGATTGGTTGCGGGGGTAGGATTTGAACCTACGACCTTTGGGTTATGAGCCCAACGAGCTACCGGGCTGCTCCACCCCGCAGACTCAATATAACTCCACGGTGAACATAGGTCAAACACTACGGATCGAAGTCAGGCGCTTATAGAACGCAGTCTCCATGCGGGACGCTGTAGGAATCTTCTCCTACAGCACGCGCACCGTATCTGATATGCGTACCGTACTCAGTATGTGTACCGTAACTTTTTCCGGGAAACTGAGTCTGCATAGATGCACGAAGGTAGCAGCGATCGCTCACCTCGAGCTTCAACACCGGGAGGTACGATGCGGCGCGATGACGACAAATATCTGATGAGCAGAGTGGTACCACCGCTTGTCGGTCTGGTGCTGCTCAGCGGCTTTGCCCTTGCGCAGTCAAGTAGCACCAGTGCTATACCCGATGCCCAGATCGAAGCGAATGTGTTGAAGGTTCTGGCAGGGGCACCTCAGCTTGCGAGTGAAAACATCATCAGCAACACCGTCTACGGTACAGTCACGCTGAGTGGAACGGTTAAGGATGAGCCTATACGGCAGATGGCTGAAACTCTGGCGTCCAAGGCTGGAGGCGTAAAGAAGGTGATTGATGAACTCACCCTTGACGCATCGACCGGTTCCCCCACCAGTGCTCCACTCGGCTCCTACACCAACGGTACGCCTGAGGAGCAGGGGACAGACTCCAAGGGGAGCAATCCGAGGCTCCAGTCTGATGGAACGATTGCTCCTGAACAGCAGAAAACGATTACTCCTAAACAGCAAGAGACGAGTGCACCCGCAGCACAGCAAGCTGTCCAGCAGCCGCAGCACGCTCCGGACCCGGACACCTACGCAGCTCAACATAGCCTCGATGCGCAAGGTGCTCAGAGTCAAGCACAGGACGGGTCTGCGGACCATGATCAGCAGACCCAGCCCTCCTATCGTCAGCCGTACGGTGCACCAACCAACGATGGTTCTCCGCAAGCCAGTTCCTCCCCCGACATGCAGCACCGTCATCCTCAGAGTGACAGCCGGCCATCTTCTCAGGACAGCCACCAGGATCAGCGAGGCGGTCCTTATCCTCAGCCTCAATCTCCGTCCGCCTATGGTGCGCAGCGAGCCGGCCTGCCAGTACTCGTTCCCTCCGGCGCCCTTATGCGCATCCGTATCAACGAAGGAGTCGATAGCAAGCATACGCAGCCTGGAACGCCCTTCGATGCCATCGTTCTGAACGATGTAGTGGCAGATGGTGCTGTTGCGATTCCTCGGGGAGCGGCAGTGCAGGGGATCGTCGTTGACGCGACAAGCGGCGGCACCCTGAAGGGCCATGGCGGGATCGCTCTGCAACTCACTCAAGTCACGCTCGCAGGCAAGAACTATCCAATCACCTCCGACGTCTGGTCTCGCGACAGCTCCGATAAAGGGGCCCAGACGATCGGTACCGCTGTCGGGCTTGGTGCAGTTGGAGCCCTCATCGGTGCGGTCGCGGGCGGTGGGTCCGGAGCGCTGATCGGCGCAGGGGTGGGCGGAGCAGCCGGAGTGGGCGCCTCTGCGGCATCCGGCAGCCGGCAGATTCTCATCCCCTCGGAGGCGATTCTCGCCTTCCACCTCGCTCAACCAGCGCCGCTCATGACGATCTCACAGGCGGAGATGGATCGGTTGTCCTACGGGGTTCCGGCCGGCGCACAGCCGCAGATGCGGCGGCGCTCTTATCCTCCACCTCCGCCTCCGCCCCACTACGGCCCGGTCTACTATCCCCGGCCGTATCCATATCCGTATCCGTACTGATTAGCTCGACTGAACCATCACCGATCATCATCGGGAGTGGCCGATCCAGATTGGCCATGGCCGACTCTTGGCTCGCTCTGTGCCAGGGGTAGATTCATTTATACTCAACTCTTGCCCTGCATCCGGCATGGTGCCAGTGTTTCATCACGTCATGTCGCGCAAAACCATGGGTAGAGCCTGCTGTCAGATTGAGAGCAGGGCCCTTCAAGCAAAGGTCTTTAGTCAAGTATGATTCGCATTCTGCAGCAGGACAATCGCCTCATCAAAATCATCTTTGCCGTGATCATCGGTCTCGCCGTCATCACGATGGTCATCACACTGGTCCCGGGTATCTTCGACACGACCGGCGCTTCCAGTGACGCCACAGTCTTCGCCACCGTGCGCAGTCCGGGTCTCCTGGGACGGCTTTCGGGAGACAGTACACCGATCAAGTCCACGGAGGTTAATCAGCTCGCTCAACGGCAACTGCAGCAGCAGAAGCTGCCGGACTTCCTTCTGCCATACATGGCGAACCGCGCCGGCCAGATCCTCGTGCAGCGCGCTATCTTAAAGCATGAGGCCGACCGGATGAGCCTTCAGGTGAGTGACCAGGATCTTCGCCGGGAGTTGCAGACCGGCGCCTTTGCCCAGTACCTCTTTCCGAACGGCACCTACATCGGCGATGACGCTTACATGAACTTCGTGCAGGCTGCGTTCCAGACCAGCCGCAGCGACTTCGAGTCGCAGGTGAAGCAGGACATGGAGTTGAATCGGCTTCAGGCCTTGATCACCGGCGGCGTGACGGTCTCCGATGCAGCCGTGCGCGAAGCGTATCGCGTGCAGGGAACAAAGGTAAAGTTCGACTATGCGGTGATCTCGGCCGATGACGTTCGCAAAGGGATCAACCCGTCAGACGCGGATCTCCAGGCATTCTTCAAGCAAAATCAGAGCCGCTATGCGACCGCCATCCCGGAGACCCGGAAGATTCAATACGTTGCTTTCGACGCCTCTAATCTGCCGGGCGGGAAGCCGCAGACCACGGATGCCGATATTCAGGCCTACTATAACCAGCATCAAGCGCAGTATCAGGTGAAGGAGCAGGTCAAGGTCCGTCACATCCTCATCGCTGTCCCTCGGGGTGCCGATAGCAAGACTGACGCCGCCGCCAAAACAAAGGCTGAAGATCTTCTGAAGCAGATTAAGAATGGCGGCAACTTTGCCGATCTCGCCAGCAAGAACTCCGACGATCCGGGCAGCAAAACGGCTGGTGGAGAACTGGGCTGGCTCGACCGCGGCAAGACCGTTCCCGAGTTCGATCAGGCAGCCTTCTCGCTCGTACCAGGACAGACTTCTGATTTGGTGAAGACGCAGTTCGGCTATCACATCCTGCAGGTCGAAGAGAAGAAGACCGCCCATCTGCGGCCTCTGGCTGAGGTAAGGTCCGAAATCGTTCCCGTCCTGGAGCAACAGAAGTCGGGTGCCGCGGAACAGAGCTTCGCGCAGCAGTTGGCTGGTCAGGCCCAAAAAGAGGGGATAGATAAAACTGCAGCGGCCCACGGACTGAAGGTGGCGACCACCGACTATATCGCCAAGGACGGTGTTGTCGCCGGCCTCGCCGACGGAGCCGGGCTGCTGACGCAGGCTTTTACGGTCAACAAGGGCGCTGCGCCAGCGACAGTTTCCACTGGCGACGGATATGCCGTCTTCCAGGTCGTCGATGTTAAGCCAGCACACGCGCCGGACTTCGCCGGGTATAAACAACACATTCTCGATGACTTTCGCGAGCAGCAGGTTCCTCAGCTTCTGAACGCGCAACTCATCAAGCTCGACGATCGCGCCAAGGTGCTGAATGATTTGAAGAAGGCTGCGGCCGAGATGAAGGTCCCAGTCAAGACCAGCGATCTCATCGGCAAGGATGGGCAGGTCCCCGATCTAGGCGCGATGAGCGGACCAGGCGCAGTTGCCTTCACGCTTGCCAGAGGCGCCATCTCGGGGCCGATCAATGCAGGACGCGTGGGTGTCGTCCTGAGTGTTACGGATAAGCAGGAGCCGACCGCGGAAGATATTACTAAGAACTTCGCGCAGACTCGCGAACAGTTGCTCAATGATCAGCATGAGGAGATCTTCAGGGTGTATATCGCTGGGCTATCCGAAAATTATGAGAAGGCCGGTGCGATTCGCTACTCCAGGAAGCAGCCTGCTCCGGGAGCATCCCCCTTCGGTAGCTAGAAGGTCCTGATCACAGAACCGGCCTGTTCGTTGTCGCTCCCGATAGGAACAGGCCATCTTTCTGCGTCACCATGGAATGCAGCATCACACTCCGAGCATCGAGAAGTAAGCGTCCAAGCTGAGGAGCACCTAAGGGAGAAGTGATGAGTCAGGATCGACTATCTGGAGTCTTGCTGCATGTAACCTCTTTGCCCTCATACGGCGGGGTCGGCGACTTTGGTCCCGCTGCCTATGCTTTCGTCGATTTTCTGGCCGCCGCCAAGCAGCGTCTGTGGCAGGTGCTTCCCTTGAGTCCAACCGGTTACGGAAGCTCGCCCTACTCGGCCTTGTCCGCGTTTGCTGGAAACCCGCAGCTCATCAGCCTGGAGCGGCTCGCGCAGGACGGATGGATCGATCGGAGCCGCATCGAAGGGTTGCCCGGACATGATGGCCCTGCCGACTTCGAAGCGGCCACAAACCGCAAGATTCCGCTGATCGAGGAGGCTGCCGGCAACTTCCTGGACCGCGCCACCGGCGATACCCGGGCGCGCTTCCAGAAGTTCTGCCAGGACAATCTCTCCTGGCTCACCGATTACGCCATGTTCAATGTGCTGCGGCGTACCCACAACTACGCAAGCTGGAATCAATGGCCCGCGCAGTACGCACGGCGTCAGCCTGACGCGTTGACCGGCCTGCTCACGGATCGTGGCCGGGAACTGGCCGTCGAACAGGCCGTCCAGTTCTTCTTCAGTGAGCAATGGTGCGCACTCAAAGGCTACTGCGGCGAGCGCGACATTCGCATCCTCGGCGATGTCGCCATCTTCGTCAACTATGACAGTGCCGATGTGTGGACGCATCCTGAGATCTTCGAATTGGATGAGAACCTCTGCCCGGTTCGCGTCTCCGGCGTTCCCCCTGACTACTTCTCGAGCACCGGCCAGCGCTGGGGAAACCCGCTTTACAAGTGGGGCCTGCTGCGGGAACGCGGCTTCAACTGGTGGGTGGCGCGCATCCGCCGCTCGTTGACGTTATACGACATGATTCGCCTCGACCACTTCCGCGGCTTCGAGGCCTTCTGGTCGATCGCTGCAAATGAACCGACAGCGATCAACGGCCAGTGGATCAAGGCCCCCGGCAATGATCTCTTCCAGCGGCTCAAAGAAGTCTTCGGCACGCTTCCCTTTATTGCCGAGGACCTGGGCCTCATCACGCCCGAGGTCGACGAACTCCGCGAACACTTCGGCATGCCCGGCATGCGCATCCTGCAGTTCGGCTTCTCGGAGCGTGGCAGTCACCTGTACCTGCCCCACCGGTTCGTTCCGAACACTGTCGTCTATACCGGGACCCACGACAACAACACCACGCTCGGCTGGTGGCGAGACGATGTCCGCGAGCAAGAGCGCACCAATGTACAGATCTACCTGCAGACCATTGCGGCGGATGGCGACATCGTCTGGGCGATGATCCGCGCCGCCGCCCGCTCGGTCGCCAACATCTGCGTCTTTCCCCTGCAGGATGTGCTGCACCTCGGCAGTGAAGCCCGCATGAATCGTCCTTCCGCTCCGGCTGGCAACTGGACGTGGCGGTATAACTCCGACGCCCTGCACCCCGACTTCGCCATCAAGCTCGCGGCCTTGATGGAGATGACCGACCGCGACAACTTCGAGGAGCCGGTACGCGGGGCGGAAGCAGGCAAGCCCACCGAAGAGGCGCACTACAGAGCGGAACTCGGCTCCAGCGTTTAGAGTATTAATACACACACACTGAGAGTGGTCTCTCAAACGTAACAAGAGACCGCATCGAAGCTCAAATCCATCCTGGGAGTTCCCATGCCTCTATCCGGCGAAGCAATCCGCACCATGAACTATGTCGATGACATCTCGGTCACGCTTCGGCGCATTCTCGTCGTCCTTCCCTCGTTAAGTGATGAAGACCGCCAGCGCGTTGCGGAGCACTTCCGTGTCTCCGAACCGAGCTACGAGTCCGTGCTCACCGCCGTATCGAGCAAGAAGTAATGGCATCTCCCGCCTCCTCCACAGCCTCTGATGAAGCTCCTGCCATTCGCATGGTAGCCGTGATCGGGGCGGGAAAGGCCGGCCGGAGCTTCGCGCTGGCGTGTGCCGCGGCGGGCTTCCATGTTGTACTCGAAGACGTGATGCCAGAAAAGCTGCGGCAGGCTGAGGCTGACTTCTCCGATATGCGTCTCCATGCAGCTCCCGGCCTTCTCGAACTCGCGACGACCGTCGAAGACGCGGTACACGCTGCCGACATCGCCGTTGACTTCGTTCCGGACGAGCTCGAATCGAAGCTCGAAATCCTGAGTTTGCTCGATCGCATGGCACCGCCCCGGACCATCCTTTGCACTCCCACGAATGGCATCAGCATCACCGATCTCGCCTCCTGTACCTACCGCGACGACCGCTGCCTGGCCGTTCGCGGAATCTTGGGCCAGTCCGTCCGCCTTCTCTATCCAGCCTCTGCCAATCCGTCTGCTCTCGACCAGGCAAAAAAGTTCCTCGAACTCATCGGCAATGAGGTCACAGCCGAACCCGACCCTGACCTGCCCATGCTGATGAAGAACATCGTCTACACCCGCTAATTCTCCGTGACACTATCAGCCCTGTCATCCTGAGCGGATCCGAAGGTCCACCAAGCCCGTCATCCTGAGCGTAGCCGAAGAACCTGCGTTTCGTAGTTTTGCTCAGATCTCCTACTCCAACGGAACACAAACCCCAGAATCCGCGTACTCTCACACGGGAGACGAGTCTAACCAGCCTATGCGCGCCCTCTTGGATACCTTCAGTCAGGTCTTTCGCGCCATAGGGGCCAACAAGCTCCGCTCCTTCCTGACCATGTTCGGCATCGCGTGGGGGGTGGCCTCGCTGCTTCTGCTGGTCGGCCTGGGAGAAGGTTTCCGCTCGGGCCAGCGGCGGAGCCTCGCCCAGGTCGGCGACGACGTCATCATGATGTTCGGCGGCATTATCCCCGCGCTCCCCAATCAACATACCGGTATGCGTCCCTACAAGCTCACGCTGAGCGATGCTGTTGCTCTGAAGGAACAGGCTTCGCACGTCCGCAATCTCACCGCATATATCAACCGGGGCGACCTCAAGGAGGTCAGCGAATTCTCAAGCGCCGGTGGTCCCGTCAACGGGGTTCAGGTCAACTATCCCGCCATCCGGCGTCTTCCCATCACCCAGGGCCGGTTCTTCGACGCCGACGACCTCACGCAGCACCGGCAGGTTGCCGTTCTCGGCCAGAAGAACAACGGCTTGCTCTTTCCCGGTCGGCCCTCCATCGGCGCGTACATCACGCTCAATGGCTTCCGCTTCCAGGTCATCGGCGTCGCCGGCAAGGTCGGCCGCGGCAACAACGATACCCAGAATCAGACCGTCTACATCCCGCTCACGGCAATGATGCAGGCGTTTCCAATCGTTGGCGAAAACATCCCGGAAGACTCGATCTCGTCCATCCAGTATCAGCCGATCACCGAAGGTCAGAACGAGGAGGCGAAGGCAGATGTCCATCGCATCATCGCTGCCCGCCATGGCTTTAGCCCCGATCTCAAAGACGCCTTCGAAGAGTGGGACACCATCAAGACGAATCAGATGGTTGGCATGATCTTTACCGCCATGGACTTCTTCCTCGGCGGTGTCGGCATCGTGACGCTCGCCCTTGGCGCCGTCGGAATCGTCAACATCATGCTCGTCACCGTGCAGGAGCGCACCCGCGAGATCGGGCTCCGCAAAGCTCTCGGCGCAACCAGTCGCAGCATCCTGACGCAGTTCTTTCTCGAGGGCCTCATCCTTACCGGGCTCAGTGGCGGAATCGGGATCGTTGCCGCCGCCGTTTTTATGGCGGTCCTCGGCTCGCTGCTCGGGGATAACAAGATGGGCATGGACCCGCCGCGACTCGTCCCCTGGACCGCCGCAATGGCGATCTCCATCCTGACCCTCTGCGGCGTCGTCGCCGGCATCTACCCAGCCCGGATTGCCGCAAGGCTCGAACCCGTCGAAGCCCTGCGCAAGGAGTAAGCCATGCTACGAGACATCTTTTCGCAGGCCATGGAGGCCATGCGGCACAACGGCCGCCGCACCGCCATCACCATCGCCGGCATGGCCTGGGGCATAGCGACGGTCGTCCTTCTGCTCGCCTTCGGTGCCGGCTTCGGCCGCGCCTTTGAGGCCATCTTCTCGCAGTTCGGCACCAATATGATCGGCGTCTTCCCGGGCACCACAAGCGAACAGGCCGGCGGCGCGAAGGCCGGCGTCAAAGTCCGCTTTACCCAGGAGGACGTCGAACGCATCCAGGAGACCGTCCCCGGCATCATCCACGTCGCACCTACGGACTACAAGAACGTCTCCGTCTCCAATGAACTTCACAGCTACACCTGGGAGGTCGACGGCATCACCCCCGAGCTCCAGCAGATCCAGAAGATGGATCTCAGCTCCGGCCGCGCCATGACTCAGGCAGATCTCGTCAGCCGCGCGCACGTCGCCCTCATCGGCTCCGAGGCAAAAACGAAACTGTTCTCAGGCCTCTATGCCATCGGCGAGACCATCCATATCAATGGTGTAAGCTTCCAGATCATCGGCGTCCTCAAGCCCAAGATGCAGGAGGGCGATGACAACGACAACCGCACCGTCGACATTCCCTTGAGCACCATGAGCGATCTCAAGGATACGAAGTATCTTGGCGGCATCTGGATGAGCTACCAGGGCGACCACATGGCCGTCGAGCGCGCCTTGCGCAACACGCTCTCCCTCGCGCACAGCTTCCGCGCATCCGATAAGAACGCAATCTTTGTCGCCAACCTGATGGAGCAGCTCTCGCAGTTCCGCGCCGTCAGCATCGGGCTGCAGGTACTCTTGCTCTTCATTGGCGCGCTCACACTTGGAATCGCCGGCATCGGCCTGATGAACATCATGCTGGTCAGCGTCCAGCAGCGCACCCGCGAGATCGGCGTCGAGAAGGCCCTTGGAGCACGCAAACGCCACATCCTGCTGCAGTTCCTCGCTGAAGCGCTGGTCATCTCAAGTGTGGGCGGCATCGCCGGCGTGGCCCTCGCATACGGTGTCTCGAAAGCCATCGGAAGTGTCAGGTTCTATAGCGCCATCGCCGCCAACGCGACCGACGCCGATATCCACCTGCTCATCTCGCCCCACATCGTCCTTCTCGCCACGACCATCCTGATCCTTGTTGGAACCGTGAGCGGCATGATCCCGGCGATGCAGGCCGCCAACCTCGATCCCATTGAAGCCCTCCGCTACGAGTAGCAGGAAAGCTCACGAAATCTTGTCAACCCCTTGCCCCCCACCCCGCCTCTCCTAAAGCTTAGTAAATGGAACAAAACAAGACAATAAGCCGTTCGCAGAAACCTGGAAAACAGGTGTCATACTTCACCCCTCGACTCCTGTAAACTAGAAGTAAAGGCAAGTAAATCCACCTGAATCCCGGTTGAGCGCTTGTATCATCCCGCGATCACCGAATCTTCAAGCTGTCAACCAACGCCAAGCTGTCAATCGCACCGCAGAAACTGTCCTCGCACCACAAAACTGTCGCACCACAAAACTGTCGCACCACAAAACTGTCCTCGCACCACAAAAAATTTGTCATCCTGAACGGAGCAGACCACAGTTCCATCGTGATCTGCGGAGTCGAAGGACCTGCATCTGTTCTTGTCGTTGCATGTTTTATGGACCGGCGTGCTTTGCCTCATAAAACTTAGTTAAGAGGACACGGCAAGCATTTAGCCGAACTGACGACCCCACTAAGTCTTTTGCTTTGAGTATTTTGCCTCTAACTCGTTTAGATTGAATATTTTGCAGTCATCAACTTCGTAAGTTCTTCAGAACAGGGAATTTACGCGGAAGTCGTAAAATAAACAGATTGCGAATATCTCTCACTTCGACCCGACCGCAGACTCAGCTAAGTCTTCTGCTTTGAATATTTTACCTCTAACTCATTTAGATTGAATATTTTGCAGTCATCAACTCCGTAAGTTGTTCGAAACAGGGAATTTACGTAGAGTCACAAAATTGTTCCGTGAACATCGCCCTCGCGTGGACCGGCCTAATTCTCCGTCTTAGGCCGCTGGTACGGCTTCTGCATCAGCGCTCGCGCTTCGTTGACTGCGCCCTGCGTGTTGTCGTTAGTCTGGACCGCGAGCCGGTACTCATTCACCGCTCGATCCCGCTGCCCGGTCACGTCGAAGACGCGGCCCAGCTCGATATGGCTCCAGACCTCGACCCACCGCGGATCGCCATCCCCGCGCAGCGCATCCCGAAACGAGTTCGCCGCCGACTGGTAGTTGCGCTGCGTGAAGAAGATCTCACCGATCCGGTAGCTCGCCAGCGAACTGGTCTTGTTGGCATCGAGCGCCTTCTGGTATTCCGCGAGGGCACCTGCCAGATCGCCCTGCGCCACCATCTGCTGACCGCGCAGAACAGCCACCCGCACAGCAAGGTCCGGTGTGCTCTTCAGCAACCAGTTCTGCGGATCGATCGTGATCTTGCGCGGACGACCGAAAGTCTCGACAGAATACTGTGACTCCGTTCCACTCACGTCGACGCGGCGGATCTCGGTCTTGCCGTCTGTCTCGATGCGCAGTTCGACCGGCATCCGAAAGAGGTCGAGATCCTGATCGATCGAGCCGACCGTTCGAAAGCCCTTGTTGTTGCCGAGCCGGAAGACGCTAAACTTGTCCGTAAACGTAGGCGCACCTGTTCCATTGAGCCACTGCGCGAAGAACGGCTCAAGCTGCAGCTGCGACTGTGCCTCGGCGACGGTCTGCACATCGCTCGAACGTATCGATTTGTCCGTATACTGCGACAGCAACCCGCGCAGGAACTTCAAAAAGACATCGTCGCCCATCTCCCAGCGAAGCATGTGGAAGACCATCGCGCCCTTCTCGAGCGTCATCGACTGGAACTGCGGCGAGAAGGGATCGAGCCTGCCAACGCTCGTCAGCGGCTCCGTATCGTAGGCAAGCGCGCCGGCTGAGACATCGGTGACCGCGGCCTGAAATGCAGTCTTGCCCGCTGAATCTTCGAGGTACATCAGCTCGGCATAGCGCGACATCCCGTTCGTAATCCACGCATCGTTCAACGTCGCCGGCGAGACCTCGCTGCCCCACCATTGGTGCGCTAGGGTATTCGACAGCAGCCGCTGGCTGTTCCGGTCCGCGATGCGCTGGCCGCTGATGGCCGCGATCTCCGGTGCCCACGCAGCCGAGACCGCGTCATCCGGCAGCTCCACGATATTGATCCGCCCCGACTCCGGCTGTCCGAACGTGCTGCTCATGTACTCGAACTCGCGTGCCGTCAACCGGACATAATCCATTGCAAAGTCTTTATGCTTGTCCGTGACATACACGCGAATGTTCTGGACGCCCGGCGCCGAAACCGGCTCCAGGAACTTCCCCGCGACAATCGTTCCGGGAAAGCCCGGCTTGGTCCAGTTGAAGCTGTATTCGACACGTTTGTTCGGGAGACTCTTGTGCCCGGTCTCGCCGCTGCCGATCACCCGCTCGTCGGCTGGAACGCGAATATGCGTCTCCGCCGTAAACCGGTCCGTGAACAGGCCGGTCATCGGAAACCAGCGGCCTGCATAGAGCAGAATACTGATCGGGTCCGTGATCTCTGCCAGCTTGATGCCGTCGACAGGACTCGTCTCCGCACCCTTGAGTATGCCGCCATACTCAAAGTGAAAGGTTGTCGACGTGCCCTTCGTGAGCGGCGTGTTCAAAGGAGCGCGCACCGTGAAATTAGCCGTCAGTCGCTCCGGTGTCAGCACCTTATTAGCAGCGTCTGTCAGGCTCGTGATCTGAAGCCCGTTGTTTAGCTCGAAGCTTACCGTGTTGAGATCTTCAAGTGCGGTTACGGTTACCGTGACCTTCGCGGTCAGCTGGTTTGCCGCCGGGTCGAGATCGGCGTTGATGACATATCCGGTGACCTGCATCTGCGGCCGGACCGGCGCTGCCCACAATGGACTGCTTCTACCGATAATCAAGACGAAGACCGCAACAGGAGTGACAATGTGCTTCAGACGGAAAGGCATGGCAGATAGGAATCCTCTATCGGTAAGTCATCACTCTATCGATACTTTAGACGCTTGATGGCGAAGTTAGGACATGCGCCGCTGCCCGCTCGGCCAGCAAAGACTGTACGGCGTCACAAACCCGGCAGATTGGATTGGTCCCGGCGATCGGCAACAAGGCGTCGCGAACCTGGGCCAGATCGGCGATCATCGTCTCCCGCGCCGGACCGTCCTCAAGTAGCGGCCGTAGCGCAGCGGCCATGTTCTCGCCTGTGAACTGCCCCTGAAGAAGCTCCGGGACGACCCGCTTTCCGGCAACCAGGTTAACCATCGCAATTGGCAGGTTCCCGGCGTCATCGGGAGCAGCCGGAATCTCTGACGGATACCGCACCAGCCGTTTTGCGAGCCGAAACGTGGTCGGCGAGACTCGATACACAACGACGAACGGATTCCCAATCACGGCCGCCTGCACCGTTGCGGTTCCGCTCGCCACCATGCTGGCACGCGCATGATGCATTGCCGTGCGCGCATCGTCAACCAGGGTGATCGGCACTTCAGCAGAAACGTCGAGCACAACGGAGCGCACAAAGCTACGGACGACCGTGCTTGCAACAGGCAAAAGAAACTGGAATCCTCCTTCGCGGTTGAGACTGGCTGCAGCGCCCAGCATCTCTGGCAGGTTCAGCGAAACCTCCTTGTGGCGGCTTCCGGGCAGGAGCGCAACCCAGGGCTTTGCCGCGTCGAGGCAATAGCGTGCAGCAAACAGGGCGCGCGATTGGACCGGCATCGGCAAAGTCGCGAGCGGATGGCCGACGAACTCCGCATCGACACCGCGAGCACGATAGAACGGCTCCTCGAAGGGAAAGATGACCATCATGCGGCTGACCCGCTGCTGCACCCAGCGCAAGCGGCTCCGCTTCCAGGCCCAGAGCTGTGGACTGACAAAGTACACCACCGGAATATTCAGCTTCTTCAGCTCCTTCGCGAGCCGAAAGTTCACATCCGGGAAGTCGATCAGTATCGCGACACCCGGCCTGCGCGCCTTGATCGACGCCACAAGCCGGCGATACTCCGCATAGATGCGCGGCATGTGTCGAACGACCTCCGTGATCCCCATCACCGCGACGTCCTCGGTGCGAACGATCCGTTCCAGTCCCTCGCGCTCCATCTCCGCGCCACCTAGTCCGAAGCAGGTCATGCGAGGCATCCGCGACCGCAACTCAGCGATCACCTGCGCGCCGTAATGCTCGCCGCTAGCCTCGCCTGCAGAGAGGAAGATGCTCGAATTGGAGGAGGTGCTAATGATTCAGTGTAGCGGGGTCACAGGTCCCGCAGGATGTCTTCGCGGCGTGAACCGAGATTGTGTGATCGGCTTTTCTTAGAACCTGTCTAAAACCTGCAAGGCTGTCCTGCCGGACGGGCCCACTTCGTGTGGGGGCGATCACTTCGTGACGCGTGATCGCGTTGCCTGATGCTCCTGTCGATCGCAAGCAATGTTTTTGCCGACCAGCGGTAGGGCCCAAGGGGCTCATCCTGCCAGGACCGATATACACGTCACGAAGTGACCGCTGCCCGCGTAGGGCGTCCGTCTAGCTTTAAGACAGGTTCTTACACAACGTCAGTTAACTCCGGCTCGGGAAGGATGGCTGCACCTGTTTCCTGGTCGCGGTATTGGAGCTCATAGAGCTTCCAATAAAGGCCGCGTTCGGCGAGTAGCTCTTGGTGGGTGCCGCGCTCGCGAAGTTGGCCTTTGTGCATCACGAGAATGCTGTCGGCGGTCTGGATGGTCGAGAGCCGGTGCGCGATCAGCACGGAGGTTCGCCCGGTGATCATCCGCGAGAGCGCAAGCCGGACGCGCTGCTCCGTGTCTGTATCTACTGACGAGGTCGCTTCGTCGAGGATCAGGATGCCGGGATCGTGTGCCAGCGCCCGCGCAAAGCTGATGAGCTGCTTCTGCCCGGTCGAGAGCGTTGCGCCGCGTTCGCGGACCGGCTCCTTGAAGCCAAGCGGCTGGCTACGAATGAAGTCACCTACGTTAACTTCATCCGCCGCACGCTCCAGGCGCTCATCGGTAATCCACTTCGAGCCCAGCCGGATGTTGTCGGCGATGGTGCCGGTAAAGAGGAATGGATCTTGCAAGACCACGCCGAAGCGCCGCCTGAGAGCGTTGAGATCCTGTTCGCGGACATCCACGCCATCGACCAGAACTGCACCGTGCTGAATATCGTAGAAGCGCATCATCAGACCAGTGATCGTCGTCTTGCCGGCGCCGGTGTGACCGACAATTGCGGCTGTCTCGTGCGGTTCGATGATGAAGCTAACACCGCAGAGGATCCATTCAATGTCGGCGAAGGTTCGCAGCTCTTCGCGTGTGGCAGAGGCAATGCGCGTCCGCTGTGCCTCGTCGAGCGTCTGGTACGTGAACCAGACATCACGGAACTCGATCCGTCCGGAGTTGTCACCGGGAGTGCTCAGTGCGGGCGAGACGATCTCCGGCTCTGTATCCAGCAGCTTGAAGACGCGTTCGCTCGCCGCCATGGCGGCCTGCAGGATGTTGTACTTTTCGCTGAGATCCTGAATCGGCCGGAAGAATCGCTGCGCATACTGCATGAACGCGATGAGGACGCCAAGCGTAACGGCGCCATGCAAGACGCTGATGCCACCGCGCCAGATCACCAATGCAATGGCGATTGAGCTCAGCAATTCAACGACTGGATAGTAGATCGCGTAGGCGGTGATCGCATCCTTGAATGCATCCATGTGCAGGCGATTAACGGAGGAGAAGTCGTCAAAGGCGCGCTGCTCGCGGTTGAAGAGCTGGACGACGGACATGCCGCTCACATGTTCCTGCATGGTGCTGTTAATCCGTGCGATAGCTGAGCGGATCCGCCGGTAGCTCTCACGCACAGAATCCCGAAAGAGGCTGGTTGCATAGAGAATCGCCGGCAGGACTGCGAGGGTGAGCAAGGCCAGCGGCCAGCTCATCTGCAGCATGATGATGACGATAAACGCGAGTACGAAGACGTCCTCAAAGATTGCAAGAACGCCCGAGGTAAACATCTCGTTCAATGCGTCGACATCGGACGTGACGCGTGTCACCAGCTTGCCCACCGGGTTGCGGTCGAAGAAGGCGGGATGCATGCGCTGGATGTGCCGGAAGATCTGGCTCCGAAGATCGAACATGATCTTCTGACCGGTCCACTGCATCAAGTACGTTTGAACAAATTCGAGCACATACGTGATGAGGAGAGCACCCAGATACAGAAGTCCAATCTCTGTGATCCCGGTCATTGGAACCGGACTCAGATGACGGGCTAACCAGGATCGGCTCTCCTTCGGCGTGCCCGTCATATAGGTATCGACGGCCACTTTGACGAGATGGGGGCCCACCACGTCCGTTGCGGCCTTAAACAGGATTGCCACGGCGGAGAGGCCAGTCTGCAGCTTGTACGGTCTGAGATACGTTAGCAGACGGCGCATCAGGCGCCCGTCGTATGCCTTGCCGACGACATCCTCGTCCTCTGGGTTCTTCTTCGAACCTTTCGCTTTTTCGTCCTGAGATGTCTTCTGGTCTGCCATGCGGTGTCTTCATTCTAGATGCTGAAGCACGCCTCTACCGACCAGAAGTTTCTTCGATTCCGGCTAACGTTGCATTCGCTTACGTATCGAGCCTGAGTTCTTCAATGGATCGACGGGATCGGCATGAAAGAATCGAAACGGGTCGTGTCATGAACGTGCTGGGCGTCTACATCTCGGTACCGTTCTGCAAAGCAAAGTGTACTTTCTGCAACTTTGCCTCGGATGCGTTTGCTCCGGGCCGCATGGAAGGCTATACCCGACGGCTATGCAGGGAGATCGCCGATTCGCGGGCGTATGCGGCGCGACTTGGGACATCGCTACCCAGGCGCATCGACAGCATCTACTTCGGCGGCGGCACGCCAAGTCTGCTCGAACCAGCACAGATCGAGGCTATCTTCCATCAACTCAGGGCCGAGTTCGAGATTGAGCCAGACGCCGAAATGACGCTGGAATGTGCTCCGGGACAGCTCTCGAATGGCACGCTGGATCAACTCCTGCGGCAGGGACTGAACCGGATCAGCTTCGGGATCCAGTCCTTTGTAGATCGAGAATCAGCCGCCGTAGGGCGCCTCCACACCCGCGAGATTTGTCTTACGGAGATTGAGCGAGTCCGTGCCGCGGGGATTAAGGAGGTCAACATCGACCTGATCGCCGGACTGCCGCTCCAGACCGAGGCGAGCTGGCGTTACTCAGTCGACCAGGCGATCTCCGCGGGATCGAAGCACGTCAGCATCTACATGCTTGAGGTCGATGAAGAGTCGCGCCTGGGCAGGGAGGCGCTCGCGCACGGCCAGCGGTATCACGCGGGTGAAATGCCCACAGAGGACCAGATCGCCGCGTGGTATCAGATTGCCTGTGACCTGCTCGCTGACGGCGATGTACATCAATATGAGATTTCGAACTTCGCCCGGGAGGGTTCTCGATCGCGCCATAACCTGAAATATTGGCAGTGCCATCCTTACCTGGGATTCGGTCTGGATGCCCATTCCATGCTGCTGACCGCGACCGGTGCCGTTCGGATGGCGAACCCCGACAATCTGGACCTTTACCTTGCGGAACCGGCGGCATCTGGCCTGCTTCCGATGCGGTCATCGATGCCGACATTCGATGTGATCGGAGGCGACGCGGCCTTTGAAGAGTCGCTCTTCCTTGGCCTCCGCCTGAGCGAAGGCCTTTCACTCAGTACAGTACGGGCGAAGCATGGCGACGCCCTGGTACGCGCTACGTTGCCCGCTCTCGAGGAGCTTTGCGAGGCGGGGTTGCTCGAGATCGATGCAGAGCGCATCAAGCTAACCGGCCGAGGCCGTCTCCTCTCAAACGAGGTCTTCAGCCGTATTCTGATCTCTGCGCCGGCCTGAAGTCAGGGCGCTTCCGCCGGTACACTCGAACAGGAGACACTTTGAACCATGGCAGAAAGCATCAAAAGTTTTATCGATCTGCGCAGCGATACCGTGACACGACCCACCCCTGCCATGCGGGAGGCAATGGCCTCCGCTGACGTAGGCGACGATGTCTACGGAGAAGACCCAACGATCAATCGGCTGGAGCAGCGCGCCGCGGAGATCTTCGGGAAGGAAGCTGCAATCTTCGTGCCTACGGGAACGATGGGCAACCAGATTGCCATTCGTCTCCACACGGAGCATGGCCAGGAGGTGATCTGTGAGGCGCGTTCACATATTCTCGACTGGGAGATGGCGATGACCGCCGCATTTTCTGGTTGCCAGGTGCGCACCGTCGCCGCCGAACGCGGCATCCTGATCTGGGATCACATTTATCCGGTGATCGGGGCAAAGATCTACTACCGCGCCCAGACCGGATTGATATGCCTTGAAAACACTCACAATATGGCCGGCGGGACGGTGACCCCGCTAGCGGTGCTGGAGGAGATCTGGCAGGGAGCAAAGGAGGCTGGGCTGCCGGTGCATCTCGACGGTGCGCGCGTCTTTAATGCCGCCACTGCACTTGGCATTGGTGTTGCGGCACTGACGCATGGCTTCGACACGGTCAACTTCTGTCTTTCGAAGGGACTCGGTGCACCAGTCGGCTCGATTCTGGTTGGAACAAGCGAACACATAAAACGGGCTCGCATCTTCCGCAAGGCACTGGGAGGAGGAATGCGGCAAGCAGGGATCCTAGGTGCTGCTGGTCTGATTGCCCTGGAGGAGATGCCAGGTCGGCTTCATGAAGACCATGCGAACGCTCGACTGCTGGCCGAACGCATCGCCACATCGGACAGGGTTGAGATCGACCTTCCCGCCGTACAGAGCAATATCGTGATCTTCAACCTGAAAGGTGCCGGAGATGCATCGAGCCTCGTCGCAGGCCTCAAAGGGAAGGGCGTTCTCGCCAGCGCCATCGGACCGCATTCTGTTCGCCTGGTGACGCACTTCGACGTCAATCGGGCTGCGTGTGAACGGGCTGCAGCCATTGTGACCGGAGAGTTACTGGCACTGCCTGAGAAAGCAGGCAGATTCATCGTCCTTTAGCAGAACGCAGTGCCAGTTGCGCTACTCTGAAGCCGGTAAAGTCGGCCGCACGCACGAGGTTAAATTACTTGAGTCAAACGATCTTCGTCTTGGAAGATGATGCAGATATCTCCCGCCTGGTGCAATATCACCTAGAGATAGCGGGATTCGCAGTCCAGCCTTACCTTGTTCCCGCTCAGATCATCGCCGATGCGGAGCGTCAGCCTCCTGCATTGTTTCTGCTCGATATCATGGTTCCGGGTGGAGACGGTCTTGATCTCTGCCGCCGCCTGCGGCAGAACCCCACCCTCAGCAGCATTCCTATTATCTTTCTGACTGCCCGGGCGGCAGAGAATGATCGGGTTCATGGTCTGGAGCTTGGAGCCGATGACTACATCACCAAGCCGTTCGCAACGCGGGAACTAGTAGCTCGGGTGAAGGCCGTTCTACGGCGCTTCGAGCGGCCGACCGGGCCATCACTCGTAAAGTTCGAGGCAATCGAGATCGATGCGAGCGCCATGCAGCTTCGCGTCCATGGCGAGCTGGTCACGACGACAGCTACTGAGTTCCGCCTGCTCGATTATCTGGCCCGGCATCCCGGACGCGTCTTCAGCCGTGACCACTTGCTCGATGCAGTCTGGGGTGATGCCCGGTTCGTAACGCCTCGGTCGGTCGACGTGTACGTGCGCCGCATTCGCGAGAAGATTGAGGCCGATGCAGAGACGCCCCGCTATCTAAAAACCATGCGCGGCGCCGGGTACCGCTTCGAGATCCCCAAGGCAGCTCAGGCCTGAGACACGAGGCTTCCGAGTGAATCGCAGCTTCTTCTACATCTTCTCCATCCGCCTCACAGCCATCTTCGCGCTTGTCGTGACGGTTTGTCTGATACTCCCACGCGGGACATGGTGGATCGATGTACTTTTGATTCTGGCGGGCGGGGTGCTTGCTGCACTCTGGATCTCCCGGCTGCTGCAGCGAGCCATGTTGCCGTTAAAAAGAGCGACAACGCCCGATGCAGACCATGAACGAGCGCCCGAAACCTCGATTTTCCGTGAAATCAGCGATCAGGCGGAATGGACCAGAGGCGCGCTCCTTCGCTCCGATCGCTCCTTTGCTCAGTCCGTAGCGGCTCGTCAGGAACTCGAGGCGATGCTCGACAGCATGCAGGATGGTGTGGTCGCAGTCGACACCGCGGGTCGAATCCAGTGGACCAATCAGCACCTGCAGCGACTGGTCCCAGGCGCGTCGTTTAGTAAAGCCATACGGATCGGCCATGCGCTTGTGCAGACGATTCGAGATCCCGAGGTGCTCGAATGCGTCCGCTCCGCGCTTATGGACCGGCAGATTTGCGAACGCCGGTCGACCTCCCTCATCCCCGGCCGCATCTTCGAAGTGAGCGCCGCGCCGATGCCCGGCGGGGGTGCGGTTGCCGTCCTGCACGACATCACGCGTATCGAGCAGGTGGAGCGGACCCAGCGCGATTTCGTCGCCAACGTATCCCATGAACTCCGCACCCCGCTCACCTCCATCACGGGGTATGTCGAGACGTTACTCGATCACGAGACCAGTCTGAGCGGGCAGGCGCGCGAGTTCCTGACCACAATCCTGAAGAACGCCACTCGCATGAACCGCCTGACGGAAGATCTGCTCGTTATGGCCCGCGTCGAAGCGCTGGAACAGGAGCTGCACCCTGCGCCTATTTCCGCAGACGTTCTAGTGCGCGACGCCGTCCAGGGAATGAGCGGCCTGATCCAGGACGAAAAGGCTGCGCTCGAGATCGGACCGACGACCTCCTGCCGAGTCTTCGCGGATACCGACGCCGTCCTTCAGGTACTCGGCAACCTAATCGAGAATGCGATTAAATATGGACGGGTGAAGGGTGAACCGTTCTGTCGTGTTGTCGTCAGTGCACGTGAGATCGTGGAGCCATATGCCGGAGTTGAATTCAGCGTCCGTGATTTTGGTCAGGGAATTGCTTCAGAGCACCTCAGCCGCATCTTCGAGCGCTTTTATCGAGTAGATAAGGCACGCTCCCGTGAGTCGGGCGGTACTGGCCTGGGGCTCGCCATAGCCGAGCACATGGTGCATGCCCAGGGCGGGTGGATCCGCGCTGAGAGTGAGCTGAATTCTGGAAGTAACTTTCTATTCACATTGCCCATGGCGCAGTAGAGGCTTCTGTACAGAGGCTTTGTTCCGGTTTTTATTCCTATGTAACCTCCCGTTAATACTTCAGCATGAAACTCAGATCGAATGCTTATTCATGCATTGCGGTATCAATTCAGGGGGACGAGTGAACTATAAGGCGATTGCAGTAGGACTTTTAGCACTGACCGCTGCGGCAGCATCCGCACAGAACATCAATGGTGCGGGAGCGACATTCCCATATCCCATCTACTCCCGCTGGTTCAGCGAGTACAGCCAGTTGCACCCCGACGTTCATATTAATTATCAGTCCATTGGATCTGGAGGCGGCATTCGCCAGGTCTCCGAGGGAACAGTAGATTTTGGTGCGTCCGATGGTCCCATGACTGACCAGCAGATGCAGGACGCCAAGGTCAAGACGATGCACATTCCTACTGTTCTTGGAGCCGTGGTGCCTGTCTACAATCTTCCCGGCGTCAACCAGGAGTTGAAGTTCTCCTCCGACGTGATCGCCGACATCTATCTTGGCAAGATCACCAAATGGAACGACGCCAGGATTGCCAACGACAATGCCGGTACAAGTCTTCCGGACAAGTCCATTCTCCCGGTGTACCGCTCGGACGGCAGCGGAACCACGTACATCTTTACCGACTTCCTTTCGAAGGTGAGCCAGGACTGGAACAGCAAGGTCGGCAAGAGCACATCGGTGAAGTGGCCGGTCGGCATCGGCCAGAAGGGAAATGAGGGCGTGGCCGGCATGGTTCGCCAGTCGCCATACTCCTTCGGCTATGTGGAGCTGATCTACGCGATGCAGAACAAGATGCAGTTCGGCATGGTTCGCAACGCATCGGGCAAGTTTTTGAAGGCTTCAACCGAGGGCGTGACTGCGGCTGCGGCTGCTGCCGCTCAGAACATTCCGGCTGATTACCGTGTTTCGATCACAAATGCCCCGGGAGCAGATTCCTACCCTATCTCGAGCTTCACCTGGCTGCTGATCCCAGTTCATTCAACCGATCCCGCGAAAGGAAAGGCGCTTGCTGATTTTCTTACCTGGATGTTGGAAAAAGGCGAGAGCGAGGCTGCTTCCATGACGTACGCACCGCTGCCGAAGCCGATTCAGGATCGCGTTCGCATGACCATCAAGCAAGTGAAGTAGGATCAGGGCAGCAGCGTGGCCCTTTTCAGGGCCGCGCTGGGCTTATCTCCATCGTTGATCACGTCTGAACTGCAGGAAAGGGACCGTGTCTCCCAGCCGCATGACTCTCGACCGCAATCCAAAGTCTCCAATGCCAATGCCTCTCCCCGTGCCTGCAACGATGGCTCCGGGGAAGACTTTTCAGGCGGCTGCTTCCTTTGGTCCACCCTCGCCGGTTCGTGCCTTTCTTCAACAGCGGGGAAGCGGACAGGTTGCCGACACAGCGTTCTCAGCTGTCATGCTGATCTGCGCACTGAGTATCTTTGCAATCGTGCTCTTCATCGCAAGCATTCTTATTGCTCGATCGCATCTCAGCCTGGTCCAGTTTGGATGGAAGTTTTTCACTCGGCAGGCATGGGATCCGGTCTCGGGGGACTTCGGTGCCCTCCCGTTTATATATGGCACGCTGGCTACATCGTTCCTGGCTCTCTTGATGGCCGTACCACTCGCTCTTGGAGTTGCGGTGTTTTTGACGGAGCTTTGTCCACGATCGCTGCGCGCACCGATATCGTTCCTGACCGAAATTCTCGCCGCAATTCCAAGCGTTGTTTATGGCTTGTGGGCGGTCTTCGTGCTGGTACCGCTGATGCGAGATGTGCTTGGCCCATTTCTGTTCAAGTACTTAGGCTGGACGGGGTTCTTTGAAGGTTCAAACTTCGGGGTTGGTCTGCTCACGGCGAGCATCATCCTAGCGATCATGATCCTCCCGATCATCTCGTCGCTGACGCGCGACATCATGACAGCCGTTCCGAACAGTCAACGCGAGGCGGTCCTGGCTCTGGGAGCGACGCGCTGGGAGATGATTCGCACGGGTGTGCTGCGCAACTCGCGGATCGGTATCGTGGGTGCTGTGATGCTCGGATTGGGCCGCGCGTTGGGAGAGACGATGGCGGTCACCATGGTGATCGGCAACCATCCCGTGATTAGCAAGTCGCTTTTTGCTCCTGGATACACACTCGCCAGCGTGATTGCGAATGAGTTCTCAGAGGCGACCGGCGATCTCTACCTGAGTGCGCTGATCGAGATTGGCTTGGCGCTCTTCCTCGTCACGATTGTTGTCAACGCCATCGCGCGCCTGCTGGTCTGGGCGGTCACGCGCGGTGCACCAGCGAGAGTGAGCTAATCTTGAGCACACAGCCAATAAACTTCCAGACGAATGCGATGCGCTTCACAACTGCGCGACGCAACGCGACGAACTACTTCATTACCGGACTTGCTATCCTGAGTACCGTAATCGTCATCGCTCCCCTGGTGGCGATTCTCATTTACCTAGTCTACAAGGGTGCGAGTTCGCTGAATCTGGCGTTCTTCACCCAGATTCCCAAACCGGTTGGAGAGAACGGCGGTGGGATGGCGAACTCGATCGTGGGGTCCGGAGTCATCCTGACGCTGGCGAGTTCCATGGGCGTCCCGATAGGGATTGCCGCCGGCATCTATCTGGCCGAGTTTGGTCGCGGCAAGTTGCTGGCCAACATGATCCGATTTACAGCGGACGTGTTGAATGGTGTGCCTTCGATCGTGATGGGGATTGCAATCTATTCGCTCGTTGTGATGGAGCAGAAGCACTTTTCGGCTCTCGCGGGCGGCATTGCGCTCGCGATCATGATGGTCCCGACGATCACTCGAACGACGGAAGAGATGCTGGCCACGGTTCCTCATGCGCTCCGGGAAGCGGCGTTGGGGCTCGGCGTGCCGAAGTGGCGGACGGTACTCTCCGTGAGCCTTCGAACAGCTTCGCCGGGGATTATCACCGGTTGCATGCTGGCCTTCGCGCGTGTCGCGGGCGAGACGGCTCCGTTGCTCTTTACAGCCTTTGGCAATCAGTATTGGAGCTTCAGACTCAATGAGCCGATCGGCGCATTGCCGCTGCAGATCTATGTGTACGCCATCTCGCCGTATGATGAATGGCATCGCCTGGCGTGGGCAGGGTCGCTCGTTCTGATCCTTCTGATCATGGTCTCGGTGACCCTTGTCCGCATCTTTGCCAACCGCGGCGTACTCAAAGGAGCAAGCTAGTGGGCGTTGGTATCCAAGTTGAAAACCTAAATGCCTGGTACGGGACCACGCACACCCTGCAGGATATTAATCTCACTGTGCCCGCCAACAATGCGACTGCTCTCATCGGGCCGTCCGGCTGCGGCAAATCGACCTTCGTTCGGTGCCTGAACAGGATGCATGAGACAAACCCGACTGCCCGCGCCACCGGTGTTGTCAAGATGGGCGAAGTCAACATCTATACGAGCGCCTCGCCGGTTGAGATCCGGCGTCGCGTCGGCATGGTTTTTCAGCGTCCCAATCCGTTTCCTACGATGTCGATCTACGATAACGTTGCCAGCGGTCTCAAACTTAACGGTTTTCGGAATCGCAAGATCCTCGACGAGACCGTAGAGCGATCGCTCAGACAGGCTGCGTTGTGGGAGGAGGTGAAGGACGATCTCAAGAAGAAATCCGGGGCCAGCCTCTCTGGCGGTCAGCAGCAGCGCATGTGTATCGCCCGTGCTCTTGCCGTAGATCCGGAGGTGCTGCTGATGGACGAGCCGGCCTCTGCGCTTGACCCGGTGTCGACCTCAAAGATCGAGGACCTCATCTTCCAGCTGAAGAGCCAGTACACCATTGTTATCGTTACACACAACATGCAGCAGGCGGCGCGTGTCGCCGAGAACACTGGCTTCTTTCTGAACGGCAAGATGGTGGAGTTCGACTCGACTCACAAGATATTTACCAACCCGCGTGATAAGCGGACTGAAGACTACATCACCGGGAGGTTCGGCTGATGGCGCGGATCCGATTCCAGCAAAATCTAGACGACCTGAAGGAACGCCTTCTTGTGATGGCGGGTATGGCAGAGCAAGCCATTCAACGCTCGATCGAAGCGTATCGGTCGCGTGATCTGAGCATCTGTGAGCTCGTATTCCGCTCTGAACCGGCGATCAATCGGCTGGAGCGCGAAATCGACCAGATGGCGCTCGACCTGCTCGCCATGGAGCAGCCGATGGCGATCGATCTTCGTTTTATCCTCTCGGTCATCCGCATCAATGCCGATCTCGAGCGTGTCGGCGACCAGGCGGTCAATATCGCCGTTCGTGTTCGCGAGATGGGTGCGTTTGCGGACATCGATCTTCCTGTCGATATTCCGAAGCTGGCATCGCTCGCATCCGCGATGGTCCGTAAGGCGCTACAGGCGTTCATCGAGGCCGATGCAGAGCTGGCGAACTCCGTGCTGAAGCTGGACGATCAGGTCGATGAGATGAATGATGCGGCATTCTATGCGCTCAGTTCGCTCATTAAAGAACGTCCGGAGTTGACGCCGCAGGCCCTGAACGCTCTTATCATCGCCCGGAACCTGGAGCGGGTTGGCGACCATGCGACCAACATTGCTGAGGACGTTATCTTCTGGGTGCGAGGCGCGGACGTTCGACACAACAACAGCCTCAGTGTTTGAGGGTTGCTGGCGAAGCGGAAGCGTCAAACGGGATCCACCAGGTGTTGTCTGGTGCCAGTGGATAGTAGAGCATCACACGTATCTGGCTGGCCCGCACACCGCCGGCTGAGAGGACTCGGGCGTAGTTCTCCAGCTGCGGAGCATATTTCTCCTTTTCGCTCTCAAGGAATTGCTGGATTCCTCCCGCGCCGTGGGTTGCCGTCTTGAAGTCGACGATCCAGAAGTAGTCGAGCCCCGCTGCCAGCGGCTCGGGACCGGCACGGAAGATCCGGTCCAACCGAATGCTGGTGCGCTTCTCCTGCCAGGAGGTCAGTGCTCGCTCGCTGGCTGCATCCTGGTGCGCCGCGATGACCCAAGCTCCGGTGGCATCTGTCAGCGTGTTTTGAAGTGCGGCGCGAACTCTCTGGGCGAGTCTCTCGACCATCGCGGGAGGGAGGCCTTCGCTACGCAGCACACCGGCGATACGCGGCATCCATTGCGGGAGTTCAGCGAGCAGCGCCGATGCTGTGGCTCCTGCGGCGCTCCGCTGGGCGAGCAACTCGATAAATCCGTGGACTGCATTTCCGAAGGCGCGTGCCGCAAAAGAGCCTTCCGGCCGGATGAGGTGAGCGGCTCCAGCATCCGGCTCGGTGGCATCGGCCTCCGGCTTGGCGGCATCGTGGAACAGCGGTTTCAGTGCGGTAAACCGGGCGGCTACGTTGCATTCGGCCGGCAGACGCCACAGCATTGTCTTAGGTTCGAGATCGTTGCTCTGGCTTGCCGCAATGTCGAAGAGGTGTGCGGGTTCCTGATCATGCTCCTGCTCCCGACTGGAGCGGGATGCCATGGTGAGAAGCGTCGGCAGAGCTACTGCTGCGGTGAAGTGGCGCTCCGCTGCGGGCCACGCTGCTTTGAGCAAGCTGTCGTCGTAGGGGACGGCGATCTCTCCTGTCCTCGTCTTCTCGGTCTTCGCAGCGACGGGGGAGGCGAAGAGATGCAGCTCCTCGCGGGCGCGCGTGCAGGCCACGTAGTAGAGCCGCTTCCGCTCGGCGGCCTCGCGGGCATTCTCGATGCTGTGCAGCCAGGCATTCAGGTCCTTGGAAGCCTCACCCTTTCCAGCAATCGGAGCGAGAACGACGTGGGCTGACACAGGATCGGCTGAATCAAGTTCAAGCCATGTGAGCAGACGGCCGCGCGATGACTGGCCCTTGCGTTCGAGTGCGGCTACGATCACGACGTCCCACTCAAGCCCCTTGGCGCCATGAATCGTCATCAGGTCGACGGCTCCCGGGCTGACAGCAGCTTCGGCATACAGCTTCTCAAGATGTTTGCCAAGTCGATCGATGCGGATCGTGCCACCTTCCACTTCGAGTTCATCGAGAAGCCGCAGATAGCGGTTCGCGTTCGCCCTCTCGCCCGGTCCCAGGTAAACGTCTCCGCCGAGCGAGCGCCAGCTTCGCTCGACCCACTGTGCGGTGGTGAGGCGAGATCGCTGACGAGCCGCAGCCTGCATCACGTTCCAGGTGCGCTCCAAGCGCTGGCAGCCGTCAGGGCTAAGCAGATCGCCTCTCCGGGCGATCAGCTCCTCGACTGTGGTTTCGTTCCAGTCGGGATCGTCCGCCCCTGCGAGCATGTGCAGGTCGACAAGATTCAGACCGCACCAGGGAGCGTGGAGGATGGCGAACCAGGCAACGCGGTCGGCTGGGTGCAGCAACGCGCGCGTGAGGGCGAAAAGGTCGAGCACCTCCTGCCGCTCGCCGAGCACATCGATATCGATGGCTCGAAAGGGAATCGGACCATCTCTGACGTCGTGCTTCAGGGCCGCGACGATCTCAGTTAGATGGTTGCGTGAACGCACAAGCACAGCGATGGTCCAGGGCCTGGTTCGGCCCGCTGGAAGAGGACGAGCACGCCATCGCTCGGCGATCTGCCGGATCTTGCCGGCGTTGTCACGAGCCTGCTGGTACCGTGCCTTGGCTGCTTCCGGAGCAGGCAGACCATAGGGCAGGACGCGCGCATGCCACACCATGCCGTCCGCCAGCGTCGCGTTGCGGACCGGAACCGCGGCTACGAAGGGAACGTCTTCAGAGTGAGTGGACGCGATCTCGCTTGGGATCGCTGTTGGGATCTCACTCGAAAAAAGGTGCGCAAAGTCTTCGTTCACCTGCTCGACCAGATCACGCTGCGAGCGAAAGTTTGCGGTCAGCTGCAACCGTCCGACGGGAAGGTCGGCCAGTCGTTCCGCATGCATCGTCCGAACGAAGCGCTCCACGCGCGCCTGCCGGAAGAGATAGATGGACTGCTTGGGATCGCCGACGAGAAAAACCGTCTGACTGTACCCGTCCCAGCCTTCGGTGAGTAACTCGATCAGTTCGTACTGGCTGGTCGAGGTGTCCTGCATCTCGTCGACGAGCAGATGCTGCAGTCGCATGCCGAGAGCAGCAGCGAGATCGTCTCCGTGCGCATCCTTGCGGAGGGCGATCCTTGCAAGCAAACCAAGTTCGCTGAAGTCGCATGCGCCGCGTTCAGCGAAGACAAATTGCAGCTCCACAAGAGACCGGCTCAATATCCGGAAGAGCGCCTTGGCCACGACCCACTGCTCCTGCGGGTAGGTTGCGGGCGGAAGATAGCTCATGCGCTTAATTGTGTCGAGGATGTCGTCACGATGACGGAGCTGATCGAGAACCGCCCGTAGCCGCGGCTGATGCAGCGTTTTATCGAGGTCAAACTTGAGGTGGTTGCCATGGACCCCTTTGTCGCTGCGCCATTGAACGCTGCTTGTGGTGAGGAGGTGCACAAGGGCGCGCCAGTGGGCGAGGTGCTCAGCGGTCTCGCCCGGGGCGGTGTTCAGATTGGCACAGAGCGCAATGGGCGAGGGCGCACCCTTGTACCCTGCGGCGTGGCCCATCTCTCCGGCGAGTGAGGCGAGTTCCTCGAGCACGTCGGCTGGTATGGTCTTCGCAAGCTGCTGAAGTCCAGCGCATATGGCCTGATCGAGCGCCCGCTCCAATCGCGGCAGCACGGTCGTGTCCAAAGCCTCGTCGCTCAGTGCGGCTCCGCTGAGCGGGATCAGCTCGCCCCATTGATCGCGACTCTTCAGCATCTCGGCGAGGAGTCGTTCGCACTCTCCTAAGTTGCCGTCACGATGGAGAAGAATGGTGCGGAGAGCATGGTTCAGTTCCGCATCCTCACCGCCCAGCAGCATGAGCGTGCGCCGGGCGGCTTCCTGGTAGAGTGGCGCGGCATCGAGCATAGGAGCGAGCTGGCCGCCGCTGCCGGAGAGCAGAGGAAGCGATCGCGCGATCTCGGCACATACGGAGTCAATGGTCCGGATGCGAAGCCTCTGCGGACGTGCGAGCAAGCCCCACCCGAAGCTGCGGTCCCGAGCGAGGACGGCGGCAGCGAGTGTACGCGTCTGCTCGTCGAAGTCGTTGCCCGGTACCGTCTGCTTTGCCGCGGCATCCAGCTGGGTCAGAACGCGATCCCGCAGCTCCGCGGTGGCCTTAACGGTGAAGGTGAGGGCCATCACCTGCTCGGGTTCGGTGACGCTGTCGTCGGCAAGGAGCTTGAGAAAGCGCTGGATCAGAAGACCGGTCTTGCCGGATCCGGCGGGCGCTTCGACGATCCACGAGTGCTGAATATCGAGCGCCTGTTCGCGCTCAAGCCAGTCTGGGGGGCGAAGATCTGGAGGACGAAGATCAGTATGTGCCTGGTGTACTGGTTCAGACGGAACCAGGAAGAGATCAGCCAACGTTCGACCCCTCTTCCGCTTCGGTTCCGCCGTCTCGATCTCCCGTATCTAGATCGCCGGAGTCCTCGGCCAGGAGCGAGATGTCCAGACGGCAGAGGAGCCGCTGCGAACAGAACTCGCAGGTGCCGGGGTGCCGCTTGGGCCGGACCCGAACATCGCCCGCGTGGAAGTCCGCAGCCAGTGCAGTAAGGACGCCGCGCCACACGGAAAGCTGATCTTCGAGGTTGGCAGCGTCCTTGAAGTTTGCCGCCTTCAACAACACGCCAGTCTCTGTCTGATAACCGCGGAGCGCCATATCCTTACCGGCGCGAACCTGTCCGAAGGCTACGCCGGCAAGCTGGGTTGCGTTGGACAGGATGGCGTACAGCGGCAGCTGCGGTTCATCAGGACGCTCCGTGAGCCAGCTGCCCGGGCTGGCGGCACCGGTCTTGTAATCGAGGATGACATCACCGAACTCTGTCTGGTCGATGCGGTCCACACGGAGGGTGAGACGAAGCGGACCGATGTGAACGTCTGTGAGTTCGGTCTCGCTCATCTTGACCGTGAAGGGAACGCCGCGCTGCATCTCAGTCAGGAGCCAGGTGTCAAGTAAACCAAGTAGCCGCTCGCGCTGAATGCCCATGTACGCGATGTCCCACGCAAAATCACCGGAAGCCGTGATCTTGCTGAAAGCCAGTTCGATTGCGCGAGAAAGAATGGCATGCCGGTCCGCTGTGGAGAGCGCTTTGAGTGCGCCCTGCGATTTGACTTCCTTCCAGAAATGCTCGAGCGCAACGTGAACGGCACTACCGCGCTCGCGGGCATCCATGCCAGGCTTTGGGAAGTCGAGAGTCGTCGCGGAGAGGCGCTGCTCAGCAAAGGCGCGAAAACCACACGCAGCCTGAAGCTTGAGGACGGCTGCGCCCCCCCGCATAACCCGGTCGGGCAAGGGCGGCAGAGAGCCGCTGTCTTCGATTGCTTCCAACGCCAGGAGATCGCGCGGTGGTGCTTCGGGAACAAGAGTGTGCATTTCAACGGAATCAAGGCGGAGTCGATCGAGCGCTGCCGAAGGGCGCTGCTTCCCTTGGCTGGACTCCCGGGGGTAGCTGAAGACGACGGTGGAGGAGCTTGAGGCAATCCGCTCTGTCACAGCACGGGAGTGCTCCTCGTCCCGTGCAGGGTCGACGCCGGGCATACGCAGTTCGCGTTGCATGTGCCAAGCGAGCAGGGGATTGGCACCGGGTCGAATCGGCCAGTCAAGATCACCGGCACGCAGGAACCAGATTGCATCGTACTCGCCGTTCCATGTTGAGCCGGCGGACTCGAGCGGACCCATGACCTGCACCGGGGCACCGCGCGACTCGGGAGCGAAGAGGGTCTGCTGGGCGAGGCGCTCGACGGTGGCCAAGGCGGCAGGGAAAGTAACGCGAATGCCTTCGAAGTCGAGGGTTGCGAGTTCGTCGAGTACACTCTCCCATTTGCGACGCGTCTGGAACTCGAGGCTGTCGTCCGGGTTTGAAGGAGACGCATTCCAGCCAGCCGCTTCGAGCAGAGTACGCATTGCCTCAGCCCAATCGGCGTGGGGCCGGTACTCGTTCGCAGCGGCGAGGCCCTCAGCTTTGATGGCGCGACGCATGGCGTGGAGGGAAACGAGCAAGCGAGGCAGTCTCCGGATCCGTTTGGCAGTCTCGACTTCGCGAAGCATTCCATCGAGAGACATCTCGGGGCGAAGCCGTCGGGTGCGCCGGAATTCGTGAGCGTCGAACTCCGCCCTCACGAGGCGTTCTGCACCTTCAGCGAAGTAGCGGGACAGCAGCAGATCACTGACCCGCTCGGTGGGGAGTGGCTGCGTGGGCCAGCGCAGCAGGTTGAGGGCGGCTGCGATCAGCGGTGTGCCTGCCAGCGAGACCCCAAGTGAGAACTCGAAGACTGCCGAAGTCTGGGTGGCGGTGATGTCCTCGAACTCGGGGGTGAGTGTATTGCGAAGAAGGCGATCGATCTCGGCACGCCTGGTCTCAAGCCCGGGCACGATCAGAGCGATGCGGGCTCCGGGGTGTTGCTCAAGATGGGTTCGCGTCCAACGCGCTGCAGAGGCTAACTCCTCGTGTGCATCGTCAGCCGCAGCCAGAGTTCGGAGGCCGGTGGGAGCTCTGAGTTGCAGCTCTGTCGCTGTCGTTCCGGTGCTTCGGATAGCGTTCGTCAGATGGGCCTGGGCAGGAGTCATCCCATCAAAGCCGATCAGGACATACCCACCTGGAGCTAGAAGCACGTGCCGCGCGGTAACAGCTTCTTCGAGGACGCTCTCCAGTTGCGCCTGCGAACGATAGCCCTCGACACCGCAACGCATTTCGAAAGCTGATGCCCAACGCTGAAAGGCCCGCGTGTCGGCACTGACTCCCAGTGCATGGAGACGGCTCTCTCCGCGATAGGCGCAAAGGCGGGACCAAGCATCGGCGGCCATCTCGGCGAGTGAGTCCGGGGTGCGCAGGCTACGCCGTTCCGTGTCCTTTTGGGTAGTATCCGTGGAGACGATCGATCGCCAGAGGGTATGCTCCTGGGCGCGATTCAGCAGCAACCGGGCCGTGTGGCCGTCGATCAGGAGTTGTTGCCAAAGACGAGCAGTCCAGGCGTCCCATGCCAGGATCGCGGGCGGCTCCCAACTGACGAGACCAAGCGCACGGTTATGGAGGTCGAATGCATGCTGAAGGGTTCTTGCGGCGCGCTGATTTCCGGTGAGAATGATCGCGCCCCGCGCTAATGCCTCGGCGATCTCGTTCGGAAGCAAGGCCGCACCACCCATATCCCGTTATACGCCCGCGGCAGGTGGAAATGCAGGAGCATCTGCGGGGCTGGACAGGGACAGTGAAAGCGGGAAAGCGCCGCCCGCTCCCGATGCAGATGCGGTTTGGAGACTTCTGTGTCGCGCACGACGACGCTGGCGAAGTGCCAGTATCATCAAGGCAGAGGATCATGCGTTTGCGCCGTATCTCTTTTCTGCTTCTGATCGTTCTTTTCGTGGTCGCCGGTTGCCATCAGGTTACGCATTCCAGCAGCTCTGAAGCCGTCTCGTCGCCGCTGAAGAGCTTTCCCGTACGGGGCAGGATTGTCGCTACAGATCCGACCCATGTCACGTTGGATCATGCTGCCGTTCCGGGCTTCATGGAAGCGATGACCATGTCGTACAAGCTGAAGGACTCGAGCATTGTCAGCGAGTTGCATCCGGGCGATCTGATCACGGCGAAGATCCTGGTGGAGCAGGATGCCGCGGGTTTCCGCAACCCGCAGCTTGAGAACATAGTGGTTGTCGGGCAGGCCAAGCCGGATTATGCGCCGAAGGTGCAGTATCACGTGCCGCAGAAGGGTGATGACGTGCCCGACTTCAAGCTACTGAACCAGGATGGGAAGCGAATTGACTTTGGGCGGTTCAAAGGCCGTGTCGTGCTGGTGACATTCATCTACACGCGCTGTCAGCTTGCTGACTTCTGCCCGCGCATGAGCATGAACTTTGCCGAGATCGATAAGGCGCTCGATGCAGATCCGGCGCTCTATGCAAAGACGCACCTGTTGAGCATCAGCTTCGATCCCGCGTATGACACGCCCGCCGTGCTGAAGAAGTACGGCAGCGCCTATACCGGCCGTTTCGCCAAGGAGACCTTCAGCCACTGGGACTTCGCCGCGCCGCCCGCGAAGGAGGTTCCGGCAATCACACAGTTCTTCAACGTAGGTGTGACGCCCGGCGACGCGAAGACCCTGACGCACTCGCTTTCTACGGTTCTGATCGGCAAGGATGGGAAGGTGGTCGCCTGGTACCCGACGAACGAATGGAAGCCGGCCGATGTCGTCGTAGCTATGCGCGCGGCGGCCGCGAACTGACGGTAGCCCCCACGCTGCTGTCCGCCGGAATCCGGTATGCTGATCGTCTAAGAAGCTGTCCAGAAATCGGACGGACGCCCTGCGCGGGCAGCGGTCACTTCGTGACGCGTATACCGGTCGTGGCAGGGTGAGCCCTCTGGGCCTCCTGCTGGTCGGTAAAATATCGCTTGCGACCAGCGGAAGCACCACGCAACGCGATCACACGTCACGAAGTGACCGCGCCACGCGAAGTGGGCCTGTCCGGCAGGACAGTGTTTCGAGTTTCTGGACAGGTTCTAAGATCCTCTTCTAGGATTCTCTTCTAAGATTTTCTGGAGTCACTGATCATGGCAAGACTGACTATCGTATTCGGTATCCTGCTTGTTCTTGTGGGCGTTATCGGCTTTGTCGCAACGGGGAGTTCGCATCCCACTTCGTTGATCCCGGCAGGAGTTGGGCTCCTCTTTGTGTTGTTCGGCTCGCTCGCCAACACCAGCGATCCCAAAAAGCGGATGCTCTGGATGCATATCGCCGTGACGGTCGCGCTGTTGATGTTCCTAGGAACGATTCCGGCGGACATCGGCGTCTTTCGTCTCGCCCATGGCGTGGACGTGCCACATCCGATTGCGGTTGAAGAGAAGGCTGCAACGTCGTTGCTGTGCCTGATCTTCGTCCTGTTCTGTGTGCAATCCTTTATCGCGGCACGGCGGCAGCGGCGGCTGGCTTAGGGGCTCAGGCCGGGCCGGTCGAAGGATTTAGACTAGAGAGATGGCATCACCTCTCAGTTCATCCAACTACAGCGGCACCGGCATGGGCGCGGCGGACCGCCCCACGCGCGGCACCGGCCGTGCTACGACGGCAGAGCTAAGCGCAAAACGGCCCAAGCCGCCTTTGAAGAAGGTCCTTCCCGAGGTCTGGGCTCTGGTCAAGCCGCGCCGCTGGATGCTCGCGGGCAGCTTCGGGATCATGATTGTCAATCGTGCCAGCGGCCTTGCGCTGCCCGCATCGTCGAAGTTCCTGATCGATAACGTCATGGGCAAGCACCGGTTGGAACAGCTGCCGCTGATCGTGGGATTGGTCGTCGCGGCTACGCTGCTGCAGGGCGCCACGTCGTACACACTGACGCAGATTCTCTCGAAGGAAGGCCAGCGGCTGATTGCGGAGCTGCGAACCAAGGTTCAGGCCCACATTGGCCGTCTGCCGGTCGCGTTCTACGATGAAAATCGAACGGGAACGCTGGTTGCGCGCATCATGTCCGATGTAGAAGGTGTACGCAACATCATCGGAACGGGCATCATCGACTTCTTCGGCGGCGCTCTGACCGCGATCTTCGCCTTCTTCTATCTGTTGCATCTCAGCACGAAGATGACGCTGCTGACCTTTGCGATCCTCGTCCTCTTCGGGCTCGTACTGATGCGGGCGTTGAAGGTCATCCGGCCCATCTTCCGGGAGCGCTCGAAGATCAATGCCGAGGTGACCGGCCGCTTGACCGAATCACTCGGCGGCGTTCGCGTAGTGAAGGGATATCACGCCGAGGCGAGCGAGTCCAGGATCTTTGCCGGCGGTGTCGACCGCCTGCTCCAGAACGTGATCTCTTCGCTCACCGCGCAGTCACTGATGAGTCTCGCTTCGACGGCCATCCTCGGCATCGTGGGCGCGATGGTGATGTATCTGGGTGCGACACAGGTGGTTCGCGGAACGCTGACGACGGGTGGATACGTGACCTATGTCATGTTCCTGGCATTCATGATCGCCCCGATCGTGCAGTTCGTCTCGATCGGAACACAACTTACCGAGGCGATGGCGGGACTTGATAGAACGAACGAGATCCTGGGCGAAAAGCAGGAGGACTCCGAGCCGGCGCGCATCAACATCCTTCCCGTGATTCGCGGCGATGTGGCGTTCGAGGAGGTGACCTTTGCCTATGAGCCGGGCAAAGATGTGCTGCATGGGATCAGCTTCGATTCCCGTCCGGGAACGGTGACGGCCCTGGTGGGCTCTTCAGGCTCCGGCAAATCGACGATCATCTCGCTGATCTGTGGATTCCACAACGCCACTCATGGACTGATATCAGTGGACGGAATCGACCTCTCGACTATTCGCCTGAGCAGCTATCGTCAGCAGCTTGGTGTGGTCTTGCAGGAGACCTTTCTCTTCGACGGCAGTATTCGGGAGAACGTGCTCTTCAGCCGCCCCGAGGCTACCGAAGAGCAGCTGATGGAGGCCTGCCGGATCGCCCGGTTGGACGAGTTCGCCGAGCAGTTCGAGGAGCAGTACGAGACTATCGTCGGAGAGCGAGGCGTGAAGCTCTCGGGCGGCCAGCGGCAACGGATCTCGATTGCTCGCGCCATTCTTGCAGACCCGCGAATCCTGATTCTCGATGAGGCCACAAGCTCGCTCGACTCTGAATCCGAGGCCCTGATTCAGGAGGGTTTGAGCTACCTGATGAAAGGGCGAACGACGTTTGTGATCGCTCACCGGCTGTCGACGATCCGGCGCGCCGACCAGATCCTCGTGATCGAGAAGGGAAACATCGTCGAGCGGGGAACGCATGAGTCGCTCTATGCGCTCGGTGGCCGGTACCACGAGCTGTACACCCGTCAGCATGGCATCGAGATGAACCTGTTTCTTGCTCCGGGCGAAGGTGGTTATGTCGAAGAGACCGTGCGTGAGCCTGAGACCACGAAGGTGTAGGAAGACGCTCTGATTGACGTACTCGGCAGTTTTCCAGATCTGTCTGAGACCCCGTCTAAGAAGTGGATGGACGCCCTGCGCGGGCGGCGGTCACTTCGTGACGTGTATACCGGTTGTGGCAGGGATGAACTTCTTCGGACCGCCCGATGGTCGGCACATACGGTGGCTTGCGATCAACGGGAGCATCATGCAACGATCACCCGTTATGAAGTGACTGTGCCAATCGGGGCCCTAGAGGTGTGCGGGTATTGAGATGCTGCCGGACACCAGAATACCTGGTGGCCGAATTTCTCCGGCAGGTCCAAAGTCTTCATTCCGAAGAGGATAGCTCTGGACTGGAAGGGGTTCTGGGCCGGTGTAAAAGACCGACTTGGGGATTGCGATGGGTGAGAAGAGATTCTTGCGGGCGGCGATCCGGAGTTCGCGGGCGGCTTTGTAGGCGACTGCACAGACGGCGCCCTCCTGCTCCATTTTAATGACGAGGGCAGCATTTGCTGCCTCTTCAGCTTTGGACTTGATATTGGTTACCCTGGGCTCGAGGGTGAAGAGGACGGCGGGGTCGGGAATGGGGCCTTCGGGCCGGGGGACAGGGTCGGGACCGAGGGCGATGGTGCCGAGGAGGGGGTCCTCGACGTAGTCTTGAACGATCTCGGGGATGGCGTGGGCCGTGCCGGCGGCAGCGTTCTGGTGGGCGGCCGCCTGACGGGCAGCATTCTGGCGGTCGATACGCGCGAGATTGCTGCTGGCGAGCGCGAGGCCGCGCAGGAGGACAGAGGCGCACTGGCTGTCGATGCGGAGGGTGCCGGCGAGGCGGAGGACTTCGGCGATGCCGCGCTGGACGGCATGGAGGTCGTCGGGATCGGGCAGGCCGACGATGGTGTAACCGAGCACGGTCTGGTGTTTCCCGGGCCGGCGGCCGGCGTGATGGTAGAAGCAGAGCTTTTCGCCGCGGAGGGCGGGGCTGCCGCACTGGTGGCGATCGGTGAAGATGTGGCGGCAGTGGAGGGTTTCGGATCGGGCATGGTAGCTTCCTCGAGGGCATGGGTTAACGGCGAGAGGCCCGGCGTTGGCCGGGCCCCTCCTGGGAGTGCTGTCTTTTTAATGACAGCAGATTGGACGGGGCTACTATGCCAACCCTAAACCGTTTGACACGTGCGAGTTAGGTGAAGTGGGGGCTTGACAGCTTTTTGGGTGGAGCGGGGCGGATCTCTGGTTGTGAAGGATAAGCAACTGCAAATGCAGGTCCTTCGCCACGGCTGCGCCTTCGCTCAGGATGACAGATTTTTGTGGGCGACTGCTCGGGATAACAGAATTTAGCGGGTCCTTGGCGCAGATTCTGGGTTGTGGAGGCAGGCAAGGGCCAATGCAGGTCCTTCGGCTGCGGCTGCGCCTTCGCTCAGGATGACAGAATTTGGACGCTTCGCATAGGGTGCCAAAATGTGAGTGGATCTTTGCTCAGGATGACAGAATCTGAGTGCATCTTCGCTCAGGAGGGCAGAGTCAGGGCGAGCGCGGTGAGCTATGTGGCGATCCCGAGCTGCGTCAGCAGGAAGGCGTAGTCGAAGGCGATCTCCTTGAGGTAGTCGTAGCGGCCGGAGGCGCCGCCGTGGCCGGCGTCCATGTTGATGTGAAGAAGCAGCGGTGTGTCGTTCTGCTTGAGCGTTCGCAGTTTGGCAACGTACTTTGCGGGCTCCCAGTACATCACCTGTGAGTCATTCAGGCTGGTCTTCACCAGCATCGCCGGGTAGTTGCCAGGCTTCAGGTTGTCATAGGGGGAGTAGGCGAGCATGGTTTGGAAGGCGTCCGGTTCGTTGGGATTGCCCCACTCTTCATACTCAGCGACCGTAAGCGGAAGCGTCGCATCGAGCATCGAGTTCATCACATCGACGAAGGGGACGTGGGCCACGACTGCGTGGAAGAGGTCGGGACGCAGGTTGACGGCCGCACCCATGAGGAGGCCGCCTGCGCTCCCGCCTTCGATGGCGATACGGCCCGGGTCCCCGTAGCCGCGCGCTGTGAGCTGCTCGACGGCGGAGATGAAATCGGTGAAGGTGGTGCTTTTGGCGGACATCTTTCCGGCATCGTGCCAGGCATCGCCGAGCTCGCCGCCTCCACGAATGTGGGCGTAGGCGAGGACGACACCGCGATCCAGCAGGGAGAGGCGCGTGGGGCTGAATCCGATGGGAAGGGGATAGCCGTACGAGCCGTATCCGTAGACATAGAGCGGATTGGCGGCGTCGCGCTGAAAGCTGTCGCGACGGTAGACGAGCGAGACCGGGATGCGAACGCCGTCGCCCGCCTCGATCCAGACGCGCTCGGAGGCGTAGCGCGAGGAGTCGAAGCCGCCGGGCACCTCCTGCTGCTTGAGGAGGTGCGAGGTAGATTGCTCGATATCGTACTCGTAGACGGAGGCGGGCGAGACAAGCGAGGTATAGCTGTATCGATAGGCGCGGGTGTCGAACTCTGGATTCGTGTGACCGCCAGCCGAGTAAGCGGGCTCGGGGAAGTCGATCGAGGAGCCTGCAGCAAGGTGATTCGCGGTATCGAAGCGCCTTACCTCGAGGAGGGGCAATCCCAGCTTCCGGCGGGTAGTGACCAGGAACGATTGGAAGAGGTCGACGTCTTCGAGCGGCGCTTCGGGGTCGAGCGGGAGCAACTCCGCCCAGGAGCTTCGGCCTGGGCTGGCCACAGGGGCTGTGACGACACGAAAGCTCTTGCCTGCATCATTGGTCCGGATGTAGAAAATGCCATCGCGATGGTCGGGGTAGTACTCCTGCTCGTCCGTCCTCGGGGCAATGATCCGGAACTCCTCCGACGGTTGCGTGGAGGAGAGGAAGCGCCACTCGTTGGTGGTGTGGCTTCCCGCCTCGACCATTAGAAACTGTCCATCGCGCGTCTTTCCGACACCCAGGTTGAAGCGCTCGTCCTGTTCGACATGGACCAGGATGTCTTCCGGAACAGTGGCTCCTACGCGGTGACGGAAGAGGCGGTCCTGCCGCTTTGTGGTTTCATCTTCCGTGGTGTAGAAGAGGGTCTCGGAGTCGGCTGCCCAGGCGAGGGACCCGACGCGCCCGGCGGTGTCCGGGAGATCCTGTCCAGATCTCAGGTCGCGGATGTGGAGCGTGTATTGGCGGAAGCCGGTCTCATCGGTGGAGTAGGCGAGCAGGTTTCCATCGGGGCTGACGCTCATTCCGCCTAAGGACATGAACGGCTTGTTCTCGGCAAGACGATTGACGTCCAGGAGGACTTGCTCTGGCTGGCCTTCGTCAAACCTGCCTGCACTGGGACGCTTGCGGCAGTGAATCCCATACTGCTGACCTGCAACGGTGCGGGAGTAGTAGAACCAGCCGTGGAAGTGGTAGGGCACGGATTCGTCCGTCTCCTTGATGTGCACCAGCATTTCGTCATAGAGACGGGTCTGCAATGCTGCCGTGGGAGCCATGTACTCGAGGGCATACGCGTTCTCCGCCTTCAGATGGGAGAGGACCTCGGGCGATGATCTATCGCGCATCCAGCGATAGTCGTCTTCGAGCTTCATGCCGTGCAGGAGTGTGGGTGTCGGCTCCCGGCGGGCAACAGGGGGCGTAGCGGTGGCATTCAAATGGTCCGAGTTGCTCATGTTTTGGTCAGACTCCAAAAACAGGATACAGGTTTAGAACTCACCTAACTGCAGGCAACCTGGAGGCCTTCCCGACACCCTAACTACTTGTATTATGGCGACGTATCGCACGGTTCGCCCAAGGAGCTTTTTATGAATTTGAAGTGTATGCGCATGGTCGTATTGGGAACCGCAACTGCAGTTTCACCGTACTTGATGTCTGCTCAGGGAGGAGCCTCCTCCCAGGGGGGAAACCAGACAGGAGGTCAACAGACAGGGGGCCAGCAATCAGGTCAACAGCAGCCTGGAGGTGCGGCGGGATCCGGCATGGCGGGCGCAATGACGGGGTCGGGCGGCAGCAATGATATGCAATCCATGAAGGACAAGACGTTTCTCCGTAAGGCCGCTGCAGGTGGAATGGCTGAGATCCAACTCGGGCAGTTGGCATCTGAGAAGGGCGGAAGCCAGGCCGTTAAGGATTTCGGACAGAAGATGGTCACGGATCACACCACGTTGAACGACTCCATGAAGCCGATCTGCGAGTCCATGGGCGTAATGGCGCCAAAGAAGTTGAACAAGAAGGATCAGGCGGAGTATGACAAACTGAACGGCCTGTCCGGCGATGCGTTTGACAAAGAGTACGTCGCCTATATGCTGAAGGATCACCATATGGACCTTCGTGAGTTCCGTGCCGAGAGTGCATCGGCTCAGGATCCGGCGTTGAAGGCTGCAGTAGAAAAAGGACAGCAAGTAATTCAGGAGCATCTGCAGATGGTGGAGAAGATGGCCAAGGATAAGGGTGTAGGGACTTCCGGGAGTGCTGGCGAGTAAGAATTCCTACGTAATTCCGCAAACTGTTCGTGCAGTAACAAAGGAGAGTGCTCAATGCACTCTCCTTTGCTGTTGTGGAGCCAGCGTAGAATGCAGATAATGAAGTGCTTCTCTCGATGGGTTGTCCTTGGATCCCTTATCCTCCTCGCGGCCTCGTGGCTGCAGGCCGAAAAGATCAAGGATCTGCCCGCTCCAACCGGCTATGTCAATGATTTCGCTAGCGTTCTTGCTCCTGAGACCAGGCACTCAGTCGAAGATCTTTGTCTGCAGGTTGACCGGCAGGCGCATGCGCAGATCGCTGTCGTCACGCTTAAGACGCTTGACGGGGACGAGTCAGTCGAGGAGGCTGCGACCGAACTTGAAGATAAGTGGAAGGTGGGGGCCAAAGGAACTGACCGCGGTGTTCTGATGCTGCTCGTCATGACGCCTACGAAAGGCCGCATCGAGGTTGGGTACGGGCTCGAAGGCATCCTGAACGATGCAAAGGTGGGTGACATCGGAAGGGCGATGGCGCCGCTTGCGCAAAAAGGGGACTACGACCAGGCGATTCCGCTCGGTGCGCGACAGATTGCCCAGGTTATTGCAACGGATGCAGGCGTCACACTGACCCAGCCCGTCCATCAATATCATCGAGTGCAGCAGCCACAGGCCACGATGAGCCTGACGCAGATGCTGGTTGTGGGCGGCCTTGGTCTGCTGGTGCTGATCGTTCTCGCCAGGACTGGGAATCTGGGAATTCTCTGGTTCATCCTGGGCAGCTTCATGGGTGGCGGCGGCGGGGGAGGACGAGGGGGGAGGAATGATGATGAGGGTGGCGGCGGCGGATTCGGAGGATTTGGTGGGGGAAGCTCCGGTGGTGGCGGCGCGAGCGGAAACTTCTAGGAGTTGTCTAGAAACTGGACGGACGCCCTACGCGGGCGGCGGTCACTTCGTGACGTGTATACCGATCGTGGCATGGATGAGCTTCTTGGGACCTCCCGCTGGTCGGCACGAACAATGTTTACGACCAGCGGAAGCATCACGCAACGCAATCACACGTCACTAAGTGACCGCGCCACGCGCAGTGGGCCCGTCCGGCAGGACTGCTCTTTCGAGTTTCTGGACAGGTTCTTAGGAAACGTTGGTGGGATTGCAGGCGAGACAGCTAGAATCAGATGAACGGTACATTGAGGGATACATGAAAGCTTTGTGGATTGTACTTGGCGTAGTCGGACTCATCGTCCTATTGGCGCTCTTTGTGGGTGGCAGCTACGTAGGCGCAAAGAATACGCTTGTGCAGAAGAACGAGGATGTCGACCGGTCTTATTCGCAGGTCAATATCGTGCAGCAGCGACGGCTCGACCTCATCCCAAACCTGGTCGCCACGGTGAAGGGTGCGACGGCGGAAGAGGTGACGGTCCTGACGAACATCGCGAATGCACGGGCAGGTGTTCTTGGCGCTGGCGACCGGGCCAGCAGCATCCAGGCGAACACAAAGCTCGATGTGGCGCTCGGACCGTTCTTCAGACTTCAGGAACAATATCCCAACCTGAAGGCGAATGAGCAGTTTACGCGGCTCTCAGACGAGCTGGCCGGCACTGAAAATCGTATTGCCGTCGAGCGCAGCCGGTACAACAAGACGCTTGAGGACTATAACGTCTACGTCCGGCAGTTTCCCAATAGCATCTGGGCAAATATGGCCGGGTTCCACTATCGCGATGAGTATTTCAAGGGAAATCCGGAGAACGGCACAGCGCCAAAGGTGGACTTCGGCAAATAGGCACATGTCCCAGGAAACGAAAAGGCCGTCGCATTAAGCGACGGCCTTTTATGTGTTGCGATATGGCAATCAGACCAAAGACAAGGTAGATGTACCCGGTGGTTCATGGAATAAATAACAGCAAAGGCGAAACGCAGGTCTTTCGGCTCTACAGATCACGATAGACCGTGACCTGTTTCGCTCAGGATGACAGGTCTGTGGCTACAGTAAGAACAGCTTTGTGGTTGGTGCAGTTGACAGTTGTCAGTGGGTACAGCAGTGACACGTTCGGGCTGTGTACAGCAACTATGGGCCAGCCCTAGCTGGTGAAGGAGGAGACGGCCGAAGCTTCATCGTCCTTGATGTCGAAGACCGTGTAGAGCTTTGTGATCTGGAGCAGGTCGTGGACCTTCTTCGTGAGGTTGAGCAGTTTGAGCTCGCCGCCTCCGTTCTTGACTGTGGTGTAGGCACTCACGAGTTCGCCGATACCCGAGCTGTCGATGTAGCTGATATCGCCGAGGTTCAGCAGGATCTTGTTTGATCCCTTGGCCAGAACGTCACGGACAGCATCGCGCAGGGTGACACTTCCTTCGCCCAGGGTGATGCGGCCGCTGAGGTCCAGAATCGTGATGCCATCCACCTGACGTGTTTTGACTTTCATACTCATGAATGTATCTCCTTAGGTCCCCGACTGCGCGGGTGTTCGGTATTTGATCAATGTAAGTTCTGTGCCCGGGTGTAGCTGGCGAAAGTTTACCTCATCCATGAAAGCGCGGATGAGAAAGATGCCACGGCCTGATCCGCGTAGGATGTTCTCCGGGGCGAGAGGATCTGGAATCGTGTCTGGATCGATCCCTGAGCCCTGATCGGTGATGCGGATGACAATGGACTCGGCCGTGGTTTCAAACGAAGCGGTGATGTGCTTGGCGGGATTATATAAATTGCCGTGAACCACAGCATTGACAGCAGCCTCGCGAACTGCCATCGCGATATTGGGTACTGCATCCTCGTCAAAGCCGGCGCTCTGGGCGTAGTTCTCTGCAGTCTGCTCCACCTTGTTTACGCTGTTGAGGGAGGACTCGAGGGTGAGGCTTACGCGGCTGGTCGTCGAATCTGCCAAGTCGATCCTCACGTGCGAGACCCAGCACGAGCCGGGAACTCCCTTATGGTGGCAGTGTGCTTGCATCGTGTAGGAATGTCAAGGTTTCGCTTTGTCGGCTGATTGAGTGGCGGCGGGGCGTTGCTGCCCATATCCGCTGTAGCTCCAAGGAAAGGGCTGGTTCGCACGTAGGACCACTGGGGACGATCGAAGTTTTCCATGTCGCTATTGGTGCGGTAGCATAACGAAGGTGCTGAGACCAAAAGTAAAGGTCTCAGGAATACTCTGATCAAGTTCACAAAACATTTTCCCAGGGGCTAAAGCCCCCCTGCAATAGGAGGCTGACGGCGGGACTGAAGCTCCGCCCCTTCAAAACAGGCGACTGTTCAAAGGTTCACCAAGTACATGCATCCGTCTGAATACAGCAGATACGAACAGGCAAGACTGTGAGTTGCCACGATGAACAAGCACGTCATGAACAGGACAAGTGTCTCGGCGCTGATGGGCGCATCGGTTTTCGATGCGTCTGGAGCCCTGTTCGGTCATGTGCGTGAGTTTGCGGTGAATACGGCGGTCGACGTCCATCGGGTACAGGCCTTTGTTATCCGGCGAGCTTCGCCCTCCTCGGGAGCAAAGTCACGTCAGCTGCCGGTGCTGGTGCGCATTGCTGAGATGCGGCTTGGCGATAGCTGCCAAATGCAGCTTGGGCCGAATGCAATGCCGGTCGAGATGGCAGGAGAGATGGCGGCAGAACAGACCTATCTGCTCCTGGAACGAGATCTGCTTGATCAGCAGATCATCGATGTGCATGGTCACAAGGTTGTCCGGGTGAACGATGTCGACCTGGTCTGGATGCCGCTGAGCGAAGCGCAACCGGATCTGGCGCTGCGCATCTGCGAGGTTGAAGTCGGGATGCGGGGCGCGTTGCGGCGCCTGTTGAAGGGACTGCCCGCACCCGCGGTCGACAGGCTTTCGCGGCGATTTGGCACCAATGTCATTCCGTGGGAGTTCGTGGACCTGATTGATCGCGATCCGGCGCGCCGGGTGAAGCTGAAGATCGAGCAGGACCGCCTCTCGCGCATGCATCCTTCGGATATTGCGGACATCCTGGAAGAGCTAGGTCCGGCTGACCGCCAGGCTCTCTTCAACAGTCTGGATGAGGAGGTCGCGGCGGAGGCGCTGGAAGAAGTCGGGCCGAAGCTGCAGCAGGCGTTGATCGAGTCACTCGACTCGGAACAGATTGCCGGCATCGTCGAGGAGATGGACCCCGGGGCTGCGGCGGACCTGCTGTCGGAGTTGAGTGACGAGCAATCCGACGCCATTCTCGAAGAGATGAACCCGGAGGAGCGGCACGATGTGGAAGAACTGCTCGAGTTTCCGAGTGACTCCGCTGCCGGAAGGATGACGACGGAGTATATCGCGCTTCGAACCGATGATGCTGTGGTGGATGCGATTCTCGCGCTGCGGCAGTTCGAGGGCGATATCGAAAGCGTGATGGACATCTTCCTGCTTGACCCGGCAGGAAGGATAACCTTTGTGATACCGCTGGTAAAGTTGCTGCTGGCGGTCGGTGGCGATGCTCTGAAAGACCTCTCCGACGGCCACATCGTCTGCTGTGATGTCGATGCGAACGGAAAGAAAGTAGCGGAGCTTTTCGATAAGTACAATCTTCATTCCTTGCCCGTGATCGACAGTGAGAGACGTCTGGTTGGTGTGATCCACGCAGAGCAGGTGATTGCACTTTTACGAGCAAAACGATAAAGCATCTTTCACTAAGATTGAAAAGGATTGTTTAGCAACGATCGGGATACGCGCCCAATGAAGATTTTGTATGCTGCCGGATTGTCGCCTAACGACTCCTCGCTCTATCGCCTAGAGGCTTTGAAGCGCCTGGGACACCAGGTGACACCACTCAACGCGTATGAGTACGACTCGCAGAACGCCCTGATGCGCAAGGTCGTCTTTCGTCTCTCGATGGGCCCAGGAGTGAACCGCCTGAACCGTGATCTGCTGCAGCTCGCCGAACGTGAAAAGCCGGACGTGCTGTGGGCGGACAAGCTGCTCTGGATGTGGCCCGAAACGCTCGATACCTTGCGGAGGATGGAAGTGACGACGGTCAGCTATATGATCGACAATCCCTTCGGGCCCCGTCGCGACCCGGGCTGGCGTCTCTACATGCGGTCAATCCCGCACTACGATCTCCACGTGGTACAACGCGATCGCAACATTGCCGAGTATCGGGAGCGTGGCGCCCGCGACGTGATCAAGATTCAGACCGCCTATGAGCCGACGATTCATTTTCCGCCCCCCGAGGGGTGGAGCGATACGAATCGGGACCGCGAAGTCTCTTTTATCGGAACACCGTACGATCAACGCGCCGAGTTCCTGACACGGCTCTGGAAAGAGTTTGGCTTTGTGGTCGCGATCTCCGGCAACGCCGTGTGGCGATCGGTGCTGAGCGCCGAAGCTGTGGCAGCCATTTATCGCAGTGAAGAGCTCTACCGCGATGCCTATCGCGAGGGAATCTGGCGATCCAAGATCAATTTGAGCTTTATCACGCATTCGAACATGGACGAGTTCGTGCACAAGAGCTTCGAGGTAGCGGGCTGCGGCGGCTTTCTGCTAGCCGAACGGTCGGAGGGGCACAGGCAGCGCTTTGTCGAGGATGAAGAAGCCGTTTTCTTTTCGACTCTGGAAGAGTGCGTGGAGAAGATTCGCCGTTATCTTCCAGACGAGGCAGCACGGGCGAAGATAGCCGTTGCCGGTCAGGCGCGCGCGTTGCGGGACGGCTACCATAACGACCGGCAAGTTGGCCTGATCGTCGAACGGCTTGAAGCGATCATCCCAGAGGTGAAGCTCGCCGATCAAAGGAGACACGCGTGAGCTTCTGGCGCCGGTGGCGCGTACGGATCGTCATGTTTCTGGCCGTGCTTGGACCGGGATTCATCACGGCGAATGTCGATAATGACTCGGGGGGAATTTACACCTACTCCCAGGCGGGCGCGCAGTACGGCTACACACTGCTGTGGACGATGATTCCCATCACGCTCGTGCTGATCGTCGTGCAGGAGATGTGCGCGCGCATGGGTGCAGTCACCGGCAAAGGTCTCAGCGATCTGATACGCGAGGAGTTCGGCCTGCGCATGACCTTTGTGGTTCTGGTCCTACTGGTGATCGTGAACTTCGGGAACGTCGTCACTGAGTTCGCAGGGATCGCCGGCAGCATGCAGCTCTTTCACATCAGTAAGTATGCGAGTGTGCCCGTCTGTGCCGCAATCGTCTGGGCGCTTGTGGTGAAGGGCAATTACAAAAGTGTCGAGAAGGTGTTTCTAGCGGCAAGCGTCTTCTATATCGCGTACATCATCGCCGGGGTGCTGAGCGGGCCGGACTGGCACCAGGCACTGAGCGAGACAGTCAAGCTGCCGGGGCGCGCGGTATGGAGAGACAAGAGCTATGTGTACATGACGGTCGCGGTGATCGGGACGACGATCACACCGTGGATGCAGTTTTATCTGCAGTCCTCGATCGTGGAAAAAGGGGTAACGGTGCGGCAGTACAAAGCCTCCCGGCTGGATGTGATCGTTGGTTCGATCTTCACCGACGTCGTGGCCTGGTTTATTGTAGTAGCCTGTGCGGCGACTCTGTACACCCACGGTATACGCGACATAGCGGATGCCGCGACTGCAGCGGAGGCGATGATGCCGCTCGCCGGCAAATATGCCTTCATTCTGTTTGCTGCCGGGCTCTTCAATGCTTCTTTATTCGCGGCATCGATCCTGCCATTGTCGACGGCGTATGTGGTCTGCGAGGGGATGGGATTTGAGAGCGGGCTGGATAAGAGCTTCAAGGAGGCGCCGTTCTTCTACTGGTTCTACACGCTGCTGCTTGCGCTGGGTGCGGCGGTAGTTCTGATTCCGAACTTTCCCATGGTGAGGATCGCCATTCTGTCGCAGGTGCTGAATGGTGTGCTGCTGCCGGTCGTGCTGCTCTTCATGCTGCAGTTGATCAACAAGCATGAGCTCATGGGCGAGTACACGAACACGCACTGGTTCAATATCGTCGCCTGGACGACGGGGATCATCGTGACCGGGCTGTCACTGGTACTGATGTTCAATACTGTGTTTGGCTAGAGCAAGCGGCCGTCGGCGAGGTCACGAACCAGACCGAGATCCGCTGCAAGGAAGTCATATTCGGGCAGCGCGGTCAGAGGAGACCAGCGGATGTCGTTGAAGATGCGGTTCTCGGGTGTCCCGCTGAACTCGTCGACGACAAAGAATTGCAAGTCGATCGTGCCGCCATTTCGGTACTTATGGCGGATCTGGGCGACACGCCTGCCGATCACAGCGTCGATCCCGAGCTCCTCATTCAACTCCCGCGCGAGCGCCTGCTCAGCTGTTTCCCCGATCTCGATCTTGCCGCCGGGAAACTCCCACTTGAGGCTCATCGGCTCGTTGGGCTTGCGCTGACAGATGAGGACCTCGACCGTTTCGTCTGCAGCACCATTACCGGCTCGGCGAAGCATGAGCGCGGCGACCACGAGGCGCAACGGTTTTCCAGCTTCGGCGTCGCTTCGGGTGTCGAGCTTGCGGATCGGATCTTTCACCTGTCCGGTTAGACGTCTCCGAACGCCTAAAAGCTTCAACGATATAGTCTTACGACCTATCCTCGAGGCGGACCGATCGAGGATAGTACACCGGCCAGCCTTCCGCTGTGCTGCGCTCGAGGAGTGCGGGTGTGGGATTGATGGCAAAGGGGCGGCGGGCAATGGTCAGCATGGCGGCGTCGTGGACTGAATTTCCAAAGACAGCGTCAGGCGTGTGGATGCTAGCACGTGCGAGGGCAGTAACCTTGCCCTGGTCCGTAGGAACGTCGAGGAGCGCATCCGTAACGATGCCGTTCTTTGTGCTCGTGCGAGCAGAGAGGACGCGATCGGCGGGTATGTCGAAGTGGCGAACTCCCTCTTCGATGACCCAGTCATTGGTCGAACTGACTGCCCAGATATCTGTGCCGCGGCGACGCAGCTCCAGGACGAGATCGCGCATCTCGGGGAAGAGGTTGCGTTCGACCTGAGTGCGGAAGAACTCGCGGGCAGCCCGGCGAAGCTCGCTTTCGTGGAGTCCGGCGTAGACCTGGACCATCTCGCCGCAGATGGCGAGCTCGGAGACCTCGCCCCGCTTGTAGAGGCGGTAACGCGCGTCGAGCCAGTCGGTCGCCTCGCGGGAGAGCAGCCCGGTCTCGACGGTGTAGGCCATGAAGGCGGAACCGGCGTCGCCGGACCAGAGCGTGCCATCGCAATCGAAGACGGCAACCGCAGGGGATAGATCGTAGACTGCAGCGTGGAACTCGGCAGTGGAGAGATACGGGGAAGTTACAGCGTGTGTCACGGTGGGAACTCTACTTTGCTATCGGCGATTTTGCTATCAGCTACTTATTATCAGCGGTGGACGCGTCCTACCGGGATCGTCCCGTCATTCTAACCGAAGCTGTTTACAGCGATGTGTTGCCATCTTATGCGGCGGGCCTGTGCATCCTAGCAGTCTGGAGGAACATGATGAGTGAGTTCAAAGAGCTGAGTGGCCCGGAGGGTTTAAAGAAGATCGGTGAGCTGATCAAAGATATTCGGATAACTATGATGACGACGGCCGCTGCGGACGGATCGTTTGATAGCAGGCCGATGGCCACGCATAAGACGGAAGAGTTCGATGGAACGGTGTGGTTTTTAACCCGCCATGAGTCGGGCAAAGTGCACGAGATTGAACATGATGCACATGTCTCGCTGATCTATGCAGACCCATCCGACTCCAAATACGTCGCGGCGAAGGGACGAGCTCAGATAAGCAGCGATCGAGCAAAGATTCACGAGCTCTGGAACCCGATGTACAAGGCCTGGTTCCCGGATGGCGAGGACGATCCGCAGATCACAGTGCTTCGGGTGAACATTACAGAGGCGCAATACTGGGAGGCTTCTTCCAGCAAGCTCATAGTTGGAGCTAAGTACCTAGCGGCAGCCATTACGGGCGGTAAGGTGAATGTCGGAGAGTCGGGGAAGGTGCACATTTAGGACGAATTGTGGGCTGCGGCTATCTAGATTGGCGGCAGCCCCTCGACAATTGCGACGCCAGGCGGTCGGGTAAATGTGAAGGTGCCGGATGGAATAGGAATGTCTTCGCGAAGACCCGAAAAGGTGAATTCAGTTGTGGCACCGTCCACTTCAGAGAGACTCATGGAAACGATAAGCCCTTCCATGTCAACGCCCAGATTCAGCATCTTAACGCGTTCGTTCATGCCCTTGGGAATGCCCGAGATTGTGTACCCGCCGCTCACAGGATGTACGGTAAGGTTCTCCAGTTCCTTCTCAAGCTGGGTGTGGCCAAGGAGAAAGCGCAGCGGGGAACGCAGGTCGTCAAGTTGCCTGGCCGAGATGTGTTGAGCCTGGTAGTTTCCCGGGGTATAGAACCAGCCATCCTTTCCGTCCAGAATGAAGACTTTCCCGGGTGGTGTGGCGTAGCTCCAACGCATGCGACCGGGCTTCTTAAGGAGCAGGGTGCCGGACTCGGTACGATCCATACCCATACCGGTGTAGTGCTCGGAGTAGTAAGCCTGTAAGGAAGAGAGATGGTTGTAGTGATGATCCACCCGGCGAACGATGGCTTCCGGACTTTGCGAAGGGTCTTCCGCGGAGAGCACGGCACTCGACAGGACGAGGCTTAGTAGAAGATGGATGCGGATCTCGAATACTCCCAAAGAAGCTGCACCTGACCACTTGTAATGTAAGTTATTGGGATCGTGTAGCTACATAGACTCACTATCTTCACTGGATTGGCTGGGTGCAGTTGGTGCCACCTGCAGGATCCTTGCGGATCGTATTGTTCTCGTCGGCACAGTAGCCATTGTCGCCGGTCTTACCAATGGACTGGGGAACGGCAGTGATGGTGTAGGACGTATACATATCCTGATTATTGACGGTGACTTTGCTGCAATTTGTGACGGCAAAGGTGTAGCCGGCTTTTTGCCCGGCTGCGAGAGCGGGGTCGACAAGCTGTGCAGCCTGGGCGGATGGTGCTCCAGAGTTTGGCTGTCCCCCGAGATTGGAAAGAGTGCAGGCGAAACCGTTGCCAGGATATTGTGAGTTGTACTGAAGTTCCGCCTGACCGATGGTCCTGACCGACTGAATGGCGGAGGTTTCGTGCGCCTGCTTTGTCAATTTGAGCAGTTGCGGTATGGCGAGTGTCATCAAGATGAGCATGACGGACATGACGATCAGAAGTTCGATAAGGGTAAAGCCTTCTTCGTGGTGTCGGTGGTGCTGCTGGATCGTCATGGGTTCGTCGTCTTCCTCTGGATTCAATGTCGAGTCGATTTTAGATCATTTCGATAGTTAGACGTGGCGAGATGGCTGGGGGCTATGGCGGTGCGACGGACCGAATCGGGCGGGAAGGCGAGAAGAACAGGCACCAGAGGAGGTACCGCGGAGTGACCGCTTCGGCTCGCCCTTTGCTTACGGCGACGGGTAGAAAGGCGCTTGTACGCTGCCGCGTACGATATCCACCCTTGTCGCGATGAAGCTGCGCCACGAATGGGCACCCGAATGTCTTCCTGGGCACGATGAAGCTACGCCGAGGAGAGGGCATCCGGCTAGGTTGGCATTCGCTTAGGGCGGAGGTTCTAGCAGGTCAGGTCGGTGCGGTCGAGCTTCAGGGTGCCCAGGTTGCCGAGCAGGGTAAGGGCGATGAGGTCGGGCTGGAAGAGCTGCTGGGCGAGGCTCTGGATCTCGGTGGGGGTGACGCGTTCGATCTGGCGGACGAGCTCTTCGATCCCGAAGAAGCGGCCAAAGTACATCTGCTGGCGGGCGAGGTTGGACATGCGGCTCGAGGAGCTTTCGAGGCCGATGACCATATTGCTCTTGAGCTGGTCTTTGGCGCGCTTGAGTTCGCTGTCGGGAACGGCTTCCTGTTTGAGTCGGCTGAGCTCCTGGAGGGTGAGGGTGAGGACCTGCTCCGTCTTGTCGGGGGAGGTACCGGCGTAGACCGAGAGAGCGCCGGTGTCGCGGAAGGGGCTCATCTCGGAGTAGATGGAGTAGGCGAGACCCTGGTCTTCGCGAATGGTCTGGAAGAGGCGGGAGCTCATGCCGCCGCCGAGCATGGTATTGAGGAGATAGACGGCGTAGCGGTTGTCGGCCTGGACGGCGGGCGCGGGGACGCCGAGGCAGAACTGCACCTGTCCGAGGGATTTCTTGTTCTTGAGTGTGATGTGGGGGAAGGCGGCAGGGGCGGGGAGTTTGGCTGGTGCGGCATCGCTCGAAGCCTGGAGCGAGTGGAACTGTGCGGCGACCTGCTCGACGAAGGTGTCGTGGTCGAGGTTGCCGGCGGCGGAGAAGACCATGTTGGTCGAGGTGAAGCGGCTGGCGTAGTAGTCGAAGACAATCTGTTGGTTGAAGCTGGAGACAGTCTTGGCAGTTCCGAGGATGGGGCGACCGAGGGCATTACCCTTCCAGAAGTTCTGGGTGTGGATCTCGTGGACGAGATAGTCGGGGTTGTCTTCATCCATCTTGATCTCTTCGAGGATGACGCCCTGCTCGCGGGTGAGCTCTTCGGGGCTGAAGGTAGGATGGAGGACAAGGTCGGCGAGGAGATCAAGTGCCGGTTCCACATTCTCATCCAACACTTTGATGTTGAAGCAGATCGTCTCTTTCCCAGTGAACGCGTCGAGGTTGCCGCCGATGGTGTCGACCTCACGGGCGAGCTGCTTGGCGGAGCGCGAGGTAGTTCCTTTGAAGACCATGTGCTCGACGAAGTGGGAGATGCCGTTGATGGCGGGTGACTCGTCGCGCGAGCCGGAGTTGATCCAGGCTCCCATGGAGATGCTGCGAACGTGGGGCATGGATTCGGTGAGGACCTGGAGGCCGTTGGAGAGGACGGTCCTGCGAATATTGCGGGGCTCGGTGCTGGTGGTAGCTGGGGTGGGTTCAGTGAGGATTGCGGACATGCGACTCCTTGAGGCGTTGCGTCTATTGTTTCACAGGCGGGGCAGCGTAGAGGACAGCGGCGTTGCCACGGAGGACCGAGGACTGCTTCCGCGATGGCGGAGGTGCGAGGCTGCGAGGGGTCGCCTGCAACGGCACTCCGGCGATCGTGTTGCGAGGACTGGTCCACGATGAGCTGCGGCGTAAACTGAAGAACGGACGAGAAGGGAAGAGAAGCGATGTCAGGGGATCCGGTGAGTTCAGGGAGTGCGATGGCCGGGGTGAAGTCGCGGGCGCTGTTTGGGATGACTCTAAAAGAGCTGCAGACGCTGATGACGGAGCTGGATCAGCCGAAGTATCGCGCGGGACAGGTGTTTGCGGGGATGTACCGGCAGCTTGCGGAATCGTTCGAAGAAATGTCGGTGCTGCCATTGGCGCTGCGCGAGAGGCTGTCCCTGGGAGGGTATGGTGTGGGGCGGCCGGAGGTGGTGCAGACGGCGACGTCGGTCGATGGCACGGAACGCTACCTGATGCGGATGATGGATGGGGAGACGGTCGAGACGGTGTGGATGCCGGAGGGGGATGGCGGGGAGCGGGGGGATGGAAGCGAGGCGGCGGTTGAGGAGGAACTAGAGGACAGCGATCCCGGCCTGCGCAAGAGCATGAAGGATAGCGCATCCGAAGGCGTTGCGGTACGGAAGCGGTGGCAGGATATCGGGGTGCTGGAGCGGGCGGGGTATCGGCGGGCGACGATCTGTATCTCGAGTCAGGTGGGATGCGCGGTGAACTGCCAGTTCTGCCTGACAGCGAAGCTGGGGATCAGGCGGAATCTGGCGGCAGGTGAGATTGCGGGGCAGGTTGCGGCGGTGCTGGCACGGCAGGGTGTCCGGGTAGGGAAGGACAGGATCAACCTGGTGTTCATGGGGATGGGGGAGCCGTTTCTGAACTACGACGCCTTTATGGAGAGTGTGCGGCTGCTGGCGGGCGGCATGGGGATTCCGGAGTCGCGGATGACGGTGTCGACCAGCGGGATCGAGCCGGCGATTCGGCGGTTTGCCGGGGAGAGCCGACGGCCAAAACTGGCATTGAGTTTGAACGCCTCGAACGATGGGGTGCGTGAGGCGATCATGCCCATTACGCGGAAGTGGAATATAGCCGCGCTGCTGGCGGCGGTGAATACGATTCCGATGGGCAAGCGAGAGTATGTAACGTTCGAGTATGTGCTGCTGGGCGGGGTGAACGATCGACCGGGCCACGCGCGCGAGGTGCTGGCGCTGTTGCGGGGCATGAAGGCGAAGGTGAATCTGATTGTGTGGAACCCGGGGCCGGGCATGGTGTACGAGCAGCCAAAGCCGGAGCACGTGACGGTGTTTCAGGCAATGCTGGTGGAAGGCGGAGTTCCGACGTGTGTCCGACGGCCGCGGGGACGGGACATCTATGCGGCCTGCGGGCAGTTGAAGCGGACGCTCGATATGCCGGGGGGGCCGGGGCCGGCGCTGATTTCGATTGCGGCTCGCTAATCACACCACGGCCCTGCTGCGGTTGCGCGGGTGGATGGATTCGATTGTTCAGCTTCAGGATGAAGATCGGACAGTCTGGGGACAGTCTGGAAGGCCCGCTGTTTGGTAGTGCGTGCCGCAGTTTGCTACGTGTGTTGGATCAACAGGTCATTTATATTGAGCCCTGTCTTCGCCTGCGCGACGAAGTCGTCAATCGACTTCGCGATGTAGTCCAGCATCTCGGTGGTGAGTCCGGGATACACACCGATCCAGAAGACCTGACTCATCACGAAATCGGTATTTTTCAGGTCGCCTATAGCGCGATGCTCATAGCCTTCATAGGCGGGTTGCCGCAGCAGGTTTCCCGCGAATACCAGCCGTGTGCCGATCTTGCAGGTCTCAAGGTGACGGGTCAGCTGATCGCGCGAGAAGGGCGCATCCGGTTTGACGGCGATGGGAAAGCCAAACCAGCTCGGCTCCGCGTTTTCGCCCGCAACCGGAAGTGTGAGATAGGTCTCAAGTGGCTGGAGCGCCTTCTTCAGGTACGTAAAGTTCTGCTTGCGCCGCTCGATGAAGTGCGGAAGCTTGGCTATCTGCGAGACACCGAGGGCTGCCTGCATGTCGGTTGCCTTCAGGTTATAGCCGACATGCGAGTAGGTGTATTTGTGGTCGTATCCGCAGGGTAGCGTTCCCAGTTGCCACTCGAAGCGTTTGCCGCAGGTGTTATCCACGCCGGGCTCGCACCAGCAATCCCGGCCCCAATCACGAAAACTGTCGATCAAGACCTGCAGGGCCGGCTTATCGGTCAGCACGGCACCGCCCTCGCCCATGGTGATGTGATGTGCCGGATAAAAGCTCACAGTCGCTATATCGCCGAACGTCCCGACCTTCTGGCCTTTGTAGGTGGAGCCGAGAGCGTCGCAGCAGTCTTCAATAAGCCAGAGCGTGTGCTTCCTGCAGAAGGCCGTGATCGCATCGAGGTTGAAGACGTTGCCGAGCGTGTGCGCGATCATCACGGCCTTCACTTTGGGACTGTATGCCTCCTCGAGGCGCGAGACATCGATCTCGTAGGTGGGCAGCGTTACGTCGAGGAAGACGGGCACGAGGCGGTTCTGAAAGATTGGATTGACGGTCGTGGGGAATCCCGCGGCAACCGTGATGACTTCGTCGCCGGGCTTCAACTGCCGGTCTCCGAGTTTGGGGGATGTCAACGCACTGAGCGCGACGAGGTTCGCGGAGGATCCGGAGTTGACCAGCGAGGCGGAGCGGACGCCGACGAACCGCGCCAGCTTGCGCTCGAAATCTTTGGCGAAGCGCCCCGTCGTGAACCACCCATCGAGGGCAGATTCGACGACCGAACAGATGTCATCGGGCCCGATCACCTTGCCGGAGACGGGAACGGACGAGATGCCCGGAACGAATTCACGCTGGGGGAATGCCTCTGCGTGATACTGGGTCGTAAGCTCGAGAATCTGCTGCCGCAACTGCTCCGCTTTTTCGGTCATAAGTTGGTACAGAATACACGAAGCGCTCCTCAATTTGTTCATGCGGCATGATGTTCTGGAGCATCGTTTATAGTGAATTCAAGCATGAAACTCCACCCACAGAGTCTTGCAGGATGTTTTGAGTTGTCCCTCACGAATCGTCCCGATGAACGCGGTAGTTTTGTTAAAAGCCTGCAGGCCTCGGCTTTTCTGGAGATGCGACTCGAGACGAATTTTGTAGAGAGTTTTCACACGCGATCTCGTGCGGGTGTGATTCGTGGGATGCATTTCCAGCTTCCTCCTGCGGATGGAGCAAAGCTTGTGTATTGCCTGGAGGGGGAGATCCTCGATGTTGCGCTTGACCTGCGTACCGATTCGAAGACCTTCGGCGAATACTGCAGCTTCCGGCTGTCTGCCGAGGAGACGACGGCAGCTTATATCCCGTCGGGCGTTGCCCATGGTTTTTGTGTCGTGACCGCACCCGCGCTGATGATGTATCACGTATCGAGTGAACATCATCCTCAGCTTGACGCGGGGATACGATGGGACTCGTTCGGATTTGAGTGGCCATGCGCCTCGCCTGTCGTCTCGGACCGCGACGCCAATCTCCCTCGGTTAGCGGATTTCACCAGTCCCTTTCGTTGTGAGAGCGAGGATCGATGAGCGTACCGGGTAGATCCCTTGTCGTCGGAGCGGCGGGACAGGTCGGTCATCAGATCGTCGAGGCGCTTGGCCTGGAAAACACGTTGTGCGCAGGCCGGTCTGTGAGGCCCGGATGGCTGCAGGTCGATCTTGCCGAGCTTGCCAACTCACCAGAGAATCTTGACGAGATTTTTGAACAGTACGAGATAGACGCGGTGTATTGCGTGGGGGGCGCAACCGACGTGGAACGGTGTGAAGCCGACACCGAGTGGGCGATGCAGACGAATCATCTTGGTCCCGCTGCACTGGCGTCACGCTGCACGCATATTCCGTTTATCTATTTCTCGACGGAGTACGTGTTCGATGGTCTCGATGGACCATATACGGAGACCAGCGAAAAGAATCCAGTAAGTGTCTACGGTCTGAGTAAGTCGCTTGGTGAAGAAGCTGTTCTACGGATGCATTCCACAGCTCTTGTACTTCGCACGACAGTTGTTTACGGCGAAGATCCGGGCGGCAAGAATTTTCTCTACTCGCTTCGCCGCAATCTCGCCAGTGGGCAAACGATGTCTGTACCAGTCGACCAGTTTTCGACACCTACCTACAACCGCGATCTAGCACGGGCCACAATCGCGCTTGTACACGCATCGCGGTACGGCATCTTCCACATTTGCGGACCAGAACTTCTCTCACGTTATGATTTCGCCGTGCAGGCAGCGTTAGAGATGAAGCTGGATTCGAGGATGTTGCGTGGAGTGGTCACGTCAGATCTTGCGCAGAAAGCAAAGCGGCCGCTGCGTGCGGGCCTGCTCACCGAGAAACTTACCCAGTCTGTTCCTGAGGTTCGGATGCGTACTGTAGCGGAAGGAATTGATGACTGGCTGGGTCAGGACTAGCAGGTTATGACGAGTGGGGTCGTGACTGGCTGGGGACCGCTGTCGAGCGATAGATCTCACTTAACTCTGTTTCAAGAGAGTGGGCAGCATTGGCCTTCAGGTGAATCACTTCTTCGATGATCGTGAGCGGCCGTGGTCTGCTGATGGTGTACAGCCGGCCGAGATATTCGCCGATGATTCCAAGGAACATGGCATTGATGCTGATGGATCCCAAGCCAAGCGCGACCAACGTGGCGAAACCGGCCGGCCATTGGGCGTGAACGATGAGTTTATACGCCGTGTAGCCGATGACTCCAAGAAACGTGCTTGCGGAGACGACGAGTCCAAAAAAAGTAGAGAATCTCAGCGGCACGGTGGAGTGATTCAGGATGCCATCAAGGGCGAGCGCCATCATCTTTGAGAAAGAGAATTTACTTTCGCCACGTGCGCGTGCGGCGCGATCATAGGGCACACCCACCTGCTTGAATCCCATCGCCGCGATCGTGCCGCGGAGATAGGGCTGGGGATCCTCATACTCCTTGAGCAGGTCGATGACTCGCCGGCTGATCAGGCGAAAGTCTCCGGCATCGACGGGAATCTTGTCTTCGCTCAAGCGGTCGATGACGCGGTAAAAGAGTACCCGGGCCATCTGGTTCGCCCAGGACTCCTCACGCTTGACGCGAACGCCATAGACCACATCGGCGCCTTCCTGGCTCCAGATTCGAACGAACTCGCCGAGTAGCTCTGGCGGGTCCTGAAGGTCGCAGTCAAGCTGAATGGCTGCTGCTCCACTCGCCTTTGCATAGCCGGTCATGATGGATCGCTGGTAGCCAAAGTTTCTTGAAAACCGATACGCTTTAACTCTTGGATCCTTAAGCGCGAGTTCACGGAGCAGGACCGGAGTCTGGTCGGTGCTGTGATTGTCTGTGAATACAAACTCGAAGTCACATGTCTCACTCAAGTGTTGAGTCACGGGAACCAAAGCTTCATAGAAGGGGAAGATGTTCACTTCTTCGTTGAACACTGGGACTACGATCGAAATCAACGGCTTGCCGCGATCTAATCCGAGGGCCAATGCTTGCTCCTTTTAGAGGCCATTAAGATGGTGCGTGTTCCTGTCACTTCAGCCTAAATAGTACAGTAAGCTCTTATGATGAAGTCGCAGTCTATAGCAGTCCGGCAGCTTCCCAGGAATGTTCTGGCCTTGTGGATGATTACGTCAGGTCTGACGGCCGTCTGTCTACTGAGCGAGTATGTCTGCTATCGACTTGGCTACCGGGATGCACAGTATGTCTGGCCCTTTATACCCTTTTATGGGTTCATCGACTTCTACTGTTTCGGTGCGCGCTTCCACTTTCTGCATCAAGCCGCTTTCTTCAGTACAGCGTCGACGCATGGGCTCACGTTCATGTATCCCGCACCGGTCGCGATGCTCTATGCACTGTGCTACCGCCTTCCGGCGCATGGGATTCGCTACTACCTTGCGTTCACCTTTGCGGCGCTTCTTCTGCTGGAGGTTCCTCTGGGATCGGCGATGCGGATTCGAGGTGTTTCACGCGCCACTACATTCTTATTTCTTGGCTCCATGACGCTGCTGTCTTACCCGCTCTGGTTCGAATATCTTCTCGGCAATATGGAGATGGTGATTTTCCTGATCGTAGCGTCTGGTCTCGTGGCTTTTCTGCGCGGCAACTACTTTCTAGCTGCGGCCTTGTTTGGCGTGGCGGCATCCATGAAGCTGTTCCCGCTGGTTTATTTCGGTCTGTTGCTTGCACGGAAGCAATTTCGCGAGATTTTCTTCGGGATCGGCGTTGCGGCGACGAGCACCTTGTTTTCACTCTGGTTGATCTGTTCGTCCCTCAAGGTGGCATGGGCGGGTATCAGCGCGGGTCTAAAGCAATTTCAGATCCGGTATATGCTTCCTGTTCTCAACCCAGAGACCGGGTTCGATCACTCTCTCTTCGCTCTCATCAAGCGCTTCATGCATTCGGTGCTGCATGTCACGATGACACCTTTGATGGTTGACGTCTATCTTGCGATTGCGGCGTCGACTGGACTGTGGCTCTTCTTCAGAGTGATCTGGAGACTTCCCCTCCTGAACCAGATGCTCAGCCTGACGGTGGCCTCGATTCTGCTTCCGCCTACATCGCACGATTACACGTTGCTCCATCTGTATGTTCCAGCCGCGCTGCTTCTTCTCTTCAGCATCGATGCTGCACGGGCGGGCCGGAAGATTCCAGGTCTGACGGCTGCATGGGTGTGCATCGCGGTGGCCCTGGCACCGGAGAGCGAGTTGATCTTCCATCATGCAAGCTTTGGCGGGCAGGTTAAATGCATTATTTTGATAGCGCTCTTCCTTGTCACTCTGCGATATCCCTTTGCCCTGCAAGGTTCCGGGACAGCTATCGGCGCTCGTGCTGAGAGTGATGGGACGGGTCCTCATGCGTTTGCGTCTGCGGTGTCTTGATGGCAGACGTGAGAATTATTTGAAAGAGACGATAAGCTGATTGAAGCGCCTCCACGTGTGAAAGGGACACCAGACCATGAAAGCTGTAATCCTCGCCGGCGGGCTCGGCACGCGCATCAGTGAAGAGACCTCTGTCCGGCCCAAGCCGATGGTTGAGATTGGCGGACGGCCGATTCTCTGGCACATTCTGAAGATCTACTCGCAGCACGGCATCAACGAATTTATTATCTGTTGCGGATACAAGGGCTATGTCATCAAGGAATACTTTGCGAATTATTTCCTGCACACGTCTGACGTGACTTTTGATATGACCGAGAACAAGATGATCGTGCACAACTCGGTTGCGGAGCCTTGGCGCGTCACGCTTGTGGATACGGGCGAATCCACCGGGACAGGCGGCCGACTGAAGCGGATTGAAAAATATCTGGATGGCGAAGAGGCGTTCTGCATGACCTATGGGGATGGCGTTGCGGATGTCGACATCACGGCCTCGATCGCCTTTCACAAGGCCCATGGAAGGCTGGTAACGCTGACCAGTGTGCAGCCGCTGGCGCGGTTTGGAGCGCTGGGGTTGAAGGATACGCAGATCTACTCCTTCCAGGAGAAGCCGAGCGACGAGGGCGGCTGGATCAATGGCGGATTCTTTGTGCTCTCGCCGAAGGTGCTCGCCGATGTGACCGATGAGTTGCAGATGTTCGAGCGTGAGCCGATCGAGGCGCTCGTGGCGCGCAAAGAGGTCCACGCCTTCTTTCATCACGGCTTCTGGCAGGCGATGGATACGCTCCGCGACAAGCAGCATCTCGAAGATCTCTGGAGTAGAGGGAAGGCCCCATGGAAGAGCTGGTAAGCAAAGCGGCGATGCGCACTACCTGGAGCGGCCGCCGCGTCTTTCTGACAGGCCATACCGGATTTAAAGGTGGCTGGCTGGCGCTGTGGCTGGCGCATCTCGGCGCGGAGGTTCGAGGGTACGCGCTTGATCCGTGCACGGAGCCCAATCTCTTTACAGTTGCCCGGATAGGCGAGGTGATGGAGGACGTTCGGGGAGACATTCGCGATGCGGCGCGGCTCGAGGCATCGATGCGGGAGTTCCGGCCTGAGGTGGTCTTCCACCTGGCTGCGCAGCCGCTTGTCCGGTACTCCTATGAAGACCCGATCGGGACGTATGAGACGAATGTGATTGGAACCGCGAAGGTGCTCGATGCGATTCGCCGGACACCTTCGGTTCGGGCGGTTGTCTCGGTGACGACGGACAAGTGTTATGAGAACAAGGAGTGGGTGTGGCCGTACCGGGAGACGGACCCGCTGGGGGGGTATGATCCGTACTCGAGCTCGAAGGCGTGCGCCGAGATCGTATCTGCTGCGTTTCGGCAGTCCTACTTTCCGGTCGCCAGGATTGCTGAACACGGTGTAGCCGTCGCGACGGCCCGTGCGGGTAACGTGATCGGGGGCGGTGACTGGTCGACGGACCGGCTGATTCCCGACCTTGTTCGTGGCTTCCTCTCGAGGGAGCCAGTGCGCATCCGCCGCCCTCACGCGATTCGTCCCTGGCAGCATGTGCTCGAGCCGGTGCACGGGTACATGCGGCTGGCGGAAGAGCTGCTTTCGGGAGCGCCGGATGCGGGTCGGTTCGCGACCGCATATAACTTCGGTCCGAATGAAGAAGATGCACAATCTGTTGCCTGGATCGCCGAACGCATGACGCAGTTCTGGGGCGATGGCGCCTCCTGGGTGCTCGACGACGACCATGGTCCGCATGAGGCCGGATACCTGAAGCTGGATGCAAGTCGAGCGCGCCGGGACCTTGCCTGGTCACCTCACCTGCGACTTGAGACGGCGCTGGAATGGCTGGTTCAGTGGTATCGGACATGGCAGGCGGGGGCCGTCTCCACGAGCGCAGATAACCGCGAAATGCAGGCCATGACTCTGAGGCAGATTGCTGCCTATGCAGAGATTCTGAAGACATAAAGGCAATGTTGCGGGTACATCGAAATTGACACGATGATGACCGGTGGACTGCGTGACCCTGCTACCATAAAGACACTAATTTATGTGGCCCAGCGCCAGGGCACACACCGAGCGAATGGCATCAGGATGAAGTCAACTTCAGGAGAGCGAATTGAATACCAAAGAACGCAAGATGCTGGATCTGCTCAAAAAGGGCAAGGATGAGTTTGGCTATGTTGCGGTCAAGGCGGAGTTCGAGGCTGAGGGGACGCGTGTCGATGAGCTTCTGCGATTGGTTGAGATCTGCCGCAAGGCCGGGCTGAAGCTCGGATTGAAGGTCGGCGGCTGCGAGGCGATGCGCGATCTGATCGAGAGCAAGCAGATTGGCGTCGACTACATTATTGCGCCCATGATTGAGAGCACCTACGCGCTCTCGAAGTTCGCCGAGGCTGTCGGCAAGATTTACTCGAAAGAAGACCAGGAGGAGACCGATTTCCTCTTCAATCTCGAGACGATCAACGCCTTTAAGCTGCTCGATGACATGGCGGATGCGACGGCGAAGGCGCCGGAGCTGGCTGGCATCGTCTTTGGCCGCGTCGACTTCTCGCTCTCCGCCGGTCTTGGCCGGGAGGCGATCAATGGTTCTGAAGTCACGGACTACGTGCTGAAGACCGCTGCCGCGTGTAAGGCGAGAGGGCTGGATCTGGTGGTTGGCGGCGGGGTATCGAGCGATTCCATTCCCGTGCTGCGCCAGATGGTGGATGTTCATCTGACGCGCTTCGAGACGCGCAAGGTGATCTTCGATGCGCAAGCGGCGAAGGAGACCCATATCGATCAGGGCCTGCTGAATGCGGTGCACTTCGAGATGCTCTGGCTGCTGAACAAGCGCGACTACTACGGGCAGATCCAGCAGGAAGATTCGAAGCGCATCGACATGCTCGAGAAGCGCTGGGCGGTTCTGAATCAATAATGGCGACGACTCCTGAGCGCCTTCTTCTGTTTGGGGCCAGTGGTGCAATCGGCGGTTCCATCCTCGAGCATGCGTCCCGAAAGGGGTGGCAGGTTACGGGAGTGAGCCGGCGTAAGCCAGCGTCGGCGACGGCGGCCCATGGATGGATTGCGGCCGATCCGCTCGATAAACTGCATGACGATAACTCGCATCCGGATGATCTGCATGAGGACGCGTTCTCTGCCGAGCTGCTCGCGTCGGCGGAGTCGGGACCGTACACCAGCGTTTGCTGGGCGCAGGGCGCGAATGGAAACGACAGTGTGTACGACGTGAAGGTTGAAGATCATATCGCGCTTTACAAGGCTAACTGTGTATATGTTCTGGTCACGTTGAAGGCGCTGCTCTCTTTGAAGCTGCTCGATCATGGATCGCGGCTGTGTGTGATCAGTTCGATCTGGCAGAATCTTGCGCGGCAGTCAAAGCTGTCGTACTGCATGAGCAAGGCGGCCTTGCAGGGCTTGATCCTTTCGGCCTCGGTCGATCTTGCGGCGGATGGTCATCTCATCAATGCGGTTCTGCCCGGGGCGCTCGATACGCCGATGACGCGGCGCAACCTGAGCGACGACCAGATCGGCAGATTGACGGGGGCAACGAAGTTCGGCACGCTGCCGCAACTCCATGACGTGGCGTCGCTGGTGTGCTATCTCTGCTCATCCGAGAACACGGGGATTACGGGGCAGTTTATCGCCTCCGATCTGGGGTATAGCCATGTCCGCATCGTTTGAGATCCAGTCGTCCGGCGGCCCGTATACGGTTGAGATCAAGAGCTACGCCTTCGCAGAGTTTATAGGACGATTCAGCGCAGCGGCGCGAATCGCGGACGCGTTTTTTGTGCCTGCCTTTGAGGAGCTGGCGACGGCCGCTCTCGTCCCCGCTATTTTCATCGACGCAATCGAAGTAAACAAGTCGCTCGACGCTTCGCCCGCTGTGATTGAGAGGCTTCGCAAGGGCGGGGCAAACCGGCAGACGGAACTGGTAGCGGTAGGCGGCGGCATCGTGCAGGACCTCTCCGCGTTCATTGCGTCGATCTATATGCGCGGCCTCACGTGGAGCTATCTGCCGACGACCATCTTAGGAATGGTCGACTCATGTATTGGCGGGAAGTCGTCGATTAACGTGGGGCCCTACAAGAACCTGGTTGGCACCTTTCATCCTCCACGGCAGGTGTTGATCGATCCGGCGCTGGCGCAGACCCTGCCTGAGGATCAGAAGGCGAGCGGCCTGATCGAGGCGGCGAAGATCTGTTTCTGCAGGGGCGCGGAGTCCTTTGAGCGGCATCTCTCGTATAAGCCTTCGGTTGCGATCGGGACCGAGGCGCTCGAGGCGGTGATTGTGAATAGCCTCAGGGCCAAGAAGTGGTTTATCGAGGTGGACGAGTTCGACAAGAAGGAGCGGCTGCTGCTGAACTTCGGCCACACCTTTGGCCACGCGATCGAGGGTGCGTCCCACTTTGCGATCTCGCACGGGATTGCGGTGGGTTTGGGAATTCTTTGCGCATTGACCTTTGAACGCGAACGTGGAACGGACTACGGAAGCAGCCCTCGCGTAGCGCAGCTCGAGAGTCACCTGGAGACAATGGTGTCGTCGGTTGCCGGGATGCCGGATGCGTTACGGACGATGCCGCTCGATGAGGTTATCGAACGATTCGACTCCGACAAGAAGCATGGGCCGGGGCACTACACGCTGATTCTTGTGGCGCAGGATGGGGATGTCGTTCTACGCAGGATTGCGAAGTCGGCCGAGGTGACCGGCGCTGTGAAACGGGCCGTCCAGTCGGTTGTCGAGAGGTTTGCATGAGCAAGGAAATCACTACAAGAAAATATAGCGACGTTCTGGCCGAGTGGCTGGTGTCCCTGGGCTACACGCACTGCTTTTTTGTTGCCGGCGGAAACATCATGCATCTGCTCGAAAGCTGCAGTTATCGCCTGACGTGTGTGCCGGTGGTGCATGAGGTCGCGGCCGGGATTGCGGCGGAGTACTTCAATGAAGTGCGCCTAGGCGGCAAGGCGTTTGCGATGGTGACGGCGGGTCCGGGGCTGACAAATATCGTGACCGCAATTGCGGGCGCGTATCTTGAGAGCCGCGAACTCCTGGTGATCGGTGGACAGGTGAAGGTTCCCGATCTGGCGCTGGGCCAGGTCCGCCAGCGCGGCATCCAGGAGATCGACGGCGTCGATATCGTTCGACCGATCACGGATAAGTCCATCCTGATGGACAAGGTCGTCGACCGCGAGACGTTCGCAGAGATGATTCGCAGCGGCTCCAAGGGGCGGAAGGCGCCGGTGTTCCTTGAGCTGCCGCTGGATGTCCAGGGAGCGCAGGTGGACGAGGCGACGTTGACGAACGCGGTGAGGGAGGCGAAGCCCGACTTCCGGCCGGTCGACGATGCGACCATTAGAATGCTTGCCGGGAAGATCAAGGGGGCCGAACGGCCGGTGATCCTGATCGGGGGCGGGGTCGACCGCAGCACGACGGTATCGCTGATCGACGCGATGACCGCATTTGGCGTTCCTGTGATGACGACGTGGAACGGCATGGACCGGATCGCGGCGGATCATCCGCTCTTCTTCGGCCGGCCGAATACATGGGGGCAGCGGTACGCGAACATTCTGCTCCAGCAGTCCGACTTGCTGGTGGCGCTGGGTACACGGCTTAGCCTGCAGCAGACTGGATTCAACTGGCAGCAGTTCGTTCCCGCAGGCGAGGTGGTGCAGGTCGATTGCGATCCGGCCGAACTGAAGAAAGGACACCCGAAGGTGGCGATGCCAATCCTGGGCGATGCCAACCACGTGCTTGAATCGCTGCTGAAGGAGGATGGCGGCGTGCACACGGCGTGGGTCGATTTCTGCAGGCAGGTGCGCGCGCGTCTACCGCTGGTCGAACCGGTGAACAACACAGGTGAGGGGTTTCTCTCGCCGTATGTCTTCGCTACGGAGCTTTCGACGCTGGCTACAGACGATGATGTTGTCATCCCGTGCAGCAGTGGAAGCGCCTTTACGGTGATGATGCAGACCTTTGACCAGAAACCAGGCCAGCGGGTCGTGACGAACAAAGGTCTCGCCTCGATGGGCTATGGGTTGAGTGGATCGATCGGGGCTGCGTTTGCGGCGAAGGGACGCAGGACGATTCTTATCGAAGGGGATGGCGGGTTTATTCAGAATCTCCAAGAACTGGGGACCGTATCGGTGAACAAGCTGAATCTGAAGCTGTTTATCTTTGACGATAACGGCTATGCGTCGATCCGGATGACGCAGCTGAATTACTTCAAGGGCCGGTATGTCGGCTGCGACACGTCGACCGGCCTGGGCATTCCGAAGTGGGAGCATCTCTTTGCCGCGTATGACATTCCTGTTCTGCGCATCGGGCCGGGGTACCAGGACGATCCCGAGTTTCTGAAGCGCTTCAACGCGCCTGGACCGGCAGCCTTTATGGTGCACATCGATCCGACGCAGACCTACTTCCCGAAGATCAGCAGCCGCGTGACGGAGAGCGGGGGAATGGAGTCGAACCCGCTGCACCGGATGACGCCGGATCTCGACGAGGAGACCTCCGCAATGGTGTTCCGCTACCTGCCGGTGTAAGGGAACAATGCCCGCGAAGCCAATATCGTTCGAGGATTTGGATCACATCCTAGAGCAAACTCGCCCGGTGTGGGATGAGATGCGCGGTGAGCGCCTCTTCATCACCGGGGGCACGGGCTTCTTCGGCTGCTGGCTAATGGAGAGCTTCTGCCACATCAATCGCGTGCTGAAGCTTGGCGCGCGGGCGACTCTCCTTACACGCGATCCTGCGGCGTTCGCGAGAAAGCTGCCGCAGGTTGCTACCGATCCTGCGATTACGCTCGAGGGTGGAGACGTTCGCGCTTTCGAGTTTCCCGATGGTGAGTTCCGCTTCGTCATCCATGCGGCAACGGAAGCGAGCGCGAAGCAGGCTGCGGAAGCGCCGCTTGCGATGCTGACGACTATTCTTCGGGGGACCGAGCGGACGCTCGAGTTTGCGGCGAGCCATGGAACGCGGAAGCTCCTGCTGACCAGTTCGGGCGCGGTGTATGGGAGGCAGTCGCCCGAACTGACGCATGTTGCGGAGAGCTATGCGGGAGCGCCCGATCCGCTTGATGCGGCGAGCGTGTACGCGGAGGGGAAGCGCGCGTCTGAGTTGCTGTGTGCGGTGTATCAGAAGCAGACGACTGCGGGTCTGGAGTGCAAGATTGCGCGCTGCTGGGCGTTTGCCGGCCCGCATCTTCCGCTCGATGCGCATTTTGCGATCGGCAACTTCATCGGTGACGTGCTTGCCGGGCGGCCGCTTCAGATTGGCGGCGATGGCACGCCGAGGCGATCCTACCTGTACGCCGCCGATCTAGCGATCTGGCTCTGGACGATGCTCTTCCGGGCTCCTGCCCTGGTTCCGATCAACGTGGGCTCGGCTCACGACCTCAGTATTCTGGAGCTGGCGCAGATCGTCGCGCGAACGCTTGGCTCTCAGACGGACATTCGTGTCGCGAAACAGGTTGTTCCCGGAGTTGGGGTGTCGCGCTATGTTCCTTCGGTGGACCGGGCACGAGATATGCTGGGCCTCCACGAGACAGTCGATTTGCAGGAGGCCATCCGCCGCACGGCTGCGTGGTACGGTGGAGAAGGGAAGGGAATATGAAGCTCATCAGCATCGTCAGTCCCTGTTACAACGAGGAAGAGAACGTCGAGCTGTTGACTGACCGCGTGCGTGCGCTCTTTGCGGATCTCCCGCAATACCGCTACGAGCACATCATTATCGATAATCACTCGACCGATCGTACGGTGGAGGTTCTGCGCGGGATTGCTCTGCGCGATTCGCATGTGAAGGTGATCGTGAATGCGCGCAACTTCGGGCACATCCGGTCGCCGCATCATGCGATTCTCGAAGCGAACGGCGATGCGGTGGTGGTCCTGCTCTCCGATCTGCAGGATCCGCCGGAGATGATCGTCGACTTCCTGCGCGAGTGGGAGGCCGGCTACCCAATCGTCGTTGCGATCAAGAGTACAAGCGACGAGAACGGTCTGATGTACCGCGTTCGGTCTGTGTACTACAAGACGGTCGCGCGTTTGACGGACGTAAAGGTCCTGGAACATTTCACGGGCTTTGGACTGTACGACCGCACGGTGATCGACATTTTGCGACGCGACTTTCAGGATCCGCAGCCCTACTTCCGCGGACAGATCGCCGAGATCGGCCTGCCGCACAAGGCGCTCTACTATAACCAGAAGCGCCGTATGCGCGGTATTACGAAGAACAACTTCTACACGCTGTACGACATGGCGATGCTGGGCATCACGAACCTGTCGAAGGTGCCGCTTCGCCTGGTCATCTTTGGCGGCTTTGTCTTTGCAGCCCTTAGCCTCGTCGCCGGTTTTCTATACCTGATTGCCAAGCTGATGTTCTGGGACCGATTTCAGCTTGGTCTCGCACCGACGATGATCGGCCTCTTCTTTCTCGGATCGGTGCAACTGGTTGCACTCGGTATCATTGGAGAGTACGTCGGCTCAATCCACACAATCGTTCAGGGCCGGCCGCTGGTCACGGAAAAAGAACGCATCAATTTCTAACGCGTGTTCCAGCGCAGCCGAGGCGGCACTTTTGTTCAAGCGACTCTTCGCGCATCTTCCCCACCGCCAGCTGCTGCGCTATCTTGCTGTCGGCGCTTGGAATACGCTGTTCGGCTATGGCTGTTTTTTCCTGATGCTGAAGCTGTTTCTCCACCTGCTGCCGACGCAGCCGGCGCTGATGGCGAGCAGTGCATCGGTGGTCGCGACTGTAATCAATGTGACGGTATCGTTTCTCGGCTATAAGTGGTTCGTCTTTCGGACGAAGGGCGACTATTGGCGGGAGTACCGGCGCAGCATGCTTGTATACCTTCCCAGTCTTGTGCTGAATGCCGTGGCGATCGCTCCGCTTACGACAGCTCTTCGGGTCGTTCCCCTGTTCAGGACGCAGGCACCCTATATCGCGGGAGCGCTGCTTGCAGGGTTCACCGTCATCACCAGCTTTTTCGGCCACAAGCATATCTCGTTCAAAGCGAAGGCCGGAGTTGTGGATCACCCTTCGACTTGAACCGGCATGGGACAACGCCGCGCATCGACACGATCAGGACAGCGTTGACGCAATGTCTCACCAGCACAATCGGTACTGGACACTACCGATGACAGAGGAATGATGGCAGCTAACCGTTTTGAACAGCGTGCTCGACCAATGCAGGGTGAGGCTTATCCTGCTCACCTGCGACTCATTCTGGCCCTGATCTTTGCAACCGTGTTCGTCTTCTTTATCGTGACGACGTTCCGCTGGCCGCTGATCTGGGACGGGCAGGTGATGCATTACATCAACTTCCTGATGGCCCACGGCATGGCGCCGTATCGCGACATCATCGACATGAACATGCCTGGTGCGTACCTGGTGGATGGCTGGCAGATGCATGTGTTCGGTCCGGGCGATCTGGCGTGGAGGATTTACGATTTTTTCCTGCTCGGAGGTCTTCTCGTTGCGATGATCGTGATTGCCTGGCCGTATGACGGGCTCGCGGGCCTCATCGCTGGCGTATTGTTCACGCTTGTCCATGCGAGTGAAGGCCCTGTCAACTCCGGTCAGCGAGATGAGGCGATGACTGCTCTGCTCGTGGTGGGATATGCACTTCTGTTTCAAGCGCTGCGCAGGAGGAGCCCGGCGCTGCTGCTGCCGTTCGGCGTATGCATGGGCCTGGCGATCTCGATCAAGCCGACGGTTGGTCCGCTGGCGCTGGTTCTGGCATTGATGGTCGTGTGGACGTTGAAGAAGCGTGGGCAGGCATTGCTTGCCTACGTCGGCTATGCGCTTGTGGGCATGTTGATTCCCGCAGGGATTGTGGTGCATTTTCTAACGAATAACCATGCAGCTGGAGCATTTCTCGAGATCTCGAGGAGGCTGACGCCGTACTATGCAACCCTTGAACACCCGACGTTGCTTGAACTCGTGCGGCGTAGCCTTCCCGTCCCAGTCTTCGCGCTGATGGTGTTCGGCGTTGCGGTTGCGCTCCTCGATCGCGATTGGGTTGACTGGGAGCGCTGGGCGCTGCTGCTGGGTGTCGGCTTTGGAGCGTTCTCGTTCTTTGTCCAAGGCAAGGGCTATCAGTATCACCGGTACACCTTTCTTGCATTCCTTTTGCTCTGGCTGGCTCTTGAACTTACCCTGGCTATCCGGCGACAGGGCTGGTCGCGGCGAATAGGGTTTGCCGGCCTGCTCTACTGCACGCTGACGATGCTTCCTTTCTTTCTCTATCGATTGCATATCGTCGACGCGTCGAATGCGGTGGTGCTCAGCCTGGAGGCTGACCTGACCCGGCTCGGCGGGGATGAGCTGCAGCACCAAGTGCAATGCTTGGATATGGTCGACGGCTGTTTGGATGCGCTCTATCATTTGAAGCTGATTCAGAACACCGGATCTACAGGCGACCTGCTCTTTTTCGCTCCTCAGTCGTCCCCAGTAGTCGACTATTATCGCCAGATGTTCTGGGACCAGGTGCATACCCATCCACCGAAGATCTTTATTCTTTCGGATGAGTGGTTCAACGGAGGCCGGGGCTACGAGAAGCTAGGCAAGTGGCCGCAGCTTGCGGAGTATCTGAACGCGAGTTACACACTCGAGGCTACACGCCATTTCACAACACGGGGTTACGGAGATTTCTCGTATCGGATCTATGTGCGGAAGCCCCAGGGATACTCTGAATAAGTTCTTCTGTGCGAACAGGGAAGCGTCCTGGACCTTTGCGGTTTTCTCATTCGCTTGCGTTCGTTTCTGCTCAGGAGGTGAACTGTTTCCGGATGCAATCCTTGTGAAACTCTGCGACTATAGCCCATGACTGCAAGCACCCTTCCTTCTGTTCGCTACGGCCGGTTTCTGCTCTTCATTGCGGGTCTCGGAGGGCTGCTGTACGGGATAGATGTCGGCATCATTGCGGCGGCCCTGCTGTATCTCGGGAAGACCATCAGCCTTTCCGTCGAACAGACCTCGATCGTCGTTGCGGCCGTGCTTGGTGGAGGTATGTTCTCGTCACTCGTCGCCGGTGTGCTGGCCGATTGGATCGGGCGCAAGAAGATGATGATCCTCAGCGGGCTGCTGTTTGTTGCGAGCGTCGGTCTGATCGTTCTATCCCATGGCTTTGTTCCACTCTTTCTCGGACGTCTCCTGCAGGGCATCAGCGGTGGATTTATCGCTGTCGTGGTCCCGCTCTACCTGGCCGAGTGCCTTGGCGCCGACGTGCGCGGACGCGGGACAGCCATCTTTCAATTCATGCTGACCTTCGGGATCGTGATCGCGGCGCTCACCGGCTTCTACTACACCCGGCAGGCGGAGATAGCCATTCTTGCGGCGGCGGGAGATGCAACGTTAATTCGTGTCGCTGAGAACCATGCCTGGCGGTCGATGTTTCTCTCGGTAATCTATCCCGGCGTCTTATTCTTTGCGGGGAGCTTCTTTCTTAGCGAGACCCCGCGCTGGTTCTTCCGCAAGGGAAGGACGGCCGATGCGCTGCAATCGCTTCGCCGCTCGTCGCCGGAGGAACGGGCACAGGTCCAGATGCGCGAGATGGAGTCGCTCGCAGCCGAGAACCGTGAGCAGACATCGTTGCGCGGTCGCGGTTCGCTGCTGGAGCGGAAGTATGTGTTTCCGTTCGTGCTCGCCTGCGTCATCCTCTCGTTGAACCAGACGACCGGCATCAACTCCGTGTTGGGGTTTCTGGTGGTGATCCTGAAGCAGGCGGGGATGACGGTCGAGCACGCGACCCAGGGCGACGTTGCGGTGAAGCTGCTGAACTGTGTGACGACCCTGGTTGCAATCGCTTTCGTCGACAGGAAGGGTCGCAAGTTCCTGCTCAAAACCGGGACGGCTGGCATCGTGATTGCGCTCCTCATGGGTTCGTTTCTCTTCTATCGATTCGAATCAGACCGCACGAACGTCGCGCCTCGTGTCCAGGCGGCGGTGCAGGGGAACGCCGTCTCGATTCCGGTAGACGCGGCGACCTTTGGACCGGCTGCCGGGGGCCGTCCCATGGACCTGACGGTGGTGTACAACGCCGGCGTGGGGGACATGGTGGCCTCCATGCGCAATGACGACCCTACGCCTGTCCTCAAGATCAAGATCTCCGACGCAGGCTCCAAGCCACTGGTGATCAAGCAGGCTACATATGGCCCGGTGCCGACGGAGCAGACTGGATGGCTCATCACGGCGTGTCTCGGCCTGTTTGTTGCGTCCTATGCCTTTGGCCCTGGGGTCGTGGTTTGGCTGATGCTCTCGGAGCTGATGCCGACCCGCATCCGCTCGGTCGGGATGGGGGTCGCGCTCCTGCTGAACCAAGGCGTGTCGACGCTGATTGCCGCGGTATTTTTGCCGGTGGTCGGACGCTTTGGATACTACGCGATGTTCAGCTTCTGGGCGGCGTGCACGGTCGTCTACTTCCTTACCGCGACGTTTTTCCTTCCGGAGACGAAGGGCAGGACGCTCGAAGAAATCGAAGCCTTCTTTGAGAGCCGCGCGTCCGCTTCGAAGACAGCGTGATCCCACACTGCGCCGGCTTGGCATTCTGGTCTGGTATGCCGGTCTGCTGTGCCGGTTTGGTATTGTGGAGGCAGCGGGATTCAGCTGCTACACTTCTGCGGCAACTGAAGTTCCGCCCAGGAATCAGGAGTCAGTGTGCTGACTGCGGACTACATCGAACTCGAAGAACAATACGGCGCGAACAACTATCACCCGCTTGACATTGTTGTCGAACGGGCGAGCGGTGTCTGGGTCTACGATACCGGGGGCAAGCGCTATCTCGATTGCCTCGCCGCCTACTCTGCTGTGAACCAGGGCCACTGCCATCCCAGGCTTTTGAGCGCGATGATCGAGCAGGCTCACAAGGTGACGCTGACCTCCCGCGCCTTCCGCAACGAGCAGCTGCCGCTCTTCTATGAGCAACTGCACCGGCTGACAGGCTTTGAGATGGCGCTGCCGATGAACTCCGGCACGGAGGCCGTCGAGACCGCTTTGAAGACGGCGCGCAAATGGGGATACCAGGTCAAAGGGATCCCGGAGAACCGGGCCGAGATCATTGTCTGCGCCAACAACTTTCATGGCCGCGCGCTCTCGATTATCAGCTTCTCCACCGACGAGCAGTACCGCGCCGACTTCGGCCCGTTCCTGCCCGGCTTCAAGATTGTTCCCTTCGGAGACGCTGAAGCTCTACGCAACGCCATAACCCCGAATACCTGCGCCTTCCTGGTGGAGCCGATCCAGGGTGAGGCTGGCATCATCATCCCGCCTGATGGATACCTCAAGGAGGCCGCCGCGATCTGCCGGGAGCACAACGTGCTGCTGATGGCAGACGAGATCCAGTCCGGGCTGGGCCGCACCGGCAAGCTCTTTGCGTATCAGCACGAGGGGATTACACCCGATGTCCTGATCGTCGGCAAAGCGCTCTCGGGCGGCTATTATCCGGTCTCAGCAGTTCTCAGCTCGCGCGCGATTCTTGGGCTCTTCCAGCCGGGAGATCATGGCAGCACCTTTGGCGGAAATCCGCTTGCCTGCGCTGTGGCCCGTGCCGCGCTATGCGTCTTGATTGACGAACGGCTGGCGGAACGCTCCGCCGAACTCGGCCCTCTCTTTCTTGGTCAGCTGCTACAGATTCAGAGTCCACATATCGTTGAGGTTCGAGGCCGCGGTCTCTGGATCGCCATCGAACTTGACGTGCCTGCACGTCCCTACTGCGAGGCTCTCAAGGAAGCGGGCATTCTCTGCAAGGAAACCCACATGAACGTCATCCGGCTCGCGCCACCGCTCGTGATCGAGCACGACGACATTCTATGGGCCTCCGAGCAGATCAAAGGCGTTATCGAACGCTTGTAGGCCTAAGAGTCTGTCCAGAAACTAGATATGTCAACTTATGAATAAGCAAAAGACAAGAACGGAACGGAAATGCGGGATCTCTCGACTGCGCCGTGCGATACAACGACGCGGCTCCGGTCGAGATGACGATCTCTAACAGATTTTCAGGAACTTCAGGACGTGCAAGAACGAGCCGACTTTTTCAATGCCGCGTATCCTTCTACCCGTTTAGTATCTCCGGCGGGGTAGCCTAGTGGAGAACGTTCAGGGGAAGCAGTCATGAGCAAAGAACCTGCAACACAGAATCTGAAGGCTGATGCCAGCGATAGCCTGCCCGATATCGAGGAGGTAGACGCAGCCTCTGTCGAGATGATGATCGCTGACAACTCCGTCGGCGCTCGCATCAAGCAGCTTCGCCTTAAGCGATCCATGGGGCTGGTCGAACTTGGAGCGAAGACAGGCCTTTCCGCAAGCTTCCTCTCTCAACTCGAGACAGGCCGCGTAGTGCCCACCTTGCGAAATCTCGCCCGTCTTGGCCTAGTCTTCGAAAAAGATCTGTCCTATTTTTTCCAGCCGGACCAGCATAGCTTCTTCCGGGTGCAACGCAAGAAGGATCGCGTGCGGATACCCCAGCCGAAGGCGGTCAATCCATCCCATCTCGCAGAGAGCTTCGGCATTCTGGTGCCGGACCGGAGCCTTGGACCGTGCATCGCAGAATTCTTTCCTCATCGCGATGCCACGCCGTTTCGCCCGCATATGTATCAGGGTCACGAGATGGTTTACCTCATTGCGGGCTCGCTGGACATAGAATTCGGCAATCGTCATGACACCCTTGACGCGGGTGATGCAGCCTATCTGGACGCGGGGACCAGCCGTACGTTTCGCTGTGCTGGCGATGGTTCCGCTACAGCCCTAATCATTAGCATGCCGCTACGCTCCTAACGCTATTCGAGAGCTTTTCTCCCGCAAGTGCAGGTCATTTACGTTCATATTTGGCCCAGGATGACAGTCTTGTGCTGGGTATAGCAACTATGGTTTGGCTCTAGTAAGTACTTTGTAAACGTGGACAATTTCAGGCTGCTTCATTCCTGTCGCTTGCAGGATCTTTCTGACCCGACAGTCTTGCCAGTGCCTTCAGCGTATCCTTACTCACCGGCTTCTCATGCAGCAGCAGCTCCGCGGCCCGAACGCGTGGGTTTGCGTGAAACCAACGTTGCACAATATTGTCGTGCAACAGATTAAGCAGCGCCAGCAGACTCATACCCTGATGATGTGCCATCCAGGAGCGGACCAGCTTTGGCTCCTTTCCATCGATGTAGTCTGCTGCCTCATAAAACCCATACCTGCCGAGCCATCCGAGCGATGCCATCTTTTTCAGATTGCTAAGTGCATCCTTACGCAACAAAGGGAGCGCAAGGAACGAAGCATAGGGCGCAATCACAGGCCCATCTTCTGCCCCATACTTCAACGCCAAGGAGGGGATACCCCACGCTTGATATCCATAGCGGCCCAGCGAATCTGTTTGAGCAAACCCTGACTCCGAGATACCCCAAGGGATGTTACCTCGTTTCAACGATCGCACGTGATCGCGCTGAATTCGGACGGCGGACTCGAGCGACCGGGAGATCAGCGTGTTCGGAAATGTCTCCATCCACAGCGACGGCATCATGTATTCGAACATGGTCCCGGTCCATGAAAGCAGCGCTGCCCGCCCATTCACGAGCACATGCGACCGGTCCAGCCGGAACCATGATTGCTGCGGAATGTCTCCCTTGGCCACAGCGAGGAAGCTTGCAATGCGCGCTTCCGATGAGAGCAGATCGTAGCATGCTGAGTGAACCTGGCCGGTTGCGCCGTCATACCCGATCGACAGAAGTTGCCGTGATTCGACGAAGAGGAACCCGTACTCCATCACATCTGCAAAGTAATACGACCGCGAGGCAATCGCACTGACATCGGCCTGAAGCCTTGAAAGATTGTGCTGCGCCGACGCCAGCAGCGTGTGCAGACCGGCAACGAGTTTCTGTAAGGAAGCATCACTGGCGAGCGTCCCGGCTATTTCGGAGATCCGCGTATCGAGCGCTCGCGCGTACCTGGCCGCATCGATCAACGTCGGGAGATCGTCATCCTCCGCTGTAGGAACGATTAGCCGCGGCAGCTCAAAGAGCGGAGCAAATTCGGGCAGCAGCCACGGTGTGTAGTGGCTTACGAAGTGGGACAAGGCTGCATGCCGTCGCGCTGCCTCCTGGGTCAACCAGTCCCGGTCATCCCCCGACGAGACTCGCTGATCCACCAAGGTCTTAACCTGCGTCCGCATCGTCGTCGTGCTCGCGTCGCGGAGATCTGCGTCGTTGCCGGCCGAGACTTTTTCCTCACCAGTCAGGAGCATCTGTTTCAGCCCGCTGAACGAGTTCATCGTGAGAATAGGCCGCTTCAGCAGGTCAAGCGAACCCGTATGAAGGGTATAGAGCGCCGCCGCAAGATTGCCACTGTCTACTGCCGACACTGTAAACGGAGGCACTGCTTTCAGCGTCTCGATGTCATACCAGTTGTAAATGTGACCGCGCACCTTCTCAAGTTTGTCGTAGGTATTGAGAGTACCAAGCGAGGATTCTGCGAACTCCGGGAGGGTGATGAAGCCAAATTCGTAGGCTGCCTGGCGCGCGTTGAAGAGCATTCCCAGGTTGGTTGGCGACAGCTTGCGAACCTGCAACAGCCCTTTCTCCTCCACGTTGTCTGGGATCAGCCAGTCACTCTTCGCGTCGCCGAACTCCGAAAAATACCGCCAGATCAGGAGTGCCTGCTGCCGCAGAAACAGTGTGTCCGAGGCCGATAACGGCCCTTCCTGCGTCCGCGGCGCTGAATCAAGCCACAGTACAAGGAGCGGAGCCGCCGCCCACACAAGGAGAATGGGAGCGGCAGGGACAAGACCAAGCATAAGAGCGTGACGGTGCGCAAAGAGCAGACCCGTCGCGATCAGCACGGCTACTACCGGCGATAGCTGCAGATATAGGTCAAGGGAGGTACGCGATCTGCCCGACTCGGCCTGTGCAGCCGTCTCCCACTCGAGCAGATACTTGCCTGAGAGCAGGCGGCGTGCCGTAGAGCGCACAATCGCGTCGAGCGACAAAAGCATCTGGTGAGGCAGGAAGGCGAGGTTAATCAATGAGAATCCAAGCGATGCCCAGAGCGTGGATACACCGTCCTGTGCGGTTCCAATGCTGGCCTTCAGCAAAGCACGGCCAAGACTGAAACCGAATTGTACGAGGCTCGGCAGAAGGAGCAGTACAAGTACCGCGATGGTCCAATAGAGCGATCCGCCAGGCAGGAAGAACCAACCGAAGACCAGCAGCAGAAAGGTGATCGGCTCAACTAAGGAGCGTCGAAGATTATCGAAGATCTTCCAGCGGGATATGGTGCTGATCGGATTTTGTACCAGTCGGCCTGACTCATCCGGCACACGGCTGAAGAGCCATTGCGCGATCTGCCAGTCGCCGCGGACCCAGCGATGCTTGCGCCGGGCATGGGCCGCGTAGCGCGACGGATAATCGTCAATTACTTCAATATCCGTCACCAGACCCGCACGCACGTAAGCGCCTTCGATAAGATCGTGCGATAACAGCGCGTTCTTCGGGAACCGATGGTTGAGCACCTGGCGAAGGATGCTGACTTCATAGATCCCTTTGCCGGTAAAAATTCCTTCTCCGAAAAGGTCCTGATACACGTCCGATACGGCGCGTGTGTAGATATCGAAGCCCGTCTCGCCGGAGTAAATGGCGGCTAGACGCGAGCGTGAGGCCGACTCCACACTGACACCCACACGGGGCTGCAGAATCCCGTATCCATGGGTCACGACGCGCAGGCGGGGATCGATGATTCCCTGGTTCAGCGGATGTGCGAGCGTTCCGATCATGCGCGCGGCAGTGGCACGCGGCAACTGCGTGTCCGAGTCCAGGGTGATCACGTACCGGACGCGTTCGAGCACATCCAATGGACCGGCCTTGACCGGAAAGCTGTCGAAGTCCCGCAGCAGAAGATTGTTTAGATCGAGCAGCTTGCCGCGCTTCCGCTCCCATCCCATCCACACGCCCTGTCGCGCATTGAAGATACGATAGCGATGCAGCAGCAGGAACGCTCCACCTCTTTGCTGACCGTACTTTGCGTTCAGTTCATTAACGCACGCGACGGCCAGCAGAACCAGTGGATGCCGATCTTCGACCGCTGGCTTGGCGACGCTGTCCGGCATGTCCGTAAGCAGGCCGAAGTGAAGATTCGGGTCTTGATTCGAGAGATAACGTGCCTCAAGCTCCTCGAACAGCTCCCGCACCTGCATTTCGTTCAGCAGCAGCGTAGGCACCACAACCAGCGTTGTGGCGTCGGCTGGGATGCTCTTTGAGAAGTCCAGCTTCGGGAGTGACTCCGCCTTCAGCATCGCCGAAACGCTGCTGTTGACCAGATCGACTGCACCCTGGGTTGCAGGCAACAAGGCGAGCAGGAGCGCACCGATGACTGGCCAGATTGCATGATGCGGAACCAATGGAGCGATCAGCGCAAAGATCAGCACGATCGAAAGACTGAAGATTCCAAAGATGTAGACATCTTCGTTATAGAAGCGGATCAACGTGCGGATCCGCTCTATTGGCGGTGCATGATAGCCGATTTTTTCTTGAAGTCCCGGCAGGCCTTCAGCGAAGAGGTAGAAGCCGATGTGCCGCTGACGAAGGTGACGTCGGGGATCGGCATCCCGCATGTGGTTGGCCGCTCGTGCCAACTCAAGCGCGGCCTGCGCTGTCTCCACTTCGCTCATGTCGGCATAGCGCGCCAGTTCGGCAACGCGGAGGTGGTACGTGTTCCGCGTCTCCTCCTCCATTAATGCAAACACCTCTGCGGGGTCCTGGCGAAGAATGGCGTCGTAGGCGACCAGCGGTTCGAGAACGGTGTTCCATTCGAATTGATTCAGACGGCGCAAGCTGTGCAATGGTGCCGAGAATGGCGACTGCTCGATGGGGGGCAGCTCTCCCGCGGCGAATGCCTCATCCGCCCGGTCCAGGATGAACTCCAACTGCGCCAGCTTCAACGCGACTGGCAACACTGCAACCTCTTGCAGCAGCAGGGGATCGTGGACTTGCACACGCTGCACATAGACGGTCAGCGACTCGGGCGACCAGATTCCACGCGCGGCGGAGAGGCATCCTTCAGCGAGGCTGATCACACGCGGGATATCGCTCGTTGCACTCGCAACGCGGATGTGCGGCAGACGAAGCAGTGTCGGTCTGGCAGCCTGGGCAGAGACGAGAACGGACTCCAGCATCCGTGTACTCTCTAAAAGTTCCAGCTGCGGAGTCAACTCCTTCAATGTTGAATTGCGACGGCAGACCCTCAGCCGCAGCTCGAGCCGCGTGGCAAGATCCTTCAGGCGATCCGGAAAACTGGTGTCTTTCGCGGTCGCAGGCAGAGTTTCCCATTGCGTAATCAACGCATCGGCATGGGTGCGCAATTGTTCGTCCGAAACGAAGGGCTTCTCGGGCAGACCCGCAGCGGGGATCTTGACCGGCGGCAACGTTGCGTGTCCAGATGCTTCCATAGCCTCAGGATCGGAGAAGGAGGAAGATGCCATGCGCGCCTTTCATTCTAGATGCTACGGTCCACTTGACTATAACTACCGATAACGGGAACTACCGATAACTGGCAGCCTGCATTTCAAACATTCCCGCGTAGATGCCGCCCTGGTTCATCAGGGTCTGATGATTACCCTCTTCGATGAGACGTCCGCCCGCTAGCACAACAATGCGGTCCGCCATCCGCACCGTCGAGAACCGGTGCGAGATCAGGAGTGCCATCTTGCCTTCAGTCAGTTCGGCGAAACGCTCGAAGACCTCAAGCTCACTGCGTGCATCGAGCGCTGCTGTAGGTTCGTCCAGGATGAGCAGGTCGGCATCGCGCAGGTAGGCACGGGCTAGGGCGATCTTCTGCCATTCTCCCCCGGATAGCTCGACGCCACCCTCGAACCTGCGCCCGAGAACCTGGTCGTAGCCCCCGGTGAGTTTCGCGACAACTGTATCGGCCAGGCTCTTGTGTGCGGCGGATTCGATGTCTGCCTGCTGATGCGGCTGATCGACCCGGCCGACCGCAATGTTCTCCCGCGCGGTCATTTCGAAGCGCATAAAGTCCTGAAAGATAACGCCGATGTGTCGGTGCAGATCTTCGAGGGAATATTCACGAAGATCGATGCCGTCGAGCAGGATTTGGCCCTCACTTGGGTCGTAGAGGCGGGTGATCAGCTTCACGACAGTAGTCTTGCCCTGGCCGTTCTCGCCGATCAGCGCGATGCGTTCCCCGGGATGGAGGTGAAAGTTGAAGTTGCTTAAAACGGTGCGGTTTGTTCCTGGATAGGTAAACGAGACGTTCCGAAATTCAAATCCACGCCGGATCGGCTGCGGGGTGGCCAGGCCATTCGGCTTCGAGCGCACCAACGGTTCCATCGCGAAGAACGCCAGAAGATCGGTGAGAAAAAGCGCCTGATCGGCAATCCCGGAGGCAGTGGAGAAGACCTGCTGCAAATTCGAACTGGCCTGCTGAATGGCGGCAGTCAGAAAGGTGAACTGACCGATGTCATAGCCGCCCTTCAATGTTCGATAGATCACGTAGACGTACGCGCCGTAGTAGCCGAGCGTTCCGATGATTCCTAGCAAGCCGCCGACGATGAGTTTAGAACGCGACAGCGCGACGTCCTCAAGATAGATCTGGTTCGCGAGCGCTTGAAACCGTTCGGTGAAGAATTTATTAAGACCGAAGAGTTTAACCTCTTTGGCGCCTTCGCGGCTTCCGGCAACCTGCCGAAGGTAGTCCATCTGCCGTTTGGCCGTAGTCTGGCGAAAGTTCTTCGCGTATCCCAGGAAGGCATAGTGTGTCTCGCCCAAAAACGAGGGAAGCACACCGAGTGCGAGCAGGAGGACCAGCCATGGCGACGCCCACGCCAGTGCAGCCGAGAAGACCAGGGTCGTGAGGACCTGCTGAAAGAGCCGGCCCATCTGCTGGATCATTGCCAGGCGATCCGTGGCCTGAACTCGTGCCCGTTCCAGCCTGTCGTAGAAGAGGGGGTTTTCGTAGGTGGTCAGGTCGAGTCGCGCCGCCTGCTCCATGACACGGACGCTGACGTGTTGCGTGTAGCGGTTTGCCAGTAATGAATCGCTGTAGTCGATCGCACGCGTCAGCAGGCCGAGGAAGACATTGAGGAAGACTTCGGCAGCTACGAGCGTCCAGAAATTCTGAGCGAGCGCCTGGCCGTGCAAAACATTCGCGATGTCCTGAATGATGTACTGAGCAACCTTTGCGATTGCGAACGGCAGGACGGCAACCACGAGGCGCAGGAGCAGGCCCCAGGTAACGACGGCCGGTCCTGACTCCCAGAGAATATGGAGGACTGGCGGCATATTGCGGAGCGCACGAATTCGCTCCCGCCAGGGGCTCTCGTCGCTTGACTTCGTTGTTTCGTCCGTCATTCGGCCTTGTCGATCAGGTGCCGGAAGCAAAGACCTTCAGTTTTTGTGATGCGGGCAAAAGCTCTTCTGTTGGATAGAGGCCTGCCAGAGGCTTGTACCTTCGCCAGACCGAAACGAACATGGTCAGCAGAGCCATTATAGTGCGGAGGGCACTCGTATCCTGAAGTCAGGAAAGCTCCGCGTATTCAGAAAAGGTCTGAGCAAGTGGCCAGTATTCCCTCAGCGGCTAACGCCGCGTTTGCCGTCATCGGACTTACGGCGTGGCTGAAGCCACGTCCTTCAAGAAGACATAATCAGAGATTCCTCAGATGCGGGGCGGACCTGGAGCCGATGCAGGTGGTGCGGCCGCATGCATCTTCTGTACGCCAGCTGCCCAGTAATGACGAGTCACTCCGATGATGAACGACAGGCCGTTATAGAAGTGATAGAGAAGGTGAAACGGAATCGCCGCAAGCATGAAGGCGACGCCGCGCTTCCCAGCCAGAAAGATGTAGAACTGACTATTCATCAACCCGATCGAAGCGAGGACCGCAAAGCACGCAAATACAAGGTGGTGCGAGGGCAGGTAGAACGCCGCAATAAGGACCGAGCAGCAGATGTAGAAGAGGCCGAAGTACCGCATCCAGTCTTTTATCTGTCCGCGCTTTCGGTAGCGATGCCGTACCAGGAGGAGAGCAGGACTCAGCATCAAAGGCGGAATCAGCCCAAGCATTCTGTGAGAGTAGGCGAAGGCGGCGATCAGGACCACCATGCAGATTAGGAGTGCAAAGGCCTTCCGCGGCCGTTCGGAGGTCTCCAGATCAAGCCACCACCGTGCGAGTAGCAAGAAGATAATGGCGAACAAAGGAATAAGAAGGTAGCCGCCGTCCAGTACTGCCATGGTACCCGACAGAGCTACTAGAACGAAGACAAGGGCCACGCTCACGCGCTGACTGAGCTGAAGGTTCAGGTCGTTCGGCATATGCCGGTCGCGCAGGATTAACTCGGTCCAGGGAATGCCGCGATCGAGAATGTCGGTCTTCACCACTCCCCAGAAAGTCCAGCGTTTCAGGTGAGTTACTTCAATCGATCGATCGAGGACGATTTTTCGCCCGGCTCGTATCAACCGGTAGCCGAGCTCGATATCTTCGATGGTGGGACGTCCGTACTTTTCATTGAAGCCGCTATGCTCGAGAAAGAGAGCACGCCGGATAGCACCACATCCGCTCCAGAACGTGGACGCGCGTTCAGCGCCGGTATGGTGGACGTACGAATGCATTAGGTTGCGATACTGCGACAGAAAGTCTTGAGAATGGGGCGTGCTGTCATAGGACCCCATCAAGGCATCAAGCTCGGTGTCGGCGTCAAAGCTATCGCTAATCTTCAGAAGAGTGCCGGTTTTAACACAAACATCAGAGTCCAGAAAAAAGAGGATGTCGCCGGTGGCGACGTTCGCACCCAGGTTGCGAGCAAAAGCGGGCCCGCGCCGGCGTTCGGTGCTGAGGACCGTCGTTCCGAATGCAGCAGCCCGCTCCCGCGTATCGTCCTTCGATCCATCGTCCACGACAATAATCTCGAGCGGCGGATGATGGCTCGCACGGAGAGCCTCAAGACAGCGAGTGAGATGCTGTCCGGACTGGTAAGCCGGAATGACGACAGATATCGAAACAGGCATGGCCCACATCTTGGAAGTTTAGATGGCAGACGCGCGGAAAGCGCCTCCCACCAACCCTGGATTGGTTAGGTTAGATGTAACCTAAGAACATATAGAGATCTAAGCTGCATACTTACTCCTGTACCTCGCGCGAGTGACCCAGACACTGCCGGTATACGCCTTCAGTAAGACTGGCGATTTGAATATCGGTGTAGCACGCCTCTATTGTTTTACGGGCTGCAGTTCCAAGCCTCTCACGTAATGCGGGGTCATCAATCAATCTTCCGAGACAAGTTACGAAAGATTCAGGTGAGCCGGTTTGGGCGAGCAGGCCATTTATATTGTGCTGAATCAGCTCCGGCATCCCTCCCTGGTCGGAACTCACAATCGCTCGTCCTGCCGCCATTGCCTCGAGGCAGGAGTAGGGACAATTTTCCCACAAGCTGGGTAACAGGAAGATGTCAACAGCGCGTGCGCACGCCCGCAGCTCTTGGAAGTTTAGCTTCCCGACATAGCGAACGGAGCCGCGAAGCTGTTTTCCGCTCAGCGAGGGAAGCAGTGTGTCCCTCATATATCCGAACAGGTCCTCTCCGGCAAAGAGGAAGGTTACCTCGTAACGGCTCAGGATCGCTTCGGCGATGGCGCCGCAGATTTGAATGCCTTTTCTACGCTCCATCCGGCCTGCGAAGAGAATCGTGATCTTGTCCCTGGGAAGGTCGTAGAGGTTTGCGATGTCCGCAACCGGCTCTCTGTCGAACAGCAAAAGATCGATGCCGTTCGGAACCACGGTTACCGCATCTTCGACGCCCAGGTGTTCGCGAACTTCACCGGCCAAGAAAGCCGAGCAGGAGGTCAGCGCAGATGCACGCCTGATCGCAAACTGCTCAATCCACGAGCAGAACACACGATCGAGTTTTGGAGCATCATAGAAGGGCATGATTAGCCGAGACGGAGAGTGAAGACGCACCACGCTGGGTGTGCGGATAAGCTGAGTGACGAGGGCACCTTCCGCGCCGCACTCCGGCATTTCGAGTACATCAAAGGTGTGCTCTCGCATGAGGAGTCTAAGACTCAGGTACATGCACCAAGCGTTCTCAAGACGCTGCTGCGTCCAGTGACAACCGCGCCGTCCCAGCAGACGGAAGATCTTCATCCAGACATCATCCACACGATACCGGTGAACGAAAACGCCATCGTGCTCGCGCGTGGTGAGTGCAACCTGCCGCGTCGATCCGGCGAGGACATGGACCTCATGGCCGAGCTTCGCGAGAGCACGTGCGTGATACCAGGTGTAGGTGCCGATCCCCCCGAAGCCGGTTTCAGGTGGATATTCGAAGGAAAGTAAGGCGATCTTCATGGCACACGTATCGCCTGAAGTGAGTGATACCGGGACGACGCGACCGCAGTGCGCACTCGTTCATGAAAGCTTGCTTCGCAGTGGCTCACATCGAAATCCCTGCGGACGCGATCGATCGCCCCTCGACTGAGATGCGCGCGCAGGTCTGCGTCCGCGGCCAAACGCAGGATCGACTCTGCAAGCGCGGCAGAGTCAAACTGCGGCACGATGATACCTTCCACGCCATCGTCGATTACTTCCAGTATGGAACCGGCGCCCGTGCTGACGATGGCACACCCTGCTGCCATGGCTTCGAGGAGCGCCGTCGGAATGCCGTCCTTGTCCCCGTTCGGCAGTTCTACAAAAGGAGCAACGAAGACATCCGCCTGTGCGAGGTGCTGCCGTACCTCGAGAGCAGTCTTCCGTCCACGAAACTTGGTCACGTTTTCTAACCTGTGGTCTGCAACAAACGCCTTCAACTCTTTATAGTGCAGATGGGCTTGGGTATCGTGCGCATCCGGCTCACCTAAGATTTCAAGCAGAAAGGAGAGCTTGCGGTCGCGCAGCACGAGAGCTGCCTGTAACAGGTAGGTAAGGCCTTTCTTGGGATGGATGCGGCTGATGGAGACGAGGCGGAAGACCCGGCCTGGATGCGATGGTGTGCGTTCGGTCAAGACAAAACGACTTGCGTCGATCCCGTTCGGTTTTACGATCGCAGCGGGAAGCGCATGCCCGGCCATCATCTCGAGCTCATCTTTAATGCGGCCCGATGTGGCGACGATGACGGCACAGCTCTGCAGCTGAAGGGCGACAAATTTGAGTTCGTAATCGTCGACCATATGATCCGCATAACAGCTGACGCCGCGCGGTATCCCCAGCAGGAACGATGCTACAAAGCCGAAGACTGTAGCTTCGTAGAAGAAGTAGGTATGAAGGTAGTCGGCCTTCCATGCCTCCGCCATCCGGGTGAACGAGAAGGCGTGTCGGACATGCCGATGTGCGAGGACCTCATCGGGTGTGAGACCCGAGACCTGGCCGATCATCCTAGTCAGCTCTTTGACCCGCTCCGGCATGCGACGCTGGTAGTGTTCCAGGTCGTTGGTGGCGGCGGCATCGGCAAGAACCAACCGGCGCTTCAGGCGCCAGACTACGGCGCATTCGTCAGATAACTGACGGCGTGAGGCGAGCCCTGTGTAGGCGAAGCGCACCTCGAATTCGTGAGTCGCCAGGGACATGACCTCCCGGTAGACGAAGGTTTGCGAGTAGATCGGAAAGTGCCAGCAGGCGGTTGCGAGTATGCGCGGCTTTCGAGGTCCTTTGTTGAGGCGGCTGAGATACGCTTCAGCGCTCATCCTTGCGAGAAGAAGTCTGTGAACGGCGCGCGCGGCAAGATCCCGCAAGTGTCGTTTCACAGCACGCAGCAGACGGGTTGCTCCTGTGAGCAGGTGCGTAGCAATGCCGGTCGGGTTCAAGCGATATCGTCGTCTGCTCGGACGTAGCTGATTGCTCGGTGGAAGAGCGAGAGCACCAGTATGGCGCTTGTAGATGCGATCGTAGGGAAGAAGCGGCTCGTCGATGCGGCTGAGATCCAGTTCTACGCCCGGCACCATGATCTGCGGCTCTGCCGGCTCCCGCAGCAGGCGTGTCAACAGCAATTTCAGCACATGCGGGAAGACCAGGAGCGGCAGGCGGAGACCCGCGCGGAGTGCCCATCGGAACGCACCTGGAAGATCGCCCCACCAGAACGACAGACCTGCAAGATACAAGGCAAATTGCCTGGCAGACTGCTGAAAAACTATTGGTTTCAGAGCAGGTCTGAGCTTATGGATACCCTGAACGACAAGTTCTCGCGACCGCCACATCCTATCGATTCCCAGGCTCATGCTTCCGGGCCGCCGCCGGTATCCGACCAGCACGTCTGGAACGACGGCGACGCGATAACGATGGGCAACGCGCAGTCCGATCTCCCAATCTTCACAGCCTTCCGCGTTTGCGTCGGCGAGATCCTCGTTGTATCCCCCCACGTATTCGAGGCAGCTACGCCGGAATAGCGGAACGCTGGCATTGCCGATGAACACCACCCGCAGGAGCATCTCCAGAGCGTCTCCCTCAATCATCCATCGGGGCGAACGGTCAAGGACGGAACTATTTTGATCGATCCATACCCACCAGGAATACACCAGCCCGGTATCGGGACCCGCCTCCAGCATGCGGCGGAGTTGACGTTCTATCTTGGTGGGCGCCCATAGATCGTCTGCATCGAGAGGAGCGATGTACTCACCCCGCGACGCTGCGATTGCCCGGTTTCGTGCCCGCGCCACGCCTCCATTTGCCTGGATGATGACCCGGACACGCGAATCCTTCGCCGCGATACTGTCGACAATGGAGCGCGTCCCATCAATCGACCCATCGTCGACCACAATGATGTCCAGGTTGTGATGTGTCTGGCGGAGCGCGGACTCAAGAGCTTGGCCGACAAATTCTTCTCCGTTGTAGACCGGAATGATGACGGAAACCAGCACAGTATCGTTTGTCGAAATCATAGGGGCTTCCGAGTCGCTCGTTTACTGGTTGAGCGCTGAACGACATCGTCAGGCTACGAAGAGGAGGCAACCCGTGCGTCTGACATCGTGCAAAGTCAAGTCATCGTGGGTCTTCGATACCCCTGTATCATCGCTCAGACGTGAGACTGGAGCAACTCTCGGAGCTCAGGCCATTATCTGCCGCGTGCACGTCGTGCCTGCCAGCGGATCCATCGCACGATACGGCGCGGCTGCGCGATAGCACCTCGCAACCATCTCGCCTTTTCTCTCCAGGGGGCTCGAAGAAACCATTGCAGCGCAAACTGTGTGGATCCTGACTGAGCAAGCGCCATCACGGAGTAGCGCCTTTCAGGTCTGTTCCGCGCGCGAGTGCCGCTGGCGGGAGATGAAGTAGACGTGACGAGCAGACCGGGATACGTGACTGCGGCCCATCTACCGTCTGACAGTGCATTCCATACTGCCGCCGGCGTTGCATTCCATACTGCTGCTGGCGTTAGCTCACCGTGAACATTCTGTGCAGCTAGAAGCACCTCCACCCGGACGGCGGCATACTCTGGGAGCTCCGACACAGAGGCTCGGGAGAGCGAGACTGGGCAGGGGCCTGGATCGAGATCGCCCGGTGAGCTCTCGCGGAAGGTCCAAGGGGCAACGAGCCCAACGTGAGGATGGCACCCGAACACCGACTCGCAAGCGCTGACGTATGCCGGATCGAGACACACATCTTCAGATACTAGAACGATGGCTCGCAGGCGCGGTACGGCGGCGAGCAGTACGGCTGTCCCCAGCTGTGCCGCAACATCGGAATCTAAGACAGGCGTGTACAGCGTAGACAGACAGTCTGGTTGGGCTTGTGCGGCTGCCTGCATCTGGCTTTCAAGGTGGGAGCGAAATTGTTCAGCCACAACGACTGTTGTCCTTGCGGGAAGCGCCTGGTTGCGAATGCTTTCGATGCATGCGGCGAGCATCTCCGGACGACGCAGGCAGGTGACGACGATGCCAACCCCGCGGCGATCGCTCTCGGGAGAGGTGTGTTCGGCTGAGGCAGATGGAATCTTTCGCGAGTTAACCGCGCCTGCCCTGACAATGCGGTTCCGCATCTCGAGATGACGGTGCAACACCACTTGGTTGTCACAGATGCGGTGAACCGCGTGGGACGCGAGCATGCCCATGGACTTGCGCTGTGCCGGGGGTGTCTCCAGAAACCGCCAGAGCGCGGCTTCCAGGCCCGCAGGTGTGGCGTCGGCCGCTATCCATCCGTTTTTACCATCGGTGATGAGTTCGGGCATGCCCCCGTTCGGCGATGCCAGCACGGGCAGGCCTGTGGCCATTGCTTCGATGCAGGTAAACGGCAGATTTTCCCACCGGGAGGGGACCGCGACCGCAGAGGCCTGCGCCAGAAGATGGAGCAGGCTGGCGCGTGACTGGCCACCATGAAAGCGGAAGCGAGGACGCAGGGAGCGGGGAATGCGGCTCTTGAGGTATTCCAAAACCGAACGACCGCCGCCGCCGCCCAGCGACGTATCGCTGCCGACAAAGTCAAAGTGAACGGAGGGCCGAGCACCGGCCACCTTCACAGCGGCATCAACCCATTCGACGACCCCCTTCCTCAGCTCGAGCCGACCGACATAGCAGATCGAATCGCGCGCCCATACCTCTGAGGCGCGTTCCAGTATTGGGGTGTCGCCGATTGGATAGGGGATGACCTCAATACGGTCCGGCTGCAGACCGAAGAGCTCCGCAACCCCGCGAGCCAGATACCGGCTTGGGCATACCAGAGCATCGGCAGCCTTGATGGTGTACTCCTCGAACCTGCTGAGAGGCAGAAAATCCGTCAGCGTCTCATCCCATTCGTTATTCCGAAAGATCATCTGCGAGGGGGAATGAAGGTGGACCAGGCACGGAGGCTGTCTGCTCGGCCCTAAACCGAGCGCGCGCCGAACCTGCAGGTAGTAGAGCGGAGCTTCCCATTCCTGTCCCTCGATGAGGTCGATCGGTTCCGTTTCAATCAACCGCTCCGCGTACTGCGCCGCCTGCCAAGCGAAGACCTGCGACGGGCAGGTGGAGGAGGCCAGACCTTTCAAGATCTTCGCATCGCGATCACTGTCCACAGCTCCTGAGCGAAGGGCTTCATCGAGAGACAGACGATGCACGATCAGCCTTCCGCCGAAGGACGCTGAGACCCTGTCCGGTGCTCCGTCCCATCGTTGCGCGATCAGGTGGACGGTCTCTTCGGCCTCCGCAAGCAGCTGCGTGATGTGCTTGATATAGGTGCCGATGCCGCCAGCCGGGTAGGGAGCGGGTGGAAACTCGCGGGACATAATCAGATGGATCATTCAGTCATGATCTTAGGTCAAATTTTAGGGAAGACGTTCCTCTTGAGACTCTCAGGCCGACGCTCTAATAAGATCTTCTCGACGTGATATGGGTCGACTAGGGTCCACACATGAGCAATCATTCCTTGACTCAGAGCCCATGCTTGCTGTCTAGGAGATCCATTCTGCTTTCATTACGACCAGATTGGACTGGTCCATCTGCCAGTTATTCGTCCGGTTCACTTCAGCTGCCGCTATTGTAAAAAACCCCGGTTTGTCCTCGTAGCCGAGCATAGCAAGCACGACCAGTGTCGCCGCATCTGCGATACCGGCACGGATCGCATAGACCCCCGGCTGCAACTGCAGTTCGGGCAATCGGCAGACCAGCAGATTTTCTCCGACCTCAAGGCAACTGATATGTCCATCCAGTCCCTTGGCACAGGCCGTAATGTTTGTCTGCAGGTCCGCCGTACAGAGAGTGAAGCCCCAAACGACTTCATGCCGAGCGTTCGAGCGGCATCTCAGGATGACCTTTGCGGCGCACCCGGTATGAAGCTCGCCGCCTGCTTCGGCTAAAACTTCCACGTGATCCACGACTACCGGCTGGCCGGACGAAAGTTCAACGAGGGTCTGCGGAGTGGACAGGACCGCCTCTGGAGCGTTTACTTCTGCGCCAGCGAGATTGCCTTCCGGGGAGAGGTCTTCGGATGCTGCATCGCCGAGCACACGTTCGGCGGCCTCGGCTATGGACGCATACTGCTTTGTATGACCGAGCCGGAAATGAAAGTTGACCCCTTCAATCCCTGAGCCGTCGAAGACCACCTTACCCCTGTCAAGCACGATGCAGCGAGTGCAGATTGACTGCACAAGAAATGGATCATGAGCTACGAGCATCAGCGACCCACCGCGCTGCACATAGGCAAGGACGTGACGGATGCACTTGCGCCGGAACTCCAGGTCGCCGACGGCCAGCACCTCGTCCACGATCAGGATGTCCGGATTGAGGTGCGTAGCGACTGAAAAACCGAGCCGCGCCTTCATGCCGGTACTGTAGGTCTGGACCGCGGAGTCGATAAACTCGCGTATGCCAGAGAAGTCGATGATGTCTTCGATGAGCGTGTCGAAACGGCGCCGCGACAGCCCAAGCACGGCTGCGTTGACGTACGCGTTCTCCCGGCCGGTCAGGGTCGGATCGAAACCGAGTCCGAGTTCATTGAGCGCGACGATGCGGCCGCGTGTCGCGATGGTTCCGGCGGAGAGCGATCGCTGGCCGGTGAGCAGCTTCAAGAGCGTCGATTTTCCGGCGCCATTGCGGCCGAGCAGCCCAAGACTCTCTCCACGCCGGAGTCGAAAGGAAACATCGTCCACAGCCCAGAACTCATGCTCCCGCAGGACCGCAGAGTTCGAAGGGCGCAGCGTTAGCGCGTCGGTTACGTCGCGGACGCCATACCAGAGCGAGCGGCGCAGATCGCGGCAGTATTTTTTAGAGACACCGCTCGCCTCGATCAACCACTCGTCCTGTAACGGCTCCGTTGTAGGGGGCGCTTGTGTCGCGAGTGCGCCGCGTTCTTGAGAGGTGCTGTCAGGAGTGAGCATGGAATCTCAGGCGTTTGCCCGATCGATGACGATGGGCATCGCAACACGGTGAAAGACTGCGCCGATGAAAAAGAGGCAAAGGGTAAATACCGCTGAAACCTCGAGCCCGGTTCTCATGGACAGGCCTCCGCCAAAGGCGAGTTCGCGTGTCGTGGTGAGCAGAGGCGTCATGGGGTTCAGTTTATTCATGATGACGGCGGCCCAGCCCCGATTTGGAGATGTAAAAATGATGGGCGTCGTGAAGAACCAGAAGGTGGTGATCACCGGAAGGGCCTTCGAGACATCGGTGTAAAGCAAATTGATGGGCGCGAGAATCAAGCCGATCGCGGCTCCCAGCGCCATGATCAGCAAGAGTCCGAATGGCGCGAAGATAATTGTCCAAGGCACGTGTACGCGATATAAGACAGCCGCAGCAATAATGATGAGCATCTTGACGCCGAAGTTGAACAGCACCTGACCAAGACGTGCGATCGTAACAGCTTCGGGAGGAACGTTCGCCTTTGAAAGCAGCCCCTGTTCTGCCTGAACGCCCATGATGGGCGCATCCATCGACTCGAGGAAAGCGGCCCAGAGCATCATGCCGCAGAGTACGAAGAACGGATACGGCAGATTGACTGCACCTACGTTAATGAGATGAGCATCGCGAAAGAGCATGGCCCATGCCGCCGTAGTGAGCGCGGGCAGCACCGAGATCAGCACACCGGAGATCGATGTCCGGTATTGACTCTTCAGATCTCTCTTCAGCATCTCCCATGCCACGTGCCGCGATTGCATCAGATCGTCCATAAGACCGTACACCAGTTGCCGCGGGTCGCGAAGGCGCATCTCGGCGGTGTACGTCGTAATGGGGAGTGCCGACAACTTTTCCGCCATAGCTCTGATCCTAGTTGATCTTTGGGCCTGATGCTCGAATGGAGCACTGCCTGACTTCGACCGCGCCGCTCTCCCCGCCAAGCCAGAGCCCTAGGTAGCCACTGGCATCGTCTTTCCCTGCCGTGAACTTCTTTGATATATGGAGCCAGTTCCGAGAGATCTGCCGCTCCTCACAGAACCCCAGGCCCTCCCAGGGGGCGTGGTCCTGCCATACGCCGAACAGGATGCGCCGTGTGCAGTCCGCCCGCACCGTCAGGCTGACGCGGTATCGCTGGCCAGCGCGTACGGTGAGACCTGGTCGCACGATGCGAATACTCCATGCGTCCGTTCCGCTTCGCTCGATCTCGATGCGTGCATCAATCAAGGGAAAGGCACCAGGTCTGACCCGGGCGCTGGCATCCTGATCGAGATCCAACCTGCCGCGCCAGATGATCCATGTAGACCACTGCCGAAAGACTTCGTTCGCAGTCCTCGGAAATGCGCGCAAATCGGGAAGTTGCTGACGGAGGGTATGGGCGAAGAGGGCTAACTGAAACACCGGAAAGAAGGCCAGCGCGGGATGAACCCAGGCACACTGGAGAGCTACCGCCAAGGGAAAATAGTACTCGTAAAACGGATGACTGAACTGCCACCACTGTATCGATGTGCGTTCGCCGGCAACGTGACGGTAGTAGCTCCAATGGCGCGACACCTTGAGGGTCACCATTAAGGTGTAGACATACAGAGCTGCAACCAGCAGCGGAGCCACACGGGCCAGCAGTGCCGCCATACCAGCAAAGGCGCAGAGTTCCACCGCATACAGTCCATTGGCGAACTTCCTCACCTGTGCAAATGAAATGCCAGTGGCAAAGGTGCGGATTCCGGACTGCAGGTCATTCTCACGATCTTCGAACTCGTGGATAATTATTCCTATGAGTCCCAGACACAACGCCCAGACGCTAACAAGGCTGGCAAAGGCAACGCCGGCGTGCGAATGCACAAGGGACGGATGGCTTGCATCATGTGCCAGGATGGACAGCACAAACAGGCAGGGACCAACGTGCGCGCCGAGAGAATCGCATAGAACGCCAAGCGCGCCGAGTTCCTTCAGGCGTAGTGGCGGGATCGCGTAGACGGTAGGAAGCAGGTACTCGATCACGAGCAACACAAAGCTAGTGCGCGAGTGCGAAACGAAAGCCAAGGGCGCGAAGCCGAACCCGATTGCAAGAGCACAGAATCCAAACCTCTGCCAAGGCGTGAACACTGCCATCTGGTTCCGCTTTCCGGCTCTACGGTCAACGTCAATGTCAAAGATGTCATTGACGATATGACCATAGATTCCCACGCAGAAAATTATGAAAATAATGAGGAGGATCGACCGTGCCGTAGCCATCACCGGAACGCGATAGAACAGGGAGGCGCTGTAGCCAACAGCGAGAATGGGGGCGACCTTCGAGTACCACCACTGGTCAACCCGCCCTAGTTCGCGTATCGAAGGCATGGGCACCGGAGCTATCTACTACGATCAAAAGGCTTCATGCACAAGATTTCCATGCTGGCTATTACATCACGGAGCTTCGGAGTCCAAGTGATACCGGCCAGTTGTTCAAATTTCTCCCAGGGAGCAGAAAACGGCTCGTACCTGAGTTCCCGAAGATACTTTAAGGAGAATCCCAACTCGGACAAGAGGTCGACGATCGAGGCAAGATCGGGAAGAACCAGGCGGTAGACGCGGTTCAATGCTTTCAGATCTTCCTTCTGCGCATCAATCAAGTCGGGCATGGAGCGAAAGTCCACACAATAGAAGTCTTTGATGTACAGGTAGCCATCAGGCTTAAGTACCATTCTGGCTTGCTCGAGGACCTTTCGATAGTCACTGGCATGACAGATAGTTTCGAGGAAGAGAATCCGATCAAATGTATTGGGCGGATACATTTCTGCCAGCCGGTGAAAGTCGCCTTCACGCACCGTGATGCGATCAGCTAGTCCTTTAGACGTCACACGTCGTTCTGCTTCTCGCACCTGAACCGGTGAGATGGTCAGTGCATCGATAGTTATCTCGCGGTGCTCAGCAAAGTAAATGGCCGGCCCGCACACGCCGCAGCCCGCGTCGAGGATCCGCATGCCGTCGGAGATACGGGCTGAATCAAGAAGGTAATCCAGCAAATGCTCGGTGGATTCGGGGCGGCTACCTTGGAACACTTCGCCGAAGCCTTCGACGTATGCCGCAGTTTTCTCGTCGTAATAGCGCCTCACATCGTCTGTGCTGTGAGATTGAATGGGGTGTCGAGCATCTCGAATCGGTTCACTCGAACCTGGACCTTCATCTTGCGTCGCTGTGCCTATCGTATTTGTCATTTGGTTTCGGAACTGCACGCGGACGACACTGGCGGCAGGCATCGCCGATGGCTCATCCTGTCGAGACTTTGAACTCGTTGACGGTATGGAATCCAGGGGTTCGTTTGGGCTCGCAACTTGCGAAGCCGAGGCCGAAGAAGCTTGCTTGACCAACCGTTTTCCTCTGAGGAACTGTAGAAGCCGGCTCAAGAAGCACTACCGGTGGCCGATGTCACGGCATGTCGGGTTCTCAGCAGAAGCGAGAGTACCAAGGATTCAAGTGGCTGCTGCGGTTTGTGGACAGGGTTCAGCATTGCGCTCTCAACTCCACTCGGGACTCTAATCCTAACATTTACACTTTAGCGGTAAGCGTCTTTCTCGTCCGTCAGGATTCGGCCTACACCTGCACCTACACCTACCACTGCTGCACTATGATGTAGGGCTGCGGTCAGCCTATGCTAGCCTGTAGCGACCATGGCAAGGAGAGTCGCTCTGGCAATGCACACCAACGGCAACACTAACAATCCTTAGTCGGGCCGTAACCTGTTCGGCGGTGATTTGCGATTCACATATGTCTACTTTAATCACCGGCGGCGCCGGCTTTATTGGCAGCCACACTGCAAAGCTCCTCTTCAAGTCCGGCCTGGATGTCGTTGTTCTCGACAATCTAGCGACGGGCCGAAGAAAGATCGAACGCTGGGGCACTTTCATCCAGGGCGGGATCTCTGATGGATCTCTTGTTCGTGAGATTATTCGGGGTCACGGCGTTACGGCCGTTCTGCATCTGGCCGCAAGTGCTCGCGTCGGGGATTCAATGGCACACCCGGAGGCCTACTTCTCTAATAATGTAGGCGGCAGCTTGGCGCTGCTCGAAGCCGTTGTTTCCGAAGGGGTACGCCGCTTTGTCTTCGCGTCCAGCTCCTCGGTCTATGGGAATGCCGCTTCGGCCCATCTTCGCGAGGACGAGGCGGTGTACCCGGTCAGCCCCTACGGGGAGTCGAAGCTCCTCATCGAACGGGCGCTGCCCTGGTACGAGCGCGCCTATGGTCTTGGCTGGATGGCTCTGCGCTACTTCAACGCGGCCGGCGCCGAAGATGATCTCGGGGAGGAGCCGGAGGACTCAATTCGCATCATTCCAAGGACCGTACATGCTGCGATTGGAGGCGGACCGCCGATTGAAGTGTTCGGGACGACCTATCCTACCAACGACGGGAGCGCTGTGAGGGACTACGTGAACGTGAGCGATGTTGCTCGGGCAAATCTGCTCGCGCTGCGGTATGTAGACCAGGGCCGCCCTGGAGCAGTGGTGAACATCGGTACCGGAGTTGGCGTCTCTGTTCTCCAGATCCTTGAACTGGTCGGTAAGCAAACGGGGCGGCCCGTTCCATCTCGTCTGAACCTGGCGCGGGCCGGCGATCCTGCCCATGTGATCGCAGATATTTCGGTCGCGCGTGCGCTGCTCGGCTGGACACCCGAAGCATCGGACCTGGCCACCATTGTGGTGTCTGTGCTGCGGTCAGGCCATGTCCGGATGGAAATCAACACCACGATCTGATCAGAGCCATGCCTTCATGCGGCGTGCTCATTGGTCCCTTTCGAGGACGAGGAGGCACAGCGGGCGAATGGGCCGGTTGGGCAGATACGGAGCGCCGCAAAAGGCATGTGTCTCCTGATAGCCGGCGGCACGGAGAAGGCTTATGTTGCCGACGGAGATGTTCTGATTATCCGCGAGGATGACGTCCGGCTGAACCGCAAACACTGCGGAGAACTGAGCATGAGAGAGACTGCCGCCGGCAGGAATGCTGGGAGGCCGTATGTCCTCAAGGAGGACATTTTGAAGAAAGTATGGCTGCACGGTAAAGGCGTCTCCAAGTCCGGCGAGGCGCTTGCCCGGCGGAAGCGTCTTGAGATAGTCGGCTGCGGCGTGAGCGGGGTATGTGGCGTGATGAATCTCGTATTGAATGGCTCCAAAGGTCCATGGGAGCTGGAGCACACAGAGCCCGGCGAGGAGCCCGGCCACCGCGTTTTGAAGCCGAAGCCCGCGCGGCTCAACCGAACTGTCCCATGCTGCCCAGAGCGTCATCAGCAGCGTGACCCAGAGCAGGCCAAAGTGCCACTCCGAGGCAGATACGAACACCAGAAACGTAAGCAGCAGCGCGGCCGGCAACAGGAGCGTCAGCTTACCTGTGCGGTAGAGGTAGGCAAGGAGAAGCGCTTCGTACAGGAACGCGAGTGGATGGAATGAGGCGAATGCATAGCTGAGAGCGTGCGGGAGACGGACCATGCGCTGGGTCAGCCCTGATGCAGGGCGATCTGCTTCGGGAACGAAAGCTGCAAGGGGAGTGAGTGGATCAAGGACAACTTTCTGCAGCGGAGCTGAGATGCGCAATGAGACCCCGCTTACCGGTGAAGTTCTTCCGGGGGGAGAGATCGAACTCGCAGGTTTCGGAAGCGCTAAACGATGGATGATCCTGGTAAGAGTGGGGCTGAGCGGAGGGACCAGATCCGCAGTGGGCCATAAACACAGGGCGACGAATAAGATGGAACCGGCGAAGAGGCCAGCGCCAAGGAAGACCTCTCTTCTCGAGAAAGCCACGGGGTTGCTTTGCCACTCCCTGATCAGTTTTCCAGCGTAGAGTGCGGCGAAGCCGAGTGCCACCAGAGTTCCATGGATGCTGACGTTAGCAAGCAGCGCAAGTACCGACGCCATGCGGACTGGCTTACCCGGTGCCTGGCGATAAAGATGCGCGACGAGAAATCCCAAGAGCGGAAACAGCACATAGCTTCGAGCTACGACCGAGTACTGATATGCAAGAAAAAAGCTGAAGGGAAGCAACGCACGCAGGTAGAAGGGGAAGGGCGCAAAGCGCAGAAGGATGTAGATACCCGCAGATCCAAAGGCCACCGAGATCCAATTGATGCAGGTGAACGGAAGATGCAGATGCGCCGGTCCCCACAGAAGCAGATACCACAGGGCTGGATGACCTTCGTAGCGCAGGATCCGGAATACGAGGGGATACAGGTTGAAGCTCCTCGCTATCATCCAGGCGCGTCCTTCATCCTCCCAGGGCTGGTAGAACCAAACGGCGACACAGACCATTACGAAATAGGCCACGAGAACGGCAAAGTCTTTCCTGCCGAGCCATAAAGTAGCCAGCTTCCGGTCGTTCATAGACGGATTGTATAACTTCAATCGTCGCGCTCAGGGGCCGCTAAGGATAGCGTTTCAGGAGAGGTATGCTGCTGGCGGCGGCAACAAATGGCAGGCTTCCATGTACAGGTTGTTGGCAGCAGAAGGGCATCGGCAGCGGCTTCCCCGTGTTCGATTCTGCACGAAATGACATGTACGAGATATTCCATCTCTCATGAATTTAGCGGACCCTTGCTGGCTGCATATGGGTTGAATCCCGCTCAGGGGCTGAAGTTCCGCGTCTCGGGCCTGCATTGACGCGGATAAAGCTGTGCGCCTCTAAAGCGGGGTACACTGACTCTGGTTTTGCCGTCGTGAGTTCATTGAGCGTCAGCCATCCCTTGCGGATCGTTCCCATCCCGGCGTTCGCGAACGCCACATCGTGACCACGCGGCATCGGATTGGCGATGCGCAGGACGATCGCCTTTGCGGTGTCCGGCAATGCACCGAGGACGACGCTCCACATGGCGGTCTCTCCTGGAAGCAGGGTAGCCAATGGCCAGAGCGCGCGGCCCTCGGCGACTCGCTTTCCACTCCCGTCCACAGCTTCGACCTCCACAGGCCAGGCAGCGTACATGGGAGCGACGCCCCTGTTTTCCATCTTCACCCCCACCACCGTCGTTCCATCCGCGACGGGAACAACACGCGACGCCGCACAGTAGAACGTGTATCCCAGCATTCTTTGCGCACGCAGGGCATTTGCTCTCGCTGCAGCCGTGGGCTCTCCCTTGAAGAGTTCATAGTCGAGCATCCAGGTGACATGCGCTGTCTGGATGGTTGCAGCGATATCCTGCCCGGCACTATTCGGCCAGGTATCCCAAAGGCCGGGCTGGAGCTGGGGATAGATCTCGCCCCCGGTCGGATGCGCTTGCCAGCTCTTCGTGGTTCCGGCGCGTTGCATCTGCCGCCAGAATTGCCAGGCCTCGGGACCGATCGTGTCTCTCAGGAACGAATCGTCGTGAAAGCCGAAGTCTTTCAGCAGATCCCGGTCGGAGGTTACCTCGGGCTGCCGCACCAGGATTGGCGTATGAGCGAAGCTCTCTTCGTAGGCCCGCAGGAGCGCGTCTTTATCCTTCTGCGCGATTCTCCAGCCCGCCGGTTCCCCTGGAAGCGGGTGGCTCTCGACATGCCACTCGCCCCAGAAGCCATAGAGGCCGGCGGTCAGATAGGCGATCCGCACATCGCCGTCGTACTTTTCGCCAAACGCGTGAATGAAATGGACCATGCACTCGATCAGGCGGGGGTCCCGATAGTCCGGCGCTACACTTGGCGTGGCGCTCGTCCGATTCTCAGAATCGTCATACGCAAAGGTCTTGAGACCCGCTTCGAGCAGATAGCGGGGAATCCCGCTGGGCTGCGTTGGATAGTCCACATAGAAGCGAAAGATGGCCTGGTGGCCACGGCTTGCGATAGCGGTCAATTGGTGTTCGAGCGCCGTCCAGTCGTAGGTATCAGGCCCGGTCACGACGCCGGACAGGGGCAGGTAGAACCATTCCATAGAGCGTGGAAAGCTATCCGCATCCTGGCGGGTCGACGCAAACGGCACAAGACCGCGGAGGGGATTTTCATCGATGCCCGGTGCATCGGCACGAAACAGCATGGAGTGCCACTGCTGCGCGGTAGCCGATGGCAGGCGCATCGCCAAACACAGCGCTATTATCCAGAAAACGGCTGCTGCTCTTCGCCTCATGCTCAGACTCACCTTCAGCCTCGTACGGGAAATAATGCGGTGGAGCGCGGCCTGTTTCCGATTCCTTGCCGAGTCGACACGCCCTCAGGATTTGTCGATCGGGTTGGTGGGGGTACTCTCCGCATTGCGGCCGGTCCGTACCCAAGTCTGACTGGAGCGAGCGTTGCGCATGAGCGACGGAATAAGCAGGAGCTTCCAGAGGACGTAGAACGGGGCAGTCGCGAGGGTGAGCGCGTCGCGCCAGCTTCCTCCACCGACGAAGATCGCGGCGATCAGGTGGAGCAGCACGATGAGGATGCCGGCGACGCCGAGATCGCGCACGAACGGAAGAGGCGCGAAGACAGCGACGAGAAGCAGTGTGACGTGAAAGGCAAGCGGCAGGAGGAGCAGTTCCAGGAGCGGCTCGAGGCAGCGAAGTCTTCCGTGGAGCACATCGCTGAGCAGGGCAGGGCTTTTTTCGAGCAGCATGCGAAGACGGCCACCCTCCCACCGGGAGCGCTGCGTCTTGGCCTCTTTGCCTCGAACCGGCATCTCGCCAAAGACGGTCGTCTGGTTCACGAAGGCAACCCGCCGGCCGGACCGCACCAGGGCGAGGTGGTACTCGAGGTCTTCGACGACAGAGGAGGCCAGGTAGGGAACTGCCTGGAGCGTTTCGCTCCGCAGGCCGAAGCCGTTTCCGAGGATGCCGGCGGAGAGGCCAAGATGTTCGCGGCCGAGCGGTCGAACGACATTGAAAGCGCGCAATGCCAGTCCCATGAGCCGGGTTCGCGTATTCTCTGCGGTGTTGCGTACCAGATAGCGAACCTGAACTGCAGCCGCTCCGGCGCGCATGCGGCCTGCGGCGGCGGTGATGAAGTTCGGCGCGACCTCTGTATCCGCATCGACGATGAGGACACAGTTGTAACGCAGAGGCTCGAGATAGGTGAAGGCGAAGTGAAGCGCGTATCCTTTCCCCCGCTCGACGGGGTTTGTGCGCTCGAGTGCAACGGCCCCTGCACGGTGCGCGATCGCCGCTGTATCGTCTGTGCAGTTATCGGCGATGACATAGACGTCGACCTGCATCGCTGCGCGGTCAGCTTTGAGGAGGCTCCCTACGCAGGAAGCGATGCTGGCGCTTTCGTTATGAGCGGGGACAACGATGGCGACGCTCCAGGGAGATGTGCCCGGGAACGGAGACGCAGGGGCGAATGGGGTAGACGGGTTCCGTGGATATCGGCGGGACACCAGGGACGCCAGACTCAGCAGCAGCAGTTCGATCGACCCGGGTAGAGTCAAGCAGGCGGCGACCGTGCTGGCGATGCCCCAGGCGAGAAGCAGCATGGACCGGATCATTGCAGGTGCTCGAGTCTGCGATGGAAGACTTCGCTCAGCCGGTCGATGCTCTTCGACAGCGTGTACTGCTCTTCGACGCGCTTGCGTCCTGCCTTGCCCAGGATCTCGCGCAGCCGGGGCTGTTCGATCAGGCTTTCAAGGGCTGCGGCCATGCCTTCGATGTCGGAGGGCGCAACCAGGAGACCATCGATGCCATCTCGAATGAGCTCCGGAATTCCGTTGATACCAGTTGCGATCGAGGGGATCTCCATGGCCATCGCCTCCATCAGAACTACGGGGATGCCTTCGGCAAAGCTAGCCAGGGCGAAGATGTCCGCCTCGCGGTAAAAGTCACGAATCCTGTCCTGATTGACGGCGCCTTCAAAGGTGACCTCGGCCGCCAGACCCCGCTCGCGCACCAGCCGCTGCAGGTCCTGCCGGTCCGGCCCATCGCCAATGAGACGGAGGTGCAGCGAATGGCCGCGGTTGACGAGCAGCTCGATCGCTTCAATCAGGATACGCTGGCCCTTCGATGAGACAAGACGACCAACGCAGAGCACCTGGAATCGGCTTGGCGCGGCACGGAAGGGTCGCGGTGCGAAGTGCTCGAGGTCGACTCCCAACCGTGCCAGGTCGAACTTGTGCCAGTCTTCGCCAGGTGTGAGCTTCATGAGCTGACTCTGGGCAAAGAAGCTGATGCAGACGATAAAACCGGCACGGGCGATCTTGCGTTCGAGATAGTAGCCGGGAACATCGTAGAACTCGTCTGGTCCATGCACCGTGATCGAGAGGGTGATGGACGCGATCGAGGTTGCGATAAGTGCTACGGTCGCTGCAGGGGTAGCGAAATGAACGTGAACATGGGTTAGGGATCGCTTCTGGGCCCAACGTGCGAGGATTGCCGCCTCGATCCAATAAAAAAGACAGAGCAGGATCCGTCGAGGATCTGTGCCGCCCAGGTGCATCGCCTGAACCAAGCCGCGTGCCAGGTCTCGGGGATGGTGCAGAAGGAGCCAGCCGATCGCTTTGAGAGCGCCCGCGGTGCCCTCGCGCTTAATATAAAACGTTCGATCGGATTCAGTGCGTTCGGCGGGGGTTAATTCATTCTCACTCGGCGGGTCGTTGATGGAGGCTACATCGATCTTGATGCCGCGCTCCCGCAACGCTAAGACCTCTCGCAGGATGAAGGTATGCGAGACGGCCGGATATCTGCTTACGAGATAGCCCATGCGCAGCGGTTGCGGGTCTGGCTGTGAACTCATCGGGACTGCCTGGGGTTCGAGCAAGAGTGGGTGGGCGGCATCGTCACTCGAGAGGGAGGCATCTAAAGACCCGATGGAAGATGTGAGTCCTTCGCAGAAAACTGTTGTCGCACCGGCTCTTGCACAGGATTCCCTGACTGCGAGCGGGCTTAAGCCTGGTAGGAACTGACGGCTTCATCCGAGCTGTTGAAGACCTCGAAGACCCTATGCATGCGCACCAGTTCAAATAGGGCCCGGACAGGTTTTCGCAAACCGGAGAGCTTGATTTCGCCGCTGATGGTGTGGGCCTGCCGGAGGCACGAGACAAGTGCGCCGAGGCCGCTGCTGTCGATGAATTCCACCTTCGAGAGATCGAGCACAACTTCGGCGTCCTGAGTCAAGAGCGGCTTGACGGCTTCTTTGAAGGCGCGTGCTGTGCCGGCATCGAGAACTTTGGAGTCAACCTGGCCTACGGTGACACCCTCTATTTCGGAACTGAAGATCGTCATGACGTACTCCAAGAGCGATTTGGCAGGCGACCCTGATCATGCGGTGCGTTGTGTGCGAACACGTAGCGTACGAACACTTCAAGAGTTGCTCTGGATCCAAGCTCAAGATGTATCACATCCCGAAGCTCCGGTGTAAGTTTGTTCCGGTCTGCGTGGCGCCTGGCGGAATTTCTGGGCGGATGAGATCACGATCGTCAAATCATGAGGGGCGGATCTTCAGGCATGGCGATGGCGCGACGAGTGCCGCAAGAATTGACTGGAAAAAATTGCTTCGCTGGTGTATGTTCAATGCCAAGACGTACACCGCTTTCACCCATGCAACACTGCTAACTTTCTCTGCCACGTCGCTTATGATTGAGGAATCCACTCACATTGCACGAAAGATGTATTGCTTTCCCCATCTAGGATAGGGTTTATTTCCGTTTGGAATAAGCGAAGTCCCGGGTGAGGTCAGGCCCTTTCGTGAGATATCTGGAACAAAGGGGTCGTAAGTGCAGAGCACAAAGCGACAGATAGACGTTCGCCGCAAATCTCTCGTTGACCAGCTCTATCGTGGTTATGGCGAAGACAATTGTTCAAGTCGTCACATCCGCGCCTTGCGCGTCGGCATCAAACGCTATAATTGGATTTTGATCGTGAGCGGGGCAAAGTTTTTGAAGCGCTTTATGGACATCATAGTAGCGTCCATCGCTCTTCTACTGCTCTCGCCGGTGTTTCTTTTGGTGGCTCTCATCATACGGCTTGAAGATGGGGGACCTTCGCTTTTCTGGCAGACGCGGATCGGCATATGGGGTCGGGAGTTCCGTTTTCCAAAGTTTCGATCAATGGTGACCGATGCAGAGCAGCGCAAACTTGCACTTCTTTCAGAAAACCAGCACGGATCAGGCATTACCTTTAAGATGAAGCGTGATCCCCGTGTAACGAAGGTCGGCAGCGTGATTCGCAAGCTGAGTATCGATGAACTTCCCCAATTGTGGTGTGTGCTGTGCGGCGATATGTCGCTGGTGGGGCCTAGGCCTCCGGTTCCGAATGAGGTGGCCCGATATGCCGTCAGCGATCGCCGTCGGTTGGATGTAAAGCCGGGCTTGACCTGCATATGGCAGGTAAGCGGGCGGGGCGAACTGCCCTTTGAACAACAGGTAAAGCTGGACGCGGAGTATATCGACAGTCACAGCATCATTCTTGATCTTGCATTGCTGCTCAAGACTATTCCGGCGATTTTGACTGGCCGGGGAGCGTATTAAGCCATGGCACTGCGCGAACAAGAGGTGGAGCGACGCTCCGAGCAGGCGAGCAATCTGCCCGGGAGACGTGCTTTTCTTGTCGAGCTTGAGGAAGGTTTTTCAAAAAGCGGCATACGGCATCGCAGACGGGCGCACCGTCGACGCTCGCTTACCTGGATGGTGGCGGTCCGCGCCGCTCACACACTGCGCCGACTGGCGGACATCTTCTTCGCGCTGCTTCTCCTGGCGCTGCTGAGTCCGGTCCTGCTGGGTTTGGTGATTGTGGCGCGGGCGAGCGGCGGGGGCATTCGCCGGCAGCGGAAACTGGGCCGCTGGGCGACTCACTTCGAGCAATATGAATTGTATTTTCCGACCTCTTCTGTCTTCTCGCGAATGACGCTGCTGCATAGCATCCCGACGCTTTGCAACGTTGTTGAGGGGCAGATGGCGTTTATCGGGCCACGGGCCGTGTCGCCTAATGAGGCCCTGGCCGACAAGCGCGTTGCTTGGAAGCGCTACGATCTGCGTCCCGGGCTGCTCAGCCTCTGGTGGTTACGCAAGCGCGCAAATATCGCGTATACGAGCGAGTTGAATCTGGATCTCGAGTACGTCGAGACGAAGACGCTCTGGGGTGACGTGGGCATCGCCCTGCGGGCTATTCCGGCTGTATTCATGGGTGTGAGCTGCAGTACGGCACCACCCCAGTTGAGCTTCCTCGGCGTGAGAATCGACAACCTGACGATGGCTGAGGCTTCAACCCAGATCATCAAGATGACCGAATCCGACACAGCGTCTCAGGTCTGCTTCGTCAATGCCGATTGCGTCAATATCGCATTCAACGATGAAAATTATCGTGCCACACTGTATGAAGCGCAACTCGTGCTTGCGGATGGGATTGGCGTGCGCATCGCGGGTTCCATCCTCAATCAGAACGTCCGTGAGAACGTGAATGGAACAGATATGTTGCCATATCTCTGCGCAGCAGCTGAGCGGGCCAATGCGGGCATCTATCTTCTGGGGGGACGGCCGGGAGTTGCTGAAGCCGCAGCCACGTGGATTCGAGAACGGTATCCGCGGTTGAAGATATCCGGTTTACACCATGGGTACTTTACTGAAGCAGAGCAGCCGCAAATAGCGGAGCAGATCAAGGCTTCAGGAGCCGCTATCCTTCTGGTAGGACTGGGCGCTCCACGACAGGATCAGTGGATTGCGGCGCATAAGCACGAACTTGGCGCGCGCGTCTCAATCGGCGTCGGTGGTCTGCTCGATTTCTATTCGGGCCACATTCCGAGGGCGCCGGCATGGATGCGGGAGCTTGGCATGGAGTGGTTCTACCGGTTCATGCAGGAGCCCCGCCGCATGTGGCGAAGGTATTTTGTCGGGAATGCTGTGTTTCTTTATCGGACTATGCGGGAACGAGTGCGTGCGCGTACCTCGGACTGCGCTGAGGGCACGTCGTGATCGGTGTCATCGTACTGCCTGGGCCCACTCCCGCGATGCATGGTTTGGATGCAGACCGGTCGTCGGCTCTGCTGCCCCTTGGAGATCGGCCTGTGCTGCAGCACATTGTCGAGTATCTGCTCTCGCAAGGGATCACTTCGATCGAGCTCATCATGGAGCATGCGCCCGAGCGGGTGGAAATCTTGCTTGGGAATGGGGACCGCTGGGGATGTCGGTTTCGGTATCACCTAGCTGGGGACCTGGAACGCCCGTATCGTTCGCTGAAGATCATCGAGGATATCCGTAGCGAGCCGTGGATTCTGGTCCACGCCGAAAAGTTTCCATGTCTCGAGCTGCCCAAGACACCTATTACCCGACCGATCTTCTATTATGGCCGGTGGTTCTCAGAAGAGAATGGAGCCTCTCGCGACGGGACAGAGGACACGGGGTGGGGTGGAACGGCGATCTTTCCCTCGGGCCTGGTCGCGGATACCTTTGCAAATCAGACTACGCAGGAGCTTCGTCTCCACGTAGAGCAGCTTCGGGAAAACGCTGCGGAAGCTGCGACAACGTTGCGTAAGACAGGCTCTGAGACGAGCCGCCAGATGATCTCGGAGTGGATCGATGTGTCGACACCGGCGGCGCTGCTGAAGACTCAGACACGGCTGCTTGAAAAGCGACTCGACGTGCTGATGATCAGCGGTACAGAGCGGCAGCCGGGAATCTGGGTCTCTCGAAACGTCTTTATTCATCCGACCGTTGAACTTACGGCGCCACTTTACATTGGTCCAAACTCTCGTCTGAATCGAGGAGTCAAGATTGGCCCGAATGCGGTGATCAGCGGTAGTTGCATCGTCGACACCAACACGACCGTTCAAGATTCGCTCGTCATCGCGGGCAGCTACATAGGCGAAGGACTGGAGCTCAATCAGGCTGTGGTCGATCGCAATCTACTGGTGAATGTGCGCCTGGGGACCAGTGTTGATATTCTCGAAGGTTTTCTGCTCGGGGGATTGGAGCAGCCCCGCCAGCGCAATCCGTTCAAGGTTGCCGTCCAATCTGTTCTGGCCTGCGCCTTGATATTGCTCTTCTTGCCGGTTACGCTTCTCTCTTTTCTATACTTCTCACTGTTCCGGCGGCTCTCCTACGCATCAACGCAGATCGTCGAGATTCCTGTCGAAGAGAGCTCTCTGTCTTCTCGCCGCTACACGCTTCCGTGCTTTGGCGACGATGCCTGGAGCATACGCCGGCCGGCAGGGTGGGAGGCGTTCCTGCGGCAGTTTGTACCGGGGCTCTATGGCGTCCTGCTCGGACGGTTGAGCTTTGTTGGTCTCCCCCCAAGGACTCCAGAGCAGATCCACAAGCTCTCCGTAGAATGGCGATCGATGTATCTTGACGGGAGGGCCGGATTGATAACCGAGGCGAGCACAGCGTCTACCGACGCAGGCGACGAGACACAACTTTATCTTGCGGATGCGTACTACATAGTCCGGCAGAGCTGGCACTATAATCTTCGGCTCGTGGGCAGGTACTTCCTGCGTTTGATCTATCCTGCCGGTCTACGCACCGAGTAGATGACTCGACCGTCGGCGGAGGCGAGAGCTGGCTGTTGCGTTGTGAGAGTAATCCGTGCGTCAAGGTGGAACCTCCTGAGCGCTTGCGTTGATCTAGGATTGCTGTACCTATGTCGGATTTACTCCGGGGCTAAAGCAAAGACAAGGTCCATGTACCCGGTGGGCTACTGGAACGAACAACAGCAATGGCAAACGCAGGGCCTTCGACTCCACAGATCACGATGAGGTCGCGATCTGCTCCGCTCAGGATCACAGTTTTGTAGCTGGTGGGCCGATGATAGTTTTGTGGCCAGGTATAGCAACTGTGGATTGGCGGTAAAGCCGTGTGGTGATGATTGACTTACGGCGTAACTGAGGTCCCGTCCTTTTAAGGGCCTTCTGTGAACCGCTGGAAGCGAAGACCTCTTAACGGGCAAAGGGCAAGAACAACAGCGCAATCCCGGGGCTCTCCACTGCGCCACGCGAGTAAGCTGCGCGGCTTCGGTCGAGCTGGCGGCTTTTGGTGGCTGGGTAGAGCAACTATGAATTGGGGCTGAAGGCCCTTTGTTGTATGGGCTTACGGTGTGGCTGAAGAACCCACGCCCGTTCAAGACGAAGACTTGATAGTGCGCTCCCTAAGAACCTGTCTAAAGCTCCGGGAGCCGAAGCCTGTTAGCGAGCGAAAGGCAGGAACAACAGCGCAATGCGCGGGGTCTCTCCACTGCGCTGCGCGATCAAGCTGCGCAGTTTCGGTCGAGACGACGGTTTAGACAGATTCTCAGACTTGTTACGGGGTCCTAAGATTCCCGCAGGCCTACGTGCTTTTTCAGGGCGAAGCAATTTCCGGTGGCGTCCGTGGTGAGGCTGATTGAATCCACGAGTTCACGCACGATGCGCAGGCCGTGGCCGCGAATCGTCCACTCTTCCTCGGTGTCCTTGAAGGAGCGAGGTTCGTCGAGGAGCCTGTACCGCTGGTCTTCGGGGAAAGCCGGGGCATCATCGCAGACACAAATCTCCACTTCAGCGCCACGAAGATGAAGGGTCACGTTGATGTGCTTGTCTTCCGCTCCCTTGTATCCATGTTCGAAGGAGTTGTTGACCAGTTCGGCGACGGCAAGTTCGAGCGAGTGGATATCGTCCTCTTCGACCTCGAGGTGGTTCAAGACTCCAGACAGAGCTGCGCGAATCAGACGTACCTGATCGAGCCGGCTCTCAATGCGGACCGTAATCGAGAATGCAGCTTGTTCGCGCACTGTAAATTCCTCTTTCGCAGATTGCTCAGGATGTGGTTGCGAGATTGAAAGGCGGTTACTTGCTCTCGATAATCAGGATAGAGATATCGTCTGGCGGATCAGCTCCCTGGCTCCATGCTTCCAGATCGTCCTGGATTCTTTGCAGCACTTCTTTTACAGGAGCGGCTGCGTGCGTTGTAAGCAGATTCTGCAGTTGCTCGAGAGAGTAGGGCGTGCCCGCAGGGTCGAGGCATGCGAGGATGCCATCTGTATACAGTACAAGGCGCTCACCGGGGAGGAGGGTTGTTGTTGTCTCCTCATAGGTCATGTCGGGCCAGAGGCCGACAGGAAATCCTCCATCGCCGACGGTTGTGACCACGTGATTCAAGTCGATCTTCAATGCGCTGGGATGACCGGCCTGACAGAATCGGACCTCACGCGTCTCCGTATCGAAAACACCGTAGATCATGGTGAAGTAGCCATCACCCTGCGGCTGAAAGCGACGATTCAGCTCACTGACGACGTCGACCGGAGGGACGATACGTTTTAGTTCCAGATGAGGATCGAATCGAACCATGGGGCTGCCGGGCTGGGGAGAGAGCAACTGGTTCAGCGTTACCGAGAGCAGCGCAGACGGGATACCGTGGCCAGCTACATCGAGATGGTAGAAGACCAGATATCGCTCCTGCATCATGAAGTAGTTCAGGTTATCGCCAGCCAGAAAACTGCTTGGCAGAACCAGCCATTCGAGACGAAGTGACGGGTGGATATCCGAGATGGTTGGCAGCAGGCTTAGTTGCAGGACGGAGGCGGCCTGCAGGTCTGACTGAATCGTCCTGTAGGCGGCGCTCAGTTTCTCATTCAAGCTATTCAAGCTGGCGTTTTGCTCGGCCAGCGCTTGTTGCAGGCCAAGGATGCGCTCCGCGGCCCGGATCCGTACACGCAGGCGCGCAGCATCGAAGGGTCTGCTGATGAAGTCGTCGGCACCCGCATCCATGCCGGCGACGAAGTCCAGTTCGTCCGTGTCCAGGGAGTACAGGATGATGTAGTGATAGCGGGGATTCAGACTGTGGCGGATAAGCCGGCAGAGTCCGGGTCCATCGATCTCGGCAAGTGTCCATTGACTCAGAACGAGATCGAAGTCTCCATGCTGCAGCATCTCCCATGCTTGTCTTCCATCTTCGGAGATGGTGACGTGATGGGTCCAGTTCTCCAGCCAACTTCTTAGCAGAGTTTGTGTCGCCCGGTCTTCCTCAACCACAAGAATATTCACGAGATCTGCTCAGTCAGAGGGTGCAAGGACAAGCGTATCCGGGCTGCTGAAGAGCTGCATTCGATCCGGGTCAGCATCTTGAAGTTTATGACTACTCATTCGGATGGTATCAGGACGCACCGCAGATTCCGTTTAGTTGATGGTCAGGTCGTGGTGCCTGTGATGTTTTTCTTGAACGTGGGTCTGTTTCTTGTACGATACTGCTTCACGATAGTAGCGCAAGATACTTATCCGCTACGTAGCCGGGCTCGAACTGACGTAGCCACTCGTCCGGTGCACTCTTCGCATCTCCACCAAGCACCTTCATGAGGGCACGGGCCAGGGCAGGGGGATCGTTCATGGGCACCAGTTCGCCATACGCGCCACCGGACAGCGCCTCGTCGGGACCGCTGGGACAGTCGGTCGCTACCACGGGAGTTTTCAGACTGAGAGCTTCGATCAGCACGAGACCGAATCCCTCCCAGAGGGACGACATCGCCAGCACTCTGGCACGATCCAGATACGCGAAGGGATTAGCTAGAAAGCCAGGAAGTTGTACTGTGTCGGCCAGACCCATATCGAGAATCCTGGCTTCCAGTTGACTGCGTTGGCTGCCTTCACCGAGGATAAGCAGGCGCACCTCGCGCTGCTGCCGAACGAGAGCGAAGGCGTCAAGCAGCAGACCGAAGTTCTTCTGTTCTTCCAGTCGTCCAATAGCAAGGATCACGTCAGGCGCCCCGGGGAGGAACCAGGGATGATCGACTGGCGTCAATGCTTCTCTACGGACCATGGCGAAGTCGATTGGATTGTAGATAACAGTGACACTGCCGTCTCGAAGATGAGTTAGATTCACGACGTCGCCGGCGACTCCCTTCGATACGGCAACTACGGCATCGGCGCGGCGGTAGGCGGCGCGCATAATGCGAGGAATGAGACGCCGGGGGCTCTTCCAGGATAAGCGCGCCAGTTCTGTCGAGAGAGAGGTGTGTTCTGAAACGATGATCTTCGTATTCACACCCGCCATCCCTCTCGCGATGATGGCCAGTTCATTGGCGAAGTGATTCGCGGAAAGCATGGCTGTGGGGCGTCGCCGGCGCAGGTAGCCGCATAACCTGGGGATCCGCTGAACGATCGAGTGCGCACCCAGCACGACGAGGTTTGCGCCAGGAGGGAGGTGCTCCTTGAAGGGGGAGTAGCTGAGCTTATCGAGAACAATGTCCACTTCGATACCGCGTTCGAGAAACGAGGTGGCCAGATTGAACATAACGCGCTCGACGCCGCCATTGAAGAGGGTACTGAGATAGATGGCTATGATTTCAGGGCGATGCTTCGGCGTCGATGCCAACCCGTTCCTCTCCTCGTCCATTCCGGTCACGATCTACTCGCGATTTCTTGACTCGCGATCTCTTTGCGCCGGATCGGCACCGCAGGCACACCCGCGACGGTCGTGCGGGGAGGCACATCGCGTGTGACTACGGCGTTCGCTCCGATGGTCGCGCCATCGCCAATGGTGACGCCTCCAAGCACAGCGACCCCTCGTCCAATCCAAACTTCTGCACCGATGATGATGGGGCTCGCGGTGTGCCCCGCATCTCGAATCGAGACTCCCTCAGCGCGCTGGTGATTGGCATCGCGGATGCTGGTGTACTCGCCGATCATAGAGCCCCTGCCAATCGTAATTCCGGCCATGGCGACCAGATGGACCCCGCGCGAAAGCACAACTCCGTCACCGATGGTGAGGGTTGCCGAGCCTTGCGTCTCGAGATGCAGGTCCGGGTACAAGAGCGCCCTTTGGCCGAAGGAGATGGCACCCGTGCCATACACCCAGGGCCGGCCGAGCACGACGACAGAGACCGGAAGCGGAACCTTCACCTGAGCCGCAAGCGCGGCGTGGCCCAAGAGCCGGCGCCAGGAGTTTCGCAGCCTAGCCGTCGCGCGCAGCACTGTCCGGAGAGGAGCGGCAAGCAACGTTTTAGCGGGAGCGGTGAGCATGGGAGGCTTTACCAGGGCCGAGGCGGAGAGACACGCCCGCCGTGGGTATCTCGCCAAGCCTCTTTCATCAGCGCGATCAGGGTCTGATAGTGACGTCCGCGCTCCTGTCTCAAAGGCGTTCGGCTGAAATGGTTCCGAACGACAGTGACCCGATACCAGATCATCTCGAGCCACTTGGCGATGCGTGCCTGTGGACCATGGTGCTTGCGGTAGTAGAGCAGGGTACTGCGCATTCTCCATGAGACAACCTGTGCTGCCTTTGAGGAGACTTGAAGCGATTTCAGCTGCCGGGACGACTCCCCGCCGATGTGAACGACGACGATGTCGGGCCAATACCATACGCTATAGCCGGCTTGTTTAATGCGGCGGCACAGATCAACTTCTTCGTAATACAGGAAGAATGCAGGATCGAACGCTCCGATCTTGGTAAGCACGGCGGGCCTGATGATCGAGAAGGCGCCCGGAACCCAATCGACGGCCGCAGCCCGGTAGATGTCGGCCCAGGTCCGATCAAAGTGACCAAAGAGTCGCGATTTCGGAAAATGGCCCGCCAGACCAGTCATAACGATCGCATCCCGAAGGAGCGAGTGAAAAGATCGGGACGATGGCTGCCATGAGCCGTCGCGCCCGATCAGCCGGCCACCTCCCAGCCCGCAGTCCGGGGTCTCATCCATGTGACGTATCGCCAGTTCGAGCGCGCCTGGTTCGAAGAAAGCGTCGGAGTTCAAGAGCACGTAATAGCGCCCGGTCGCTTGCTGGAGCGCAAGGTTGTTGGCGGCACCAAAGCCGAGATTGACCGCGCTACGGATGAGCCGGGCCTGAGGAAAGTCCCGTTCGATCATCTCAGGCGAGCCATCGCTCGAGTTGTTATCGACGATCAGAATCTCAACATTCAGGTTGGTGGCATCGCGGACTACAGATTGGAGGCATTCGCGCAGTATCTCGCGTGTATTGAAGGACACGATAATGATCGATACATCGGAGTGAGCCGGACTCGTTATATTTGCCTGCACGATGACCCCAGTAACACGATGGTTCCAGTAAGACGATAACCCAGTATACGAATGATCTTCGCGTCGCAATCTCACGCGTAATCATTTCAGAAACGTGACGGGTTGGTTACTGTTGAACACTCAACCAATATACGTTCCATTTTGAAACTTGAGCGTTCAAAAGCTGCACAAGTCATGCGGCTATCGTGGAGCAATCCTGTATCGTGACGGTAGGCTCATAGAGTGATCGACCTGCACCTCACATGCTCACTGAGCTTCTAAGGATTTTGCGATGGAGTTTGCCGCTTCCCGGCCAACCGGAGAGCTTCACGTCATTTTGGTCGCTCCCAACGTTTCCGAGCAGATGGGTGGAGAAGCGATCAAGGCTCTTCATGTCTATCTCGAACTGGAGCGGCAGAGCGTAGTCGTTCATCAGGTGACCCATGAACGGGTGAGGCATGAGCTTACTCAAAATTTTCCAACGATGCATGTCTCCTACATCGCGGACACGTGGCTTGAACGGCTCCTCTATCGGGGGAGGATCTTTGAACCGCTTCTTAACATGATTTTTCTGCGCTCCGCAGGGAAGGAGGCGAAACGACTGGTAAAAGCGAGCCCGGGTGCGATCGTTCACTTCACGTCGCCCATATCGCCGATCGTACCGTACCCCTATCTCGGAGAGATCCCGGTCGTGATCGGGCCAATCAATGGAAACATTCATCATCCTCCAGCATTCCGGCAACGCGAGTCGCTCACCTCCAGGGTGCGTCGCCTGCTCCATCCAAGCATCCAGCACATACAGCGCCTGATACTCCCTGGAAAGCGAAGGGCGGTTGCACTGCTGGTTGCCGGTGGGGAGCGGACGTACGAGTCGCTGATACTAGCTGGTTGCAGGCGAGAGCAGTTTATCGATTCCCTCGACAGCGGTGTGGAAGATCGGCTGTATGTGTCTCCCCGGATCACGCATTCAGGCAAGAATCTACGGTTTTTCTTCCTGGGGCGCCTGATTGGATATAAAGGCGTCGATCTGATCATTAGGAGTTTGAGCAGGACCAGAAACCTGATTGAGCTGGACGTAATCGGGCAAGGGCCCGAACTGGAAGGATTGAAGGCGCTGACCGCCAGCCTCTCTTTAGAGAACCGGGTTCGATTTGTCGGTTGGATTCAGCATAGCGAGATGGAGGAGAGGCTTCGTCACTACCGGGGATTCGTATTCCCAAGTCTGGCCGAGGCAAACGGGATCGTCGTCCAGGAAGCGATGGTTCAAGGAATGCCTGTCATCGCGCTTAATTGGGGTGGCCCATCGCAGCTGGTAACACCGGACACCGGAATCTTAATCGAACCGCTCAGTGAAGAACACGTCATCAGCGAACTGGCGCGGACGATGGATCTTCTGGCGGAAGATGGAGATCTAGCTGAGACACTCTCGGTCGCCGCGAGGAGGCAAGCCGTCAGTGAGGGGTATCTCTGGCCGGATGTCATTCGGCGTTGGCTTGGCGTCTATAAGAGAGTGCTACAGACGGGTGCTTCACCAGTTGGAGACAGAAACGCCGAACGCGTCAGGAACACGGGATGAGCGGCAGGCGCTATGAGGCGTTGACGCAGCGGATCAGGCTATGGGGCCGGTGCTGATGCAGGTCTCTTTATCCATTCGACAGGCTTCGCTCAGGATCAGCGCTTTTTGGGGCTTGCTAGAGAACCGAAGAACGCGAGTGCCAATGCAGTTCCTCTGCTGTGCTCAGGATGATAACTTTGGGATGATAGAGGGCGCAGAACGGCACGTAGAAACGCAGATTCTTCAGCTTCGCTCGGTGATCAATTTTGGGACCACAACCAGGCGCGGCATTCTGTTTCGGCCTACCGTAGTCAGTATCAGGACAGGATGGTAAACTTAGGTACAAGGTCTATGTTACTGAGGTGTTGTCGCACTCGCTACTCTGCTTGATTTGGATCACCTCCATCTGCGTAGCAGCAACGTGTCGATTGAGTCGGCGATGAGCTACTGACCGGAAAGCAATTCGTGTTGCCGTTCTGATGAAGTCAGAAGCACTGCATTATTTAGCGAGTAGATTGAAGTGCGTTTGTTTTGTGGCATCGAAATCTCATTGCCTTATTTCGGGCAAGAGATGAGTGTTCGAGGCAAGACGTAAGTGGTGATTTCTGGGAGCAGGACGAAAGCTGGGCGCAGTACGGCGGACATTCTGAGAGCGACCTCGATGGACCTTGCGATGGCTAATCCGATCGATGGCGCAACCCCGTCTGAGACACGAAGCGATGGGCAGCAAGAGACCTCCCGCTCTTCTCACGTCTTCAAGCCCGGGATCGCTACTGGATCGCTGGTCGAGTGGTTTGAGCGGATCAGCCGGCTGCATGCGCATCGTACTGCAGTCGTATGCGGTTCTACATCGATCACGTATGCCGAACTGAACCAGGCAGGAGATCGGATCGCGCGCCGGTTGAGACGGATGCATCTTCCACAGAATGCAGTGGTCGCTCTCTACCTGGATCGTTCGGTCGAGATGCTTAGTGCAATGCTCGGAGTTCTAAAGGCAGGCGGCGCGTATCTCCCCCTCGACGCGACGTACCCGGTCGCACGTGTGATCGAGACCCTTCAGGATGCTCAGCCAGCTATATTGATCACGGGTCAGAGACTGGCAGCCGCTCTGCCGGCGGCCGATGCGCAGCGGTTGGTGCTGGATGCAATTCCGGATACACTTCAGGATCTGGACGAGCCCATGCCGGAGAAAGATGCTTACCTTCCTGACGTTCCTCTCCTGGTCGCTCCCGATGATCTTGCGTACGTAATGTACACCTCCGGCTCGACCGGCAAGCCTAAAGGCGTTCTGGTTACCCATCGCAATGTCATGCGCCTGCTCAAGCAGACCCAGCACTGGTTCGAATTCAACGAGCATGATGTCTGGACCATGTTTCACTCCTTCGCCTTTGACTTCTCGGTCTGGGAAGTATGGGGTGCCCTGCTTACGGGCGGCAAGCTGGTGATTGTTCCGTTTGAGGTAAGTCGGTCGCCGGAAGACTTTTATAGACTCCTCTCCGAGCAACGCGTGACCGTTCTCAATCAGACGCCGTCAGCCTTTTTCCTGCTGAACCAAGCTGAGGAGACGGGCCATAGGCTCCCGCTAGCGTTGCGTGTCGTCATCTTTGGCGGGGAGGCGCTGCAGTATCGTGCCCTGCGCGGCTGGTTTGAACGTCATCAGGCGAGTGGTCCACAGCTCGTGAACATGTACGGCATCACGGAGACGACCGTCCATGTGACCTATCGGGTGGTCACCGAACGGGACACGCAGCTCGAAGGAGAGAGTCTGATTGGTGAGCCGATCCCGGATCTCGAGATCTACCTGCTCGATTCGCATGCCGTTCCGGTCGATGAAGGAGAGATGGGCGAGATCTGTATCGGGGGCGCTGGCGTTGCCAGGGGGTATCTGAACCGGCCTGAGCTGACCGCGGCACGTTTTGTTCCCAATCCATTTGGAGTCGCGGGATCGCTGCTCTACCGCTCCGGGGATCTTGCGCGACGGCGGCCGGATGGAGAACTCGTCTATCTCGGTCGCGGCGACGGCCAGGTCAAGATCAACGGCTTTCGCATTGAACTTGGGGAAGTCGAAGCGGTACTCCGAGAGTACCCCGGCGTACGGCAGGTCTGTGTGATTGCACATGCTGATCCACAGGGGCGCCAAAGGCTGGCGGCCTATCTTGTGATGGCCGACGACCGCCGCCTGGCGACGCACAGCGTGAGCGAATTCCTGTCGAGCAGATTGCCCGCGCAGATGATGCCTGCCTTCTACACGCAGATCGATGCGCTTCCTTTGACCGGCAACGGCAAAATCGACCGGGCGGCGTTGCCGCTTCCCGCGGCAGGCACCCGGGGTTCGAACCCTGAGCCGGGCTCTCCGCTGCAGGAGCGGGTAAGTGCCCTCTGGCGCAAGGTGCTGGACGCCAATGATGTCAGTCTGGATGACAATTTCTTCGATATTGGTGGGAGTTCTCTGCTGTTGATCGCGATCCGGACAGAGTTGCAGCGCCAGTTGGAGCGATCGATTCCGGTTACGTGGATGTTCGAGTTCACCACGATCCGAGCGCTTGCGGAGAAGCTCCAGGAGGGTGGGTCGACGGCGGCTTCGGCTCCCGTGGAGCGCGTTCAAGGTAGCATGGACGCCGCCCAGGAGCAGGCGCGGAGACAGCGTGAGGCGTTCGCCCGGATCCGCGCGGTGAAGGGTGGGGGTCGATAATGCCGGACCAGACGAACGACAGGATCCAGCCGTCACCAACCGCTGAGGAAGCCGCAGACGGCATTGTCGACGGAGTCGCAATCGTGGGCATGTCGGGCCGGTTTCCGGGCGCTCCGAGCGTGGCGGAGTTCTGGAAGAATCAGCTATCCGGCGTCGAAGCGATCTCGCAGTTCAGCGTTGAGGAACTGGAACTCCCGGATCGCAGGGGAGAAGCAAACGAGCCGAACTACGTGCGCGCACGATCCGTACTTGACGGCGTGGATCGGTTCGACGCGGAGTTTTTTGGCATCCTGCCCAAAGAGGCGGAGTTGATGGATCCGCAGCATCGATTATTTCTGGAGTGCTGCTCGGAGGCCTTCGAAGACGCTGGCTATGATCCGTTCGCGTATGCGGGATCGATCGGCGTGGTTGCCGGCTCGAGCTACGGCAGCTACTTTCACGCCCAGGTCTGTGCGCAGCCTGGGTTCAGGGAAGACTTTGTCAACAATTATCAGATCGGGAACTATCCCGCGATGATGGGGAACCACCCTGACTATCTCGCGACGCGCGTCTCCTACAAGTTCAACCTGCGAGGTCCCAGCTTTGCGGTGCAGTCCGCCTGCTCGACCTCACTGGTCGCCGTCTGCCAGGCCTGCCAGAGCCTTTTGACGTATCAAAGCGACATGATGCTCGCCGGCGGCGTGTCGATTACATTGCCGCAGAAGCGTGGCTACCTGTATGTAGATGGCGGAATGGGATCGGCGGATGGGCACTGCAGGCCGTTCGACGCCGACGCCCAGGGCACCGTCTTCGGCAGTGGGGTGGGTGTGGTTCTGCTGAAGCGCCTGGCCGATGCGATTGCGGATGGCGACCAGATCTACTCGGTCATCCGGGGGTTCGCGACGAATAACGATGGCGCCACCAAGATCGGGTACACAGCTCCGAGTATCGACGGACAGGCGAGCGTCGTGGCGATGGCGCAGCAGACAGCCGGTGTCGATGCCAGATCGATCGGGTACATCGAAGCTCACGGCACGGCGACTCCGCTGGGCGATCCGATCGAGCTTGCCGCACTCGAAAAGGCATTCCGTACGCAGACAGAGGACAAAGATTTTTGTGTGATCGGTACGGCCAAGGCGAACGTTGGCCACCTGGACATCGCCGCGGGCGTGACGGGTCTGATCCATGCTGCCCATGTGGTCCGCCACGGGCGATTTCCGGCGACGCTGCACTTCAAGAAGCCAAATGTGAACTTCGATCTTCGGAACAGTCCGTTCCGGGTTTATGCGAATGCCACCGACTGGGAACGCGAGACGTATCCGCGACGGGCAGGCGTGAGTTCCTTTGGCGTAGGCGGAACGAACGCGCACGTGATCCTCGAGGAGCCTCCGCCGCCGATGGCGTCGCTGCGATCCGACGCGAAACAGTCGTCATGCGCGGTCCAGCTGCTCACGGTCTCGACACGATCGCCAGAGGCTTTGGATCGGGCGACAAGGAATCTCATCGAGCACCTGGAACTTCATCCTGCACTTGCGCTCGACGACGTTGCCTATACGCTCCAGGTGGGGCGGCGAGCCTTCGATTATCGTCGCGCCATCACTGCCGACAGCACTGCCGGTGCGATAACTGCACTGCAGGCTGCGCTCGGACAGCAGGCCGCAAAGCTTCCGAAGCGGGCAAGCGAACCGGAGATCTGCTTCCTGTTTCCCGGCCAGGGAACGCAGTACGCGCATATGGGGCGGGATCTTTATCGGACCGAACGCGTTTTTCGCGAGGAACTCGACGCCTGCGCAGCCCTGCTGCGGGCCGAGATGGATGTTGATCTGCTGCAGGCGCTGTATCCGGAGGACGCACCAGCGGACGGTGTGCCGGCCCAGATCACCCAAACCTTCCTGGCGCAGCCTGCCCTTTTTGCCGTCGAGTACGCACTGGCAAGGTTGTGGATGTCCTGGGGGATTAAACCCCAGTCGATGATCGGCCATAGTATCGGCGAATTTGTTGCAGCCTGCCTCGCTGGCGTCTTTACCCTTGCGGATGCACTGCATCTCATTGCCGTTCGAGGCAGGTTGATGCAGGGGCTGCCGCCGGGCATGATGTTGAGCGTACGGATGAGCGAGGCCGATCTGATGCCTCTCCTCGGACCCGATCTCAGCATCGCGGCGGTCAATGCACCGTTACTGTGTGTGGTCTCGGGGCGTACCTCCTTGATAGAGGGGCTCGAGCAGGAGTTGACGGGGCGCGGTACCGTCCATCGCCGGCTTCACACCTCGCATGCGTTCCACTCTGCGATGGTGGATCCGATCCTGGAGGCGTTTCATGCAGAGATAGCCAGGGTCCACTTGGCGGCACCGCAGCTGCCGTATGTGTCGAGTGTGACGGGGACATGGGTTACGCCAGAGGAGGCGACCAGTCCGGCGTACTGGACGCATCATCTCCGAGACACGGTTCGCTTTGCGGCGGGGATGACACAGCTTCAGGAGCAACAAAACCGGTTGTTTCTGGAAGTGGGTCCGGGGAATGTGCTCGCTACACTGGCACGCCAGAATCCGATCCAGGGTGTACGCCGGGTGATGCTTTCGTCACTTTCGAAGGACGCGGACGAGTCGCTCTCCGTCCGGCAGGCACTCGGAGAGCTCTGGGTGGCGGGAGCGAAGCCAGACTGGCAGAGGCTGCATGCAGCAGGGAAGCGGCAGCGTGTCTCGCTTCCCACGTACCCGTTCGAACGTAAGCGGTTCTGGCTGGAGGCTCCGGTGCAGCCCTCCGCGCTCAGCGCAGATCGCCCATCCACGACCACCCTTGAAACGTATTCCAAAGACCGGGCTCGAGAGATCGAAGCTCCGGTCTTAGAGGCGACCGCACCTATGCCGCAGCTTTCTGCTCTATCCGTTCAGACCCGCCAAGAGAGCCTTCAGACTCGTCAAGAGAGCCTTCGGGCGACACTGGTCGACCTCTTCGAGGACCTCTCCGGCCTCGATATCTCGGGCGAAGACAGGTCGATGAGCTTTCTGGAACTCGGCTTCGACTCCCTGTTTCTGACCCAGGTGACGCAAGCCCTGCAGAGCAGGTTTGCCTTGAAGATCACCTTCCGCCAGTTACTCGGCCAGGAGTCGACGCTCGATGCGCTGGCAGCGTACATCGATGAAAAACTAGCGCCAGGTCTGTTTGAACCTGTCCAGAACCTTGCGGAGGCTCCGGCTTCGACGACGTCAGCTTTGCCAGTCTCAAGCTTCGGACAGGTGTCCGTTCCTACTTCAGCTCCTTTTACGGGCGGAGGGGGAGTCTCCGGGTCTATAAACGAAGGAGACCAGACTCCCGCTTCGATAGACCAGTTGATGCGCGACCAGATGCAGGCGTTGAACCAGCTCTTTGCGCAACAGCTTTCCAGTCTCAGTGGCGCGATGGGCCGCCCGTCGGCGAGTCTTACACCCGCATCACCGGCTACGCCCCTGATTGCGTCTGCTCCGATATCAACCCCGACACCAACAGCAGGGATCAGCATCGAAGCTGCAAACCAGAAGCAGAGCGCAGGCGTCGAGCTAGTCAATATGGAGCCCGTCAATCTGGAGCTCAAGGGCTACACCCCGTTCAAGCCGCTGCAGAAGAGTGTTTCAGGGGATCTGACGCCGAAACAGACGGCGCACATCGAGAACCTGATTCGGCTCTATACCAGCCGTACCGCAACGTCGAAGAGCAAGACGCAGGCGGCTCGCCAGTTTCTCGCGGATCCTCGCGTCGTTGCCGGTTTCCGGATCCAATGGAAGGAGATGGTCTATCCGATCATCACCGCGCACTCGAAGGGATCACATCTGTGGGACATCGATGGCAACGAGTATGTCGATATTCTGAACGGGTTCGGCCCGATCATGCTGGGGCATCGACCAGCGTATGTGGAGGAGGCGATTGAGCGACAGCTGCGGGACGGGTTCGAGACTGGCCCGCAGACACTGCTCGCCGGAGAAGTAGCGCAAGCGTTGTGCGCGATGACGGGCAACGAGCGTGCGACCTTCTGCAACACCGGATCCGAGGCAGTCATCGCGGCCATGCGGATCGCCCGGACTGTAACTGGCAAGAATCGGGTCGTCTTCTTCGCAGGCGACTACCACGGCATGTTTGACGAGGTGCTCGTGAAGGGGATCACACGGGGTGGCCAGCCGCAATCCATCCCGCTTGCCCCGGGTATTCCGCGCGAGTCGGTCGCCAATGTAACCGTGCTCGAGTATGGCGCGCAGGAGTCGCTAAATTGGATCCAGGCGCATGCGGGCGAGATTGCAGCCGTTCTCGTTGAGCCGGTCCAAAGCCGGCATCCGAACCTGCGTCCCATCGCGTTCCTGAAAGAGCTTCGAACGGTGACGGAAGAGACCGACACCTGCCTGATCTTCGACGAGGTCGTGACCGGCTTTCGTGTTCATCCAGGCGGCTGCCAGGCGCTGTTTGAGATTCGTGCGGATCTGGCAACCTACGGCAAGGTCCTCGCAGGCGGTATGCCGATCGGGGTTCTGGCGGGAAAGGCGCGCTATATGGATGCGCTCGACGGAGGGATGTGGCAGTACGGCGACGACTCGTCTCCGGAGACCGGGGTCACCTTCTTTGCCGGCACCTTTGTGCGGCATCCCCTGGCGATGGCCGCCTGTGCGGCGGTTCTCAAGCACCTGAAGCAGGAAGGGCCGGGGCTGCAGGAGCGTCTCACCGCACGGACTACGGACCTGATTGGCAGATTGAATGCGCTGCTCACGGCTAACGACGTGCCGACGCGGATCGAGAGCTTTGCCAGCTTCTTTTATTTCAGTTTCGCAAGTGACTTCCGCTTCGGCAGTCTCTTCTACTTCCACCTTCGCGCCAAAGGAATCCACCTGCTCGAGAACTTTCCGTGCTTCCTGACCACGGAGCACAGCGATCAGGATCTGGACCGGATCGTCCGGGCATTCCAGGAGACAATCGCCGAGATGCAAGCAGGAGAAGTCCTGCCCCTGCCGGTTACAGGGAATCCGCTCCAGTTAGCTGCAGTCGCTAGGGATGTCGACGGGCCTGCCGCGGCGAGTGCCCCGATTACCGAGTCGCAGATGGAGATCCTGCTTTCGGCGCAGCTCTCATCGGAGGCAAACTGCAGCTACAACGAATCGTTCACCTTACACCTCACGGGGCAGCTTGATGAGGCCGTGCTGACCGATTCGCTCTCGCAACTGTTGGCGCGGTACGACGCTCTGCGCGCGACCTTCGATCTGGACCAAAGGACACAGTACTTCCACCCGCCAACGCCGGCGGTCGTGTCGCGTGTCGATCTATCGCATCGGGACGCAGCCGCACAGAAGGTTCAGTTTGACGGTTTGATCACAGAGGATGCTCATCGTCCCTTCGACCTGATACGTGGACCGCTCGTACGATGGTCACTCGTGCGTTTTGCTCCCGACCGCCACGCCCTGATCTGTACCGCGCACCACGTGGTCTTCGATGGCTGGAGCATCAACGTTCTGCTGGAGGAGCTCTCGCAGGTCTATAGCGCCAGGCTCGAGGGCAGGGAGGCGACCCTTCCGGCGTTGATGCCGTTCAGCACCTATGCGCGGGCGCAGGAGACACAGTACGCCGGAGAGGAGGGGACGGCAACGGAGGCATTCTGGCTCAAGCAATTCGAGATATTGCCGCCACTGCTCGATCTTCCCATCGACCATCCGCGTCCCCCTATGAAGAGTTTCAGTGGCGCGACCTATCGGCGGGCGATTGGCCTGCCCCTCCTGAAGGAGATCAAGCGGGCCGGCGCGCAGCAGAAGTGCACCCTCTTTGTCACCCTGCTGGGAGGCTTTGTCGCTCTGCTCGGCCGGTTGTCCGGTCAGAGCGATATTGTGGTCGGTGTGCCGGCTGCAGGCCAGTCGCTTGTGGAGGAAAAAGTCCTGGTGGGTCACTGTGTGAACTTTGTGCCCATGCGCGGAACGCTCGACGACACGTTGACGACAGCACAGTTTCTTGCACAGATGCGCGCGACCGTCTTTGACGCATACGACCATCAGAACTATACCTTTGGCAGGCTCGTCCGGAATCTTCCGATCCGCCGTGATGCGAGCCGACTTCCTCTTCTGGAGGTGCAGTTCAATCTGGAGAAGCTGGGAAGTGGTCTTAGATTCTCCGGATTGGAGGTATATGTCGATTCGAACCCGAAGAGCTTCGTCAACTTCGATCTGTTCTTCAACGTGGTCGAGAGCGGCGATGGGCTTACCCTGCATGTCGACTACAACACGACGCTGATCGACGAAGCGACCCTGGCGCGATGGGTGGACTGCTATGAGCAGATGCTGACCGGGTTCACTGCGGATGCCGCACAGCAGCTTTCGAGGCTGAACCTCCTTACAGCGCGCGAGCGCGATCTGGTTTCCGTGGCGCCGAACCAGACAGATGCTTCGTTTCCTTCGCATCGTTGTGTGCACCAACTCTTCGAGCAGCAGGTCGCCGCGACTCCACATGCGATTGCTGTGCAGTTCGAAACCCAGACGTTGACTTATGCAAGCCTCAATGCGAGCGTCAACAAGCTTGCACAGTATCTGGTCAGGTCGGGGGTGCGACCTGGCGATACAGTCGGCGTGTACATGGAACGTTCCATAGATATGATCGTTGGCCTGCTAGCGACCTGGAAGGCGGGTGCGGCGTACATTCCCCTCGATCCGACCTTTCCGCCGGAGCGCCTCAGGATGGTCTTCGAGGATGTCTCAGGGCCGATCGTGCTGACACAGTCGAAGCTTGCCGGGGACCTGCCTTCAAGTGGAGTACGCATCCTTTCGGTCGACGAGCGCCGGTCCGCAATCGAGCAGGAAGCGCCCATCAACCTTAATCTTGCGTACGACTCCGCAGCCGTGGCCTATGTCATCTACACGTCCGGTTCGACGGGCAGACCGAAGGGAGTCGAAGTCACGCACGCGAGCGTCGTCAATCTGCTGACCTCAATGGCCAGATCTCCCGGCCTATCTGCAAAGGACGTTCTGGTTGCCGTGACCACGATCTCCTTCGATATTGCGGCTCTTGAGATCTATCTTCCGCTCGTAACCGGAGCAAAATTGGTATTGGCAACGCGTCCGGTCGCGAGTGATGGCGTGCAACTTCTCAAGCTGCTGCGCAACACTCATGCGACGGTCATGCAAGCGACGCCGGTGACCTTTCGGCTGCTGCTGGCGGCGGGCTGGAAGGGCGAGCCACGGTTTACCGCATGGTGTGGCGGCGAGGCTCTGCCGCGCGAGCTTGCAGAGCAGATACTCGCCTGTGAGATCGTTCTCTGGAACATGTATGGACCGACCGAGACCACGATCTGGTCTGCGATCGATAGGGTCGTCACCAGCGCCGGGCCGGTTCCGATCGGTCCCCCAATCGACAACACGCAGTTTTATGTACTGGACGCCCATCAGGAACTGGTCCCAGTCGGGGTTGCGGGCGAGTTATGCATTGGCGGCGCGGGGGTCGCCCGGGGCTATCTGCAACGAGCCGATCTGACGGCCCGTAAATTCATCTCCGATCCGTTCAGCGCCCGGCCGGGAGCCCGGCTGTATCGCACCGGCGATCTGGTGCGCCGACTCCGCAATGGCGAGTTCGAGTTTCTCGGCAGGGCCGATAGCCAGATCAAACTGCGCGGCTTCCGCATTGAACTGGGGGAGATCGAGAGTGTCCTTACCGCTCACGAGGCACTGGCCCAGGCCATCGTGACGCTTCATGAAGATCGAGGCGGCGATAAGCGGATCGTTGCCTATATGATCCCCCGCAACGGGAGCGTGCCTCCACCGAACGAGTTGCGGAGTTATCTCCTGATGAAGCTGCCTGACTACATGGTTCCGGCAGCCTTTATTTCAATGCCTTCTTTCCCTCTGACTGCGAACGGAAAGATCGACCGCCGTGCTCTGCCCGCGCCTGATTGGGATCCGGTCGTAGGTGGCCATACCTATGTGGCGCCTCGGAGCACCGAGGAAGCGGCGCTTGCTAAAATATGGGGGGAGGTACTACATCTGGACCGAGTCGGGGTGGAAGACAACATCTTTGAGCTAGGTGCGGACTCGCTCCATGTCTTCCAGATAACGGCCCGGGCAAGTCAGGCGGGAATCGATGTCAAGCCGCGGCAGATCCTGCAATACCGGACAATCGCAGCGGTTCTCGCGGATATGGCATTGAGCGGGCCAGCGGTCAAGTCTGCACCGCTGATGCCCGTGTCGCGTGCAAAGTACCGCATCGCAGGACCGCAGTTGACAGCCCCGACGGAGCCGGTCGATGCTTGGAATGCTGACAAATGATAAGTAGACGATAGATGATTAGTGAGTAGACAACCTGTGAGTTGACGATCTATGAGTACAGAGGCCATCATCAGGAGCTCGGAAGCCACGATCAACACGCGCACTTACGACAATGAGGCTGCCAGCCAAGAGGAGTTTTATGCGTTTCCTCTTACCCGGGCGCAAGCGGCGATGTGGCCGCACGAGTCGGTGAGTTCGGCAGACTCCCGGTTCAATGGAGCTTTTCGCCTGCACCTGGCGGGCAGGGTTGATGCGTCGCTGCTCGAGCGGTCGCTTCGGGAGATCGCGCAGCGGCACGAGGCTCTTCGTACAGCTTTCCATGTCATCGGCGCGACAGTCTCGCAGGTTGTCCTGTCCTCATCTCAGGTAACGGTCGAGACTTTGGATCTTCGCGGTCTACCGGAAGGCCAACGCGCAGCCGAGCTGGATGAAATCTCCCGGCAGGAGGCGCAGCAATGCTTCGACCTGTTGAACGGCGTGCCCATGCGGGTTAAGCTGCTTCGCCTGGAAGACGAGCGATCTGTCCTCACGCTGACCATTCATCAGATCCTCTGCGACGGCTGGTCGATTGGTCTGCTGATGGAAGAGCTGGCCCGCATCTACGCTGCGTTTGCCGTGCATGCGTCGTCGTCCTTGCCGAGCCTGACATTTCAGTTTGGGGACTATGTGATCTGGCAGCAGGAAAATCTGTTGCATGCCGATGTTCAGAATCAGCTGCAGTACTGGAAGAAGAGGCTGGGCGGCTACCGTCCCCTTCGGGTCACGCCGGATGTGGCGTCCGGCAGCAGGTCGATGGAAGGCGGCATCGTATCGGAACTCCTCTCGCGCGAACTGACCGACCGCCTGCGCCAGGTTAGCCAAGCACAGGACACCACCTTTTTCGTCGTTACACTGGCCGCCTGCATGGCGCTTCTCAGCCGGTGCACCGGTGAGTCTGATGTGGCCGTCCGTACACCGCTAGCTGGCCGCAGCCGTGTGGAGTTCGAACCGATCATAGGACAGTTCGTCAACCATGTTGCCATTCGTTCGGAAGTGTCGAGCGACATTACGTTCGCTGCTCTCGTCGCGCGCGTTCGCGAGAGCGTATGGGACGCGCTTGCGAACCAGGATGCACCTTTCGAAGCGGTGCTCGAGAGCCTTGCGGTTCCAGATGGCGTGCGAAGTGAACTCTTCAATATCAACTTTGTATGTCAACGGGAGTATGGCAGGAGCGGTCCCTTCCACTTCGACTTCGATGGCGTAACCATGACGACGTTGCCGTCGAAGTCGCAAGGCGCACTGTACGATCTGAACTTCTTCCTGGTTGAGCGCGAGATGGGCTGGCGACTCTCGCTCGAGTACAAGACCGAGCTCTATACGCAGAAGACAGCGGAGGATCTTCTCCGGCATCTTCACGAGATCCTCACGCAGGTCGCTTTCGATCCACAGTTGCCGATCGCTGAACTAAGCCCCTCAGGGCAGCGGGTCACGCAGCGAATGGAAGCGGAAGCGATGCCTCCCGTCAGCTCCAAGCTTCTGAACGATCAGAGTCAGCCACCGAGCGAGATGGTGGCGATGCCTGCGAGCCTAGCGCAAGAGCGCTTCTGGACACTCTCGCAACTCGACCCCGCGAATCCGACCTTTCATATACCCGTGGTTCTCAAGCTCACCGGCCAGCTGTCGATCTCGCTTCTTGAGCGCAGCTTTCAGCTTTTGATCCACCGCCACGAATCACTGAGGACGACATTCACCGAGATCGACGGCGAACTCATGCAGGTGATCGCGCCTGCCTTCTCGTTCTCGCTTTCTCAGACTAAGCTTGAAGCTGATGGAAGGGCAGGGAGTTCCTCGCGTGTTGCTGCTGCGATTGAAGCCGAGGTTCAACGGCCCTTCGACCTGGCAGCGCTGCCCCTCTTCAGGGCGCTGCTCTGCCAGATCGACGAGCAGGAGCATGTCTTGATCCTGACCATACACCATGTCCTTGCGGACGCATGGTCGGTGCAGGTAATTCAACGGGAGCTTTGGACGGCCTATGAAGATCTGGAGCGGGGCAGCGATGTTTCCTTCAAGCCTCTGCTCTTGCAATACGCAGACTTCTCGGTGTGGCAGAGGGATGCGCTCGATGCAGAGGCGATGCAAGGCCATTTCGATTTCTGGTTGAAGAAGCTTGCCGGCGAACTGCCGCTGCTGAACTTTCCCACCGATCACGCACCCGCCTTTGGATCGTCCTATCGAGGCGCGCTTGAGACCGTGCTCTTTCCTGGCGAGCTTACACGCTCACTCAAGGAGTTTGCGCAGACCTCCGACACAACACTGTTCGTCGTGACACTGGCGTGTTTCGCCCTGCTGCTCGCACGCGCCTCCAATGTGGAGGATCTTGTGGTTGGTTCACCTGTCGTCAATCGAAGGAACGAGACGGAACCGCTCATTGGCCCGTTTGCTGGACCAATAGCGCTGCGGGTCAACCTTTCCGGTGATCCTACCTTTCGTGAGTTCCTCGCGAGTGTGCGCGAGACCACCCTTGAAGCGTTGGATCATACGGATCTTCCGTTCGAAGCCTTACTGGAGAAGCTAAGCGTCAGGCCATTGCATGGTAGAAATCCGCTTTTCCAGTTTTACTTTTTCTGCCAGCCTGCGTTCCTGCGATCGCGTCAACTTCGAAACCTGACCGTTGATCCGCTACCTACGATGAGTCTGGGTATTCCATTCGAGCTGCAGCTTGGCGTCATCGAACGAGAAGAGGGTGTGCGGGCCGAGTTGGAGTACAGTTCTCAGTTGTTCAACGCAGTGACTGTGCGGACCTGGCTGGAATACTACGAGACAATCCTCACCAGGGTGATCGCAGATCCAGATCAACGCATCAGTGGACTGCCGCAGCCACCGTACCAGGGCACTCGAGTCCCGAAAGCTGCGAAAACTTCGGCCATACGAGAGTCGGTAATGCGTGACCAGGGTGAGCTTTCCAACGCTCATCCGATCCCAGGTAGCGTACGAGAGTTGAAGGCATCGGTAGCTATCCCTGGAGTAGAAGCAGATGCTCTGACAGGCGAGATACGGGCTATCTGGGAGACCGCGCTTGGTATACCGGAGATTGATCTGCGGGCTGATTTCTTTTCTCTCGGAGGCCGGTCCCTCGTTGCCGCACGTTTAATGACGAAGATCAACAGGAAGTTCGGCCTGCGGCTGGGGCTTGCGACACTCTTCAAGTTTCCAACGATTGAAGGCCTGGCTGACCTGATTCGAGGTCAGCTGGCGCCACATACACCATCTTCCATTGTGGCGATCCAGCCGCGAGGCCTCGCTCGAGCGCTGTTTATCATCCACGGTGTAGGCGGCAATGTGCTCAACTTCTATGACCTTGCCAAGGCGCTGGGAGACGATCAGCCCGTCTATGGAATCGAAGCGCAAGCGCTATTGCCGAACGGTGATCCTCTGACCACACTCGAAGAACTTGCTGCGTATTACATTCGCGAAGTACGCAAGATTCAACCGGTCGGTCCCTACCGCTTCCTGGGATATTCGTACGGCGGCTTCGTTGTGTTCGAGATTGCGAGGCAGCTTCAGGCTGCGCACGAGGTGGTAGAACTCGCGGGAATGCTGGATACGCCGATCTGGCGACATGGCTTGCACGAGGGGCGTGGCACTGTGGCGAAGGTCGGGCGGCAGCTTCGCGCCGTCTGGTCGCCTTTCCTGCACCGGCTGCGGCCATGCACGCCAAAGGAGATCTTCGATGGCGTCAAGAGCACCTTGTTGCGCTCTTTGTACACGCTCGTGACCTCGCACGGTACGCAGATTCCTCGATCTCTCCGCAGTGTGTACCACATCAATTCCTTTGCTGCGGTCAACTATGTTCCGAAGACCTATAACGGAAAGATCACGATGTTGCGGTCTGCCCGAGAGCGAGGTCCCAGAGATCTTGGCTGGGGAGAGTTCACCACACAGCCGGTCGATGTCTACGAGATCCCGGGAGCTCATTTCCAGGTGCTTTCCGATGAAAACCTGTCCAAAGTCGTTCAAAGTCTCCGGACCAGCTTTGCCGCTACGTCGAAGCTGTACTAAGGCTTGAGGTTAGATGTATGCCCCGGTCGCTTAGGGAGACGGTTGCGGCTCATGTGCGACCGCGGATATGACTAATGCTTTGCATGTTTCGCACCATACGTGGCCGATCCGGCTCTGCTAAGCCCTATCAGTCGGTGCAGCAGGCTCGGCCTAAGCGCCTTCTGGCCAGCTTCGAGCGGATCTACGGTTGCTGTGTACGTTGACAAAGAACAGTCATGAGAAACACCCATGCGGACCTTCGACTTCGCCGGTCACGAACAAGCTGTGATCTCCCGTTCGACTGCGCTCAGGCTCAGGATCACTGTTCTTGCTGGGCACACAAACTCGAGATTTGCTCTAAAACGAGCGTCTCAGAAGAAAAAACATAAGCAGAAATCCGAGAAAGATCAGCGTTGCCTGAAGGTCCTGCCTGAGTGGTCGAACACCTTCGCGTGTGGCGCCAAACTGAATGACCACATATTGAGGGAAGTCCCCCGCGGCGACCGCGATTACCGCCCCGAACAACCCGAAGAGATGAAAGGCGATGGGAATTCCCGTCAGCATGGCAATGCAGTAGGCAGCATTGCCGATGGCGCTGTACTTGGTCTTCCCCAGCGAAAGCAGGACAGGCGATGTCGTCTGATATAAGAGCGTGTGCCACAGGCCAGCTGCGAGAATGGGGATCATCCAAGCTGCCTCGTGATAGCGCCGATCGTAGAGGCGGAGGATGAGGAGATGTCCCCAGACGACCATAACGCTGAGTAGGCAGGCTCCCGCAACGAGCGCGAAAAAACGATAGCGTAGGAATTTGGCGCGAAACTCCTCTCGCGGAAGGTGAATGATTTTGGCGATAAAAGGAAAGGCGACCCTGGAACCGAGCGAAAGAATGACCGCGCGGGGAATATCCGAGAGCGCAAAGGCGATCCCGTAGACCCCGAGAAGCGTGAGGCTGATGAGTCTACCCAGAATCAGACGATCGGCCTGCGACGCGAAGAAGAAGAAGGCGGTTCCAACCAGAATCCATTTACCGAAGTGAACGATCTCGTTGACTGCAGCCTTATTCCAGTGGAACGCGTTTCGGATCCCGGGAGTAATCGACGGGACGTGGCTGAGTCCAAGGCGGTAGGTAGTACAGATCAGCTGCGAGCCGACGATGGCCCATACAGATGGCCAGAAATATGCCCAGACGATGGTGCAAGCCAGATTGAGGAGCGCCATGCTGCCGTCGATCGCAAAAAGTCTGCGGACGCCCATGTGCCGGGAGAGGGTAAGGAGATTAGTGCTGTTGAAAGCGCTGATCAACGTACTTAACGCGAGGACTGGCAACAGAATTTTCAGCTTGGGATCGTGATAGAACAGGGCCATTGGCCAGCTGATCGCCACGGCAATCAGCCAGAGAATAGAACCGCGGATTGCCTGGATTGTCCAGGCGGTGTTAAGGAATGCAGGTTCGTCGCCATGAGGGGATTGGACGACACTTGGCTGCAAACCGATATCGGAAAGAAGCGTAATGCCGACGATCAAGGTGGTGACGAGTGTCATCTCGCCGAAGATCGATGGCATGAGCAGACGTGTCAGGACCAGGCTGCTGACAACCCGCAGAGCCATCCCTGAGCCGTACTCCAGGATCGTCCAGATTGAAGCGCGCGCAGCTTTCGCTTCGAGCACAGAGAAGTCAAGGGGGATTTCCGCGGAAACGCTCTCTGTGCTCACCGTTCTAGTTTGCCCTTTGTATCTGTTGAGGAAGCCACTGCTCTCTACGAAGCCTACGTTACCATCGTGGCGTTACCTACGCCGCTTGTCCAGCTTAATACATCAGCCGGGGCTCACAGGTGAAAATCGTCGATCATGTGTCTTTCTTTTCTCGATCGTTCCGCCTGGATGCACGATGGAACAGGATGCACGAGTGAACAGGTTACTGCGAAGCGGTCCATTGCAGTACGGTCATCGAGAAGGGTGGGAGGGAGTAGGGGGCGCTGCCGTTCGAGAGCTGGAGCTTTGTTGGGACAATATCCATCGTACGCTTCTGCTCATTCGTATCTGTGATCTGGGGCGCGGTCAATTGCTTTATATCGACGGTGCCTAATGGTTTGCCGTCGCCTGAAAAGGTGATTGGCAGAGGCTTTTGGCGGTCCAGATTGAAGACGATCAGGCTGCGGCGCGCGCCGTCGCTGAACGCAAAGGTCTGGAGTGCGTGGGCAGAGTCGATGGCGATGTCATTATTCTTGCTGCGGCTCTGCTTCCAGGTCGGGTTTGCCCCACTCAGCATGGTTTCGAGCATCGTCGGCAGGATTGCTTGATTGGCCAACTGCTCGGCAAGAAACTGCGGACGACGCAGGTTTGTCGCTCCGCCCATGTCGACAACCATTCCCCAAAGTGGGGTAACTTCGGCATTATCTTTAGGATTGTTGAACTTGTTCACGTACTGGGGCAATGCCCAGGCTGCCTGAGCCGTGATGCCGAGGTCGCGCATCATCAGCAGCATATGATCTGCAACGGTAAGGCCCGCGGCGATCGAGGGAACAACGGCATTCACCATCGATTGGGACGCATCCCCGGCCTCTGTTCCGAGGTTGACCTCGTAGACTGCTAATTTAGCGGGATGCGAGGCGGTCCGGGCAGCCTTCGCCTGCTGCGCCATGTAGCCTGAGGGAAGACTGTCGACCATCTCGGGTTCTGCAAACATGGGACCGAAGATCGCTTCATTCGATGTGGTATCCGCCAATTTATAGAAGAGATAAGGTGCGACGGCAATACTGTCATAGTGAGCGCTATTAGCGAGTTCCTGCTGGGTCCACCAACTGTTGACAGCCTGGCTTCCGAGAATCAGGTCAAACCTGTCCGCACGGTACGACGGGGAGCTACGGGCTCCGGCGAAGAGCTCCGCAGCCCGCTTGCCGGAGACGACTGGGTCGGAGATCGCGGCGCCGTAGAACGTTCCTGCGTTCCATAATTCATTCCCATACTCAAGATGGATCATGGGGAAGACAGAGCTCCAGGGAGCTGTTTGTCCCAAAGCCGCGCGCTTCGCGCCATACGGCGTGGAGGGCGAACCTGCGAGATATTCAATCAGGTGCCTGGCCTCTTCGGGGGATCCCGTTGCGGGCATGGCATACCAGGGCTCCGCACCGATTACCTGGCACAACTGCAAAAACTCGTGTAATCCAAGTGGAACGTCCTCCTGCTCCGTAGCCCCGGTACTGTAACCAGCACGCTGCCGTGCAAAGGGCGGAGCAATCATATTGTCGAAACTGCTTGCGAAATCGACTCCCGAATCCATATAGCGAAGGATTCCAGGATTCAGATCTTTGAGCGTCTTTACCACCTCATTGCGAAACATAGTGGGGTTTGAGCTTGCGGCCTCCTGATTCACGGTGACGTCATCGAGGAGAACGTTCGCACCCTCAACGGTAAAGTTGAGATCCAGCGTGCCGACCAGGGTGCCGTCCTCGGCCGCTGTCCATTCGTAGGTGTAGTCCTTCCATTGAGTGCTGAGCGGGACAGTCGTCCTTGCGAAGAGGACTTCATTTCCTTTTGCCGTCCCGGTGCGCGTCAGGCCAACCGTAAGCGCCTGAGTGCCGCCCACGCCCTTTGCCCGGAAGGAGAGACGGTAGCGTCCCTTGAGCTGGACGAACGATCGCCCGTTGTATGAATCGAAGTAGGAGTCGACTCGAGCAGACTGACTCGGTCCGGCCGCAGTGATGCGCAGGGCCTGCTTTCCAGGGCTGTTCGGGGCCAGATCGTTGAACTCGGTGGTGATCGTTGAGCCATTGTGAGCGGCATCGGTCCACCAGCCTTTCTGGGCGTTCCCTGGCCGCTCGAACTGGACAAGGACGAAGTCGTCTGTATTGGGAGTCCGGTCCAGCTTGGCAAAGTTGAAGGTGATACCGGCTTCGGGATCGACCGTGCGACCCTTGCTGCTTGACTCAATGGGTCCGGTGAGGCCCTTCGCCGGCCCGGAGAGGAACTCGAAGTGCGCATTCTTTAGAAAGTTGTCAGGCCATGCTGCCCACTGATTGCCGTCCGTGCAGCTCGTCGGCGTCGTATGTTTGCAGCGTAGGATAGATCGCCAGGACTCGCCTTCAAATCCCGGATTGCGAAAGGTTAGATTACGCAGAATCTGGCCCGAGTCGTAGTAGTTCTGGCCGCTGATGTTGACGCCGAGGCGCTTGATCCCCGACCGAAGCACCGACCGGCCGATCGCAATGTTCGTGACTGGGCTACTGCCCCCGTCAGGATGATCCCGCTGGGCTCCGGCTCGATTGCAGCTTGAAGTTGCAAGCGGCAGGAGGATACACGCCAAGAGTGCGGCGAATGGTGTCAAATGGCCAGCCAAAACTTTCGTAACTTTTTGTGAACGCAAGACGAGCCATTGTGCACGTAGTCTGAGATACTTATGCATACTCTGTGCGCATCCGATCTCCTGCTGAGAGGAGCGAGACGATCAGCCTAGCTCTGGTCAACTGCACCGAGAGTATCAGAAGATGTTCCGCGGTCGATGGCCGTGCCACGATCTGCAGCCCTCTTGAAGGGCTCTGATCTGGCGCAAGGTTGGATGGAAGCTCTTACGCACGCTGCTGCCTGAAGAGCGAGGTGCGTTGGACAGATCTTCGAAAGGAACGGATGCAAACCGAAGATCGTTTGAGGCGCCCACTGCGAATCGCTGTTATCAGTCAGCACGACGTTAGGGACGTGCTGCCACTCTCGGGTTCCGGGTTCTTCATGATTAAGGCACTGGAGCGGCAAGCTGCGGAACTTGTCGTGCTTGGGCCGCTCCGTTCGAAGTGGACCACGGTTGGCGAATACTTCGGAAAAGCGGCTCGGCTGGTGGGCAAAGGGTACGATCACTACCACAGCGTCCGCGTCTCTCAGTCATTTGGCAAGAAGTTCAAGACGCAACTCGGAAAGGGACACTACGACGTCATCTTCGCACCGATGGCGTCGACGGAGATCGCTTTCCTTGACACCGAGGTCCCGATTGTCTATCTAAGCGACATGACGTTCAATCTGGCGAGATCCTATTATTCGTTTTTCTCGAATCTGCTCCCTGTTTCGCAACGGGAAGGCGCCATGGTGGAGAGTGGGGCGGTCGCTCATGCCAAGGAGATCGTCGTCCCGTCGGCGTGGGCAGCACAGTCGTTTCGCGGCGATTACCAGTATGACGAATCCCGGCTGAACATCATCCCGTTCGGAGCAAACCTCTCCAATCCTCCAACTCAAGTGGATGCAGTTCGTGTTCGCAGCCTGAAGGTATGTCGACTTCTCCTGGTGGGAGTGGACTGGGAGCGTAAAGGCGGACCCATTGCCATCGCTGTTCTCCAAGCCTTACTGGCTGCAGGAGTCTCTGCGGAACTGGTGGTATGCGGCTGCAGACCGCCGGCTGGGACGCCCCGGATGGCGGTTCGCGTGATCCCGTTTTTACGAAAAGATGATCCTGCGGATGCGGACCAACTGCGCCAGCTCTTTCTCTCGTCCACCTTTCTGATCGTGCCGTCCAAAGCGGATGCGGCGCCTATCGTGTTTGCTGAGGCGTCGGCGTACGGACTTCCGTCGCTGACCAGGCAGACGGGGGGAACGGCGACGATGGTCAGAGATGGTGTCAACGGGTACTGCCTGCCTGCCGACGCTCCAGGATCGGAGTATGCAGCGCTGATTCTAGAGCTTCTCAGAGATCCGGAACGCTATCATGCGCTATGTGTCTCTTCGCGAAACGAATTTGAATCCCGTCTCAACTGGGATCATTGGGCCAAGCAGATGATCGAAGTTTTTACCCGGGCTGCCGGGAATAGATCAGACAGCTGAAAGCGTGCACCCGGCCTCGCATCGGGTATGTCGTTCGATGCGGATCGGGAGCTTACCTCAAGTAGATGAGCACCACGGCACCTCACTGAGCAGCCGTATACCCGCAGTACAAGACCCATGACCCTTATCGTTTTTATTCCGGCTCTTCTCTGTATTCTGGCCCTGCTCCGCTGGGGTCCCCGGGGCGCGTTTCTCAACGTCTGTCTTCCGATTCTGATTCTCTGTCCGACCTATTTCTATTGGAAGACAGGCGGTTTCCCCGCACTTGATTTCGGCATGACCGTCTTTCTACCGCTCGGTGTGTACCTGTTCTGGTCTCATGTGCCAAGGTGGAGATTCAGCCGAGCCGACGCCTGGTTAGCTGTCTACATCTTTACATTCGCGTTTGCTGATCTCAAGGCCGGTCAAACGAGCCTGGCGAAGTACAGGCTTTTCAACGTAGTCGTCATGGCGCTTATCCCGTACATGGCAGGCAAGGTGCTGATCGAACAGCCAAGGGCCAGGATTGCGACGGCGCGAAGAATCGTCGGGCTTTTATGTCTTACATGCGTTCTGTCCATACCTGAATTCTTTATCAAGCTCAATCTCTTTGTGCGCGAGTGGATTCGCTTCTTTCCCGGAGAGTGGCCCGGTTGGCAGACGCAGATGCGGTGGGGCTTTGCCCGGGTCGCGGGTCCGTATGGATCTGCGGAACTCTTCGGGATGATCCTGATATTTGGATGGATATTGAGCCTCTGGCTTCGGATGTGGAGTTCGGCTCAGCATGGGCGCGCTAGATTCCCCTGGACGTCCCACAAGCTGGCTGCGCTCTTCGCCCTCGCTCTTCTGACCCTGACGCTCTACATGACTCAGTCTCGCGGCCCGTGGTTGGGAGCATTTATCGCGATCTCTGCGGCCTCTGTGGGGCGAGCAAAGAACGTGGTTCGCCAGGCTTTGATCGTTGGTGCACTCGCATTGGTGGTTGGAATTCCGGCATACACGGCGTTTCAGAGCTACTCCAGCGGCCCTAGAACAAATTACGGGAGTGAGCGGGAGACGGCCCAGTACCGAGCGCAACTCCTCGATAACTATCTGCCGCTCGCGAAGGCCGGGGGAGCATGGGGTTGGGGCCAGTTTTACCCGGAGATGGGTGGTCAGGCCTCCGTCGATAACGAATTTCTCCGGGTGTATTTGAGTCAGGGCTATGTAGGCGTTGTGGCGTTCATCCTGATTTTCGCCGAGGCGAGCTACTCGCTTTTGCGTGTTGGACTGGGCGCACGGTCTCGGCAGAATCGTCATTTCAGCTTCTCGATGTTAGGCATCGTGCTTGGATGGGCGTTCACCCTGAGCACTGTGTACCTGGGTCTGCAAAGCTATCAGCTGTTCTTCCTCCTGATTGGCTGGTCGCAGGCCATTCCGCTCATGATCGATAACTTTGCAAAGCAGAGAGAAACGGTCACTCACACGATGAAAGAGAGTCCGGAACTTACTCGGGTTTATACCTGAGAACCATGCATGGGCGTGTGCCGTGAGCGCTTTAAGGGGTTCCGCATCAAGGCATGTGGATGCTCGCGGAGAGCAGTCGCCCGTTCATGATCGAGCACCAAGCTCGCTGACGGCCAGCCTTCATCATTCCTTGGCAAGACACATCTAACGGAACACGGGCCGTTCGCGATTTATCGAAGGTGCGCGCTCCCAATCATTGAGATAGCGGCCCATACCAATTGCGCATTGCTCTGAGCCTCGCGGCCATTAGAAAGTACGAGCGTGTCCTCAAGGCCGGTGCGAATTCCATGCCCTCTCGTGATCGCCCTTTGATTGACCTCCCAGGACGCGATGCCGTATCCATGATGAACCTGCTCCAGCGTAATCCCTGCGTCTATCACGATATCTTCCTTCTCGGCAGCAAGGGCGAACCGCCTGATCGGGATCGGCATCAAGTGGTTCGATGAGCACCCCGGCGGCAGCGAATATGAACTGGTTTAGCGAAAAACTTCCTGGCATCATCGACGCATAACAGATCCGCTTCAATGTCCACTCCGCGCGACATCAGCAATTCGCGTAGCTCGATGATCCCTTCCTCTCCGTGATTTGCAGTAACGAAGTTAGGCAATTCGGCCCATGACGAACGATGCGCAGAAGCAGCGCCGGGTCGCCGACTATAGCCGCAGATGCGTTGTGAGAGATATGGGGGTGCCGGGACATTTACGCCGGGTGGCACGCAGTGTCAGTTGAGCGGCCGAGAACCATCAGCGCGCGCTGTTGACCGTGGTGTAATGACCCATTAACGAACTTCGGTCGGATAACGAAACTCGTTACCCGACCGAAGCGTTTGACGCATGCACGATTCCATCTTGCGATCGAGAGGTTTGTTGCTCCCTCGATCGCAGTTTTTCTATTTGGCAGCCTTCCACGTGAAGACCGTCATCGAGAAGGGCGGCAGCGAGTACGGTGTGCCAGACTGGAAGTCAGTAAGCGTCGTGCTGGTGATGTTGACGTTGGCTGCAGTCTCATTCGTATCGGTCAGGCTGGCTGAGGTCAGTTGGCCCACCGCCACTGTGCCCGACGGCACGTTGCTGCCGGAGAAGGTGACAGGGCGAGCCTGGCTCCGGTTGAGGTTGAGGACGATGAGACTTCTGTTGCTTCCGCCATCACTGAAAGCGAAGCTTTGAAGCTCGTGTGCGTTGTTGAACTGGATACTGTCGTTGGTGCTCAACGGCTGGTTCCAGGTTGGGTTAGCTCCTGTGAGCGTGGTTGTCAGCATGGTCGGAAGGATCGCCGTGTTCGTAAGCTGTTCCGCCAGGAAGACCGGACGACGCAGGTTGGTGCTGCCGCCCATATCCACTACCGTTCCAAAGAGAGGAGTCGTTTCGGAGCTCCCATTGGTGTTGTTGAACTGGTTCGAGAAGCCCGGGAGTGACCACACATTTTGAGTGGTGATTCCCAGATCCCGCATCATCAGCAGCATATGATCCGCAACGGCCAGACCGGCACCGACTGAGGGGACAACGGCATTGATTGCACTCTGCGATGCCGAGCCGCTCAAGGTGCTCAGTTGCAACTCATAGATGGCGAGTTTAGCTGGCTTACCGCCGCTCCCTCCAGAGAGGGTTGTCGCCTGTTGGGCCATGATCCCCGAAGAGACGCTGTCGATGCTCTCCGGCTGAGCGAACATCGGTCCATAGATCGCTTCATTGGAGGATGTGTCATTCAGTGTGTAGAAGAGGTAAGGAGCGACAGCGACTGTGTCGTAGTTGGAGCTGTTGGCTATCTCCTGGCCGGTATAGTACGGAACCGACGCCCAACTTCCAAGAACGAGGTCGAAGCTGGAGGCATTGTATGAAGCGGAGCTGCGAGCCGCACCGAAGATCAGCGAAGCACGTTTGCCGTAGGCGATCGGATCATTGATCGCTGCGCCGTAGAAGACGCCTGCGTTCCACTCCTCGTTGCCAAGCTCCAGATGAATGGAAGGAAAGACGGAGGTCCAGGGAGCCGCCTGTCCGAGCGCGGACCGTTTGGCCCCGTACGGCGTGGAGGCATCCCCGCCCAGGTACTGGATCAGGTTCTGCATCTCCCCTGTGCTCATACCAGCCGGCATGGTGTACCAGGGTTCAGCTCCGACGGTCTGGCAGAGCTGAAGGAACTCATGCAGCCCGAGCGGAACGTCTTCCTGCAGGCTCGATTGCGTGCTCATGCCGGCACGGACGCGAGCAAAAGGCACAGCGATCATGTTGTCGATCGAACTGCCGAAGTTGGTGCCGCTATCCATATACCGGAGGACTCCCGGATGCAGCGTGGTGAGCGTGCTGACCACTTCATCCCGGAAGGGCGTCGGATTGTCGGCCGAAGCTGTAGTGGGCGCGACGCTGACATCGTCCAGCAGAACATCCGCTCCGGAGGTGCTGAAGGATAGGCCAACCGTGCCGATCGAAGTTCCGGTCTCGTTTGCGGTGAAAGCAAAGGTGTAGTCCTTCCATGCAGGGGACAGCGAGACCGTTTGATTGAAAAAGCTCTTGATCCCACTGGCGAGATTACGCGCAAGCGAGACGACCATCTGATTGCTGCCGCCTGCACCCTTCGCACGGAAGGTGATCTGGTAACTCCCTTTCAGTTGAACGAAGGAACGGCCAGTGTACCCGTCGAAGAAGGAGCTTACCTGTGCCGACTGCCCAGACCCGGAAGACGTCATCTTCAACGCCTGCTTTCCGGGACTGTTGGGTGCGAGATCGGAGAACTCCGTGGTCAGCGTTCCGCCGCCCGACGCGTTCGGCCACCAGCCCGCTTGAGCATTGCCCGGAACGGTCATCTTTACGATGAGGTAGTCGTTGACCGCGGGTGCTGTGTTCAGTTGTGAGAAGGTGACGACGATGCCAAGGCCCTTTGACGCTCCCTGGTTCAAGCTGCTGGAGAGGACCGTTCCGGTTTCGCCTGCGGCGGCACCGTGAATGAACTCAAACTGCGCACCTTTGATAAAATCCGCCGGCCAGGTCGTGTACTGATTTGCATCCGTGCAGCTGGTTGCCGTCACGACCTTGCACTGCAGAATGGTCTGCCAGGTCTCCCCTTCAAAGCCAGGATTCCTGAAGACGAGGTTGCGAAGCATTTGACCAGAATCATAGTAGTCCTGGCCTGCTATGTTCATGCCCAGCCGTTTTACACCACTCTGCTTCACCGTATCGGCGATGGCGATATCGGTCACATTCGTGTCGGGTTTGCCTGTGACGAGAAGCTTCACTGAAGCCGTCTGAGTCGAGTATTTTGTTGTGTCGGTCGGGGTGAATGTAACAGTCAGAGCATTCGCACCGTTCGCAAGCAGCGCGCCAGCCGCTGGGCTATACACGAAGCTGCCTGGGACCGAGGCGGTTGCATTCAACTGAGTGGGCGAGAGCGCAGTCCCCGACGGTATCGCGGCGGGAGCGTTCCAGGTAATGGTCGGTGCCGTTTTATCGGTCGAAGTGACGGCAAGGCTCACGGTTTTGGTCGCCGCGGAATACTTGGTGGTATCCGTCGGGGCAAAGGCGACGCTCAGGGTGGCAGTCCCGGCACTGGGGATTGCACCCGGTCCAGGGCTGTACGTGAAGCTGCCGGGAACCGACGCAGTCGCATTCAACTGAGTGGGCGAGAGTGCAGTTCCGGAGGGTATCGCTGCAGGCGTGTTCCAGGTGATGGCAGGCGCTGTTTTATCCGTCGATGTAACGGCCAGGCTCACGGTCATTGTCGCGGCCGAATACTTGGTGGTATCCGTCGGTGTAAAGGCAACGCTCAGGGTAGCGGTGCCGGCGCTGGGGATCGCACCCATGCCAGGGCTGTAGGCGAAAGTGCCTGGGACGGACGTAGTTGCATTCAACTGAGTGGCCGAGAGCGCGGTACCGGAGGTTATCGCTGCGGGAGCGTTCCAGGCGATGGCCGGTGCCGCTTTATCTGTCGCCGTGACGGCGAGGCTCACGGTCTTGGTCGCGGCGGAATACTTGGTTGTGTCCGACGGTGTAAAGGCGACGCTCAGGGTAGCGGTGCCGGCATCCGGAATGACACCTGGTCCAGGGCTATAGGCGAACGTGCCAGGGACCGACGCGGTTGCATTCAGCTGCGTGGCCGAAAGTGTTGTTCCTTTGGTGATTGGTGCAGGATTTGCCCAGGTGAGAACGGGCGCGACCTGACCGGTTGAGGTCACTGCAAGATGAACCGCCTGGGTTGCGACGGCATGGTTGGCACTGTCCGTCGGGGTGAACGTGACCGACAGTAGAGTATCTCCCGCAGGAGGCGTCGATCCGATGGCGGCAGAGTACGCAAATGTACCTGCAATATAAGCAGTCGCGTTCAGCTGAGCCGCAGACAGCTTTGTTCCCTGAGTAATTGGCGCCGGGGCGGGCCAAAGGATGATGGGTGTGTCCTTGTTGACCTGCAAGGTTACATTTGCCGTTTGTACCTTGTATTTGGTTGTATCCGCCGGAGTAAACGTGGTGGAGAGCATATTAGGGCCGGTACCGAGCCACGCCCCTGCTGCAGGCTGATAGATGAAGCTGCCTGGAACAGACGAAGCGGCATTCAACTGTGCTGCAGAGAGCTGCGTGTCATGTTTGATGGGCGCCGGATTCGTCCAGGTAATGACGGGCGTGCTCTGGCTGGATGAGGTGACCACGAGATTAACTGTCTGGGTTGCGACGTTGTGATTGACCGTGTCTGTTGGCGTGAACGTGACCGCTAGCCGGTTGTTTCCCGCTGCAGGCGTCGACCCGAATGGGGCTGAGTAGACGAATGTGCCCGCGAGATAAGCAGTTGCGTTCAGTTGAGCCGAGGACAATTTGGTTCCTTGCGTAATTGGTGCAGGGGTGGGCCAGAGAATGATCGGCGTATCCTTATCCACCTGCAGGCTTACACTTGCAGTCCGTGTCCCGTATTTTGCAGTGTCGGTCGGGGTGAACGTCGTCGACAACGTATTGAGACCTGTTCCCAGCCATGCTCCAGCCGCAGGGCTGTATGCGAAGCTGCCTGGAATGGATGCAGTGGCATTCAACTGCGTATCCGAGAGCTGCGTGTCGTGGTGGATCGATGCGGGGTTGGCCCATGTGATGAGCGGGACGGCAACTGCGGAGCCGGCAAGACTCCAGTCGGTAGGCGCGGCAGTAAGGGCCGGCTGAAAGGGAGTTGCGGATCCCGAAAGCTTATAGATCGGCATGATATTGCTGGTCGGATTCGAGGCAATGTTTAAGGCCGCCGCAATTGTATTGGTAGGAGCTGTCGCAGAGCCCGGGGGTGTGGTCGCTGCGAACAGGGCGTGACATGCTGTTGCATTGGTCGAGTCGATACAGGACGCCAAGGAGTTGGAGATCGAGTTCAACTTGGCGCCTGCTGGACTGCCTGCGATTGCCTTCGCCGAGGTTGTACTCGCCGTCGCTGGATCTGCGAGGGAACGTGCCGCGGTAAAGGCCGTCGCAAGTGCCGCCGCCTCGTCCTTGTTGGCGGCTATGTCGTAGCTGCTGCTGGTCATGTACGGTGCAAGCATATTGACCGCCGCCACCGTCGTTACTTCGTTGACCAAAAGCTGTGGTGATTGCGCCAGATCACCACAATTGCCGAATGCGCTCATCATCGCCCGATTCGCATTCGGGGTCGGAGCCACATTGTTTCCTGTGGCGACCACATAGACCTGATCACTGTTATTGATGCACTTATAGCGTTTCGCCAGAGAGAAGGTGCCATCCTTGGCGGTGGTGACCGCGGAGGAGAGCAAAGGAACGGCCGAAGATCCTCTGCCAGCTTCACTCGCACTGAATAACTGGACATGAGCGCCAGCAACGGGCTGGTGGCCACCCAGTACGATTCCTTGCGATGCACTCCCGCTTGCGCCTGCGGCGCTGCTCAGGTTTGTGCTGCTGGAAAAGACGCCGGTTCCGCAACCGGAAAGTGCAATTACAGTCGAGACGAGCAGAAGGAGTGCAAGGCGGGACGACATGAGCGAGATCGTGGAGCGAATTGATGACATAGAGCCGCCTAAGAATCCCACTGATTGAAAGTGGGACAGTTGAAGTGAAGATCAATGACTCTGGACGCACGAAGCGGAACGCCGGCGATTTATCCGATTACGTGACACATGGAGCTACTGGTATGGGGTGATTGAATATGCGCGAGAGCACCAGCAATCGACAACATTGCACGCCCGGAATCGAAGATGCTCGATTCGTTTATGGAGCCGACACTTACCGCGAAGGGCCGGCTTGTCCGCGAGAGCCGAAGAAACCCATCCACCAGTTCAGAGAGGCACTGAATCTGTTTGACTGAGTCGATGCCCTTGTCCAAGGGCAAGCCCTCGCCTTGACGTGATGTGCGATCCCCGAGCGTTGGGGCGTCTGAAGTCGACCTGGTCTGCGATCCGCCGAAGTCGGATTCGACACGTTTGTTTCCTGGAACAGAGGCGGAAGAGAAGCAAAGAATGTTGCTGGAAGAAGGTACGAGCTCACTACCTAAGGTGCGCATATCAAAGCCCTCTTGGAACCAAACGTTCGTGAACGACGCTCACATCAGGAGCATCAGCTAGGACGTGTATCGGTGACCCGAGACAAATTCCTGAGTTGTACCAAAATGGTAGAACTCAAGTAACCAAATACGGCTACGTTGCATCTATCTAAAGTAACACATAATTGCGGAATTTGTGGTTACCTTAGACATTATTCTTTTTTAGGTGGAAATCGCCCAGCGGTGGAAGATACAAAACACACGGCACCCGCCTACTGTTTCTATGTGGTAACGACATAGAACCTACAGTAGCTAGGTTGATTTCAGTAAAGTCATAAGCACTTACGGGGCCAAATGATGGGGCTGTCTAAGTAGCTCATTTTCTTTGGCTTGGTCCCGGTGTAGCCGTAAGCACTAAAGAAGGTTGTACGGAAAGATCGGGGATGGCCCGGAATTTCTTTCTAATGCTTGCAGATGAGATGAACGGGTGTTCACGGTCTGTGTAAATAGAGGGCAGGTATCGCCCAAGGCGTGCTTTGCACCCTACTTCGAGTCGTATATGCACTGAAACCTGCGTTGCACCTGGGTAGCGGGCGAGTGTGGCTAGAGAGCTAAGGAGCTAACGAACTAAAGAGAGGATGAAAAAAAATCAGTCAACTCGCTAAATCTGACTATGATTACTCTTGTGTGTCCTGGATTCTTACAACCTAAGCTTTTGACCGGTTGTTGGAATCCAGACGCCATGTACGCGTTGATGCCGTTCGATGAGCAATTCGGCAGCTTCGCGAAATCTGACTAAGTGCATGCTTTAGAATCCGCTTGAGCGATGTTCAGGGAGTTTTATGAATTCGGCTATGAACAAAACGGCGTTAGACACTTCGAGCTCTGATGTTCAGCTGTCGCCTGAGTCCCGGGGCATCAATCTTCGTGTGGCCCGCAGTCTGCGGATGCATCGCAGTGTTGCGCTCGGAGTCGCGGCGCTCTTCTTTGTAGTCCTCATTGGGCTAGGGCTTATCCGGAGGCCTCAGTACGAAGCTCAGAGCCTTATCTATATACAGCCTGCTGCTGCGAAATCGGTTACCGATGTAACTTCAGGGTCGTATGACTCCTCGCGCTATGATTCGTACATTCAGCAGCAGCTCCAGACGATTACTCGTCCGGATATACTCGCGGAGGCCCTCGGCAAGCTCCCGAATGGGACGTGGAGATTCCCGAAAGAGTCCGAGCAGGCCGCAATTGCTCGTCTGCAGAGTAGCCTGAAGGTTGAGCGCATTCAAGGCAGCTATGAAGTTGGAATCAGCCTCAAGGGCTCCGATCCGGCCTCGGTTACCAAAGTAGTAAATGAGGTAACTGCTGCGTTTCTTAGACGAGGGCGCGGCGATGAACTTGCTCAGAGCGATCAGCAGCTTCATCTCCTGAAGGATGATCGGCGGAGCATCCTCGACGAACTGACAAGAGATCGTGGGGAGCAAGCCAGATTGAGCTCTGCATTGGGGGTTGCTGATACAACCGGCGACACAGGTAATCCATACGATGTTCAGCTGGAGGAGCTTCGTAAACAGGTGGCAGCGGCGCGGTCTGCGCATGATGTCGCTGTCGCGCAGTTGACCTCCATCTCGGGCAAGGGGACTCAATCCTCGGAGGAGCTGAATGCTGCTTCCGACGAGATGATTGCAACGGATCCGGGCCTTTCTACGTTGAAGTCGTCGATCACAGAACGCCGCAGTCTCCTGACCAGCCAGATGGCCGGCCTGACTCCGACGAACCCGCTCTACAAGCAGGATGAACACGAACTGGCGCGCCTGGACGAGTCGCTCGTGATCCTCTCGCTCAAGTTACGCGGGCAGGCAGCCCAGCAACTGCAAGGGAAGCTGAAGCTTGAGGTGGCTCGCACGGCCGACGTACAACGACGGCTGGAAAATGAGCTTGGGAGACAGACGTCCGTCGCCACGGGGGCGACGCCGAAGTTGCAACGGGCTTCGGACCTGGCGGCAAATATCGCAAGATTGCAGGCTCGTTTCACTGAAACAGATAATGCGATTCACACGATCGAACTGCAGAACGGCTCAGCCGGGCTGGTGCACCTTTCTCTCGCTGCTGTTCAGCCGCAGAACGCGGCGTCCAGCAGACGGATACTCATCCTGCTGTTGGCCCTTCCGATTGCTCTCTGCTGCGGAACATTTGCCGCTGTGATTTTGCAGATGCTCGATAAGCGGGTGTACATCGGAGAAGATATCGGAAACGCCCTGCGATTCCAGCCCATGGCCGTACTGCCGAATCCAAAGGACGTGGACGCGCGGGTCACGGACGAATTTCTATTACGACTGGTTGCAGGCGTCGATCACGCTCATCGCATCGGCGATGCGAAGACATATGTCTTCACCGCCGCATCGCCGGGCATGAATATCACGGGTCTGATTGATGCGCTGATGGAGAGGATGAATCAGATCGGTTATCGAACGATGGTCCTCAGGGCTTCGGCCGCTCTGAAGAGCCTGGCACCAGCCGATGAGGAGTTCTCAACGGGCTGGAACGAGACTCGCCTAACGAAACCGGCCGGAGCACGTCTGGCGCATGTAAAGCGCGACAGCTTTGTCGTAGAGAATCTTGAACGTCTGAAACAGAATGTCGATCTTCTCTTCATCAACACCCTGCCAATTCTCGCCTCAGCCGAGGCCGAATTCGTGGCGCGCCTGGCAGATGTGACCATCATTGTTGCGGAGTCAGCCCATACGACACGCCGTGAACTGACCAACTCGCTCGCTCTCGTGCAGCGGTTGAGTGCAGCTGGGGTGGCTGCTGTCCTGATGGACGTAAGCCTTCGTCATGCCGATGATGATTTCGTGGCTGCAGTCCGCAGCGTGGAATCGCGGCCGCATGATACGGAGCCACCTGCTAGCTTCTACGAGGATCCTGACCTGGTCACGAAAGGCGGCAAGAGCTCCAGTCGCCGTTAGCGTCTACCGGCATTTCTTGAAAGGTCTGTCGCTCGCTGCGTCAAGCGTGTATGACCTAACCAGACCGCCTCGTCGTTCAGCGGCAGTACAAGGGGTCTCGAACCGGGTTGCTGAGAGAGAACAGAATCGTGCATCTGGCCGATGAAGTCCCGCAGAATGGCAAAGGTCTCTCGCCGCCGCCTCGCAGCGACGACGCCCACGTGAGACTTTTCTGTCTTCCCCACGCCGGCGCAGGAATCGCGATGTTTTATAGGTGGAAACACGATCTTCCTCCATTTGTTGAACTTTGCCCAATCCTGCTGCCCGGCAGGGAAGCCCGCTTATCGGAGCCCTTGTGCATCAACAGCATGCATCTGATGGAGCAGATCATACGCAGTCTCACGATGCGCATCGATCGACCCTATGCCATCTTCGGCCACAGCATGGGAGCGCTCCTCGCGTTTGAACTAGCCCGCAGCTTGCGGTCTCATGGTCTGCGGGAGCCTGACTATCTATTTCTCTCGGGTCGAAATGCTCCACAACATCGGCACGAACAGCAATCGATCCATCATCTTCCGACCGATCTACTCCTGGCCGAGTTGCATAGACGGTACGGTGGGCTGCCACACGAGATTCTGAGCGATCCGCAGATGCTCGAGATATTTCTGCCGATTCTACGTGCAGATCTTACGCTGCTTGAGACCCATCGCTATCGAGAGCAACTGCCGCTCGATTGTCCAGTGATGGCCTTTGCGGGAGTTCACGATCGCAACGTGTCGAACGAAGGGCTCGCAGCTTGGAGTCAGTTGACGACGGCGAGCTTTGAAGCACAGCGATTTGGCGGCGATCATTTCTACCTCTCCGGCGAGGGTAGAGCGCCCCTGCTGGAACGTATCTCTGAGACGCTGGCTGTGGTGCATAGGGCGGCATTGGATGAACTGCAATCGAGTGTGTCAGAAGAGGATGGGAGATCCCGTCCGACACCTCCTTTGCCGCTTGGGCTACGGTGACCGGTCATGCACTCTGAGTGGTGTTCAGTTCCAGAGCTTCTGTCGCTAGAGACGAATGAGCTACAGGTGTGGCGAGTCCACCTGGAGGAGACCCTTGCTCCGCAAAGCGTCTATATGTCATACCTGAACTGCGAGGAGCAGGACCGGGCAAACCGTCTCCGCGCCGGAGATGTCCGCAAGCAGTTTGTGGTCGCCAGAGCCTGTCTGAGGATGCTGCTTGGCACCGTATCCGGGATCGATCCACGTCATGTCCCCATCGTGCATGGCGCTTACGGAAAGCCTGAAACGCCAGACGTAGACGGCCACCGAATCTTCTTCAATGTCGCTCATTCGAACGGTACGATCGTGATTGCGCTCAGCCGCAATGGAGCGGTAGGAGTGGATATCGAGGCCATCGATGAGCGAATGAACGTCATGGAAGTTGCATGGCACTCCTTTACTCCGGGCGAATGCAACAGACTGGCGGCACTGATCAGCCCCGATCAACGCCAGCGTGCTTTTTTCCGATGCTGGACCCGGAAGGAAGCGGTGGCCAAGGCTGACGGCAGGGGCCTCTCTTTGCCGCTGTCCTCGTTTGAGGTGCCGATCGGTCCGGCGCAATCAGCTCCGGTTCAACTCTCTCGGCCGGACGGCGGAAGCGTCAAACTTTATTACGTCAGCGATCTCGACCTGGAGGCACCTATTGCAGGATCCTTTGCTCTCGAATCATCCGCATGCAAGGTGCGCTTGTTGAACATGCCTCTTTGATCCTTCGCCAGCTAACCTTGCCTTAGGGGCAGGACGTCTGATGGTTACTTTTGCGCACATTTATAGATTCATTTTAACATCCTTCGCATACTATGGAACAAGGCGCAAGCCTCGAAAATGGAGTCTGGGTCATGGGTTTAGGAACGACAGAGTTTCAGGTACGGCCGGTTATTCTTACTGCGGGTCTTCTGTTCACTGCACTATTCAGCTCCGCACAGCAGACCTCCCCGACAGTCGAGTTGAAACAGAATCCGATGGCTGTCCTCAAGAACTTCGAGCCTGCTGCTGATCAGGAGTACGAACTCGGTCGTGGGGATGAGATCTCGGTCGAGGTCATTGGCAGACCCGAGCTCTCCAGCAAACATGTGATTGGCCCGGATGGCAGAATCACGATGCCGGTCGCCGGCTCTGTCAAGCTTGCAGATGCAACCCGTGAGCAAGCGGCCAAAGCGATCGAGACCGCACTCAGCACGTTTTACCAGAACATCACCGTTTCGGTTGGTGTCGACCACTACACGTCGAATCACATCCTGCTTTTGGGCGCGGTGGAGCACCCCGGTATTATCGCCTTTGACAAGACGCCGACGTTGCTGGAGGTTATCTCACGCGGCGGCTTGCCGCTTCAGCCCACTCCGGGCACGGCTGGAACTTCAGGTCCCCCTGCGATCTCAGGAGCCTCCCTGCGACCCCTCGTCGTGCCGGAGACATGCATGATCTACCGCGGAAACCAGACGATGGTGACGGTGCAGCTTCGTAGCTTGCTCAAGGAAGGAAATCCGCTCGCCGATATGCGGTTGAAGCGGGACGACGTCGTCTTTGTGCCAGGCGATGAGCAGTACGTCTCCGTGCTCGGGCAAGTGCCACATCCCGGGACCCTGCGCCTCGACGGCTCTTCAACGCTTCCGCAGTTGCTTGCAGAGGCGGGCGGACCTTCCGATAAAGCGGGACACAATCCAAACATCCAGATTATCCATCGGGGCACCATGGAAGTACCTGGGAAGACGCGGGTCATCTCCTATAAGACCGTTCTCGATCCAAAGCCACTCGACCTGACACTCCAGACGGGCGATATCATCTACGTGCCGGAAAATGGGTTTAACAACACCGCAGATGTTCTCCAAAAGATCTCGCCGCTCATCAATCTTGTTACAGTTGGCGCTCTTATACGCTAGAGCGAGCAGTCGGCCTGCAGTTCGCATTGGGCGATGACCGTGATGGAGCAACAGTGTTTGAGAATATCCGCGAGGACTGGAGCACACACGACAGGCAGTGGACTCGTCACGGATTCTGGGTGTTGGCGATCTATCGATTCGGATCCTGGCGCTATGGCGTTCGCTGGCGCCCGGCTCGCCTCCCGTTGTCGTTTTTGTACAAGGTCTTGAAGTTTGTCTCTGAAATGCTGCTTGGTACTGAACTTCCGTGTGAAGCCGTAGTAGGTCGCCGGTTCGTCATCGAGCACATCGGTGGAATCGTTGTCAGTGGCGATGCTGTCTTCGGTGACGATTGCGTCATCCGCAACGGTGTTACTGTAGGGCTTCGCAATCGAGGTCTTCGCGGCTCTCCGCATCTAGGCAACCGGGTCGACATCGGTGCGGGTGCGAAGCTGCTCGGGCCGATTTACATTGGAGACGACACCGCGATTGGAGCCAATGCCGTGGTGCTGTGCGACGTTCCCGCAAATTCGATTGCCGTGGGGATACCCGCCCGCGTTCTGCCCCGCAAGGCCAAGGTACTGTTCAATGATGAGGTGATCCAGCAGCAATGACGACCGACCTGGATAGCACGCAGTCTATCGATTTGATCTCCGTCGTGATCATTGGGAGAAATGAAGGGATGCGCCTGCGCCTTTGTCTCGAGTCCGTCCTTGCGATGAGACAGGACCGGTTCAAGCTGGAGATCATCTATGTCGATTCCGGCTCAAATGACGGTAGCGTTGCCCTTGCGAAGAGCATGGGCGTGCATACACTTTCGCTCCAACCCGAGCGGCCCTCCGCTGCCCTGGGACGTAACGCCGGCTGGCGCGCGGCGCACGGGTCGATGGTTCTCTTCCTTGATGGTGATACCGTGCTGCATCCCGACTTTGTCGCGGCCTCGATACCGAAGTTCTCCGATCCAGCCGTTGCCGCGATATGGGGTCACCGGCGCGAACTGCATCCAGAGAAGTCGATCTATAACCGCACGCTCGATCTCGACTGGATCTATCTTGCCGGGCCAACTGCGTTCTGCGGAGGCGATGCATTGTTCCGGCGGAGTGTCCTGATGGAAACCGACGGCTTCGACGACACGCTGATCGCCGGAGAAGAGCCGGAACTTTGCCGTCGCATCAGGGCGCTTGATCTCACCATTCTGCATGTAGATCATCCGATGACCGGGCACGATCTGGCAATCACTCGATGGCAACAATACTGGAGGCGTTCTACCCGCGCAGGTCACGCCTTCGCTGAGGTGTCGGATCGCTTCCGCAAAACGGAACAGCCTTTCTGGAGCGCGGAGTCGAAGCGCAACCTGAACCGCGCTCCGGTGCTTCTCGCCCTTCCGCTCGTTGGCTTGGCCGCATCCTTCTACTTCAGGAGTATCGTCCCGATAGCTGCCGTCGCCACCTTTTTTGTCGCGATCGCAACTCGGTCTGCCTGGAAAGCTCGCTGGAAGTCACACGATGCTGTTGCTCTCATGCTCTATGGCATTCATTCGCATTTGCAGCAGATTCCAATCTTTGTTGGTCAGTTGCAATATAAATGGAATCGGCGAACGGGGAAACGGTCGCTCCTGGTCGAATACAAGCAGCCCAGATAGCAGCACCAGCGATCGCTATGGCAAGAGGAATAAAGAGACAGCTCGCTGTTGAGGATCACTCAAAGAAAGAACGGCTTTAGAAAAGCATTCTCCTGGTGCTATGCGTCGGGAGGGTACGCGCGTGGCGTCTTTCTCGGCCTACCGGTAAAGATACTCTAGCGAGTCAGAGTAGCTTTCATCAACGGATTGCCGACCTGCTCGGAACTGATGCCAGGTCCTTGAAGTCCACGGACTCGTCCCGCTTAGGAGCGCGGAAGCGATGGTAGATGCGCGCCGTCCATTGTCGGTCTGGCCATGATTCGCGGAGCAGCTCGTGCGCCAGCTCGGGCTCTTCCCACGGTACATCGTGGTGCCCCGTAAGCAAATACGGGTTTTCGGGGTTCCAGGCCGATGCTTGCGGATAGAACGCGATCGTGTCTCCCTGGATAGAATCTGGCGACGGCGACGGCGCCGCGCCGCTCAACTGCGTGTAGAGCGCTTCAGCCAGATCTCCCTGCCCCTCCAGCTGAAGATGTCCAAGTTGCGTACACCGCGGATTCATCTCGATCAGGTACGCTCCGCCCGTAGCTTCTTCCAGGATGAAGTCCAAACCATGGAATCCAGAGAGCTCGAAACGCTGAGCGATCACCGTCGCAGCGTCCTTGATCTCGTCGTTCTGGATGACACGAACAACCGTTGCCGCCCCCGTCATACCCTGAGCACACAGAACCTCGACCGTTACGATGGACAGGAGCGTCCCCTGATGGGCAAGAAACATCGTGTTGGCTGGCCGGCCAGCGATGAATTCCTGGATACATACGGCTGGTTTCACCTTCTTGCGCCATGCCCAGAGCGCGAGCGGGTCACGGTTCACCAAAGATCGCTTGATCGCGAGACTCATTCCCGAGGGTCGCTTCATGTTGCGAAATGCTTCAAGGCCCTGCTCTTTTGACTGGGCAATCGCGACGCCCGTTCCCCCCCAGGTTCCATCGAGTTTCAAGACCGCTGAAGTCGACGGCTGCGTCCACCAGGCCGCCAGCTGCTGTTCGGAATCAAGAATCTGGGTTTGAGGGACCCGTACCCCTAATTCTGCAGCTGCTGCAAGAAAGTGGCCTCTACTTCGAATCGTGGCATACGCCCCCGCTGATCCTAGAGATCGCACGATCAGCGCTCTTAGATCATTCTTTAGTTCATAGAGATCATGGAGTTGCCAGACGGCGCCGTCATCACACGGCACGATCATGTCTGGACGGGCATCGCGGATCGCGTCTTCCAACGCAGCGAGCGAATCAATCCGCCGGTAGTCGTAAATCTTGTTCGTGCCGCGAACGTAATGCAGAGGGTGGCCAGGAGGGCAGATCGCTTTGACGACGCACCCGGCCCGTACAAGCGCAACCGCGAGACGCGCAGACAGGGGCCACCACACCGTTGCCGCCAGAAGGACAACAGGTTGAGAATGCGCCGTCGAACGATCTCCTTTGCGTCGTGCATCGAGATGTAGATATTGAGAAAGAGTCATCGTACAAACTTCTCTACAATTGTAAAGCGTCGAAGTGGCGGGGAACGTTTTCACATGATCAAGGCAGTAACCTCAAATGGGAATTTACCGCTCGAAAGTACGGTATTCTACGTCATGGGAGGATACCGCTGTGAGCATGCAGACTAGCGAAGTCGCCATCATCGGTGCTGGGCCTTATGGATTATCCATTGCAGCGCATTTGCGGAAGCAGAACATCGCCTTTCGAATCTTCGGGACGCCTATGGCGAGCTGGCGCTTTCACATGGCAAAGGGCACCTTCCTCAAGTCCGATGGTTTCGCCTCCAACTTGTACGACCCGGACGCAACGTTTACCTTGGCCAGCTACTGCCGGGAGCACGACCTTCCGTACGCAGATGTTGGCAATCCTGTTCCCATCGAGACGTTCGTTGCGTACGGCTTGCAGTTTCAGCGGCGCTTTGTGCCTGAGTTGGAAGAGACGGACATCCTCTCCGTGCATCAAGTTCCGGAGGGCTTCGAGCTTCTAACGAAGAGCGGCGAAACAGTACGTGTAAAACGCGTTGTCGTCGCAGCGGGAATCACGCACTTCAGCTATGTGCCCCCCTTGTTTGCCCACTTGCCCGAAAATTATTTGACCCACAGTTCGCAACATAAGGATGTCAGTTCTTTCCGGAACCGCTCGGTTGCGGTGCTTGGAGCGGGAGCGTCGGCCATCGACCTGGCCGGCCTGCTTCATGAAGCAGGTGCGGATGTGCAGCTTATAGCTCGCCGCGACGCCGTTGCGTTTCACAATCCGCCGGTCGAGCCGCGCGCTCTTCGGGAGAAGATCCTCAATCCGCGGTCTGGTCTCGGTCTGGGGTGGCGTTCGCGACTGTGTACAGATGCTCCACTGGTCTTTCACGCGCTTCCACTCAAGCTTCGAATGCGCGCGGTACAACGTCATCTTGGCCCTGCGCCGGGCTGGTTCGCGAGGGCCAAAGTGGTTGATAGGGTGGCTATGCATCTTGGAACCAGAATGCAGGAAGCAACAGCACGCGAGGGCGGTGTCCAGCTGAAATTCAAGGATAGTGACGCGAGTGAAAAGGAACTTAGTGTTGATCATGTGATCGCCGCTACCGGTTACAAGGTCAAGCTCAGTCGAATTCACTTTTTGGATGAGAGCCTGCGGCAGCAGTTGAGAGGCGTGGAAGATACGCCTGTTCTCAGCAGGAACTTCGAGTCCACAGTGCCTGGACTGTACATGGTTGGGCTTGCCTCGTCCAACAGTTTCGGTCCGCTCACTCGTTTCGCGTATGGAGCGAAGTTCACGGCAAAGAGACTCTCAAAGCACCTTACCGACATCTCCTAAACGTTGGTGAGACACTCATCACAGCCATGTCACACGAGCAACTCTGTCGCTACCCTGTAGCTCCGGCTAAGCGCATTGAGACGCGACCACCGTCTGAGCGTTCCAGGCAGCGATGGTATATCTCCCTACGGGGGGCCGAGTGACGCAAACCGGGCAACTGTTTCTATGTTCTACAAACTTTTGTTGTGCGGTCTTCGCATTGCACACGCCCATATCTTCATCTTCAAGCGATCTTCCCGTGTGAATAGCCGGCCGTCCTGCAGCCTCGTAGGCGCTATTCGATCCCAGCCGATATTCTCTTGCGCTGTCACGTTCTTCCAATAAAAGATAGCCTTCTTGACAAGGCAGCCTGTGCACCGGCTGACATCGTGAACACAGTTCGGTATGAACGTAACAGTCGTGGAACGCATTCATCACACTCCGATCGGAATGAGGGCGGGGAAAGACCGTGCCTACCTCTTTTACTTGTGTTTGCCAGTGGTCGAGATTCTGAGGGAGGGGCCGTTCACTCTTCGCGCGGAGTCGCTCAACGGAGTGGCTGTACTTCCGTCGAAGCGCATGACCTTCCTTGCAGCCCCAGAAATAGGATCTGATGAAACGGTCGCAGTCTTCCGAAACTGTGCGATTCAGCGGATCGGTATCTGTGTTGAAGATCATGATCAATCGATTCTGTACTTCATTGGTCGAACTTGAGCGACATCGAAAAGTGCTGATTTGTAGTGCCAAAAATTCGGAACTCGAGCATTACGCCCGTCTCTGACGTCGCAATTGGGTCTAGCTTTCCATGGGGCACTTACGGTGTCCAGCACGAATCGTCGTGCCTTACCAGAGTTACCTGACACATCGATCTAAAGTTTGGAGGAGTAGGTCCTTGGGTCACAAACGATATACTGTCCTTGTGAGTAAAACTTTCTACATCGAGACCTTTGGCTGTCAGATGAACGCGCATGATTCCGAGAAGGTGATCGGCACCTTGGAGCATGAAGGCTACGCGCGCGTCGAGGACGAAACCGATGCGGGCTTGATCCTGTACAACACCTGCTCCATCCGGGATAAGGCCGAACAGAAGGTCTTTCATCGGTTGAATGAGTACAAGAAGATGAAGGGTGAAGGGAAGAAGTTTGCTGTGATCGGCTGCGTCGCTCAGCAAGAGGGAGAAAAGATCTTCGAGCGAGCGCCCTATGTCTCGATCGTCTCCGGCTCCGCCTCCTATCGCAATCTCCCTGTGATGCTGGCCCGTCTTGAACGCGGCGAAGAACGGATCACCGGACTCGACGACCGGCAGACCGATCAGACGTTTGAAACGGAGTTCGTTGCGCGGACCAATCCGCATCGCGGCTACATAACAATCATCGAGGGCTGCGATAAGTTCTGCGCGTATTGTGTTGTTCCGTATACTCGCGGCAAGGAGCGGAGCCGTGCTGCTGCCTCCGTGGTTGAGGAGGCCCGGCGCATCGCAAACGCTGGTTTTACGGAGATTCAACTTCTCGGTCAGAACGTCAACTCGTACGAAGACCCGTCACGCACGATGACCTTTGCCGAACTGCTCGCAGCAGTGGGGACTGTTCCCGGCGTTCGCCGCGTTCGCTTCACGACGTCACATCCCCGTGACTTCACGAAAGATATCGTCGATGTGATCGACGCGGTTCCATCACTCTGCGATCACGTCCATCTTCCTGTACAGAGTGGCTCGACCTCCATCCTCAAGGCGATGCATCGCGAGTACAGCCGTGAGTGGTATCTCGAACGCATTTCGTGGATCAAAGCTGCGAAGCGGGACATTAGTATCACGTCCGACATTATTGTTGGTTTTCCCGGCGAGACTGAACAGGATCTCGAAGAGACAGCCACGCTTCTCGAATTGGTCGGCTATGACGCGATCTTCGCCTTCAAGTATTCGCCTCGTCCGAATACACCAGCCATTACGATGGATAATTCCATCTCGGACGATTCGAAGTCAGCACGATTGCAGATTCTGCTCGATCGGCAGCGTGAGATCCAGCGCGTCAGCTACCAGAGGCATCTCGGCGAAACCATGGAGTTGATGGTTGAGAGCCACAACAAGTCCCGCAACCAGGTCGTAGGCCGCAGCTCGCAGAACAAGACTGTCAACTTCACCACGAACCAGCTCATCCTTCCCGCGCTGGGCAGTTACCAGCAGGTGCGCATCACGGCAACTTTCCCAAACAGCCTTCTCGGCGTCGCGGTCGAGGCTCACTAAATGAAACCGCACATAGAGCCTGTTGCAGATATACCCGTCGAGGTCGAGGTGCAGATTCGCGGCCTCATGATGGATCCGGTGACGAACATGCCAATCGTCATTCTCAAGGACGTCGCCAGCGATCTCATCCTTCCCATCTGGGTGGGGATCTTTGAAGCGAATGCGATTGCGCTCGAACTTGAGAAGACTTCGACGCCGCGGCCCATGACGCACGATTTGCTCAAGAATCTCGCGCATGGTCTCAATGCACGTGTACGCAAAATTGTTGTCTCGGAGCTGCGCGAGGACACATTCTACGCGCTGATCTGGATGGAGCAGGGAAGCGAGACAGTCGCACTCGATGCCCGTCCCTCCGACGCGATTGCCCTGGCCCTCAGGTGGGACTGCCCCATCTATGTCCATCGCGATGTTTTGAATCATGCCAGGCAGTCTGCCGATAGCCCACAAAATGTGGGTACCGAGGAGTTGCGCCGCTGGCTTGAGAACCTGAACGACGACGATATGGGCCGTTATAAGATGTAGTGCCTTGATGCTGGTGAAGGTCTGGGTTTGTGTGTCGTTAATATTTGACTGTATGCGGTAAACCAGTGATTTCATGCAGCATCTGGTCCCACACCTCCCCGTACTGATCCCATCCACCCAATTTCCTGACGCGACGCAGAGAAGCCTCACTCAGTTGCGCTTGCAGCGCCGGATCGTCCGCGACTTGTTGCAGTCTCGACGCTAAGGCATCAACGTCGCGATCCGCAACGATAAATCCCTCAACTCCATCACTGAAGAGGTCCTCCGCACCTGTAGCGGTGGTGGCCAGCACAGGGCAGCCGCACGCCATTGCCTGACCCTGCACCAGCGCTAACCCTTCTTCCACGCTCGGCAGCACGAGCAGATGGCTGCTACTCATTTTCTTAGCAAGCTCCACCTGCGGGATCGCTCCAGTAAAGGTTACATTCTCTTTGGGAAGCCTGGGGAGCAGATCGCGCAGGTCTTCTTGAACGCTGCCGATCACAGTAAGGTGCTTCTTCGGGTGCTTCAGATGCGAGAACGCCTCCAGCAGATAGGGGATACCCTTCCGAAGGCTCACCTGACCCGCAAATAGAACCTCGAATGTATCGGCAGGAGGCTCTTGGGTGCGGGTGAACTGGTCGAGCCGCACGCCATAGGGGATGACGTGGATCTTCGTGGCCGGAATGCCCATCGTAACGAAGGACCGTTTCGCGACTGTCGATGGGACGGTGATCGCGTCAGCCTGCTGATAGATTGCCTCCTCGCGCGCCACGATGTGTGGCTTGTTTAACGGCGGTGATGCACCCCATCGGCGATATTCCTCCGCAACGAGCTCATCCTGAAAGCGCTGATGGGTCGATCCACGATCACAGATGAATCTGCCGCCATCCGCCTGGACCTTTCGGCCCGTCAGCAGACCGGCACCCGAGATCGCGATAAAGGCATCACACTGCTCGATCACGGATCGCGTCCAGCGATCAAAGGCGCGCGCATTCCAAGAGTTCATCCTGGAGGAGAGTGCGGCTGGATAGAAGCGTGATTGCCCGAGCAGATAGTCGGCGGTGTGAATAAATGGAAAGCAGCTGACCAGCGAATGCGGCAGGCCTTCCCGCTTGAGACGTGCCCACGGCCACGTCGAGTAGATCTTCTGCAGATGATCCCGCCGGTGCAACTGGTGCGCCAACTCGAAGTGGTGAAACACTCCAAAGACGGCTTGAGTGACTTTCATGAGAGGTTGCTTTCAGGGCAATCCTATCAGAGAACGAGGACCTGCCAGTCGGTACAATCGAAATGACAGACGCAGTGAAAGAGAGAGATGATGCTGGCTCAAGTCCTGCTTGCTGCTGAAAGAGCACTTCGTGGGAATGCAAAGGTGAGTGGCCCCGAGCAAGTCAAGCAGGCGTTGATTCTCGAGTATCGGCTTCCCCTCGGATGCTGTGTTCACATGACTCCCGTCTTCGAAGCCTTGAAGCTCTGCCGCCCTGATGTCAGGATCACCGTTGCGACGCGTGGACTGGGCTCTCAGGTACTCCGCCACTCTCCAATGATCGACGATCTAATTGTTACCCCGGACCCCCTGACCGACCTGGGTTCGACGGTGAGTGCGTTGCGGCGCCAGCTTCGATCTCCAGGCACTCAGCCCAACTGCGTTCTGACCGGCGCCTCGGATCAGCGCTCCAGAATCGCGCTCCTCGGTATGCTTGCATCGAGCGGCTGGCGCGGTGGCTATACACAGATGGCGCGTCTCTACCAACGGCCCCTGCAGTATGATGCTGGGCTTAGCTTGATCGACAATAATCTTCGAGTTGCAAAGCTTGTCGGATGCGATCGCACTGTTAGCAGACCTCGCGTCTTCTTTTCAAGCGACGATGCTGCGGTAGCTGGGGAGCTTTTGCGGGAGGCGAATCCCGAGGGGAAGCCGTTGCTTGTCATGGTGACCCAGAACAGCGGTGGACAAAACACCGGATGGCACACAGAGCGCTTCGTCGAGGTACTGCATGCGGCACAGGCTCGCGGTTGCGCGGTGGTCTATGTCGGAACTCCCAGCGACGAAGTAGCGATCCAGAACATTCTGCAAGCCACTGATGGTATCGGACGATCGATCGCCGGCAAGACAACCGTAACGCAGCTCGCGGCCGTCCTGGCTACCTCCGATCTGACCGTCACGCTCGACACGGGAACGATGCACGTTGGCCGAGCTATCGGCATTCCTATGGTCGTGCTTGGTCCCTCCTGGCAGAAGCCGCTGGAGTGGCTTCCGCTCGGCGTGGAAAATGTCAGGATACTCCGCGGCCCGGATCGCGAAGATGTTCCACCAGGATATCGACTGGACGAGATCTCCGCCGCGAGCGTCATTGCCGCAATGGACGAGTTGCTGGCGAAATATCCACCATCATCCACGTCCCGAAGCGAGCGTATCGCAGACTCTCTCTCGCACGTGGATCACATCGCGAGGGCCGCCTCCGTCACCGCACGCTAAGCGTCTCAAGGTGCGTAAAGAACTCCGGAAACGAGATTGCCGCGGCTTCCGCTCCGTCAATCTCACTCTGGCTTGAAGCTCGCAGCGCCGCAATCGAGAAAGCCATTGCGATGCGGTGATCCGTTCCTGAATCAATCGATGCTCCGTGCAGTTGCTGGTTGCCGGGGATATCGAGACCGTCTTCATGCTCCGTCAGCTCTGCGCCCATCGCGCGCAGGTTCTTCGCGACGAGCGCGATGCGATCGGACTCCTTCACCCGCAGTTCTTTGGCGTCGCGAATCCGAATGCCTTCGCTGGTATAGGGCGCAATTGCCGCCAGCACGGGCAACTCATCGATGAGCTGTGCGGCGAGAGCGCCGCTGATCTCGAGCCCCTTGAGCGCTCCCGGCGCGCGGTTCACCTGGATCGTGCCGATCAGCTCACCATGATGCTCTTCTACATTCAGAACCTTGATTCTTCCGCCAAGCGCAACGATGACGTCAAGCAGAGCCGAGCGTGTGGGATTCATTCCGATCGAATCGAGCACCAGGTTCGAATCTGGAAAGAGCAGCGCCGCACACAGGAAGAATGCCGCTGAAGAGAGATCGCCCGGCACCGTAGCATCGACTGCTGAGAGTTGCTGCCTGCCGCGGATCACCAGCCTGTCTTCGGCACGCGTCCATGTCGCTCCGAATGCGCGCAAGGCCTGTTCGGTGTGATCGCGCGTCCGAATCGCCTCCAGCAACGAGGTCGTCCCGGCAGCCTGCAATCCTGCGAACAGAACCGCTGTCTTCACCTGGGCGGAAGGAATCGGCGTCTCGAAATCGATCGCGCGTAACGGGCCACCATGGATTATCATCGGCGCATGACCCTCTACCAGCTCAATGTGCGCGCCCATCTCGGAGAGCGGCCTCCGAACGCGTTCCATCGGCCGCAGGCTGAGCGAAGCATCGCCGACCAGGGTGTACGTGTGAGGATGCGAGGCGATCAACCCCGCGAGCATCCGCATGGTCGACCCCGAATTGCCGCAATCGAGCGGAACGGTGGGCGCTGAAAAGCTTCCCGACACACCCGTCACAGCGATGTACGCCGGATCGCTCCTGTCTACGATTGCGCCGAGCGCTTCCATGCATGCGAGAGACGAGTGCGGATCGGCGCCCGTAGAAAAATTGGACAGGCGCGTGGTGCCTTGAGCAAGCCCAGCCAACATCGCATAGCGATGAGAGATGGATTTGTCACCGGGAAGTGTTATAGAACCCTGGAAGGAGCGCGCGGGAAGGACGATTTGCGGTACATTTGCCGACGTTGACATTGCCTTATCGTAAATCGCGTGCCCATCTTCAGGTGAAGATACCGCGCTTGAGGGGCTTTTCAACAGATAGTCCCCTGCAGGATGTCATGCGAGAGCTCTCAGGCGTTCACTGCGGCTGCGTAGACGTTGTGGGCTGGCTCGTGGTCGACTTGGAAGCCGGAGCAACGGCTGGTTTCTTAAGGTGAAAAAAGAGCATTGCCAGGACGATGACAAGCACCATGAATCCAAGAACACTGAATACTATTTTGTTGAAGTGATTACGAATCGGTCGATCTGCAATATTTTCATTCGAGCTGATCATGAGTTCTCCTGGAAGTAAGAAGTAGTTACCTCGCGCGCTACTATATTTTCACCTGTTCGCTTCTTCACGCTTTCGGATGCCGGATGGCGTCGCTTCGACTGCGGGAACGAACCGGAGAGCGATCGATGTTGCGTGTGCGTAACATTCTTTGGCAATAAAGCGGGTGTGCTTCACATGAACTAGGCGAGACACTGTCGCTGATGGTAAGACCTTGACCGGCAGACGTGTACAGGCGACTCTTCTTTGAGGGACTTTGGCCTTTACAGAACTCTCAGGACAACGACGGTCTCGTCGTCGAAGTGCTCTGTCCCACCCTGGAACAAAGCCACTGCATCGAGAATCGCATCGACGGCCTCTTCGGCGCTGTCCTTCGCCGTCGGATGATGTGCGAGCAATGTACATAAGCGGTCGGAGCCGAACATCTCTGCCTTGGAATCATTCGCGTCCACGATTCCATCCGAAAAGAAAATCACCAGATCCCCCGGTTGTGTGGGGACGCTGATCTCTTCATACACGACATGAGGAAACAGTCCAAGTGGAAATCCTTCGATGTAGATCGTTCGAACATTGATCGCGTTCGTCAGGCTGGTAGTGTCCGCGGTGACGAACAAGGGCTGCACCGATCCAGCATTGGCAATCTTGAGCGTTCGCGTGCTGTCGTCCCAGAGTGCAATCAACATGGTTACATATTGTGAGGCAAGCTTGCGCTCTTGCAGCTGGTCATTAAGAGCGGCAAGCAGTGCCGCGGGCGACAGATGCTGGGGTGCCAGCGAACGCAGGATTCCCGATACCAGCGCCGCATAGAGAGCCGCAGGCGCGGCTTTGCCAGATACATCACCCACCGCCAGCGCGATCCTCCCGGGCCCATAGTCGAGGAAGTCATAGACATCCCCTCCGATCGACCGTGCCGGCAGGAAACGGGCCGCAATCTCCGCTCGCGCCAGCCGCGGGGGGACTGCCGGCAGCAGGCGCAGCTGGACCTGTCGAGCCATGTCCAGGTCGCGCTCCATGCGCTGCTCTTCTTCATGGATGCGTTGATAAAGCCGCGCATTCGCGATCGAGATCGCCACTTGCGCCGCCAGCGTGCTGAGTGTTCGCTGATGATCCTCGTTGTAGTAATTCACGCGCGTGTGTTCGAGATCGAGTACACCGATCACCTTGCCTTTGTAGATCAGCGGCACCGCCAGCTCCGACCGCGTCTCCGGATTCTCCGCCACATAGCGCGGATCCTTACGGACGTCCGGCGCAAGGACCGGAAGACGCTGCTCGGCCGCCGTCCCGATCAGGCCCTCTCCCAGCTCCACAGTGCGAATGCGTGCGATACGCTCTCCATAGCGCGACGAAAAACGATGTTCGAACTGACTGGATCGCTCGTTCCAAAGCAGGATCGTGAACATCTGGAAGTCAATGACACGCTTCAGCAGTTGCCCGATTCGTTCGAGCAGGTCGTCGAGATCAAGAATGCTCGTGATCTCTCGCGATATCTCGTTCAGCACACTCAGGGTCTCTGCCTGCCGCGACACCCGTGTGTAGAGGCGCGCATTTTCGATTGCCGTCGACATGCGCGACGCTGTCAGTTCGAGTAGCCTGCGATGCTCCGTCGTGAAGTAGCCAAGCTGCTCGGACTGCAGGTCCAGCACACCGATCACCTTGCTCTTCACGATCAGTGGGACCGTCAGCTCCGACCGGACGTTCGGGTTGGCGTCGATATACTGCGGGAAGGTAGACACATCCTCGATCAGCAGCGACCGCCGCTGCAGCGCCGCCTGACCAACGACACCATGTCCGACCTTGATGCGCATGCGCTCGATCTCCGGCGTGTGTCCGCTCTGAAACCGCATGCGCAACTCGTTGGTTCGATCGTTCAACAACAGGATCGCGAAGATTCGGTAGTCGATCACGGCGCGCACCAAGTCGGCGACGCGGTGCATCAGCGTGTTTACATCGAGCGTCGTGTTGAGTGCATCGGCCAGACGGTGAAGGAACTCGACCTGCAGCGGCTCAACTCGAATGTTAGGGTCGGTCGTCAGGTTGAGAGAGTTTTCGCTTCCCGGAGCTGGCGCGTCCCCGGGCGTGGGCGGACGGTAGTCGCCTTCGAACTGATGTTCGGTTCCGGAGGGATCTCGACCGGGTGTACCGGCTCGCCGCGGCTGGTCGCTCATGGGCATTCGAAATTGCGATGATACTCCCGTATTGCCTGTGTGATGGCCCGGTCCTTTGCGCTCTCGGACCGCAGAACTGTTCCAATCATGAGCCCGATTCTGCCGCGGGGCTTGCACTATGTCCCCGCAATTCAGCAAGAATTTTGACGCTTGCACTCGCACCGATGCGACTGGCCCCGGCATGGAGCATCGCCGAAGCGTCAGCCAGCGACCGGATCCCGCCTGAGGCCTTGACACCCGCCCGGCTTCCTGCCACACCACGCAGCAGCGCAATGTCATCGGTCGTCGCCCCGCCACTCGAGAAGCCGGTGCTGGTCTTCAGAAAATCAACGCCAGCTGACAGCGCCAGTTCCGCCGCGCGTAGCTTTTCTTCAAAGGTCAGCAGGCACATCTCGAGGATGACTTTAACGATCGCTCCGCTCCCGTGCGCCAGATCGACCACCCCGCGAATATCCTGCCGCACCGCGTCGTAATCCTCCGGCCTTCCGGACTTGAGCAGACCGATGTTCAGCACCATATCGACATCGTGCGCGCCCAGCTTCAAGACGCGAACGGTCTCATCGCGCTTCGAACTCGACAAGGACGCCCCTAGGGGGAAACCGATGACCACGCCCACCGGCACACCTGTTCCGGCAAGCGCCTGCACGGCGGTCGATACCCACGTCGGATTCACCATGGCGCAGGCAAACCGGTTTTCGACCGCCTCCTGACAGAGATGAATCACCTGCGACCGGGTAGCGTCCGGCCGCAAGAGTGTGTGATCGAGAACTGCCGCGAGATTCTCGGGTGTTCGAAGCGCGTGTGCCGCAAAGCTGGAGGCGTCGTACGCGGGATGTTGGACGGGTATGTTGTCGATTACTGAAGCTGTGCTCGGATGTGTACTCAAAATGCTCCTTCAACGAAAACAGGCGCTCTGGCCGTCGTGATCGTGCCGACTCCTGAGGCTAGCTGGCTCGACGTTGGATTGGCAAGAGCAGCGGGACCGGCAATGAGAACCTAGACTTGGGAGCTGGAGAACCTAGATTTGGGAGCAGCCAAGCGGGCTGAGAATCAGGTTCGTGATGTTGCTGACAATCTCCTCGTAGTGATAGCGCGGCGAAGACGAAAGCTTCTTCCACTCCGGATCGGAGGAGAAAGCGGCCCAGCGCGCAGTCATTGCGGTGAGATCGGGAAAGCTGAGCATGTATGTCAACTTCGGCATACGCGGCCCGATCAGGGTATCGCCGTAGAACACCTGCTCGAATCCCGCTTTCTGGAAGATTTCGAACTCCCCCTTGTGGAACATCTCGACCTTGCGTACATGGTCGCGATTGCTTGGACTCTCGTAGCTCCGGAGCTGGAAGAGGCGTTTGCCATGGGACGCGGTGGTTGCCGGCGGGGTCAGTTTTGGCCAGCCTTCAAAGGCGATCAAGAGGGTGCTCTCCATCCGCAGAAACGCCGGTGCCGTTGCCGGAGCGCTCCAGAACGGATCCGCCGCCTTCAAAAAAGCGTCGTCCGTGCTGAGCTGAAGGTCGAGCATAGCAAGCGCTTCAAGCGACTTGCTAGGGATCAAGACGTAAAACACCGGCGTCTCCGGCCCAATATCGAGACGAAATGCTCCGACCGGACTCATGCCCCCGCGATTCAGTGCGGGAATCAATGCAGTCCCCAGATAGCTCTCGCATAAGGCAGTCTGCGGTCCGCTTCTCAGGTGATAGGTGCGAAGCTGATAAAACTCGCGAGCGCTGCCGGCTGCTGTCTGGGACGTCTGGGCCTGCGACTGTCCGGACACGACAAGGGCGGATGCAGCGAGAGAAGAGTTCAGAAACTGGCGTCGGTGCACGAAGATCCTCCGGTCTGAAATTCCGATTTACAAATACAGTCCACACGGTACAGGTGGACCGCCTCAGTGTAGACCGAATGGAACCCTCCTGGCCCGGGCATGCATCGATCGAGTGCAGCAGAACAGCCTACGAGGCTCCTCGACGCCCTAAAACATTCCAAGGACAGCCTAGGACAACCCAGAACAGCGGAAGGATCCTATTTGTTGAACAAAAAGTTTGCTGGACATTACTTTAGAGCGCGCTTTTGTCGCCGGACCCAAAGCCGCATCCAGACATCTAATACTCTGTATGTCGACACATTCGAAGGCACTCCGCCTCTCTGTTCTGGACCAGTCCCCCATCTCTTCCGGCAGCACCTCCGCCGATGCGCTGCAGCACTCAGTCGATCTTGCCTGCCAGGCGGATCTGCTCGGCTACAGGCGCTTCTGGATGTCCGAGCATCATGCGATGGGAACTCTTGCCTGCACAGCTCCCGAGGTCATGCTCGCGCGCATCGGCGCGGAGACGCAGCGGATCCGCATCGGGTCTGGCGGCATCATGCTCCCCCATTACACGCCGCTCAAGGTAGCGGAGTGCTTCCGGACCCTGCACGCCCTGTATCCCGATCGGGTCGACCTCGGCATTGGCCGTGCTCCCGGCGGAGGTCCGGTCGAGACCCTTGCGCTTAGACGAGACCGCACCGCCCCCATGCTGGACGACTTCCCCGACCAGGTCAGCGAACTGCTGGCCCTGCTGAATCACAGCTTTCCTCCGCGCCACCCCTTCGCGCGCATGACAGTGTCGCCGGAGATGCCGGGCGGCCCCGACGTCTGGCTCCTTGGATCGAGCATGTGGAGCGCATCGACGGCGGCAGAGTTCGGTCTGCCCTACGCCTTCGCTCACTTCTTCAGCCCTGTCCACACCAGGAGTGCAATCGAGGCCTACAAGCGCAGCTTCCTGATGAGCGACCAGCGCGATGCGCCGGAAGCGACGGCAGCGGTCGGCGTCATCTGCGCGGAGACACAGGAGGAGGCAGACTTCCTCCACGCCAGCGTCCGCCTGCTGCAAGTGCGCATTCGTCAGGGAGACCGTAGCCCGGTTGCGTCGCCCGAGACCGCGCTCCGCGAATTGCAGATCTCCGGCGATTCGAGTGCTTACATCCAGGAGCAGGGTGAGTGGCCACGCTATTTTGTAGGTCCACCCTCCAGAGTCAAAGCCGAACTACGGCAGATGGCGTCAGCGCTTGGCATTGGCGAGTTGGTGGTTAATACCATCGTATGGGACCATGCAGCCCGCCTCCGCAGTTACCACCTGCTCGCGGATGCCTTCAATCTTGAGAGAGGGTCTCTCGCTGCCGGCGCGCGAAGCTATGCAGCTGAGACAGTACTGCAGTCGTAGCTGACTGCACCACTGGACAGGAGGTGTTCGCCTCTAGAAATCTCTCTTGTTTGTGTACACCAGCGCCGCCATTCACGCCGTCTTCCGAAAGAATGGTACTCGCATGCCTTCTCCAGTTCACAGCAACGGAGAAATGCTTTAATCGTCGCCGGCGTCGTTCGGCATCAGACGGATATCCTCGACGTTGCGGTAACGTTCGGCATAGTCCATTCCGTATCCCACAACGAAGGCATTCGAGATGCTGAAACCGACGTAATCGGCCTCGATCGGAACCAGGCGGCGCTCCGGCTTGTCCAGGCAAGTGGCAATCTTGAGCGAAGCTGGCTTGTGCTGCAGCATCAAGCCTCGCAGGTAGCTAAGCGTCAGCCCCGTATCCAGAATGTCCTCAACCAGAATCACGTGTTTGCCTTCGATCGGGTCGTCGATATCCTTGATCAGCTTGACGGCACCGGAGGAGACACGCGCCCGCCCGTAACTCGACACGGCAACGAAATCGAAGGTGGCGTCGACGGTGATCGCACGCGCAAGGTCGGAGAGGAAGATCGCCGCGCCCTTCAGCACACCAATCAAAACAATTGATTCACTTTCGTAGTCGGTCGAGATCTGCTGGCCGATCGCCTGCACGCGTGCGGCGATCTGCATCTTCGTATACAGAGTGCTCATCGTCGCGGCGGCAGGGAACTGGGGATGGCTCAAAGGCATGAAGCTAAGGTAACGCGAACGGCCACGCGTGCAAAGGCAGCCGAAGCGGGAATCGCTATACTTTAGCTTGCGAGGCGTATGTATCCCTATATCAATTTAGGCCCTGTGCACCTGGGCACCTTTGGGCTGTTGCTGTGGCTGGCTGCGGTTGCGGCCACACTTGTTCTCCATAGAAATTTCGCCCGGCATGGAGTCGATGGCGATGCCCTGAATGTCGTCGCCATGGTGGTGATCGCCGGTGTCCTCGGAGCGAAGAGCTGGCACGAACTCCAGAACCTGGCCGACCTCCGCTACGCCATGCGCGAGATCGCCGCTCCCGGATGGCATCATCCGATGGACGTGCTCGTCGGCTTCCTGCACTGGTTTCAGGCCGGCTTCGCGTGGTTCGGCGGAATGCTGGCCGGTATCGCGATGCTGCTCTATCAAGGACGCGTCGCCAAAACCGGTCACGGGCGAGTTGGCCCCGTCCGTATGCTCGACCTCGCGACGCCGGCGGCGGCCATCGGCTACGGTGTAGGCCGCATCGGCTGCCTCACCAGTGGTGATGGGGACTACGGCATCCCGACCACCCTCCCCTGGGGCGTTCACATGCGGCCGGATGCGCTGGTCCCCACACCAAACCTCGTACAACCCACACCGGTCTACGAGCTGCTGTTCTCGATCGCACTCGCCTGGCTGCTCTGGCGTTTGGGCGGAAGATCCCGGCCCGTTGGCTGGCTCACCGGGCTCTACCTGGTCCTGAGCGGCATGGGGCGGTTTCTTGTGGAGTTCGTCCGGATCAATCCCCGCCTCTACTGGGGCATGAGCAACGCCCAGGTGGCAGCCCTTGGCTCCGTCCTGGTGGGCCTTGGCTTCATGCTTGTCGCCAGGGGCAGAGTCACCGCGCACACAGACGCTATGGTTCCGGTCGATTCGTAGCTGGTCTCACCCGCGGGAGTGAGAGACGTGTCATCCTGTCAGTCGCCTCGGCAGAGCCATTGGCGTCATGGGAGGTGAAGTCGAAAGACCGGCACGTCCTCTAAAATCTTCCGACCGGGACACATGAAGTCGGCTACTCGAAGCTCAAGGAATCATTCCCGGGCCTGGCACCATCTTATAGATCTTTTGCACCATCTCATAAACCCTGGTTGAACTATTCAGCGAATCGCGCACGAGCCAAAATTGCGTCTTGTCTAAAGATGCCAGAAAGGTAAAATCAGACGTGCCGAAATATTCCATTGTCGTCCCTTTCCACAACGAAGAAGACAACGTTACGACCATGTATGACCGCCTGCGAGCAGTCATGGAACAGGTCGACAGCTCCTTTGAGCTGGTCTTTGTCGACGATGGCTCCCGCGACCGGACCTACCGCCTGCTGGAGGAGATAGCCGCTGTAGACAGTCGTGTGCTGGTAATCAAGCTGCGCCGCAACTTCGGTCAGACCTCTGCGCTCGCCGCCGGCTTTGACCACTCCCAGGGTGAGTTCATCCTGGCGATGGACGGCGATCTTCAGCACGATCCCGACGAAATCCCCAACTTTCTCGGCAAGTTGGAAGAGGGCTACGACGTCGTCAGCGGATGGCGCACGGCCCGCGTCGATAACCTCGTCTTACGCCGCATCCCGTCAGGAGCCGCCAACTGGCTCATGGCGAAGCTTTCCGGTGTCGACATCCACGACTTCGGCACTACCTTTAAAGCCTACCGCCGAGAAGTGATCCAGAACATCCCTCTTTACGGCGAGATGCATCGCTTCATCCCCGCGCTGGCCTCCTGGTACGGCGCCAGCATCTGCGAGATCCCCATCACCATCATTGAGCGGGAGCACGGTAAGAGTCACTACGGCATCTCCCGCACCTTCCGCGTCTTCTTCGATCTGCTGACAATTCGTTTTCTGCTGAAGTATATGACGCGTCCCCTACACTTCTTCGGCACCTTCGGCGCACTGGGGATGTTCGGCGGAGGTCTCCTGGCCTCCTGGCTGCTTATCCTGAAACTGACGACCCACGCCGCGATCGCCGACGCCCATGGTCCTCTCTTTGTACTTGCCAGCGTGCTGATCCTCGCTGGAATTCAGATGATGGGTATTGGTCTGCTTGGGGAACTCCAGGTGCGTCACTTTCACACAGCTAACCATCGCGCCCCGTATGCGATCGATCGCATCCTGCGTCTTCGTTCCTCGGAAGAAAGCTTGCTGCAATAGCGACGGACTAGCGAGCCAGCTTTGCCTGGTACACCCGCTCCTGCTCGTCCACAAATTTCTTGTACCCCTCCGGATCGACGAACGCACCCGCATCGCCCGCCTTCATGCGCGCATACTTCGCCTCCATTCCGTAGTAACTGCCATGTGCTCCCAGGAAGATATCGCACGGCAGGGCGCGCAGCACACGGAAGGTGTGCGCGTAATCCGCCGCCATGTTGGGATACTTCGGATCACCCCGCAGCCGGTATGCATCGAGTATCGACGTGCTTCCCACCATGACCACGTTGTAGCTCTTCCCGCCCTCGTTCACCTTCATCGTCCACGTCGTACACCCCTTCGTATGTCCCGGCGTCAGGTGCGCGACCAGAACCGTCCCACCCAGCCGCACCTCGTCTCCGTCGTGCAGCACACGGTCCACCTTCGCGGGCGCAAACGTACTCAGGCCGCCATTCGAGAAGTCCGGCTGGCCGCCACTCTCGACCACGGCCGCATCGCCCTGCATCACCTCATACTTCGCGTGGGTCAACCGCAGAATCTCCGCGCTTCCCGCCGCATGGTCAAAGTGCGCGTGGCTGATCAGCAGGATCTTCACGTCGGGAAAGTGGAATCCCAGCGCCTCGACATTCTGCCGTATCTGTGGGACGGAGCTGCGGAGATTGCTGTTGATCAGGATGTCGCCCGCTGGCGTGACGATCAGGTAGGCAGCAAGGTCCTTGCTGCCTACGTAATACAAGTTCCCGGCGATACGGTACGGTACATGATTCGTCGTCCAGTCGGGATGGGTCTGCGCCGCCACGCTGGAGACAAGAGCTAAAGTCAAAAGGACCATGCGAACGATCATGCGGTAAGCATACCTGCCGGGTTTCCACATCCTGAACGTAGTCCAACGGGTCCCCACACCAACATCAAATGTTGACGTTAGCGGGCGGACAGTCGCATCGTGCGGAAATCGATGGTGAACGGCGCAGTCTGCCGAATCAGGTCATACCCAAGATTACCGGCAGCCCACCCGCTGGGGCCCGTCGTCTTCTGCAGAAGGACGGTAACCGGCGCAAGGGCAACAGTCTTTCCTGCCAGCGTGAAATGCAATCTCTCAATGGCTATAGAGTGTTGTGTCGTGCTTCCTCCCACTCCGGTGAGCGTATGCTCTTTTTTATCGCCGAGGGCGATCGTCTCGGGAAAAGCTGTAGCGAAGGGTGGGTTGAGCGTCGTATGTGTAGCGCCCGTATCCAACGTGAAATTGAGGTTCTTACCCTCGAAGCTCATCTGTGTCACGGGCTGTGATTGGTAAAATGCCAGCGGGCTCGACGATGCGTTCGAGTCTGCCGACCCTGCGATCTCGACTTGCTGTGCCTTGTCAATGTGAATCCTCCTCAACGCCCAGAGCACCTGTATACCGAGCAGAGCCTGCTGTTCGGTGGGGATGTCGTCGAACGGAGGCTGTGTGTGCGGAAGCACAACGAACGAGACGTGTTTTAGTTGAGTTCTACCTATGGTCAGGTCATCAATCTCAGTGATCTTGAACGCTGTCCTCGTTCCGCTGATATCTGCCATCTTTGTGTCGACTGAGTGGACCACAAGGCCTAGCGCCGCTGCCTCCGCATCGCTCATTACAGAGATATTCGCGCCCGTGTCCATAAACCAGAGCGCAGCCTTCTTGTTGGCCAGAACAGGGATATGTGGATTTCCATCCTCGATGTTGCTCTTTGCCAAGATGGAATGCTTGCCCTTACCTGATTGATCAGGATTTGTTGCCAAACCGAGGATCAAAGGGCGATCTTCAAGCACATCTACGGCACCGGGCTTCAGTATGAGCATCGCATCAGCCTGCTTCAACGCCTCCCGGTATTGCCCCACGCGAAAGAAGAACGAGAGAAGAGTTTCGTGCGCCTGGTATGCTTCGGCTCCGTGTGGGTTCGTCTTGATGACTCTACGCAATTTGTGGAGCGCAGACCTTCTACGGTCAAAGCTTGCATCCAGGTTCCCCTGGCATAACAAAGGAACAGCGCTTCTCTCATGAGGAGCGTGCTGAAACCAGTCGTGCGAATCGCATTGATCTGCATCTGCTGCAAAGACGGGCGAAGCTGGCAGAAGAGCAAGACACAAGAGTGTGATCCGTCGTAAACGCATTGGAAAAGAATACGCAGGTTGCCCTGCGCAAACGAACGTTCACGTTTCCTCCTGCTAAATACCAGCATGGTGCTGCAAACAGCTGTTGAGATTGGCGTTCCTTTGCAACAAGTATCCAGAACCAGTTGCGCGCCGAACGGAAGCGGTCGGTCGCTCTTCGATTTCTGCGGTTAGGGAGTACGTTCCAGTAACTAATCAGTTCCTGCTTTGACTTCACCTTCGCCATCCCATACAACTGAGAGGCACATCTTTTCCTGCGATTTGCACCTGTGCCGTCGCGTTCTTCCACCTTGTCCCGCAACGAAATGTCCGGGAAGCTCTGAAACTCCACCACTGCCCCGCAACTGTCAACGCGCACACGCCGCCAGCACTCCCAGTATTGTGTGGGGCGAGCCAGCGATCGTTCCACTGACGGCTCCAATCGTTGGGAAAGGGACGGATCCACAAGGCCGCATACGATCGCGCAAGTCAGGAGACCGGTTCTGCCCGCATCATCAAGCACACTCCGGGAAAGGTGGAGAAGATCCCTCGTGGCAACGTCCTTGCACCGCTCAGCAGCCTTATTCATCTCGGGCGTTATCGCGCCTCTCTCCATTATCTCTATCCTCACACTCTCCGCCCGCGCCGTCATCGTGCGTGGCATGGTAACGGACCCGCTCGGCGCAGGCATTCCTTTGGCCAAGGTTGAGCTCGTACAGGGCAGAAGGGTTGTGGCTTACGCCCTCACCGGAGCAGACGGCTACTACGAGATCCTCAGCGATGCTTCGGGGCGATTCCTTCTGCTCACCTCCGCCCGCACCTTCGCCGTCGGCATAGGGCAGGACTTCTACGGCGGCCGCACCGAGGTCGTCTCCCGCAGGGTCACGCTGGATGTCGCTGCGATCACCGAGCAGGTCACCGTCACCGCTACCGGCAAACCGACGCCGCTGCAGCAGATCAGCTCCGCCGTTACCCTCATCCCCAGCCGCGATCTCGAAACGCGCGTGGGCCTGATCGATGAACTGCGCCAGTCACCCGGCGTCGCCGTCTCCCAGACGGGTCAGTACGGCGGCGTCACCTCGCTCTTCATCCGCGGCGGCAACTCCGACGCCAACAAGGTCCTCATCGATGGAATTTCCGCGGAAGATGTGGGGGGCCTCTTCGACTACGGCACCGTCTCGAGTACCGGCATCAGCAGCACGAGTAGCGAAGACACGGTGATCGAACTTTACCGTGGGCCTGACTCGGTCCTTTACGGCTCCGATGCAGCCGCGGGTGTCGTCAACCTGACGACCACACGCGGCAGCGCGCTGCGTCCCGTCCTCAACTATTCAGGAGACGCCGGCAACTTTCACACCTACCGCAATGAAGGCCAGTTGAGCGGCGCGTATCGCAGGTTGGACTACTACAGCGCTTTCTCCCGCTTTGATACCTCGAACTCCATTCCGCTCGACCGCTTCCATGCCGCAACCTCCGTTGCCAATCTCGGCTATAACCTGCCGCTGAATACGCAGCTTCGCTTCACCCTGCGCAATGCTGACTCGAGCAGTGGCCTCCCGAATGCGCATGAGTTTTACGGTGTCTCCCAGAACGGCAAGCAATCCGATCAGGATCTCTACTCCGGCTTCACGCTCGAAAATCGCCTGACAGGGAACTGGCACAACCTCGTCCGGTACGACATCGCCCGCAAGCGCGAGCAGGCCGCGTACTTCGGGAGTGTCGGCACGCTCGTGACCATCCCAAGCGCCTTCGGGCCATACCAGGCCCACGTCGGCGATCTTGTAACCTTTACCGGAGCAAATGGGTATAACGCCACAGGCCAGGCGCAGTTCTTCAGTACAAACCGCGATCAGGCCTCCAACCGCGACGAGCTCTACTACCAGACCGACTACACCTTTCCCCATCGCATCTCCGTGTTATTCGGCTTCCGTTATGAGAACGAGCGGGGAGTCTTCAACACTACGGGACCGTTTGGCAGAAACCAGCAGATTCAACGCACGAACTTTCAATACACACTTCAGTTCCAGGGGGACATTAAAAACCGTCTCTTCTACTCCGTCGGGGGCGCCATCGAGAAGAACCACCTCTACGGCATCGCCGGAACTCCGCGTCTCGGCCTTGCCTTCTACCCGGTGCGCCCCAGCGAACGCAGGTTCCACGGCACCAAACTCCGCGCGAACGTAGCCACCGGCGTCCAGGAGCCTAACCTCGCCACCGAGTTCACTTCGCTCTACAGAGAGCTGCAGCAGGCCGGCGATCACGCCGACATGACAGCCTTTCGCGTAGCCCCCCTGGGGCCCGAACGCTCCCGCACCTTCGATGTCGGCGTCGATCAGAACATCCTTGGCCAGAAGCTGATCCTGAAGGCGGGCTACTTCCACAACCAGTTCTCGCATCAGTTGGAGTTCGTCGCCTCCGGCGACCTTCAAACCTTCTTTGGCATCGCACCATCAAGTGGCGCCTTTATCTCTGGAGCGGAACTCAACTCCCTCGCCTTTCGCGCCCAAGGCCTCGAAACCGAACTCCAGTACCAACCGTACACTCACTTCTTCCTGCGCGGCGGCTACACCTATCTCGCACCGCTCGTCAGCCAGTCGTTCGCATCCGATGCTACGACCGCGAGGCAGGGTGTGCCCACGACCAACCCGAAGATCCCCGGCGTCGCCATCGGCGGGTCATCCCCTCTGACAGGCGCGCGGCCCTTTCGTCGGCCGCCCCAGACAGGCTTCTTCGCCGTGCAGTACAGCGCTTCAAACTTCAGCGCAGCCTTCAAAGGCGCTTTATCCAGCCGCGCCGACGATTCCACCTTTCTCGGCGGCCTCGATACCACGGTCAACGGGAACACGCTCCTGCTTCCCAATCGGAACCTGGACTACGGCTTCGCCAAACTCGATGCCAGTTTTACCTACCAGGCCACCAGTCACGTCAGCGTCTTCACCCAACTCGATAACCTGCTCAGCCAGCAGCATATCGGGCCGATTGGCTATCCGAGCCTTCCGTTCCTCTTTCGCAGTGGCCTGAAGATCCGACTTGGCGGGGAATGAGGATGTTCCACGTGGAACATCCTCGTCGAACATCGTGTCGTGAAGACTCCGAGAGCCTTCGCGCCGATGACGCGCGTCTAATTCTCTGGACAGATCAAACGATAGACGATCTGGAAAATAGAAAATAGAAGGGCAAACATGAAAAAGCTCCTCCCCATTGCACTGATCTCCCTCGGTCTGCTGGCCCACGCACAGGAAGGACCCTTGCCCACGCAGACTCTGGTCACTGTCGATTCCGGCTCTAAAGACGTGCAAACGCTGACTGCGGCCGACCTGACGATGGACGTCAACAATCGCAAAGCACCGCCGACAAGCCTTACGCAGGTGATGCCAGCGGGGGCGCAGGTAGCGCTCCTGATCGATGATGGCCTGCGCGAGTCGATTGGCCGCGAGATCAGTACACTCAAGACCTTCGTCACAAACCTGCGTCCAGGCACTGAGATCTTCATTGGATACATGTCGAACGGCCGCGTCCAGCAGGCGAGCGCGTTCACCACGGATTATGCAGCGGCGGCCGCGAATATACGCCTGCCGTTCGGGTCGCCAGGTATCAGCGCAAGTCCGTATTTCTGCCTCTCCGAGTTCGTCAAGCATTGGCCGACAGAACGCTCCGACAGCGGTGGAACCGGAGCCAAGGCGCGCTTTGTCCTGATGATCACAAATGGCGTCGACCCGTACAACGGCAGCACCAGTGTCATGAATCAGGACAGCCCATACGTACAAACAGCGCAGCGCGATGCTCAGCGTGCCGGTGTAAGCGTTTCGTCGATCTACTTCTCGGACGCGGGAATACGAGGAGGTCGGGCGAGCTTCAGCGGGCAGAGCTATCTCGCGCAGGTGGCCGAGGCGACGGGAGGCCGCGCCTACTATCAAGGAATCGGAAATCCTGTTTCTCTGGATCCCTATCTCAAACAGTTTGAAAAGGATATAGCTGAAACCTATATTGCTACCTTCAATGTTGCGGGAAAGGACTTAGTTCAGCTTAGTGCAAAGACTCAGGTTCCGCGCCTGAAAGTTCGAACAGCGCGGCAGGTCCTACCCGGTAATCTCGAATCGAGCCCGGCGCAGTAGCTTTCTTATCTTTTCCTGAGCACGCTTGAGATTGCTGCATCTATCAGGCGGCGGGAAGAACACATGCAGGACCTTTGGCTCCGCTCAGGATGACAGTCCTTTGCCGGGTACACAACCGGGATTGCTCGGAAACTAAAAGAGGCCCCGGGTTATTCCGGGGCCTCTCTGCATCTGCGCCACGGCGCGTCAGCCTGGCGGATGCCTAGTACATGCCGTCCATGCCGCCGCCGCCACCATGCTGGTGACCACCGCCCGCTTCCTTCTTCTCGGGGATGTCAGCGATCATGGCTTCGGTAGTGAGCATCAGGCCGGCGATCGAGGCTGCGTTCTGCAGAGCAGTCCGCGTGACCTTGGTGGGGTCGATGACACCGGCAGCAACGAGATCCTCATAGGCGCCTGTTCCGGCGTTGTAGCCGTAGTTGGCTTCCTTTGACTCGTGGATCTTGCCGATGACGACCGCACCCTCTTCGCCAGCGTTCGAGACGATCATGCGAAGTGGCTCTTCGATAGCGCGGCGGATGATGGCCGCACCGATCTTCTCGTCACCTTCGAGGCTCTTGATGACTTCCTCGACAGCCGAAGTGCAGCGAACCAGGGCAACACCGCCACCCGGAACGATGCCTTCCTCGACAGCCGCCCGGGTTGCGTGCATGGCATCTTCGACGCGAGCCTTCTTCTCCTTCATCTCGGTCTCGGTAGCTGCACCGACCTTGATGACGGCGACGCCGCCGACCAGTTTGGCAAGACGCTCCTGGAGCTTCTCGCGATCATAGTCGGAGGTGGTCTTGTCAACCTGGGCGCGAATCTCCTTCACGCGGCCTTCGATCTTGGAGTTCTCTCCGCCACCGTCGACGATGGTGGTGTTGTCCTTGTCGATGGTGACGCGCTTGGCGGTGCCGAGATCCTCGATCTTGACGCCCTCGAGCTTGATGCCGAGGTCTTCGGTGATGGCCTTGCCGCCGGTGAGGGTGGCGATGTCTTCGAGCATTGCCTTGCGGCGATCGCCGAAGCCAGGTGCCTTGACGGCCGCTACATTAAGGGTTCCACGCAGCTTGTTGACGACCAGAGTCGCGAGCGCTTCGCCATCTACATCCTCAGCAACGATGACGAGGGGTTTGGCGGTGCGGGCAATCTGCTCGAGCAAGGGAAGCAGGTCCTTCATCGAGGAGATCTTCTTCTCGTAGATGAGGATGTAGGGGTTCTCGAGGGCGACTTCCATCCGCTCCGCATCGGTAACGAAATAGGGCGATAGGTAACCGCGATCGAACTGCATGCCCTCTACGACATCGAGCTGCGTCTCCATGGTGCGGGACTCTTCGACGGTGATGACGCCATCCTTGCCGACCTTCTTCATAGCTTCGGCGATGATGGTGCCGATCTGCTGATCCGAGTTGGCGGAGATGGTGCCGACCTGAGCAATCATGTCCCCCGAGACGGGCTTCGACAGCTTGCTGAGTGCGCCGCCGATCGAGACACCATGCTCATCGCGCTTTCCGATGATGGCTTCTACAGCCTTGTCGATGCCGCGCTTGAGTGCCATCGGGTTTGCACCGGCAGCAACTGTCTTGACGCCCTCACGATAGATAGCCTGGGCCAGAACCGTAGCAGTGGTGGTACCGTCGCCGGCGACGTCGGAGGTCTTCGAAGCTACTTCGCGGACCATCTGGGCGCCCATGTTCTCGAGCGAGTTCGACAGCTCGATCTCCTTGGCAACGGTGACGCCATCCTTAGTGATGGTGGGTGAGCCGAACTTTTTCTCGATGACGACATTGCGGCCCTTTGGGCCAAGTGTCACTTTTACTGCGTCCGCCAAAATATTGACGCCACGCAGGATAGCTTGACGTGAATCTTCTCCATGCAGAATCTGCTTTGCCATAGTGCTGCTCCTGATGTCTATGTACTTGCTGGGTTAATGAGGTGATGCGCGAAGGCGCGCCCGGCGTAGGCGGTATTACTTCTTGAGGATGCCGAGAACTTCTTCTTCGCGCATGATGAGGAACTCATCGCCGTCCAGCTTGATCTCTGTGCCGGAGTACTTGCCGAAGAGGATGCTGTCGCCTGTCTTCACGTCGAGCGGGAATACCTTGCCTTCGTCATTCGACTTGCCCTTACCAACCGAGATTACTTCCCCTTCCTGGGGCTTCTCCTTGGCGGAGTCCGGGATGATGATGCCGCCGCGGATGCTCTCGCCCTCTTCGACGCGCTTGACCAAAATACGGTCGTGAAGCGGTGTAAATGCTGTTTTTGCCATAGCTTACATCTCCTTGGGAATGATGTGGCGAACACTCGATGTTCGCGATTTGAAAGACGCAGCCTGTCCGGTGCGGAACCGAAGCCGCGATGGTTGCGAAGGACCTGTGGAACGCATGGTCTTGTTCAGACCTATCGTTGGCACTCTTGCCCTACGATTGCTAACGATAAGCCAAGCCTCAAAGAATTGTCAACCGGGGTCAGGTTAAACATGAGTGAATGTCACGCAACCTTGCTGGGGGTCGGCGAAAGGTTTAACACCGATCAGGGCAGAGGGCACCGATTCTGATGAGACCGATCTCTGAATGTGACTGATTCTGATGTGGAGGTCTACACCTCAACCGGTGTATTCGGTCTTGATGGGTGCTTGCGGTGCGTTCTATCTGCGCCGCAAGCACGCAGGAAAGTCGTAGAATTGCCGTATGAGTTTCAAAGGTTATGACAGACTATCCCTGGCGTTGTGTGCTGGCGTTTCACTGATTTCGATATCCGCTCTCAGCCAGGATGACGCACCACATCGCGGCCGCAAGTACAAGGCTCCGCCGGTCACTTCGCATGTCGAGGTTACGGTTTTCAAAGCGTTCAACGGCAAGCCCATTGCGAATGCCGCGGTGGTCTTCCATCCGATGAAGGACGGCAAGGATGATGGGAATCTCGAGGTAAAAACCGATCCGGACGGTAAAGCGATCATTGACGTGATTCCGACGGGAAGCGATCTGCGGGTGCAGGTCATCGCCAATGGATTCGCCACCTTCGGTCAGGACTATGTGGTGGATGCGGCGAACAAGGAGATTGCGGTCTCGATGGTTCGCCCGCGTGCACAGGTTTCGGCCTACATCGAGAGTACGGACAAGCCCTCACAGCAGAAGCCCGGGGTGCAGGAACCGGCCCGGCCTAAAGCAGCCACGCACCCGGCTCCCGCATCCTCCGCGGGCACGCCTCCGCAGCAGTAGGCTGCCATGAGCCAGCAACTCAAAGGAAAGACGGTGCTTGTGACCGGTGCCGCGAAGCGCATTGGGCGAGCGATCGCACTTGCGCTTGCGGAAGCTGGCGCGGAGGTTGCGATTACCTATCGCGAATCGGCCGATGAGGCGGAGGCGACGTTGCGTGATCTCGCGGAGTTCGGCGTAGATGCTTTTGCCGTCCGCTGCGACCTGCAGGAGCCTGAGAGCATTGGGGAGACGATGAGCGCCGTTCTGGAGGAGTTTGGACGGCTTGACCTGCTGGTGAACAACGCAGGATCGTTTGCGTCCGAGGCGCTTGAGAGCATCTCCGTTGCGCAGTGGGACGACATGTTCACGACCAACACGCGCGGGCCTTTTCTGATGGCGCAGGCTGCGTATCCGCATCTGCGAGCTGCGACGGGCCGGATCATCAACATCGGGTCATTGGGAGGGATTCATCCCTGGGCGACGCATGCGCACTACTGCACCTCGAAGGCTGCGCTGCACATGTTGTCGCAGACGATGGCCAAGGCGTGGGCTCCGGCGATCAGCGTGAACTGTGTGGCGCCCGGCATGATTGTGCAGGGCGAAGTTGGGGCGGCTTACGAACACTTTGCCGAGAAGACGCCGATGCAGCGCAACGGAACGGCGGCGGATGTGGCGGCGGCGGTGTTGTTCTTCGCGACGGGACCGCACTTCATTACCGGGCAGGTACTGGCGGTCGATGGCGGGCTGGGGCTGTAGATCGAGCGACCGCGGATTAACGCGCCTTGGAACCTGTCTAAAAACTAGACGGACGCCCTACGCGGGCGGCGGTCACTTCCTGACGTGTATACCGGTCGTGGCAGGGATGAGCTTCTTCGGACTTCCCGCTGGTCGGCACAAACGTTCGCTTGCGACTACCGGGAGCACTAGGCAAATGCGATCACCCGTCACGAAGTGACCGCGCCAACCGGGGTCCCCACGCGCAGTGGGCTCGTCCCGCATGACTGCCTCGCAAGTTTTTAGACAAGTTCTAAGAACACTGCAAATGAGCCAAAAACACGATAGCAACGGTGGAGGCGAAGGGTGTTGTTCTTATCCGAGTCTTTCCGCGTCGAACCAGCTTCTGGCGCGTCAGCGCTCGTTGAGGCGGGCGAACAGGCGCTGGAACCAGCTTTTTGGTTCTCTGTCTTCGTAGAGGTTGCGAGGCTCTTGCTGCGCCGGAAGCGATTCGCCGTTGAAGACGGCCCGGGGGTTCGCCTCGCAGAGGAATTCTGCGTACTCCGCACCATATTTTTTTGTAACGATAACGCGGGCTTCGCTGAGGCGCGGGGGGCGCGAAGAGGTGTTGTGGGCGTCGGTGGCGAGGAAGTGGACCCAGCGCCTAGCGAGGAGCTGATGCGCCATCTTTTCGGCGGTCTTGCCCATGTTGCCGCGTACGGAGTCGCCGGTAACCTGAATCAGAACACCGCCGCGGAGCCATTCCTCGAGGCGGTTGAGGTCCGATTGCAGGGTCGGGTTGCGTTCGGGATGGGTGAGGATGGGTGTCAGACCAGCGAGCTGCAACTCGTAGAAGATCTCGGTGAGACCGCGCGGCAGACCGTAGTCGGGAACCTCGACCAGAAGGTAATTCAGGCCGTTGATGGCGTAGCGGCTGGGATTCTCTTTCGCGTCCTGGATGTTGTCGTAGGAGAGATGGAAGTCGCAGCCGAGACCGAGAGTGAGGGGGATTTGATTGTCGGCCAGCAGGGACCGGAGCTCGGCGACCTTTGCTTGATTGATAGCGGGATCGAAGGCGTAGGTGCCGTTGGCGTGCGGGGTGCAGACGACGTGGGAGATGCCGTCGGCGGCCGCCAGCTTCGCCATGGCGACGGAGTTTTCCATAGTTTTCGAGCCGTCGTCGAGGCCCGGCAGCAGATGATGGTGAAGATCAATCATGGCTACTCAGGGTACCACCGCGTTGCGCTCGCAGTCTGGTCTTCAGGCTGGTCTTGCGAGAGTCTGGTCCATAGACTGGGCCATGGACTGGAAGAGGCGAAGGCCGTCGACGGAGCCGAGGAGGTTCTCGCTCGAGCGATCAGGATGGGGCATCATGCCGAGGACGTTGCGGCTTTCGTTGAGGATGCCGGCGATGTTGTCGAGCGAGCCATTCGGGTTGGCGGCGGCGGTGACCGCTCCGGTCTCGGAGGTGTAGCGAAAGGCAATACGATCCTGCTTTTTGAGGTCGGCGAGGGTGGCCTGGTCGCAGAAGTAGTTGCCTTCCATGTGGCCGATGGGCATCCGGAGAACCTGGCCGGGGGCAAGACCGTGAGTGAAGGGCGAGTCCACGGTTTCGGTTCGGAGGTGAATCTGTTTGCAGATGTAGCGCTGGTGAGCGTTGCGCATCAGCGCGCCGGGGAGCAGGCCGGCCTCGCAGAGGATCTGAAAGCCGTTGCAGATGCCGAGGACGAGCCCGCCGCTCTTGGCGAAGCGGGTGACGGACTGCATGATGGGCGCGAACTTTGCAATCGCTCCTGTGCGGAGATAGTCGCCGTAGGCAAATCCACCCGGGACAAGGATGGCATCCGAGCCTTCGAGGTCTTCGGAGGCGTGCCAGAGGAAGGTAACCGGCTGGTTGAGTTGAGTCTGGATGACGTGGTGGGTGTCGTGGTCGCAGTTGGAGCCGGGGAAGACAAGGACGCCGAACTTCATGGATTCAGGATAGCAGTGGCGCTGGGTACCACGTTGTCCTGGGCGGTGCTGGCGATAGCAGAAGCGCACAGCAAGCAGGGGGCCGGAAGCCTACCCGCGCAGTCTGAAAGCACTCTATAGTTGGGGTGGACGAACGGAAGAGCCAGAAAGCGTGAGACGATCCAAGACCGAGCGCCAATGTTAGACGCAGCATTGCCGGATGAACGCACACAGGCCGCAGGGCGTATCTACGGTAGAGGCGAAATGGTGGAACTGGTGCGCGCGTTTGACTGGAGCAGCACACCGGTCGGCGCGATCCGGGAGTGGCCTGACGTGCTTCTGGCGATAGTCAATACGATCCTAGGCTCACGGCAGCCGATGTTTCTCTGGTGGGGCGAGGAGCTGATCCAGTTCTATAACGATGCGTACCGGCCAAGCCTCGGCGGGGATAAGCATCCATCGGCGCTGGGGCAGCGAGCGCTGGTGTGCTGGCCAGAGATATGGGATGTCATCAGTCCGCTGATCGACGATGTCATGCAGCGTGGCGAGTCCACCTGGAAAGAAGACCAACTGATCCCGATCTACCGTGACGGCAAGCTGGAGGATGTGTACTGGACATTCAGCTACAGTCCGGTGCGGGACGCAAGCGGCAGCGTTCGCGGAACACTTGTCGTGTGTTCCGATACGACGGGGAGAATGCAGGCCGAACTCGCCGTGCTTACGGAACGGGCGCGGCTTCTGGAGGTGCTGCAGCAGGCTCCGGCGTTCTTCGCTCTGTTACGAGGGCCGGATCATGTGATCAGTATGGTGAACCCACTGTATCTTCAGCTGGTCAAGAATCGCGATGTTCTCGGCAAACCAGTTCGCGTGGCGCTGCCCGAGACTGTCGAACAGGGATATATCGAGGTGCTGGATCGCGTGTATGCGGGTGAGCCCTACGTCGGGAGCGGGGCGCGGTATGACGCCTTTGTCGGCGATATCTTGAAGTCTGATGAGCGGTTTGTTGATTTCACCTATCAACCGCTGCGCGAGAGTGACGGAAGCGTCTCGGGGATCATTTTGCTTGGAGTGGATGTCACGGACAGCAGGAGGGCTCAGGGGGCGCTGCTGCAGACTGAGAAGCTTGCGGTGGTTGGAAGGCTTGCAAGCTCGATAGCACACGAGATCAACAACCCGCTCGAGTCCGTGACCAATCTTCTCTATCTCGTGCGCGGCATGAACGAGTCGCCAGCGATTGAGGAATACCTCGGCATCGCCGATCGCGAACTACGGCGGGTTGCGACAATCACGAGTCAGACATTGCGCTTTCACAAGCAAGCGACCAAGCCGATGGAAGTGACGGGCGACGAACTTATCGGGAGCGTACTTTCTCTCTACCAGGGACGGATTGTCAATTCGAACGTCTTTGTAGAGCGGCGCAATCGATCGAACACGGCGGTTTGTTGCTTCGAGGGCGAGATTCGTCAGGTCATCAGCAATATCGTAGGAAACGCTCTCGATGCGATGCAACCAGCGGGAGGACGGCTGATCCTTCGCAGCCGGGAGGGATCGGACCAGCAGACCGGTCGCAGGGGGTTGATCCTCACGGTCGCGGACACCGGCCCCGGGATGTCAGCACTGGTCGCGGACCAAGCTTTTCAGCCCTTCTTTACGACAAAGGGCTTTGTAGGAACTGGTCTTGGCTTATGGATAAGTCGCGAGATCATCGCACGACACTCCGGGAAGCTATTACTGCGCACAAGCCAGCGCGACGGCCATACGGGTACAGCGATCACGATCTTTCTACCGTTTGATGCTATCGGTCGTTAGATACCAGGTTGTCCGCAAATGAGACCGGCGGCAGCCAAAGGGCGTTGATGCCGGTTCGGTGGAGGTTTTCTACGTGTTCAGCGATGAAGTTCCACCAAACGTGCTCCTGATTATCGAGCTTTGGGAATCCAGTAGAACGCCTGTACGTGACTGCAATCGTGTTTCTCTCTTTCGTTGGGCGCACACGCAAAGCAGTGGCTCGTCTGGATGCATCCAAACGTTACAAAGCCGCTACGTGTGGTTGTGGAGGAAATTGCCTTGATGAAGGAGTGGATGCGAAGTCAGAGGAGCAGGTTAGAGGTCGATGCGCGAGACGTTCAGAGGAACCGCTCGCTCGACACGGTGCGGGTTGCGGGCGGAGCGCTGATGGGATGGTGGCGCGCGGTGACGCTCGATGCACTGATCGTGGGCGTGTTGTGGTTTATCGGGCTGGAGTTGATTCATGTGCCGTTTGCGCCGGCTTGGGCGTTGCTGGGCGCAGTGCTGCAGTTTATACCTACGTTCGGGGGAATGATTGCGCTGATCGGGCCGGTGCTGGCGGTGGCGTTCAGCGGGCATGATGAGTGGCGGCTGGGGCTGGTGCTTGGACTCTATGGGGTGATTGTGGTGCTGGAGGGGCTGGTGATCCAGCCGTATGTACTGCATCGGACGACAAAGGTGCCATGGTGGGCTTCGTTTCTAGGGCCGATTGTGCTGGGGATTTTGATTCCGTTCTGGGGCGTGCTGCTGGCGCCGCCGCTGCTAGCGGTGGTGTATGCGTTTAAGAGGCAGGCAGCTCGGGAAGAATCTCTCCGGCGCTAAAGACCAGCATACCGTGAATACTTACCGTTACGTTGCTGCCAAAATATCCTTTTCGAACTGCTCAAGCATTTCCAAATGAACATTTGTCGGAAGTGGAGCTTCGGAGAAGTACTTGTTTTCCGAGAACCGCGCCTCCGCTCTGTGCTCAATTGAGAATGGAGCAATGGGATTCTTTCTAACAGTTGGGTCATGGCCCAACCGAATAACAATGGGCTCGTATTTCACTGACTCCTGCCAAATACGCGATAACTCGGCACTCGATCGAATGGCCAAATTATTGATAGCGGCATGAAGAGTTAGCAAGGGTGCATCACTAAAAAAAGTGACATCGCTGATGTAGGCAAATCGTTTGATAGAACCTGGCTTGTAATTAATGCCCAGTTCTTTTGAACCCCAAAGAAGTATTTCTTCCAAGATGGCTTTTGAAACGCTCGTATTTACGCGTGTCTCAAGAACCAGCAGAGTGTCCCAGATAACAAACTTCTGTATCGGGTACTCACCCGATGTTCCCTCAAGAAATTCTATCCCCTTCGCCAGTTCCAATTCATCGAATGTCTTCGGGAATTTCTGGAATGAATAGCGTTCCGCCAGGCGCTGCACGAGCTCCGGGAAGGAGATCTTTCCGCCCGAAATCAGATCAGCGATCTCTATAAATCCGAGAACTCTACCGAGAATAATTGCCGACTGGCGCAAGATCTTCGTCTCCGTTACCCACCCCTCCAGCAGCCATGCTCATTGCGCTGTTGGGTACTACCTTCCTCTTGGTCGAATCTTGTACGTGCTCTCGAATCAGGATTTGCGCGCGAGGTTTAGACCTTCGCTGTCGTCGAGATCCTATGGCGGAAATCAGACCTAGAGCAAAAACTAATGAACCTCCAGCTACAGTCCAACTAATCACCTCGGACATGTGTTAATCCTCCCTTTTCCCAGCGACGTGGGAGAGAATGACAGCGAACACGAAGAATATTGCAGAAACAATGAACGCTTGATGAAGCAAAGGGTCGTCATGCTTCTTTTCATCATAGAGTCTGTCCAGCAAAGGAAAGACAAACCATAGAACGGCTACCTCATTGCAAAATGTTTCGGCAACCCTACAAGTCTTTGAATCAAGCAAAAACTTCCATACCCATTTTGCCGAACCGACTACAACGAGGTTGATCTGTTTTTGCCACCGTCCATAAACGATTGCTACCACAATCAGGCCAACCGTTCCGACCATCAGGCCAACTGTTCCGACCATCAGGTGGATATCCACGGAAGCTAATTATAAGCATATCGGCCAGCACCACTATGCGTTTAGACGTTGATTCCCCAGTATCGATCTAACAATCGACAAACTTGATGTAAAGGGCTACCTTCCTTGCCGGTTTATGGCGAGCTTGAGGGAGCGACTTGGACTTCAGCCTTCGAGTTTGTATTTGGTTTCGGCGAGGCGGTAGAGGGGGCGCCAGACGATGCGGTTGACGGTAACGACCATGAGGGCCATGACGATGGTGGCGAGGAGGAGGATCTGGAACTGGCCCTTGTCGCTGGCGGCCGAGATCTGGGCGCCGAGGCCGAGGGTGTGGAGGGTCTGGCCTTTGAGATGGAAGTATTCGGCGATGATGCTGGCGTTCCAGGCACCGCCCGATGCCGTGACCAAGCCGGTGATGAGGTAGGGGAAGATTCCGGGGAGGATGACGGTCTTCCAGCGCTGCCAGCGCGTGAAGCGGAAGAGGGTCGAGACTTCGCGGAGGTCGGAGGGAATCGCCATCGCACCGGCGATCACGTTGAAGAGGATGTACCACTGGGTCCCGAGGAGCATGAGGGCAATGGAGCCTATCCCCAGGCCGCCGCCCGCTTTGAGCAGGCCGAGGATGATGATGGGGAAGAGAATGGGCGCGGGGAACGAAGCGGCAACCTGCACGATGGGCTGGACGATGCGGGCGAGCTTCGGGTTGAAGCCGATTGCGACACCGGCGGGAATCGTCCAGGCGGATGCCAGCAAGAGGGAGAGGTTGACGCGGAGGAAGGTGGCGCCTGCGCCCTTAAGCACTTGAAGGTACTGTGTACCGTCGATCTCGCGCAGCTTCAGCAGAGCGCTGATCGCGGCATAAAGGATGACGGCGCCGCCGGCGGTAAGGAGGGCGATCCGGGGCCAAGCGGAGGTGGTTCTGGCCTGGATCGCTCCAGCGGCCTGCTGGATTCGATGTTCGCGGTTGCGTTCGGCGACGTCGTGATAGATGCGCTCGCTGATGGGGGTGAGGGTGTGGCGCTTGATGATGGAGAGGGCGTTCGAGTGCTGGATGAGGTGCAGGATAGGCGAGTTGATGCGGTCAGCGCTGGCGGAATGCTCGATCTTGAACTTGTCAGACCAGGCGATGATAGGACGCCAGAGGAGCTGGTCAGTAGCGACGATGATGGCGATAACGGTGAAGATGCCGTAGATCATGGCGGGGACGTTGTCGGCGCTGGCGGCCGTCTGGAGATAGGAGCCGAGGCCGGGGAGGCGGAAGTCGCGATCGCCGAGCACAAACATCTCGCAGGCCATGAGGAAGAACCAGCCGCCGGCGACGGAGATCATGGAGTTCCAGACCAGGCCGATGGTGCCGTAGGGGAGTTCGAGCTGCCAGAAGCGCTGCCATGTGGAGAAGCCGAAGATGGTAGAGGCTTCGCCAAGCTCACGGGGCAGGCTCTTCAGGGAGCTGTAGAAGCTGAAGGCCATGTTCCAGACCTGGCCGGTGAAGATGAGGACGATGGCACCCATCTCGACGCCGAGCTGGCGTGTGGGGAAGAGGGCGACCATGGCAAGCATGACACCGGGTAAAAATGAGAGGACGGGTATGGATTGAAGGATGTCGAGCGCGGCGATCATCAATGCTTCGGCGCGCTGGTTGTAGGCTGCGATGTAGCCGTAGGCGATGGCAAAGACGAGCGACAGGAGATAGGCGAGGCCGATGCGGACAACGGAGTAGAAGGCGTAGAGCGGGAGGCTTTGCGGGGAGAGGGAGACGAGGAACTCGGGCTGGGCGCTACTGGCCCAGAACTGGGCGATTTTGAGGACGCCGAAGAAAGCGGCAAGGCAAAGGGCGGCGACGGCGAGATCAAGGAAGAAGGGCCAGCTGCGCTTGAAGACCTGGGCGCGGGCGAGGGTCTCGCGGCCTCGCGTGGAGGTGACGTAGAACATGCGGAGTCGGCTGTTGTGAGGCATCGGTATTCCTGGTAATCCCTCAGGGCTCAAGCCCCGCGAAAATTTCGAACTTATTGGTGCGGCTGAAGCTGCCGCTCCTTCAAAGTAGAGACTCAGTCACAAATTTCTATAAGAACCAGTCTCAATCATGCAGGATGCGGCGAACTGTTGGCGAAAACAAACGCAAAGGCGAAGTGCGGGGTCTCTCACTGCGCCGCGCGAGCAACTGCGCGGCTTTAGTCTAGACGACGATTTCTTGAGGGTGTGTCGCAGGATACCGGATCATGCGTCGATCTCGGCGGCGGCTTCGGTGTTAGCGTCGTGATGCAGTTTTTCGGCGCGCATGAAGCGTCGGCGGGAGGCGTCGAAGTCGAAGAGTTCGGCGTAACGGCCCCAGTTGATGGCGGTCTCAAGCTGACGGAGTGTCTCTTCTTCGGTAAATTGCTCATCGAGCATGTCGTGAAAGAACTCCTCGGGAACGGTGCCGTCGCTTTTAGCTTCGATGGCGCGGACGATCTGGCGGAGGAGGAGAACGTGCTCGACGGCGGCTGCGCGGAAGAGCTCTTTCTGGCGGAGGATCTCGGAGTTGGCGTACTCGGAGCCGGTTGAGGTGATTGCGGCGTCGCCTTCGGTGACGGTGAGAAAGCCAAGGAGCTGGGCGGCATCGACGATGGGAAGCAGGTCGTCGATCTCGAAGCCGAGATGATCCGCCAACCGGTAGATGTCTTCCTTGCCGTCGTGATCGAGGACCAGCTCAAGCAGGCCGGCGATGCCTCCGGGGCGAGCGTGCGGCAGCATCTGGTAGTGCATACGACGCTGTTCGTGTTGCCGTCTGGCTGAGGGGTTCGACGTATCAGATGGGGAGGTGGGGAGCTCCGGCGGCTTCGCATCGGGCTGTGTGAGCACCTTGTAGATGTAGTCCACCAGTTGGGTAAAGGCAGCTGCCTTGCGGTCGCGGGGATGGGGCACAGTGACTTTGAAGTCGACGCGGATGTGACCCGGATTGCGGCCCAGGACGATGATCCGGTCGGCCAGCAGCACAGCCTCCTCGATGTTGTGAGTAACGAGGAAGATGGACTGAGTGGGGATGGTCTTCTTCTGCCAGAGCTCGAGCAACTCACTGCGGAGGTTCTCGGCTGTGAGAACATCGAGCGCGGAGAAGGGCTCGTCCATGAAGAGGACCTCGGGCTGAACAACGAGGGCACGGGCGAAGCCGACCCGCTGGCGCATGCCGCCAGAGAGCTCCTTCGGGTAGGCTCCCTGAAAGCCGTCGAGGCCGACGGTGTCGAGCATCTTGAGACCTTGCCTGCGCCGGGCCTCTGCATCGAGACCGCGGGCCTTGAGGGGAGCTTCGACATTTTCGAGCACGGTGAGCCAGGGAAAGAGAGCGAAGCTCTGAAAGACGATGGACACATTGACAGCGGCCGTGGCGATCGGTTTTTCGTGCCAGTAGACCTGGCCGGCAGAGGGGGCGGACAAGCCGGTCAGCATACGCAGTAGGGTGGATTTGCCGGACCCCGATGGTCCAAGCAGGGCGACGATCTCGCCCGGGACGATCGAGAGATCAGTAGGCGAGATGACCTGGATGCGGTTTTCGCTGGGCTGTGCATAGTATTTCTCAACACGTTCGGCGCGTATGATGGCATTTTGCATAGAGAGAGCTTGCATAGGGTCAGGGCAGCGTGCGGGGACGACAGCGATCGCTCCAACTTACCCCTGAGGGCGAACCATCGCTGCGGTCAGCGTATCATTAGGACGTGCGGGCCTGAGTAAAGCGATCCTGTTATATAGTCGCCGTACAGTCGCTTCCGACAAAAACATTTTTTTGGGGATATTCAGCATGTCAGACAAAGCAGTTACTTCGTCGAAGCCACGTGTACTTGTTGCCGACGACGAGCAGGTTATCGCCAACACGCTGGCGATTATTCTTAACCAGGCAGGGTTTGAGGCGCGTGCCGTGTATAGCGGAGAGAAAGCCCTCGAAGCGCTCGACACGTTTCGACCGGATATGCTGATCAGCGATGTGATCATGACCGGTATGACGGGAATTGAAGCCGCGATCGCAACTCGTCACAAGATTCCGAAGTGCAAGATTCTTCTCTTCTCTGGCCAGGCTGCAACGGCGGACCTGCTCGAAAAGGCCCGGGAACAAGGTCACGAATTCGAGATTCTAGCAAAGCCTGTACATCCGACCGACCTGCTGGCGAAGTTGAGGGCCTGAACGCTAGGGTGTAGGGGGCAACGGGTTGGGAGTAGGAATCGGGGATACGGCCGGATGGTGTCGCTGCTTTATCTTTATAGCGGGGACGCCAGCGTAGACGGTCCAGGGCTCAAGGTCGCGGGTGGCGACGGAACCAAGGCCGAGGACGGCGCCTTCGCCTACAGTGACTCCTGGAGTGATTGAGGCGCGGGCACAGATCCAGGCGTGGGCACCAATCTCCATGGTGTAGGCGAGGAGCGGGAAGGCTAGATCGTCGAAGTCGTGGGTGGCTCCGCAGAGATAGGCCTGCTGCGACAGGATGACGTGCGATCCCAGCTTGATCGGGGCCGGGTTATAGATCTCCGCGCCATCCCCGGCGGCGACCGAGTCTGCGCACGCCAGGTTCCAGGGCGCCCATATCTTTGACCCAGGATAAAAGTGGCAGTTCGGGCCAAGGGTTGCGCCGAAGCTCCTGAGCAGAAAGGACCGCCATGCATGCAGCGGCCGCGGCGACGTGCGATAAAAGAGAGCCCAGCAGATGTTCCAGAAGAAGCGGCGGGCCCGATTGCGGCTCGAGAACGCCGGGCGCAGGTAGGGATCGGTGGCTGTGTCCGGTGAGATGTGGTCGCGGGCGTTATAGTGCGCTTGTCGTGCCATGAGTTCCTGTGATTTTAGAACGGTTGGAGGTTCTGGTTCGATGCGAGGAGTGAATTCAGGCTTAGAACCTGTCTAAAAACTGGACGGACGCCTTGCGCGGGCGGCGGTCACTTCGTGACGTGTATACCGGTCGTGGCAGGGAGGAGCTTCTTAGGACCGCCCGCTGGTCGGCACGAACATTGCTTGCGGCCACGGGAGCACCAAGTAACGCGCCGGCAGGAATGCCTTGCAAGTTTTAGACAGCTTCCTAGAGGAAGCTTCAGAGGGAGGAAGGAGCGGCGAAATACGGGAGCTTCCACCGACTGCGCAACTCGAGAAGACCGAGCGGCTTCGGTTGAGATGACGAAGTCACGGTTGAGCGTAACGGCAGAGTGCAGGCGTGGGCCTTCGACGCTGCTCGGCTCAGGATGACAGTTTCATCTGCGTACAAGGGCTGGTTCGAAGATGCGGACGATAGCCTGGGCGTTGAGGCGCATATCGTAGTGCTGCTGGAAGGTGAGGAGGGCGCGGTGGCCCATAATCTCGCGCTCCGCGGACGTCATGGCGGTCCAGCGCTCGAGCAGCCGGAGGGTTCCATCGGGCGTATCGGGTTCCATTAAGCCGGCACCACGGGCGGCTATATCGGGGGCGATGTTGACCTTGTCGGAGAGCAGGACGGGGCGGCCGCAGGCGAGGGCCTCGGCGACGGCCAGACCGAAGTTCTCCTGGTGTGAGGGAAGGATGAAGGCCTCCGATGCGAGGAAGGCTCCCCACTTGGCATTGCCCTCGAGCATGCCGGTCCAATGGACGCGGGATGCAAGACCGGCAGCGGCGATGCGGGCCGTCAGATCGGCCCGCCATCCTTGCTGGTCGGGGCCGGCGATGACGAGATCGAGGCCGGGGTCGGTCGAGGCGATCTTGAGAAAGGCGTCGATAAGGAGGTCGCAGCCTTTTTTACGATGGATGCGGCCAAGGAAGAGCAGGAAGCGGCGGCCTTGAACTTCCGGGCAGACGGCCTGAAATGTTTGTAGCTGGATGGCGGGGTCGCCCTCCGGAGCGGTGGCTCCAAAGGCGACGACGAAAGGGTTCCAGCGGTGAAGCCAGAAGCTCTGCTCGGCCAGCTTCTCTTCGGCATTGCAGGTGAAGAGAACTTTATAGGCTCCGCGCAGGACCCAGTATTCGACGGGCGCCCAGTAAAGCCATTTTTTCAGATGTTTGAGGGGGAAGGCGTGCTTGAAGTAGGGATCGAGCATGCCGTGGGTGAAGACGACATAGGGGAGATGGCCTCGGAAGGCACGCCAGGCGGCGAGGCCGCTGTAACCCCACAGACCATGGACGAAGACGCCGTCGAAGCGATGGCGATTGGCGATGAGCCAGGGCACGAGCTTCGGCGTGTAAGCAAAGGTGGACGTGGTGGGACCCAAGGCATGGGTCGGGGCCGGGAGCGCGGCGAGGAAGGGCGCTTCGGGCTCATCGATCGAGACAATCTCGTGCTGGTAGTCCGAGGGACCGTATTCGAGCAGGGCACGGATGGCCTCGGAGACGCCGCCTGCCTTCGGGTCGATGGTGCCTACCATGTGGAGGATGCGCATTAGGAGCCTTTGGAGTTTGCTGGTCTGGTCTTTCGCATGGCAGTTAGGGGGAGGGGCAGCGGATCAGGCAGAGAGTCTTCCTGTAACTGCGGCGATGGCCTGGCGGAGACCATGGATGTCTTCCTCGAAGCTCCAGGCGCGTATGCGTTCGAGGGCGTTCTGGCCCATGGCGGCGGCTGTCTCGGGGCTATCGAGGACGCGGCGCAGGGCGGCGGTGAGCGCCTGGACGTCGCGGACGGGATAGATGGCTCCCTCGACGCCGTCGGTGATGAGGTCGGGCTGGCAGCCTACGTCGTCCGAGATGATCACGGCACGGCCGGCGTTCATGACCTCGTTGACGATGAGGCCCCAGGGCTCGTGGCGCGAGGGCAGAACGAAGACACTCGCGATGTCGAAGTAGCGGGGCAGCTCAGACTGGTTCTGGAAGCCGCAGAACCGGATGGTGTGGAAGCCGGTGGCGCGAGCCCGGTCTTCGAGTGCTGGACGCGCTTCGCCGTCGCCCACGATGACGAGGTATGGCAGCGGGTCGATACCTGCTCCGGGCGAGAGCTGGATATAGGCTTCGAGGAGATCGTCCAAGTGCTTGCGGGGCTGGAGCTTCGAGGCGAAGAGGATGACAGGCCGGGCTGGGTCCAGCTCGAGGTGGGCGAGCAGCGCGGCGCGCCCGTTGCCAGCAGCGAGACTTCTCTGCTGGAAGTAGCTGTTGTCGACGGCGTAGGGCATCAAGAACTGCGGGATGTCGCCGCTGAAGTAATGACTCCAATAGGCGGCGTTCAGGGTTCCGATGGGAAGGACCGCATCGATCAGCCGCTTGAGGAGATCGAAAAAGAGTCCTTTGATGCGGAGCTTCATGCCTCCGCGGGCGCGGTCGCGAAGCCATGACTCGGCCCGCAACAACACGGGGATGCCGAGCAGGTTTGCGGCCAGGATGCCGTGCATGGCATTGACGGTGGCGTAGCCGTGGACCCAGAGCACATCGAAGCCGGGCTCTGCCCTGCGACCGCGGAGCCGGCTGAAGATGCCGTGGTTCATCGGGCTGGTGACGCTGACGCTGGAGGTGTCGTGGCGAAGTTTGGGGAGGAATTCGTGGTGGTAGCCGTCCAGAAGGGGGACGTCCCACTCGACGCCTACGCCGAAGCCCTCGTCCTTATAATTGCGCACGGAGAAGTCGGAGCCGAAGAAGACGGTCAGTTCGATATCCGGCTCCTGAGCGATCCTGCGCAGCAAGGGGGCCTGGTACTGGATTGGATGGCTGACCAGATATGCGAGCCGAACCTTCTTCGTGGTGCTGACCCGGGATTGATCCGTCATCAGACTTGAGACTCCCTGCTGGACGGCGAGTAGCTTTTGCCAGAAGCGCGTGCACGCCGGAGAGCGGTAAGGGTCATCGCAGCACAGTAGTCTGCAGGGAGATCAGCAACAAGGACGCGATGCTGGTTACGGCCGAGAAGCCTCCATTGTTGAGAGCAGCCTTCAAGGTGCTGGGGGGGAGGAAGATGATGTCGTCTGCCTGGAGGACCGGGTCCGGGGCCTTCCCGCGCATGACCCGCATGATGTCCAGCTTGATGACCTTGCGTTCAAAGCCGACGGTGCGGACGACGCGGAGGTCACTGTACTTCCCTTCAAAGGTGACCCCGCCGCCGAGCGCGGCGGCTTGCATCAGGGTGAGTGGCGAGTTCTGCTGCAAGGGGATCGCTCCCTGGCCCTTGAAGGCTCCAAGGAGGTACACGACGCCGACACGCGGAACGACCACGGTGTCATGTGGAAAGAGCGGGACGTCGGCTCGGGCACTGTGCGCAGGATCGGTCCCGAGATCGACGATGATGGGCCGGTTCAAGCCTGGACGGTTGATGATGACGGTGTGACTGCCGGTAGGTGGGTACTGACCCGCTGCCGAGAGAACTCCGAGCAGGCCCTTGCTGCCGACGACGGGAATGACGCCGTGCATCTCGCCTGAGACGGTCACAACCTGGTTGGGGGATTCGGTGATCTGCACGGTGATCTGCGGATCCTGATACATGCCAGCGCTCTTGAGACGCGAGGCGATGGCTTGGGAGGCCTCATAGAGGGTAAGACCAAGAACGGGGACTGGACCAATCAGTGGAACCTGCAAGGACCCTTCGAGGCCGACCCGGGACGGTGTGGCGAAGTCGGAGACGCCGAAGAGATGCACGGTCAGCAGGTCGCCGACGCCAACCTGAATGGCCCGATCGGCGGGGTAGAGGATAGCGGGGTCGGTGGTGGGAGTGATGGGCGAGTTGACGGGCGTGTTCGCTCCAAGGGACGGCCCGCTGAACTGCCCGAGGGCGGGCACGGCACATCCGGCGAGCAGGACTGCGGAGAGAAGGAGGCGAATCAGTAAAGGCGGTATATCGAATTGCCTGGAGATCCGCAGTGTATTCAGGGTCTTCGGCGTGTTCAGTATTTGTGAGGGCTGCATGGGGTTAGCCGGCTCGGGTCTTTGTATCGACGATAGCTGGTGGATCATCGATCAGCTCCTCGTCTTTCTGGTCGTGTCGTTTCTAGTTGCGTCGTTCCGGGTCGTGTCGCCGGAGGTGGTCCGCGCCTCCCAGCTATCCGCATCGATGCTGGAGTAGGAGTAGCCGGAATAGCCGTAATAGCCATAGTATTCGGGGGCGTTCAGGTCGACGGCGTTGAGGACAATGCCGGTAATCGGCGCACCGGCCCGGAGCAGCAGGTCGCGCGCGCGGCGGACGACATGCTTGCTGGACTTGCCGTGCCGGATGACGAGCGCGACCGCGTCGGCCTTCCGGGCGAGGATCACACCGTCGGTCACCGAGAGGATGGGTGGTGAGTCGATGACGACGTGGGTATAGAGCTGGCCACAGCGTTCGAGCAGATCGTCCATGGCCTGTGATCCCAGCATCTCGGTTGGGAAGGGCGGAACGGGACCGCTGGGAAGAATGTGGAGGTTCGGGACCTCGGGAACCTGCTGCACAGTATTCTCGAGATTGGAGCTACCGGTGAGCACGGTAGTAACGCCGACCTTGCCGTTGAGACCGAAGCGGTGATGAACGTTGGGCCGGCGAAGGTCAGCATCGATCAGAAGGACGCTGGTATCGCCTTGCGCGAGGACGCAGGCCAGATTGGACGCGGTCGTCGTCTTGCCCTCGGAGGGCGTGGCGCTGGTAAACAGGATGAACTTTGGTGGGTGGCCTGTCGTGGCCAGGAGCAGCGATGTCCGGAGCGAACGAATGGCCTCCGCAAACTGCGACTTGGGCTGCGTGAGCACACTGATGTTGCGTTGCGCTGTACTCAGGTTCGGTGTGCTCTCGGCGTTGGACTTGCGCGATCGCGGAATGATGGCGAGCGAGGGTAGCTCGGTAATGGCTTCTATCTCGGCGATCGAGCGCATGCCGGTGTCGAGGCTTTCGAGAAGGAAGGCGATCGCGACGCCTACCATAAAGCTGAACAGCAGGTCGATGAGGATGATGGTCGATGTGGACCGGAGCGTGGGACTTGCGGGGGGGAGAGCCTGATCGACGATATCGACTTCGAGCGACTCGAGCCCGGCCTGCACGCTGGCGGTACGGAGGCGCTGCCTGAGACCGTCGTAGAGCGTCCGGTTGGACTCGTACTCGCGCTGACGGAGGGTGTATTCGACGAGGTCATCGCGCAGCTTGTACGCGTTGTTCTTCTCGGTCTCGAGCGTCGAGGTAGTCTGCTTTTCGGTATTGCGCGCGATCACGTAGGCTTCTCTGGATGCCAGCACCATTCGATTTTGTTCGAGCGTGATCTGGTTATTTAGCTCGTCCATCTGGGCCCGCAGTGCTTTGACGGTCGGATGATTGGGACCAAGAGTCGCCTGCGTCTCGGCATAGTTCGCTTTAAGGTTGGCCAGTTGACCGCGCAGACTCTGGCTTGCTGCCGAGCCGGTCGGGGAACCTGTTTCAGTTGGCGATCCCAGCGTCGTCGAGCCGGCACCCGGTGTCGCGCTGGGGCTTGCGGCTGCCGTTCCGGTGGCACTCTCGCCGGTGGCACCGCCAGTCGAGCCGGTTGCGGAGGCCTGCCCCGTACCCATGCCGGCGCCAAATCCGCCTGTGCTGCCTGGCTCGACCGCACTCGATCCCATGCCGCTCAACGTGCGATAGCGCGCCTCGGCGAGGATGCGTGCGATCCGGGCCTGGCCGGATGCCCTCGACAAGTCGTCAACGCCCTGCGTGACCTGGCTGTGGGTTGGGTCCAGGCCGATGATGCCAAGACGTTTCTGCACATCCATCATCTGCTCTTCGGAGGTTTCGACCTGCTGCTTCAGGTCGTCGAGCTGCCCGGAGAGCCATTGCGACACGCGCTGGGTGGAGGCGAAGCGTGTCTCGTAGCTGCGCTGGATGTAATCCGAGATCAGCTTGTTGACGATGTCCGCGGATAGCTTCGCGCTCAGGCTGCTATAGGTAATGGTGATGAGGTCGGTCTTCGGCACCAGCGCAACCTTGAGGTTGCCCTGTAAGGTGCCGAGGGCAGCCTGGCGAATGCCTGGGTCATCGAGCGAATAGTGCGTTGGAGCACCGGTGCTGCCAAAGAAATTGGGATCGTTCGGGAGGTTCAGTTCACGGGCTACGGTCAGCAGCAGCGATTCGCTCTGCAGGATGTTGACCTCGGTTTGGAGCCGTGTGGAGGAGTCGCCCCCTCCGAGGCTGGAAACAGCGCTGACGCGGTACTCGTTCGACGATCCAGTCCTGACCTGGATACGGCCGGTTGCTTCGTAGAGCTTCGGTTGCGAGGTTGCTTTATACAACCCGTAGAACAGGCCAAGGACGAGGGCGACGATCAGGATCCAGCGCCGCTTGCGCAGCAAAATCAGCACTTCGGATAAGCTGGTATCGGACGAGGTCGCGCTGAACTCCGATGCTCGCGCACCGGAGGCACCCATGTTTGATGGGTTGGTTGTGCCTTGGGAAGCCATTATCACCAGTGTACGCGACCCTGACTCCGGGCGGAAACGAAATCCAGGTCGATGGTAACCTCCTATTTCGGTCTGGATACTATTGAAGGATACGAATCGGATAGACTCGAAGGGGCACGATGCATGGCGAACGGTTCTGTACATCGTTCACGCTGGACTGAGCGCAACTGCAGCACATCTCACTCTTAAGGAAGAGCCCGAAGCCTATCATGATGCAGAAGATTTCAATAGCCGTTGTCGGTTCCGGGTACGTAGGGCTGGTTGCCGCGGTCTGTTTTGCAGAGATGGGACACGATGTTCTCTGCGTGGATAACGATGAACGCAAGGTGGCGGCGTTGCAGGGAGGCGACACGCTGATCCATGAGAACTACCTCCCGGAACTGCTGGAGCGGTATCGCAATACGAAGGTCCGGTTCACGACCGATCTGGGCGAAGCGACACGGGAGTGCGAGGCAATCTTCATTGCGGTCGGAACGCCGCAGAGCGAGACGGGCGATGCCGATCTCTCGTACGTGGAAGCGGTTGCATGCGAGATTGCGCGCTCCTTGACCAGCTACAAGGTGATCGTCGAAAAGAGCACCGTCCCGGTCTACACGAATGAGTGGATTCGCCGGGCGATCGAGCGCAATGGCGTGGCGCGGGAGCTGTTCGATGTGGTCTCGAATCCAGAGTTTTTGCGGGAGGGCACGGCGGTAGCAGACTTCCTGCATCCCGACCGCATCGTGGTCGGATCGGATAGCGCGCGGGCTGCAGCCTTGTTGAACGCGATCTATGCCCCGCTGACGACTGGCGACTACTATATGCGGCCGGGGCATATCAGTGGAGTCTGCAGCCTGGGCACGCCTCCACCGCTCCTGAATACATCGACCAAGAGCGCGGAAATTATCAAACACGCGTCGAACGCGTTTCTGGCGGTTAAAATTTCGTTCATTAATGCGGTCTCGAACCTGTGCGAGGCGACGGACGCGAATGTGGAACAGGTGGCGCAGGGCATCGGCCTCGACAGCCGGATCGGGCCGAAGTTTCTTCGTCCCGGGATCGGGTACGGCGGCTCATGTTTCCCGAAGGATGTGGCGGCGTTCCGCTCCGTTGCCGAGCAGATCGGGATCGATTTCTCCCTCTTGAAAGAGGTGGAAAAGATCAATGTGACGCAGAAGAAGCGCTTCCTCAGCAAGGTGCGGTCGGCGCTCTGGACGCTCCGGGGCAAGAAGCTCGCGGTGCTGGGGCTGGCGTTCAAGGGGGAGACGGACGATATTCGCGAATCACCTGCAATCGACCTGGTCGAGATGCTGATTGCGGAAGGGTGTTCGATCGCGGCGTATGATCCCGCGGCCATCAAGCGCACCGAACAGGAGCTTCCGGCCGGGCCACAACTGCGCTACGCCACAGATGCCTTTGACGCCGCGCGGGACGCCGACGCGCTGCTGATTTTGACCGACTGGGTGGAGTTTGCCGCCATCGATCTTGCCCGGCTCTATACGGTGCTGCGCTATCCGATCATTATCGACGGACGCAATCTCTACGATCCGGCGGTGATGCTGCAGCATGGCTTCACGTATCTCAGCGTGGGGCGACCGACGGTGACGCCGCATCGGGACAGCAAAGTGCTGGCCCTGAGCATGGAAGCGACGACGTAGGTAAGGCCCCGCGAGACAGTGATAGCACCGACGTTCTGGAGCGGGCAGATTGCAGATGACACGCAAGAATGGCTGGCAATCTGAGCGAGGGCAGGTCCTATAACTGGGCCGCTTGTAACTGGGCCGCTTGTAACTGGGCCGCTTGCAACTGGGCCGCTCGCTTTAGGACTCACGAGCGACTTTGCCCAGGATGACAGTGCCTGGATACTGGCCACGCCGGTGCAGGCGATTCGACATGGATGGAATGCCGTAGATAAAGGAAATGAAGCATGACGCAGCAAACGATTCTCATTACCGGCGCCGCAGGTTTTCTGGGCTCTCATCTTACCGACGCACTGCTGGCTGAGGGCCACAGTGTCGTTGGCGTGGATAACTTCTGTACGGGGAACGCCGCGAACCTGGCGCATCTTGGGAAGGAGGCCCGCTTCCGGTTGATTGAGCAGGACATCTGTGAGCGGTTCGATGTGGGCCGGGTGGATTACGTCTTCAACTTTGCCTCGCCAGCAAGCCCTGTCGATTACGATCGGCTTGGCCCGGAGACCTTGCTGGTCGGCTCGGCGGGAACGCTGCATACGCTCGAGATCGCAAGGAGGTATAGCGCGGGCTATCTGCATGCCTCAACCTCCGAGTGCTACGGCGACCCCGAGGTGCATCCCCAGGTCGAGACGTACTGGGGCAATGTGAACCCCATTGGGCCGCGGTCGGTCTATGACGAGGCGAAGCGTTTTTCCGAGGCGACGGTGATGGCCTTTCACCGGTATCACGGGGTGAACACGCACCTGGTCCGCATCTTCAATACCTATGGCCCGCGACTGCAGGCGAACGATGGCCGGGTAATCTCGAACTTCATGATCCAGGCGCTCGGGGGCAAGCCGCTGACAATCTATGGCGACGGGTCGCAGACACGCAGCTTCTGCTATGTGTCGGACCTGATCGAGGGGATTGTGCGGCTCTCGCGTTCGGAGGAGCATCTGCCGGTCAACATCGGCAATCCGGTCGAGTGGACGATTCTTGAATGTGCGCGAGAGGTGCTCGTGGTGACGGGATCGAAGAGTGAGATTGTGCGCAAGCCGTTGCCGCAGGATGACCCGACGCGGCGCCGGCCGGATATTACGCGGGCGCGCACGCTGCTCGGGTGGGAGCCGAAGGTGAAGCTGCGAGAGGGGCTGGAGCGGTCGCTTGCTTACTTCAAGGCTTGCGTTGGGGGCTGAATGTGGAAGAGGAGCGTAAAGGGGATAAGGGCGATGACACGGGGAGGATGTGTTGCGGGATTGAGACTCAGAGCGAAGACAGACAACGACAAATGCAAACGCAGGTCCTTCCGACTGCGCGGATCACGGTGAAGCTGTGATCTGCTCCGCTCAGGATGACAGTTTTGATTGAGGTAAGAACCGGAATCTGCTCTGAGAGGACCGCTACCGGGAGTCGATCGATGCCTCGGATATCGGTGCTAAGCGTTACCTGCTTCAGAACTTTTCGCGGGTGCGGAGTTTGGGATACCAGGTGAACTGGACGGCTGCAGTGGTGTCGCTCTGCTGACCCGAGAGGTAGACCGGTGCCTTCCAGCGTTCGTACTGGACCCAGCCGTCTACCTCGAGATCTTTGCCGATGCGTTTGAGGACGTCGACCTTGAACTGGTTCTGGGTCGTTCCGCCCTCGATGAAGTCCTTCGGGGTCTTCTTGTTCAGATACTCAAGTTGGATCCACTCGTTGCCGGAGAGGTGATAGGTGAGCCAAGCCTGGCCTCCCTTGGCCTCGCGGCCGATCCAGTCGCCGAAGATGAAGCCCTTGTTGGTGTAGCCCTGCCGCTGCACGGTCTCGATGTAGTTGGCGCCGCCTTGCTGGCAGATGAGAGTCGAGCAGTCGGTCGAGACGGCTTCTACCCGCAGATCGAGTTTTCTGCCGCTGTTGCCGAAGATAGGAGGAAATTGAGAGAGAAAGAGACCTGCGCGATAGGGGGAGCGGCGCGGTGCGGAGATGGGCGTTACGTCGTCATGGGTCGTAGAGTCGGCATAGAGCGTGAGGTAATTGCGGACGAAGGGAAGCCGGTAGGAGAAGTTGAAGGTGCTGAAGCGCGCGCCGGGATCGTTGCGCGAGAACTTCAATCCTGCTGTGGTGTCATTGACGCTGAAGAAGCCTTTAAGGAAGGTATGCAGCGTCACCGGCGCATGCCCCGCACCGCCGAAGATGATCGTTCTCTGAAAGCCGAACTGGAAGTTCGATGTGGGGGCAAAGGAGGCGATCTCCGAGTGGACCCATGGATGATTCGGGTAGGTGTGGCCTTTCAGGCTTCCATAGAAGAAGTCGTAGCGTATGGGCCCGAGCACCTTCGAGACATAGGGAATATGGAGCGGCTCAACACGGTTGATTCGGAAGGAATAGATGTCTTCCGCGTTGTTGGACCAGGCCATGGCTCCGCCCATACCAGGTCCGAGCCAGGCATCAGACTTGCCTATGGAGATCTCGTGTCCGATCACGTGAAAAGAGAGCGCCGCTTCGACCAGGCGTAAGGGATTCTGAGCGGCGATGGGACCGGAAGGAATGGTCGCCTGGGGAAGATTCGGGGGAGCGAACTCAATGCCATCGCGACCGGAGAGATAGGTGGAGAGCGCGGGCGAATAGCCGGTGGCTGAGGGCGCATGTTGGTACTCGCCGCGCACGTGGAGCGAGAAGCGGCCGTATTCATTCACGGTGGAGAAGCCGGTGATGTCGTTGAAGCCGTTCTGATAAGGCCGGCCATAGTCGTTTACGATGGTCTGGCCGATGTGGTAGCTATCGCGCAGCGGCGTCCCGGTGATGCCCATCAGGCGCGTGTAGAAGGACTGCGGACCGTAGACCAGGCCGCGCGGCGCATCATTGGCTGGAATCTCGTTAGTGAGTTCGCGCAACATGACCGCCAGAATGGCCTGCGCCTCCTGGTTGTCCCCGCCAAGGATGCGGGGTTGCGCCTCCTCAAGGATGTGGAGAACGCTGCGGCGCGTCCAAGGACGCATGTTCAGGAAGGCCGTATCCGCATAACCCATGCTGTAGAGCCGCAGCATCTCGGGATAGATCCAGCTATCGACAGGGATGTAGGGCGAGCCGTAGCGATCCTGCCTGGTGGCATCGCCCCTAGGACCGTATTTGCCATACGGCTCATAGGCGGTGAAGATCTGTTGCGGCGTGTACTCGGATTTGCCCGAGGGGACACCCTTCATGACCACTGGCGGAGGAGCGGGCTGCGGTGTGGGAAAGGATTTGAAAGGTTTGTCGGCATCCGGATCGTAGGCAGGGCGGGAGGGGGTCTGGTCGGGCGACTCAGGCGTGGGGAGTGGCGCGGGTGCGGTCTGGACAGGTGGCGTCTCGCCGGGTGCGGCCTGGGCAGGTGCGATCTGGTTAGGTGTGGTCTGGTTAGGTGTGGTCTGGGCCTGGCTTGACGATATCGTCATCATCGTCAGCCCTGCTAGAGAAAGTAGAAATCCTGGACGCACTTGCACCTCAACACCTTAGCCTGATTGATATTCCTAGTGTAAACCGCTTAGAACGTGTTTGAATCAGAGCGCGTCGAGCCGGGCCTGAAAGGCAGAGGTGACTCCGTCGAGCCACTGCTGGCTGCACACCTTTTTGCTCACGAGAGTCCGACCTATCGCGGCTGCCGGATCGAAGGGCGTCTTCTTGGTTCTCTTCGTCTTCTTGGTTTCGCTATTTTCTTCGATTACGAGGTGAACGCACTCCATCAGGGCTGGCCCACCCCCCGCGCGTGCGCGGCCTACGGACTCCTGGGCGACACGGTAGAGTGCAACGGCATCGCCTGCATCGACCGGAATGCCAGGAACTCCGCAGGACGTGGAGCGTGCGCTCAATGCAAAAGTTTTCGCCTGCTTCCGGCTCTTGCCATTCGCCTTGCCGGCTTTCGCCTGATTGAGAGATGCAGGGAGTGCGACGAAGAGCATCGGCAGCTCTTCCCGTGCCGCGGTGTTCAGGATCTCACGCCAGGCCGATGGCTTCAGCTCCTGCGCGTCTGCGAAGACAATCACAACCTTGTGCAGGTTGAGCCGTTTCAGCGCCAGGGCTGCGCCCATCGCTGTTCTCAGGCGGATGGCGCTGTCTTCCTGACCGGGTAAGAGGCCCGCGAGGACGACGTTCGACGCTGCCGCGCCTGGCATCTTCGATGTGCTTGAGGCTGCAGCATTCACAACGTTCTTGAGCGCGACGCCACGTAAAAAGGCCGTGACCATGCTTCCGGGAAGATCACTGGTGAAGTCTTCCGGTTCGAGGCCAAGGAGGGCGCTAACCCGGCCGGCCTCCTGCCCGCGATGCAGTGACTTCTTCGGGAGCTTCGCCTTCTTCGGTTGCGACCGGAGCAGGAACTCGTCAAGCATATGTGACTGGACGATACCTTGAAACATCTGCTGCATCGTACGGTTCGAGACCAGCGGGCTCTCGGCGGGAATGCTGCTGGGCTGGTCACTCACCATCTTGCTGTTGGATAGATCGTGCCTCACGCCTTTGCCGGATCGACGGCTTCGGTGTTCAGGCCAAGTTCCTGCATGGCTTTCTGTGCGAGCTTCGGTTTGAACTTGCCATCGCGGGCGAGTTTCGAGAGCGTGGCGCCGACGACGGATTCCGCATTGACTTCGAAGTGGCGGCGCAGGTGTTCGCGATTATCGCTTCGACCGAAGCCATCGGTTCCAAGCGTGACCAGTCGGCCTGGCAGCCAGGGAGCGAGCATATCCGGCACCGACTTCATGTAGTCGCTGGCGGCGATGATCGGGCCTGTGGTGCTGGCCATGATCTGCTGCAGGTAGCTCTGACGCTCTTTTTCGGCGGGATGGAGACGGTTCCAGCGCTCCACGGCGAGAGCCTCGCGGCGAACTTCCGTGTAGCTCGGGACGCTCCACACGTCGGTCTGGACGCTGTATTTATCGGCAAGGATCTGCTGGGCGCGAAGGACCTCGTTGAGGATAGGACCGCTCCCGAAGAGCTGCGCGACGGGATGGCCGCCGGCGGCCGGCTTGAGCCTGTAGAGGCCCTTCAGGATACCTTCGGCTGCACCCTCGGGCATTGCCGGCATCGCGTAGTCCTCGTTGTACATGGTGATGTAGTAGAAGACGTCCTCGCCGTTCTGGTACATGCGGCGGATGCCATCCTGGACGACGACGGCGAGCTCATAGACGAAGGCGGGATCGTAGCTCAGGCAGGTCGGGACTGTGCTTGAAAGAACATGGCTGTGGCCGTCCTGGTGCTGGAGGCCTTCGCCGAGCATGGTGGTGCGGCCGGCGGTTCCGCCCATCAGGAAGCCTTTGCCGCGCGAGTCGGCGAAGGCCCAGACCATGTCGCCGATGCGCTGAAAACCGAACATCGAGTAGTACATATAGAAGGGGATGGCGGGAACGTTGTAGTTCGAATAGGCTGTTCCGGCGGCGGTGAAGGAGGCCATGGAGCCGGCCTCGGTGATGCCCTCCTCGAGGATCTGACCATCCTTCGCCTCGCGGTAGAAGAGCAGCATGTCGGCGTCGTGCGGGCTGTACTTCTGGCCCTCGGGCGCGTAGATGCCGACCTGGCGAATGACGGATTCCATGCCGAAGGTGCGGCCTTCGTCGGGGACGATGGGCACGATGAGTTTGCCGATGACGGGATCTTTCAAGAGGTGGCGCAGGATGCTGACGAAGCCCAGCGTGGTCGAGACGGAGCGGTTGTTCGAGCCTGCGGTCCATTCACTGAAATACGCGAGATCGGGGGCTGCAAAGTCGAGCCGGGGCACGGTGCGCGTCGGCAGATAGCCGCCCAGCTGTTTGCGCCTGTCTTGCATGTAGACGATCTCAGGGGCATCCTGCGGGGGCCGGTAAAATGCGCCATCTTTCGCGGCCTGCTCGGGAATGGGGATGTCGAAGCGCTTGACGAACGCGGCGAGCCCATCGTCGGCGAGCTTCTTCTCGGAGTGCGTGGCGTTGCGCGCCTGGGCTGAGCCGAGACCGTATCCCTTGACGGTCTTGGCGAGGATAACGGTCGGTCCGCCCTTGTGGTCAAGCGCGCGTTTGTAGGCGTTGTAGATCTTGGCTGGATCGTGGCCGCCGCGATGCAGGTTCTGCAGTTCGTCGTCGGTCATGTCTTTGACGAGCTCGAGCAGCTCCGGATACGTGCCGAAGAAATGCTTGCGCAGATACGCGCCGTCTTTTGCCTTATAGGTCTGGAAGTCGCCGTCGACGCACTCCTCCATCCTGCGAAGCAGAAGACCGGTATGGTCTCTTGCGAACAGCTCATCCCAGTCCGATCCCCAGATCACCTTGATCACGTTCCAGCCGGCACCGAGGAAGACACCTTCGAGCTCGTCGATGATGCGCTTGTTTCCGCGTACGGGACCGTCGAGCCGTTGCAGGTTGCAGTTGACGACGAAGATGAGGTTGTCGAGCTGCTCGCGCGCGCCGAGCGAGATGGCGCCGAGGGTATCGACCTCGTCAGTCTCGCCGTCGCCGACGAAGGCCCAGATCTTGCGATCGGTCTTCTCGATCAGACTGCGATTTTCGAGATAGCGCATAAAGCGCGCCTGGTAGATGGCATTCAACGGGCCGATGCCCATCGAGACGGTGGGAAAGTTCCAAAAGTCGGACATCAGCCAGGGATGCGGATAGGACGAGAGACCGGCTTCACCGCGGAGTTCATGGCGGAAGTTGCCGAGCCGGGCCTCGTCGAAGCGGCCTTCGAGGAAGGCGCGGGCGTAGACGCCGGGGGAGGCGTGGCCCTGAAAGTAGATGAAGTCGCCGGGCTGATCGGGACGGCCATTCTCGCCAGGGTATTTGGCATGGAAGAAGTGGTTGAAGCCGACCTCGAGCAGGGTGGCGAGCGAGGAGTAGGTCGAGATGTGACCGCCGATCCCAGCGTCTTTCTTGTTCTGGCCATGCACCATGGCCATGGCGTTCCAGCGAATCAGCGCCTCGATGCGACGCTCGAGATTGCGGTCGCCGGGGTAGGGAACTTCATCGTGCTTTGGGATCGTATTGCGATAGGGTGTCGTCAGTTCGCTGGGGGTGGGGACTCCCGACTCGCGGGCGCGTTGGCGGAGAGCGCTCAGGAGTTCGGCGCCGTTCTCCCAATCGGCTGCAACGACGTCGTCGAAGGCTTCGAGCCACTCGGACATCTCTTCGGAGAAATTCACCTTCGCGGAAACGCCAGTATTTTCAGCCTTCGTCGTCATAAGCGTCACGTATCCCTTTGAAACCTTCCCTATAAACATAATCGCCAGCGCAGGAAACGTCACGTCAGGCTCTTGAATGCGCTTTCTCAGCCGGTAAACGGATGCTCCCGCAGGAACACTATGAGCCCATACAGGACGATGAACCCGCACAGCATCATCAAAATGCGTCGCATCAGCCCGCCATCCCACCATGCGAAGACCAGGAAGCCGACTCCATAGACCAGCCCCAGCACGATAAGAAGGACGGCTGTGACCACGGTGAGGGCGAAGATGGCGTGCCTCCAGAATCCGGCAAAGGCGTGTCAGCCGGGTGAACTCCGCCGGGGAATGCGACGGACCAGCGCGGTTGCTATGTCGAATAGTCCGCGTTGATGCGGACGTACTCGGCCGTGAGATCGCATGTGAGAAACCTGCATGCCGCTTCGCCAAGGCCGAGGTCGAGCGCAATCGTGTACTCACGTGTCTGCATGCGCGTGTGGACGGCTGCTTTATCGAACGCGGGCGACCGCATGCCCCCAGCGAAGACGGGCAGACCGCCTATGGAGATTGTAACCACCTCGGGATCGAACGCTACGCCGCTGTAACCCGCAGCCGCCAGCAGGCGTCCCCAGTTTGGATCGGCGCTCGACCAGGCTGTCTTGCAGAGAGGCGAGTGCGCGATGGCCTTGGCGACTGTCCGGGCCTCGGCAACTGTACGCGCGCCGGTGATGTGGAGCGTGACGACGTGTCCGACACCCTCGCCGTCGTCGACGATCTGGTGGGCGAGCGAGTCCGAGACCAGGTTGAGCGCGTTGACGAAGGCGGCGGCTACCGGACCGTTCAGGGGGACTTCACTGGCACCGCTCGCGAGCAGAAGGACGGTGTCGTTGGTCGATGTATCGCCATCGATCGAGATACTGTTGAAGCTCTGCTCGACCACCGGCTCGAGCACTGCCCTGAGTTCTTCGGCGGTGGCCAGCACGTCGGTGAACAGGTAGACCAGCATGGTTGCATGAGGAGGGCCGAGTTGTGGGTGGATCATGCCTGCACCCTTCGCAGCACCGAAGAGCCGGACCTCTTTACCCTCGACCTCAATGACCGCGCGGGCTACCTTGATCCTGGTATCGGTGGTCAGGATAGCTGCAGCGAACAACTCGGCATGATCTGGTGAATCACCCAGCGCGGCCAGGGTTGCCGGAATCGCCGCGACCACCTTCTCAACGGGGAAGGGCACGCCGATGATGCCGGTCGAGGACGGGAAGACCTCGTCGAAGATGCAGCCGATCTGCTCTGCGGCGGCCACACAGGTCTGTTCACAGGCATCGATTCCGGCGGGCCCGGTGGCACAATTTGCATTGCCGGCGTTGACGAGGACTGCGGAGATGCGTCCGCCGGTTGCCAGCATATGCCGCCGGGCTACCGTGACTGGAGCCGCCACGACCTGATTTCGCGTGAACATGGCTGCGCCAACCGCACCTTTCGGAGCAACGGCGGCGGCCAAGTCCGGATTGCCGCTGGCCTTGATTCCCGCCTTCACCGCTCCCCAGAGAAACCCCAACGGCAAGGCGTGCGCCGGCAACTTCCGCTCGTAGTCCATGCCCTTACTTTACCCGATGTATTCTCTCTCCATGCTGCTTGAAGAACTCCGCACCTCCGTTCTCGAAGCCAACCTGGAACTCGTCAGGCGGGGCCTGGTCCTCTACACATTTGGGAACGCCTCGGGCGTCGACCGCGAGCAGGGGCTGGTGGTGATCAAGCCCTCAGGCGTGAACTACGATGACCTGCGTCCCGCCCACATGGTGGTGACGGACTTGAACGGGGTGATTGTGGATGGGGTGCTGAAGCCCTCTTCCGATCTCGACACGCACACGCTGCTTTACCGTGAGTTCCCGACGATCGGCGCGGTCGTCCACACGCACTCCGAGTACGCGACCAGCTTTGCGCAGGCGGGGATGGCGATCCCATCACTCGGGACGACGCATGCCGACTACTTTTATGGAGCGGTTCCTTGTACGGCGGCGCTCGACGATGAGGCAATTGGCGGGCGATATGTCCACGAGACGGGATGGGCGATTGTGAATCATTTTAGGGAACACGCGATTGATCCGCTTGCGGTTCCTGCCGTGCTGGTTGCCGGTCATGCTCCGTTCTGCTGGGGAGAGACGCCGCATGCCGCCGCGCACAATGCCGTTGTACTCGAGGCGGTGGCGAGAATGGCGTACAGGACGTTGACGCTAACACCTGGTAATCCCGGGGTCTCGCAGGCGCTGCTGGATCGACATTACTTCCGGAAGCATGGAGCAGGTGCCACGTACGGGCAATAAAAAGCTGCGCCTTCATGGAGCATGCTGGCAGCTTCAGAAACGAAGGTCTTCCACTCCGCTTCAGAATACGGATCGGTGTGACTCTCACATGTCGCTTAGAAGCTGGCCGTCAATGTCGTACCTGCTGCACTGCTTTCACGTGCCATCTCTAGCAGCTTGATTACTCGATAGCCCTCCTCGGCCGATACCGCAAGCGGAGCGACGCCGTTGATCGCATCGCGGACGCTGGCGTAGTAGTTGCGGTAGTCTCCGCGTTCGGTTTCGACGATCTCCCGGACCAACGTCGCCGGGTCGGCGGGATTAGGGGCGACGGTCAGGGTGCCCCAGGCTTCTTCCGGTTCGAGGAGCCAGTTGCCCGTGCCCATCGGAGGCACCTTTGCGCCAGCGACGAGGGCGGGCTCCTGTGGGTCGAGGCCGAACTTCTTGAAGCTGCCGTGAGTTCCATGCAGGAGAAAGCGCGGGGAGGCGTCGCAGGCGACCATGGAGGATCGGCAGTATGCCATCAGGCCATGGCCCGCATAGCTGGGATAGTGCAGCGTGATGTCAAAGGCGTCCTCGATGGCGGTGTCATCGCGGTCTCTGCGGACGCTTGCGGTGATGGCTGCGGGGATGCCGAAGAGCGCCAGCGCCTGGTCGACGAGATGGGGGCCGAGATCCATGAGCAGGCCATTTGCGGCGTTGCCGGCCTCCTTCCAGGTTCCTTCGCGCGGGAGCGGTCGAAAGCGGTCGAAGTGCGATTCGAAGGTGACGACACGTCCCAACGCACCGCTGTCGAAGAGCTTGCGGATGGTAAGGAAGTCGCCGTCCCACCGGCGGTTGTGGAAGGGAGCGAGTACCAGGCCTTGCTGGTTGGCGAGATCGACCAGTTCGCGGGCTTCGGCGGAGGTTGCAGCGAAGGGCTTGTCGATGACCACATGCTTGCCCGCTTCGAGCGCCTGTCGAGCGAGAGCAAAGTGCGTCTCGTTCGGCGTCGCGACCACGATCAACTGCACGGCTTTATCGGCAAGGGCCTCTTCAACGGAGCGCAGGACCCGTGTCTCGGGATAGGCCTTTGCGGCTTCGTCGCCATGACGCTGCACAATTCCGTTAAGCCGCAGGCCGGGGACGGCGCTGATAAAGGGCGCGTGAAAGACGCGTCCGGCAAGGCCAACCCCGACTACAACTGTTTCGATTGCAGCAGCCATCATGTTCTCCCGATCTCTCGTAATGCCGGATAGATCTTCCGATATTCCTTATAGGCGCTCTCCATCGTGACTGCCTCGAGCGGCGCGATTGTCTCCGCAACGCGCACGGTGGAAGCGCAAGCCTGTTCGACGCTGGGCCACGCGCCTACGCCAGTCCCAGCCAGAAGCGCCGCGCCAAATGCGCCGCCTTCTTCAGCCTCGAGTCGGCCGACAGGCTGGCCGTAGACATCCGCCTGGATCTGCCGCCAGAGCTGACTGCGAGCGCCGCCGCCGCCGAGGCGAATCTCGCCAATCTGGATTCCCAGTTCTGCAATCAGTGTCAGGCTGTCGCGCAGACTGAACGCAACGCCTTCGAGAACCGCGCGAACGAAATGCCTGCGCGCATGCGACGCTGTAATCCCGACGAAGGCGGCCCGCGCCTTCGCATCGAGATACGGCGTTCGTTCGCCGAAGAGGTATGGCGCCCAGAGGAGGCCACCGCTCCCCGCGGGAGCTTCCGCCGCCAGTGTCGTCAACTCTTCGTAATCGGCATCTGGCGCAAACGTGTCGCGGAAGTAGCGGAGGCTCAGGCCAGCACCATTGGTGACACCCATGACATGCCAGAGACCCGGGGCGGCGTGGCAGAAGGTGTGCAGCCGGCCGAGGCGATCCATAGTGGGCGCGTCGGTGGACGCAAAGACCACCCCTGATGTCCCAATGGTTGACGAGACGGTGCCTGGTTTGAGGATGCCCATCCCGACCGCGCCCGCACCCTGATCACCGGCCCCAGCGGCTACTGGCGTTCCTACGGAGAGGCCGGTGGCTGCGGCTCCAGCATCGTTGATCCTGGCGCAGATCTCCGGGCTTTCATACAAGCGGGGCAGCCATGTAGTTGGGATGCCGGCCTCGTCTGCGATCTCATCAGACCAGCGGCGATGAGCGACGTCGAGCAGCAGCGTGCCGCTTGCTTCCTGGACATCGATCGCGTACTCGCCCGTCATGCGGAAGCGGACATAGTCCTTCGGGCAGAGTACGTGGCGAACTTTGGCGAAGATCTCGGGCTGATGATCGCGGACCCAGAGGAGCTTGGTCAGGGTAAAGTTCGGGAGCGCCGGGTTGGCGGTCAAGTCGATGAGCCGATCGAAGCCGAGGCGGTCGGTCAGCCAGTCGCACTGCGGCTGCGTCCGCTGATCGCACCAGATCAGTGCCGGCCGGAGGACAACGCCGTTCTCGTCGAGCAGTACACAGCCGTGCATCTGGCCGGTAAGACCGACGGCCTCGATCCGATCCGGGGTGACGCTCGAGGTCTCGATGGCCGCCTGAATGGCGCGTTGTGCCGCACGCCACCAATTTTCTGGCTGCTGCTCGGCCCAGCCAATTTCGGGCGAGCTGATGGGTGCATGGTCACAGGCGTGAGAGGCGAGGACTGTGCCCCGTCGGTCGATGAGGACCGCTCGTGTTCCTCCAGTCCCCACATCGATTCCAAGAAACATCCTGCTTCCTCTCTCTTTCGAAGTTCTGCGTCGCGTATCGATCATAGCGGGTCGATCGGTACGGGTCGATCGGTTGCGGAGACAAGTCAATAGGTATGCGCCACATCGTGAGGATTAGTGGGCGAGTGCAGATGCGAACGTAGTCTCTCGACTTCGCTCAGGATGACATGTTTCAAGGACGAGAATTGAGGTGAGTGTTGGAGGGAGTGCGTGAGTTGCTCATGCAAATGAAGGACTCGGCCACACTCCCGTGGGAGCTCTACCGGGCATTCATGCTCCAGAGTGCTTTTTTTGAAGAAGACTTCTCCTGCAGTGCATCAGAAGTGCTACGGGATGATTGTGCCATCGGACGCGGCAACCCCGATTGGTCGGCGTCACTCGATAGGTTTCGAGTACGACTCAACACTATAACTGAGGTACAGGTACCATTATTGTTATGACGCAAAGAAGAAGAGGGCTAAGTCTTGGCTTGACGTATGTCGTGCTTGGGCTGGTCCTGGTTCAGGCACAGGGGGCTGGAGCGCAGGCGGGTGGGAGCGGGACGTCTACTACGCCGCCCACGGCCTCAGGGATGAACTCCACGATCCCCACGGCGCAGGTCCAGTTAAGTAATGCCTCCGGCCAGAATGGTTCCCAGGCGACACAGGACTCGTTCAAAGGATCGCTGATTGAGGGCAATGCAACGGACGGTGTGCTGGATCTGACACTTGACGAGGCTATCCAGCGTGGTCTGCGCACCAACCTGGGATTGATTCTTCAGACCTCATCGCAGAAGAACGCCAACGGCCAGCGGCTGGAGCAACTGCAAGCGCTTCTTCCCACAGTCAACGCGGCTGCCAGCTTCACGGTCGAACAGATCAATTTGGCTGCCGAGGGCATCAGATTTCCCGGTTTGAAGCCGATTATCGGTCCGTTTCAGGTGGTCGATTTTCGCGCGTACCTGACGCAGAACCTTATCAACGTTCAGGCACTGCAGAACTATATTGCCGCAAAACACAACTTCGATGCTGCAAAGCTTACGGCGCAGGACGCCCGCGATATGGTTGTATTGACGATTGGGAATGCGTACCTGCTGTGCATCGCCGATCAGGCGCGGATTACGGCAGTGAATGCCGAACTGGCAACCTCAAAGGTTTCGCTCGACCAAGCGGTCGCGGCTCATGAGGCGGGAACGAGCCCACGGCTCGATGCGCTTCGTGCGCAGGTGGACTACCAGAATGAGCAGCAGACGCTCATCTCGACCACTAATGATCTCGCGAAAGCAAAGCTGGCGCTTGCACGCACGATTGGCCTACCGCTCGATCAGAAGTTTCGGTTGACCGACTCCGAACCCTATGTTTCGCTCGATACGATCGATCCACAGGCCGCATTTGATCAGGCCTTGAAAGGCCGCAAGGATCTGGCCGCGGCGGCGGAACAGGTGAAGGCGGCCAGCGCCCAGAAGACAGCCGCGTGGACCCAGCAGCTTCCTTCGGCGAGTGTAACGGGGGATTTTGGGGATATCGGCACGACCGTCGGGCACTCTCACGGCACCTACACCGCGACGGGAACGATCAGCGCACCGATTCTGCAGATTGCCAAGACGCGCGGCGATGAGCAGGTTGCGGCCGCACAGTTCGATTCGGCGCGGGCCCGCTACTCCGACCAGATACAGCAGGTTAACGCGGATATACGCGACAGCATTCTCGATATCCGTTCCGCGGCAAAACTGGTCGAGGTGACGCAATCGAATGTTGATCTGGCGAACGAGGCACTGAACGAGGCGCAGCAGCGGTTTCACTCCGGCGTCTCTGACAACTTGCCTGTCTCACAGGCGCAGTCGCAGACCGAACAGGCGAATGACCAATACATTAGCGCACTCTACCAGCACAACGTGGCCAAGCTTTCGTTAGCCCGTGCGCTTGGCATCGCGCAGACCAACTACAAAGACTATCTGGGAGGGAAGTAACTGTGGCAGAGCAATCAGAGCAGAAGAAGGACGGTCAGCAGACGGCACAGATTACGGGCACAGTCCAGATCACGCCCAGCGGCCGAGACACAGGCGGGGATGACAAGCCGGACGAGAGCGGGAAGGACGAGAGTAAAAAAGATGACGATAACAAGGAGAACGAACCGCCTGAAAAGAAGTCGCGACGCCGGTTTATTATCATCGCGGTCGTGATCCTGCTGGCGCTGATCGCCGGTCTCTTTTACTGGCACTCCACCTACTCCGAAAATACAGACGACGCGCAGGTGGATGGCGATCTATATCAGGTAAGCTCGCGGATCGCAGGCCAGGTCGTCAAGGTTTACGTTGAAGATAATCAGCGGGTGGAAGCTGGAGCTCCCATTGCCGATATCGACCCGAAGGACTTACAGGTATCGCTCGAGCAGGCGCAGGCCGCGCTCGCCACGGCACAGGCGGCGTACATCCAGGCCAATGTGAACGTTCCCATCACAAGCACGACCAGCCGCACCAGCGTAAGTACGACGACCAGCGCCGTTCTGGCCAGCCAGGCGAGTGTTGCACAGGCGCAGAAGCAGGCGCAGGCTGCTGCCGCGCGGGTGGACCAGGCGAAAGCGAATGCCACCAAGTCACGGCTGGACGTCGAGCGGTATACACCGCTGGTCCAAAAGGATGTCATCTCGAAGCAGCAGTTTGACGCTGCGGTAGCGTCGGATGCGGGCAATACTGCCGCGGTTCTGGATGCGGAGGCGACTTTGCTCGCCCAGGAATCCATGGTCTCCGAGGCTGCCGAGCGGCTTGCACAATCGCGTTTAAACGCAGCGGAGTCAGCGCGTAACGGACCACAGCAGATCCGTGCGCAGCAAGCCCAAGCGAATGCCCAGCTTGCTCGGGTGAAGCAGGCGCAGGCCCAGGTAGACCAGGCGATGCTCAATCTGTCGTACGCACACGTCACCGCTCCATCTTCCGGTGTGATCAGCAAGAAAAATGTTGTTGTCGGCGCGAACCTGAGTGTCGGACAGGACTTGCTGACGATCGTCCCGCTCGCCAATCTGTGGGTCACGGCGAACTTCAAGGAGACGCAGCTCGACCGGATGAAGCCAGGTCTGAACGTATCGATCAAGGTGGACGCGCTGGGCGGACGCAAGTTCTCGGGCAAAGTGACCCAAATCGGCGGCGCGACCGGATCCCGGCTCTCGCTGTTTCCGCCGGAGAACGCCACGGGCAACTACGTCAAGGTGGTGCAGCGCATTCCGGTCCGGATCGACTTCACCAACTTGCAGCGAGAAAACGGCGACTTTGCGCTTCGTCCTGGTTTCTCGGTGACACCGGAGATTGCGGTCAAATAATCCAGTCACGTACACCGATCAAGGTGGATGACGTCTGGTTGTACCGAAGGAGATCTTCTACGAATCTGTAATGCCCGTTCCATTAGTGTCAGAATTCCTGTTGGCTGCGATCGATGCGGGAGCAAACCACGCTGTTCGCTACCGCATCGAAGAAGGCGAGGTGAATCATGGCAGTTGCAATTAAGAAGTCGGAAGGCAAGAATTTTAGCACTCCCCATTGGCACGCGAAGGCTAAAGAGATCCAGAAGTACGGTGAAGTGACCCACGATCTACCCCATCCCCTTGACGCGAAGATCCGCGCGGATATGGTTGGTCAGCTGAATCAGCTACTCGCCGATACGATTGCCATTCGCGACATGTACAAGAAGCATCACTGGCAGGTAGGCGGACCGACGTTCTACCAGCTTCATCTGCTGTTTGACAAGCACTTTGAGGAGCAGGTCGAGATGGCTGATACGATCGCGGAACGTGTCCAGTTGCTTGGTGGGGTGAGCATCGCAATGGGCGGCGATGTCGCCGAGATAACGAAAGTTCAGCGGCCTCCTCGCGGCAAGGAAGAGGTCCCAGTTCAGATATCCCGCCTTCTCGAAGCGCACAAGATGATTGTTGAGGAGTGCCTTGACATCTCTGAAGCTGCAGATAAAGTCGGCGACCAGGGAACAAACGATCTTGTGGTGTCGGACATCCTGCGTCCCAATGAGCTGCAGTCCTGGTTCATCGGGCAGCATCTCGTCGAGATGCCGCTTGTTCTCGCCGACGTTGACGACGTCTCCTGAGTTATCGACACGTAACTGTCGAATTATGAAGAGCCCAGCTGCCCAAGTCTGGGCTTTTTCATGCTGGTCACTAGGGTTTCAGCGCAAGCGCAGGAGACGGCACGCGCCCGCATCACGAGCAGCCGTACAATAAAACACCGGGCACGCTGACCATGGTTCCGACCACCGGTGCAGGCCTGTCACGCCGGAATGTATAGTCCAGACCGGTCAAGTTATCGCATCCATGCATCCGGTGGGATCATCCATAGAGTGCAGCCTCACAATGAAATCAAGTTTGCTGGGGAGCTTTCTCATATGCCAATCGCCCTCGCATTTTTCGTGCACTATGCTTACGGGATCCTGTTTCTCTGGGTCCTGGTGGAGCAACTCGGCATTCCGATTCCCAGCATTCCGGTGCTGCTGACGGCGGGCACCCTGAGCGCGACGCACCGATTGCATGCATCGTATGCGCTTTTGGTGGTTCTGCTCGCCTGCGTCATAGCCGATAGCGTCTGGTATTTTCTCGGTCGGCGGTACGGAGGCAGTGTTCTTCGGCTGCTGTGCCGTCTCTCGCTTGAAGCCTCCACCTGCGTTGCGAAGACGGAAGGCTATTTCTCGAAGCGCGGGCCGGTTACGCTGCTGTTCAGCAAGTTTGTTCCGGGGCTCTCTACCGTGGCGGCTCCGATCGCTGGCCAGACAGGAATGCCGTATCGCCGCTTCATTCTCTACGATCTGGCTGGATCGATCATCTGGGCCGAAGCGTATCTGTTGACCGGGAGATTTTTCGGCGATGTGGCTCAGAAGAGTACGGCGTTCTTTCATCTTCTCAGCCATTTTGCCTTTGGCGTCTTTGTTCTGATGGTTCTGGGTTTTATGGCGTACCGGGTCCTCAAGCAGCGGCGTTTTTTGACCCAGGTGCGCTCTATGCGGCTGGAGCCAGAAGAGTTGAAGGCAATGATCGATAAGGCGGAGTCCGCGGGCAATATAGCGCCCTACATCGTCGACCTGCGCCATCCACTCGATTACCTGCCCGATCCGCGCGTTCTTCCCGGTGCGGTGCGGATCAGCCCGAATGAGATTGCCCTGCATAACGAGCGTATACCGCGGGACCGCGATGTGATTCTCTACTGCACCTGCCCAAGTGAGGAGACGAGCGCGAAGGTAGCGCTCCAGCTTCAGAAGCATGGCGTCTATCGGGTGCGGCCTTTGCGTGGAGGTTTTGATGGGTGGAAACAAGCAGGCTTTCCACTTCACGAGTATGAAGAGCCTGCTCCGCTTGCACGTAGTTTAACCACGAAGCTTGCTTCCGCAATTTAGTTTCTGATGAGTAGCCAGAAGTCTCTCGGGCGTGTGTAGTCCCATTCCCAACGGGCGAACTCCAAGATACTCACGAGCAAGAATTGCTTTGAAGCAGCGTGCTCATAGCGCACGGAGGCGGCCTGGGTCCGATCCTGTGCTTCTTGTCGGGCTTCAGCCGGGCTGAAGACGGCGGACCGCGGTCGAACTGAGACTGGTCGTCCACATTCTATTCAGCGATCGTCCACAGGTCTTTGCCGTGAGGGTCGCTTCACGGGATGGTCCGTAGCGGCCAGGTTCAAAACGGGAAGCCGGTCGGCGGCCCCGAGCTCGCGCAGCTATGAGTCCTGCCATGGGCGCCGATAACGGAAACAGTTACAGTGAATGTCCGGATTCCTTTCGAAGCTCGTGTAACGGTGCCGGAACGAAATCTCTCGTCATCTGGGCAGTGACTCTCGGAACCTGAGGCTCGGAGATTCGAATGAACGCAAGGACCAATAACAATCTGCCTGCTTCGATGAGAACGCGGCCAAAGTATTTTCTTCAGGAGGAGAGCGGGCAGACGCTGGTGATCGCGGCGGTGTGCATGGTGGTACTGATCGGGTTTCTTGGGTTGGCGATCGATGTAGGGCAGGCGCGCTACCAAAAGCGCCGGATGCAGATGGCGGCAGATGCGGCGGCGCTGGCGGGAGCGCTGGAGCTTCCGTACTGTCAGGGGGCGGTGAACTGTCCGGTCTTGAAAAGCGCAGCGCAGAATGCGCTGGTCGAGAACGGCTTCAAGAGAAGCACGCTGTTGACGAACTGTGCCGCGGGAACAGGTGCGGTGCTGGAGATGACGCTCAACACTCCGCCGTGCGGGTTGCGGACGGGCGACCCAAATGCCGGGAAGGCCGGGTACGTTGAGGTCATCCTCTCCCAGCCGCAACCGACCATCTTTGCGAGGGTGCTCGGCATCGACAGTATCCCGCTACTGGCGCGTGGTGAGGCCGGGCGCACCGGTGGAGGGAACTGCATCTATGCGCTCGATCCGGTAGGCCGCCGGGCGATCAGGGTGCTTTTCGCCGTCGTTCGCTCGACCTGCGGGATCGTCGATGAGTCAGTCAACACGGACGCGCTCGAGTGTGACGTGGGTGCGATCCAGGCGCCGCAGATCACCGTTGCTGGTGGTGTACCGCATCCTTTCTTTTGCGACATCAACCCGGCTCCAGTGACGAACGCGCCCGCGCCCGTTCCTGCGGACCCGCTGGCCTCGCTGCCAAAGCCCTCGGTTCCGGCGTGCGGGACATCGAAGCAGAGTCCATTTCATGGATCGGGTGGGGCGGTGTCCATCTCCGGCCCGGCGATCCTCTATCCGGATGGCGCCTATTGTGGAGGAATCACTCTCAAGCGGGGCGCGATGGTGACGTTTGCGCCGGGCGTGTATGCATTGACATCGACCACCAGAGGAAAGCCTGGCGGGGCGGGCGGTCTGACCGTGGACCTGGGAACCACGGTGAATGGAACGGGGGTCACCTTCTACAACTACGGTCCCGCGGGTGCGATCCGGTTCATGTTTCCTTCGAACACCAGCGGCGGAGTAAAGCTAGTTGCTCCGGTCAGTGGACCGTACGCGGGCATACTCTTCTTCCAGGATCCGCGAGATACCGCGCAGGCCACGATTATCGGAAGTCTTGACTGGAATACTGTACTGGAGGGGACGTACTACTTTCCAAAGGCAACCGTCGCATTCGCATTCGATGGCGCAGTTAAGTACAACATCCTGGTCGCCTACAACATCGAGTTCCTCTTCACGCTTGCCAGATCCGGGCAGAGCAGCTTTGCCAGCGACTATTCCTCGCTCGTGAACGGCTCGCCCGTAGGCCACACCGGTGCAGGGGCGGCGGTTGTGCAGTGATGAGATTCTCTCAAAACTTGAATCGGGGTGCAGGGGATAGCTGGCGTCGTCTCCGGCTATTTACCTTGCGTGGGCGCATGCCTGGTAACGATGCGGGTTCGAGTGTGATCGAGTTGGCGTTGCTGACGCCGGTACTGCTGCTTATGTTAGTCGGCGTAGTCGATATGGGACGCGCCTACTATGCGGCCATCGAGATCTCTTCGGCTGCAGCTGCCGGTGCGCTCTATGGATCACAGAAGCCGACCGACGTTATCGGGATGCAAAGCGCGGCCTTGCTGGACGCCGCCGATCTAGCCGGTATGGTTCCTGTCGCGACCTTTGGATGTGAGTGCTCGGATGGCTCGTCGGCTACGCCGGCGTGTGCGGTGTCACCGCGCTGCGCGGTCAATGCGGTCCGGTATGTCGAAGTGACGACAACGATGATCTACGTGCCGTTGTTTCCTTATCCAGGAGTCCCGGCGAGTCTTCTGCTTCGGGGCAAGTCCCGGATGCGGGCTGGTAAGTGATGCTGCGGCACCTTCGAGATTCGGTGTGGACTACCGCGGCCCGACTGGCGTGCTTCGGGGAAGACGAGAGTGGGAGCGAACTCGTGGAGTTTGCCCTGACGGTGTCCTTGTTGCTGCTGATGATCTTCGGGATTATGGATTGTTCACGGGCGCTCTATGCGGACCACTTCGTCGCAAACGCGGCGCGCGAGGCGACGCGCTATGCGGCAGTGCGAGGCTCCTCGTGGAAGGGAGCCTGTACGAGTTCGCAGAATTTTGGGTGCCATGCCTCCGCGGCGGACGTTGCCGCGTATGTCAAGTCGATTATCCCGGACGGAGTCGATCCGTCCACGCTGATCACGGTCACGAACTGGCCCGGAAGGGATGTCCTGGGTTTGCCGTGCAGCATCTCCGGCTCGTTCAACAGCGAAGGTTGCCTGGTCGTCGTAAGGGTGACGTATGCTTTTTCATTCGCGGTACCGTTTCTTTCGACGAGCACACTTTTATTGTCGAGCACATCGCGACTGACGATCGCCCAATAGGAGTGTTCAGCATGTCTCAAAGTCGATACGGCCAATGATACGAACGATGCATAACGGGATAAGGCGGCGAAGGCCAGCGACATTCGACGATCCACGAATCGATCTTCGCATCGTGCTCTTTGTCGCTCTGCTCACACGGCTGAGCGTCGTCTGGTTCGTCCTGGTCCACTTTCCGGCGAGATGGTTCTATACGCGAGGCGTGGAGATGGGCCTTCTCGCAAATTCACTTCTCGATGGAGAAGGACTGAGCTCGCCGTTTGGTGGTACGACCGGACCGACGGCAATGATCGCACCCGCCTATCCGATCTTTGTCGCGGGTGTATTTCATCTTCTCGGCCGTTCAACGCTGGCCGCGTCCCTTGCGATCATGGGCATCCACATCGCACTGAACCTGGTCACGATCTGGATGATCATGCACCTCAGCCGCCAGGTTGCAGGGCGAGGTGCGGCTGTCATGGCTGGCCTCTTCTGGGCCTGTTCGCTTCCAACGATCTGGATACCCACGATCTTCTGGGAGACCAGCTTCTCGGCATGCCTGCTGCTCGGCTTTGTGGTTTTCGCTCGAACCTTGAGAGTGGAGAGTACGACGCTGCGATGGCTTGGATGCGGAGGGTACTGCGGCGTTGCGGGGCTGTTCAATCCTGCCCTGCTTCCTTCTCTACTGATGATGGCGGCCTGGGCGGGGTACGCGGCGAGACGTGGGCGCCTGCTCAAGCCGGTGTCCGGTGCCATGATGTTCATCCTGACGTTCTCGGCGTGGCCGATTCGCAACGCCCTGGTCTTTCATGCCTTCATTCCAACGAGGACCACGGTGGGCTTCGAGCTCTGGATGGGGAATCACCCGGGCGCTACGGGCTTTCTGGACGAGTCCCTGTTCCCGATGTACAACGGGGCGGAGCTTCGAGACTACAGGCGGCGTGGTGAGCTTGACTATACCGGGCATAAGGCGGCCATGGCCCGGGCCTATGTATGTGCTCATCCGGGCACGTCTGCGAGATTGACGATGTTGCGCGTGGTGCGTTTCTGGATGGGAGCAGGGAACAGAACCGGGTCAATCTTTTTCCTTCTGCATGCCGGTCTAACGACGCTGCTTGGAGCCGGAGGACTCTGTATCCTGCGCCGGTCCAGAGCACGCCAGATGGTTCCATGGTTCATCATTCCGATGCTTCTGTTTCCGCTGCCGTACTACGCGAGTCATGCGGAGTTCCGCTATCGGCTGGTACTAGACCCTCTGATGTGTGTCCTTGCGGCGTGTGTGCTTCGATGCGTGATGCAGCGTCTATCCGGTATGCGCGCTGGGTTCCCGGCTCATGCGGAGGCAGTGCCCGTGGGACTGAGACGAATTTGCTTCGGGTGTTCATAGATGCTTTGGTTTTAACGCCGCTTGCTTTCCACGACAAAACGACACTCGTAAACCTTGTTCGCAGGATAAGTAAAACCGCTCTAGAATCGAGCTATGGATTGGCTCGGCAGAATCGTGCATGGCTTCATCATGACCTTTGGCATTACACAGCCGGCACCGGAGAAGAAGAGGGTTGCTAATTTGTTTATCGGCGCCCTTCTGCTCGCGGTGATTGGAGCGTTTCTGGGATTGATCCTCTTCGGAATCAGGCACCTGGTTCGCTGAGTGGCAACCGGTCTGTGGGTGACGGAGATGACGTCGAAGAGAACGGCACTGCAAAGGGCTGAAGCTAACCTTCGGATACGCTCAGAATGACGGGTTTTGGTGGAGCTTAGAACAACACGTGTAGAGGAAGTAAAACTAAGCTCAGCGCGATCCCTTAGGTTGACATTTGCTCATAATGGCGGTGTGGAGACGATTTCGGAGTTCGGGGGAGAACTCGTAAATTTCGCTGTCGCGATAGATTTCGATCGTCTGCCGGGTAGTATCGAGAACCACTTCACAGTGATGGCATTCCGCGATGTGCGTCTTGACCTGCACCAGGAGTTCGGGGTCGATCTGGCCGTCGAAGTAGTCGGTAAGCTGGCTTAGAAAATCGGTGCAGGTCATGGAATCAGGCCTCCTTCTTCTGCCGGAAGTATCGGCTGAGCCGCTCGCGAAGTTGAAGGCGCGCCCGCAACAATCGGGACTTGACTGCGGGGACGCTCAACCCGAGTGCCTCGGCAGTCTCCTCCGTGGATAAGTTTTCGATGTCGCGGAGGGTGAAAACGGTTCGAAAACCTGGCGGGAGTCCCTGAATCGTCTTACGAAGGATGTCGCCGAGTTCAGCCTGATTATATAACTGCTCTGGATTGGGTCGCCACTCCGCAAATTCCCGGGGAATGGAACCTTCTTCGGTCTGAACATCCTCGTCCATTGACACGGTCTTGCTGGTCTTGCGCTTGCGCAGACGCATCAGGCTTTCATTAACCGCAATGCGCACCAGCCATGTCGAGAATTTGGAGTTGCCCTGGAACTGCTCGAGCTTCTCGTAGGCTTTAAGAAAGGCGTCCTGGGTGATGTCTTCCGCATCCTCCCGATTCTGGGTGATGTGCTGGGCGACGCGGAAGATCTGCCGGTCATATTGCCGGACAAGTTGCTCGAACGCTGCCGTGTCGCCAGCTTTCGCCCGGGCGACGAGCGCAACGTCGGGATGAATCTCTTCCGTGACTGGAGACTGGATGGCGGGCATAGGTGTAAGACGATGTGCAGCGACTTGTCTGCGAGCAGCTTCCCGACCAGCGGGTACACTGCCAGTGTAAACGCCTGCAGGCTGGTCGGCAACGGGTCACAAGAAGAGTGTAGCCAGGTGCGATTGCGGCTTGAGCTATGTACCTGCCATGGTTCCGATGGAACTGACAGTCCACAATTGCAGTGAATGCAGCATAGAGTCGTACGTGTGAGTGTGAGCGGGAGTTATGAGAAGTTGGGCTAAGCTTCGGGTCGTCGTGGCCTTGGGACTGATTGCAGTGCTTATGGATTCTGAGGGCCGGCTTTGGGCGGCTCCGACGAAAGCTTCAGCGACAGCGACAAAGCACTTTGCAGCAGCAACGAAGGATGCAGCGACACCAAAGAAAAGGGCCGCCTTGAAGAATGGAAAGACATCACCCAAGGCATCCAGTAGAACTCCCTCTTCGAAGACTTCCCATAAGATCGATGGTTCAAAGACATCGGCCAGCAGGAAACGCGTCTCCAGCAAGAGCGCCAAAGGTCTGAAATCCGGCAAGCGTGGCAAGCGCAAGTCGTTTTCCGTTCCTGAGACGGCCCAGAGCCGCAAGCTGACGAGCGCGTTCATCGCTTCTGCCCAACTCCGTCCGATGGCCCAGCAGCTTGCCTTGACGCGGTCGGCGGCGGCGTATGACGGTGTCTTCAGCTACGCTCGGTCCCATCCGGGCGACGGCGCAGCGACCGCCTACCTTGCCCTCGGGCACGCCTATATGCTGGACCATCGCTACCCTGAGGCGGTGGCTGCATACAAGCAGGCGAGCACGGCTGGCGATGCGCTGGGCGATTACGCTGAGTATCTCGGCGCTCAGGCCGCGCTGCAGGCTGCACACGGTGCGGACGCCTATACTCTGCTGGACGGATTTGCCGAGCGTCATCCCGGAAGCATCTTCAACGCCAACGCTCCCGTGCTGCTTGCGAGCGCCTATCTTCAACAGGGCAATCCACAAAGCGCCCTAGGTGTTCTGCTGCCGCTTGACGAGACCCCCCAAGCGGCACATGCCGATTTTCGGTATGCGCTGGGTAGGGCGTACCAGCTCAGTGGAGATGCTGGTCATGCGACTCCTATATTTCGAATGATTTACCTGACCATGCCCTTGAGCTTTGAGGCTGGCCAATCCCGGAATCAGCTGCAGGCGATGGGTGTCCAGTTGACGGCACCCGAGCGGAAGTTGCATGCCGATCAGCTCTACGATGCCAAGCACTATGCCGAAGCCGGTGAGGAATACCACGCCATACGGAAGGACCAGGGAAGCCTGAGCGCGTCCGATCGCGATGCGCTCGATATCTATGCGGCTGTTTGTGATTTGAAGATGCGTCGGCTGAACCGGAGGGATGTCGAGCGCCTGCCTGAGACCAGCGACGACAGCGCGGCGCTCAAGCTGTATCTCGAGTCGGAGTTGGACCGCAACGAAGATAACCGGACAGGGCATGACGCTTCGATCGCACAAATGGCTGCGCGTTTTCCGCAGAGCCGCTGGCTCGAAGAGGCTCTCTACTCGGGCGGCAACATGTATCTGCTCAAACGTGACTCCGCAAAAGCTACCGAGAACTACCTGTTGCTGGTAAAACTCTTCCCGAATAGCACGTATGCGCCCTCGGCTCATTGGCGGGCTGCCTGGATGAGCTATCGCATGCGGAAGTATATCGATGCGGCACGGTTGATGGACGAGCAGATCCGGCAATACTCCACGAGCATCGAGGTGCCGAGTGCGTTGTATTGGCGCGGCCGGATCTATGAAGATGAAGAGCACAACTTTGGGCAGGCGGTAAACTATTATCGCGCGCTGTCCGAGACTTATACCAACTTCTATTATGCTGGGCTTGCGCGACAACGGCTTGCCGTTCTCAGTGCCCAACAACCAGCGGAACCGGCGGGCGTTCTTGGATCGGTCCAGCAGATCGAAGTGCCGGAGTTGACGGAAGATCTTCCTGAAAATGACACCCACCTGATCAAGGCGCGGCTGCTGGCAAATGCGGCGCTAAATGAATATATTGGGCCGGAGATTGTGGCGAGCCCAACCGCAGCCGAGTGGGGCGCACTCGCGCAGGCAGGAATCTACGCCTCATTCGGGGAGTACACGCGATCGCTGCAGGCGATGAAGCACAGCGGCATCTCATTCTTCGTGCTCCCCTTTGATCAGGTCCCTGCAGTCTACTGGCGTCTGCTGTTTCCACAGCCATACTGGGCGGATCTGGTAGCAAATTCCGAGAGGAACGGCCTTGACCCGTACCTGGTTGCCTCGCTGATCCGGCAGGAATCGGAGTTCAACGCCGGGGCCATCAGCCATGCGAACGCGTATGGCCTTATGCAGATGCTTCCTTCGGTGGGAAAGTCGATGGCGAAGAAGGAGGGGATAAAGAAGTTCAATGCGAACGAGCTTTTGACTCCTTCCATCAACCTGCAGCTGGGGACACTGAATCTGAAGCAGGTCCTCGACCGCTTTGGCGGCCAGAAAGAGTATGCGCTGGCCGCGTATAACGCCGGTGACGTTCCAATCCGCCAGTGGTTGTCGAGCGGAGACTACAAAGACGTTCCCGAGTTTGTCGAGTCTATTCCGTACAGTGAGACGCGCGAGTATGTGCAGGCGATCCTGCGCAATCGAGAGATGTATCGGGCACTTTATCCCGGGCGTTAGGGATAGCGGGTAGTTCATCGAGTGATAGTTTGACAGCGCTCGACTTTAAAGTATGCTCATGCACCAGATGAGGTGCAGAATTGCGAGGAGGCAGGCGGCAGCAAACGAGCGTTATCGAGGTGGATTTCGATTCAACCGTGAGACTTGGACACGCAGTGGAATGGGAAGATGAGGGGACAGCATGGTAGGAGCAGAACTGCAGTTTCTGGAAGAGTGGATTCCGGAGCAGATGGAGCAGGGAACGATGTTTCTGCTAGAGCGGCCGGGTGATCTGGGAGAGGCGGGAAATCCCTATTGGGCGGTTCTTGCTTGTCCGCAGTGCGGTTGTCTTGGACTGATTACAAAGCGGCAGTGCGGAGGATTCGATGCCATGATCTGCGGTGCCGACGCTTGTTCGGCGGAGTACTTTTTCGGGGAAGAGAGAATCCGATATAGACTGCCGCATTGAATTGATTCAAAGCTAAAGCTGACGATCGTCGCGAACGGTATCGGTTTGTCTTGCAAGAGCTTAACACCAATCAGGAAGGACACTACCAACTTAGACCAAAGCCATCAAGTGGGTACTGAATCATTCATCCGCGAATGGATGGAGTCGGCGCTTATGCTAGATAGTGGCGTGGTACGGCCTTCTCGGTGTCATTCATCTGATCGGTGTTGGGTTTTTTGTGGTAAGTAGCTCGTCTACTCATGGCGGAGGGCGACGACCGGGTCCATGCGCGCGGCGCGGAGGGCAGGGATGAGGCCGGAGGCAATGCCGACGACGGCGAGAATGCCGAAGGATACAAGCATAACGGTCAGCGACGGGTGCAGGATGATATCGCCTTCGTGGTTGGCCGTCTTATAGATGTCGGAGTAGAGCGGCATCGGTGGAACGAGGTAGGCGACTGCCACAGCGACGACCATGCCGATGATGCCGGCGATCAAGGTCAGGGTAAGGCTTTCGAGCAGGAACTGGCTGAGGATGTCGCGGCGGTGGGCGCCAAGTGCTTTGAGCAGGCCTATCTCTCGTGTCCGCTCGGTAACGGAGACGAGCATGATATTCATCACGCCCACGCCGCCCACGCTGAGCGTCATAGCGCCGATAATGCCGAGCAGCAGTTCGAGTGCGGTCGAGAACTGCATCATTTGGACGGAGTCCTCGATGGTGTCCCAACTGCTGATGGCCTTGTCATCCTTCGGGTCGAAATGGTGCCGGTCCGCCAGCACGGCGCGCACAGCCTGGATGGCTTTGAGGTGCAGCTCCGGAGAGGACGGCTGGAAGACGATCGAATCCGGATCGCGTTGCTGCGCCAGATCGCGCATCGTGTCGAAGGGGAGGAAGGCATTCTCGTTGTCCGGACCATTATTGGAGGAATCCTGGATCTTGTTCCGCAGTACGCCGATGACTTGGAAGATGTGGCCTTCAATTTCGACTGACTCGCCGATCGGCGGAAAACCGTTGAAGAGCTTCTTCGCGGCATGCGGGCCGAAGATGACGACCTGGCGATGGTCTGTGAAATCCGCGGCCTCGAAGTAGCGCCCCTGCTCCACGTTGAGCCGGCGCATACCGCCGTACGGCAGGTCAATAGCCTTGATCTGGATGTTCACCACCTTCGCCCCGTACTTGAAGCTGAAGCCTGAGTCCGTCTCCGCGCTCACCGCTTTCAGGAAGGGCACCTCCTCGCGGACTGCCTCGACATCACCATCCCGGAACTTGATCCTCTTGCCGGCATGCTCGCCACCCGCCTGCATGCTCGTCTGGCCGCCCCAGACCATGATGACATTGTTCCCAATGCCGAGGAAGCCATTCAGGATACCGGCGCCCAGGCTCTGCCCATAGCTGAGCAGAAGTACGACCGTGACCAGCCCCCAGATGATGCCGAGCATGGTGAGGCCGGAGCGCAGACGGTTGCGGAGCAGCGACTCGATACTTTGCCGAATAATCTCGATCAGGTTCATGGCCTACTCCATCCGCAGACATTCCATGGGGCTAAGCTTCGCCGCCCGCAGCGCGGGATACGTTCCCGCAAGCAGCGTGATCAGCGTCAGCGTAGAAAGGGAAGCGATGATGGCGACGGGCGCGAGAACGGGGTGCGGTACAAAATCCGGCAGCGGTATGAAGCGCATGGCGATACAGGTTCCAACGCCGAGCAGCAGGCCGGCGATACCGCTGACGAGCGTGATAATAGCGGACTCGACAAGAAACTGCCGTTTTATGTCGATCGCTCGTGCGCCCAAGGCCTTACGGACGCCGATCTCGCGGGTACGTTCCGTCACCGCCACCAGCATGATATTCATCACGCCGATCCCGCCGAGCGCCAGCGTCAGCACTGCGACCGCACCGAAGAAGAGCGTCATAACGGCAAAGATCCGCTCGGTGAATTTTGCGCCCTCGAGCGTGTCCCAGACCCAGAGCGCCTCTTTGTCGTTCGGATCGTAGTGATGACGTTCCGCCATGATCCGCCCCACCTGCGCAAGCGCCCTCTCATGCAAATCGGGCGAGATGGGTTCGACGACGATATTGTTGACGTAACCGCGGATGACGCCTGGTTGCTCTGGAGGAGGGAAGTCGCGCGCCATAGCAGAGTAGGGTGCAAAAAGTTGGGTGTTATCCGGGCCGCTGCCATAGCTGCCGTTCTGCTTCTTCTTCTGGAGAACGCCGATGACCGTGTAGCGGTAGCCGGCGATCATCAGCGGTTGTCCGATGACGGGTTTGCCAGGGAAGAGCTGGTGTGCCGCTTCATTGCCGAGGATCACGACGCGCTCGCTATTCCGCTCGTCCTCCTCATTCATCATGCGGCCCTGGTCGGCGGTGAGCGAGCGGAAGTGTTGATACTCCGGCCAGACCCCGCGGACGGCGCGGTTCGATGCATTCCACTCGCTTACCTCGGAGACGGTGCGGCGGAGTTCCGGGCTGACGGTCCTTACCAGCGTGGCCTGCTGCTGGATAGCCAGGGCATCGCCGATCGTCAAGCGTATATCGCGGCCTGCCGCGTAGCCGCCCGCCTGGGCACCGGTCTTGCCTCCGAAGAGAATGGCTATATCGGTACCGATGGTGCGAAGATGCTCCCGCTGATCGACGCTGAAGCCGATGCCCAGCCCAACGAGCAGGATGACGGAGGTGATCCCCCAGACGATGCCGAACATGGTAAGGAAACTGCGTAGCTTGGTCTCCCAAAGTGCCGACAATGTCTGGATGAGGAGTTCACGTAATGGCATAGGCTTGGCTTGGCTTGGCGAAGCTCCCGCTTCTCACGTCTGTACGCAGCCTGTTAGCGGATTGTTCCATGCGCAGTTTTGGATAGGATGCACTAAGATAGAAAAGCTGCCAACCTAAGCGCCCGAGTGGTGAAATCGGCAGACACAGCGGACTTAAAATCCGTCGCCCTTTAGGGAATGGGGGTTCAAGTCCCCCCTCGGGCACCACTAAGTAATAAAAGTTTATGGGGTTATCGAGAGGTCGAGTTGGGTGATGCGTCGGAAACGTGGCGGTATGCCTAGAGCAAACTCTCGGATTTGGGTTCTCAGCTCAGTCGAATCGTAGCTGCTACTCGGCAAAGCTATGGTTGTGCACGCTGCACGAATTCCAACCCTATAGTAGCGGTCACATAACGCTGTTTTATCTCAAGAATTAGGGGGGCCCAGAAGACGGCTGGCGTTACCGGCTGGAGGCAGGGGGGAATCCTCATCCTGCGCACGATTCAGCATCTACGTCATCCCGGTTAGCGGGCTGTGCTTTGGGAGTGCGGAGGTTGAATTACAGCTTCAGTCTGGCGCTGATCTCCCAAAGGCTTGTGATGGCATGGTCATTCATATAAAACGAAACACATTAGATGCCTCGAGTGTGCCGCGGCAACCAAGCAGTCGCATGATCGGCATAGATGAGCGAGCCCATAACATTGCTTTAATCGCTTCTCCGAGCCTGCCGCACTCCTCATCCGTTTTTATAGCAAGCGACCAAAGTGGCGCATCCGCACTCTCAATAGGGGTGAAGACACTGACTCAGCGCACACGCAACTTCCTGCGATGCCGCATGCTTCGACCTTTGCTGCGCCTGCTCAAGAGAGGAGTAAGCCCGAGGCGTCTGGCCTGGAGTCTAGCGGTTGCGCTAGTGGTGGGTGTCAATCCACTTCTTGGATTGACGACGGTCTGCATGCTGTTGCTGGCGTGGCTGTTCAAATTGAACCATGTAGCCACGCAGATCGGCATTCACGTCGTTGCACCGCTGCAGTGGCTCCTCTTCCTGCCATTCATTCATGGTGGAATCGTACTGTTCGGGGCTCACAGGCTGCCTCTGTCGCGGGCAGACATTCTCCGCCTGAGCCATCGGCATCCGCTGCAATTGATCCATCTTCTGTGGCAATGGGAGTGGCATGCCCTGGTGATCTGGGCTATCTTTGCTGCCCTTCTTATACCGCTGATTGCATCACAACTTCGCAAGATGCTCGTACTCTCCATGCGCCGCCATAAAGATCTCCTGGTGTGAGCAGAAGAGGCCGTGTTCAATGAATGAGTGCCCATCTTCTATATAGGAGAGATCCGCATTCGGCATCGGCTTACCATCCTTAGATCTAAAACCCACATGGAGGTCGTATTGTGCGATCCGCTAGCGAGTTCGCGAGGCTTGAGAAAAAGCTCAGCCATGAGTCATCCGAACTCGCCGCAAACGTGACTTTTGGTGAACCACGATGAGTCACGCGGCGAACAAAGCAGCGCAATCAGAGCGTGGCAAGTGTCGTCACTTAGATATTCGATGTCTACTTCCAATTCTGACGCACCGCTAGAGTTCCCGGTGAGAATTCCAGCAGGCTTGTCTGCCATCCCGAGACGAACTTCGAACTGAGCTCGGTTGGAATGCAGGGGAGATTTTGAGTGCGACATAGTAAATATGACTAGAAGCACTCTGTCGTTACTCCTATATCGAAAGATGGTCACAGCAGTTGTGGTGAGAGCAGGTATCTTAGGTTTAGCCATCCTCATCTCATTAGTAACAACCGAAAAGTAGGACTATTTATAGGGTAATTGGAGACTTATCTACCTCGTATACTTTGTGCTTAGAGAACTGTTCTATGACAAATATATTTAGGTCGCTTGTGAGACGCCGAATACGGAATACTGCCAAGTTTGCTGCTGTTTCCATCCTTGCTCTAGCTATCTTTACCGACTATGCAAATGGAGCCTCCAAGGCGAGTCTGCCAGCCCAATATACGGTGACAACTCTCGGCGTGCTCAACAACCCTGGATCTAGCGCTGTGCTTCGTCGTGTGAATTCAGCAGGGGAGGCGGTAGGTGGCTATCAGAGTAACAAAGCCAAGCAGAATTCAGCCGCCTTCATTGTCTCGCTTGCGAACGGCTTTGACGATATCACCGATCAACAGATCACAGACTTCAGCACTCTTTATGGAATCAACGATCAGGGAGAAGTAGCAGGCGCCATTAATGGTCCAAGTAGCATTCTTCCTTTTCGTGCGGTGAAGCATACCGGCTTCCAGTTACTTCCGCTCCTCGACCAGGACACAAGCGGAGCCGCTTACGGAATCAATGATAAGGGTGAGGCTACCGGCTTTTCAGGTGGTCCCGGGGGATCTCGGGCTGCCTGGTGGACTCGTCAAGGGTCAGCGACAGCACTGCCTAGTCTACCAGGCTACAAAACGACGAAAGCACTCGACATCAACCATGCTGGTGACATCGTGGGGTATGCAGGCGAAGACATAAAGGTGGCCGTACTCTGGCCGAGTAAAGGCGGCCCTACTCAGCTCGGAACTTTAGCGAACTACACCAGCAGTCAAGCGGAGAGCGTCAGCGATAAAGAAGACATCGTAGGCTCAGCGACAGCATTTGATACGAACGTGGTTCGGATGCGCGCAATACTCTGGCCGGCAGGTAGCAGTACACCGCAGGACCTTGGGGTTCTTGCGGGCGGTGTAGCGAGTCGAGCACGAGATATCGATACGAACCAGGTAGTGGTAGGAACGTCCGATTCCACTATCGGAAACCGAGCCTTTATCTGGACTTCTTCAAGTGGCATGCTCGATCTGAACACTCTGAATGCTGACTTATCCATTATTCTCGTTGATGCTTTCAGCATAAGCAAGCAAGGTGCAATTCTGGCCATAGGCATAAGCAAGAGCGACCTTCCCTCTGGCTCGAGTCAAGATGTGGAAGAGCATGAACTACCGCGGCACGTCGTCCTGCTCACCCCGGCGAAATAGCTCTAAGGTCTACTAAAATGAAGATCCGCTTTCACATGATACTTGCCCTTTCTTTGCTTCCATACGCGCACGCGCAGACAACCAGCACGGCTGTCACTGGTCAATGGCAGAGTGGACCTACCTTCCCATTTTTCCCCGTTCACATGCATCTTATGCAAACAGGTAAGGTTCTGATGTGGCCCGGTGACGGCGGAGTTAGCGGTAATAATCCCCAACTGTTTGACCCTACAACGAATGCCGTCAGTGCGCTGGCTCAACCTGGATACGATGTCTTCTGCAGTGGTCACAGCTTTCTACCAGACGGTCGGCTCTTCGTCTCTGGTGGCCACATCAGCAACAACGTTGGGTTGCCTTCCTCGACCATCTACGATCCAATGAGTAACACGTGGACCAGGCAGCTAAACATGAATCAGGGTCGCTGGTATCCCACGGATCAAGTGTTGCCCAACGGTGACGTGCTGGTCGTTTCAGGTGACACAGATCTATCCGCGGGAAACGATACGCTACCGCAGGTATTTCAAGTTGCTACAGGTACATGGCGTAGCTTGAGCAACGCGCAGCTGCAACTTGGACTTTACCCCACACTTTCTATTGCGCCAAACGGTAAAATCTTTAATTCCGGGCCCTCGATCACAACGCGTTATCTCGATGTCAACGGCACAGGGACTTGGACTACGGTAGGCGACCACGTGTTTCAGGGGTACCGCGACTATGGCGGTATGGTCATGTACCAGCCGGGGAAGATACTAATGGCGGGAGGTAGCGATCCGGCAACTAACACTGCAGAAGTAATTGACCTTAATGCCGCAGTACCAGCATGGCGTGCGGTTAGCTCCATGGCCTTATCACGTCGACAAACGAATGCGACAATGCTACCGGATGGCAAGGTCCTGGTCACTGGAGGTACAAGTGGTCCTGGATTCAACGATTCAGACACTTCGGCTGCATCGTATGCCGCTGAGGAGTGGGACCCAGCAACTGAGCAGTGGACGACGTTGGCGAATGCAGCTTTGCCCCGCATTTACCATTCAATCGCGATGCTCCTTCCGGATGCCCGTGTACTTACTACAGGCGGCAATGGCTATCTCCAGACAGAATACTTTTCTCCTCCCTACTTGTTTGCTGGGCCACGTCCTACAATCTCAACGGTTGCGCCGAATGTACTGAACGGTCAACCCCTATTTGTAGGGACACCTGATGCATCGAATATCACGCAGGTTTCGTGGATTCGTCTACCCTCAGTGACGCACACACTCAGCATGAGCCAAGCATTTTACACTTCCACAGCGGTGACTAAGGTGGCAGGCGGAATCAGCATAGTTGCTCCGAATGACCCAACAATGCCGGCCGGGTATTACATGCTGTTTATTTTGAACCACGGTGTACCTTCCGTCGCCTCTATCCTGCACCTTGCACCGGTCTCTAATTCTGCGGCTGTTCCTGTACTTAATTCACTGACACCGGGCAGTGCTGAAGCCGGCGACTATCCACAGCCCTTAGTGGCGACCGGCAGCAACTTCGCAAGCAACTCTATCATTCGGGTAAACGGCGTCGATCACCAGACGACCTTCATTAGCAGCGCCAACCAGATTAGTACGAACCTTACAGCAACTGATCTAGCAACAGGAGGCCCAGTTGCTGTCACCGTCTTTACGCCTGCACCTGGTGGAGGCTCGTCTGCTCCTCTTACATTCACCGTGAGACAGGCTGTCGCCGCGAACTTATCGCAGAGTGGGACAATTATTGCAAGGATCATGAATCCAGTTGGTGGCGGCAACAAAAATATAGAGGTGATCCGTGACGGAGATCTTCCTCCCGTTGGCACGAATGACTCGTTCCGGCAGTACGACAGCTACAGCGGGGGTGCATCTGCGACAGAAGACTGGTTCGGGTATCAATATACGACACCACAAACTTTCGGGCGGGTGTTCTTTCAGGAAGGAATGAACTTTCCGAATGGCGGTTGGTTCAATAGTTTAACCGTTCAGGTCCGACAGAATGGAGTCTGGTCGAATGTTTCCAATCTGGTTTCGACGCCGGTCTATCCGCCGAACGACGGAGTTAATTTTGAGAGTTACAACCTAAGCTTTGATTCGGCTGTGGGTGATGCCATCCGTATCTATGGCGCACCGGGGGGAACTGCTTATTTTACGTCCGTTGGCGAGCTCAAGGTCTATGGATCAATCGCCTCAAGTGCAGGAGTTACCTCACTTGTACCATCGCAGGCAACCAGCGGTGATTCTCTCCTGAAGTTGACGGTCAATGGGAGCAACTTTGTTTTAGGTTCTACGGTGCAGTGGAACGGCGCGAATCGTGTAACAACGCTCGTCAACGCTACCCAGTTGATAGCCTCCATTCCCGCAAGTGACTTGGCAACTCCAACCACAGCCCAAGTGACTGTCGCTGCACCGAGTGGAACTGTCTCATCGCCGTTGACGTTTACAGTCAACCAGGCACCTGTGCCTAACCTGACGCAAACTGGAACGATCATTGCAAAAGTGATGAACCCGGTCGGAGGCGGCAACAAGAATCTGGAAGTGATTCGTGATGGCGACAAGCCACCCGTCAGTTCGGCTGATTCATCGCGGCAGTACGATAGCTATAGCGGAGGTGCACCATCTACTGACGACTGGATAGGCTATGCCTACACAACACCACAGACTTTCGCAAAGGTAGTCTTCCAGGAAGGAAGGAATTTTGTAGATGGCGGATGGTTCAACAACCTCAACGTTCAAGTTCGGCAAAACGGCCTCTGGACCAATGTTCCGAACGTTACCGTGACGCCAGCTTACCCTGCCAATGACGGAATCAGTTTCGAAAGCTATACCCTTAGCTTTGCGCCTAGTGTGGGTGATGCTATACGGATCGATGGAGCACCAGGCGGTGGATCAGCCTTTATCTCAGCCGGTGAGCTAGAGGTCTATGGGCCGCCAAAGTAAATCGACACTCGGTTCGATGTGATGCTCGAGTTCCAGGGTCTCCCCGGGAATGGAGGCTGCTTGGAGCGGTCATAAACGGGCTTTTCTCGACAACCTTCAGAGAACGGTCTAAGAGCCTCATTCTATGAGGCGTCCGCGTGCAGATCGGGAACGCGAGGATAGACATTTGTTCCAATCGGTGTTCGGCCTCGCGCATCCACTCCGTGGCAAGACGCGCATCGGGCGAGAAACTCTTCACAGCCTTGCTGGACCGCCAGCGAGTCGCCTGTGCCTGAGTATGTCTTGCGACGCTCCGTTCTCGAAATCGCGTATGGATTGTGCTGCAACCGCTCCGAATGTGGATGACGTAGTGGCTACTCGGAAGCCGCGACCTTTGAGCAAACCTGCGCAGAGTAGCCCAACGAGGAGCAATGAGAGAGAAACGTGAGGAGTGACCTTCAAGCCTTCATGTCGCCCGGCCTGCTTCACTGCGGGCGACTTGCGCCTGCCAAAAGGGAAGCAGTACCGGCGAATTCACGGTTGCGGCTCAAACAAAAGCACGGAGGCCTGCCCTCCATCATGCGCAAGTGCCGCATCGTAGTAGCAATTGAGTTCGGGCGACCAGGACGATGTCCAGGCACCAGCCTTCGTGGGGATCTTTCCTATCAGTCTGCAATGATCAGGGTCCTTTTGCTGGTAGACAAAGACGTATCCGGCGTCAGATCCCCTTCCACCTGAGACATAGATTCTTTTTCGTGTCCTATCGTGGTAGACCCCATCCATACCCTCTACTGTCGGCAGATTCAGGACTCGCTACCGTAGTCGAATTCATGGCGATCATCTTTGGAGGAGTGCGCCGAACAGCAATCGCTCGGAAGCTTCATCAAATGCAGCGTCTCCAGGCCTCTTGCCGCTGACTGACCAACTTGCGACGATAGTGCGCTTCTTTGTGTCGATGACTTGTATTTTACTAGCGACGGAAGCGAGGACAAACAAGCGGTTGCCGGAATGGGTGAGAAGCAACTCTGCCGGGTAGCTGGCAACTCGGATGGCTATAATCGGTTCATCGGTAGCCGGATCGATGATTGCAACCTCGCCATAATCCTTTCCGGCCTCCGCGCCTCCGTATTCTACGTAGAGAACATCCGCCTGCGGATCGTAAGCGATACGATTTGGACCGAGACCCAACTTAATCGAGTCGAGCAGCTCAAACGTCCTGCCGCGGTACACGCGCAGCATTCCATCATCTCCGCTGGCAACGAACAGTTTATCTAATGAGGCTACAAACAGGAGGCCCTGCGGTTTTCTGAAACCCGGGATGCTCCGTACCATCTTGTCCCTTGCAGGTCGACTACTTCCACCGATCCGCTTTCAAGCCCTGCAACAAACAGCCGCTTGCGAATAACATCCACCTCCATGTGATCCAGCCTTCCATGCACGCTCGGGATGGGAATGGTTTGAACGAGCCGTAGCGGCGGGCCTGCCTGCGCGTTCATCGTAGCAGTGGCTACAAGGCAAGAGACTGTGAGTGTCGTTGTCCAGGTTGGAAGGAGCCATCTGATGTGTTCAAACCAAGTGTACTGGTGTTCTCCCGGTACACATATGAACTACAAGCGTGAGGAGCAGATATAGCTGCTGGCTCCACCTAGCTGGTCCGCCTTAAAACGAGACGCCGCACAGATGTACTTCGATTCCGAGATGAACAAACATCGAAGCCTTCAGCGCGAGCGCGGTCTTCGCCTCATCGCGATGACCCGCATAGGCAATGCTGACATGGTTGGCGCGATGGCGAGCCATGAACTGATCGCGGGTGACGCCTTCGGTGATGACGCTGACCATCGGCCACTGCGAAGTCACCTCGTGCCAGCGCCGCCCGGTTTCATTTGCGGGTAAGGAGACAACCTGTGCCAGACCGAGATCGACGTGCAGCCGTCCTGCTTCCACGAAGACGCGGCTCCACACGATCGATCCCTGTCTTCCGACGCCCTTCAGGGTTCCTCCTCCGAGCGGAAAGTACATCGACGGTTGCCGCTCGCTTGTGGAACCGGCGTAACCGTTGATGAAATGACTTGCAGGGGCGGCTCCGGAGATCTGCCACAGCCACACAAAATCATCGATATGTTCGTCCTTGTACGCTTCGCCCCAGCGTACGTCATGCAGTGTCGTTGAAGGATCAAGCCCCAGTGCGCGCCAGCATCGATTGGTGACGACAGCGTCGACACCGGCGCATTCGTCGACTTCGTTGAAGTGGGGAAGTGCCTCTCCCGCGAAGAGGGTCTGTCCGCCGAGATCTCCAGAGACAGGGGGCCGGTCAGGGTTATTCAGCAGGCCCTCGACAAGGTCGGAAGCAGGGGTGAGATCTTTCAATCCTTGCTGATACTGGATACCTACGGCATCACAGCCGAACTCATGCGCCATGCGGACAACAGCGATATACATCTTGCACTGCACTTGGATCTGCGCATTGGTAAGGTCGGTCTGCTCGGTGGTCCCGGTCGCGAAGTGAAGACGTCGTTCGTCAAGCCAGCGGCGAACGGCGTCTGCCTCGTCGTTCGTCACTGTCTGCATGCGAGCGAAGAGTGCAGACTGACTAAGCCGTTCCTTGAAGAAGCCACTCCGGTTCAGCAACTCGTCATCGATGATGGCGTTGTACATGCCCATGCAGCCTTCATCGAAGACGCCGAGGATGACCTTGCGTTCCATCAACTCCGCCGCGAGCCTGCGCCCATGTTCCTGCTCACGCTGCGGAAGAGCGGGCAGCGAGAGTGGATGCACATGGGAGGTATCGTGCCGCAGGCTTCCAGTCTGCAGCCAGGTGCGCAGACCATCGATCGCGTAGGTATCTTCGAAGCTCTCGCTCCAGATCGTGGAGTACGCAACGCCGGCCTTGACCAGCGAGCCATTCAGGTTCAGCAGACCGACGAGACCTGGCCACCGACCAGACCAGTTAGCGACTGTGAGAATCGGTCCGCGATGGAATCGGAGCCCAGGCAGCACATGATGCGTGTACTGCCACGCTGCGGTTGCAAAGACCAGAGGCGCTTCGGGATCGATGGTGCGAAAGACCCCCATACCCATGCGTTGGCTGGAGATAAATCCATGTCGCAGCTTCTCGTCGTATGGAAAAGCGCGGCTGAGATCATAGCCCTGAGACCGAAACACGCTGGTGAGCTTTGCCTCGAGCGCTGCCTGTGCAGGCCAACAGACCTCATTTGCGGATTGCCGAAGATCTCCGCTCGTAATTAGAACAATGCGTTGCTGTGTCATCGTGCGGTCTCCAATTTGCCTTGCGTAATACTATCGCCTGTAGCGGAAGTCTACGCGGCCCAGGCCAGCCTCCATCCTGCAAACCACGCGCGCAATACCTTCATCTGTCCACGCATGCTCGATCATAGGGTAACGGAACGTCATCTGACGTAAGACCGCATGCGGAGCTTGCAACCTCCAAAAGAGTGAGTGGATGAATGCGAGAGGAGGGATGCAAGAGATAGCTAGGCAACGCACGGGGTCTGCCCCAAAAGCATCGAGCGCCATTCTATGGGTTTCTTGTCTTACGAATCTCGGCTTTGACCACGAACGAGCCATTTGGTTGGCCTGCAACGCTCAGGAGAATCTCGCAGATCGACATGGTTTTTCGCCCGAGGTACTGAACATTATCACTGCATGACAGCATTATTTTGGGAAGTTGTTGATAAAGGATGATAGGCGGATATTTCCTGGGGATCGCACTCTCTTGCTCCGCTCTCCTTCTGCGGAGCTACTTACTCTCTCGTACAGGCTGCAGCGGAAGCACCATGAACAGCATCGAAAGTGTTCGCAAAACGGTGCTGCGCACCCGCGCTCTTTCAGAGACAAGCAGCTTTCTGAAGGCGCTGGTAGAAATTGGCAGCGACCGCATTCTCGGTTTCACCGCCTTCGGTGTCGATGCTGGCGAGATCATGGGAGCCGTGCAGATCGCTATGAGTTGCGGGGCTACCCTCCACTAGCTTACACGATGCCATCCTGAATCATCCCACCTTGCTTGAGGGTCTTGTCGCGCTGTTTCCAGCACTCCTTCTACGCCCATTCGACCAGGGTCAAGGCCTGAGCGTACCGAGGAAGATGGCTCTGTGAAGTAAAGGAGATTTGGTCTTTGAAGAGAGTTGCCGAACAGATTCCTGGTTACATGTATGAGAGTTCTGAGGCACAACCTCTTCTTTGTTCCTGCCCGCGGCGGACGCTTTTCGGAGGGACCTTCCCAACGCAACGGTTCAAATGCTGGATACGAGTCACTTCGCTCCAGAGACGCACGTTGTGGAGGTCGCTGGCGCCATGAGGTGCTACCTCTTTAGAATTGCTCACCTAACGAAGGCACATTGCGAAACCACGCTCCACGACTCCAACCGCGAGCTTTGAACCCACAATCTGGGACTTCACACTCGACCTGATCCATCAGGTCCATGGAACAAGATTCGAATCGGCTCTTACTCCTGCAGCTTTTTCTAAAAGAGGAAATTGTAGGTCGTCTAATGAGCGATGCGGTCCAGGTGCTGGTATCCGCCTGTCGCGATAAAGAGAACGATGAAGACCGACAGGTTATAGCTGCCATGTACCAGCGCGGAGCAGGCGACGGAACGCGTTCGGATGCGGACGGCGGTTAGAACCAGCGAGACTCCGGTCAGCAGCAGCACGGCAGCCCAGGTGTATCCAAGCTGCTGGGCATGCAGCAGACCGAAGAGCGCGCTTGTAAGCAGGCTTGCAAGCATGAGGGCGGGCAGGCTACGGAAGGCCAGGTTGCCGGGATCATCAACTGGTTTAGCCGGATCAGCCTCTCGGAAGATGACGAGGTGCTCGGGCGGTAACTCGCCGCGCAGCCGGGATCGCGAGAACTGGAAGACATAGCGGAGCGCTGGGCCGAGCCAGTCGAAGGCGATGGTAGCTGCAGGCAGCAAGAATCCGCGGAAGGCTATCTCTTCAAAGAGTGGTGCAAGTAAAGTGCCGAAGATGGTGACTAGCCAGACATCGGACGTGGAGCGGAAAAAGTCATCCAGCGGAACGGTTTTTGGCATGGAGATGAGGCTTGAGATTCCCTGCACTGTCCATCCTGTGAACATGCCGAGCGAGACCAGCTTCAGTGCGAGCAGCAGCGCCGTACGCCCGCGCCATTCGATTCCTGCGAGGAAGCCGTGATGCCATAGCAACGGGAAGATGAACCAGGAGAGCGTCAGGGTCAACAGATAGGTCGCTGCTTCGGAGCCCAGGAGCAGCTTTGGGTGCCGCAGGCTGACGGCCAGCGGCGACGCCCCGTGCTGCATCAGTGGCGCGAGGAGTAGTACCTGCGCGAGTAGAAGGAGAAGCCCGGTAATGATGAGAAATAGGACTGCATGGCCGATATGGGGAACGCATGCATGAAGAAGCGTTGGCGCATGCTGGTGGCGCAGCTCGGTACTCTCCCATTTGCCAGCTTCGCCCTCGTCTGGGATAGATAAGAGGACTCCTGGGCTAGAATTTATAATCACGTTTGCCCTGCTCGCTTCTGCCGAATCCTGGTTCATGACTTCTTCGGCCTTCCTACCGCCTTCTTTGGCGTTTGCTTGGTCGCCGTTTTCTCCGCAGGATCGGTCGATGGGCGTGCAATCGGCATTCCGGTTTTCTTGGGTGCAGGAATGAACTTGCCGCGGGCTTCCTTCTTCCGATCTTCCGCAGCCAGAATGTCGTCCGATTGCGCGCCCGCGTGGCTTACATCACCGGCGCCGTTCAGCGATAGAGGCGGCTTCAGCGCGTAATGCCGCGCGAGGAAGCTGCCGGTGTGCGATTCGGTGACGGTGGCGATCTGCTCCGGCGTGCCGTGCGCAATGACGCGGCCGCCGCCCTCACCGCCTTCGGGACCCATGTCCAGAATGTAGTCGGCGTTACGGATGATGTCGAGATTGTGTTCGATGATGATGACGGTATTGCCGAGATCCGTCAGCCGATGCAGGACTTCGAGCAGCTTGCGGACGTCGTCGAAGTGGAGACCAGTCGTTGGCTCGTCGAGCAGGTAAAGGGTACGGCCCGTCTGGCGTTTCGAGAGCTCCCGGGCGAGCTTCATCCGTTGCGCCTCGCCACCCGAGAGCGTCGTGGCGGACTGGCCGAGATGGATGTAGCCGAGGCCGACATCGACCAGGGTCTGCAGCTTGATGGCGACGTTCGGAATATCTTTGAGGAGCGGGAGCGCGTCCGCAATGGGTAAGTCGAGCAGATCGGCGATCGAGTAGCCGTTGAATCGCACAGTGAGCGTCTCTTGATTGTAACGGCGACCGTTACAGATATCGCAGAGGACATAGACATCCGGCAGAAAATTCATCTCGATCCGGCGCTGGCCCTCACCCTGGCAGGCCTCGCAGCGTCCGCCCTGCACGTTGAAGGAAAACCGGCCTGGCTTGTAGCCGCGCTCACGCGAATCCGGCAGCATGGCGAAGAGATCCCGCGTCGCGGTGAAGACGCCCGTATACGTTGCAGGATTAGAACGTGGAGTTCGCCCGATAGCTGACTGGTCGATCTGGATGACCTTGTCGAGTTGGTCGATGCCACGGACGGCACCGTGCTGGCCCGGCTCTTCGCGCGAGCCGTATAACTCCTTTGCGAGCGCGCGGTAGAGAATATCATTTATCAGGGTGCTTTTGCCTGAGCCGCTGACGCCCGTTACCACCGTCATCACACCGATAGGGAAGTGGGCGGTGACATTTTGCAGATTATGCGAGCGCGCCGCTTCCACCGTGACCCATTTGCCAGTTAATGCCCGCGGAGCAGCACGCGCGACAATCTCGATCTTGCCGGCGAGATACTGCCCGGTAAGCGACTCGGGATTGTCCATGACCTCTTGCGGGGTTCCGCTGGCGATCAGATGGCCGCCGTTCTTGCCCGCACCAGGGCCAAGGTCGAGAACATAGTCGGCCTTGCGGATGGTGTCTTCATCATGCTCGACAACGAGGACAGTGTTGCCGAGGTCACGCAGCGATTCGAGTGCGGCAATCAGCCGCTGGTTGTCGCGCTGATGGAGGCCGATCGACGGCTCGTCGAGAACGTATAAGACGCCGCGCAGCTTCGAGCCGATCTGCGTAGCAAGTCGAATGCGCTGGCCTTCGCCCCCTGATAGCGTTGCGGCAGACCGGTCGAGCGCCAGGTAGCCGAGGCCGACCGCGTTCAGAAACTCAAGCCGCTCGATCACCTCGCGCTGCAGCCGGTCTGCGATGATCCGTTCACGGCCGCTGAAGTGCATCGCCTGAGCAGCGATCAGGGCGCGCTCGAGGGGAAGCGCCGTAAAATCGGCAATCGACGCATTGTTTACCGTTACTGCGAGCGACTCAGGGCGCAGACGCTTTCCGTGACAGCGCGGGCATGTGGTCGCGGACATGAATTGCATCATGTACTCGCGATAAGCCTCCGATTTAGTCTCTTCAAGATTGCTGCGCAGGTACGCGAAGATGCCATGGAAGCCGGTACGACTGGATTCGCCCTTAGGTGGCCCGTAGAGTAGCAAGTTCTGCTGCAGAGTTGTCAGTTCGCTGAAGGGCAGTTTGAGATTGATCTTGTATTTTTCTGCTGCAAGCTTGATGAGCCGCAGCAGATATTGCGATGCTGAACCGGGTCCCATTGCGCCGTCGAGCAGCGGCTTCGACCAGTCCCCGATCGTCTTTGCGGGATCGAAGTCGTAGATGCTGCCGAGGCCGTGGCACTCCGGGCAAGCGCCGTAGTTCGAATTGAACGAGAAGCTGCGCGGTTCGAGCCGAGGCACGTTGATGCCGCAGTCAGGGCAGGCCATGGAAGAGGAGTAGAGCGTCTCCTCCATTCCGTGAATGGCAATCAGCACTAATCCACTCGCCATTTGAAGCGCCTTGACAACGGAGCTTTCAAGTCGCTTGGTGTCATAGATTGGAGGCGCGCCCGGCTCAGCCGCCATAACTCCAACTAGCGGCTTCAAGATAATCCGGTCGACCACCGCTTCAACGGTGTGGTTCTTGCGCTTTTCGAGGCGCATGCCTTCGGTCAGCTCGGTTATCTCGCCATCGATGCGGGCGCGAAAGCCCTGCTGGTCGAGCGCCTCCAACTCCTCGCGGAACTCGCCCTTACGGCCGCGTACGATGGGCGCGTAGACGGTGATCCGCTCGCCGGGCGCGAGCGTGACGATCCGGTCGACGATCTGCTCCGCTGACTGTCGCGAAATGGTGCGGCCGCAGTTCGGGCAGTGCGGCTGACCAACAGACGCATAGAGCAGCCGCAGATAATCGTAGATCTCTGTAATGGTTCCGACGGTCGAGCGCGGGCTTCGGCTGGTGGTCTTCTGCTCGATTGAGATTGCGGGCGAGAGGCCGTCGATGGCGTCGACATCGGGCCGCTCCATCTGGTCGAGAAACTGGCGCGCATAGGCGGAGAGGGTCTCGACGTAACGTCGCTGGCCCTCGGCATATATGGTATCGAAGGCGAGCGACGACTTGCCCGAACCTGACAGCCCGGTGACGACGGTGAGGGTGTTGCGCGGAATACTGACGTCGACATTGCGCAGGTTATGCTGTCGAGCGCCGCGAACGGTGATGTGCGTGATTCCCATAAAGGTTCCGGCTAAATACTGAAGATCAGACGTGAACAGCCAAGCTTTTAGAATACGGCATCCCCGGGAGAGCCGCGGCACCTATCATCTCTGCGCTTCAGTAGTGCAGCCTTACAAGCCAACCTCAAGACCGGTGTGAAGTTGCGGGAGATGTATCCAACCGGTCAATACAGAAATTCGAGGTCACTGGAGCGCAAACGGCCAAGCTTTGTAAGAATAAGGTGGTGAATGACTGAACGGCCTATCCGGGCGTGCGGAGTTACTCGTAGCAGAGGAGTGTAGTGTGACTTCGATTGTGTTGATCTGTGCGGTTCTGGCGTCAATGGCAGCAGGTGTTCTGATCGCGTATGGCATCTGTCGCGCGATGTTTGCGCTTTTCCGCATTCATGCCCGGCAGGTTGCAGTCCGTGCAGCTGGTGGAGTATCTCCGCAAGCGGTTGAAGGTTGATTAAGCGAGATGAGGACTGAAGCGTAACGTTAGCGCGGCAGAGATCTTTGCAGAGCGACGTCCTATTGTGGCGCAGTTGGAGAACGCTGCTGCTGAAGTCGCTGCAACTGCTCATAGATCTGCTGTGGTGTTTTGACAGCATTTGGAGACTGCGACTCGCTTCCATCCGGAACCGCCGGTACTGGCTGTGCCGTCGCGGGCAAACCGAAGCCAACGGCACCAGCAGCAGGAGTTGCGGCGGGAGTCGCCGGAGGAGGTGCGGCAACTGACGGCGGCGCAGCCTGGTTAATTGGCTGAAATCCCTTAAAGAGCGTGCTGTCGTCTGAGGAATCATCCTCAAAGCTGGGTGCATTAGGGTTAGGTGGAGTAACGCCGCCGCGCCGGGGTGTCAGAACCAGTTCTCCCGGTGAGCTGCTGTCACTCGGGATCAAAAGCAGGTTGCTGCCCGTCCCGTCGAGCAATGCTGCGAGGACATCGGGTGCAGGCGAAGGACCATACGTACCGAAGACGCGTTCGTCAGCTACGCCGCCCGTAATCTTGATGCCGGTCTCGCGGGCAATCTCCCGCAGGATCTGGTTCAGGCTGGAGTTTTCGGCTATCACGGCGAGTTGGCCTTGCGAGTACGTCACCACAGCCCTGTGGGGAGGGCGTTCCGCCGGGGTGAGCGGCGCAGAAGGAGCGTTGAACGCGGTCGCCGCAGCAAGAGGAGTGGGTGGATTTATCGGGACCGCGGAGATAGGCTTGCTGCGGGAACGGACTGCTTTCTGGGCAGGCAATGGACCACATAGCCCTAGTCCTGAGCAAAGCGACAGAGCGTATAAAAACCGGATTGGCATAATTTGCAGCATCTGACTTAAGCTAACGAACTGAATCTGTGTGTCTATGTGAGACGCATAACTTTAGCCTATGGTATCAGCGGATCCACCTGATACAAATCTATCGCGAATAGCTGGGAACGATGAGTGGACGGAAGCTGCGGCGATGGCACATATCGCACGAACTTTGCATTTGTACTATTCTGACCCTGCGTTTCATTTTGTCTCACACGTTGGACAGCGTCTCCGGTTGTGCTGGAAGAAGGACCTCGGAATAAATGGAACGTATGATGAACTTCGCCCTCAGAGGATCGCTGGCAGTAGTGCTCTTCCTTCCAGCCGTCGCTCCGGCGCTATCCGAGGTCTGTACGACGCAGTCGCAGATGATCTCCACCGACCGGGATGCGCTTGCGAAGGCTGCAATGGATCTCGCCGGAAGCGTGCAGGCTGGCGAGGCAGCGGCTCTCCGGACGGCCAGTGTAGCTGAGGTAGGAAAAGACTTTGCCGCTATCTCGGAGGTCGTCGGCAGTACGGCGCCGAAGCTGAAGGGCGGCACCCTCGCCGTCGACCAGATCTATTTACTCGATGCCTCGACCCTGAAGCGCAATGCGGACGGCAGCGCTACCGATGCGCAGTTCTACTGCACCCTGAACCGCTCCGTCGCCGAGGCCGACTTCCTTATCCCCGCTCTACCTTCCGGCAAATACGCCTTTGCAGTCGTCGAGGTGCAGGGGCTTCCAGCGCCCTGGCGGCTCTCGTTCTTGCTTCGACAGGAACAGGGAAGATGGCTGATGGCCGGCCTGTACCCGAAGGCGCTTACCGCTGCTGGCCACGACGGCTTGTGGTACTGGACCCAGGCTCGTCAGATGGTCACGCGGAAAGAGCCCTGGAGTGCGTGGCTCTCTTACCAAGAAGCGGAGACGTTGCTGCAACCTGCTGGCTTTGTCCAGAGCACGCATCTCGAAAAGCTTCGCACCGAAGCAACCTCGGCCGTTCCTCCGGCCCTCGCTGAGGGGATTACGGCGGACGCGCCACTCGTCATCAAGGCAAAAGACGGCACCGAGTACCGCTTCACGAGTCTCGGGGTGGATGACTCGCTCGGCAACCCTAGTATTGACATCGCTGCCCGTCTTAAGGTCGACGCAGGAGGTGATCAGGCGGCTGCGCGCAAACGGAATATTGCCGCCATGAGTGCTCTGCTCGCAACCCATCCTGAGTTGCGCAAGCCGTTCCAAGGGGTTTGGATCTTTGCGGATGCTGTTGGCCAGAGCCCTTACGCAACTGAACAAGCCATGAGTGATATCCCGTAAAGATGTCATCTTTCCCGTCACAATCCGTATCTTTGGTCTGGTGGGTGCTATCGTGAGAGTCGTTCAGCGATGGGATGAACATGAAATCCGCTGGCACACCGAAAATATCGCGCAACCGAGTTTACGTTTTGCGAGAACATCCTATCTAAGCAGAGATACGCGACGGGAAAACCGAAGGAAACGATGGAGAAGATGGAAAAACATTTGAGCGATGTAGTCTTCCACCGCCGGTCCACACCCAGCTTTGACGGTGAGCCTCTTCCGGCCGAGGATCTGCAAACGATTCTAAAGGCTGGTATTCGCGCCCCGAGCGGCTATAATGTCCAGCCTTGGCGCTTTATTGTTGTGCAATCGCCGGAGCAGAAGAAGCGTCTTCGTGCAGCCAGTTACAACCAAGGCAAGGTCGAGGAGGCTTCCATCGTGATCGTCGCATGTGGCGATGCAGATGGCTGGCGCAAGGATCTCGATGAGATGCTGCAGCTTGGCCGCGAAGGCGGGATGCCCGAAAGCTATGCCGAACAGGCGCGCAACAGCGTCCCGAACTATCTTTCTGGCTTTTCGAGCGAGCAGATGCACGGCTGGCTCAATAAGCAGGTGATGCTGGCCTATACGCACATGATGCTGATGGCCGAGGTGCTAGGGTATGACACAGCGCCGATGGAAGGTTTTGAACAGGACAAGGTTCACGAGGTGCTGCGGCTTCCTCTCAGCTATTGGGTTGTTGCGCTGCTTGCAATCGGTCATCTTAGGGGACCGGATAAGTTCGACGGCGGTCGCTTTGAGATGGGTCACACGGTCTTCGGCGAGGAGTTCGGCAAACCTTTAAAGTAGCTGTCAAAACGATCCATCTGATGCTCCGGTAGCACCTGGGCACGTTAGATTGAGGTTAATCCAGGCCAAGGAGCGAGCTATTTGGGTGCTACCCTCTCATGTCTTTGTGCCCGCAGCTATTTCCTTCTTCTTCGTCATAGTCGCACTTACAGATGGCTTAGAAGTCGACGCGAGGAAATTGTTCTTGGCTGGTAGGCCCTCCTGAGTGCTGCTGATTGGGCTCTCGACAATCTCGAGTTCAACGAACAGCGTCGTCTTCGTGCTGCTGTGCAATGATTTCGCGTAAACATGAAAAAGACATGCCATATCTTGTTTGGACCTTTGGGTAGACGCCGTTTCGTCTGACAACTTCGTCCAGCAATGAGGGGCTCGATGAACTGCTTCTGTGAGACGTCTTCGTGCACAGTCCGGTCTCGTGGTCGAATGCCGATCTCTTTTGTCACTGAAAATTCATCTGTTCTTGCGGACATCTATGGACTGTTCATTAGACATTAGAAGAGTTTCACGAACAAGCTTCTGCATGCTGTAAGCAGGCGATCACAAGCTTACAAGTCTGCGTGACGCATTGCCCTATCTCGTGTCCGCTGGGCTTTCCTCGGCAGTAGACGCAGGCATTGTTTGCCAACACTCTCTCATTCACAACACGTTGTGGAGGTCACATATGTTCGAAGCCCTCATGATCCATAGAGCATTCAGAGCAGCTGCTATGGTTGCTTTGCTGCTCCCGATAACGGCTCACGCCCAAAAAGAACGCGACGACGACGATCAAGCGCCGAGCGCACAGACACTGCCCAACACTGGCCAGACGCTTACGCCGCTCGCTCCCCGCCGCGCCCGCTTTGAGCCTCTGAATCCGGGTCTGGCTGACAATCCGCAGTTCCTAGCCGGGCAAGCTGAGACAACGGTCACCAGCCCTGATTATAAGACGCTGCTCATCCTTACCAGCGGTTATAACTCCGTCAATTACACGTCAGGTCCGACCCTCGGAAACCAGAACAACGCAGATTCTACCGAGTACGTTTTTGTGTACGACATCAGCCAGCCGTTGCCCGTTAAGAAGCAGGTCATCAAGGTTCCGAACACCTACGCCGGTATCGTCTTTGATCCGTCGGGGATGTCCTTTTATGTGGCGGGTGGTGATGACGACAACGTTCATCTTTATGCTCTCGCGGCAAATGGTACGTGGGCTGAACAAGCGGGAAGTCCCATTGCACTGGGACACACAGCCGGCAACGGCCTCGCCGTAAAGCCGGAAGCGGCTGGCATTGCGATTACCGCGGACGGCACAAAGCTGGTCGTTGCGAACTACTACAACGACTCCATCAGCGTTCTCTCCAAGAAGGATGGCACGTGGACGAAGTCTGGTGAACTTGATCTTCGGCCGGGCAAGTCTAATCCTGCAAAAGCCGGGGTTCCGGGCGGGGAATATCCACTCTGGGTCAGCATTGTAGGCAATCAAACCGCCTATATATCTAGTCTTCGTGAGCGGGAGTTGGTGGCCGTCAACATCTCTGGCGCGCCGGTCGTTACGACACGGATCAAACTCAAGGGTCAACCGAACAAGATGATCCTAAATGCCAGCCAGAGCTACTTGTTCGTCGCGGAAGACGAGACGGATTCGGTTGCCGTCATCAACACGGGTACAAACGATTTGGTCGACGATATTGCCGTGACCGCCCCATACGGCCTGCTGCCGCCCTCGCGTGAAAAGCTGAAGGGCAACAACACAAACAGTGTCACTCTTTCGCCCGACCAAACCACCATGTACGTCACTAACGGAAACACAAATGATGTGGCAGTGGTCCGATTCGGGAAAGCTCCCGGACAGAGCCACGTTATCGGTCTTATCCCAACCGGGTGGTACCCGAACTCAGTAAGCTTCAGCGGTGATGGCAAATACATGTATGTCGTGAATGGCAAGTCGCCGACCGGTCCGAATCCTGGGAACTGCAAAGGTGTAACAACGGCTCTTGCGGCTCAGTGTGCGGGCTCAAACGAGTACAGCCTGCAACTCGTCAAGGCCGGCTTTCAGAGCTTTCCGACTCCTACACTGGGAGAACTCAACAAGCTCACCGAGCTTGTTGCCGACAACAATCACTTTCAGCGCTACGTCTCCGAAGATGATCGTGAGAAGATGGAGTTTCTGCGCCGCAAGATCAAGCACGTGATCTACATCATTAAAGAGAACCGAACTTATGATCAGATCCTCGGCGATCTTGAAGTAGGAAACGGCGATCCTGACTTGACCGAATTTGGCAGAGCGACCACGCCAAACCTGCATCGCCTCGCACGTCGTTTCGTCACGCTCGATAACTTCTACGATTCGAGCGAGGTGAGTATGGATGGATGGCCCTGGTCGACCTCAGCCCGCGCTCCCGACGTGGTCGAGAAGCAGACTCCGGTGAACTACGCTGGTCGTGGACTCTCCTATGACTCCGAGGGTACCAATCGCAACGTCAACGTCGCTTATGCCACCACAGCTGAACGTGTCCAGGCCGACTCTGTCACTCCGACGGATCCCGACATTTTGCCTGGCACGATTGACACTGCTGCGCCAGACAGCCCAGAGGGTAAGCTGAACCAGGGATACCTTTGGGATGCGGCGCTCCGTCAAGGTCTGTCGGTTCGAAACTACGGCTTCTTCATCGACCTTGCGCGCTATACATTGCCTGCTCCGCTCGGCATTCCCCGCACCTTGAACCCGGCCGCTACCAAAACGCAGGTTGCGTACTCGGCAAATGTGGCTCTTCGTCCTCGCACCGATCCGTACTTTCGAGGATTCGATCAATCATTTCCTGACTACTATCGCTTCAAAGAGTGGGAGCGTGAGTTCGATGGCAACGGCGCGAACGAAGGCTTCCCAGCGCTTACCCTGCTGCGTCTCGCACACGATCATACCGGAAGCTTTGGAAGCTCTGTTCTGGGCGTCAACACACCGGAGCTACAGATTGCCGACAACGACTATGCGGTTGGCCTGGTTGCGCAGAAGATCGCACACAGCGCCTATAAGGACGACACGCTGATCTTCGTTATCGAGGATGATGCCCAGGATGGTGCCGACCACGTTGACGCTCACCGCAGCACCGCCTTCGTGATTGGCCCCTACGTCAAACAACAGGCAGTTGTTTCTCGCACCTACAACACTGTCAATATGGTCCGGACCATTGAGGACATTCTCGGTATTGGACAACTCAACCTCAACGATGCAGTTGCGGCGCCGATGGCGGACGTCTTTGACGTCAATCAGAAGACGTGGAACTTTACTGCGGCACCCTCGCAGCTACTTTATACGACACAACTTCCACTGCCTGTACGCAAGGCACAGACGAGTCTCAATCTTCATACGACACACGACGCCGCGTACTGGGCGGCTGCAACGAAGGGCCTGGATTTCTCCGTTGAAGACAATCTAAATGGGGCAGACTACAACCACATCCTCTGGCACGGATTGATGAATGGCAAGCCCTATCCAGAAGCTGCTTCCGGTCTCGATCTCCGGATGCATCGTACGGAGTTGCTGCTGCACGCTCAGCACCCCCAGCAACACGTGGCTGAGACGCAGATACCGGCTCCAGCGCAGGGTGATGGCCAGTAAGAGCTGCTGGATCTATTCAAGAAGGGTGGAGGCTGTCTGCCTCTACCCTTTGCTTTCTTGTTGCTGACACTTATTTATTTACGACGTCCCTTTAAACAGAGACGGACGGTTTGCCGCTCGACGTATGATGGCATCTATAGTTCGTTGCGATGAGAGTTTGACGAACGCTAAACGCTAATGCCATGCCTGTCAATACACCACGCCAAGTTCTGTTTGCGAGCCTAATCGGCACAACTATCGAGTTCTTCGATTTCTACATTTACGCAACCGCGGCGGTGCTCGTATTTCCGCGTTTGTTCTTCCCAGCATCCGATCCGGCTTCCGCCATGCTCGCTTCCCTGGCTACCTTTGGCATCGCGTTCCTGGCGCGTCCCATTGGCTCTTTAGTTTTTGGTCACTTCGGCGACCGTATCGGACGCAAAACGACGCTGGTTCTCGCCTTATTGACCATGGGGCTCTCCACGGTCGCTATCGGAGTGCTTCCAACATATCGCACGATTGGCTTTGCGGCACCGCTGCTCCTGGCCTTCTGCCGCTTCGGCCAAGGACTCGGTCTTGGAGGGGAGTGGGGTGGAGCTGTGCTGCTGGCGGTTGAGAACGCCCCTCCAGGGAAGCGCGCCTGGTACGGCATGTTTCCGCAGCTTGGAGCGCCGATCGGGTTCTTTCTCTCGGGCGGCATCTTCCTGCTGCTCTCCCGCTGGTTGAGCAACAGACAGTTCTTCGTGTTTGGATGGCGGCTTCCGTTTCTGGCAAGCGCCGTGCTCGTGTTTCTTGGTCTTTACGTGCGGCTGACACTCACGGAGACTCCAGCGTTTCAGCAAGCTCTCAGCCGGGGCGAGCAGGTGAAGCTGCCAATGTTCGTGGTAGTGCGTGACCACACCAAAGCGCTTATCGCGGGCATTCTAGTGTGTCTTGCGACGTTCGTCCTCTTCTATTTGATGACGGTCTTTGCGCTGTCGTGGGGCACAAGTGTACTCGGCTACAGCCGCGGTAAGTTTCTGCTGATGCAGTTGTTCGACATCTCATTTTTCGCCTTAACCATTCCGATCGCCGCCACTCTTGCGAAACGAGGACGTCGCCGTGTGATGTTCTGGGTCACGGGTTCGATCGGCATCTTCGGTCTGGTGATGGCTCCACTCTTTGTTGCGGGTACAACAGGTGCGATTCTCATGATGGGGTTGGGCCTGGCTTTGATGGGGCTTACGTACGGCCCGCTGGGTACGGTTATCTCCGAACTCTTCCCGACACCGGTTCGCTACACCGGCAGCTCGCTCGCCTTCAGCCTTGCGGGGATTCTTGGCGCCTCGCTGGCACCCTATATCGCTACCTGGCTGGCCAGAACCTACGGGCTGCAATACGTTGGCTATTACCTGTCGTCATCGGCGGTTCTGACGCTCCTTGGATTGTTGATGATTCGTGAAACAAAGGACGATGATTGAATCCTCTGTCACTCGGTTGGCTCCATCTCAGGTGGATGTAGTCGAATCGCGAGTCCATTCCGAGCATCCAAACGTCTGAACTTCAGAGAGGAGGCGTTACGCTCTCCCAGTTGTAGTCGAGGGCATTGATTCATGTGGATTGTCAAGCTGGCGCTGCGGCGTCCTTACACATTTGTTGTTCTTTCGCTGCTCCTTCTTTTGCTAGGGATTGGCTCGGCGATTGAGACGCCGAAAGACATCTTTCCATACATCGATATTCCCGTTGTAACCATCGTCTGGACGTACAGCGGGCTCCCGCCAAATGAGATGGCAGGACGCATTGTGACGGTCTGCGAGCGCGCTCTGACGACCACTGTAAACGACATCGAGCATACCGAGTCCGAGTCTTACCAGGGAGTATCGGTTATCAAGGTCTTCTTTCAGCCGACGGTGAAGGTTGAACTCGCGATCTCCCAGGTCACGTCGATCGTGCAGACTGTCCTGCGAGTGATGCCTCCGGGCATCTTTCCTCCGGCAATTGTCAAGTACGATGCTTCGAGTGTTCCCATTCTTCAGCTTGGTCTATCGGGCGATGGACTGAGCGAAGAAGAGCTTTTCGATCTCGGCATCAGCTTTATCCGGCCTCGCCTGGCAACGGTTAGGGGTGCTTCCGTTCCTCTGCCATACGGCGGAAAAGTCCGCCAGATCATGGTGGATACAGATCCAAACTCCATGTACGCCCGGCATCTTTCGGCGACTGATATTTCACTAGCATTGAATCAGCAGAATCTGATTTTGCCCGCCGGTACGGCCCGCCTTGGCGATCGTGAATTCGTGGTCAAGGTGAACAGCAGTCCGACCGAGGTGGCCGCATTGAACGATCTGCCGATCCGTGCTACAAACGGCTCGATTGTTTTCATGAAAGATGTCGCTCAGGTTCGTGAAGGTTATGCAGTGCAGACGAACATTGTCCGGCAGGATGGAAAGCGGTCCGCGTTGCTGACCATTCTAAAAAACGGCCAGACATCGACCCTTAACATTGTGCAAAGCGTCAAGGATGCTCTGCCGCATGTCAAGGCAGGCCTGCCACCCGCCTTAAAGATTGCCCCGCTCTTCGACCAATCGGTGTTCGTGCGCGACTCCATCTCTGAAGTAACCCGCGAAGCGGTTATTGCGGCGGCACTTACGGGCTTGATGATCTTGCTCTTTCTCGGTAGCTGGCGGTCGACACTTATTGTCTGCACCTCGATCCCACTTTCCATTGCGACCTCGCTCGTCATTCTAACCGCACTTGGAGAGACGATAAACGTGATGACACTCGGCGGCCTTGCACTCGCCGTCGGCATTCTCGTCGACGATGCTACGGTCGAGATCGAGAATACGCACCGCAACATGCATGAGAGAAAGTCTCTCGTGCATGCCATTCTCGACAGTGCACAACAGGTCGCCGCTCCGGCCTTCGTCTCGACGCTTGCAATCTGTATCGTCTTTATCCCCGTCGTGCTTCTCACAGGTGCTGCGCGGTTCCTATTTACGCCGCTTGCGATGGCCGTAGTCTTCGCTATGATGGCATCGTATTTTCTCTCACGCACCCTTGTGCCAACCATGATGCACTTTCTGCTGCCTGCTGAACTCAAGCTCTATCAGGATCCGGAGTATGCGCATCGCGAAGAGAAACGGAATTTCATCTGGCGAATTCACTCTAAGTTCGACCGGCAGTTCGAGAAGATGCGTGACCGCTATAAAGGCATTCTCGAATGGTGTCTGCGCAACCGAGCACTGACCCTTTCAATCTTCGGCATCTTTATTCTCTGTTCGCTCCCACTTGTTCTGCTCATCGGGCAGGACTTCTTCCCCTATGTCGATTCTGGTCAAATGCGCCTTCACGTCAACCCGCCGCAAGGAATGCGGATCGAGGACTCGGAGCAGTACTTCGCTGCAATCGAACATGAGATTCGTCAACAGATCCCGCCTGACCGCATCAACACGATCATCGATAACATCGGTTTGCCTTCGGGAGGCATCAACCTGGCCTTTGGCAACAACGCGACGATCTCGAACACGGATGGCGAGATCCTGATTGCGCTCAATCCCGGTCCACGGGATACCCAGCAGGATATGCGTAAACTGCGTGCGGATCTAACGCAGAAGTTCCCCGATGGCACATTTTTCTTTACGCCTGCCAATATTACGAATCAGATTCTCGACTTCGGCTTGCCTGCGCCGATTGATCTGCAGGTGGCAGGACCTGCTCAGGGGAACTACCAAATCGCACTCGACCTGCAGAAGAAGATCGCGGCGATTCCGGGAGCTGTCGATGTGCATGTTCATCAACAGGTCAGCTATCCAACCATGCAGGTGGATGTCGACCGCAGCAAGGCGCGCCAGATCGGGCTGACCCAGCAGGACGTCGCGCAAAGCATGCTTATCTCGCTGAGCGGAACTGCACAAACTGCACCGAATGAATGGCTCAATCCCAAAAATGGCGTCAACTATCAGGTAGTCGTTCAGACACCTGTCTATCGCGTCGATACGCTGTCGGCACTAGGTCGCACGCCCATCACATCACCAAGCGGCAATGCGTCGCAGCTGCTCGGTAACCTGGCCACGTTCAAGCGCAATGCCACGCCAATCGTCATCAATCATTACAATATCCAGCCTGTCTTCGACATCTATGCAGATGTAGATAAGCGTGATCTGGGCGGAGTCGCCAGCGAGATACAGAAGATCATCGCGGACACAAGCAAGAAGCTTCCAGTCGGCACAACACTTGCCCTGCATGGCGAGGTAGTGACGATGCAGCAGTCGTTTGTGCGGCTTGGCATCGGCATTGTGTTTGCTCTAGGCCTGGTTTATCTATTGATGGCTGTCAATTTCCAATCGTGGGTTGATCCGCTTATCATCCTGTTCGCTATTCCTGGCGCGTTCTGCGGCATCCTGTGGATGCTCTTCGCGACGCAGACGACCTTCTCCGTTCCTTCACTGATGGGCACCATTATGACGATTGGGGTGGCTACAGCGAATTCGATCCTCATGGTGGTTTTTGCCAATGACGAGCGTGCCGCCGGCAAGGACCAGCATGAAGCTGCGCTCAACGCCGGCTACACACGGTTGCGCCCGGTGCTGATGACGGCTCTTGCCATGATGATTGGCATGCTGCCCATGGCGCTCGCAATCGGTGAGGGCGGAGAGCAGAATGCGCCCCTGGGCCGGGCCGTTATCGGTGGCCTTCTGCTGGCGACTGTCGGCACACTCTTTATTGTTCCTGTGATGTATTCGCTACTTCGTAAGAAGGCTCCTGTGGATTACGACGCGGAGATCGATCGGGAGTACGAAGGAACAGCATGAGATCTCATAGCCCAGCAACGGTTCGGCAATAGACCTGGTAACAGTTCGCGTACGGACTACAAGCAACCCGACCTATAAACCACCTAATGAGCGCGAAGGAAACAATCAGTCCAGATCGAGACGACGAGCGACCTACTTATGAGTGATCAGAAAGACCAGCAAGCCGGAACTTCACGAGAGACTGGGAATATTACAGTCAGCGATTGGCACGGTGATGCGGTTGATAGCACGGCTAAGCTTCCCCTGCATACGACGCGCGAAGAAGAACAGAAGAATGAAAATGACGAGAAGAGGGAACGCCGGAGACACCGCCGTGTTCTGTGGTGGGTAGTCGCATGCGTCATCCTTCTTTTCCTGCTTGTCTTTCTACTCGGATACCTACCCCGTCGCAAACGCAATCAGCAGACCGAAGAACAAGCTGAATCACAGAAGAACTCTCTCCCCGCGGTCGAAGTGATTCAGGTAAGGAACGCACCACCAGCGAGTGACCTGACGATTCCTGGAACGACCACGCCGTTCATCCAGGCCAATGTCTACGCGCGTGCGAATGGATATTTGAAGCGGCGTTACGTGGATATCGGCGATCGAGTTCATCGCGGTCAATTGCTCGCGGTGATCGATGCCCCTGACCTCGATCAGCAGGTCGATCAAGCCCGCGCGTCGTTGCGGCAGGCTGAGTCACAACTGGCACAGCAGCAGTCGCAGCTTGATCTCGCTCGAATCACCTGGGAGCGCTGGAAGGTGCTGGTCGCGAAGGGCGTCTTCTCCCGCCAGGATGGGGATCAAAGACAGACCGACTACAATGCAGCGCTTTCGAACGTAGCCGCCGCCCAGCGAAATGTGCAGTCGTTCCAGGCAAATCTTGGCCGGGTCATTGCGTTGCAACAGTTCGAACGGGTCACGGCACCATTCGATGGCATCGTTACGGCTCGCAATGTAGATACGGGGGCGCTCATCTCCGCGCAGGGCGCCGGCAGCAGTGACAGCTCTTCCTCGCCAGCCAGTTCGGGCAGCCCGAACCAGGCGGGCGGCACCAATACGAGCGGCACGTCAGGTTCTGCCAACACCTTTGCTTCACCTTCCACAGGAGGCGCGCAGGGGGGCACGCTCTTCAGCATCGCTCAAGTCAGTCGGCTGCGCATCTTCGTCAGCATTCCCGAGGGCTACTCAACCGCAGTGCACGCCGGCCAGGAGGCCCTGTTACGCTTTCAGTCCTTCCCCAGCCAGAGCTTCCACGGACATGTCACCCGCACCTCCGGCTCGATCGACCAGAACAGCCGCACTCTGTTGACTGAAGTGCAGGTCGACAACAAAGACGGACGTCTGCTCAACGGTATGTATGTCGTCGTCCGATTTGTGGAGATGCATGGTATCCCCGGCATTACGATTCCAGGCGATGCAGTTGTCGTCCGGGGCGATAAGAATCAGGTTGCGGTCATTCAGAACGATACTGTCCATATGCAACCGATCGAGATTGGCCGCGACCTTGGCCCGTCGGTTGAAGTGATTAGCGGTCTAAAGCCAGGCGACGTGATCGCGGCTACGGTTTCGGATGAAGTAAAAGACGGAGTTAAGGTCCAAACTCGTCAAGGTAAGAGTTCCGTCGAGAGCGGCGATCCTGCAGGCGGCCAACACCGTGACCAAAAGCCCGTTCGCCCCGGGCAGTATGGAAATCAGGAGATCGTCGGGTCCGGCGATGCGGCGCAGCAGCAAAGGAGTGGGCAGAAGGGAGGCAGCAAGCAATGAGTTTCCGCAAGCCAAGCGATCGTGGCGCATGCCTTCTCAACTGTTACTCTCAGGCGCCGGACCGGCGACTCGTGATCGTCGCACGGAGCTGCCTGCTTACAGTGTGTCTGGCGAGTAGTTCATTTGCTGTCCGGGCGCAACAGGTAAACCTCTCCATTCCGACCCCTTCGAGCGACCCTCAGGAGGCTCAGCCGACGCGGCTGCCACAGTCAACACAGGTGGAACAAGAGCAGCATCTGCCAGATGTTGGTCCACCCTCTGCCGCGCAGGTACGATCTGCCGCCAAGAAAGTGGATAGTGCCCTGCCGGATACGACGGCGCTGCCATCGATCAGTGCCATGCAGCCTGCCGCGCCGACCACCGATTCGTCCTTTATCCAGCAGGCAGCGAACAGCAAGACGGAACCCGTTCGCGACCAGTTCACGGGTGTTCGACCAAATTTTCTCGGCTTTCTTGGACCCTATCAACGCCCTCGTGTCTCCGAACTCTTCCCGGGTAGTGGCGAAAAACTTAAGAGTCTCGTCCGCGACGGCAGACTGTATCTTTCTCTACACGATACGCTGGCGCTCGTGATCGAGAACAATCTGGAAGTAGAGGTGGAACGCTACAACCTGCAACTTGCGGAAAGCGACATCCTGCGAGCTTCCGGTGGTGGCGCTACGCGTGGCATCGACTACAACATTGCGGAGTCTCCCCTAGGCGTTGGTGGTCCTGGAAGTCCGCTGCTCAATAGTTCACAGACCAGCCCAAACCCGATCACGCCCACCATCGACGATCTCACCTCACTAAACGCCACAAATACGACGCAGACTAACCTCTCCGAGACCGGAACCCAAGCTTACTCGGCAGGCGCCAACATTCCGTACTTCGATCCCTCCCTCATCGTCGAGACCGGCTATCTGCGTCGTTCAAACATTGTCACACTCGGCAATCTTGCGGCTCCCGCCGGTTCAGGAGGTGGAACGACCAGCGGTGCAGGAGCTGCGGGAAGCAGTACGTCGGGGCCGCTTCAGTATGTCACCGCAAATGTCGCGTATCTGCAGGGCTTTTCAACGGGGACGCAGATCGAGGGTACCGTCAACAACGACTCTCAGGTGATCTTTTCTTCGCTCTCGCAGAGCAATCTTTTTCATTCGCCCAGCACCTCCATCACGGTTACACAACCCTTGCTGCGGGGCTTCGGCCGTAGCGTCAATCTACGCTATCTGCGCATCGCCAACTTGAACCGCAAGGTCACCCATCTGCTATTTCAGCAGCAGCTTCTCGACACTATTTATGGCACCTCGCGTCTCTACTACGACCTTGTCTCGCTCGGCGAGAATACAAGCGTCAAGCAGGAGGCCCTCCGCGCCGCTCGCAAACTGTATCAGGATGATAGCGACCAAGTTCAGCAGGGCACGCTCGCTCCGATCGAATTGACGCGTGCCCAGGCGCTTCTCACCAGTTCTGAGTTTGATCTGGTACAGGCACAAGGTCTTTACCGCCAGCAGGAGGTCATTCTCCGCAACGAGATCATCCGTCCCGGCGCGCCGGCTTTTCGTACTGCGTTCACCAGCATCGTGCCAACGGACCGCATCACCGTTCCTGTTGATCTCGAGCCAATGAACATCGACCAACTCGAAGCAGACGGGCTAGCCAATCGTCCCGATCTCGCACAGGCTCAGCTGCAGGTGAAGTCGGGAGAGATCAGTGTTAAAGGAAGCCGTAATAATGCATTGCCGCAATTCAACATGTATGCCAATGTTCAGACCCGTGGAAGTTCCGAACAAAGCTACGAGCCGCTCGGCTCCCCCGCTGCTGCCGGTGGCGGCATCACCCTGCCGCAGAACTTTGCATTAGGTGGTCTCAGGACGGCTACCATCTACCAGGGCGGTGTACAGCTTACATTCCCACTGCGCAATCGTATCGCTCAGGCTGACGCGGCACGCGACACAATTCAGCTGCGGCAAGCGTCTGCCCGCACGCGGCGACTCGAAGACCAGATCCGAGAAGAGATCGAAAACGCGGTTATAGCTATTCAGACTGCACAGGCAGCCTACAACGCCGCGGTGGCGAGTCGTGGTTACCAGCAGCAGCTCCTTGACGCAGAGCGCGACAAACTCGCGTTCGGCCAGTCTACAAACCTGCTCGTGGTTCAGAACGAAGCCTATCTGGCGCAGGCTCGCTCGAGCGAGATCGCGGCACGCAGCAACTGGATGAAGTCGCGTATCGCCCTGGACCGCGCCCTGGGCAATCTGCTTGAGAAGAACGGCATTCTGCTCGACGATGCCATTAATGGGCGCAGTAATTGAAGATGTCATGTGCCTGTAACGTGTTTTCCTCAAACCAGGGGTTACGAGTTGCAGGACGGGTCAGGCAGGCTCATCATTCATAGAGAGGTCTTCGCGACTCTCTCTGCATCCGCGGGCGCGAAGATTGTTATGACACAGGAGCGGACGAGCAATGGCGATCGAAATGACGGCGACGGCAGTAGCGTTTGCGGCGGAGAACCAAGGGCGGTTTGTAGAGGAGTTGAAGGCGCTGTTGCGGATTCCATCCGTGTCGACCTTAGCGGAGCACGCAGGCGACGTGCGAAGAGCGGCGGAGTTCTGTGTCACAGAGTTGACGCGCATTGGTATGAGGAATGTACAGCTCATCGAGACCTCAGAGAATGAGCGGATGGTTGCCGGAAGCGAGGGGCCGGCACAGATCATTGCTGGACGGTTGGGACACCCGCTGGTCTACGCTGAGTGGCTGAACGCGGTGCCTGGATCAGATAGGAAACAGCAGCCGACGGTGCTCTGCTATGGGCACTATGATGTGCAACCGCCCGACCCGCTCGACGAATGGAAGACTCCGCCGTTCGAGCCAACAGAACGCGACGGAGATCTGTATGCACGCGGTGCAGTGGACGACAAGGGCCAGATGTGGATGCATATTAAAGCTCTAGAGTCCTTGTTTTCTGCAGGGAGCGGGACTCTGCCGGTAAATGTCCGGATACTTCTCGAAGGCGAGGAGGAGGTTGGTGGGGAGGGGATCGCCACCTACCTGCGGGAGTATGGCAAGGCGCTGAAGGCCGATGTGGCGCTGGTATCGGATACTGAGATGTTTGCGCCGGATCTGCCGACATTGTGCGTCGGGTTGCGGGGGATGATTTATACGGAGATCGCGGCGCAGGGCGCACGAACGGATCTGCACTCGGGAATGTACGGCGGCGCGGCTCCGAATCCATTTGTGGCACTCGCACAGATCATCGCGAAGCTCAAGGATGAAGACGGTAGGATCCTGATTCCCGGGTTCTATGACAGAGTGCGAAAGCCGGAAGCCGAGGAACTGACGGCCTGGGCAGCGCTTCCGTTTGATGAGGAGGAGTATCGAGAGACCGAGGTTGGATCGGTCGCGTTAACGGGAGAGTCAGGGTATAGCGTGTTGGAGCGGACCTGGGCGAGGCCGACGCTTGACGTCCACGGAATGCCGGGCGGGTTTACGGGTGCTGGAGCGAAGACGGTGATACCTGCGAGAGCCTTGGCGAAGATCAGCCTGCGACTGGTCCCGGATATGACTCCGGCGGAGAGCTTCGCACAGTACAAAGCCTATGTGGAATCGATCTGTCCGAAGGGAGTCGAACTGGAGGTGCGGCTGATCCACTCGGGCGATCCGATTGTGGTGAGCACCGATAATAAATTTGTGCGCGCAGCGGTGACTGCGATGCGCGAGGTGTTTAGGAAGGAGACGGTGTTTGTGCGAGGAGGTGGATCGATCCCCGTCGTTGGCGCCTTCGTGCGCAATCTAAAGATTCCAACGGTGTTAATGGGCTTTGGGCTTCCCGATGACAACCTGCATGCGCCGAATGAAAAGTTTCATCTGGCGAACTTTCATCGAGGAATCGAGTCGATCGTGCGGTTTCTGGGTGGGTTGGCCGAATGACGCGCTCGAATGTCAGCGGATACGTGCTGGCTGGGGGGAAGAGTTCACGGATGGGGCAGGATAAGGCTCTGCTGGAACTGGCACAACGGCCGCTCGTGTGTCATGCGGTCTCAAAGTTGCACACAGTGTGTGCCGATATTCATATTGTGAGCAGCCGATCGGAACTCGAAGCCTTCGCGCCGCTGATTCCGGATCTACATCCAGGGTGTGGGCCGCTGGGGGGGCTGGAGGCGGCGCTCCTGCACGCGACAAAGGAGTGGTGTCTGCTTCTCGCGGTGGACATGCCCTTTATACCCGCTTGTCTTCTGAGCGATTGGGTTCAGGAGATTGTTGCGGATCCCGTGGCGCGGGTAGCCTTGTTTACCGTGGATGGAGTACCGCAGCCAACACTTTCGATGGTGCATCGAGAGTGTACGTTCACTGTGCAGAAGGCTATGGAGGCCCGCGAATATAAGCTGTTTCCCGTGCTGGAGGGTGCGGGCAGGGAGTTGGCTGCGAGAGCAGGGTTGGCGTTTGAGGCGGTGTTCGTGAATCGCACGGATGTAGATGGTGCGTGGTTCGCTAACTTGAATACGCCAGAGGAGTTTTCAGCTGCGGTGCGGGATTGGGATGCAGGTTCGAGATGATGGTGCTGTACGGTCGACTCAGACAACGTGCCTCCGAAGAGGAAGACGAATATCGAACTCAACCCACAGGGGGAGATGAAGAGCATGAATGAACACGATGACCGAAGAATGGACCGTAGCACAGGCGTGGGACAAGCGAAGACGCACGAGGCAGGAGCGCATGGGCGAGAACCGGCGAACACAATAAACTCGTCGACAGATGCGACCTCATCGCTTACGGCGGATATATCGCAGGATGTAGCGCCAGTGATCGAGGACTTCATGGAGCAGGCGGCCGCGCAGAATGAGGCGGCGGCGGAGGAGATCCCAGATGTCCAGAACAAACCGGGATCCTATATATCGTTTGAGCACGTCGATAAGGCGTTTGGAGATTTCGTTGTGTTGGAGGATGTGAGTTTTTGCGTGAATCCAGGCGAGACGCTGTGCATTTTGGGAAGAAGTGGCGTGGGTAAGTCAGTCTCTCTTCAGATGTTGCTCGGATTTCTGAAACCAGATAAAGGAATGATTCGTGTAGCAGGAGAAAATATCTGCGGTTTTTCCGAAGTGCAGTTACAGGCAATCCGACGTAAGGTGACAATGGTCTTTCAGAATGGAGCACTGTTCGACTCCATCACGGTGGGGGAAAACGTGGCTTTCCCGCTTCGCGAGCGAGGAGACTTAGAGGAGGAACAAATCTTCAAGGTCGTGAAAGGACTGCTCGAGATGGTTGGCGTAGCGGGCATGGACAATCTTCTCCCGTCCGGACTCTCGACAGGAATGAAACGGTCGGTTGCGATTGCGCGTGCGTTGGCCGCACAACCGGAGGCTATCTTATATGACGAACCGACGACGATGGTCGATCCACTCATGGGGCACTTGCTGGGCGACTTGATCGAGCGGCTTAAGCGGCAGTTGCATCTCACCAGCATCGTTGTGACGCACGATATGCGCTTCGCCAAGAAGCTGGCGGATCGTGTGGTTTTTCTGCATCAAGGAAAGGCGCGGTTCTTCGGAACAATGGAAGAGATGGAACGAAGCGATGATGAAGTATTGAAAGAGTTCTTGACACTCGACGAACTAGTACTGCCTGCTTAGAAACTAGAAGATGTAACTCATTTGTAATGAATGAGATATTAGTGTAAACTAAAGTTTAGTGTTGCATATTTGATTGCCACAGGAGGTATCTGGACGTATCCTGCTTGAAGCCGGCGGGTGCAAATGAATGCTGACCGGCGCACCCAACACAGCATCGAATGTCAGCATGTTGGGTTCAAGAGCAGGGAAGTTGCTCGTGGCGGACGATTTGGACTTCGCTTTCGGCTATAAGTGTGTTTCAGGACAATTCAGAAGAGGCGTCGGAATGGCAACACCAGACTACCTGCAGCAGGTGATCATCTCGGGACGGAGACGAGCGACGGGTGCAGGCAAGCGCGGCTCAGCGATCTTTGGCCTGTTTCGAAGACCTTCGGTTACGAGTCTTGTATGGGCGGCGCTCGATCTGCTGACTGCGCTGGTGGCGAGCGTGATTGCCTTTCGGCTTCGTGTACTGATGCCAAGCTATGTCGAAGGTGTGGCCGGAGATGTGAAGGTAGCGCACCATCTTTTTCCGAGCTCACCTGAAGTGCTGATCTCGTACATGGCGTGGTTCGCAGTCTGCCTCATCCTGTTTTCCCGCTCGTACGGACTTTATGGAGCAATCCAAAGTCGTGGGGGACTTCACGAACAACGGATGACCTTACAGGCGGTTCTAGTGGCGGGTTTGCTGCTGTGCGGGACACTGTATCTCTCACGTGGGCTTGTGATGTCGCGAGCGGTGGTTGTGATTACAGTGCTGCTCACGGCTGTGCTGCTGTGTCTCCGCAGGGCGATCTGGCGTCACATGGTGTACAGCCGCTATCGAGAAGGACTGGAGACTCGAAATATTCTGATTGTGGGAGCGGGCCGAGTAGCTCACGCGCTGCGCAATCATCTTGAATCGCTGCGGCACATGGGGTTTCGCTTCAAGGGATTTGTCGCGCTCACGGACCATGAAGCGGAGTCGGGTGATGCAGATGTGATCGGTGGCGTGAAGGATTGTCTCTCGTTGGCACGATCGCTCTTTGTTGATGAGATATTTCTTTCAGTGCCTGCGGATAAGAAGTTGGTAATCAGCCTGGTTGAAGGTGCTCGGGCGGCAGGAATCGATGTGCGGGTTGTCCCGGACTTGTATGACGGACTGGCGTGGAATGCTCCAGTCGAATACATCGGCCAGTTTCCGACGATTCCCTTACATCGCAGAGATTTTCCTCTCGGAGCATTCCTGTTCAAGAGAGTCCTCGACATCTCGCTCTCAGCAGTTGCGCTGGTAGTCGCCTCGCCGTTGCTGTTGGGAATTGCGCTTGCTATCCGGCTCGATTCGCCGGGCCCCGTCTTTTATCGGGCTGCACGGATTGGACGCAAGGGCCGCACGTTTACCTGCTTCAAGTTCCGCACGATGGTGCCGGATGCAGACAAACTGAAAGCAGATCTTGAACACATGAATGAGCGTGAAGGCGTGCTGTTCAAGATCACGAACGACCCTCGCATGACGAAGGTCGGGCGGATGCTGCGAAAGTATTCGCTGGATGAACTGCCGCAGTTCTACAACGTCGTGCGCGGCGACATGAGCCTTGTAGGCCCGCGGCCTCCCATTGCAGCGGAGGTGGAGCAGTATGATCTGGCCCACCTGCGGCGTTTAGACGTTCTACCGGGGATCACTGGTCTATGGCAGGTTGAAGCACGTCAGGATCCTTCGTTTGACAGCTATATATCGTTGGATTCCGCCTATGTGGAAAACTGGACGGTCTGGTTGGATCTGAAGATTCTCGCGCGAACCATCGGTGTAGTCTTCAGCGGGACAGGTTCTTGATGGGCGGTTGCAGCAGTTCACTTTGTACGTAGATGCGGTATCCACGTGGCCGGAAGGCTGCACCGCCTTGCCGGACTAAATGCATTGCGGGACGTTCGACTTCCAGGATGTAGCGAGTGTTCATCCAGTTAGCGAAGGCGGGCCACTGGTTCAACTTCTCATAGGAGTTAGGCCCGTTTGGGAAGAGCCGTTCCGTGACGATCAGTATCGCTGGTGGATCGGCTTGCATCGCGTGCCAGAACAGAGCCCTAGACTGATCGACGGCAGGCACACGGGCAGGGGAAAATAAAAATTCATCATAGAGAAAGCCGGAGGTCTGCAGCAGCTGCAGGTCATTTAAGGTGCTGACACAACCGAAGACAGAGTCAAGGCATTGCACCTTGCCGGAGAGAGTCGTTGTGCCGATCTCCGTAGCAATGCGTGCGAGATCTGATTCCAAAGAGCTCCGAAACTCCTGGTTCTTCCAGTTGTAGCGGCTCGCGACGACGGCAGATGTGACTCCGATGCAGAGTGAACTTGCCAGGAAGACTGCTGCACTCATCGATCTAAGAAGATCTTTGCGGCGCATCCACGTGTCGAGATCAGAGGCGATGACAGCAAGCAGAAAAGCGAGTAGAGAATAGCGGTGATACTGGAAGTCCTTGCCTTGCAAGATGTAGGCAAGCATTCCCAGTTCCGCGCCTAGGAGCAGCGTCTGTCGCTGAACGGTGTGCAAAGACGACGAGAGATTGTAGATGGATGGGCGCCCCTCAAGTGCGATCAAAACAGGTGCGATCAAAAGCAGCAGTAACCAGACGATCACGACCGGCATAATGGGTGAGAGGCTGTGTCGCAACATGCTTTCGAGCGGCCGACGTCCCAAGCTGGCATGAAACGGTGTGAGCGTCCTTTCTATCAGGAAAAAGGAGGCCAATGCCCCGTGGTGGGCAAGCCAGACGAGCGCGGTGCAACCGGGAAGAAGTGCGCCTGCGGCGACGAACGAGATGTGCTGCCAGATCAACTTCTTCGATTTGTATTCATCCCAGAGCAGCGGACCGGCGAGAAGGAGGAACGGAAGTGCCGTCGGTTTGATCAGCGCGGCTGCACCCGTACAGAGGCCGAAGCCGAAGGAGGTCCAGATGCGCCTTGGCACTCCCCTGAAGAGCACAGCAACGGCACATAAAAGCAGGACTGCAACGGTCAAATCTCTCTGTCCCGTCTCATACATTCCATCCCGGCCGTGGAGGACCGCGAAGAGAACGGCTGCCCATAAGCCCGCAAACCATGAAGCTGGACGAATGATCTTCAAAAATGCGAGACCTGCAAGTGCAAGCAGGAAAAGATCGTAGATGCGCCAGGCAAGTGCACTGACTCCGAAGATGTGCATGACGAGCCAGTCAGGCAGGTAAGCGCCAGGAAGGTTTATATCGGTGATGTCGCGGTACGGTGCTCGGCCATGATCCATAAGAAAGACGACGTAGTGCATGAGCGCGGCGTCGCCAACGAGCGGCCAGTGGATTGTGGTGACCACGAACCAGACTGCGGAGAAGAAGAGCATAGCAGTCGATGCCCACTGAATGAACAGAATGGTTGCGTTACGCCTCAAGTGTTCTTCTCGATTCGTTTCGAATCTAAGCATATCCGTTGAGAGACTAGAACGCCGAGTTGGATCGGCCATGTTCCCGGGTGCGTTTTGAGGGGAATGAGGCGAACGGTAATAGACTGGAAGGGTGAAGATTGCGCTCGCTCAGATAAACCCTACGGTAGGGGACTTTACCGGGAATACAGGGAAGATTCTCGACTATGCGCGACGCGCGGCGGAGCAGGGCGCGGAACTCGCAGTATTTCCAGAACTTGCCGTATGCGGGTATCCTCCTGCGGATTTCCTCGAAAAACGGGCATTCGTGGCACGAGCTGAACAGGCGGTGGGGGAGCTGGCAGCGTGGACGGTGGGACCCGAGTCGACGGCGATTCTGTGCGGCACGGTGATGCCTGCCGACTCCGCCGAAGGCAAGCATGTGCGGAACGTGGCGGTGTTGCTGCGGGATGGTCTGGTGAGCTTTGTGCAGCAGAAGATGTTGCTGCCGTTCTATGACGTGTTCGATGAGCAGCGTTATTTCGAGCCGGCGGCGGCACAGGCCCTGACTTCGATCGGCGGACAGGCGTTCGCGATCACGATCTGTGAAGATGCATGGAATGACAAGGACTACTGGCCGCAGCGGTTCTATTCGCTCGATCCGGTGGAAAAACTGATGCAGCAATGGAATTCGCAGCCGGCAGAAGTTGCAAGCTCAGCGCGCATTATTCTTAATATATCGGCATCGCCTTACTGGCAGGAGAAGCGACAGATTCGCGAGAAGATGCTTCGAGCACTTGCGCAGCGGCATGGTGCGGTGGTGGCCATGGTGAACCAGGTGGGTGGCAACGATGGACTCATCTTTGACGGATCGTCGCTTGTAGTCGGGCCGGATGGGCAGGTGGTGGCCCGGGCGATGTCATTTGATGAGGACATGATCTACTTCGATACAAATGCGCGCGGGATCGCGCCTATGGTCGCGCTGGGGGATGAAGTCGCGGCTATGTGGAATGCGCTGGTGTTGGGGACACGGGATTATGTGCGCAAGTGCGGGTTCACGAAAGTGCTGGTGGGATTGAGTGGCGGGATCGACTCGGCACTGGTGGCGGCGATTGCAGTGGAGGCGCTGGGCGCGGAGAACGTTATGGGTGTCGGGATGCCGAGCGCGTACTCGTCGACCGGCTCCAGGGACGATGCGTGGCTGCTGGCGGAGAATCTCGGGATCCGACTCGAGATGCTGCCGATCCATGATGTATTCACACACTATCAGGCGGTGCTGGACCCGCTGTTCGCAGGAACGCCGTTTGGTCTGGCGGAGGAAAACCTGCAATCTCGCATTCGCGGCGCGTTGCTGATGGCGTTATCGAACAAGTTTGGTGCGCTGGTTCTGACGACGGGCAACAAGAGCGAGATGTCAACCGGCTACAGCACGCTGTACGGAGATATGGTAGGGGCGCTGGCGGTGATCGGCGATGTAGCAAAGATGCGCGTGTACAAGCTGAGTGCGTATGCGAACCGGAATCGGGAGATCATCCCGCGAGCTACGATTACAAAGCCTCCGTCGGCGGAGTTGCGGCCGGGACAGATGGACACGGATTCACTGCCTCCCTATGAGGTTCTGGACCCAATTCTCGAAGCCTATGTGGAACGCTATTGTTCCGCCGAGCAGATTGCGGCGGAGCAGGGTGTTGAGGTCGGGCTCGTCCGCTCCGTGTTGAAGCTTGTGGAGCGAAGCGAGTACAAGCGCCAGCAGGCGGCACCCGTTCTGAAGGTGACGCGGAAATCGTTTGGCATGGGTCGACGATTTCCTATAGCGGTGAAGGTTCAGGTTTAATAGGTGCAGGTCTCATGAGTCATCGTCGCTTTATGCGGCAGAAGGAAGGTTTCTTGGTTTTGAAAAAAGCAGTTTCGAATGTGATAGTAACGGGATGGATGTTGGGCACGTTCTTAGGTGCGGGAATTGGAGCAGGTGCGCAGACCTCGGCCGGGACGAACCAGAGAGTAGGAGCGGCTTCACAGGTACCCGCTACCGCCCCGGCTCCGCTGAAACTGCAAAAATTGGGGGAGCAGACAGCTCCGGTAGACCCGTTTCCGGCGGTCAACCCAAAGTTCTTTACGGCGAGCACACCTACGGTTGCAACGGTCAACAGCTTTCTGCGGTCGCTTTGGGGTTACGACGCAAATAGGATCTGGCGCGTAGCGGCGATCCAGACGACAGCCGCGGCGGGAGTGAGCAAAGTTGTAGTGTTTGTGGCGGAGAAGACGCCGAATGCAAAGGTGCAAACTACCCAGTTTTTTGTGTTGCCAGACGGTAAACACGCCGTTGCAGATGGTATCGTCACCTTTGGTGCGACGCCATTTGCTGACCTGCGGAAGACCCTGCAGGAGCGCGCAGACGGGCCCGCACGGGGTGCAACCAGCAAGGACCTGCTTCTTGTGGAATTCTCCGATTTGCAGTGTCCCCACTGCAAAGAGGCACAGGCGACGGTGGACCACCTTGTAAAGGACTTCCCGAATGCTCGAGTGATCTACCAGAGCTATCCGCTGGTTGATATTCATCCGGCTGCCTTCGAGGCGGCTGCGTATGGCGCCTGCGTGGCAAAGCAGAAAAACGAGGCATTTTTTCCCTATGCACAGGCGGTCTTTGAAACGCAGGCGATGCTGACGCCCGAGGACACCGACAAGACGTTGCAGGCTGCCGTCACGAAGGCAGGGCTGAATCCGGCTGCAGTTGCAGCGTGTTCGAAGACGCAGGCTGCGACCGATGCGGTAAATGCATCTTTGAAGCTAGGGCAGGATGCCGGAGTTGACCAGACGCCGCTACTCGCTGTAAACGGGCACATGCTGCCGCTTGCCGCAGTTCCGTATGAAACGCTAAAGCAGATTATTGCGTTTCAGGCGCAAATGGACGGCGTGAGCACCGGTGCCACCAACATTCAAGCTGGTGGACCGGAACTGCGCACTCGACCGACCCCTCCTAGTTTGGGTAAGTAGAACATTGTTGCTGTCCATTGGGCTACATCCTCGCTGCTTGGTTGTAAAGCATCCGCGAGAGTGTCAGAACACGCGCAATCATTCAGGATGCGTGTCACCTAGGGATGCTCTGATCAAGTCTCCTGCTTCGACAAGAACATCGTCGCGCGGTATTCAGTACAACCGACCTCTCCTTCCACGCCATCCTGCGCCGCTGTCATGCGCCGCCGGATCGAACACGCAAATCGATTGAGACGTACTGTTACACGAATAGACGGCCTGAAGAGGAGGTCAGCGATCCTCACTCGACACTCTTCAAGCAAATGCCTGGTCTCCTCGATCAGGAGAGACTACCGTGGAGTTTGAAGAAGCTGATCCACGCGTTCAGCCCACCGATCCTGACCAGTGCCTATAAGCGACTTCGCCACTAAGAATGGGCTGAGATCGCTCTTCAGTACTTTGGGCGGGCAAACGATTGTAGATGGGCGACTGCTTCCTCGGCACGAGTGCGCAGCTGCACCAGATCCTGAGAAGATTTTTTGCGGAGCGTGTTGTACGGCATTTGAAGGCGGAAGTTGTTGCCAAGAACGGTCTGATTGCGCTCAAGAAAGGTCCAATACAAAGCCGTGAAAGGGCAGGAGCCTTCGCCCGTCGACTTCTTTGGATCGTATTGGCAGTGGCCGCAGTAGTTCGACATCTTGTTGATATAGGCTGCGCCGGATACGTAGGGCTTGGTAGCGGTGAGACCACCATCGGCGTAGGTAGCCATGCCGAGGACGTTGGTCTCGACCACCCAGTCATAGGCGTCAACATAAGCGAACCAGAACCAGTCGGTGAGTTCGCGGGGAGAGAAGCCGCATAGAGTAGCGAGATTCGAGAGGACCATAAGCCGGGTGATGTGGTGCGACCACCCATCGCGGACGACCTGCTCAACTACGGTGTCCATGCAGTGTAGGCCGGATTTTACGCCCCAGTAGACGGCGGGGAGGGGAAGAGCGGCTCCCAGAGCAGAGGGTGTTGCACCGACGTAGGGATCGGGTTGAGATTTCTTCCTGGACGGGAGTGCATAGGCTTGCGCGGCTCCGGGGGTCTGATCGGGAGAGACCTCCTGGATGTTGGCGCGGTGTTCCTGGGGTACGTGGCCGGCAAGGAGCCGATAGCCGTCAGTCTGCTCATGAATGTGACGCATGAACTCACGCCAGCCAAGAAGCTGACGGATAAAGCCTTCAGCGCTCGAGAGGGAAACTGCCCCAGAGCTGGCAGCCGCCTCGACGTCGCGGATGAGGTCGGCGGAGAGGAGGCGGCCGAGATTAACGAGGACAGAGGTGCGGCTATGAAAGAGTTGCAGCTGGTCGTCGCGCATGGCATCTTCATAGGGCCCAAAGTGAGGGAGAAGCTGCTCGAGACCGAAGCGCCAGAAGCGGTCGGAGTCGACCTGGGTGGCAGGAAGATCGTAGTTGTCGGCAGTGACACGGGCACCGAAGTGGTGGGGATAGATCTTCTCTACGAGGTCGATGACCTCACGGGTAATTGCGTCGGCTGGGAAGAAAGGCGGCGCGGGGACGGGATCTGGTTCTTGTAGGGGTTGCGGTTATCCGCGTCGTAAGAGAACTGCCCACCAACGGGCTTTGCATTCTGCATAAGGATGTTGGTCTGTTGGCGCATGCGGCGGTAAAAGCGATCCATGACGTAGCTGCGTCCGGCTTTGTAGGTGCCGAAGACTGTAGTGAAATCTTCAGTGGTCGAGAGCCAGGTGGTGTCGGGAACCTCGCGAAGTTTTAGACCGTCGGCGACGGCCTGGGCGAGGTCGAGGCGGAGTTCCCGCTCGGCCGGCTGCATCACGGTGAGTTCGGGGAGCCTGGAGTAGTTCTGCACCTCGACGAGCGCCTGGCCGTGAGATCTTTCGGTGAAGTGGTAAAGGACCTTAACGCCGCGGGCAGCCTGCTCCAGTGCGAAGTGGCGCATATTGGCGATGAGGACCACGAGCTTTCGTTTATGGTAGGGACGGCGGAGTGCCTTGGCAGTAGATTCGACGATGACGATTCCAGTCTGGTCAGCAGCCTGCTCGGTAAGTGGTCCCGTACGGTCGGTGTAACGGTCATACGGAACATAGATCCAGCGGCGGCCGGCTATATCGCCTGAAATGGGCTGCACCTGTCGAATCCTGTCCTTAAAGGTTTCCATGATGTGACTGTAACGGAGGTTACTGCTGGATGCGGGTTGCATGCAGAGCTTTTTCGGCAACTCGAAAAGTGCTTAGATTGTTTGCATGAGACGACCGGAGATCGTCGTTGATTGCGGCTGACCGGAACAGGAAGACGGGTTTACTCTTGCACTCACGGAAGCGTACGCTTCGTCGTAGGACGAGTGATGGGCCAGTCTGAAGATGCTCAGCCCTGGGCAAGGGACAGATCAGCGCAAGAGATCTGACCTTAGATTTCGATTGAGATTGTGAGGAGTAGTACCGATGAGCACACTGACACAGCCGATTGTCCAAATGCAGACAGATTTTCTTCCCCTGAAAGGGACAGACCACGTTGAGTTTTTTGTAGGGAACGCTCGCCAGGCAGCCTATTTCTATCGAGCTGCCTTTGGCATGAAGCTGGTGGCGTATGCCGGGCCAGAGACAGGCCAGCGGGATCGGGCGTCCTATGTGGTCCAGCAGGGCAAGATTCGCTTCGTGCTTACCACGGCTCTGCGGGGCGGCAACGAGATCGCAGACCACACTGCGCTCCACGGCGATGCGGTGCGGGTGGTTGCGCTCTGGGTCGACGATGCCCGGAAAGCGTGGGAGGAGACAACAAAACGCGGTGCAGCCAGCTTTGCCGAACCTCATGTGCTCGAAGACGGATATGGAAGGGCTGTGGTGGCAAGTATCCGGACGTATGGCGATACCATTCACACCTTTGTAGAGCGCGGTGAATACTCGGGGTCGTTCCTGCCGGGTTTCAGGGCAGTCGTCGAAGACACGGTCGCCAGACCCGTAGGGCTGCTGCATGTCGACCACATGGTCGGTAACGTGGGCTGGAACGAGATGAATCAATGGGTAAACTTTTATGGCGATGTGATGGGATTCTCCCTGTACCAGCATTTTGATGACAGCGATATTTCGACTGAGTACTCGGCCCTGATGTCGAAGGTGATGGCGAACGGCAATGGCTACGTAAAGTTCCCCATCAACGAGCCTGCGGAGGGGAAGCGAAAGTCGCAGATTGAGGAGTATCTCGACTTCTATCCTGGCCCCGGTGTGCAGCACGTAGCGTTAGCCACGAACGATATCCTAGCGTCGGTCAGCAAGCTGCAGGAGCAGGGAGTCGAGTTTCTGCGCGTGCCTCACTCCTACTACACAGAACTTCAAGATCGTGTGGGGAAGATCGATGAGCCGGTGGATGAGTTGGAGAAGCTTGGTATTCTCGTGGACCGCGATAATGAAGGATATATGTTGCAGATCTTTACGCGACCGGTAGAGGATCGTCCCACGCTGTTCTTCGAAATCATTCAGCGCAAGGGTAGCCGCAGCTTCGGCAAGGGCAACTTCAAGGCACTGTTTGAAGCCATCGAGCGCGAGCAGGAACAAAGAGGCAATCTCTAAGATCAGGGCTGACCATCGTTATGCCATTTGCATGCTCGTGGGATATGCTCGTGTCCGGTCAGAATACTAGTTTCACTGAGGAGTACCGGCTATGTCGACGCTTGCGTACCAATCGGGATTCGGGAATGAGTTTGCCACGGAGGCTGTTGCTGGAGCATTGCCGGTAGGACAGAACTCGCCTCAGAAGAGCGCTCTCGGGCTCTACACGGAGCAATTCAGCGGCACTCCTTTTACAGCGCCACGGGCTACGAACCGACGTACGTGGACGTATCGCATTCGGCCCTCGGTGACTCATCGACCTTTTACAGAGATCCCCGTGCGCATGATCCGGAGCGGACCGTTTACCGAGGTTCCGACAACACCGAACCAGCTGCGCTGGGATCCTCTGCCCCTGCCAGAGGAGGCGACAGATTTCGTCGATGGGATTATGACGCTCGGAGGGAACGGAGACCCCTCGATGCAGACCGGCGTTGCCATCCATCTGTATGGGGCGAATGCATCCATGCACGAGCGTTTCTTCTACAACGCCGATGGCGAGATGCTGATCGTGCCCCAGGCAGGACCGTTACGCTTTCACACCGAACTAGGCATTCTTGAGGTCGCGCCCGGCGAGATCTGTATTATGCCGCGCGGGCTAAAATTCCGAGTCGAACTGCTCGAAAGTACGGCTCGGGGATACGTCTGCGAAAACTATGGCATGGCTTTTCGCTTGCCGGACCTCGGACCTATCGGAGCGAACGGCCTGGCGAACCCGCGGGACTTCAAGGCCCCACTTGCCGCGTATGAAGATCGCGAGGGGGATTTCCAGGTCGTATCGAAATTTCTCGGAAGGCTCTGGTCTGCGGCCATCGATCACTCTCCGCTCGATGTAGTCGCGTGGCACGGAAACTATGTTCCGTACAAGTATGATCTTGCCACGTTTAATTGCATTAATTCAGTCAGCTTCGATCATCCCGATCCGTCGATTTATACGGTACTGACGGCCCCCACGGCAACACCGGGAACGGCGAACTGCGATTTCGCAATCTTTCCGCCACGCTGGCTGGTTGCGGAGCATACGTTCCGTCCGCCGTGGTTTCATCGCAACCTGATGAATGAGTTTATGGGGCTGATCTTTGGTGCCTACGACGCAAAGGTGGAGGGGTTTGTTCCCGGCGGCGCGAGTCTGCATAACTGCATGTCGGGCCATGGACCGGATGCGGAGACGTTTGAACGGGCAAGCTCCGCGGAGTTGAAACCGCATCGTCTCGACAACACACTCGCGTTCATGTTCGAGACGCAGCTTGTGGTCCGGCCGACGGAGTTCGCGATGAATACGCGGATTCTGCAGCATGAATACTTTGAATGCTGGCAGGGTCTGAAGAAGCACTTCTCCGGTGGGACTGGTCCAAAGTGACGAGGGGACTCACGAGTTGGGTCGAGTCCGCAAACGAGTTGATGAGTGATTTCCCGATCCAGAACCTGCCATACGGCGTCTTTGAGAGTGGGGCAGGGGATGCTATCGGAGTCGCTATCGGCGACAAAATTCTGGACCTTCGGCACTGTGCGGAGAACGGCATGCTTAGTGGTCTGCCCGCGGACCTCATCGAGTCATGCAGACGAGTTTCGCTCAACGCACTGATGGCTCTTGGCCCGGGGCGCTGGTCTACTCTTCGTCGCCGAGTGACCGCACTGCTCGAGGCCGATTCTGATCTTGCGATGGAGCGCGAGAAGATCGAAGGGGCGCTGATCGCGATGAAAGACGTCACGATGCAGCTGCCCGCAATGATTGGCGATTACACGGATTTCTATGCTTCCATTCATCACGCCACGAATGTGGGGCGGCTCTTCAGGCCGGACAATCCGCTGCTGCCAAACTATAAGTATGTTCCGATCGGATATCATGGTCGCGCATCGTCGATTCTGCCCAGTAGGAGCGACATTACGCGGCCGTCGGGGCAGACGAAAGATTCTGCAGAGGAGATACCCAGCTTCGGTGTGAGTAAGGCGCTCGACTACGAGGCAGAGATAGGTTTCTTTGTTGGGGAGGGCAATCGGCTTGGGGAACCGATCTCCATCGAGAATGCCGAGCGCCACATCTTTGGATTATGCCTACTAAACGACTGGTCGGCGCGCGACATGCAGAGCTGGGAATATCAGCCGCTCGGGCCATTCCTCGCCAAGAACTTCGCTACAACCATTTCACCGTGGATCATAACTCTGGAGGCGTTGAAGCCGTTCCGTGTTCCCTCATACGAGCGGCCTTCGGATGATCCTGCTCCGTTGGCTTATCTTGATTCTCTGGACGACCGCAGGCAGGGCGGTTTCGATCTCACGGTTACGGTTGGCCTCTCATCACAGCGTATGAGGGCGGCTGGTATAAATCCCCTGCGATTGAGCTCCAGCAACCTTCGCGACCTTTACTGGACGCTTGCACAGTTACTGACACACCACGCAAGTAACGGTTGCAATCTGCGATCTGGAGACCTGATAGGAACAGGCACTCTCTCAGGAGCGGCGGCGAGCTCGCGCGGATGTCTTCTTGAGATCACCGAAAAAGGCACCAAGACGATTCAGCTGCCAACGGGGGAGCTGCGCACTTATCTGGAAGATGGCGATCAGGTTAGCTTCCACGGGTCTTGTATGCGCGACGGAGATGTTCGCATCGGCTTTGGCGCATGTTCAGGAACAGTGATAGTGACACGATAGGCAGCTGGGGTACCTCTAAGCTGCGTGCCGACAAGATCGGCGGAGGTGTCCTGTCAGCCTGAACATCTCGGATGGCCGCCTTCGAAATCCTGATACGCTATCCCGTCTCAGCTCAGCATGCTCGTCCGGTTGCGGGTGAGCACATCGGCCACGTCCCGAGGGGACTGGAACGGGGAGGCTGCTTGCATGAAGCTCGCCCTGGCATCCCGGCACACGATCCGCACGCTCGCTTCGTGCACATGCCTTACCGTTGTCGCACTCGCTCAGTTGGCCGTTCCATGATCTGGTTCGGTGAAGTCGAACTCTCCTTGACGGAGGAAAGCAGCAGCGGGTGCGGGGGTCTATAAGTCTAAATCTCCCGCAGCAGATACTAAGTTCTTTGTTTGCCACAGATAGGTCAAGCAGCTGCTGTAAAATATTCATAACAAAAGGCTTATAGTTAAATTATTCAAAGTAAAGGAGATAAGAACAGCGAAGGTGTTGCCCGATATGCAACTTCGGAACTCAACACCCCACTATCGTTATAGATGATCGTGGAAGAGAATATGCCATCTGTTCGAGAATGTCTCAGATATGTAAGCTTTCTGTTTTGTTCACTTTGAAGTCACTACGAGAAGTATCGTGAAGAGAAAAAGCTTGACAGCGAATTGGACCGCTTCACCCCAGCGACGTACGCGGGATCCTTGATTGCGGCTGCATCAAGCCAAAGCAGGTGTAGTTGGCCAGCGAAGGTGAACCTCTGACCTTCGACTGCGTAGATCACGATGCAGCCGTAATCTGCCGCTCAGGATGACCGAGTGCGGGTAGGGCTGCCGTGGAGATGCCCAAGGGATACTCTCATCAAGCTCGCAAACATCCCCCTCGGGGGCTAAACCCCTTGCAATGACGGAACTTACGGTATGGCTAAAGTCACGCCCCTTCAAGATAGAGATTCAACCAGAGATTCCCTAGCACAGTGGGTCGCTTCTCTCTTTATGAAGCTTACCCAGTATCGAAAGCTCGACCTTTGAGGCTGGGCCACACTACCGGTCAGCCTATGCGTTGACCGGTTCGTGCATGGATTGATCCGTTCCAATTAGACGGAGTAAAGTACTCCCGGATGGCCGAGACCCGCGCCGCACGCGCAATAATCGCCGTACTCGATTCTGGATGGAAGAGATGAGTCTCCATCGCTTCGAGTTCAAGCGTCATTCTAAATCCTGGGTTAAGTGGCAGAGCCAACTCGCTTTCTTCCGGAGATAAGGATGCGTAAACCATGCAGGGCAGCCACAGCCATGGATGTTGGTCGGCAGCCTTCATGCCGTTTGTAGCTTGGGCATCTCAATGAAGTGTTGATCTATTCCAACTGCATGCTTTCCAGCAGCTTGAACTAAATGTGTATACGAGGCGCTCGTCCATCGAACAGGCCGTAAGAGTTCCGCTCATCGGGGGGGAACTGGAGTCCCGCCCGCTTCAAGAAGCGACTTGTCCAAAGATTCCTTAAGCCTATCTTGGAGAGACGTTTGGGAACTCCGTCGTACAACCGCGGTGTCTCCACTGGTTGAACGGACCAGAGAGTGCAGGCTATGCTGTATGCTAGCGCGGCAGGTCAGGTAATCAAGCCGGAGACATAGGAGCTAATCTTCGGAGGACTGTGCTTTACAACCGCCCTCGACCTCTGCCGAACAGTAGATAGATAACCACCAATGCAAGGATGAGGCTGAGGCCGCCACCGCCGTAATAGCCGACTCCCGGACCCATGTAATAGCCGCCACCACCGAACAAGAGTAAGAGGACGATAAGGATGATTATCAAGGGCATGCGCAGAAGTCTAGCACATGACACGGTTTCGGTTCTTATAGATGTTTTGCATTTGATCAGGTCGATGTCATCGGCTCAGGTATCGCCAAGCGTCTGTCCGGCGCCTTCTCGTGTTCTATGAAAACCGCTACCATCATCGGCTCCGGCCCCAATGGTCTTTCGGCGGCAATCGTTCTTGCCGCTGCAGGAATATCGACTACCGTTATCGAACGCAACCTGCAGATCGGTGGCGCCTGCTCGACTGCGGAGACTACGTTAGCAGGGTTTCGGCATGATCTTGGCTCCTCGGTCTACCCCATGGGGATCGCGAGCCCTTTCTTCCGATCTCTTTCCATCGACATACCGTGGATCGAACCGGCCGCTCCCTGCGCCCATCCACTCGACGATGGCACCGCTGTCCTGCTCGAACACTCCATCGCAGATACTGTGGCGAACCTCGATTCCTCTGACAGCCGCACGTACTGCTCGCTGCTCGAGCCCCTTGCCAACCACTTTTCCGAGCTTACCCCCGATCTCCTGGGACCTGTGCAGCACCTCCCGCGACATCCTCTTCTGCTCGCTCGCTTCGGGCTGTCTGCACTCCTACCTGCGGCATCGCTTGCACGGTCCCGGCTTTCCGGGGTTCGAGCGCGCGCTCTATTTGCAGGCATGGCCGCACATTCGGTTCTGTCGCTTGAGTCCCCGGCGTCGGCCGCAACTGGTCTTGTCCTTATGGCTGCAGGACACTCCAGCGGCTGGCCCATCATCCTCGGGGGTGCCCAGACACTCGCCGATGCTCTTGCCCGGCATCTTGAATCGCTGGGTGGCCGGCTGGAGACCAGCCGGGAGGTGACGCAGCTTCCTGAAACGGATCTGATCCTTGCGGATATCACTCCACGGCAGCTTCTCCGCATCGCCGGCTCTGCGCTGCCACGAGCATACGGTCAACAGCTCGAGAGATTTCGCTATGGAGCTGGTGCGTTCAAGATCGACTACGCGCTCAGTTCGCCCATTCCCTGGACGGCAAAGGAGTGCTCCCGCGCGGCCACCGTCCACTTGGGAGGAACGTTGGAGGAGATCCTTACATCCGAGCGGCATTTTACTTCCGACGCTCCCTTCGTTTTGCTTGTCCAGCCTTCGCTGTTCGACCCATCCCGCGCTCCGGCCGGCCATCATACCGCGTGGGCCTATTGTCACGTTCCGAACGGCAGCAATGCTGATCGCCTCAAGCCTATCGAGGCTCAGATCGAACGGTTCGCTCCCGGCTTTCGAGATTGCATCCTTGCGCGTTCGACGTCGCCTCCCGCCATGCTTGAGCACTGGAATCAGAATCTGATCGGCGGAGATCTCTCCGGTGGCGCTATGAACCTCGCGCAGCTTGTCTTCCGTCCTACCGGCTCGCTCTACCGGACGCCCCTAAAAGGGCTTTACCTTTGTGGCGCTTCGACACCTCCCGGAGGTGGCGTCCACGGCATGGCTGGCTTTCACGCCGCTCGGGCAGCCATCCGGTATCTAAGACATTGAAGCGTAGACGTTGAATCGTGAGGCCGAGATAAATCGTGGCGCCCCACGAGGGGAATGAATGAGTGAGCGTACTCACACAAGGATTGTTTGACATTGACCCCCCGACGTCACGTCGCTTCGTAGGGTTTAGGCGTCAAGAACCGCACGATAACGAGTAGCTCCGGGGATTTCATCGCCATCCGAATAGATGAAGTCAGCGAAAGGTGTTCATGCCAGTAAAATCTACATATGTTAACATAATGAAACAGCTTGACATTTAATGGATTGGACTGCTAAACAGGATGCGCGAGCCTTTTACTTCCTCCTCGTCTTGGCGTAGGAGACTTCTCAACAGGATGCCGACGCATGAATTCGACCAGATCTTGTCTTCAGTTTAGTTTTCTGTACTCTGCGCTGATCTTGTCGAGCTTGCTGGCCCCCGCCTTCGGACAAGATGTGACGGGTACCATTATCGGGGTCGTGAAAGACTCTACGGGCGCCGTTATTCCTTTAGCGAAGGTGGGAGCTACCAATACCGGGACACAGACTCTCGTCGAAGGACCCGTGCTTTCGGATGGTTCTTTCTCGATCAAAGCCACCCCGGGCATCTACGACGTAACTGTCGAGGCGCAGGGCTTTGCGGCTGTGCGTATCAAAGGAATTCAGATCCAGGTGAATACGCAGAGCCGTGCGGATGCAACGTTGAGCGCGGGCAACACAAATGAGGTTGTCAACGTTGCCGCGAGCAACAACACTGTCGATACAACGAGCTCAACGCTCAAGGAGACCATCGGCGAACAGACGATTGAGGATGCACCGCTTAATGGTCGAAATCCTTTGAGCCTCATCCTGCTGGTACCCGGAGTGACCCGCGACCCGAGGGCGAACGTAACCTCAGGAGCGACGTACCCCGGTGCGTCGGGTGTGTCGATCAACGGCAGTCGGTCAAACACAACAAACTACATTTTGGATGGTGCAAGCAACAACGATAATTACACCAACGCTCCGAGTCCACTTCCGAATCCCGACGCCCTGCAGGAGTTCAGCGTACAGACAAATAACTTTGGGGCGGAGTTTGGCCGGTTACCGGGAGGTGTCGTCAACACGATTACAAAATCTGGCACGAACCAGATTCATGGAAGCGCATTTGAATATATTCGCAACAACTTCTTCAATGCAGCAAACCATTTTGCCGCCGTCACCAAGGGCATGAAAAGTGACGACGGGCTAAAGCGGCATCAGTTCGGCGGGACGGTAGGTGGACCGTTGCTTTTGCCTCACCTGTATGACGGACGCGATAAGAGCTTCTTCTTTATCTCCATTCAGGAGACGCTTGTACATCAGCGACCAAACGCAACCAGCGCCGTGGTGCCGGATGCCAAGCTGCGCAATGGTGACTTCTCTGAGTTGGCTTCGCCGCTGTACGTACCTTTCAGCACCACGCGATTGACCTTTACCGGCAATCAGATTACCCAGATCAGCCCGGTTGCCAAGACGGTGCTTGCGTTGATCCCGCAAGCTCCAGCAGGAACTCCTGTGAACGCGAACGGCGGTCAGACGATCTTCTATAAGACGATCGCCAACACGGCAGACTACCAGTTGTTGACTCGCTTCGATCAACACCTGACGGCCAAGAACACGATCTATGGAACCCTCTTTAATGCGCACCAGACGGCGCCTGCTTATCTTGATCCCACCAACTATCTCGCCTACAGGAACGCCGGCGACTGGCTTAGCCGCCGGTACCAGGTAAGCGATACACACATCCTGAGCGTCAATCTCCTTAACCAAGCATCGTTTTCCTACTCGCATAATCGCTATCAGAACACCCCTGTTTATCCTTCGCAGACGCTCAATTCTCTCGGCGTCAACGTGTATGTGCCGCCGGCGACGACCGAGTACCAGTTCAACATTACCAATTACTTCAACCTGTATACGGGAGACACCAATGAGTTCATTAGGGACGAGTATCAGGGGATCGAGACCGTGCGCTGGCAAGTAGGCAAGCATCAGTTGAGCTTTGGCGGCGAGTATGACTTTGGTACCGGAGACAACATCAATAACTTCCAGCAAAACCCCATCTACAACTTTGCCGCCTCTTCCTATACTCCGAATCCGAATACCGTGGCCAGTTCAACTGGCAACGGCTTTGCAGACTTTCTACTTGGCCGCTTCAGCAGCTTCACGCAGGGTGCAGGAGAATACAAAAATACGCGCTTCAATCACTACGCTGTCTTTGCCGAGGATTCCTGGAAGACGACGCCCAGGCTTGTGTTGAACGCCGGTGCGCGGTATGAACCATTTCTGCCGTACTATGACCTGAACAACAAGCTTGCGACGTACCGACCTGGGCAGAAGTCGACCCTCTTTCCAAATGCTCCCGGAGGTGTTCTGTTCGTCGGTGATCCCGGCGTTCCTCACAGTGGCTTCAATGCGAGCTATACCAACTTCGGTCCACGTTTCGGGTTTGCCTATGATGTTCGAGGCGACGGCAAAACCTCGATACGTGGCGGCTATGGCATCTTCTTCGATCAGCCGAACACCATTACCACGAACAACCAGACGGACCAGGCCCCCTTCGCTCCCGTCCTCACGTTAAATGGAACCGCGGTAAACAATGTGCTGAATCCCTATGCGGGATCGACCAACCCTTTTCCTTATCCGTCTCCACCGACCTCTGCGTCAACTTTCCCGCGGTACTCGACGCAGTATCTCTACAGCGAGCGGATGCGGAACGCCTATACGCAGTCCTGGAATGTGCAGGTACAGCAGGACCTTGGCTCAGGGACGGTCTTCACTCTTGGATATGGTGGGTCCTCGGCTTCACATCTGCCAGTGGCGCGTGAGTTGAATGCGGCGGTCTACATCCCAGGTGCCTCGACGACGGCGAACACAAACCTGCGGCGTCCGCTTGCTCCTGCGCTCGGTTCCACGACGCTGCTCGAAGCGGCCGGTTCGTCGAACTACAACTCGCTGCAGGCGAATCTACGAAGGCACATGAGCGGTGGCTTCTCCGTGCTCGCTAACTATACCTTCTCGAAGGCGATCGACACCTCCTCCGATACGAAGACGCTTGGGCAGACTCGCACCATTCCGACGACCCCCCGCTTTGATCGCGGGCCAGCTGATTTCGACCGGCGGCATGTCGTCAACGTCTCAACGATTTGGGAGATTTCGATGCCTCTGCAAAAGCGAGTGGCCCGCATGCTGCTTGGAGGATGGGAGCACACCATGATCGCCAACTATACAGGCGGCTATCCCTTCAGCATCTATAGCGGGCGAGACAATGCATTGACCGGTACGGGAAATCAGCGGGCTGATGTTGTTCCTGGCCAGCAGATCTACTTTGGCAAGCGATCGACAGCAGCGACGCAGGCACGGTACCTCAATCCTGCAGCATTCACGCAGAATGCGGTCGGCACGTATGGCGACACCGGTCGGAATGCGTATCGAGGTCCCGCCTATGCCACAGTTGACATGGGCCTGCTGAAGAACTTTGTGGTCACGGAACGCGTCAGGGCGGTCTTCCGCTTTGAAGCGTTCAACATCTTCAATCACACAAACCTGAATACGCCGAGCAACACGCAAAGCAACGGCAACTTCACCCAGATCACCGCGGCATATGACCCGCGCGTTCTGCAGTTTGCACTTCGCCTGGCGTTTTAAGGCGCGAGGCAGGCATGTGACAGCAGATATGGTCATGTATCGTAAATTGAAACAGAATCTCATAAAGGGGATGGCATGCTTCGAAACAAATTACCTCGACCGTTGCGTGGAATAGTGCCTCCTATGGTGACACCATTATTAGGACCAGACTCACTTGACGAAGCCGGCCTGGAGAGACTTATCGAGCATGTCATCGGGGGTGGCGTGCACGGCCTGTTTATCCTGGGGACCACTGGTGATGGACCGGCATTGAGCTACAAGCTAAGGCGGCAGGTGATCGAACGCACCTGCACGCAGGTTGCGGGACGTGTACAGGTGTTGGTCGGCGTCACAGACACCTCCTATACAGAGTCTCGAAAAATCTCGGAGATAGCTGCAAACGCGGGTGCCGATGCTATCGTCATGGCTCCGCCTTACTACTTTCATGTGAGCCAGAGCGATCTGTTGCGGCTGGTGGAGAGCATGTCAGGCGATACAGCGCTCCCGCTGTACCTGTACAACATGCCGAACCTGACAAAGATGCACTATGATCCAACGACGGTAAAGATAGCCTCGGAGATGCCGCATGTTTACGGACTGAAAGACAGTTCAGGAGATGTGGAGTATCTGGAGCGGGTGCTGGCAGAGGTCGGCCATAACACCGACTTCGCCGTCCTCCTGGGACCGGAGCACCTGCTCCTTAAAGGACTTCAGGCCGGGGTTCACGGAGGAGTATGCGGCGGGGCCAACCTGCTGCCACGACTCTTTGTCGATCTCTTCGAAGCCTTCGGGCGTGATGAAATCGATAAGGCAGGTGCGATGCAGAAGCGGCTTATCGAGATTGGGACGCAGCTTTACCAGATCGGGGAGCCGGAATCGAGTTACATCCGGGGGTTGAAATCGGCGCTCGCCATAGCAGGGATCTGCAGCGGGGAGTTAGCGTGGCCGTATCTTTCCGCGCAGCCAGAGCAGTTGGCTGGCATGCGGAAGCAGCTTGCCGAGATCCCCGAGCTTCAAGCCCAGGGCTCACTCGCAGTACCCTTATCGCATGGCTAAGATCACTCAGCACAAAAATGCACTCTCGCTTCGCGGCGGCACACCGGCTGTCAAGCTGAAGCGTGCTAAGACCGCTCCGCGAAAGCAGGAGGAAGAGGATGACCCGTACTTTTCGAGAGCAGTTGGCAAAGCGTTTCTCATGCTTGATCTTCTGAACAACTCTGCCACGCCGATTTCGCTGCCCGAGATCGCTGCCCGTGTCTCGTTGACGAAGAGCTCGTCGTTTCGATTGCTGCGCACACTCCAGCAATTGAAGTACGTGCAGCAGGATGCAGCAGGTCGATATTTTGTTGCCAGCAATAGCTGGGTTACATCGTCGATGCAGGTTGCGAACGCAATGCTGCGAATGGATCTAAGCCCCGCACAGGCTCTCCATGACGAGTTCCACGAGACGATCAGTATAGCGGTGCTGTTCACCAACCATATCGAGGTTGTGCGGGTTTTAGAAAGTACGTTTGTAGTGCGGATGGCGAACACTGTAGGACGAATCCTGCCGCCGCACGCAAGCTCGCTCGGTAAAGCGATTACAGCCTTTCAGACCGAGGAGGTTCGCCGCAACCTGCTGCTGAGCTATGGTCTGGTGCGCTTCACGCCTTCCACCATCACCGACGAAGTTTCGCTTCGGAAGGAACTGGACCGGATTCGCGAGAACCACTACGCATATGAAGGTGAGGAGTCCACCCCGGATGGCTGTTGTTTGGGCGTTCCCGTCTTCCTAGATGAAACGTCGGCTGTCGCTGCCATCAGCATCTCGGTTCCCAAGTCTCGCCTGCCCGCAGGGGCGGAGAGAGAGAACATGATCGTGAAGCTGCAGACAGCGGCGAAGGCACTCACAAGCAAGCTGAAAACAGTCGTGCTGGACTAAAAATAAATAGCCAAACGACTGTCTACGGAAGGACCTTTCAGTCTCTGCCAATGGACGGTGTTTCTCTCTGCGAGTGGAGACCCATGTCTTTCGGTGTGCCAGTCTTGCTGGTGGGGTATCACTTTCGAGAATGCGTTTCTGCTCCTGATCTTTCTGGGTCACTCCTGTGACTTTCATCTTAGGTCACGCGGTCCCGTTTGCGGCGGTGAGCGAAACGGCGGATTCTCCGATGCGATGCAGCTTCTCCAGATCGCCTGAGAGAAAGCGATGCATCCCGGTCAGTAGGAGAATTCCCGCAACAACATAGGCCAGGGCAGAGCACGCAACGGCATGGCCGAGGCCGATGTGCTTGCTCAGGAGGCCAATGACGATCGGCGCAGTGCCTCCGCCAATCAGCCAGCCTGTGCAGTTCATCAGGCCGCTGACGGTACCCCGCGCTCCGGGACGAACGACATCGAAGGCGGATGCGAAGATATTGGCGTCGTACATGCCTTTCAGAAAACCCCAGCAGACGAGGGCAACGACAGCAACCCGCAAGGATCCTGTGAAGCCGCAGAGCAGAACGAAGGGAGCTCCGCAAAGGACTCCCACAGTCTGCGTGATCATACGGCCGCGTGGCGTAACGTGTGCTAACTTATCGGCGATATAGCCTCCGAAGAACGCTCCGCACATACTGCCGCCCTGCGGATAGACAGTGGCGATTAGGGCTGCCCGAGCGAGGCTGAGATGAAAGCGGCCATACAGATACACCGGCATCCAGGTGAGCAGTGTAAGGGCAACGAAGTTCGCACAGATGAAGACCAGCATGAGCGTGAGCGCGGTTGGCACCCGAATCACTGCAAGGAGTTCGTCGCGAAAGGATAAGCACTGATCAGTTATGGGCCACTCTTCGGCGCTGCCGCGCGGAATCTCCCGTAGCACACCGAGGAGCGCCAGGCCAAGAACGCAGCCGAGTGCGCCAAGAATTGTGAAGGAGAGACGCCAGCCATATCGTTCAGCCATTACGCCGGCCCATAGCCCTCCGCCGACCGTCCCCGCGTACACGCTGGTGACAAGGATGCCCAGGGCTTGAGAGCGGGTGCGGTTGCCATGATAATCGCTGATCAACGAGGTGGAAGCGGGATAGTAGATCGCTTCACCAAGTCCCTCCGCGGCACGAAAAAAGACCAATTGCAGGAAGTTACGTGAGAGTGCAGAGGCAGCGCAGACGATACTCCAGAACTGCAATCCACTCAGGATGGCCGTCTTGCGCCGAACTCGGTCGACTACCAGGCCGGCTACCGGTCCACTCAGGCCGTAAAACCAGGCGAACGACGACCCCAGCAAGCCGAGTTGCACCTGGCTGAGGCCCCACTCACGCTGAAGGATCGGAAAAACGGAGAAGATCGCCTGTCGATCGGCATAGTTGAAGAAGCAGATGAGCCACAGCATGGCGACAACGGTCCACCGATACCGGTCGCCTTTCTGGGTGCTTGATTTCATTTGTTGATGAATTTATCAATAAGATGAAACGCTTGTCCACAGTTTGGATTTCGCGTAAGCTGGCCGACGAAGCCGAAGGTGGGGTGCGGTTATGTTCGAGCGCGGATCTTGGACCAGCATACCGTGTGGAGCGCGCCTCATTTTACGGATATGGTCGCGCTCTCTTCCGACACTATTGCTGGCGGTGTCGTTGCACGCAGTCGCGCAGGAACTGATCCAAGCAGACCTTGTCGTCTCGGCTACGGCAAGCGCGAGAGAGCAGCAGGCGGCTCTCATGCTTCGCGAAGAGGTGGAGAAGCGTACGCAGGTGACCTGGGCGATCACGCGAGCGCCCGGGGTACGTGAAGCTCCGCACGTGGTGCTTGCTGAACGCAAGCAGATGGATCAACTGCTCGGGGACATGCACATCGCGGTGCCCAGATTTTCCAGGAGTTCCGCTCCCGAGAGCTTTTCGATTCGTGTCGGTGGCCATGGACGGATCATCATGGTTGCTGGAGCAGATGAGCGCGGCGTGCTGTTCGGCGCTGGTTACCTACTGCGACATCTTGACATGACCCCGGGTAAGGTTGAAGCCCATGCCCTGACCGAGATCGATACGACTCCAGCCTACCCGGTGCGCGGACATCAGCTCGGCTATCGGCCCAAGAACAACACCTTCGATGGATGGACGGCGCAGCAGTTCGAGCAGTACATTCGTGATCTGGCGGTCTTCGGCACCAATACCATCGAGATCATTCCGCCGCGCTCGGACGATGACACCGTCAGCCCGCTCTTTACCGAATCTCCCATGTCGATGATGATCAAACTCTCCGCCATCATTGAACGCTATGGGCTGGACTGCTCCATATGGTATCCGGCGTTGGACAAGGACTACTCGGATCCGGCGGTGGTCGATGCTGCTGTTAAGGAGTGGGGCAACGTGTTCGATCAACTCCCCCGGGTGGATGCGGTCTTTGTGCCCGGTGGCGATCCCGGCCATACGAAGCCGAAGTACCTTTTTGCGCTACTAGAACGAGAGGCGGCGCGGTTGCGGGTGAAGCATCCCAACGCGCAGATGTGGGTATCGCCGCAGAGCTTCAGCGCACAGTGGATGGCGGAGTTCTATGACCTGCTGGCCCAGCATCCTGCGTGGTTGACGGGAGTGGTCTATGGTCCGGAGATGCGGGACGGTCCGGAGGAGTTTCGACGGAAGGTGCCGATCAGCCTTGCCATCCGCTTCTATCCCGACATTACGCATACCTTGAGCGCCCAATATCCTGTTCCGTTGTGGGATCCCGCGTTTGCTCTAACGGAAGGCCGTGAGCCAATCAATCCGAGACCGGTCGATGAAGGCATACTGTTTCATCGCTATGCTCCCGACAGCAATGGCTTCGTAGCCTACTCGGAAGGATCGAACGATGATGTAAATAAGATCCTGTGGAGTGGATGGGGCTGGAACCCGAGGGCGACCGCAGAGAACATCCTTGAGGAGTATGGCCGGTACTTCATCTCACCCGAGGTTGCGCCGCAGATCGCGACCGCTGCACAGGCTCTCGAAGCAAACTGGCGTGGGCCGCTGCTGAGCAACAAGTCAGTGGAACGGACGCTGGCATCACTCAAAGACATCGAAGTGAAGGAGTCGATTCAGGCAAAGAGCAACTGGCGACTGCAGCAGCTTCTTTACCGTGGTTACTACGATGCGTTTGTACAAGAGCGACTTAAACGCGAGACGGCGGAGCAGAACGCCGCCGTTCTGCTGCTCAAGCGCAAGCCGCTTACGGTTGCTTCATTAGGAGCGGCCGAGAAGGCATTGCGGGAGCCAGCAGCATGTAGTCAGGAGAGTAACTGCCGCCGAGTCGAACAGCTTGCGGACGACCTGTTCCGCACTGTGCGTATGCAGCTGAGTGTACCCAGATACAAGGCTCTCGCCGTAAGCCGCGGCGCGAACCTCGACCAGATCAGCAATCCGCTGACCAGTGCTGCGTGGCTGAGGATACAAATCGAAAGGGCTAAAGCGGGTCGATCCACCGAAGAGCGAACGAAGATCGTGGGTGATGCGCTCGCTGCGTTGGGAGAGAGCTCGCGGAGCATCTTCGACGATCTGGGCGATGTGACACGACAGCTTCACCTGATCCCCACGGGGACGTTCAAGCAGGATCCTTCAGGACTGCAGCGGACCTACCTCGGTGTTGAGACGAGCACGCGGACTGACAAGCTTCCTATGCCACTCCGCACGTTCGCGGGTACACTGTACGATCGCCCTTTGGAGATGCAGTATGACCATTTGCCCTTTCACGGCATCATCGCGCATATCGATCTGCTTGCGGATGCGGACAAGTTTACGGTTAGGGCGAACGGGGCGTTATTGGAGCCGATCTGTGCTGAAGGTACGCCTTGCCGACATCCTTTGTACGCAATAGAGGCAGGGCTGCTGCGAGGAGGGCGCCTGCGCCTTAAAATCCTCGTCGCACCTGGACTTGGAGGGAATGGCAGATCGTTAGAGGTTGCTGCCATTCATCTCTTACCTGATAAGTAACAATAATCTTTGAAATAGAGGTTTCCCTGACTTCGTGCCGTTGTAGAGCTGCGGACACTTATTTCTGATCTTCGTCTTCAAGCGTAAGGATTTGGAATGCGGCACTTTTCCTCTGAAGATGTGATCGCTGAGAGGAGATTCCATTGCATGGCGAGCTGCGTCTGTCGGAAGGCAGAACTGCGGCAGAAGAGTCGAATGTGTTTTGTTGCAAATGCCGCCCAACTTCATACATTGCGACGGCTGCCTAATTTCGTCCGCAATTCCACCTAGGTTCAGGCTATACTCCAGCCATCTGGTGTTCGGGAAGACGGTGCAAGTCCGTCGCTACCCCGTAGCTGTAAGCGCTGAGATGTTGACAATCTGTTCGAAGCCACTGGGATGCAAATCCTGGGAAGGCCGTTCAACATTGGTGAAGCGTAAGTCAGAAGACCGGCCAGATGATTTATAGGTTTGTTCAACTTCGCTGGGAGAGTTGAAGAGCATAAACGCGCGCATGTTAAAGCGTTGCGTTCGCTACCTACACATGATTTCCCGCTCACTTTCCCTGTGCATACGTGCGCTCGGAGGGAGGGAGCGTTCTATGAAGCAGTCGAGCGGCACCTCGGTCGTCCTCATTTTGGGAGGAGTCCGAAGCGGGAAGAGCCGGTATGCGCAGCAACTGGCTAATCAGTCCAGCCGGGTTCTGTTCGTTGCCACGGCAGAGCGCCGTGATGATGAGGAGATGCGTCAGAAGATCTACCGACATCGCGCGGAGCGGCCGGCACATTGGACCACAATCGAGGAGCCGCTGGCTCTTAGCCGTATCGTGCGGTCTCCCGGTCATGACTGCGACACGATCCTGATCGACTGCCTGACACTGTTCAGCGCCAACCTCCTTGAATCCTGCGGAGACGACACAGTGAGCATGCAGCTGCAGGTAGACGAACTCTGCGCAGCACTCAAGACCTCTCCTTGCAGCATTATTCTGGTCTCCAATGAACTTGGCAGCGGCGTGGTCCCTGCGTATGCTCTCGGGCGGCGCTTCCGTGATCTGGTGGGCGAGATGAACCAGCGTGTTGCGGCTGTCGCCGATATGGTTGTGTTGATGGTTGCCGGTCTTCCGCTTCCACTTAAGGGTTCGATCGATGGAGGACAGCGATGAGAGGATTACTTGTCGCTGGCACGGCCAGCGGAGTCGGCAAGACTACTGTGGCGCTTGCAATCACTGCGGCCGTGCGCCGCCGGGGACACGTCGTACAGTCGTTCAAGGGCGGTCCGGACTTCCTCGACGCTGGCCACCACACGCGAGTCTCCGGGCGAGTCGCCCGTACTCTCGACACGTGGCTGCTTACCGCCGAGTCGAACAGAGATGTTCTCCGTCAGGCATCGATCGGTGCGGATGTTTTGATCGTGGAAGGCATGATGGGGCTCTTTGACGGCAAGGAGGGCGCTACTGAGACCGGCAGCAGCGCGGAGATCGCAAAGTTGCTCAAACTGCCCGTTGTGCTTGTGCTGGACGCAGGCAAGAGCGCTCGCAGCATTGCAGCGGTCGTACTTGGCTTTGAGCTCTTCGATCCTGAGCTCATTCTGGCCGGCGTGATTCTCAATCGCGTCGCGAGTGAGCGTCACTATCGTCTACTGGAGACCGCTATTGGCTCATCCTGCAAGACACCGCTTCTCGGCTGGCTACCGCGCGACCCGGCAATTGCTATACCGGAACGGCATCTTGGGCTGCATACGGCTGAAGAATTGGAGGTGGGTGGAGCTCTTGAAACGCTCATCGATAAACTTGCTGCATTGGCAGAAGGGCACCTTGATATGCCGCGTCTGCTGGCGCTCGAATGCGGACTCGATCATAACTCTGAGTTTCCCGTAATTTCTGTCTTGCCTACCAACCAGATTCGGATAGGGGTAGCCCGCGACCGCGCCTTCTCCTTCTACTACGAAGACAATCTGGATCTGCTTCGCCAGCACGGAGCGACTATCGTGCCCTTCAGCCCAATGCACGATCCGGGCCTGCCGCCGGACCTCGACGCGATCTATCTCGGTGGCGGATATCCCGAACTCTACGCAGATCAACTTGCTTCGAACACTGGACTGCTGTCCGCCATGCGCAGCTATGTTGCATCAGGATGCGTCGTCTACGCGGAATGCGGAGGAATGATCTATTTGTCCCAACAACTCACGACACTCGATGGGACGATGTACCCGATGGCCGGGGTCCTGCCTTTTACAGTGGAGATGACCGAAAAGCTCGTGAACTTTGGCTACGTCACGGTTGAACTCACCGAGGACTGCCTGCTTGGCACGAAAGGCGACCTCGTGCGCGGGCATAGCTTTCATCACTCACGCATCGCGAACGACGCTCACGTTGAAACGAACTACCGAGTTCGCTACTCCCTCTCGGATCGGGAAGAGAATGAAGGCTATCGCATGAATAACGTGCTTGCGAGTTACATACATCTGCATTTTCGTGCGCACCCGGATGTCGCTCGCAGTTTTTTCTCGGCAGCGCTGGCTAACCGAACCAGGAGTCTGGTGTCCTTATGAAGCGAACTGCGTTCTTACTTGTTCTCATCGTAGTGACTTGGCGGACATGCGCAGCGAGCCGCATTTTGACCGATGAAGTCGGGCGCTCCGTCACCGTCCCCGACCATCCGCATCGCATCATCTGCCTTGTTCCAAGCATTACGGATAGCGTCTTTGCGTTGGGTGCCGGCGACGATGTGGTCGCGATCAGCGATTACGTCCAATATCCGGCTGAGGCACGCAGGAAGCCGAGCGTCGGGTCGATCAGCGACCCGTCGCTCGAAATGATTCTCTCGCTGCATCCAGATCTCGTGCTCGGCATGCCGCACGCGAATCAGCAATCCGTGCTCGACCAGTTGCAGCAACTGAACATTCCCGTTTACCTGGTCGATCCACATGGCGTGGCTGGCATTCTTCATTCGATTACAAGTCTTGGCGAGGCCACAAGTCGAGAGGCCCAGGCGAGTACGGTGGTGAACGGTCTCAATCAGCGCATCGCCGCGGTGCAAGCCAGCGTCCGAGGCAAGCTCATCGTCAATGTCTTCATGCCAGTTTCTTTCGATCCAGTCATCACCATCGGTAGAGGGGCATTCATCACCGAGATTATCGCCCTTGCTGGCGGACATTCCATCACTGACGACATCAACCAGGAGTGGCCGCACATCAGCATGGAAGTCGTCGTCGCACGCGCGCCTGAGGCGCTTCTGATGATACGAGGAGGCCACACAACAATCGATCTTCTCAAGGATCGTCCTGGCTGGAATGTACTGCCAGCAGTACGCGCGAACCGCCTCTACTTCGTCGATAAGCGTGTCGAATTTCCGAGCCCAATCGCCATCGACGCCCTGGAGGACCTGGCCAAGCAACTTCATTCGTAGGCTGAAGTTCGTTCAGCCTGATACCTCAACCGAACAGCAGGGTGTCGGGAAGCGCGGCGAGACTCCGCCACTACCCCGTAACTGTAAGCGCCGAGAGGCCATGCATGCACGTGATGCCACTGGAGCACTGCTCTGGGAAGGCAGCATGGTTTCAGTGACGCGCAAGTCAGGATATCGACCCCTGCTGCAACCAACTCCCGAGGGGGACACTATGCATTTTGCAACAAGCCAGGCTGCGACTTTTAAGGCCGCTGTCGCCAGAACTACGACCTTTTCAAGGCTCTTGCCTCTGCTGACCGCAATCAGCGTGACCATGACACTTCTATCTTCACCCTGCCTGGCGCAGCAGCAGCCGCAGACGTCAAGCAGAGCGATTCACGGTGTGGTCCACGATCCGCTTGGAGCTTTTGTAGTCGGCGCGACCGTCGATCTGATCACCGATGGTCGAATTGCTGCCAGTACACTCACTTCTTCGGAAGGAGACTTCCAGTTCAAGATTTCGAATGCGGGCCGGTACAGTGTGCGGGTTAGCGCTCCGTCCTTTGAAATCACGACTACACCGGCTGCACCTCTGAATGAATCGTCCAAAGCCGAGATAGAGGTGACGCTCGCCACAAATACTCTTACCCAGCAAATCACTGTCACCGCAACTGGTACACCGACTCCAGTGGCCCAGGTCGGTGCTTCGGTTACCGTGATCCCCTCCGAGGACTTCCGCTACATGCCGGAGGTCCAGGATCCACTGCGCCTCGTACCCGGTATCCAGATTACGCAGACCGGCCAGATGGGCGGCACTAGCGGCCTGTCAATTCGCGGCGGAAACACGGACGCTAATAAGGTGTTGATCGATGGCGTTCCCGCGAATACGATCGGCGGCAGAGTCGAGTTCGCTAACCTGGCGACTGTCGGCATCCAGTCGATCGAAGTTCTACGCGAACCTAACAGCGCGCTGTATGGCTCGGACGCTCTGGCTGGTGTAGTCAGCTTCACCTCTTCCCGGGCTACGACTCCCCTCCCACTCTTTACCTACTCAGGCGACGCAGGCAACTTTCACACCTACCGCAACGAGGTCACTGCCGGCACCGTCTTTCGGCAGTTCGATCTTTACTCTGCATTTGCCCGCATCGATACAGACAACAACCTTCCCAATAGCGCATTTCACAATGCGACCTATGCTGGGAACTTCGGCTGGACACCCACCGCCGCGAACGATCTCCGCTTCACCGCTCGCCACATCATCGTTTCGGGTGGCCAGCCTAATGCGACCGCCTTTTATGGCATCCCGGACGATGCGCAACAGAAGGAACAGGACAACTATTACAACGCGGTCTGGAACAACCAGGCGTTAACACGATGGCACAATCAGATTCGCTATGGAGGGCTTCGACAGAACGGGCAGTACAGCAGCTTCGGTGCTACAGGGATCTACGATCCGATCTTTCAGATTTGGGATGGTGCACCCGTTACCATCATCGGCGCAAACGGATACTCTGTTCACGGTCAGGCCGCCTTCCAGTTCAGTGGACATCCCTATCAATTCATCACTCTGACCAGCCGCGATTTCGTCTACGCCCAGACCGACTACCGCTTCAATCCACATCTGGTTGCACTGGGTGCATTCAAGTATGAAGACGAAAGCGGCTCGTCCGGAACCGCGGGAGCTCGACCCAAGACCATACAGCGCGGAAATTACAGCTACACCATTCAACTTGCCGGAGACGTTCGGAACCGCCTCTTCTACAATCTCGGCACGGGTCTTGAGAACAACGGGCTCTTCGGTTTTGCCGGGACTCCGCGCGCCTCACTCGCGTACTATCTCGTCCGGCCATCAGGTTCGAGGTTCTTCAGTGGAACCAAGCTGCATGGAAGCTTCGGTAAAGGCATCAAAGAGCCGAGCGTTTTTCAGCAGTCAAATTCATTGTCTAAACAGGCTAACGTAGCTCCGTTGGGTCCAGAAAATTCGCGCACCTTTGACGGAGGTCTCGACCAGCAGTTGCTCAATGGCCGAGGCCGCGTCGGAATCACCTACTTCCATAACCAGTTCACAAACGGCGTTCAAAACGTGCCGCAAGCTGAGCTGGGACAGTTCGGCATCTCGACCACGGTTGCAGCCCGGTTTCCGTTCGGCGCATATCTCAACGGCTCTGCCTTTCGCTCCATGGGTGTCGAGGTAGAGAGCGAGTACAAGGTCAGCAACCATCTTTTTGCGCGCGGCGGTTATACCTATACGGAGGCGGTGGTCCAGCACTCGGTAGCGACCGCAGCGGCAGACACCTCCTTTGGCCCGATGGCGATCGGCGCGTACGCCCCATTAGCGGGCGCGCGGCCCTTCCGCGTCGCTCCGCATACCGGGTACTTCGGTCTCAGCTATACGCAATCGAAGTTCTACGCATCACTCACCGGAACACTTGTAGGGAAGCGCGATGACAGCGACTTTCTTTCCGACGCTTCCTTTGGCAACAGTCTTCTTTTGCCGAACCGAAACCTATTGGGCTCCTATCAACGCCTCGAACTCGGTGTTGGCTACTCGATCACTCCTCGTATAGGCGTTTATACGAATATCCAAAATTTGCTCAGCGAGCATTATTTTGAAGCCTTCGGCTTTCCGGCACTGCCACTTACCATACGGTCCGGGATCAAGCTGAACTTCGGTGGAGAGTCGTGGAAACTGAAGTAGGCGAGATTGCAATCACTCCGATGATCTCTGTCGATGATGAACAGAGGTCTCGAGATCCCGTGTCGCACTCGCACCGAGTGGTTGCCAGAGTTGAGCAGCCTCATGTCTTGACCTCCCTTGCCTTCCTGCTCGTTGTTCTATTCGTGTCCATGCTTGTCTCCGTATCGCTGGGCGCAGTCACCATCCCGGTGCGCGACATGATCGATGCGATGCTTTACCGACACGCTCTCTCTGAAACCCAACACACGATACTCTTCGCGATCCGCTTGCCACGCGTCCTCGCCTCCGCTCTTGTTGGAGCCGCGCTTGCACTCTCCGGGCTCATGTTTCAGGGCCTCTTTCGCAACCCTATGGCGGATCCCTACATCATCGGCGCCTCGGGGGGAGCGGCGCTCGGGGCCTGTATCGGCATTGTTTTTTTTGCTCAAGTTTCGATCTTTACCTTCAGCGCTACAGCTATGCTTGCCTTTGCAGGTGCGGTCATCACCATGGTGGTCGTCTACTCGCTTGCACGCTCAAGAGGCCGCACCAGCGGTATCACTCTTCTGCTCGCTGGCTTTGCCGTGGGGACGATGCTCAGCAACTCGACCTATCTCTTCGAGATCTTCGATCCAAGCCCATCCTTCGGACACAGAATCGTAGCCGCGTGGCTCCACGGAGTCATCGGTATCCCCGAATGGCGGCAACTCTCAGTGACGTCCGTCTTCTTCACATCCGCAACCATCGCTGCCTATCCATTGATGCGCCGCCTCAACACACTTGCTCTCGGCGACGAGTACGCCCACCAGCTTGGCATTCGCGTCGAGACAGCACGCATCGGGATCATCCTTATCGGGTCTCTGCTGACCGCAATCGCAGTATCTCTCGGTGGGCTCATCAGCTTTGCGGGCCTCATCGTCCCCCACTTCGTTCGTCTCATCATCGGCCCTGATCATGTTCGACTGCTGCCAGTCACTCTTCTTGCCGGTGCAGTCTTTCTCGTCATCACGGACACGCTTGCACGCACTCTCTTCGCTCCCACCGAGCTCCCGGTCGGGATCCTTATGGTCTTCCTTGGAGGACCATTTTTCTTATACCTATTGCGCAAAGGTAAACGGGAGTACACCCTATGACGCCACTCCTGGAGCTCGCGGGTATCGGCTTCCACTACGCAGACCGGCACGTCATCAAGGATGTAAGCCTAACGCTGACTAGTGGAACCTGCACAGCGCTCATCGGACCAAATGGAGTTGGCAAGACGACTCTGCTACGGATTGCTGCTGGTGCTCTCCTTCCCAGCTCAGGCCGCGTTCTGCTTGAAGGCCAGTCGCTGCAGATGATGCCACGCAAACAGCGATCGCGTCTCATAGCACTGGTGCCCCAGCAACTTGACATCCGTTTCGACTTCACCGTAGAGCAGATCGTTGAGCAGGGCCGCACTCCGTACCTCGGCCTCCTGCGCGGCCCCATGCGCGAAGATCGCCATGCAGTCGACCATGCGCTCGACCTCGCCGACGTCACGTATCTTCGCCATCGCATCTTCAACGAACTCAGCGGCGGCGAACGGCAACGCGTCAAGATCGCACTCGGCCTGGCGCAGCAGCCGAAGCTGCTGCTCCTCGACGAGCCAACCCAGAGCCTCGATATAGGACGGCAGAGCGAGCTTATCGATCTGCTTCACCATCTGCGAGAGCAGGGCATCACCATCTTCGCCTCCATTCACGATCTCCACCTTGTGCAAGAAAACTTTTCAACCGTCCACCTTCTCCACGCCAATCAATCGCTGCTCAGCGGAACACCGGACAACGTGTTACTTCCATCGAACCTCACGGCTGCTTTTCGCTGCTCACCCGGCCGTCATCCATTACTTGTGAAGACAGTTCTGCAGGAATCTCGATGACACCACTCAGCACCATCGCAGTAACCGAAATCACTCGCGGAATTTCGCCGGTCGATGAGAGCTGGCGTCGTCGCGCACGCGCAAAGTTAGACGGGCTCACCAAGCCTCTAGGCAGCCTTGGCCGTCTCGAAAGCCTCGCCGCACAGTTCGTCGCAATTCGCCAGAAGGATGTTGTCCTACCCCTCAGCAAAGCCGTATACGTCTTCGCCGCAGACCACGGTATCACGGTAGAGGGTGTCAGCGCCTACCCGAGCGCAGTCACCCACCAGATGGTACTGAACTTCCTCAAGGGCGGAGCTGCTGTGAACGTACTCGCACGCTTGCACGACGCGGCGCTGCACATCGTCGATGTTGGAGTCGATGCAGACTTCGAAGGTGTCCAAGGCCTGCTCCATCACAAGGTTTGCCAAGGCACGCGCAACATGCTCCATGAAGCAGCTATGACAGACGAGCAGCTTGCCCAAGCGCTTTATGTCGGTGCACAACTGGCCAATGAAGCTGCACGCCGAGGACACACGTTGATCGCCGTCGGCGAGATGGGCATCGGCAACACGACCTCTGCAAGCGCGATCACCTGTACCATTACGGGTGCTCTCGCTTCGCTTACAACTGGCCGCGGCACGGGCCTCGATGCACTCGCGCATCAACGAAAGATATCCACTGTGGCTGCAGTTCTAGCGAAGCATTTTCCCGACCAGACGAGACCGACACCACTCGAGGTACTGCGCTGTGTGGGCGGGCTGGAGATCACCGCTATGATTGGGATGATTCTTGCAGCCGCGCATCATCGGCTTGCTATCGTCGTTGACGGCTTTATCTCCACTGCTGCTGCCGCGCTTGCTGCTGCGCTCGAACCGAGCGTGCAAGGCTACCTGATCGCTGGTCATCGCTCCGGGGAACCAGGCCATACGCTTTTGCTCGATCACCTGAAGCTGGCACCAATTCTGAGCCTGGAGATGCGTCTTGGCGAAGGTAGCGGTGCGGTTCTCGCCATGCCCATTCTTGAATCGGCTATCGCGCTCTACTCCCAGATGGCCACTTTCGCGGCTGCTGGCGTCAGCGAGGCCTCAGCATGAACGCCCTGACTCTTATACGGAAGGCTGGCGCGGACTTTCTTACGGCGATGCAGTTTCTTACCCGAATACCGTTGCCCACGTCGCCCTACGAGCAAGACTCGTTAGCACGTGCGGTGAAGTTCTTTCCAGTCGTGGGTTTGTTCGTCGGAGGTTCGGCGGCACTGTTTCATCAGTTGCTGACGCCACATCTTCCTCGATTCGTTACCGCTCTTCTCGTCATCGTCTTTCTTGTCTTCATCACTGGATGCTTTCATGAAGACGGCCTCGCGGATGCCGCGGATGGCTTTGGCGGAGGCTGGACTCGCGAGCAGGTTCTCGTGATCCTGAAGGACAGCTGCATTGGCAGCTATGGCGGCGTGGCCCTCACACTCAGTCTTTTAGCGCGCGTGCTTCTGCTTGCCTCACTGCAGTTGAATCAGATTGCCGCGTTCCTCATCGCGGCACAAGTTCTATGCCGATGGACAACTCTTCCGTTGAGCTATTATCTCGACCCGGCTCGCAGGGACGCAGAAACTTGGGCTGGACAAGGGGCACGCATTGCCGGGCTTACTACGCGCAGCACGTTGATTGCAGGCACCATCTTCAGTTTCGCCACAGCCGGCGTTGTGTTACGAATGCGGGCACTCCCTGCAATCGCGGGCGCAATCCTTCTTTCGCTTTTGAGTGGGCTGTACTACAAGCGCAGAATCGGTGGGGTCACCGGAGACTGTTTTGGCGCTACAAACCAATTCACCGAAGTCTTCGTTTATCTGGCGGGAGTTTGGATTATATGACCGATCTTCTCTTCATTCGGCACGCTGAGACGGACCTTGCCGGGACCTTCTGCGGCCGGTCGGACCCTCCCGTCAACGCTGCCGGGCGACGGCAAATTCAAGAACTTGTCGAAAGTCTGCACTCAGAGAAGATTCGTGTCGTGTACTCCAGCGATCTACAACGTGCCGTAACGACAGCACACGCGTTGGCGGAGTTTATGAACGTTCCGCTCGTGACACGGGCGGCCTTGTGTGAGATTGGTTTTGGCAGGTGGGAGGGCCTCACCTGGAGGCAAATCGAAGAACTCGACTCGTCGTATGCGACTCGTTGGCTCAACGAATTCCCAAGGTTGTCAGCCCCTCAGGGCGAATCGATAGAGCACTTCGAAGCACGGGTGCTGGGCGAGACAAGTTTTCTCCGAAGCCAATCCCGATTCGAAGATAAAACGATAGCCGTCGTTACTCACGCCGGCGTGATGCGCTCTGCATTGCGCAATCTTTGCGGTATCAAGGATTCGGAAGCTTGGATGCGGACAAAATCCTACTGCTCTACATTCCGGTACAGGTATGCCGGCAGCGTGTTCCAAGAGGAGCTTCAACGATGAGACCCGTTCATACCCTGGAACTCGTCGCATGGGATCTGGATCCGTATGACTTTCGTCCTGAAGGTCTTGATCGCGAACAGTTTGTGAGAGCGCGGCAGATCGTTGCCCAACGGCCGCCTTACACAAGCGTCAGCGCGGCTTGTGAAGAAGAAGAGACGCTTGAGCTGCACGATATGCTACAACAACAACTCTCGCGTTCTTCTCTGCAGGCAGAGATGCACGGCCTTGATTGGCACCTTGGCGTGATCGATCTTCGGCGCTTGCTTGCCTTTCAGCGCAGGCTCTCTTTTGATGCAACGCTGCCTAGTGTAAACGTACCGCAACCAAGCGATTGGGCCAGCCTGATGGATGTCTCATTCGCTCGACCGAACCCGGTCACGTACGACGTCATTCACAATGCTGCGGGAGATAAACTTACGCTGCACTCCAGCAATCCTAACCTGCAACTCAAGGTGTCAAAAGACCCCGCATCACTGATATCCGTCCACACCGGCAGCCCCTTCTTCGAAGTTGGCTGCTACAAAGGTCGCTGGTTCTTACGCGACGGCTATCACCGCGCTTATGCGCTCTTACGAGCAGGCATATTTCAACTTCCAGCGGTCATCGTCAAGGCTGAGACACTACAAGAGCTTGGAGCCGTTACCCCATGGTTCTTCTCCGAAGCAGTCTTTCTTTCGAGTCATCCACCCTTTGTCATGGATTTCCTCAACGAATCACTCACGATTGAGTACGACCGTCCCACGACCATTAAGACTGTGCACATCACAATGGAAGAGAGCATTGCAGTCGCGACATCCAAAGAAACTTAAGGAGAGCACCTATGAGCATTGCAACCAAGCGTGGCGACGGTGGCCAAACCGGTCTAGCAGGCGGCATCCGGGTCTCGAAGGCTGATCTTCGTGTCGAATCTTACGGTTCAGTCGATGAACTTAACACGGTTCTCGGCTTTGCTCGCAGCATCTGCCAGAACCCTGAGATCAAATCCTGGACTGAAACGATCCAGCGCACGCTCTTCCGGCTCGGGTCTGCGCTGGCCACTCCGCCCGAGAGTAAGAAGTTGCCGCCCGTCATTTCAGATGAAGACGTCGCCATGCTTACCGACCTCGTGCACAAGATCGAAGCCATTGAGGGTGTCCTTGCCGACTGGTCGCTTCCCGGCGCACACACCGAATCCGCAGCCTACGAAGTGGCACGGACCGTCTGTCGCCGGGCTGAACGTAACGTTGTCCGCTTTGCTGAGAATGGGGGCGAGGTCAAGCCCGAGATCGTCGCTTACCTCAATCGACTGTCTGACGCCATCTGGCTCTTTGGACGACTTATCGAGTTCAACGCAGGTATTGACGCACGTCTTCGCGACGAGACGAAGGCTGGCCCCAAGTGGTCGAGGGCCTGGTGATGCGAACGTGCGAAGACTTTACAGACGGCGAGCGCGGAGCTGTCTATCGCGCGATAGCGACCAGGCGCGACGTCCGCAGAGGCTTCACCGAGAAGCCTCTACCCGATGATCTTTTGAAACGTCTTCTGGCTGCAGCTCACTCCGCTCCGTCAGTCGGCCTTATGCAGCCATCGCGATTTGTTGTCATCCGGGATCTCAACGTTCGGCAGAATATTTTGAATGCATTCCTGGAGGCCAACGGAAAGGCACTTGAAACTTACAGCGGCGAACGTCGCGAGCAGTATGCAAATCTGAAGCTGGAAGGCATCCTTGAAGCTCCTCAGAATATTTGCATCCTCAGTGATGCACAGAGCGATCGTGGTCATCAATTAGGACGACACACGATGCCCGAGACGGCGGTCTACTCCACCATCTGTGCGATCCAGAATCTTTGGCTTGCCGCCCGTGCAGAAGGCGTCGGTGTTGGCTGGGTAAGTATCCTCGATCCTGCCCGTCTTCGAGAGATTCTCCATGTGCCGATAAATATCGTGCCGATAGCTTATCTGTGCATTGGCTACGTCGATCGATTCGGAATAGAGCCAGAGCTCGAACGCGCTGGCTGGGAAAGGCGCATACCGCTTGAGGATGTTATCTCCTACAACGTCTATACCAAGGCTGCATCATCCTCTGTTCCGCCAGAAGGGAATCGATGAGAGCTCGCGCCATCATGGTCCTCGGTACCAGCTCCCATGTTGGTAAATCGCTACTTACAGCTGCGCTATGCCGCGTCTTTTCCGATCAGGGAGTCCGTGTCGCTCCCTTCAAATCACAGAACATGTCGCTTAACTCCGCCGCAACAACAGAGGGCCTGGAGATCGGTCGCGCCCAAGCCCTGCAGGCAGAGGCTGCTCGTATTCCCGCATCCGTTCACATGAATCCGATCCTCCTCAAGCCTATTGGAGATATGTCCTCGCAGGTCGTTGTGCGGGGGAGGATCTGGGGCAAGCTGACCGCCTCTGACTATCATCTGCGTCGCGTCACAGACCTTATGCCTGTAGTTCGGGAGAGTTACGAGATGCTCGCAGCTCACTATGAAGTCATTATCCTCGAAGGTGCCGGATCGCCCGCGGAGATCAACCTGAAGGAGCACGACATCGTCAACATGCGCATGGCTGAAATGGCGGATGCAAGCTGCCTGCTGGTGGGTGACATCGACCGTGGCGGTGTCTTTGCATCCTTATTTGGCACAGTGCAACTGCTGGAGCCCTCAGAGCAGGAGCGCATCCGCGCTTTTCTAATCAATAAATTTCGCGGAGATATCGCGCTCCTAGAACCCGGTGTCCGCATGATGGAGGATCGGCTTAGTAAGCCTTGTCTGGGCATTGTGCCATACATGCATGGCCTCGCTCTTGAAGAAGAGGACAGCCTTGACCTCGTTGCCGCTAGCGACGAGAGAAGCCCCTGGATCTCTGCCGATCTTCGGGAGCGACCGTTGCGAATCGCCGTCATCGCTCTGCCATCCTTCTCGAACTTTACCGACTTCGACGCGTTGCGTCATGAGCCCTCCGTCTCTCTACGGTTCTGCCGTGAACCCGCACAACTCGCGCTGGCCGACGTAGTAATTTTGCCCGGCAGCAAACAGACTGTCGACGACTTGCTCTGGATGCGGCTACATCATCTTGATGCCAGCGTGATCGCACACGCTGCGCAGAACCTCGTCGTTGGCATCTGCGGTGGGATGCAGATGCTGGGTCTCAACATTGAGGACCCGCATGGCATGGAGCATCAGGAGCAGACTGATGCGCTCGGCATCCTGAACTTCTCCACCCGAATGAGTCTCGAAAAGGTGACGCGCGCGACGACCGGTCAGCTGTGTCTGCCGATGCTCTTCGGACAGCCAGTTCCGGCGCTGCAGATCGAAGGCTACGAGATTCATGTCGGCGAAACCATTTATGCAAGTGGCGCAACACCGTTCGCCATGCTGGCCGGCGAACAGCCCGATGGCTGCATCTCGCCTAACACCCGCATTCTTGGAACATACCTGCACGGCCTCTTTGACGATGATGTATTCCGCCATATCTTTCTCGCCGCGGCCCGCAGCTTCCACGATCTTGCCCCAATAGGTCACTTCGAGAACTGGAAGCAGAGACGCGAAGACTCCTTCAATCACCTTGCTGATACGGTCCGGCAATCACTCGACCTGCCCCACCTCTTCGATTGGGTTGGTCTTACCTACAAGGCTCACGGTCGGATGGAGAACAGGGAGCACAGCCTGTGAATCGCTCCATCCTGATTCCAGCAGCCTGGTTCGTCGACCAGTTAGCGGGTGATCCTGAATGGCTGCCCCATCCCGTGCGCTTGATTGGTCTTGCAACTACTAAGGGCGAAGCTGTTCTCCGCGTCCCCCGCCAAAGCGCAATGTCTCAGGTAGTCGCAGGGGCGGCCCTGACCGCCGCGATCGTAGCTGCCACCTACTATGCGACGCGCCGGACCCTTCAGCTCGCTTATTGCCGTTCGTCTGCTCTCGGCGATGCAGTTGAGTTGCTTCTCGCCTGGACGTGCCTCGCGGCCCGCAACCTTCACCAAGAGACGACGTCTGTTGTGGAGGCACTTGACGGCAGCGACGCAGCGCTTGCCCGGAGTCGCTTGTCACGCATTGTAGGGCGCGACACGCAGCATCTCGACGTGCCCGAGATCTGCCGTGCCGTGATCGAGACCGTCGCAGAGAGCGCCTCCGATGGCATAGTTGCGCCCCTCTTCTATTTGACGCTCGGCGGTGTTCCTCTCGCCATGGCGTATAAAGCAGTCAATACGCTCGACTCCATGATCGGTCACGCCGACGAGCAGTATATCTACTTCGGAAGAGCCGCTGCTCGTCTCGACGATGCAGCGAACTACCTGCCATCGCGCTTGACAGCCAGCGCCATCGTTGCGGCTGCGACCTTCCACGAACAGGCCGACCCCGTGGCTGCAGGGCAGTGTTGGCGTCGCGATGGACGCAAACACAAGAGCCCGAACGCAGGTCAACCTGAAGCCGCGATGGCTGGCGCATTACACGTTCAACTCGGCGGTGAAAATACCTACAACGGCGAGATCGTCTCCGCTCCTCGTATCGGCGGCGAGTTTGCGCAGCCCAATTTACAACATGCAAAACGAGCAATCCGCGTGACTTCTACAGCGATGCTGCTCGGCATAGCCTGCACACTCGCCTTCAACTGCTGGCAGCGATCCACAACCAGATCGGTTTCACGGTGATCGACGATATCCCGACTCATGGCGGACAACTACGCCAGATCTCCGAGCGCTTCGGCATCCCTGTCTCGCAGCTCACTGACTTCAGCGCCAACATCAATCCCGATGGGCCTTCGCCCGCAATCGTTGCAGCCCTACGAGCGAGCCTCGAGGATGCTTCGACCCTGATGGCGTATCCCGATCTTGAGGAGGTTGAACTCAAGCGTGCTATTGCCGCATATGCTGGGGTCTCTCCCGGAAATGTCGCCGTAGCGAACGGCTTCGTCCCGTTGCTTGAGGCTGCATTGCGCACCCTTAAGATCAAGCGCTGCCTGCTCCCGGTTCCAGCGTTTGCTGAATATCGTCACAGCCTTAGCCGGCTCAGCATACAAGTACGACCGCAGGTTCTTACTCCTAATTCGATCTTCTGTTATGACATCGACGCGTTGCTGGAGGGAGATCACGACGCGATCCTGATCGCCAATCCGCAAAATCCATCAGGCGTTCTCACAAGCCATGAGAAGCTGCTTCGTCTCGTCTTCCGGTGTGCAGAACGAGGCATTGCCGTACTACTCGATGAAGCCTTCATCGACTACGCGCCTGCCGCTTCACTCACAAAAATCGCCAGCCAAAATCTGAAGGTGATCGTCTTTCGCTCCGTCACCAAGTTCCATGGAACTCCGGGCCTTCGCGTCGCTTACGCCGTAGCCGACGAAACGACTGCTCGATCGCTTAACCACCAGCTACCTCCTTGGCCCATCACCACAATGGCCTCGATAGCTGCGGTAGCGGCTCTGTCAGATTCGAACTTCGAAGAGCGTACGCGATTGCACAATAATCTGCGAGAAAGTCGCCTCCGTGCCGCGCTCACTGAACTTGGCATCTATGTGTATCCTTCTGCCGCAAACTTCCTGCTCCTTCGCCTTCCAGTCGCAATAAACGCAACCGTTCTCTGGCAACGCATGATTGTCGAACATCACCTGGTACTGCGGGACTGCTCAAACTATGAAGCCCTTCCGCCGGGACACCTGCGCCTCGCCATTCGTACACAAAAGGAAAACGAGCGTCTGATTGCGAGCATCCACCTTGCATTGAAGCCACTCATCACCTCTAGGTAATGAACGCCGATTCAGGTCAGTGCGAAGCGCCTGCTCTCGTAATCGGGAAGCGGAGATCGTGAACGCTCACCGTAATGCTGGAAACAAGCGTCTGCGTGAACCATTCTGCCCACGCCCTATCACAAGAAGTCGTAATCGAACGCGGTCGAAGTCCTTTGAAGAAGGGAACTGGACGCCAACACATGAACAGTAACCATTGCAATAACAACCAATCGTTGGCAGTCTGGCTGGATACTGTCCTTAGTCGCCTCGTAAGTGGCATACAGCACTGATTTATAATCTATGTGGCGGAGAGACAGGGATTCGAACCCTGGATACCTTGCGGTATACACGCTTTCCAAGCGTGCGCCTTCAGCCACTCGGCCATCTCTCCGCAGGAAGGTGACCTAATGAATTTAACATAGTCTGGGCTAAAGACGAACTGAGGTCAGGAGAAAAGTAATGTCTGATAACACATATTATGTATAGTGAACGTGCGAGCATCAAAGCGGCGTGTCGTAGCTCTGATGACAATTCAGCTTTGCACTGCTGACGACACATATGCTTTGCAGCAACATGGTGAATCGCCTATATACACGTAGTCGTCATGCTTGGGTGATTTGGCGCTCCAAGATCGTCATGGCTGTTATGTTGCCGTGCGACAGGCTGAGTGTTTTCAGCTCCCATGGATCAAAGAGTATTTTGCTGTCCAGTGCAAGCGGTCGACAGATAATGCGCGCCGTCGTCTTCTTACCGGAGCGTTCTTGGAGTCGCAGGATTGCACCGCTGCCCTGCTCGGCCTGCTTCACCGCAAGCACCTCGATGCTGCCCGGGCCTACTTCGAGAAACGACTGTGTCCGGGGCTGACTGCCGCCATGGCGAGAGTCCATCACATACTCGGCCGGTGACTGAAGCTCACAGGCCTGACGGTCCAGAGAAAGGCCGGTGTAGTCTCCTTTGCCACGCAGGAGCCAGAAGGTTCGTTCCTGTCGTCCCTGATCCTGCCACGCGTTGACACCGCCGACTTCAACTCTGTTTGGATTATGACGGGCATAGGGTGCGGAACGAACCAGGATTGTGCGGAGTAACCCCTCAAGACAATCGTAGCTGTAGGTAGAGTTATTTGCGAGAGCAAGGGTGTATTGCTGCCCGTTGAGAGAACCCTCCAGGGCAATCCAGTCCTGGTATGGCTCTTCATTTCCATTTGCCGCTCTTTCGAGCGCAGCTCCGGGAACCTTGGCGAAGACCCTGGCCGGATCGAACTTCGTCGGCACCTCCAGTTTCAGGATTTGCTCGTGCTCCTGCCAATCAATGACGAATCGCAGTTCAACTGTTTCCGTCGCTGTGAACTCGGCGATATCGAGCGTAATGTCCGAGCTTTGCCACTTGAGTTTCTGGCGAGTAACCCTGGTGACGGGCCCATCTTCGACAACCTCCGACGAGATAAAGGTCGGTCGGCCAATCTCTTTACGGAGGGCAGCCACATCGTGCGCCCACGTATCGCTTTTGTCTTCAATGACGACCAGTCCCAGATTCGCTGCGAGGAGTTCCATACCATCTTCCGCACGAAAGGACTTTATGCCGAAGGCGTCGTGAGATATGGTAAGGAACTCAGGAAACGCCTGGACAGGTGGCGGCGTATCCCGCTCGATGCTGAACACCTTGTAACCACAGGGTGGAAGATCAACCCATGCGGACAGTCGAGGATAGAAATTTGTCATGCTGTCAGAGGGGCGTGTCTGCAATGCCGTCCTGCTTCCATCCGCAGCCTGCAGGCAGGTGTAATGCTCCGTTTTCTCGTTGGTTTGATAGCGAAACTCGAGAAGCGCCTTACGACTCCAAGGGAACGGGTTATATGCGAAGATTGCGCCCTCCCGAATGTCATGAAGATCTACGTGCTTCGCAATCGTATCGAGGTGCGCGTGCCTGGACTCGAGCGCAATCTGGCATGCATAGCCGAGTCCGTCACGAGCATTCTGATAATCGGAATAGAGTGACGTGCCGGCGAGCACGTCATGAAATTGATTGAAGAGTACGTGCTCCCAAGCATCTGCCATGCGGGTCGCGGGATAAGCCTTCGCGTAAAACATCGAAGCCATAAGCGCTACCGACTCAGCACTGAAAAGCTGCTGCTCGGCGCGACGATTCTGATACTTCTCTTCGCCGCATGCTGAGTAACATCCGCGAGCGTGATGTTGGAGGTCCCCCTGAATGACGGGCAACTGCGTGAGGTCGAGAGACTCTTCTACGGCAGTGAAAAACTCACGCAGGGTGCTCCAGCGCAGCTCTGGCAGATTTCGATCACTCTGCAGAGCTAATACCTGCTGGATCTGGGCCTTGGTCACAGCCCCACCGTGATCTCCCACCCCGAGAAAGAATGCTCCATCGCGCGATTCAGGAGAGAAGACATGCGCTGCCGCATCGTTGAGGTGACGTGCGTCCCAATCGTACGATCCATAGATGTGGTACGTCAGAACTCTCGAACCATCAGGACCTTCCCACCAGAAAAGTCTCGGGAGCTCCATCTCGTGCTCCTGCGGCCGCATGAACACGTAGTACTTGTAGCCGGCGTGTTTAAGAATCGTTGGGAGGCCTGCGGCGTGTCCGAAGGAATCCGGATTGAAGCCGATCTCCACATTTACACCCAGCGTTGCTTTGCTGTACCGCTTGCCGTATAGGCAATGTCGGGCGAAACTCTCCGTCGAGGGGATGTTGCAGTCAGGTTCCACAGGCCATCCGCCGACCACCTCCCAACGACCTTGCCGGATGCGACCGAGAATCTCCTGGAACATCTCAGGATCGGACTCTTGCACCCATCGATAATGAGCGGTTGACGAGTGGCTGTAGCGAAAGCCTGGGGTCTCTTCGATTCGGTCGAGGGCACTCCGGAAGGTTGCCAGGACCACATCCGCGCTATCCGTCCATGGCCACAGCCACGCAGCATCTACGTGGGAGTGACCGATGATGTGCAACACGGGACGTGCATTTGCCTTGTCCCTGGAACTCTGAGCGAACAGGTGACTTGGAAGGTTCGCGTGAAGCAGCAAACCTCCCGCACCCGCGATGAAGTCTCTCCTGGACGGTTCGGCGTTCAGCCCGGAGGCTATCTTCTGATACTTCGTCATTGAACGCCCATGCCGACCAGAGTACCAGCAGCGGAGATTGCCATTGCAGGCAGGAGGAAAAGTCTTCCCAACCAACATAAACATACACGCGTGTACGGTGTAAATTTCAAAACCGTGACTGTATGGGCATTGATGTTGGTGCGCAGCAACCAGCCTTTACCTGTTTGGAAGAGGAGATGACCCCTCCCGGCGCTGGCGTTGCCTCGGAGGAACAAGCCTTTCGGCGCATAGCGCATACCAGCTAGGCTTCATCGATTGCTTCCCTTCCGCTCTTGACTGATCTCCATCAAGCCGGCTTCGACATCGACGGGGGCGCAGCATCGGGAGCGCTGCCCCAGTCTTTATTTGGCACGGGCCCCATGTTGAGCACCAGCTTGCCGCCATTTGCAATGTCGGAGTGGCTGAACCAGGGCCTGTTCCAGGATTTGCCGTTCAGAGTGGCAGATTGAATGTACATATTTTTCTCCGAGTTATTCCTGGCAATAACCTCAAACGTCTTTCCGCCTTCCATATGTAACGTTGCCTGGTCGAAGATCGGGCTGCCCAGGATGTAATCGGGGCTGGATGGGTCAACCGGATAGAAACCCATCGCGCTCATCACGTACCACGATGAGGTTGAGCCCTGATCGTCCATGCCAGGAAACGCCATTCCGGCTTTGTCGCTGCCGTACATCAACTGGAGAATCTTTCGAGTCAATGCCTGCGTCTTCCAGGGCTGCCCTATCCAGTCATAGTAATAGGCTGCCTGCTGGTCGGGCTGATTGCCCTGGACATACTGCCCGATCATGCCTGTGCAATCCCGGCAGATCCCTTTGGCGGTGTAGGGTGTGCCGAAGAACGCATCCAGCTTTGCCGCAAACTTCTCTCTGCCTCCCAGCAGATTCACCAGACCTTGCACATCGTGTGGAGCCAGCCACAGCGTGGACCATCCGGAGGCCTCTTTCATCATGAAGTTGTAGTAAGGCTCCTGCGGATCGAAGGGCGAGATCCAGGTACCATCTGCCGTTTTCCCGCGCATGAAGTCGACTGACGGATCGAAGACGTTCCGGTAGTTATGCGCCCGCTTTAAAAACATCTGAGAGTCATCATCCTTGCCGAGCTTTCTGGCGTACTGTGCCAGCGCATAGTCATCCCAACTATATTCGAGCGTAGTTGCCGCGCCTGCTTTGCCTCCGGAGTAAGGCGGACTGGGATTTCCCGGCGGAATGACATCCGAAATCCAGCCGTTCTTCATATACTCGGCCAGATAGCCTCGGGGCCCGTTTACATCCATGGCGTTCTTGCGCAGATACTCATACGCTGAAGCCCAATCGAAGGGCAGTCCGCGCTCCCAGTCGCCCAAATACATGAAGACAGCATTGTCTCCGTGGAAGGAGGTGCCCATGTAGCCCGACTCGCGAGCCATATCCAGCTCCGAACGCAGGATATCGACTTTGACCTGAGGCTCGAGCAAGGTAAGCAGCACAATCTGATTTCTGCCCGTATCCCAGAACGGCACAGAACCATAGCGATCGTAGTCTGCTGTTCGTACCTTGCCATCCATCCCCGTGAACTGCTCACCCTTTCGCGCGATGAGGCGCGGACTGGAAAAAGAGTGAAGCAGGCACGAGTAGAACAACATCTTCTGCTTCTCGGTTCCACCCTTTACCTCGATCCGGTCCAGCTTCTTGGTCCACACATCTTCCGCCTGCTTTCTTAGGCGGTCGAACTCCCAGCCCGGATCTTCCGCGCGGAGTCGTTCTTCCGCCGCAGCATAACTATCGCCATGCGCGACCTTCATCAGAACCTGCTCGCCCTCCTTGGTCGTAAATTGCAGGTACGCTCCGGCATATGGTCCAGACGCTGTCCGCGTGTCGGATTCCACATCCTTGTCGCTTAACAGAGACCCGCGCGCTGCCCGCTGCGATGGAGGAATTTGGCGAAAAGAGCCAAACGATACGAAGGGCCTCGAAAACTCCGCGACAAAGTAGGAATTGTCGATTTCGCCTCCGTGGCGCCCTACCCTGCCGCGCTGCGCCCGTCCTCGCACAACCTTAGCGCCCACGATCTCTATATCACCGCCCCCGTCTCCCAGATCCAGCACAACGTGCGCCCTGTCGGTTGCAGGAAACGTAAACCGGTATAGCCCAGTCCACGTCGTTGCCGTCATCTCAACCCTGGTCTTGAAGGTAGTGAGATACACGGAGTAATACCCAGGCGACGACGTTTCGCGCGCCTTATCGTAGACCGAGACACTGCGCTCGGGGGGAACCGTCCAGTCGCCGACTACAGGCATCACCGTCGGACCGCCCGGGCCACCGCTCGAAAAGCCGACCATGGTTGGGTTGGGATAGAAGTACGACGCCCTCACTCCAGCGCCATAGGCGAACGCTAAGTTTGCATTAACAGGAGCCATGTCGGTTGAGCCGTGAGGCAGCACCGCTCCGGGCGATGTGAATCCCGAGTACAGCTGTTCCCCTGGAGGTGGTGCGTTGCCAATCAGCTTCTGGTCGTCCAGTGGCGCGGTTCCAACAAGGCCGTTCGCGTATTCCACCGGCCTCTGTCCTGACCTGTGCACCCTCTGTGCTCGCACCGCGGTAGGCGGTAAACATCCTATTAGAAGTACCGCAGCCAAACTTGCTCCACTTCGGCGGCTAGACATGATCAAGGGCTCCTTGAATCGTTGCTCGTGATACGAAGGTACGTCAATTCGTGGACCCATCAAGCCATCACAGTACTGATTCACCACATGTGCGGTCGTGCTATCGGATTCGTGTCCGGAAAAGCGGTTCATGGTGATTGAACACGTCGTAAAACACGGCGCATAACGAATTTGGAAGTGAGATGTTGGTGCTGAAGCCAAAGGCCTTCATCAACGGCAGGTTCTCATGAGTGCTTCCATAGGTCCAGCGTCAGTGATCGTAGCTGATGGGTGTGTCGATTGTAGAAAACGAATAGTAGATGGAGAGTTGCCGGCACCTCCCGTACTGCTGTCGATGCCAAACCTCAGGTGGCCTGTTGCATGGATTGGAGCATGTGGGCCAACTCGGCTCTCACTGGATTCGCGCTCCGTCCGGCATCTGCTGTTTGGTGCCATTCTCCATAGCTGCCGCAGCCACCAGGACATCCAGCGCGGAACTCTGGCTGGCGGCAGTACCCGCATCGAACGGACCGGACCAGACATGGCCAAATTGATGACTCGCGGATTGCGAACTCCTCCAGATGCTTTGAGCATTGGCATCGAGAAACGTCGTATAGCGAGGATCTGGAAAAGAGTCCTGGAGCAACTTCAGGTTGCGTACAAAGATGCCCTTGAACTGCACACCGTCCGCGCCGCACTTGGGCTCGCAGATATCATGCAGGATGCCGTTCGAGTCGGTCAGACGTGTGAGCGCGGCCTGTGCAATGGTTTGCGCTGTTTGTGGAAGATGGGGATGGGGCTTTACCCGATTCAGTTCTACAAGGGCGCCTATGATGACCCCTTGATTGTAAGACCATGTAGTCTTCCGGTTGTTTTTGCAGGTAGACGTAACAAGGCCGTCGTTGACGAGATGGTCTGCATTGATCATGCCCGAGTTCGCAAACCACCGCCACTCTTTCGTTGCCCAGCCGGCATAAAGCTCCCGCTGTTCTGGATCGCTGGAACGAGCGGCAAGGTGTGCAGCGACCGAAAGAAAGAGCTCGTTCGCGATTGCATTCTTGTAGGTTCTGTCCTTGCTCCACCAGATACCACCGCCGCACGTGTCATCCCATCCTTTAGCCATGTCGTCAAAGATGAAAGTAGCCATGCTGAGATAGCGCTGCTCGTGCGTCACATCGTACGTGTCGATCCACGCGAGTGCCCACCAGCCTTCGTCATCGTAATACCTGTTCAGAAAGCCACTGTATCTGGTCTGTGCCTGTCGCAGTGTGTTGGACCAGACCGTCTCGTATTCGCGATTTTGACTTACTCTGGTGTAGTCCACTAGCACCGTGATTGCATTGGCGGAGTTCCACCAGCCAGTGGTTTTGTAAAGCCCGGTATCAGCCGCGTACCAGGATTGCAGAACCTCTATCCCGGCTGTCGCTTCCTTCATGTAATCCGGATGGAGTGTTGCCGTACTCCCCTGCTGCTGTGCTACGGATGCGACTGTATATCCCTTGGGCTCCGTCGCGTCTCCTTGAGTCGTGCCTCGATACTCCTGCGCCTGAAGAGAGAGCGCCATCGCGAACAGACCCAGCAAACAACCCCTTATTGAAACCACCCGGATCGTAAGCATGCGCTGATGCTTATCAGGTGTATCTCCATACAGAACATCTGTAACGTCGATAACGGATTTGCTTTGCATCGTCTTCCTCCTGGAATGGTGCGCATGCATCCCTTCGTCAGGTCTTCTCCATAGGCTTAGTGAGCCGTATTCGCCATCGTTTGCGGAGCCTCGATGTGGTTTAGCGTGTCATACAGGGGTTGCGCCGGGATTAGAGTCGGATTTTCATTGACGGCAGAGATCGCGAGAATCCGTATCTTGTTGTTGTCCGGCAGTGTGAGTGTGTTCGCGCTTCCGGAGACTTCAATCGAATACGCAAAAAGGTAGGAGTATTGGTAGGGTTGGTTGAGACCGTCAATCGTGTGATGATGTGAGGCATACCAGGCGAGATTAGCGGGTTTCACATAACCTGCGTCGAGACGGACGTAATCCTCGGGATATCGGGGAGACGTGTACCGCTCGCGCTGCTGCTCGTCGGCTGGAGGCCAAACAGCGTGATTCGCCGAAATTGCCCAATTACGCTCCTGCTGGTTCTTCCACACGCGCGTGTCCCATTGGCCGATAAAGCCGCTCCAATCCTGAATGGTAAGATTGATCGTCTTCGCGCCAATTCGAAACGCGCCGGTTTGATCTCCATCCGCGGATGCGGCCAGAATGTAGACACGGTTATAGGACCCTTGTGGTAGCGCGATAGTCTGAGCCTTGGCAGTCACAGCATTCAACAATCCTGTTTTGGCAGCGGCCAGGTTGAAATGCACACCGTCATACTCGAGTTGCGCAGGTAGCATTTCCGCTGGCATCGCGTTGCCCTTGCCATCGAATCCGCCCCCTTCGGTTCTGGTGTCATCGTTACTCGCAACCGCGATATCGTACTGCAGCGCTACCGGCTGAGAACGGGCAGCCTGAAGCTTCGCGGCCGGCACGCCGAGCCGTAAGGCGAAGGTGCGTGGCTGATACGCCGTAAACGAGGTCGTAAGCGTACCGCCTTCCACTGTCGCTGCCCTGCTGTCCAGAGTTGCTGATGCAAGGGGCTCCTCCTGCGCATTTACCTCACGAGCCGCCACGACGGGAGCGGCGAAGGCGACATGCACATCCGGCGCCGCTTTACCATCCAGCTCCACCATCCGAAGAATGATCTCGTCGCTTGTCTCCGCTTTTTTCAATGCGAGCACGCGGATCCGCGGATTATTGAGATGAAGCAGCGAGAACTGCGTGCCGAGCGACCCGGAGTGCTTCGTCGTCTGAAAGGCGATTAACGGATCGTTAAGCCGATAGGCTTGCCAGTCTGTTTGAGCCTGACGCCAACCGCCTGCGTGTCCTGCCAACGCGAATAGAAACTCGTGATGACCCCAATCCTGATTAGCTTCGTCTGTGTAAGATGGCGGACGACCGTTCGTAGCGGGCTGAATGCCGGGTGAGCGTAAAAGGGTCAAGCGAAGCGTCGTATCGTCAGGCTTGTCGGAGCCGTTTTTGCAGTCCGTCAGAACCGTCGCTCCGAAGCTTCCGCTCTTATCCGTAAGATCGATCCAGCGATGCGAAGCGACTTCGAATTGTCTCTCCTGGGCATTCGGCCGCTGGATCGTTCCAACATCCCAGTTGTACGTGGCATTCTGATTCGATGCGCTGAGCGCAAACGTTGCTTTCAGGTTGGCCGACAACGTCCGCCAGTCAATGGCGTTGCCGAACTCCACGCGATTCCCTGCATCCCCCGCTGAGAGACTGATCGTCTGTACGAATTTGGAGCCTTCCGTCTCGCGCGTGACTTCGAGCGACACCCGCACCGGTCCGCTCTCCTTGATGCGAACCACGGCGGGACCTCCAACATACGCGCGTGGCGCTGCCTGCTCTTGATCGAAATCCATATTCCAGGCGGGCCATTGCTTCGGCGCATCGTTGGAGATGGCCAGCCGGACCGGCGCGGAGAGCAGCTCTCGCTTTAGGGTCTTGTCATAGATGCTCGCGACATCGCCATCCGGATCGAGATGCACACGGTATCGGGCATTCTCAAGTGTCGAGGCCGTGACGCTAAGCGTTGAAGGAGCTTTGGTGGCCTGAGCAGGCAGCACGTCGTAGACGGCATATCCGACAGAGGGGGCCTTGGCCAGAAAGAGGACCTTTCCGTCTTCCACCTGCGCCGGCACCTCTCTTCCGTCCCCATCGTGGACGCGCACTGCCTTGGGCGTGCCGCTCGGGAATATGACGCTGGCTTCAACGACATCTTCACGCGCGATATTCAGCGCGTTGAAGACGACAATTGCCGTTCCCTTTGTTTGTGTGTTCAGGCCCGATGCAATCGCTTCAGTGGCATTCGTCAGGATGCCCGCAAATTGATTCGCTACGATCGCGTCATCATTCCAGGCGTACTGGTACGCGCGTGGAGTTGCGGTCCCGGCAGCCGTGTCGTGGAAGTGGCCTGCCAACTCAAGCATCCAGGCATCGTTTATCCGGTGTTGCGGATAAGGCTCGCCTCCCATCCATTCCGCTGCTACAGAAGCCTTTTCAGCCGCATCGGCAAGAAGTTCGTTCTTGATAATTAACCGCTTGTGATACGCCTGCGACGTCAGGGAGCCAGCGGAGTGATTGATGAGTTCGAGATCACCTTGGTACTGCGGCATGCGTGTGGCCATCTGGGGACTGATGTCATTGAACATCTGATCGGCGGTGGACTCGATCACATGGACCGGTCCCTCACCCACCTTTATGAGAGGCTTCGAGGCAGTCGGGGTAGTCAAGGTTGTTGTGTTTGTAGGGGCTGGAGAAGGCAGCACTGTCTCGCTCTTCGTTACGATGGCTTCAAGAAGTTTGACTGACGATTCCCGTGTAGCTCCTCCGATATCGCCGGTCCCCACGTAGTGGTAGTCGGCAAAGACACCGGTAACCTGACCATCGAGATCGATACGTTTCGTCCAGTTCTGCTCCTGATCTCTCGCACGCCTTGCCACCGCACGGCTCTGCTCCGCTGTGAGCTGTGCCGTGTCCTCACTGCTCGACTGCGGGGGATGTTGTTCCTGGCTTATGTCGGTGTAGACATTGCTGCCATATCCGCCGGGATTCAATGCCGCGAGAACACTGTGGCCATCGGGTCCTACCCATCGGCCAACGTTGAACGGAATGCCGTCCGGCGTCTGCTCTGGCGATCCTGGCCCGCCGATCTTCGGCGCCGGCTGCCATGCAGCGTTCAGCTTCTGGGTCGAAAAGCCCTTCACGCCGGCATGAGCCAGAATACTGGGCAAAGAGGCCGGAAACCCGAAGCAGTCGGGCACCATGTATTCCGCACTGGCTTTATGAAATTCCTTTCGAAAATAGTCATTGCCGTACAGGACCTGCCTGAAGATCCCCTCAGCGCTCGGAAGATTCACATCTCCTTCTTCGACCGACGAACCAGCGGGAAACCAACGCCCCGCCGCTACATACTGCTGCATTCTGGCATAGTCCGCCGGATAGTATTCCTTCATCAATCGATAGCGATTTGCCCCGGTCCAGTTGAAGACGTAATGCGGATACTTGTCGATATAGTCGAAGTTTACGCGCATTGTCTTCAGCAAATACTCACTGATCGTCTGCGGGAACTCCCACCGCCATTGAGTGTCGAGATGCGCGTAGGAAACGACATACAGCGTAGGAACCTTGGTGATATCGGGAGCCTTCATCGTTTGGCCGTAGCCCGAAGAGCGCAATGAGAAGACTGCCAGCACGGGTAAAAGCCACGAGAGCCGAAGCGTCCGGGGGCTGAACCTTCCATTGGAAAATTTCTGCAGCAAGTGCTTTGATTGCATAAGTACCCGTCCATTTCACGTTCTGGCAGTGTTCATCCTGCGCCAGTTTCAAAGATCAGCAAACATATGATTGCGCTATCAGATAGCGAGAGCTTTTTACGCGATATCACTTACGTTTGTCAAACAAAGATTGGTTATTTCGGTAACTGAACTTAAACTGCTGCTACCGTAGGGCTGTGATAGGGCTCCCATAATGAGCGACAAGAAGGCCCAGGTAAATAGAGTGCTTCTGACAAAGCGGGCTACGCTCGAAGACGTCGCACGGGCTGCGGGGGTTGGGGCCATGACTGTCTCCCGCACCATCAATGGTCATCCCTACGTCGCGGAGGACACGGCAAAGAAGGTTAATGCCGCCATTCGGCAACTGGATTACCGGCCCAATCACGCAGCACGCATCTTAACCGGACAACTCTCACGATCGATCGGCTTGATCGTTCCCGATATCGCGGACACCTTCTTCTCCGTCGTCAGCCATGCAGTCCAGGAGACAGCACGAGAGAGCGGATATCTGATCTGGATGGCTGCTTCAAATGACGATCCGCTGGTCGAAGCCGCGCAAGTGGAACTCATGACGCATCATCCGGTGGATGGCATCCTGCTGGTTCCTGCGAACGGCCGGAACAGATATTTGAAAGCAGTAGTTACGGGAAGAACACCCATCGTGGCCATTGATCGCCCGATCGAAGTAGCGGCGACGGACTCGGTTGAAGTCGAAAATAGATCAGGAGCGAGAATGGCCGTGGAGCACCTCATCAGCCACGGCTGTAAACGAATCGCTTGTGTGGCAACAAACGCCCACTTGCGAACGATTCAAGAGCGCATCGCAGGCTATCAAGAGTGTTTGCACCATGCCCGGCTGTCTCATACGAAAGACTTACAACTGTCGAGTCTAGGTGCAACCAGAACTGGCTTACGGACACTCTTTGCGTCGCATAAGCGTCCTGATGCGTTGTTCACTGCAAACAATGCTTCAACGATTTTGGTTATCGAGACGCTTCGCGAGATGAAGATTGAAGTTGGTAAGGATGTAGCCCTGGTCGGCTTTGACGACGTTGATTTTTTTTCGCTGATCGTCCCGCCAGTGACTGCTGTTCGTCAACCTGCCGCAGAACTCGGACGGATCTCAGCTCAGCTGTTACTGCGAAGGATCAAAGGGGACTCCTCGCCCTCCAGCGTAAGAACCATTCTGCCCGTTTCCTTGATAGTTCGTGAATCATGCGGTTGTACGAGGAAAGAGATACCAGTCAAGCCCCAGGCTTCGAAGTGAATGCTGGGACCATTACTGTTCACGATGTTTCTGTACGGTTGGTATGGAGTGGCATGTCGCGTCGAGTGGCGCCCTGGCTCGGCGCCTGCGGGCGTCAGCTGGATGCAGACCCCAACGCTTCTCACCATCACCAGCAGGATTGCAAAAGCTTAAGCTGACCTGCCAACCTAAACCATCGTGGTTGGTCGTGACGTCTTATTTTTCCACACACAGGTCTGCTCTTTCATCATCCACATTCACGTCTCCGAACTTTGCGGCTTCGGCTGCCATTGTGGGAAGGCCGTAATCCGCAGTTTTGCAGCCGCGTACGGTACGAGTGTGATCCGCTCCTCAGCTTCATCGCTGGTGACAGGGCTCTGTGGTACCGGATCGGCCACGCCATCGATAGCTCGCCAACCTGTAAGCTTGCGTGCGTTGACGGTCAGTTTCACTGGCGTCCCCTTAAGCGTGAACGGCGCCGTGCCCATGGGAAGCTCCTCAACGCGAAGTGCTTGTACCTGTTCCGCGGTGAGGGCGAGGGCAAAATTCCACTGACTGGCTGGGTAGACCTGCCAGTCTGCGGTCAGGCCACGGTTACGCAGCTTCACCCAGCTTTCTGCGATGGAGTACGAGTAGACCAGAGGACCGCATTCCAGGGAAACGGAGTCGTTGTATCCCCGGGTAAGCTTCGGCGCCATGGGCAGCTTCAGCGCGATTACGTCGCCGAACTTCCAGACGCGCTCGATCTTCGCGAAAGCCCCAACCGCAGGCGTCGGCTGCCGTTCTCCGTTGACATGAATGGAAGCACCCTTGGCCCAAGCGGGAATCCTGAGCCGGAGAGGAAAGGCGATTGGCGCTGCAGGATGAAGGGTGATGCGAACCGCTTCACGAAAGGGATAGTCCGTTTCCTGGAGCAGGTGAACGGCCGTCTGCCGAACCACCGTGGAGACTTCGCAGGGTGCATAAGCCACTGCCGCCAACCCATCATCGTGGGACGCCATCCAGAGACTTGCCGCGAACTTCGGCCATCCCTGGTGAAAGTTGGCCGTGCAACAACCGAAGTTCGGTTCAAGACCATACAGATTTGATTCGGGCCCGTCCGTGGTCCAAGGCTTTCGGTGGAGACTGCACTCGACCTGATTGGGTTCCTGATTGTACTGGTGAGCCCACATGTCGTCGGTGAAGGTTCCGGGCAGCGCGTTGAATGCAATGCGCTCCAGCCGGTCGCCAAGGGACGCGTCACCAAGGATGGCAAGCGACTGCTCAAGCGAGAACATGGTTTCAACAACCGTGCAGAGCTCTGAGCCCTGCGATGGATTGAGGCCGGCAAAGTGCTCGTCACAGGAGAACATCCCATTCGGCAAGCCATGGTAGCGGTCGAGCGCGGCAAGCATCTGGTGCACTGCGTGCCGGTCGTCTGCGTTGCCCGAGACCACTGACCACACGGGTGCTGCCTTGATGGCTTGACCGTTGTTTACACCGTGCGTTGCCAGGGCATAATCGCCCAAGCCGCCGCCGTCGTTCAGATGGATTACCTGCGGGGTAATCGGCTGGGTGTACTTGAAGTTAGAAAAGCTCGCCTGCCAGTCGAAACCCTGCGTGTGGAGCAAGCGGACAAGATCCAGCAGCTTCGGATCGCCGGTCCGATTGAAGAGCCAGATCGCCGCGAGCGCGTTATCCTGCCACCGGAACTTGCCCCAATCTCGCAGCGGTCGGACCGGAAGCGACTTCAACTGATAATCGAAGTACCGCGACATGACCGGCACAACGCGTGGATCGCCTGTGGCCTCCTGGTATTGCATGAGCGCCTTCAGCATCACCATGCGCGGCCACCAGTCATCATTGCTATGCGGACCGATCATGCCATTCGCGGCCTGGTTCTCCAGGGTCCATTCCGTGAACTTCAAGGCTTTCGTTTTCAATCGCGAATCATTCAGCAGGTATGCGAGCGGGATGAGACCATCTACGAAGTACGGTCCACGCTCCCAAGATTCGCCCGTTCCGCCGAGCCAGCCGCTATGGCTGCCTACATCCGCCCAGGTCTCATCCAAGTGGCCGCCAAGACCGTTCGCCTGGATCATAAGCTGATCCCGCAGCCACCCGGTAGGCCGGACCGTGCCGAGGGGAAGCAGGTAAAAGGCGTTCGGTGCGAGCGGAGCCCGATTTCTGACCACGCTCGCAGACGGGGCGGAGTTCGCGGGGATCATAGGCCTGAACAACGCCAGAGCGCCTTCATTACCCAGCGGCAACGTGGAGAGTGCAACGGCTCCAGCTTGCTTCATGAAGCGGCGGCGACCGGCGGTGTCTCGAGAAATATTGTTCATAGCAAACTCCACAGCGAGGCGAGCCAAAGTCAGTGAGGTCGGGAACCTTGCGCACGCTTCATTGAACGCTGCGCCTCCGATCCCACACACTTGTACTGCCGTCGAACTGCAGTATCCATAGTAGCGGTACGTCGTCATGCATGCTGATCATCGACGATTGATAAGCATTGGCCTGCTATCGAATTCGCTTTCACGCTGGCCGGTGGGAGAGCCTCAGCCACGTCTGACCGATGAGACGGTCGGCTGCTCAAGACACAAACGGCGTAGCCTACTCCGCAGTTGTCGCTGCGTAAATGAAGAAAAGATATGGTGCCCGAGGGGAACTTGAAACCTCCATTCCCAGAGAGCGACACATTTGAAGTTCACCGAGTCCACCGATTTCACCATCCGGGTGCTTAGTGTGGTTTCTACTAATCTCTTTCTTTGCAGGGGGCTGAATCAACTTCGATCGCGACCCGTTAGCTTCATAATGCTGACCTATACGGTTCCATGCGGGTCGTTTTGGCTCCTTTCGGCATACCTCTTACGCTCGCGATCTCCAAACCTAACCTCAAGATACACTCGTCCGCAGCAGGATTTGCTCAACGAGGGCAGCCTTCCGATAGGCCGATCACGTCGGCACGATCCCATACTTCACATCCAGAAACTCACGAATCTATCTCGGCAGCACCGAAGCGAGTTCCTGCCATGTGAGCAACAAGACGGCAGCGCAGATCATAAGGCACGATCAACCTGAGTACCTGATGCCAGCGCGAGATAAGCTCTTTCTCTCGAATCGATCCAACCTTGGATCGCTTGAACGCCAGCATTTCATGCGAGGTATGCCACGGGCCAGGAGCGCGGCATGCTGCACTCTTTGCGCGGGAGAGACGAGCAAAGAGTGTGGACACGCTAGTCTTGAACTCCTGCGCAGTTCGCGAAAGACAGGCAGGTGGATCTGTGCGCTCTCTGTCACAACGGGGCCGCACAACAGAAGATCCTCCCGCATTTACTATTGCCCCGGAGAGCCGCTGAACAGATACCTGAGTGAGGATGAGGCCACTGTGAACGAACATCCAGACGTACACGCCGATCAGGTTGGCTCAAGCGGAGTCGTTGCTATCTTAATTCCCGTCAATGACTTGCTCGACCTGCCATGAGGTACATGCTCCAGAGCGGGTCGCGGCTTCGTACTCAAGTAAATGCCTGGCCTGTCACCGCGTAGAGAGTTGCGGGATCGAAAAGAAGGTCCGACCTTCGATCGTAAACAAAGTGCATCGACTGCCACATGCCGATCGAGAAGACGAATGCAATCGTGTCACAGACCGGAAACAAGGTTATTCGGACGAGGATACGCAGCCACTGGATCAAGGCTTACCCGATGGCTGAATAGCGCTAGCTATTGTGGTTGGGTCGGTAGCGCAGGGACACGTGCGGCGCCAGACGAAGTCTCGCGCTGAAGTTCATCGTTGAGAATAGCCTTAAGATGCTTCAGCGCCTCGGCTGCTTCGTCGTTCCGATGAGATTTGCGCAGCAGGAGAAACTGGCGATCGAGCGCGGAACGATTGTTTGGCTCAAACTGAAGGGCGATTGTGTAATGGCTTAATGCATCGACCCCGTTGCCTTCCTCCTCGAGGAGATGGCCCATCAGGATCTGCGCTTCAGCTGAATCGGCCTTCATAGTAAGTGAGGTAGTGAGATGATTCTTGGCTTCCGTGAAGCCCTGCTCACCCGGGTGTACGCCAGAGCGGATAAGCAGGTCGGCGAGCAGATAGTTGGCGACCGGATCTTGGGGCGTGGACGTCAATTGACTGACGAGTAGGACCCTTTCCTTGTCGAGTTGGTTGCGATCGGAGTAGAGCATACTCATCGCGATGGTGCTGTGAGGCTGATTCGGCTCGATGTCTGCGGCGCTGCTGAAGTCGCTTTCCGCCTTATCGTATTGGGCAAGTTGTGCATAGGCGACACCGCGAATCAGGTAAAGCGAGGCTGCCTTGTTGACCCTTGCGATTCCAACGGTTGCAGCCTTGATGGACCGGCCTTCCTGGTTGTGCTCGAGGCATAAAATGGCGAGATCGAGATAGTTTGTCTGGTCCGCAGGCTTTATTTCAATGGCGCTCTCGAGCACGCGAAAGGCCTCGTCTGGCTGATTAGTTTGCACGTAGGCAGCGGCGAGAAGATTCAGCAAGTCCGCATCTTTCCCATTCGCGAGCGGCTGAAGCGTCTTGATAGCTTCGGCAGGCGCATGCATCCGCATTTGTGCAATCGCCAGGTTGTATCGCAGATCGGTTCGGCCGAAATGCAGCTCCACACCACGAGTGAGCACGCGCAGAGCGACCTCGGGTTGCTGTTGTTGTAGAAGACAGTCTGCGAATTCGTCGAGCGCCTTCGGATCGCTATAGACCTGATCGTTGCTCTGCATGAAGTAGCGGACGGAACTGCTGCAATCGTGAGTCTGCCACGTGAGCGCGCCCGCCATTGCGTTAGCAACATCGCTTGCGGGGTCAACTCGGAGCAGCCTTTGTACATAGTCACGCGCGCGGGGGTCGCCATGGATATACGAGGTCTGTGCTGCGCCTTGGAGCGCGGGAGTGAAGCGATGATCGACCGTCAGCGCATGGTCAAAGCTGTCGAGGCTTTCCTTCGTGCGATAGAGACCGTCCAGCGCGACACCGCGGAGCGTCCAAAGCAATGCATCGCTGGGATGCTGCCTCACCTGCGTATCGAGTAGCTGTAGAGCTTCACCGAAGTGATGAGAAGTGAGAGCTGCCACAGCAGCCGAGCGGGTACTTGGAGAGGTTTGCGCGTAACACAAAGATGAGATGACAAGAGGAAGGCAGAGAAGAGATGCGAGGAACTTGCTTGTCATCAGATGACCCTTGAAGGAAGAACCACCGCTGCGCCCAGTATAGATCCTTGCGCAGCGGCACGGCAGATCAGAATCGAATGCGGCCGAGCACCTGGACATTGCGCGGCAGGTTCTGGTCCGTCGACTTACCGAATTCACCATTCGATAAATCGCTAATGGGAGTAGTGAGATTTACTCTGTTGAAGAGGTTGAGAATTTCGCCCCGAACCTGGAAGCTGGTGCACTCTCCCATGTGTGGAATTTTGAAGAGACGCTCCACAGCGAGATTCGTATTTGCTAGACCAGGACCGTTGAACGTGTTTCTGCCAAGATTACCTTGTGTCCCGGGAGCAGGCAAAGGGAAGGCGCTGGCCGCAAACCCCCCCTTCAGGAAGTCTGAGCGGCTCGTTGCCTTGTTGCTGCCGAAGCTGGGCAAGTTCGGGACATCGTAGTTGTAACCGTCGGCGTTGAAGTCGCCGGAGGGGAATGGCGCCGTTGTGTGTACGGTGAAGGGCTGTCCCGACTGCAGCACGATAACAGGCGAGAGCGTCCATCCGCCGGTGATAAAGCGCTCAACCCCGGTCTTCATGCCGGGTATGTTCCAGACCGCATCGATTGAAATGCGATGCCGTGAGTCGTAGTCTGCCCGACCATAGTTGCGCGCAGGATTATTCACATCGAAGACGCTCTCACCTCCCCCGACCCCGTTGTCGTTGCTGCTCGTGTAATCCAATGCCTTTCCTATGTTGTAGATGGCATGGACGGACCAGCCGCGACTGAACCGTTTCGAGAACGCAAATGCCGCGACCTGCGCGTTAGCGATGCCGATACTCTGGCCATACACAACAGAGCCGAAGCTGGAGTTCAATCGTGCGAGTGATCCGTTATGTTGAATTAGATCACCCGCATAGCGATTAGCATCCGTCTGGAAGTACAGGTGCCGGCTCGATGTACCGAAGTAGTCCGCCTCAAGCACGATGCTGCTTCCGAGGGTTCGCTGAATGCCAATCGACCAGTCCTGTACCTCGGGCGCAACCAGATTCGCCTGCAGCCCTCCAACTCCGATACGGGTGCCAACAAGACCGCCGCGCGGATCAACGGTGTAGGAAATATGCGGTGGAGGCGCAAAGCCGGTCGGACCGCCAGAACTACTGCCATAAGAGAAGTCGGAAGAACTCGTCCCCTGGTTGTAGATGCTGATACTCGGGTCGGCAAACTGTGGAGGATTTGTGCGAATGCCATTCACATACGACAGGTCGCCGATCTTGTTGTTGAAGAGACCCCATCCGCCGTGGATCGCCGTCGTTCCATCGCCAAAGACGTCGTATGCGAAACCAAAGCGAGGAGCGAAGCGCCAAATGGCATCATTCACAACCTGACCATTCGCGCCGCGCACCTGCATCGAACCCGAGGCGATCTGCTCCTGCGCCGTGCTTCCTGCCCCCGGCGTGAAGAGCGCTAGCGGGTTCTTACCGTAGCTGACGGTACCAAGATGACCGAAGTAGTCCCAGCGAAGTCCGAGATTGAGCGTCAGCTTCTTTGTGACCTTCCAGTCGTCCTGAACAAAAGGAGCGGTCTGAAGCAGCAGCACTCGGGAGTAAAGGCTCTGTGCGGTGCGAGCACCCTGCACGTCGATGATGGGTCCAGTCTGCTGGTAGGGATGATCAACCGCGAAGTCCACGATATTCGCAAAGTTGAACGATGGACGATCGAGGCCAGCAGTAAAGTTGTCGAGATCTTGCTGACGATCGACATCGACGCCGATACGGATATTGTGCGACCCCTGCACGTAGGTGAGGACGTCATGCCAGTTCCAGTTGTTGTGTACCCAGCCGGACGGTCCCCAGGAAGAGAAGCCGCCGCCGAGCCCTCCAGGATGAGCATTAGGTAAGTTTGGCAGATCATTCGGCGCGGCAGGCTGGGACCCTTCTGCACGGACATACGAGACGCTAGCCTCGTTGAGCAGTCTGGCCGAGAATGTGTGGATATAGTCGACTTTGTGGTACCAGTTCCTATTCGGACTGATGTAGGCGAGGTTAGGCCGCGGGTTCGCAACACCACCCTCCGTCGTGTTGCGGAAGAGGCTGTAAAAGAGCTTGTCGTTGCCGTCGCGAAAGTTATGGTCAATCCGAACGTGTCCCTGAAACCCATTGTTGATTGGAGACTGATTAATCGACACATTACCTAGTGCGACAAGATCACCGGGGATGCCGGCTGGCATGGGGTAAGGGCTTACGAGCGTCCGCTCGATCTGGCTCACAGTCTGAAATCCGCTTGTGGGAATCCCACCCGCCGGAGCAGCCTTGAAGAACGCAGCGGCAAGAGAGTTGGGATACTTCGTATTAACAAAATCGACGAAGGCCGGTGTCTCCATAGGCTGGGTAAGCGTTACACCCTGACGGCTCTTGCTATAGAAAATAGAGCCGAAGAAGAAGGTCTTGTTCTTGAAGATCGGTCCGCCAACACTACCGCCAAAGTCGTTGCGAATATAGCGCGGAACCCTCGCCTGGAACTCGGTGCGTGCCGTGAGCCTGGAGCCGGTATAAAACTCAGACAGATCGCCATGAAGCCTATTGGTACCAGGCTTGGTGAAGACCTCGATTAGGGCGCCGCTCTGGCGACCCTTGTCGGCGGAGAAGGTGTTGGTGCTGATCTTCATCTGTGCGACGGTGTCAGGCTCGGGGGTCAGGTTGGTAATGCCATCGCGCGAGTTTCCGTTCACGCTGGTCCCATCCACCTGGTACTCATTTGCTTCCTGTCGCTGCCCTGCGCCAATGATCTGGAAACCAGGCTCTGAGTTGAAGCTGTTCGTACCTTGTGAGCCGGATCCACTGGCACCACCGAAAGAACCTCCGAGGCCAGTCACGCCCGGCGCGAGGGTAGCCACGCTCGCATAAAGATTTTCACCGACTAAGGGAGCATTCTCGACCGTCTGCTGATCGAGAACACGGCTCATCGTGCCGCTCGTCGTTTCTACCGAGGAGGAGTTCGCAGTGACTTCGACCGTAGACTGCGTGGCGCCAACGTCCAGCTTCGGATACATGCTGCGGATGTCCGTGCCCTCAACATCAATATCCTTCTGCGTCCAGGTGCTGAAGCCATTCGCCGTCACCGTGGCAACGTAGTGCCCAGGCGGAAGATGCAGAACCTGCACGAAACCCTGAGCGCTTGAAACGGCCGTCTGCGTAACCTGTGTGTCCTGGTTGGTCACCGTCACTTGCGCGCCGGGAATGACAGCACCGCTCTGATCGGTCACCGTCCCCTCAAGACCGCTACTATACTGCGCAAGCACTGGCAAGGTTGCGGCAAGTAGAAGTGCAATTGGGATGAAGTACCTGGTCCAGAACGAAGGTATGGTTTGGATATCCCGCATAGTAGCTCCCCGAAATGGATTTCCTGACAGCTTTTGCGGGCGTTCTTCCTGGCGGGAACTGCCGCGTAGAGTGCCTTTGAAAGCTTTCATTTGAATCGCAAAAAGATTAGATCGAGGTTCTCTACCTTGTCAACGGAAAAGTTATAACGAGGGAACCGGCCGTAGTGCCGTCTTTCAGCGCGCATCGGGAGCGCAGAACACGAAATGACAGGCTTTTCGCCGTAAAATGCGGCCGCTACGTGCGGACAGGCGGCCCAATCGAGTCGCGAATCTTCAGCGCGGTCTCGAGCACCACGTGCTTTGCCGGACCATGATCGCCATGAACGCGGTCGACAAGAATCTGCGCTGCAGTCGTTCCCATCTGGAAGCCAGGTTGTGAAACGGAGGAGAGCGGAGGGCTCGTCATCTCGGCAAACTGAAGGTTGTCGAAGCCAATCAGTGAGATGTCCTCCGGGCATCGGAGACCAGCTTCACGGAACGCCAGCAGGGCGCCGAAGGCGATCATGTCATTCGCTGCAAAGATGACCGTGGGTCGCGGAATCATGCGAAGTAGCGTCATCGTCTTCGCATAACCTCCGTGCTGATCGAAGCTGGCCTCCTGGATATACTCCGGGCCGATATGGACCTTTGCCTCCGTCAGCGCGCGCTTAAATCCGCGAAGCCGATCATGGGCGTTGGTGAGGTGACGCGGGCCCATTACCATGGCAAGCTTCCTATGTCCCTGGCGCAGAAGATATGCTGTTGCGTTGTAGGCTCCGGTCTCATTGTCAGCGGTGACCGTGTCCCCATCCCAGCCTTTAGGAAGGCGATCGACACAGACAACAGCGGTCCCGGACTTGCGGTAGGACTCCACTTTGGCCGTAAGATCGCTGAAATTCGAGGGAATTACGATCAGCCCCGAAGGCAGGAACGTTCGCAACTCGTTCAGGTGAACAATCTCTTTTGAGTGATCGTTATCTGTATTGCATAGGATCAGGCGATAGCCGTTAGCGAACGCCACGTCCTCCGCCCCCCGGACAACCGCGGGGAAGAACGGGTTCGTCACGTCCGGAATAATCATGCCGATGATGTTCGTCTTGTCGAGGCGCAGTCCACGAGCCAGTTGGCTCGGCTGGTAGCCAAGAGCGTCGACCGCGTCCATAACCCGTTTACGGAGCGGTTCGCGAACAGCGGCTGAACTATTCAATACATTAGAGACCGTGCCGAGCGAAACCCCGGCGATCGTCGCGATCTCCTTCATGCTTGCCATGCTCCGGACTCCCGGTGGTTTTTGAGAGATTGAGCCCCGTGATCAGGTTCCCACGGAGAATGCTGGAGGGTCTGCTAAGAATGGCGCGCGATCGATGTCAACGATTGCTACGACATAGCATTGAGTCTCGCATATCGTCGCGTCGAAAGTTTCCGTCAAAGGTCGAGTCAGCAACTGCCAAAATACCTTGACAATGCCGGATGCTCTTTCTATGCTGCGGAAACTCCATTTGAAAGGTTTCATACGCTGCTTGCGATCGGAGTGTATAAAAAGCGAGTAGCCGAAGTCCAAAGGAGCTTGCTACCTTGTTCCAGCCCGAAACCTATGCGCTTTCGCTTTTGCTGATGCTGACGACAATGCTGTGTTGGGGGTCGTGGGCCAACACCATGAAGCTGTGTCCCGGCTATCGTTTCCAGCTCTTCTACTGGGATTACGTCATTGGCCTTATCCTCGGAGCATTCTTCTGGGGCATCACCCTTGGAAGTATGGGCAGTTCAGGTAGACCGTTTTTCCAAGATCTCTTGCACGCAGACTCCTCCCACATCCTCTTTGCCGTAACTGGCGGAGTGCTATTCAACATTGCGAATCTGCTGCTCGTAGCCGCCATTGAGATTGCCGGCCTCGCAGTCGCCTTTCCCGTGGGGATCGGGTTGGCACTCGTCGTCGGCGCAATCAGCAGCTACATCATCGCGCCCAGCGGCAACGCAGTTATGCTCTTCAGCGGCCTCGCCCTTGTTGCAGGAGCCATCGTGCTCGACGCGATGGCATACCGTCTCCGCGAGACCGAGCGCCGCACGCTCAGTATGCGTGGCGTCGTCATCAGCCTCATCGCCGGGCTTCTCATGGGAAGCTTTTATCCCTTCGTATCCCGCTCCATGTCCGGAGAAGGTGCACCCGGGCCCTACGCAGCCGCACTCTTCTTCGTCTTCGGGGTAGCGCTCTGTGCTGTCCCCTTCAACTACCTGCTCATGCGGCATCCACTTGACGCAAGCAGCCCTGTCGCTATGGCTGGATACACGAAAGCCCGCGGAGCCTGGCACCTATGGGGCATGCTCGGGGGCGCCATATGGTGCACCGGTGCGACCTTCAACTTCGTAGCCTCACGAGCGCATGTTGTCGGCCCCGCGGTCTCCTACTCCATAGGGCAAGGGGCAACGATGATCTCCGCGGCATGGGGAGTCTTCATCTGGAAAGAGTTTGCGGCGGCACCGAAGAGGGCCAACATGTTCCTGGGGTGGATGTTCGTGTTGTTCGTCTTTGGGCTTAGTGCGATTGCACTGGCTCCCATCCTAGGGAAGTAACGACAGCAGTTTGGTCAGATCGAGGCGCTCTATGTCTGCTGAAAAGAAGGGAGTGGTCGTGGTGGGAAGTCTCAACATGGACCTGGTCGCCTATACGGCGCGCATCCCCGTAGAAGGAGAGACTGTTATCGGGAGTAACTTCCAAACCCATCCCGGGGGGAAGGGCGCGAATCAGGCAGTCGCCGTGGCACGCCTTGGCTACCCGGTCAGCCTCATCGGTCGCCTGGGCGATGATGCCTTTGGTGCTCAGTTGCGAGAGCATCTGCAGGCTGCAGGCGTGGATGTGTTGGCGGTCGCCACCTCGCCCTGCACCTCGGGAGTGGCCGTTATCGTGGTCGCGGACACCGGCGAGAACTGCATCGTGATGACGCCGGGAGCGAATGCCCTCCTCACGCCCGCGGACCTCGATGTAAATATCAAAGTCCTCCGAGGCGCGGGCATCGTGCTGACGCAGCTTGAGATCCCTCTCGCTACCGTCGAGCACCTCGCCATGATCTGCGCGAGAGAGAAGATTCCATTGATCCTCGATCCTGCACCCGCGCACAAGCTACCGGCAGGCCTACTCAGTAAAGTAGCGTGGTTCACGCCGAACGAGACCGAGGCCGATTTCTATATCGGCACAAAAGGCAGCAAATCGCATGACCCTGCGGCAATGGCCAAGACGCTGATGCGCAAGGGCGCTCACGGTGTGGTTCTGAAACTCGGAACACGCGGCGCATACCTCGTCAATGAAGACGAGCCCGGGACCCTGCTGAGCCCCTTTCGTGTGAAAGCAGTAGACACCACCGCCGCAGGAGACGCCTTCAATGGAGCATTTGCAACTGGACTGCTCATGGAGAAGGGGCCCGTGGAGAGTGTGCGCTTCGCCACGGCTGCGGCAGCGATCTCCGTCACTAGGGTCGGCGCGCAACCCTCTATGCCGGACATTGCCGAAGTGGAGCAATTATTGAAGAGCGTCGAGGCAGGCACCTTCCGGGATGGAAGCAGCACAAAGCAGCAGAAGAGAGCGATCATCCTATGAATCTCAGACACATCCTCAGAGTTGCAGCACTTACATCATGCGTAACGACCCTCGCCCTCCCGGTCTTAGCACAGGACTGGCGATATCAACCTAAAGAACAGCAGATTCCGCCACCAGACTGCCTCACCCTCCACATGCCGTGGGAGGAAAGCAACGTGCCATGTACCTCGACGACCCACCAGGAGTGGCTCAAGTCCATCACGGACTGGCGGACCGAACGAAGGATTCGCGTGGGCTACGACGGGTCACGATATGATCTGCCGGCGTTGAAGTGGGCGCAGTCGAGCTTTATTCAGCCGCAGATGATGGTCCACGACCGCTTCTTCTATGATCCCGTCGCAGGCAAATACACCGTTGATAAATATCTCGACGACCTGCAAAAGCGCTATGGCGGTATCGATGCTGTCCTCATCTGGGCGACCTATCCGAACATGGGAATCGATAATCGCAACCAGCAGGATATGGTGCGCTCGATGCCCGGTGGTGTCGAGGGTCTACGGAAAATGGTGGCCGAGTTCCACCATCGCGGCGTTAAGGTTCTCTTCCCTATCATGATGTGGGACCAGGGAACGCGTGACCCAGGTAAGTCGTGGCCGCAGGCCACCGCAGAGTTCATGAAAGAGATTGATGCAGATGGCATTAACGGGGACACGCAGGACGGTGTGCCGCTCGCCTTCTCCCTCGCTGCGGACAAGGTCAATCATCCTCTCGCATTTGAGCCTGAAAATGGTCCATCCGATGAGGCGCTCGCATGGAACGTGTTGACCTGGGGACAGTACAAATTCCAGTTCGCCCCGACGGTCGACAAATACCGTTGGCTCGAGACACGCCACCAGGTCAACATTCAGGGACGATGGAATCGTGATAAGACCGATGACCTGCAGTACGCTTTCTTCAACGGCGAAGGCTGGGAGAGTTGGGAGAATGTCTGGGGCATCTGGAACCAAGTTACTCCAAGAGATGCTGAGGCAACCCGACGCGTGTCGGCCATGGAGCGGAGTGCGGCCCCGTTCCTCATCAGCCCCGGCTGGGAACCGCTCTTTCCCACGCACGCCTATGGCATCTTTGCCAGCCGTTGGCCGCTGCAGGATGAAACTGTCTGGACGATAGTCAACCGGAACGAGTATGACGTCGAAGGACGGCAGATGACGGTTCCCTCGAAGTCCGGTATCCGGTATTTTGACCTGTACCACGGCATAGAGATCACTCCAGAGCAGACCGGCAGCGAGGCCATCCTGTCCTTCGCTATCGAAGCTCATGGCTATGGGATGATCCTGGCATCGCCCGGTGAGCCGAGTGCGGTTATGCGTGAACTGATGGGCACCATGAAGTCGATGACAAAGACGAAGCTCGCAACCTTCTCGCATGAGTGGAAGACCTTGCCACAGAAGATCGTGGAAATTGCTCCCAGCAAGCTAGCCCGATCAACTCCCGAGGAAATGGTGCGGATAGCCGGTGGCGACTATGTCTTCCGCGTTCAGGGCATCGAGGTCGAAGGGACCGACGACGTCGGTGTGGATGCCCAGTACCCATGGGAAGATACACCCCGCAGATTCCACGAACACCAGATGACGCTGAAGCCGTTCAACATCGACAAGTACCCCGTGACCAACGGAGATTTTAAGAAGTTCCTCGATGCTTCTCACTATCGTCCCAGCGACGACCTGAACTTTCTAAAGAACTGGCTGAACGGTTCATATCCTTCAGGATGGGAGAACAAACCTGTGACGTGGGTTTCCCTTGAAGATGCTCGCGCCTATGCGCATTGGGCCGGTAAGCGCCTCCCGCATGAATGGGAATGGCAGTTTGCGGCCCAGGGCAAGGACGGCAGAATGTATCCCTGGGGCAATCACTGGGATCCCAACGCTGTTCCAAAACGAGACGAGGGACGCGTGATGCGCGGTCCCGATGACGTGAACGCCCACCCCTCAGGCGTAAGCCAGTTCGGCGTTGCTGACCTCGTCGGAAACGTCTGGCAGTGGACAGATGAATACGTCGACGAGCACACCCGCGGAGGAATCCTGCGGGGCGGCAGCTACTACAATCCGCAAGGATCGATATGGTACTTCCCCCAGGCATATCGCAACAACAATCACGGAAAGCTGCTATTGATGGCACCGAGCTATGACCGATCCGGAGCCCTCGGATTCCGCTGTGTGCAGGACGCAGAGTAAGTGTCTTCTAGACAGCTCAACGACTCGAGCTACCTCATCTCCTACGCATTTCTGTTGACAGTGACTGCAGCGAGCAAGATTTAATGCACGTGTATCCCTTTCCAGCTTATAGAAAGAGATACCGGGGCTGGGGTATCTCTCTTTGAGGGCGTCAGTTTCAACGCTGCGACTTTCGTGAGGTGATCCCACATTGCTTCGAACAACCTGAACAAGTGTCTTTCTCCGTGTATCGAGATGTCCGGTCGTGCGCACCATAGATTTTGGAGCAATGGAATGGCTCGCATGCATCGCAGCTGGTCGATGCACCGGTCGAAATGCAAGGCAAAGACTTCTGCCAAAGCGTCACCACGGCGCGCTTCGGCTAGCAATCTTGGTTGGCCAAACTGTTTTGAAGCCATATTTCTTCAAAAAGCACGTTACGAAAGATTAGCGACACTACTCTGTTGAGGCGATACAGTTAGCTTCTTGCGAGTTACAAGGAGGTATTTGCTTGATTTCTGTAAATTGTGCCAGCAATAACGAAATTTCTTTCCTTGCACCAAGTGCTTCAGTAGTGAGCACGTCAATAAGTCTGATTGACGTAGTTCGCGCACTAGCGCACACGGCAGAGTCGCCCCTGGTCATGAAGCAAACGGGTGATACGACGGTATGCCCGCCAGAAACACTTGAAGACTGGTATCTGTTGGAAGGGGTCAAACAAGGAGATGAGGCTGCGATGGCACTCCTGTATGACCGGCATTCGAAATCAGTTTATTGGTCTGCGCTACGCGTGCTCCGAGATGTCCCCGCAGCCGAAGACATAGTTCAAGATATCTTTATGATGATCTGGAGGAAGCCGGACGTACTTTGTAGAGATTCTCGCTGTTTCAAAGGATGGATGGCTGTTGTTGCCCGCAACCGCGCCTACGACGTTCTGCGGAGCCATCGACGATGCCGTTCGGGTTCGTTAGAGAATGTGGTTCTAGCTTCTACCTGTGACTTCGAACTAAAGTCGGAGCATGAACTTATGGCCGAGAGAGCTTCTACGATTATCAGGGACTTGCCAGAGAAGATGGGTGTCTTGCTGGAGATGGCGTTTCATCGCGGCATGACCCACATGGAGATTGCAGAAGAAACAGGGCTTCCGCTAGGCACGATCAAGACCACGATACGGACTGGATTGCTTCGAGTGCGGGAAGCTCTTTCGGTCCCATGTGACAGCATCAGGATGGCCAGAGCTTGCTGACCAGTAAGTTTTTTCCATCGCCAGTGGTAACCCGCTCTACTCAATCTTTGAGAACCCGACTGGATGCCTGCCTACAACGGATGTGAAGCTCGCTCAAAGCTGCGGTAAGCTGCAGCTCAGAATTGAGAACGATAACGAGATTGCGTTACATTATCCAGATGTAGAAAACCTACCCCTTACTGTAACTGTCAGACTCGCATTGTCGACATCTGTCTCTGCAGCCTGCTTTCTCTGCCATCGGGTTCGCCTTCATGTTCTCACACGGAAACGGCTTTATCGGGTATCACTGGTTTTTCCTCAAGGACATCCCCCCGCAACCTACGAAACGACCGGCGTAGCATCCTGACGTTCTGGATTTTCCAATTTGCCTTGCCGACACCTGCTCCGCCATCACCTCCGGAGCCATGATCGGCCGCACCGGCTTCGTAGACGATTTGCTCTACAGCCTTGCTGTCTCTGGTTTCATCTATCAATCATCGGCCACTGAGCTTGGGGCCTGGATGGCTTCCTGGCCAGCATGGGTACGGCCGGCTTCTTCATGCCTCACCTCGGCCAGAGCTTCATGATTTCGCTGGGTCAACCGTTGTCCACACCATAGGCGGCATGATTGCGCTTGCCGGTTCCATCGTCCTTGGACCGCGTCTCGGACGCACGTTCAAGGGCGATGGCGGCGGTCCCATGCTTTCGCACGATCTCACCATTGCCGCATCCGGTGGCTTGCTGCTCTGGTTCGGCTGGTACGGCTTCAATCCCAGATCCATCCTCTCCGCGATGGATTTCGAAGGAATTGGCCGTATCTGCCAACATGACGCTTGCCGCGTGCGCTGCGGGCCTTACCGCGATGTTTACCGCCTATCTCATGACCAAGAAGTGGGAAATCCGCTTCACCGTTAACGGGTTCCTAGCAGGCCTGGTTGCGATTACCAGCCCGTGCTACTGGGTCAGCCCAACTGGCTCCATCATCCTCGGCGCGGTTGCCGGCGTCATTGTGGTTTGCGGAGTGGAACTGCTTGAATACCTACGCATCGACGATCCCATCGGTGCGGTCCATGTGCATGGCGTCTGTGGTATCTGGGGTACGCTGTCGCTCGGTCTCTTTGCCGTTGGTAAATACGGCGCTACAGGCCCCACGGCGCCCGACAATACTGCTCCCCTGACAGGGCTCTTCTACGGTGGCGGAGTGACGCTGCTAAAAACCCAGTTCATCGGCAGTGCCATCATCACGGTATCCACGTTTGCGGTGGCTATGCTGGTGATGTGGCTTGTGAACCTGACAGGAACGCTACGTGTCTCCGCGAAGGCGAACTGTACGGGCTCGATCTCCACGAGCACGGCATCTTCGCCCATCCCGAGTACGTCATTTCGACCCTTGGCACTCCTCGGGTCCCTCTCCTAATCATCAGAAAGAGCGTTCTTACACTAAACGACTCGCAAACGAGGAAAACAATGACGAAAGTGGAAGCTATTATCCGGCCCAGCCAATTCGACAAAGTACAGGAGGCGCTCGCCCACATCGGCGTCGACGGCATCACCGTGTCGGAAGTTCGTGGACACGAGCGCCAAAGGGCCACACTGAAACCTATCGCGGGCGAGAATATGAGATCAATCTCGTTCTAAGCTTCTGCTCGAGACAGTGGTGACAGACGAACGCGTTGAGCAGCTCATTGATACCATGCTGGAGAATGTCGCCACCGGTGAGATTGGCGACGGCAAGATCTTCCTGTTCAAGGCTGAAGATGCCATCCGCATTCGCAACCATGAACGGGGCTGAGTGATTCCGAGTCTCTCGCCTGCCCGCGAAAAGCTTTTTTGGCGCCAACCCTCTAGAAACGTCCTGATATTTTCGAAGCATAATTGAAATCCACGGCGGAATCGTTACGTCGAAGCGGGCTGGGCGACGCAGTGTAGAGAGGAGCGACGATCTAGACCTCAGACCATCAGTCGAAAGAGTTGCGCCGGCCCGACTTCAACATCGCCCCGAGCACCCTGCAGCCAGTCATCCGGGCCGATGCCGAGACCGCAGAACGCGCTCTTGCCCTCATGCGATAGGGATTGATTCCAGCGAAGATCACCGATCTTAACTCGTTGAGGATCGATCGATACAACCAGCAATGCCCGAGCGAAGCCCATCTGAAAGGGACCGGTTCAGCACAGCCGCTATCTTGTCCCGGAAGATGGCTTTTCGAGTGTTTGCAGCACCCTGCGCTGCCCCGCCGCCGGCCCATCGAACCCGGAGAGCATGGATTGTTTGGAGACATCGCGATAACACCGAAGAAGGCTCCTAAGCCCAAGGCGGGCTCAAACCCGTGTACAACTTCGAGATGCCAAACGGCGAGCCCTACGTGCTTGCCGGCCTTTCCTTGGAGTGGCGGCCCCGACCAGGGAGTCTCCACCCGCCGCTCAATACCCTCTCCATCGTTACTACCGAGACGAACGAACTTATGCAGCCGATCCATTCCAGGATGCCGGTTATTTTTCATGCGAGAGGCTTCGGTCGCTGGCTCAATGACTACGATGAGCCCTGCCACCGATCGACCTGCTCCGTCCCTATGAAACGGAGGGCATGCGGATGACGCCTACTAACCGACGGGTCAGTAACGTCAGAAACAACGGACCCGAGATGCTGAACAGCGCGTAATAGAGGTGACCATAATGAGGAGTAGTGAACCTGGTCGTCCTATGGTGACCAGTGATCTTGTGGTGATAAAGGAAGCGCAACATGATGGCCGAGAGACACCCGGCTCTTATCGAAGTACCAATGCCCATACACACACCGCGATTGCTGATCCTGCCTAAGTAACTGGACGCACCCGGAAGCGCTGTCGCGCTTTACGAACAACACTATCCGTACCGGACCTTTGTCATCAGCGACCTGGGATCACACCGGGTAGACGCTGCAAATCGGTCGGCCGATCCATTTACGACATGGGCGACGCCGGCGCATGCCAGACGCGCCCCGGCCCGACCGCCTAAAAGCAGGTAAGCCAACTCAGAGCTTCGCTGGATCGTCAGCTTCGCCGTGCGTAGCGGACCGCCGTACCCGGAAGTTGCTCGGTGAAGATATGGCACCCGCAACTCTCTCTCCATGCAGAAACTTCCGCGCCTAAAGCACGATCGCAGCCCGTAGACCTTCCCATGTGAGGTCCTCCAACTTGCGCCGATAATGGCTGTGAACTCGTCGCGACGGCGGTTCGCACGCCGGGCAGGTAGAGAAGGTGTGACAGGCCGCAGTTGCATCTCGATCACCCCGTCCTTCGGATGAAGGCAGACCAGTTCCACTTCCGCAATGTCGGGGATCAACGTTCTTTGTCGCATGGACCAGGAGCAGGACCGCGAGGCTATCTCTGTCCTACGCTCCTAAACACCCGCCGGGAAGTATCACCAAATGTGCGCCAGAACCTTAGAAATGTCAGTTCTGGATCCAGTTCCTTTATTCGTCGAGCCTTCAACCCGCCAAACTTCCTTTCGCCAGCGGTAAGTAAGTCTGTTCCACGAGCTCGGCTTCTTTGCACGCCTGCGGCAAGGTCTTCCCGTTTGCAACCCAACCTCAACCTGCCGTACAGGTTTACGATCTGCTCCGCCATATGTTTCGTCCCGCTTAGCATCCCTTCGCTCCTCTGATTCCAGTTTCCTCGCTTTTCAACTGACACAAAAGTTGCCGGGGCATCAACATCATCTATATAGGACCTTATCGCGGCGGCACGGAATCAGACTCTTTCGCACGCTTTTTAGTGCTCGGGTCGTTCATCTCCTCCTGCTGAGAGCCGTTGCCGGGACCGCCAACCGACTGCAAGGTAGGCAGGCGTTCGTTGACGTAAGGAAGTGGTGGGAATAGCTTGTGGGGTTCGGTCTGATACCAATACGCCACGGAGTAGAAGTTGTCGGAGCGATGATTCGCGTGTCCATGCTCGATGGTGGCGCGCAATGACTTGGTAAAGGGTATTGGTGAGTCGAGATGAAAGCGATACACGCTCGATCGTGAGCCCGCCTGCTCCTTGCCGACCACGGGTGCGCCGAAGAGCGGGTAGGCGAAGGAACCTCCGCCGAAGTCCCATGCGCCGAGAAAGTAGTCCTCAGTGCCGGTTCCAACGATGGACGGAGCCCCGTCAATGAAGAACATATCATCGCCCTCGCCCCACCAGAGATCCTGATTCTGCAGGACAGACATGGTGACGCCAATAAATTGGCCCTGGCCGGTTGCGTCAAGCCAGATGTAGTTGTCCTTACCATCGGGGTTGCGCCTGTAGTTGACCAGCGGATCCCCATTCTCATACCAATCATCAGTCCATCCGTGGTTGGGTTGGGCTTGCCGATATTGAGCGTGGAAGTACAGGGTATGCGGCGGCAGGGGATGAGTGTCGCTGCGGTAGTCAATGTTGTAGTACATGCTTCCGACCTGTTTCTTGCCCTCATTGGTCAGAGTGACCCGGGCGTGGCGTGCATAAGGCATTGGGAAGAAGGAGTTCAGTGCTTTGTTGCTGGCGACCGAAAGGAGCTCCGATTGCCACGCATAATAATCGCCGAGACCGAGGCCAAAGAAGTCGCCGATCGGTGACTCGACGCTGGGACTGGACTCACCATCCCAATACATGCGCAGGACGATGCGCTTGAGGTGATAGGGCTCGTTGTCATTGATGGTGAACCAGATGTGCGAGATCATGCCCGGGCCATCGGCGTCGAGGATCGTCAGCGTCTCCCCGGGGTTGATCGTGCGGTAGTCTGCGTTCGCGTTCGTGGATTCTTTGCTCGTGGCGCGATGCAAGGTGTAGGTCTGCTGCTGGGTGATGTCCGGTTGCCAGCCCAGCGTCTGAGCATGGGCCATTGCTACGGAACTGGCAACTAGTAAAAGGAGAGTCACAAATTGCATCATCATGGTTTCCTCGTCGAATCAGATATGAAGTTAATCAATGCCTAAGCTGGTTTGCAGCTGCTCAAGAGATATGTTGCTCGTTTCGGGGTAATAGAACAGGACCAGGAAAAAGTCGAGCACCATCATCGCGGCAAAAAAGATAAAGGGGTAAGCGCCGGAAGACATTGCCATAAGAGGAAAGACCAGCGATATGATGGCATTCGTTACCCAATGCGATGAGCTGCCCAGGCTCTGGCCCTTAGACCGAACACGGGTTGGAAACACCTCGCTGATGTAGACCCATACAACTGCCCCTTGAGACACCGCAAAGAAGGCAATGTAGATCATCAGGAGCCATACGAGCCAGTCCAGATGCTTGTGAGTGAGAAAGACATAGGAGACAGCAGAGAGACATAGTGCGAGTCCAGCGGTCCCAAACAGCAGCAGCTTTTTGCGGCCAACTTTGTCTATCACCGACATGGCAAGCAGAGTCGCTACAAGATTGGCAGCGCCTACGGCTACGGCCTGTAGATCTCCGGAGATCTTGGATGATCCAGCGAGAGCAAAAATATCATTGAGATAATAGAGGATGGCGTTGATGCCGGATAGCTGGCAGAACATGCCCACGGTAATAGCGAGGAAGACGGGGAGCCGGTACCGCTTGGAAAACAGCGGGTCAGCCGATGCGGACCGCTCCAGATGAATCGAAGCGACGATCTCATCGAGGTCCTCTTTCGGATTAGGAATGCCGGTGAGGCGAAGCACTTCAAGCGCTTCATCCAGCTCCGATCTCATGGCCAACCATCTTGGGCTGCGCGGTATTCGGAACAGCGCAATCAGGAAAAAGACTGCCGGAACGCTGGAGATACCCAACTGCCAGCGCCACTCGTGTTCGCCGAAATGCATTGTGGCAATCACGAAATTTGACACATAGGCAAGCAAAATGCCGACAACGATGTTGACCTGAAAGAAACCGACCAGTCTGCCTCTCCATGCGGTGGGCGCGATTTCGGCGATGTACATCGGGCCAAGAACCGACGATCCGCCAATGCCTACGCCCCCAATGAAGCGAAAGAAGATCAGTGCCGGCCAATTCCAGGCAAAAGCGCAGCCCAAGGCGGAGATAATATAGAAGACTGCCATTGCGCGAAGGCTGTCCCGACGGCCAAACCGCTGGCCGGGTATTCCTGCTCCCGCCGCGCCGACCACTGTGCCCACCAGTGCGCTTGAGACAGTGACTCCAAGGAGAGCAGGTGAAAGATGGTAGACCTGAGTTAGCGCATGCGTGGTGCCAGAGATAACTGCGGTATCGAATCCAAATAGCAGGCCACCAAGTGCGCCCACTGCAGTGCTCTTGATCACATGAAAATTGATGGTCACTTACGCTCCGGTATGTCGCTTGCAATCTTGCGCAAAGTGGGCAAGACGTATCCGATGTTTACAGCGGGCGCGTCGGGCACGCCGAGCGAAAATAGAGTTCGCGGTATAGTGAATGGATTTGTCGTACATTTCCGTCTCGCGTTCGTCGGGCAGGTAGGTGGTATAGGGCAGGTATAGTGCGTCCTGCGCTTCTTCCACCGATGCATAGTCGCCGCTGGCCAAAAGGCGAAGACTGCCGAGCCAAGGCTGGTGGTATCGTCCGGAGGATACGAGAACGGGCTTATCCAGCGCATTTGCGTAAATGCAATTGAACACGTCGCTCTTCCGTGTGATGCTGCCGCCTCCGTTGATGATGCGCCTGACTGGCGCCCCTTTCTCTTCCATGCGTTCGAGGATGATGAGCGAGTGGAGAATGGTGCCTTCGATGGCAGCGAAGAGTTCATCCTGGCCGTGTGCACCAGGTTCCATCCGAACGTGACGCCGCTAAGGTTGTGATTTACCAGAACGGTGCGGTCTCTGTTATCCCAGGTCATGCGTAACAGCCCGTCTGCCCAGCACGGTAGGTTTCGAGATCTTGCATGAGAGTTGCCACATCCGATCTAGCGCGGCGCGCGATACCACGGAAGATGTCTCCGACTACCGATAGACCAGCTTCGATGCCGACATATCCGTGCAGTACGGAGCCGGGAACAACGCCGCATACTCCAGGTACCAGCGTCTGCTGTTCGCTCACACCGATTATGCAAGTGGATGTGCCGACGACACTGACTACATCTCTAAGCCGGAGGCTGGCGACACTCCCGTCCGAGTGGGCGTCTAGCGCTCCGACTAAGTTGGGGATTCCAGCACGTAAGCCAAGCCGCTCCGCCCGTGCGGCGCTCAGCGTGCCTGCGATTCGGTCCGAAGTCTCAATGTGTCCTGAGAGCTCTTGCTGTATACCCGCAAAGAGCGGATCGACAGAGCTAAGAAATTCCTGCAAAAGCAGGCCGCCCCATTTCGCATTCCACATCCACTTGCGGCTCATTGCACAGGCACTGCGCGGTAAATTGACCACAGAGGTGAAACCGCAGAGCATTGCGACGACCATATGGCAGTTTTCGAGAGCGGTGGCGAATCGGGTGCGCTTTTCTGGATTGTTTCGCAGCCAATGCAAAAGCTTCGAAAATCCCCACTCGGAAGAATAGGTTCCTCCACACCATTCAACCGCTTTGAGATCTTGCACGCGCGGGATGGCGGTAATCTCCTGCGCCTCGCACCAAGCATGGTGATCGCACCACAAATAGTAGAAGTCGAGCGGCTGTAGGTTCTCGTCAGTAATGACGTTGGAACCTGTGGTATAGACCGCAAGCGCCTCCCGCATCGCGCTTTCGAGCGCGTCCATCTGCGCGGCATGACTTTGCGTGGCGAAGTTGGGATCATTAATTGAGCGATTCAGCGGATACTCCGCGATCCCTGACCCCTGTCTCCTCTCGCGTTTGTCAAAGAGCGATACGCCAACGCTCAATGTTCCAAAGTCAACACCCATAACAATACTCACGAACTTGCTCCCGGTAGATAGATCATGTGCACTTTCGTCTTAGTCGAAGCCAACTGAGCCGCATAGATGGACTTTTACGCCAAGTTCATCGAACATCGCGGCCTTCACTGCGAGTGCCTTGGCCGCAGTCTTTGCGTCGGGAGCATATGCAACGTTGACGTGATTTGCCCGATGTCTCGCCATAAATGAATCCCGCGAAACACCATCAAAGATGGCGCTCACCATAGGCCATTGGATCGTTGTCTGCTGCCAACGACGTGTAGTTTCCTCATCCGGCAGCTTGACGACCGAGCCAAGTCCCATATCGACGTGCAGTGCATTATCTTCGACAAACACACGGCTCCAGACGATTTTTCCTGGCTTGCCGACGCCTTTAAGAGTTCCACCGCCCATAGGGAAGTACATTGGTGGTTGCCGCTCGCTGGATGCACCACGATAGCCGTCCACAAAATGGCTGGCTGGAGCGGCACCCGAAATCTGCAAGACCCAAACGAAACCATCGATTCCGTCGCCTGTATAGTGTTCACCCCAACGCAGATCGTGCAGTGTCGTGGCGGGATCCAGCTTGAGCGCTGTCCAACAGCGGTTCGTAACAAGACCGTCTAGTCCAGCGCACTCGTCTACTTCGTTGAAGTGCGTCAATGGACCACCGGCATACAACTCCTTGCCTGACTGTTCGCCATATACAGGTGGGCGGTCCGCGTTATTGAGCAAACCTTCCACCAAATCGGATGCCGGAACCATGTCCTTCAGGCCTTGCTGATATTGAATGCCAATCGCGTCGCAACCGAATTCATCGGCCATGCGAATCGCGGCAACATACATCTTGCACTGCTCATGAATTTGCGCATCGGTGAGGTCCGTCTTTTCATCCTTGCCCGTGATGAAGCGCACCCCTTTTGCATCTAGCCATTGCCGCACTCCTTTTGCATCGTCATCTGAAACCGTGCGCATCCGGGCTACAAGCGCGGATTGGCTGAGCCGCTCTTTGAAGACACCTGCTGCATTCAGCAGCTCGTCATCGACGATGGCGTTATACATGCCCATGCAGCCTTCATCGAAGATTCCGAGGATTGCCTTCCGCTTCTGCAACGCTTCAGCGAGTTCTTTGCCCATGATGGCAGCATCGGCGGGAAGAGCGCTGACGTCCAAATGGCGTACATGAGAGAGATCATGGGTGACGCTTCCCCTCTGAATCCATTCCCTAAGACCGCGAACGAAATAGTTATCCGTAAAGTTTTCACTCCAGAGCGAATTGAACTTCACCCCGGCTTTGATGAGTGAACCGTTGAGGTTCAGCAGGCCCACGAGACCCGGCCATTGACCTGACCAGTTTGCGACCGTAAGCATCGGGCCGTGGTGACTGCGCATGCCAGATAGCACATGATGGCTGTATTGCCATGCCGCGGTTGCGAAGACGAGATTTGCATCGGGATCAATGCTGGCAAATATATCCATCCCCCTCCGCTGACTCGATATGAAGCCATGCCCCGTACTGGGATCGACCGGAAAGGCACGCCGAACCCTAACGCCTTCATTGAGAAAGCATTGTGTCAGCTTGCGCTCAAGTTCTTCCTGAGCCGGCCAGCACACTTGATTCGCAGATTGCCGCAAATCTCCGCTGGTAATAAGCACGACCTCTTTAATTCGCATCTCCACATGTGAAACTGCCATCGAAAATCCTTCTACGTTCCTGTCCTAAGTGCCATGGAATAACAGAGTCGCTCTCCTGACAGTGTTTAGTGGTTATGGCTCGTTTGTGATGCCGTCACCCTTCAACTCAGCAACTTCCTCTGTAGCTTGGTTCTTACCGCATAGGATGGGCAAACTCTTTTCGCGTTAAGCCTCTCTGTATAGGATTTGTAAAGGGTCTTGATACACATTGAGAGTGTGGCTATCTGCCCTTCTCGCGATCCTTTCGCGTTTTGATGTCACGCTAAATGTTTGGCATAGGCGAAGACGTGCTGATGTAACGTTTCTCTACGCTGATTGTTTCTGTGACAGCACGATCTGGCGCAACAAATGTCTGTCTACTCCCTACCCGGGCGTGGCGTGTGATGGCTACATAGATCAAAGCTAAAAAGGTCTCAAGGTTTAAACCTTTAAAAGAACGTTCCTATTGCAGCATGGACAGACAACCCTGTCAAGATTTATTGACTATGCTGTCCTGGTTGATGAAAGTCTAGTGATTTTAGATACTTCGGGAGGCGGCCCATGTGACGTGTGGGATCGTGTCGACTCGCGGATAACCAATGTAGGCACGATTCTGACGACCAAGGGCTCCTTCGTTAACTTACCTTCTATGCGATCAATGAGGATGGCCGCTGCACGTGCGCCGATCTCGTAACCTGGCTGTACAACTGCAGTGAGGTGGGGATGGAAAGAATGATCTGCCGCAAGGTCATCGAAGGTTGCCAGTGCGATGTCATCCGGGCATTGCACCCCCATCTCCTCTAGTGCCTTCAATACACCTAGCATCATAATGCCGTTGCACACAAAGATCGCTGTGGGTCTCATGCGCCGCTTTAGTAGTTCCCTGCCCAACCTATAGCCTGACTCTTCGCGAAAGTCCCCCTCGAGAACAAGCTCTCGGTCTATTTCGATGTCTGACTCGCGAAGTGCCTCCTCATAGCCGCTGAGGCGTTCAAGTCCTGTTTGCAATGTCAATGGACCTGCAATTATTGCGATACGAGAGTGGCCTGCCTGTATCAAATGGCGTACACATTCCCTGGCACCCCTAACGTTGTCCAACAGCACGGCATCTGTCTCTATACCGGAAATAGTCCTGTCAAGGCGTACGATCGATATGCCACTCTGCAGCGTACTTCGAATATGCGCGGAATCTTTTCCGGGTGCTGATGCTAATAAGATTCCATCCACCCGGTAAGAACGGAGCGCTGAAATGATCCGTCGCTCACGCTCGATCTGTTCATCGGTATTCGCTGTAACAAGGAAGTAGCCGCGCTCGAAAGCAGTGTCTTCCGCTCCACGGATGATCTCCGGAAAGAAGGGATTCGTAATATCCGGGAGTATCAGCGCAAGCATTCGAGTCTGTTTCACCTTCAGACTACGCGCAATTTCATTAGGAGAATAATCCAAGTCACGAATGGCCGCCTGAACGCGTTCGCGTAAGGCAGGGCTTACGCGCTTTGTGTCCCTGATTACGTTGGAAACTGTGGCGATCGATACTCGGGCTTGTTTTGCTACTTCCACGATAGTGGGCATAAATATGGGTCACAGCCTCAATGAACGGTGGCACTGTTATAGCGCGTTCTCGTCCTCGTATTATCCTTTTTACACCCTAATTAGTGCGGATCGCATGGCATCTGCACCAGCTCACCGGAGATTGCCGCCATTGAGTCAAGAGCGTTGCCGCCGAGTTCCTGCATGTAAATATTACGAGCTGGAGTATGAGACCGAGGACGTGTTCGCACGAGCGCAGAACTTCGATGGTGAGCGAAGTTGAGGAAGCCGAGGAACACTGGAGTGCACGGCCGCCTTTATACCAGTTGAGATGGGACAAACTGGAGCAATGAAGGGCCTGAAAAAGCTGTACCAATGCGAAGGTTAGTTTTCAGCTGGTTGACAGTTCTTTCAATATGTGATCTGATGACCCCGGTTTAAAGGTTTAAAGTATGACGTTGTCCATTATGAAAGCCTTGACCAGTCGGAGTAAGAATCTCGTCTTCTTAGAAGCATGAGATATACCCGTCAAGCTGTTGGTGTAGTGCACTTTTGGAGGCAACACACAATGCAAGCCACTCGATGGGTCAATCTCTGGGTCAAGGTGTCTTTACTAGGCGTCATGCTGGCCATGGCCAAAGGCCCCGCTCTCGCACAAGCGGTCTACGGACAGCTAATCGGAACCGTTACCGACTCGACGGGAGCGATCATCCCGAATGCAACCATCGTTGTAACCGACGTGACCAAGGGAAGCTCCGTCACCGCGCAGTCAAACGCCTCTGGAAACTACACGATCGAGCATTTGATCCCGGATACCTATTCGATTCGCGTCTCCTCGCCTAACTTCAAGAACTTCGAAGCGACCAATGTCCTTGTCAACGCCGACGCCTCGCCGAAGATCGACGCCACCCTCTCCGCCGGCTCCGCTGGCGATACCGTCACCGTCAACGCCGACGAGGTGCCGTCGCTCAAAACCGACCGCGCCGATGTCTCGACCATCTTCAGCGGCAAGGAGTTCGTGGACCTGCCGATCCCCGGTCGCAACTTCACTGGCCTTCAGCTGCTCCTGCCCGGTGCCCAGCAACTTGGCTTCACCCATGCCGCCAGTGAGAACCCCCAGGGCAGTCTGCAGATCGAGGTGGACGGCCAGGCTTTCGCGGGCACCTCCTTCCAGCTGGACGGAACCGATAACCAAGAGCCGATCCTCGGCATTATCGTCGTGAATCCGAACGCGGAAGCTCTCTCCGAGAGCAAGATCACGACCCAGAACTACGACGCCGAGTTCGGCAAGGCTGTCTCCTCCGTCATTACCGCACAGACCAAATCGGGAACGAATAAGTTCCACGGCTCCGCCTTCGACTATCGCCAGAGTAACGCGCAACTGGCTCGCGACCCCTTTACCCAGAGCGCGACCGCCCCTTTTCCGGTCGGCCTGCGCAATCAGTTCGGCGGCTCCATCGGCGGTCCAATCATCAAGGATAGGCTGTTCTTCTTCGGTGACTATCAGGGAACGCGGCAAAAGACCGGCATCGGCGTCCAGCAGACCGTGCCGACCTCTCTGCTGACCCGCTCCTGTCTGGCCGGCGCCTGCGACTTCAGCGAGTATGCCAACGCCCTTGCGCCGAAAAATGCAGCCGGTGCCCCTATTCCCTTGCTGTATCACACGGTCAACGGTGTCAGGACTCCCTACGCTAACAACATCATCCCGGCCGCTGATCTCTCCCCGCAAGGGCTTGCCCTGCTCCGGCTGCTCCAGCCGTACGCGCCAAACACGATCAACGGCAGCACGACCAGCGGGTTGGCCCAGAACTACTCGGCAAGCGGAATAGGCGGGTTCAACGCTGACCAGTGGGATGTGCGTGGCGACTATACCCTGAACGACAAAACCCACGCCTTCGGCCGCTTCAGCCGCTTCACGGACACCTTGACCGGAACGACTGTCTTCGGTCAGGCAGGTGGCGCGGGCTTCGGAATCGGCAACTTCGGCGGCACGTCGCAGGGAGCGAACGACAGCGGAGCGATTGGCGTTGACGCTGCCCTCAACAGCAAGCTCGTCACTGACGTGCGCCTCGGCTACTTCCGCTACAACATCACGACCTCAAAGTACGACCAGAACACCCCGCTGGCAAACCAGCTCGGCATCCCCGGCCTCAATACCGGGGCGGCCATCACCAACGGTGCTCCTTTATTTACGCTTACGGAGGTGGGCGGCTTTGGCGCGCCGGACGGCATTGCGTCACGCGGGCCGAAGTACGGCTCAGGTCTCAACGCCAACCGCTGCAACTGCCCCCTGACCGAGCGGGAGGACCAGTACCAGATCGCGAACAACTGGACCAAGACGATCGGCAACCACGCTGTGAAGTTCGGAACAGACCTCCGCTACGCGCGCAACCTGCGTGTGCCCAGCGACAGCAACCGTACCGGCCAGCTCAACTTCGGCACGGGGCCAACCGGAGATGGTGTCAACAACACCGGCCTGGGGTTCGCGTCGCTGCTGACCGGTCAGGTTACCAGCCTCAGCCGCTATGTCAGCACCTCTACCAACGCAAAGGAGTTCCAGAAGCGGACCTTCTTCTATGTGCAGAACACCTGGCGCACTACGCCAAAGCTGACCCTCAATCTGGGCCTGCGGTATGAGGTCTACTTCCCGGAGACCGTCAACGGCCGATCTAATGGAGCGGTGCTGAATCTGGCTACGGGATACCTCCAAGTCGCCGGAGTCGGCGGCATCCAGACCAACATGGATCAACAGCGTCCCAGCAATACCTATAATCCACGCGTCGGCATCGCCTACCAGGCAAACTCACGGACAGTGATCCGCGCGGGCTACGGACGTAGCTTCGACATTGGCGTCTTCGGCTCCATCTTCGGATTCGCCGCAACTCAGAACCTGCCGGTCCTCGCAAACCAGTCTCTCTCCGGGCCGGGTGGAGACAACACCACAGACACTACACCTGCGTTCACTCTTGCGAACGGACCCCAGGCGTACGCCTTCCCCACCGTACCTGGGAATGGCCTTTTGCCCAGTCAGGGGTACAGCTCTAACAGCAGGTCGCGGCCGACAACTCTGAGACTTCCGACGCTGGACGCATGGAATGCAGCCATTCAGCAGTCCCTGACGCCAACGCTCTCGTTCACGGTCGCCTACGCGGCCAATAAGGGAACTCACACCTTTGGCAACAATTCCGGCAATGCCACCAACCCGAATGAGGCTGCCATTGTCCTTCCCGCTGCATACAGTGTGACTGGCCAGCAACTCCACTACGATCCGAAGGTTAGCGCTACGGCGAACCCGCAGTCGATCGGTGGCAAAGTTGTAACCGGCATCAACCCCGACGGAGGTACGGCGAATAATACGTACCTGCGCCGGTACTACGGCGGCAAGCTGCCGGCCTGCTCCGACCCAGCGTACAACGCCGACGTAGCCACTGGTCAGCCTGCCCACAACGCTCCGAATGGCGGTTGCGGCTGGAACCAGGGCATCACCTATCTAAGCGACGACCTCGACACCCACTACAACGCCCTGCAACTGACGCTGACCAAGCAGTTCGCGCATGGCTACTCGCTCAACGCTAATTACGCGTGGCAAAAGTCGATCAACGAGCAGACCGGCTACTCCACCTGGAGCCGGCCGGCTGTTCGCGGACGTGACTCCAGCCTACGTCAGCAGCAGGTCATCGTGTATGGGTTGTTTGACCTGCCGTTCGGGCACAACAAGCAGTTTCTGAGCCATACCAATCGAGTGATCGACCAGATCGTCAGTGGCTTCCAGATCAGTCCCGTAGTCAATTACTCGAGTGGCCTGCCCTACACGCTTTCTGCGCAGTCTGGTAACTGGGTTCCGGGCTCGGTGCCACGTTACATCAACGGCGATCCCAAGCGTCTGCAGCGCCATGTAACCGGCTTTCCGGGCGGCCCCTCTGGTCTGCGCTTCTATGACCCGGTCAACCTGAACAACGGCGTCTTCAGCCTGCCGAATGTCGATCAGATCGGGACGGTCGGCCGGAACTCCGCCTTTGGACCGCTCTTCTTCAATACGGACATTGCGCTCCAGAAGGACTTCGCGATTCGTGAAGCAGTCATCCTCCAGCTCCGGGCGGATGGATACAACGCCTTCAACCACATCAACTGGGGCACGCCGAACGGCAACGTCGATCAGGGAGGCTCTATCTCGAGCGGTGCTTACCCCAACAATACGTCCAATCCACGGCAGTTGCAGTTCTCCGGCCGCATCCAGTTCTAATCGCGACACGCCCGTCCTGACCGACCGGGAGAGCTTCGGGCTCTCCTACTCCCTCTGTTCGCCCTACCTTTTAAAGATGAAGCAACCGTGTCTCACCTGATTCGTCTTTGCCCTCACCCTTGGCTGTACCACTCTGGATGTCTGCCAGAGCACATCGGCTCTGAGCCGGAGACTGCGATCCGGGGCTCGCGCAGGCGCAATCCTTGATTGATCGCGGCCAGCTGAAACAGGCGATTCAGCAGTTGGATGCCGGGCTGGCACAGCCAGATCAGGCCGCGGGCTTCAATCGCGTCCGTGGGTCTGCGCTGTATGCGTTGGGCGGCGCGGCGGAGGCCGAGCACGCCTTCACGCTTGCCATCGCCAGCAACCCCCGAGATGAGGCTGCTTTGCACCTGCGCGGCCTCACGTTGTCTCGACTTGCCGCCCGGCGAATGATCCCCTGCTTGGACAAGCCACCAGTGGACCACGCAGACCAAAGCTGACCCAAGCTATGTGTTAGCTCTCTGTTACGTCGACACTCACCGCTACAACGACGCGCGCCGGGCCTTCGCCGAGCAGTACGGCTTCCCACCCGAGAGCGCGCCGTCCCATCTGCTCGTCCATCTGTATCGTTTTGAGGATCTTGCTTCCTCTGCGACGTACAGCTTGTTGCACGCGAGGTCCTTCACATCGTGGGTTCCTGAGGGCCAAAGGATCTCGACCGTTTCGGTCTTAGTCCCGCGGTCAAGTCCAAAGTGAATCCGCAGATCGTTCTGCGAGTAGTAGCTGCCGTCGCTGCGAACCTCCTCAATCTGCCGCATCGGCCCTTCGCCTGCGGATCGACGGTTGTGGTGACGATAGGCGTGCGCCGATGCCGGTGCGATTGTCCTTCGTACACTGCGCGGATCTCGATGAAGTTCGCAAAGCAGATCGTCTCCAGTTCCTTTGCCGCAGCCAGAAGAAGGGTAATCTACCCGGCACCAAGAGATCCACCAACCAGAACAAGCCACGGCCTTGGTCGAAGAATCACTCGTTTTCGTCGTCATGCCACATCTCAAGAGAGCTTTCTGCAATCCTGCAAACTCATAGGGGCGCCAAAGCTCATCCGTGTACCTCAATCCTGAGGCCGTCGTCGGCCGCCAGGCGCAGAGCCTTATTGAATGTCACAACCATTCGCTCGTCGTGCCTGCTCACCTTGTTTTCCACCATTATTCCGCCGCTTTGGACTGCAGCCGTTATACCGGATGCGGTAATCTCGCACGAACGGCAGTCGAGTACGCCCACCAGCACCTTGGCTTCAAAGACGGTATGGCCGTCCTGCCTACGGATCGTAAAGGTGCCCCACCCGGTCCCCGTTGCCCAGAGACATTGGAAGCGGTTCTCTGCAAGCTGGGGAGCTGCAATAATGGACGCGCTAGCTCCGTCGTAGCGGAACCCGCTCAATGCAAGAATAAGCGACCATGCCGACATAGCGCGGGCATAATGATGTCCGCACTCCGCCTCATCCCAGGGGTTTCGTCTTTCGCCATCATAGCGAAGACGGGTATTCCGCACCAGTTCAACCCCCTCGTCCGCCATGCCCCACGACATCATCAAGGTCGCCACAGTATATTCAAGGCCAGTCCACGCCTCGGCAAAGTAGGGAAACGGAATTCGCGGACGCTCCGTCCTTCCATAATCACAGATCACGACTGCCGCCTCCTGGTTCAAGGCATAGGTTCGTTGCACACTGTCGTGCTCGGCCAGACTCCGCTTGTAGTTATATCGGTAAATCGATCGCAGCGTGGCGCGTATCTTGTCCGGCGACACCAGCGGTCCGAGCCCACCAGCGTCCGCCAGATACTGTCCGACGAGTTGATCAACCAGGCATCCGTCGCCGGCCTGGTATAGCGGAGTCTCGGTGTTCTCCGAACCCATATCGCTACGCAGATTCGCCGCAATCTCGTTCTTTTGAAAGCCTTCGACTTTCTGGACATAGAACTCGCCATTGAAGAGATGGGCATCGATCCACTTGCGGCCGCTCTCGAAGAGTGTTCTATAGGCCTGTGCGGAGGGGAGGTCACCAACCGCGCGCGCCATCTCCTCGCCGGCCCTTAAGGCTGCCAGATAGTAGATGCCGCACATCGGGTTAGGGCCATAGAACTCAACATCGTAGGTGTTATGTTGCACCCCGGCCATGACTCCATTCCGCTCGCTGTCCCATCCGCCAGGTACCCAGGCAAATTCCAGCGCCTTCTTTGCGCGCGGCCATGTGCTGCGCAACAAGGCCTCGTCGCCTGAGATCTTCCAGTCAAGCCAGGCATGGACAATCTGCCCCATCTGGCCGTCTGCCGCTGCAAATCCAGAGCGCGCCTTACCGTCGGGAAGCAACTGCCGGAAGTGCATTGCGCCTGCTTCGTCCATCGAGTAGCCAAAGGCGCTCCGGCGCAGCGATCGGGCAAAGGAGGGGAACAGGAAGGGTGTGACTGTCTCGTAGTTCCACACGTGCGTGCAGTTACCCGCGCAGCAACCGCGCGTGTCGTCGCTTCCTTCAAAGCCGTGAAACTCTCCGTCCGCTGTGCGAAAGCAGGTGGTTGTGGCGAGTGTGGAGAGGTTTGCGCTGGCCGCTTCTTTTACCGCCGCCGGCAGCGTGCTCTCCCGCAACGCAGCGGAAAACATGCGAGTCCGCGCCTCTAGGCTCTCAAGATGCGCCGCGGTGTAGGCTACGGCATCCCACGCGCCTTTGAAGCGAACAGCGTAGTGATTGCCGATGACCGTCTTGCCCTCTCCCGGCGGGGCTGTCCAACCGCACCAGTCGGGGGTGCGATTGGGGAACCGCCAGCCAACCAGAAACCGAAAGCTAACTGTCTGGCCTGGGGGAATCATCCTTTGGAGGCAGAGCACACCGACCGAATTATGAGAGGCGGGAGAAGGCCCGAGGTCTCCGGTCTTCGAAAACTGGTCCCAGAACAGCAGAGGAGAGGTCCACCAGCGACCCGAAGGCCATCCCGCCCAGTGTGAGACCTCTACGCCGGAGTTCAGTGTCGCGGCCAGTACGAATTCTCCCGCCATAGGGTCCTCGGCGGCTAGACCGGGGTTGCTCATAACCAGCCCTGCAAGACCAGCCTCGTTACGGAATTCGTTACGTCGCTTGGGATCGGGCTTGCCGTCTTTATAGTCCTTGTCGCCAGCGTTTACAGGGTTGTCAATCGAGAAGGCGATCCCCACCTTGGCAGGGAGAGGACCCGGGTTGGTCACCTTGTAGTGAAGAATGGCCACCGGAAGTCCTGAGTCTTCTGGGTCATGCGGGATGAAGGGTGAGAAGGCATCGAGCTCTACCTTGACGGGCAAGGATCGATCTTCGAAGTCGATGTGCGCCAAAGGATATTCCCCGGTGAATGCCGCCGATTCAAGCCGGCTCAGACCCGGTGCGTTACTCGAGCCGAGACCGTCCTGTCCCTCATAGGGGGGGAGGATGCGCGACTCCAGCACCCGTGCCACAGGTGCCTGGTTGCCGGACTGTGCCCATATTGACGGAAAGCCATAGGGCGGGTGGAATCCCTTATTGGGGCGGTTGAAGATCTCCCAGTTATGAAGCTGGCCACGTCCGCCCAGCCCTAAGCTACCCGTCGCCACACCTCCCAGTGGGAAGGAGATCATGCGCAGCTCGCGTCCACGAAATGTTCGAGGATAGGTGAGATCCTCGCTCGCTGGGATTCGGTCCTTCGCGGTGTGATGCGGTTGCTGTGCCTCGGCCCGGTCGTGCCAGTGCGCTGACTGCGCAACCGCCGCGACTGTTCCTGCCGCCGTTCTAAGGAAGTTCCTGCGATCCAGCAAAGGCTGCTTTGTCATACGTGCTCCGTGCGCCTGTGTATTCGGCAGGGTGGTGAATCCGATTTTCCACGTTGAAGGTGCTCGTCACAGACCGTTTAGAACGTCGCGCGAAGACCCAACTGCAGAGTTCTTGGACTGTTCTGCTGTCCACTCACCACGCCGAATGATGCTGAGTTAATATTTGTGTTTGGCGGGCTGAACTGCACACGATTGAAGGTGTTGAAGGCCTCCGCGCGGAACTGCACACCGACCTGATCGAGAACCTTGGTGTTTTTGATGAGCGACATAGACCAGTCGTCGATCCCTGGTCCGAAGAGATCAGGTAGCAGTCGAGGCGTGTTTCCAAAGGTGAAGGGCGCATTGAAGGAGAACTGGGAGGTGTCGAAGTACTTGTTCAGCCGGTTCGTGACTGGTCCGCTGAGAGTGGGATTCTTTCCGGTCCAATTTGGCCGCTGGACTCCATCGAAGGTGCCGCTGCTGCTTCCTCCCGTTACCTGGAGAGGAGTTCCGCTCTGGAAGGTCGTCAACCCGTTGATCTGCCAGCCACCGACGATCCTGCCCAGCACCGCTCGCTGATTGAGGAAAGCCTTGTTAGGACCAAAGGGCAACTCGTAGATGTAGGAGATGACGAGGGTTTGGGGTATATCGAAGGCGGCCAGGGCCCGCTCCGAACGCAAGTTGTAAAAATTCTGCAACTGCGAGTTGGCGAACGAAGATCCTGGAAAGCCGCCATAGTTGGGAGTGGCGGGCACGTTATCGATCAGCTTGGCCCAGGTATAGGATAATGACGCTGTAAAGCCTTTGGAGGTGCGCTTCTGAAACGTCAGGAACATTGCGTTGTAGGATGATTGACCATCCGTTGCCATTCTGCTGGAGACGTCGGTGAATTGCGGGTATGGGCGCAACGACTGCCCGAGGGTAATCGTCCGTGCAGAGAGAGGCCCCGAGGTAATGACGCCGTAGTAAGGGTTCGCGACCTGACTATTCAGTTGCGATCTTAAGGCAAAATATTTCGGGTCAAGCTGATTAAATTCGCGCACTGCAGGAAGGTGTATGCCGCTTGAACCCGAATAAGCTATTTGAAGGACCATATCCCAGGGCAAAGCCCTTTGGACGTCGAGATTCCAAGACTGCAGATAGGGGGTCTGATAGTTTCGATCGATAAAGTAAACAGTTTGTCCAAGGCTGGTTAGAAGGCCAGCGGCGCTGCCGGTGGCCGTACAGAACCCGGACGGGAAAGGATTCGAAAGAGTGGCAAAAGGCGTCAGACCATTATCGAGACTGGCGTTGATCTGCGTTGCGCAAGAGAAGCCCGATTGAGGCATCGAGTTGTTGTTCCGCCCGTTGCCCCAGCTATTACCGTAGAACATGCCATAGCCGGCGCGCACGACGGTGGACGATCCTAGACTGTAGGCCAAACCGATCCGCGGTGCGAAGTTTTTATTGTTGCTATTCCAATCGCCTCTCGGAATCCCGTTGACGTCCGGAAACTCCAATCCACCTTTGACTGCGGTTCCGTTTGATAAAGTGGCGGTGCTTGTAAAGTCGAAGTTCGACATCCTGTTCTGCGCCTCTGTGCGGGGCGATTCGACATCCCAGCGCAGGCCGACGTTCACGGTTAGGTTAGGAGTAACTTTGACATCGTCTTCAGCGTAAATTCCGTAGTAGGGCTGCGAATAACCGCCATTGATATCAACTGGGTTCTGCGTGCCCGAGGCTAGTGTTCCAAGCAGAAAAGACGCATACCCGAAGCCCGACCCTGTACTGCTTGCCAAAGGGTTTGGACCTTGGGTGAAGTTCACGTTCGACGTAAAGTTTCCGGGGGCGCTGTCGGACAAGCTTGTAGGGTACTCGCCAAGCCCGTAGACTGCACCGAATTTTAACGTCTGTTTTCCCCACACCTTGGTTCCGTTCCCGGCAAATTCGAATCTGTCGGTCCTGTCATGCTCATTGTAGTAGCCACCCAAACTCGACATTTCGCCCGGGTTGATCACAGGAAAGCCAAGCGTCTTACTATTGGCCGCCAGATACGCAGGAAAGCCGAGTTGTGTGGGATCAAATCCATTTGACAAACCATACGAGTCGTACACCCAACGCGCCCACGAGCCATGAAACTCGGCAAAGAGAGTAGGAGAGAAGGTATGAATCAGCTTTCCAATAGCATACGGATGATGTTGCGGCTTAGTCGAATAGCCGGGGCTCGCAATGTCGCTCGATCCGAAGACAGCGGGAACCAGCCAGGGGGCAAGCTTTTCAATTGAATAGCGACCCATAAGCTGGGTGCTGGCACTCAACTGATAGTCGAGGCGACCTGAGTAGTTGTTGACCTGTTGAATGTTACCGCCGCGAAAGAAATAGTTGTTGAGTCCGGTAGTCAGATCTCCTGCCTGATTGGGCGCTGGATAGTATGTTTGAATAGCAAGCGCGACCCGATCGAGTCTCGCGTTGGGAATCTTGTTGCCCAGAAACGCCGAACGTACGTATTGCCCCGGATTGCTGGGATCGGGCTTAGTCGTCAGAGGATCGTATATGGTCACGAGGCTGCCTGTACTGGTAAAGGTCTGCGAAAAATCTCCCCTTCGCTGTAGCGTCGTTGGAACGCTGGTGGTGGTGACAGCAGGACTGATCTGTCTCAGCCCTTCATAACTAAAGAAGAAAAACGCGCGGCTTTTCACAATAGGGCCACCAACGGTTCCTCCGAACTGGTTATAACGCAGCTTTGGGCGCGGCGATCCTGCCCTGTTCGAGAAGAAATCGTTTGCAGAAAAGATGTCGTTCCGAAGGTATTCGAACAAGCTTCCATGAAAATTGTTGGTTCCGCTCTTGGTCGCGATATTTATGACGCCCCCGGCGGTGTTTCCATACTCGGCACTGAAGTTGCTTGTCTGAATCCTATACTCCTGGACCTCCTCTACTCCCGGCGTATATTCCGGCCCATTGAAAGCCAGGTTCGTGTCGTTTCCTCCATCAAGAACGAACTGGCTTTGATCCGGTCGAGACCCGTTGATTGAGAAAAACTGGTAATGGCTCTCGAGTACGGGAGCGCTCGTGGTCTGTCGCGTCGCCACTACACCAGGCTCGAGGACCATAAGCGCGTTGGAGTTGCGGCCGAGTATTGGCAGATTCTCAATTTGCTCAGGGGTCACCACACCGCCAATCGCCGCGGTCGAGGTGTCCAGAAGCGGCTCTTCCCCCGAGACATTGACAGTCTCGGCAGTGTTGCCGACATGCAGTGCAAAATTCAGCGTCGCCGTCTGCGCTACTTGCAACAGAACACCGGCACGACTTAGAGAACCGAATCCGGGAGCGTCTACGTCTATCCTGTAGGATCCAGGTTGCAGCAGCGCCACCGCGTAAGCACCAGAATTATTTGTCGTGGTCTTTCGCTGCAGCTGGGTCGCTTCATTGATCACCACCACCGTCGCTCCACTCACTACCGAGTGCTGTGGGTCTTCAACGGTTCCAGCAATCTGAGCTGTCACTTGCGCAGGCAAGGATGTCGTAAGAACAGAGACCAAAAGCAGGGTAGCTAGGACTGTCAAAGTCAGATTCCTGGTCATACGTTCCTCCATAAGAGAGCCGTCTTCTAAGGGCAGAGCTTTGGCTGTCGTCTTGCTCTAGCCAGTTTTGATCCGGTTTTCCGCCCATCTCTGAACTTGCGTGTACATATTTGTAAAACGTTTCAATGCAGAGTAGCTAAACATTGGACTAAGGCATCTGTCAATAGAGAATTACGCGTTTCTTATAAGATCCGAACTTGCTCTGTCGTTGTGTTTAATCGCTTCATGTCTGTAAAAATCTAAGCTAACCGCTGTAGTTGCGGCTTCGATATCTGCAGAAATGCGTTCCTTAGCCCAAACAAACAGAACTCTTCTCAGCCAACCACGGCGACCGGGCAAAACGCGAAGAGCATCAGGCCATTTCTGCCCATCCCTTCGAAACGGTCTATACGATTCGGCCTAGCAACCGAGGCCCCTGGAGTACAAGAAGTAGACTTGTCACCCTCACCAACTCTCGAAGGACTTAGTTAGTCCATTCGAGGGGTTGGGCAGAGATAGCCAATCTGTGGTTCCATCACGGCGTTCGGGAGAGGAGCTCCAGGTCAACGCGGATCGCTCTATCGGAGCCGCATCTTAACTTCCAAGGTTCAGGTCGAAGTGCGTAACGGGACGTTCGCTACTGTGAGGCAGAGAGGCCACTAACTGGAAGACCGGACGAAGAGCAATTGTGCTAAAAGTAGCCGGTGCAGGGCCTGGAATGAGTCCCCAAGCGGTGAAGAAGTTTCTAAGGCGTTTTTTTTGATGTAGGATGCCCTTGGGAATGGACTTGGACTTTGGATCAATTGCGGAATCACCGATCGTTATGATGGTTCGCGGAGGGTTTACAGCAGCCAACGCAAGGGCTACTTCTCCTGATTGCAGCTGGTGATCTGGCAGTCATGATGCTTCTAACGTTTGTCACACGCGTCACGATCCGAGGCCCTCTGTTCGCTGCCATTTCCATCGTTTACGCTGTTCGTTCTCAATCTTTATATTGTTGCGGCCGACCTCCACCTTTAGGACCGCGCACTTCCCTACTCCCCACCTAGCCTGAAATCACGCAGCAGCACCGCGATGAGGTGCGGACGGCGGATGGCCTTGACGCATCGAGCAGGCGCAGCGTTCGTTCGCAGAGTCGAAGGATCGTGAATGAATCCTGAGCGCGAGTTTCCTGGCACGTGCTGCCGTCATCACCCCATCTGATCTGTCGATTGTCCTAACAGTTTACGATGAGAGCTGTTGCAGGGACGTATTCATGACAACTATGTTGACGCTCCGCGCTTGCATCGATCCGTCGCCCAAAGACAACGTCACGGCCGGATAAATTGAGCAGACATGTCTCTCGTCCCACGCTTTTTTCCTTGCAGTCAGACGGCGGACCATACATTCTTGAGTTGCCCACCAAACGGTCAGCCATAAATCCAAAATACAAGCGTGCTCTGTTGTCCGTTCTGAGGGAGACCTCCTTATGACCGGGATTCAAGAGTTGTTTAGCGCGTTGCATTGAAGATTATTAAAGTGATGGAGATTCCCAAGGAGGCGTCGAGTGCAAGGTCGAACGCTGCCTAGATGAGGACGAGGCGGGCTACAGACTGGTACCTGGGAGAGGTCTTATAACCAATTTGTATGGGCGGCCCTAAGTGGCACGAGGCACGAGTGTTTGACTGGCCACATGTTTGACTTTGGGGATCAACAAAAAAATAAGAAGCAATGCGATTGGATAGAGTAGACCCGCAATCATGAACGCCGGCGAATAATCGTGATACCGAGTAAGTATTCGCCCCACGAGTAAGTCAAAGAGCATGGCTCCGACAGATCCAACTGCGCCCATCAGACCCGCGACTGAACCAACAACCCTGGAAGGGAAGATGTCTGTCGCAAGAGTTTGAAGGATCGTCGACCAGAACTGGTGCCCAAACAGTGCCATGCTGAAGAATACGATTGCGATCTGCAGCGGAGACCTGGTGATTAGCAGAGAGATAGGCATGATGGCGGCGCTCAGGCAAAGGCATACCTTCCGTGAGCGGCCAACCGTCAGATGATGGCGGATCAGATAGCTACTCAGCCAGCCGCCGAAAAGACTTCCTACACCCGCAAAGGCGTATGGGATCCAGGCATAATATCCGATCTGCTTAATGCTGAGATGCCGCACGTCCGCAAGGTATTTTGGCAGCCAGAAGATGAAGAAGAACCACGCCGAGTCAGTCAAAAATTTGGCCGAAATCAAAGCCCAGACCTGCCGATAGCGGAAGAGCCCAGTCCAGGAGACAGGGCTCCTGACCAAGTCGCCACTGTGCGCCTTGGCTCTGGCCAGTGATCCCTGAATGTGCTCTCGCTCTGCGGGAGTGATGAGTTGGTGATGTTCTGGCAGATCATAGAACAGCCACCATGCTGCCGCCCATGCGAGACCGAGTGCTCCGGTCAGGAAGAAGACCCATCGCCAGTTGAGCGTGAGAACGATGAGGACAATCAACGGGGGGGCAACTACGGCTCCTAAGCTGGATCCGGTATTGAAGATCCCGAACGCGAACGCTCGCTCCTCAGGAGGAAACCACTCCGAAATGGCCTTTGCCGAGCAAGGAAAGCCACCGCCTTCGCCAAGCCCGAGTAGAAAACGCGCGACTCCCAGGCCAAATACCGTAGTGACAAACCCATGCATCATGGTCGCGGCTGACCACCAGAGAATCAGTATGGAATACCCGCGCCGCGTTCCGAGCCAATCCGCGGCTTTACCTCCACCGGCATACATTGCCGCATAGGCCAAAAGAAACAGCATTTGAAGCTCGGAGTATTGCTGGTCGGATAACGGGATGCTCTTTTGTATCTCTATGACCGCCACAGGAAAGCTCTGCCGATCAAGGTAGCTGAGGGCGGTGGCGCAGGCCAGGAAGCCAGCGATCCACCACCGAAGATTGCGAATTGAAGTCATGACGGGTTCGCGACCGCATCCAGTACAGGGCCATCTTACACAAAGGCATTAAGATGAGCGCATACGAAACGCTTCAGAAATTGGCTTATGCCTCTAATTCATCCACATTCCACCATTGACTTCCAAGGTCTCGCCAACCATGTGGGAAGCATCCTCGCTCGCAAGAAAAGCAATAACTAATGCAACTTCGCTGGGCCTCCCAGGACGGCCCTGGGGAATATTGGAGACGAGAGTCTTCATCTGTTCCGGCGATGTGAAGCGTTCGTGAAAGGGAGTGTCGATCACTCCTGGGTTCACAGCGTTGACACGAATTCCGTAGTGGATGAGTTCTTTGGCTAGGCCTTTTGTCATGCATAGGACGGCCGCTTTGGCCGTGGCATACGGGATGATCCCGAGACTTCCTCCGTTGCGCGCCGCGACGGAGGCGATATTGATAATTGACCCCGAACGCCGCTCCATCATGGAGGGGGCAACGGCACGTGTGATTCGAAACACACTGCCCAGATTGGTTTCCATGACTTCATGCCAGAACTCGTCCGTGGTCTCCAGAAGCTTGTGACGATCGATCATCGATCCCGCATTGTTAACCAAAACGTCTATATGATTCGCGCGACTGAGCACGGAGTCGATCAGGATCCTGGCCGATTCCGGCTGTGCGAGATCGGCCTGGACGGCGAAGGCTCGACCGCCGAGTTCCCCAATCCGTTCCACAACTTTACTGGCGGCGGCTTCATTCGTTCGATAGTGTACGGCGACACACGATCCTCGCTCTGCCAAGGTCATGGCAGCCGCAGCGCCAATACCTGTGCTGGCACCAGTGACTAAACTAACGTGGCCAGATGGAAAAGTCTGCATAGATAAAGGTCTCAATTCCCCGCCCTGTGTAGATTGAATCGCAATTTCTAATCGTTTCATGTGTAAATGGAAAAAGCAACATGACATGAGGATTTCCTGATTAGAAATCGGTACGCGGCGAACCGCCCTCTGAGCCCCTCGCATGGGTATTGTCCAGAGAAGCATTAGAAGTTCTAGGATTGTATACCGATGATAGGACTCGTTCTCTGAAGTTGGTTACCAAGCGGTAGAAGCAGGCGTTAAGAGAGCTTCTGTGGGATCAACCCGCAACCTGCGAAGAGCTCAAACCGCGTGCTATTCCGGCCAGTGAGGATGTCCATCGCGCAGCCACGCTGGCCAAGGCCGGCCGCATCCTGTTCAACGGATACATAATAAGAGTCGAGGCATGCCACGCCATGGTGCATGGGGGCCCATTCCGGCCACCTCCGACGGCCGTTCCACCTCCGTTGTGACCCGCGCAATACTTCGCTTCACCCGCCCGGTCTGCTACCAGGACTTCCCCGATGCGGCTCTTCCGCCGGAGTTGCAGCGCCAGCATCCGCTCGGCATTATGCGTCGTCAACGATACCCTAACTCGCGACGCGCAGAGCTAAGCCACAGGATTCTCTAGTGTCCCAATGCCTTCGATAGTGATGCGGATAATGTCCCCGTGTGCGAGCGTAAAATCATCCTCTGGCACAATGCCCGTACCTGTCATCAGGAAGGCCCCCTGCGGAAAGCTGTTGTCTCGAAACAAGAACGCAACCAGCTCCTTCGGATCGCGCTTCAACTCCGCCAAGGTCGTACTTCCCGCAAACTCGACCTTTCCCTGGCGGTCGATCTCGACTTCAATCATCGTGCTCTTCGGCATCGGTCCTTCCGAGAGCAGGATGCATGGACCCAGCGCGCAACTTCCGTCATACACCTTCGCCTGGGGGAGATAAAGCGGGTTCTCGCCCTCAATATCTCGTGAACTCATATCGTTGCCCACGGTGTACCCAACAATCTCGCCGGCCGCATTGATTAACAGCGTCAGTTCCGGTTCCGGGACGGACCATTTGGCATCGGACCGGATCCGCACCGCGCCCGATGGTCCAATAACCCGACGCCCTGTGGCCTTGAAGAACAGTTCCGGTCTATCCGCGCTGTAGACGCGGTCATAGAAGGTTCCGCCGCCGGCATCCTTGGATTCTTCAATCCGGGCGCTCCGGCTCCGGTAGTACGTCACCCCCGCGGCCCACACCTCCTGGCTCACAATCGGTGCAAGCAGGCTGGCAGTCTCGAGATGCCCGACGGCCACCCCGCCACAACTCGCACGAACCTGTACCTGGAGACCGGGACTGCAAATCAACTCGTTCCAGTCATTCGTTTCCACCGCGAAGAAGCTGCCCCCTTCTTCAACAAAGATGCCCTGTGTGCTGCGATAGAGTTTCACGAGATCTCCCATTCTGACTTTTGCAAGTGCAACGGTGACACATGATGCTGACCATCTTCAGCACCTCGGCTGAGCTGACGAATGATAGCGTCAGTGTCGTAGATGCATCCACCCCACACCCCGCCACTCGCCTGCACCAGCGCCGCCCAGAGCCGTGTATCATCCGGCAGCGCAGGATGTGACGCAAGATCTTCACGTGGAGCGCGTGCGGCGAGACGAAAAGCGCCTTCTTCGGGATGGAACCGCTCCACACCTTCACCGATCAGGTTCACCGTGCCGTGCTGCGCCTTGCGGTCGACGAGAATCTCGATCAGATCCCCATCCCGGACGCGCCCGATTGGACCCCCGGCAAGCGCCTCGGGCGAGATGTGTCCAAGGCACGCGCCGGTCGATACTCCGCTGAACCTCGCATCCGTCAGCACAGCCACATGTTTGCAGAATGGCAGGCTCTTTAGCGCGGAGGTGATCTGATAGATCTCCTGCATTCCAGCGCCTGCCGGGCCGCCACAGATCAGCACGATCACGTCACCATGGGAGACTGCGCCTGCCTTGATCGCCTCGATTGCTGCGATCTCGGTGACGAAGACCACGGCAGGGCCGGTATGGCGGTACACGTTATTTTCGTCAATCAGCGACGGATCGATCGACGTGCTCTTGATCACACAACCTTCCGGCGCAAGATTGCCCACCGGGAAACAAACAGTCGCGGTCAGCCCACGCGCTGTTGCACGATCCGGAGACAGGATCACGTCATCGGCGTCCACGCCGTCCAGATCGCGAAGCCGCTCCTTCAGTGCTGCTCGCCTATCGCTTGCCTCCCACCAGTTAAGGTTCGCATCCAGAGTTTCGCCGGTCACGGTACGCACCGTTGTATCGAGCAGACCGGCCCGGCGCAGATGCAGCATCACCTCCGGTACTCCGCCCGCCAGAAACACCTGCACCGTCGCGAAGTTTCCTGGGCCATTCGGCAGTGCATCCACCAGCCTCGGCACAGCACGATTGACGGCCGCCCAATCCTCTGCTGTCGGACGCCGAAGGCCAGCGGCGTGTGCGATTGCGGGCACATGAATCAATAGATTGGTCGATCCCCCAAACGCCGCGTGTACCACCATCGCATTTCGAACCGCAGCATCCGTCAGCACATCGCTGGTGCCCATACCAATGCCGGCCATCCTCAGCAGGGCTCGGGAGGAGCGTGCTGCCGCATCCAGCCAAATTGGTTGTCCCGAAGGTGCCAATGCGGCATGCGGCAGACTCAACCCAAGCGCCTCGGCCACTACTTGTGAGGTAGCCGCCGTGCCGAGAAACTGGCAGCCACCGCCTGGGGTGGCACAGGCGCGGCAGCCCATCTCAGCGGCATACTCCAGCGTGATCTGGCTCTGCGCAAACCGCGCTCCGATGGTTTGTACCTTGCCCGCGTCTTCCCCCTCGTCTGGCAGCAAAGTGACTCCACCAGGCACAAGGATGCTCGGCAACTTCTTCGACGAGGCCAGCGCCATCATCATTGCCGGCAAGCCTTTATCGCAGGTCGCCACTCCCATGACGCCTCTTCGAGTGGGCAGTGAACGCATCAACCGGCGCAGCACGATGGCCGCGTCGTTCCTGTAGGGAAGCGAATCGAGCATCCCATCCGTACCCTGCGTACGCCCGTCGCATGGGTCCGTGCAGGCTCCTGCAAAAGGAATGGCGTGCAGGTTCCTCAACTCGCGTGCTGCCTCCGCCACCAGCAGACCCACCTCCCAGTGCCCGCTGTGGAAGCCCAGTGCGATGGGGGTGCCGTCCTGTGCTCGAAGGCCGCCGTGTGTGCTCAGGATCAGAAACTCGGGGTCGAGCAGATGCGCTGTCTCCCAGCCCATGCCTGCATTCTGCGTGAGCCCGAACAGGTTGCCGGAAGGCTGCGTCAGCAGCATCTCGGCGGTGATCGGCAGTTTGCCTTCCGGGCCGGGCGCGTGCGTCTTCACCTGCTGAAAGAGTGAGGGATCGCTCTCCAGCACACGGGAAGCGGTTATTGTCGGCGGCGGGAATAAAGTCATCGGTTGATCATTCTCATGGATACGGTCTTTTACTGCTTGTCCAAACGGATTTCGTCACTGTCGCGATCTCATTTTAGAACCTACCGACCGAACCCTGATTTGAGACATCCACGGTTGCCCTGAGAAGAACCTTCCGCGCTCAAGTCAATAACTCGACTACGTTTGCATATCACGCAACGAGCTCTGCTCGAGAGATAGTAAAACCTCTTTCTGAAGAGGCTTCCACTGCTAGGACCGACGGACACCTTCTTATCTCCTCAGCTTGGGAGTAACGAAACAGTAGGCCGTATACTTAATCTCACTCCAGGCACGGTCACCTATTGGATAACCCGGAAACAGGGGCCTGTTCACCGGCGTGAACTTTACCCGAACCCAAATCGTCTTCTTGCCTTGCGTGAGCTTACGCGAGACAAGAAATTCGTCTTCGCGAAAGCGGCGATTTGACGTTTCCACAACATGCTCCGTAGCTCCGAGCTCCTGTTTTGGATTGGAATACACCACCGTATTCGATCCGGCTAGATACCATGTTCCTGCGAGTTCCCATACCGCTCTACTCTCGTCTGCTACGTACACCTCTGCGCGCTGGTCCGCGAAGGAGTAGTCCAGCTTGCGCCGGAGAAGTACTCCTAGATTGTCGGAGCGGAGACGAAGCTTGAACTCCGAAGTGCCCTTTGTTGTGCGACCGCGATCCGTCTCTGCCGGGAAGATCACTTTACCGTTCAAAGTATCGACACCCCATTCGTAACGAGACGTGAAGGTATATGGCTCCGACGCTTGGGGCGAAGAATAGCCGTGTGTCCGCTCGGCTCTGGGATCGCCTATCTGAAGTTGATCAGTCTGGACGAGAGAAGGTGACGGAAGGCCATACCAGTACGCTATCGTCTCGTAGTGTTCGGTCGATTCATTTGTACCGCCATGCTCCAGACGAATCACCGCATTTTTCCCGAACGGCATCAGATCGGCAAGCAGAAAACGATAAGCCGATTCAATCTTGTCTTGATTATTCACTGCGGTCTGGAGAGTGCGTGCGCCTACCGGGTGGCCTACGAAGGCCAAAGTCATGTTCAAACCACCCCAATAGTCGCCTCCCCCTCCCCACTCTTCAGTTCCAGTTCCTTGAGCTTGCGGTGTAAGGCTGTCATCGAAAAAGAAGCGCGGATCGCCCTCGAGCGTGCGCAGGTCAGCGTTGTGCGAGAAGATGAAGGACGTACCCACGAAGCTTCCCGACCAGTTCTCATTACCCTCCGTATTGCGCGTATCGAGAAGCACCATGTCTTCTCCGAGCACCGGATGCGGAAAGTCCTTGTACGTCGCGTGAAAGTAGGAAAGCTGGTTTGCCGGTCCATTCAACGGCATGGAATGCACGTTCCATTGGACTCCATGGACAGCCTGGCCGCCGCCAACAAGTTCAATTCGCGCCGATTTAAAAAACGGCATTGGAAAGTAGCACGCAAAGTACACCCTATCGTTTGCGAAGCGAATGTTGACGGGAAACGCCTTTACCAGGAACTCTCGATTGTCGCGATTGTATAGCGTACCCGCGCCATAGAAGAGAGCAATGGGAACATCGATCGACGCCTCTTTTCTTCCATCCCATGTCACACGCAAATGAGCACTTGTGAAGGCATCCGCCTGATCGCGAGGAATAGAAAAGCTGAGAGCACGAATAGTAGCTTTACCCTTCAGATCCGCCGCTGTGATCGATCCGTTAGCCGGCAGATTCAGAATTCCTCCTGCCTCTTTGAAGCCGGTGCTTGGCGCAATATCGGTACCGGCTTTGCCTATCAGATCGAGCACATCCCGACTAGGAACTGACCTAGCATCCCAACTCTTTAGCGGCGGAGAGATGTTTGTCTCAGGCACGAACTGGTTATAGATGTAATACCCCGTACCGTAGCGCGTTCGGGTGTAGGCCATCTGAAAGCTCCGCTCGAAAGGAATCGGCGTCCAGATCAGGTCGGCTCCCTTTGTTGTCGCCCAAGTTTCATTCAACGGAGTTGGGAAAAGTTCGCGGGGAATAAAAGTGGAATCGGGAGCAGGATGCAACGGGTCGGCCGTGCTGCTCTCTTGTACGAGATGGTCCTTCCCGTCGACCACGTAGTGCCAAGGGCTTCCATGCCAATGGTTATAGCGGCTGAACAATAGGAGGCCAGGTCCCTCCAAATCCAGAGTGACGTTGAACGTGTCAGAAATTTGATATAGAAAATGCGAAGCATCAGCCCCTTCATTTCCGCCGGTTCGATCGTAGGTACTGCGCATGTAAGTGCGCATTCCAATCCGCTGGTCTGCCCAGCGATCCCAGGAGCGGTACGCATCAAGGCCGATGGGGATGGGGCGAGGATTGTCCGCCGCGCGAGCCGGGCCGACAATCAGTACTACAACACAGAGCGACGACAAGCGAACCAAAGAGCTCGAAAGTCCAATGTGCACCAACCTATTCCACAAACGTACCATCTCGATCTCCTATCGACAGCGTCTGGCGCAAGCCCAGCTACCGATGCTTATCTTTCCGTCACTGGTCCATGTCATGGATCTGAGCTGCATCCCAAATGCCCAGACTTCCGATACACCCAGACTAAAGACACTCGGACTTAGCTCTCCCAGTCCGGTTCGCTCTTCTCTCCGCGGGCAGGATTCCGCAAACTGCTCTAGAAAATGTATTTCAGAGCTACCTGCAGAATGCGTGGATCATTGGCCGTAAGAATTCTGCCGAAGTTCGCCGAGGTGAAACTGGAATTAGGATTGGCGAAGGTCGGATGATTGGTCGCGTTGAACGCCTCAATGCGGAATTCAAGATATTGATTCTTGTGAGCGAACTCGATTGGAAAGTTCCGGAAGAGAGCCATGTCGACGCCATAGCGGCCAGGTCCTTGGATCGAGTCGCGTCCAGCATTTCCATAGGTTCCCGGCAGGTTTCTGCTATAGGCCGAGGTATTAAACCAGCGTCGCAGGGTTGGGTTGCTGCTGGCCGGATTACCACTTATATTCGGTCGATCGGCGCCTACACCGGTCAAGGATGCGTCCGTGCCCGCAACAGGGCTGAACCAGAACCCGGAACGCGCGCTCACAATGGCAGACAATTCCCAGTCCGAGAGAAGCCGCCAAGCTACATTTTTCGTAATGTGGGGAGTGCCTGCCACCAAGGACGCATTGAAGATCTGCCTAACGTCCGTATTGCAATTACCGCGATCGCCTGCGCGACTGTGGGGGTTCTGGTAGGAGTTGGTGAGTTCAGAGGTAATATCGCCCTCGTTGATGCAGTGAGACCAAGTGTAATTGACAAGCAGGCTGACGTTCTTTTGCAAGCGATGGTTCAAGGTTGCGAGCATTGCATGATAAGACGAGGTTGCACCGTCATCTACTTGGATGATGGAGCTGAAAGCTCCTCCAGAGTGAGCACTGATTTGCGTGAGAACTCGTCTGCTGTTTGTGTTCGCCACAGTGGAGCACGCGGAAGCCCCGCATTGTCCGGGGATGTATACTGCCGGGTCCTGTTGGGAACTGAGCCACAGGTGAGTCCCTTCATTACCGATATAGTTGAGCGAAAAGAGCCAATCCGGGCTAAATTGCTCTTGAACACTCACATTCCATTGCTGAAAATAAGTTGGATGAATGTTCAACGGGAGATTGACATACTGCCCCGCCGACACGAAACGGGCGTCCTTTAGAGGAGGGATGGGAAGTGGAAACGGGTTGCCACCTGGGTAAGCCTGATATGGATTCGCGAATCCTCCGGTAGGGTTATTGAGCGTAATCGCACTCGCCCACGGAGGTCCAAAGCCGAATCGATCGAAAAATTGCGCGGCCGGGAAATCGTACAGCACACCGTAGCCAACGCGCACAACCGTTTCGGCGTTTCCGTGTGGATCCCACACGACTCCAAGGCGCGGACCAAAGTTACCGAGGTGGCGATTCGTACCTCCGCTCGGGAGGCCGGAATCACCTGGGAAGGTGAGTCCAGCCGGAGCGTTTTGATAGACTTGGCTTGTGGCCCCGGCAGTAAAAGAAGCCAAGTCAAAGTGGGTCGCACGCCCTTGTGTCTCGTGTTCAGGGAGGTAGGGCTCCCAGCGCAACCCGAGGTTGACATTGAGACGCTGGCTGAGACGTATCTTGTCGGACGCGTACAGCGCGAAATAATTCTGAACAAAGTCCAGCAAAGTCGGGTTTCCTTGGACGACCGAACTAGGCGCGCCTAGCAAGAGATCTGCCAATGCGTTTCCGGTTATCTGTCCGTTGAAGTTGTATGCGATGTTCTCTTGACTTGTCGTCTTGTAGTCGACATACCGGCCGATCCATTCACCTCCGAGAGCCAATTGGTGACGTCCTTTGATGAGGTTGACGTCATCGGCTACTTGCTTGCTTCCCGAATACACCTGAGCGATGGAGCAGATCCCGCATGATGTGCTGAAGTAGCTGCTCACACTGATCTGGGGCGAGTTTCCTGTGGATGGAGCAACGTTCAGTCCCAGGCTGCTCGCTGAAGGAAGACCTGAAGCAGGGCCACGGTTGATGCGTTCACGCGTCCAGGTAAAGTGAAATGCGTTGATAGCCGTCGAAGTCAAGGTGTAGGTATCTCCGATGGTGAGCGACTGAACCGAGTCGCCTACTCCAGGGAGGGTCGTGAGCAACAGATCATTATTGTTGTACACGGCAGGGTTCTTATAGTTGGTGTAGTAGTAGCGCCCGAAGAGAGAATGGCGCTGGGACAGGGTTGCGTCAACTCTGCCGAGATACTGGTTTTCACTCGAATTATTAGGGATGCTGTAGAGCAGCTTGCCGCAAGGATCGGCACTCAATGGAATGTACTTCAACAAAGTCAACGCCTGGGGATTGAACCGCGCTACCGGAATATTATTATTTGGGAATGGCTTGCCAGTGAGAGGATCCGTAATGGCTTGCGCAACTCCACAGGTTCTCGAAAGCACCGTGCTAAAGTCGCCTTGAAGAACTTGCGCAGTTGGGACAAAGGACGTGGTGGTGGGCGGCGCGGTGTGCGTGACGGTCCCTTGATAGCCGCCGAAGAAGAAGAGGCGATCGCGCAGAATGGGCCCTCCCGCAGTGCCGCCGAATTGGTTGCGCTTCAACTGATCTACGCTAGATGCGAAATAGTTTTTAGCGTTGACGGCTCCGTTACGGAGAAATTCGAACAAGTCACCATGGAACACATTCGTGCCGGATTTAGTCACAATATTGACGACTCCGCCCGCCCGTTCTCCATAGCTGGCCGGTATGGCATTCGTCTGGACGCTGAACTCTTGCAACAAATCCGGAAATGGGATAGGAAGATTGATGGAGCCGAAAGCATCGTTATGATCGCCTCCGTCGAGGAGATAGTAGGTTCCATTCGCCTGCCCTCCCGCAATCGCGATGGTCGTCGATGAGGGATAGTTCTTGCTGCTTGCGAGATCACTCGGGGGCGCCGTCACTGCCGCTCCAGAGAGAAGTACCAATTGCGTCGGTTGCCGTCCATTGAGGGGAAGGTCGACGACCCGCCGTTCGTCGATCACCTGGGAGATGCCCGTGGTCTGCGTCTCGGCCATCTGGACGTTGGCGTGGACTTCAACCTGCTGCGACACCAAGCCGACCTCAAGCACCGGATTCAGCTTTGGGTTCGTATTCACTTGCAGGATGACACCTTCCTGCTTGTAGGTCTTAAATCCGGCAGCACTGACCTCGATCTCATACGGACCGATAGGAAGACTGCTGAGTGCATAGGATCCGTCTGAGCCACTCACAGTCGAACGCGAGAATCCGGTGTCCGTCTGAAGCGCTTTGATATGAGCCGCCGGGATGGCAGCGCCGGTCGAGTCCTGGACATTCCCGGAGATTTGATCGACTGCAGTCGCTTGGGCGTGCGAAAGCATGGGTATGCAGAAGAGGAGAAGGATCGCTACCTCAGCGACAGTGTATCGAGACGGAAAACACATAGATCACCTCTTGAGAGCACAAACGAACCGTTTTGTTACACTCACGTCGGGGTGCCCGAGATCATCCCAAGCGCAGGCAGGCTGCTAGTAGCAGCAACAGTTCGCTAAGTTACATGAACGATTTCTTTTCTGTCAAGAAAAATGAAACGTTTCGAAATATGCTTGCAAACACCCTGCGCTCCGGAGCGAGCGCTAAATGAGCGCGGTCGATTCTCTAATCCGTAGTTCTGGCTTGAGGACCACGTTGCGAGGCTGCATCGGAAGATCATCGACTTTGCTCTGGATTCGTTCAAGGAGCAATTGCATGGCTCGGCGACCTAGCTCGCGTGCTGGCTGAGCCACCGTTGTGAGCCGAGGCTGGTAGTTCTGAGTCCAGGCGAAGTCGTCGAACCCCACAACGCTGACATCTTCCGGGCACCGAACGCCCGCCTCACGCATCGCTCTCATAAAGCCGAGAAGCAGCTTGTTGTTGGTACAGAAGACTGCGGTCGGAGGATCGAGCAACTCAAAGAGCCAACGCTCAAAGTCGTAGCCTGCCTGCGCCTGCATTCCTCCTGAGCGCATGTGCTCGTCGATCACAGGTAAGTGAGCGGAGCGCATGGCCTGGCGGTAACCTTCGAGACGGCCCGAGTGAGTCGATAGCTCCGTTCGGCCCGTCATGAGCGCAATACGCTTATGACCAAGCTGAATCAGGTGGTTTGTGGCTTCGTAGGCACCCAAGAAATTATCGGTTGAAACAGTATCGCCGCGGAATCCCAGCGGAATCCGATCGAAGCAGACGATAGGAAAACGGCGACGCATAAGCCTGTCGAACGAAATGGCTGGGTCAGAACAGGCGATCAATACTCCATCGACACGGTGACTGAACAGCGTATTGAGCTGCTGCTGCTCCTGATCCGGATCCTCATTTGCATTGCACAAGATTACGGAATACTTGGCGGCTCGGGCGACCTCTTCCGCACCCGTAATGATCTCCGGGTAAAACGGGTTGGTGACATCCGGCAGGATCATCCCCACGGTTTGCGTTCGGCCAGTCTTGAGGCTCCGTGCGATTTGGTCGGCATGGTAATCCAGTGCCTCCATGGCGTTGCTGACACGTTCGGCGCGCTTTGGACTGACGACAGACGTCCCGTTGACCACCGCCGAGACTGTCGCCACAGAAACTTCCGCCAAACGAGCTACGTCTCGCATGGTTGGCGTACTCTTTTTCTTCATCTTCACTTTCACTAAATGTTAGGAAAAGATTGCCAAAGGTGAGTTCCACACGTGGCTGCCGAAGCTATTCCAATGTAGATCTGCTGCCCTTTCTCAACGGGCTCTTAATATGCACGACTAAGTAATCAGCGTCTTTCCATCATATCGTCTTGGCTATTCAGCTCCTTAGATTCAGACTCAGGTCGACTGCAGATGTTTAACCACCAGTTCCATGGAATTAGTTCGTCAATTCCAGGCACGCATTGCTCAGAACGGTAGCAGATTGCCAGTTGCATCGAATCCTATTCCCCTGGCGGTTCCAACGATAGTCAAGTCCCCTCGTGTGCGCGCTTCTTCCGCGAACGCCTCCGATACGAGCACGCGATCCATATTGAGAGTATTAGTAATTCGAATGATGCGCAGTTTTGCAGTCGAGGGCGATGCGAGAGAAGCAATGGCATTCTCGAGAGCCTCTCGATCTGTATCAAAGTAGATCGGGATCTTCGCAGTAGGAAGACCGAGAGAGGTGATCGCGTTCGTGTAGACATACTGTAGATTGAGCGATTTCACCGCGCGACTGGTGGTGAAGTCGGCCAAACCAATCCCGATGCCGTTGCCGTTGGTGGCGGTCGTAAGATCACGGACAAAGATACGGAAGATCTGCGGTTTGATCGAACTCTCGGGCTGGAGTGATGCGAAGTAGCCAAGGACACCCCGGCCGATCACATTGGTGTCCATACCAGTCCCGCTTATTTCTTTTCCGATCTCGTCGACGATCAAAAGATCAATCTCTTCAAACGGCAACCACGACATCAACGAACGAGCTTTCACCAGCAGTTTGCCCTCTTCATCAACGATATCGGAGGGTCTGATCACGTGAATATCGGCAGTCTGGTGATGTTGATCTTCCAGGATAGCGATTCCACATAAAATCGGCACTGTACCAAGGATGACCTTCGCCGTCTCACGAATGACCACCTCGTGCCCCAGACTGCTCGCCGCTCTGTGGGCATTGGTGGCACCCACATGCTTGCCGAAGCCGATAGCAAGCATCTTCTGTAGTCCGCTTCCCAGGTCCCCATGAAAATCGGTATGCGGCTTGATACGATTGATGGCTACGATCCCGTCTGACTCTAAAGCGGACACACTGAAGACTACCTCATTCCCCTCGAAAATGTTTCCGATCTGCCGAACTTCCATGCTCGTTTCAAAGGGAACGCCCATCGTCTCCGACGTGATCCCATATTCAGCTAGGACGCTCTCCTGTCCCTCCGGGGTCGCCCCTCCATGGCTCCCCATCGCCGGCACAATAAAAGGCTTCGCGCCCGCGTCGCTCAGTACATCAAGCACCGCCTTGACCACTTTCGCGAGGTTCGAGATCCCCCGGCTACCCACTCCCACTGCAATCTTCATCCCAGGGGTGACCTTGTCGAGGATGTCGGATTTTGAGAACTGCTCTCTTAGAAGGCTCTCGAATTGTAACTGCGGCGACCTTGGATAGTGTTGCCTCACTTCAAACATCTTCGGGAAGTTGTCCATCATGGTCGTAATATTACTTCTTGATTTAGAGTACCGCCACTAAAACGAAGAATCGTCGAGCTTAGAAAGCTGGCGGAACTGACGCCGTCTCCCACCCCTCAGCGATCGTTCGCCGGGGACTCAGGGTGGAAATTTTGCGATGAGCCAAGTTAGCTTTCGAATCACCTGATGTAGAGCGTAACGGGAATCCTGCCGCGGCTCTTGACATGCACCGGATCGACGCTGCCCCAATCACTGGCATGTCACTGGCAGACCACGGAGATGAGTTCGGCGGCAAGATCGCGGGTCCAATCGGCAGGAGAAACGACTGTCGGATGCGTGTGACCGAGCCACTCCCGACGTTCAGCAGGACTTGAAAGCTCTTCACGCGGGCTGCGCGGCGGCGAGGAGCCAACAGGAAAGACTTGCGGCTGCCCTTGAAGACGTCTATCCGCGCCTCTTCAAGGTGCGGACTTTTCTCCTAAGGCAAGCTTGGGTCCCCTTCTGCAGATTCCGTCCAGTCGCCTAGGGGGTCACGCGACACACCCGTTGGGCAAGCATGTACCGCAGATAGCGACACATACCAGAAAGAAACGGAGACTTACACCATGTTCAAGAAGATCACTCTCATCGGCCGTCTCGGACAGCATGCAAAAGCCAAAACCGCTCACAACAACCGTGAGTACGTCACCCTTGGCCTTGCCACCAGGAAAGCTGGAAGAACGATAAGGGCGACTACGAGACCCGCACCGAGTTAGCACCGCGTTTACGCTCGGAACACTCTCTTGAAGTTCGCCAAGACGCTCCAGAAAGGGCAATTCGTCACCCTCGAAGGCAAGTTCAAGTGACGCGACGTAGAGGATGAGGTCCAGGGCATAACCTTCAAGCACCGGATTGCTGAGATCCGGTGACCGCTACCTGCCTCGAATTGCTCGGTCTGCCGGGTAAACCTGGTGCACCTGGTCATTTGTGTCTATTGAAGTGTCATCCCTCCATGAAGGGAACGTTGACGTGTCACAAACCTAGAGTATTCCTCGCATATGGCGTCATTATCAAGTTCAGACCGTAACCTTTGGCGAAAGTTTCGGCGGATTGCGGAGCAGGTAAACGTTGCCATCGAGCGTGACCTGATCGCAGCAACACAGCTATCCGGTGGAGACCACAGCATCCTGTCGACGCCCGCGGAGACCGAAACAAAGCCAGTGCGCCAGCAGCAACTCTGCGACCTGAGGCGATGGGACAGGACGCGACTTTCACATCACCTCACCCGAATGGAAAACGCGGTCTGTTGAAACGCTCGAAACTCGCAGATGGCAACAGATTGGTGACCATCACCGCGCAAGGTGATCGCGCACGAAAGGCGGCAGACCCGATTCATGCTGACGCGGTGATGAGGCATTTCATTTCGAAGTTAACAGGAGCGCAGCGGAAGGCGATCGCTTCGCTTGGTGTCTCTCATGGACTGTGATAGTGCTCAAATCAGCTATCCTTGCCATGGGAACGCTGCTGCTTCTACTTCCATTTGGTGGTCGTCCGAAAAGTATAGTAATGCGTTCCCAGCAGGCAGCGAGGAGCCGATACCGCTGCACGGTGAAGTACACGATCTAAAGCAAACCGACGGAACCAATATCCATGCAGAGTTTGAACCGGCCGGTGCCCCCACGCTTGTACGGACCCTCACCATGACTGGGTTGGATTGGACTACTGGGCCTGATTGGCCTTGCTGGATTGTGGAGGCAACATCACGCCGCTACGGTTGAAAGTCGTAGAATTACCCCCCCGAGTGCAGAAAGAAGAAGAGAGCCGCCCATCGTAGGTGTCTCCCTCCTTCTGGTATCTAAGCCGTTTGAGCTTGGCTCATACGCCATCACTATATCCCGTAAGACGCATACCCCACACTGACAAACCGCACCTACCTCAAGGTGTTCCGGTGGATCTTGAGCTCTCACCGGCTTGCTCGCGGATTCCTTCTCACATCTTGACTCACCCGTTAGTTAGCGAACAAAGGCGCTGGTCTCAAACTTTGTAAGCAGATCTGCAACGTCTTTGTAGACTTCGATGCAGCCTGCCTGCAACAATTCCTTTTCGTTCCAGCCACCCGTCATGACCCCGACGGTCCAGATCCCGGCTTTCCCCGCTGCCTCGGCATCGTAGGGAGTGTCCCCGAGAGCCAGCACCTTCGAGGAAGGAAGATGGAGCTTCTTCAGCGTTGCTTCGAAGATGTCCGGATGCGGCTTCGACCGTTTCGCATCGTCTGCTGTACTGCTCTCCTCGATAAGATCGCCAATATTGGCAATTCTCTCGTAATCTTTCAGCTGGTCTCGATCGGCAGACGAAGCAATCGATACCCGGATGCCCGCCTTCTTCATCCTCAAGAGCAGCTTCCGAGCTTGAGGAAAGGGCTTGACCTGGGCAAGGTAATCCATGCGGAAGATGTACTGCCGATAAGCCATCAATGGTTCTTCGATAGCAGCTCGCTTCCACCATGGCACAAAGACCGGGATTACCTCGTCTCCGCCCTTGCCGATCTGTCTGCGTGCTTCTTCCAGATCGACCGAGATGCCTACGACTTCGAACGCATCTTTCCAAGCCGCAGCATGCAGCCAATTGCTTTCTACAAGGGTTCCGTCAATATCACAAAGTACTGCTTCGATCATCTTTGTCACTCTCTCTTGGATTGGCCGCAGGAACCAGAACTCTTTGCCGCTATGCAGCGGATAATAGGAGTTTATGAATCCTTCGAGCTGTCATTCATCTTGGCGCTTTGACTTTCCTCAAAAGCAGTACGGAGAACTCCCGCACTGCGATGCAAGTCCTGCATCTCAGAATCGCTAAGCGGCAGTTCGAGGACTTTTTTCACGCCATGAGAGCCGAGAACGCAGGGTGTACTAAGGCAAACGTCTTGTAACTGGTATTCTCCGTTCAAACGGGCGGAGACCGTAAGGACAGAACGCTCATTGCGAAGTATCGCCTCGCATATTCGCTCGATACAAGAAGCGATGGCGTAGCAGGTGTTTCCTTTGAGCTCCAACACCTCTGGTCCAGCGTTTCGAACTTGTTCAAGAAGCTGCTTAAAAGGTGGAAGCTCCTCTGCGCCCGGAAAGCTAGCGAGGGACATGCCGGCTACCTGAGTTCCACTCCAGACCGCAACGGAAGAATCCCCATGTTCGCCGATGACAAAACCATGGACCGAGCGTGCCTCAATGGCAAGCTTTTCACCCACCACGGTACGCAACCGGTTGGTATCGATTACTGTGCCTGAACCTATTACTTGTGAGTGGGGAAGGCCTGATTCCTGCTGCGCGATATAGGTCAGAATGTCCACAGGATTGCTGGCGATGAGCAACACACCGGCGAAACCCTCCGCTTTGAGCTTTCCCATGCATTCGCGGAGGATCTCCGCGTTTGTTTGAAGTAGCTCCAAGCGCGTGTCTGTTTTGTCCGAGCTTGCCGCCCCTGCGGCGAAGATGACGATTGCGCTCTTTGCAGCGTCCGGGTAATTGCCTGCGATAACCTTTACCGGCTGGCCGAGAGGTACAGCGTGTTGCAGATCGCTTGCCTCGCCTTCAGCTTTTCGCGGGTCTCGATTGATTAGTACGATCTCGCGAGCTGTACCCTTCAAAACCAAGGCATACGCGCAGGTCACACCGACTGCCCCGGCACCAATAATTGTGATGCGCGAACTTTCTGTCGGACTTTCGTGGGAATCTGTCATGGGGTTCTCCTAAACGAGGCTAAAGCTGCTCTCTAATGTCCAGTCCAACGCAGAACTGCATAGGTATAGAGCGGAAAGTGCTCCCAGCGTGCCACTCCGCAAAGGATGAGGCTTTGCGCAAACGCAATGCACGTAGCGGGGCGTTCGTACATGACCGCTTTGTTATAACGGCATCCTGCCACCGGTGGCCCCGTAAATTTCGCCCGTGACGTAGCTTGCATCGTCTGAGGCAAGGAAAACGAACACCGCAGCCTGCTCGACCGGCTGAGCAGGCCGCTTGAACTGGGTGCTTTCACCAAAGGATTTTACCTCTTCCTCTGGCATCGTGGCGGGGATGAGTGGCGTCCATACGGGACCTGGAGCAACACCATTGACGCGAACGCCATGCTTCATGCAAAGCTTCGAGAAGCTCTTCGTAAGACTCACAAGAGCAGCCTTCGTCGATGCGTAGGGAGCAAGTTCGTCCTTGGGATCGAAGGCCTCAATGGAACAGGTGTTGAGGATGACACCGCCCGGCTTCATCTGGGGAAGCGCCGCTTGTGTGAGAAAGAACGTGCCATAGACATTGGTGCGATACGTTCGGTCGAACTCCTCTTCAGGAATGTCTGACAACTCCTCGTAGGTCCTCTGAAACGCGGCGTTGTTGACGAGGATGTCCAGTCGGCCAAACTCTGCCACTGTGCGGTCTACGAGTTGCTTACAGAAGCTCTTTTCACGGATGTCACCGGGGATTGCGATGGCTTTCCGTCCAGTGGCCTGCACTAGTCGTACCGTCTCGTCCGCGTCATTCTGTTCATCCTGATCGCCTTCGAGAAACGTGAAGAGAATATCAGCACCCTCCTTCGCAAAGCAGAGAGCGACGGCGCGGCCGATGCCACTGTCCGCACCTGTGATGAGAGCGACACGGCCACCAAGACGGTTATGGCCCTGGTAGGTCGTTTCACCATAGTCTGCTGGTGGATCAAGTTTGTTGGAGCTGCCCGTGCCCGTCTGCTTTCCCTGAGGGAACGGAGGTTTTGGGAAGTGTTCCCGGGGGTCTTGCGGCTCAACGAGAGAAGGTGTGAATGACATGATGGGTCTCCTGTTGCAGGTTGGGCGTGCTACTTCAGGGTGACGTGCGCTCAAATTGAAAGCTCTGCCCCAGAGAAGGTGATGGCTCTTAGCGTTCACTTCATGGCTTGCAAGGCTCAGGGCTGTTGTTTGGTGACGGGATGAAGGCGTCGGCGACCGCGCCCGTGACAAAGGCATAGATGCCTTTACCCATGAGATCAATTGCTTGTTCGTCTACGGGCCAGGTCCAGGGTCTTACACCTGCACCGGTCGCGTTCTCCAGCGTTTGATCGTTGAGGAGGCGAAGGTTCATGTGAAGAAACGATCCGATCGGACCACGAAGACCAACTCCCGCCATCCAGCCTCGTACGGCCCGAGCATGATGCCCTGGCTCCAGTGCATCACCTAGTTCATTTGAGTCGTTCACGATCTGGCTTGTGACGCTGCCTGAGAAGCCGCTCCAGAGTATGCGCAGGAACGTATGAATCTGGTCTTCCGGTGAAACTTTGTTCAAATTTTCCGCGACGGTCATTGCCGCTACCCCAACCACCCCAGCAAGGAGTCCTCTGTTTGCAGCTATTGCAGTCATGGCACCGACTCCTGTCTTCACATACTGACCCGTTATTCTGGACCACCGTTCTGATGAAGGCGTTCCGCCGCGCGTTGCATGCTGATCCTTCCTCGTGCATGACACAACGGTATATCTGTCTCATCAACCTTCATTTGGCGCGGTGACGCTACTCCCTTATAAAAGCCGCAAGGTCCTTATGGTAGGAGAGACGCAAGCACGCTTCTGCACCATGCTCCTCAAGCATTGTATTGCCTTCCTGCCCGATCATGAGTAGATCTCCATTCGACACACCTAAACATTGACCCTCAGCCATATGTAGAAGGCGGAACTAATAGTGCAGCAAAAGAATGTGTTGCCGGCGCTGCGCGAAGGGCAACAGGCCGAACAGCTTGCGCCCTAGTCGACTGCTGTGAACGCCCTCGATGGGCCGGGGCTTCGATGCAAACGGGCGATCCTCCGAAGCATAACCCTATACCGGAAAAACGCTCACGCTGACGAGAATAGTCGAGCCGCGTTCCAAATTCCACGATTGCAGCTGGAATAACAACGAAGCCGGTCCTGTGTTTTGAAGGCGAGATACGACAGGTGCTGGCCAATCTTGTAGGAAACGCGATCGACGCTATGCAACCTGCTGGTGGTCGTCTGCTGATACGCAGTCGGAAAGCAACGCACTGGCGGACCGGCCGCAAGGGCCTGATGCTGACCATTGCCGACACGGGTCCGGCATCGATTCATCCGTGATCAAGAAGATCTTCGAGCCTTTCTTCACGACCAAAGGCCTCGGGGGCACTGGACTAGGACTGTGGGTGAGTTGCGAGATCGTCAATTGGCATCACGGTTCTTCGCGTGTGCGCAGTAGCCGGAAGAAGTGCAGCAGCGGCACGATCTTTAGCATGTTTCTGCCCTTCGATGCCGTGAGCCGCTAAATTCTGCCCTTCGATAATGGAGGCATACCTGTCACTGTGGTGTATGCCTCAACGCTACGAGTCGAAACGCCTCAACCCGCGAACCTAAGGTTCCTACTCGCCTCCTTGCTAAGAACGTTGCTACCGCTCATTAGTCTAGGCAAGCTTAATTGAGGTTCGAGTCCAATCTCATAACGACCCGACGCGGAACTTGGTTGGATCGACCCCATAAGTTGCTCGGAAAGAATGCGAGAAATTACTGCGGCTCGAAAAGCCCGTGCTGCAAGCAATGTGATCTACGGTATCGCTCGTTGTGGCAAGCAGTTCGCGCGCTCGGCGTAAGCGAGCCGACTTTAGTAGGCTCATCGGCGTTTGTCCAAGTGCGTGAGTGAAGTGTGCGGCGAAGCGGAACGGCTCATCCCAGCGATGGACGCAAGCGACTCCACTGAGAACCGTTCCGAAGGGCGTTCGAAAATGGCTTCAAGCGCTCGGGCCAGGCCCGGTTCGGTCAAGGCTGCCATCCATGAAATGGGCGGGCAGCCGCGATCGATCTGCCGGCGTAAAAGCAAGACAAGGCACTGCTTCAAGAGTGCTTCGGTGAGCGCTCGCGTGCCTATTCCGGGCCGAGCTGATTCTGCAAGAAGAATGATGAATTGATTGCGCAATCCATCTGGTCCGTCAAAATGCTCCACTATCGGTCCGCTCAAGTGAGCGAACAAATCCGGTGTCGATGTGACTGGAACACCAACTTCACCACAGGCCGTCAGTACGCCGGACTCTCCTTCACCAGCCTGGATTGTGGGAACACTTTCATTGAACAGTGGTGCCCGAAGACGACGACGCGGTACGCCCCAGCTTTCCTCGCTTTTGTTCGCGCCGAGACTGTAGGTGAGGCGCGGCGGTAGAAGCACAAAGCTATGCTGCTGCAGCGTGATGGTAAGACCGTTCTTGACTCTCATTGTGCCTCGGCCAGCAAGACAATAGTGCAGGCTCGCGGTCGAGCAGGCCTCAAACGTGAGCTGGTGCCCCAGCCGGATATCGCACGAAGTAAAGGCCCCAACGCCGACATCCATATTGGCGAGAAATCTATCGACGAGTTCCAAATAAGTACCTCCATCTTCCACCAGTAATCTGGACGAATAAGCACTAAAACAGGATCATCTGGCACCCTCGTCTTCTTAGTATAGTGCTTGCATCTGCATAGGCGCACACGGGGAGCGTCACAATGTTCGACATGAAGAATTTTGGCAAGCTGGTCAAGCTGGACGAAAACGCACCCGAGGCGATGAAGGTTTTTGGGCTTTCGATAAAGCTGTGTTTACGGCAGGAGCTCTCGACGTACGACAGAAGCACCTAATGGCAGTCGCTGTTGCGCTGACAACGCGGTGCCCTTACTGCATCGAACTGCACCTCAAGGCTGCTCGCGATGCGGAGGCCGACAGACCAGATGCTTGCGGAGCCGCCGTGACGCATACGACACATTTATCAACGCTTGGTGAATCCCGCCCAGTGTGGAAACCGAGGAAAAATTAATGATGAATACCGCAACCGCAGGTAGTGTACGTTCTCTCACGATGGTGCAAACAAGTGTGCAGAAAGCCGGAACAATCGTGCTTCGTTATGGTTTGGTGCTGGTCATTGCCTGGATCGGAATGATGAAGTTCACCAGCTACGAGGCGAACGGCATCAAGCCTCTTGTTTCGCACAGTCCCTTGATGGGCTGGGTGTACAGCCTCCTGAGTGTGCAGGGGTTCTCAAATGCTTTGGGAGTTGTCGAGATCTCTATCGCTCTCTTGATTGCGTTGCGCTCCTGGTCTGCAAAGGCCACAGTGATAGGAAGTGCGGCCGCTGCGCTCATGTTCCTCACCACTCTCACCTTCTTGTTTTCCACTCCCGGATGGGAGCCAAGTCTTGGTGGCTTCCCCGCGCTCTCGGCCGCAGTGGGCCAATTCCTGTTGAAGGACGTTGTGCTACTTGGGGCAGCGATATGGTCATTCGGAGAGGCTTGGACATCTGAAGCAACTTCTCAACCGTAGTGCATGCGGTCTCGTGCTAGAACTTGGCCAAACTGCGGAAGGCTCATTTGATGTAACAGATCCACTTCAGCGGACACGTTCATCCGCCGCGAATCACCAAATCTTCGTGCTCACCCTTCGATGAGCACAGGGAACCAACAAGGACCTGAAAACAGAAAGGGAAACCACCATGACTTGGAAAATGACACTAGCAGCGCCCGTAGTCTCACTGTTGGCTTTGACACCTATGGGATTCGCTTCCCTGCTGCCGAGCGCGAGTTTCGCGCAGGCCACTGCCATAGCGGTGCCAGCAGATTCTCAAGCGAAGACAGCTGGTGCGGTCTTCGCCATGACCAACATAGCGGCCGGCAACGAAATCGTCGTCTATAGCAGGGCGACCGATGGCACTTTGACTGCTGTGGATCGCGTCTCTACCGGTGGTAGCGGCAAAGGTGACGACTTCGATACGGCGGGTGGGCTGGTGCTCAGTAATGACCATCGCTTCCTGTATGCGTGCAACGCGGGAAGCAATGACGTCAGCGTATTCACCGTCAACGGTACTAAGTTGACCCTGATTCAGAAGATCTTCTCGGAAGGCGTGGTTCCGGAAAGCCTGACCTTCCATGGCAATCTCATGTATGTCCTGCACGGTTCGGTGGCCGACAACAACATATCTGGTTTTACTGTCGCATCCGACGGCACCTTGACGCCGCTGCCGGATTCTAAACGCCCTCTGAGCTCTCCCATAGCCGTTCCCGGCAGTGTGCAGTTCAGCCCCGATGGCCGTGTTCTCGTGGTGACACTTAAAGCGGCGCAAGTTGACGTAAATCCGGGACCGTTCGTGATTGACACCTTTACTGTCGGATCCGATGGACGGCCCAGCAATGCTCGGCCGGAGAAGTCGTTTGGAAGGCGGCCGTTTTCCACCACCTTCCGCAGCAACGGCGTCTTAATCGTCGTCGAATCAGGTAATCCTTTTCCCAATCAGGCGGCGGTGTCTTCATATAAGGTGAACCCCGCCGACGGCGACCTCGAAGTAATTACCGCATCTGAGCCTAATGGACAGACGGATTCGTGCTGGGTATTGCTCAGCAAGAACGAGCGTTATGCGTACACCGCGAATTTCGCCACTGGTAACATCTCCAGCTACCGCTCCACTCGGAACGGCAGACTTGATTTGATCAATGGTGCAGCAGCCGTTCTGGGGATTACCAGCGAACCAACGGACATACGCATCAGCAAAGATGGCCGGTTCTTTTATGTGGTACTCAGGGGCACCGGTGAGATCGCCGCCTTCCGTATAGAAGAGGATGGGAGTCTCACGCCGAGGGGTACCGTCGGAGGTCTGCCGGCCAACACCGGCGCTTCGGGACTCGCTGCTTACTAAGCAGGCAATGTCTGCACTTCTGTCTTTTCTGAACGATGGCGGCCTAAAGCCCGGCCTTGGTCGCCTTCGTTTATGTTTCCTCACCCGTTCCCCTTCGAGGCGCGGCGCAACGATCTGCTGTAGACCATACCCAGCTTTTAGGCAGTCCATTCAAAACAGCTCTATCGATGTGTTCGGTAGAGCTCTTTTTGCTGGTACAGGGTACCCAACACGTGTAGGAATGCCCGACACTTTTGTAGCAGTTGAGAAGTGACAAAAACGGGAACAAGAGGAGCGTTCGATGGCACGAGGCAGGAAGCACACAGCGGACTAGATCGTGAACCTGCTGCGGCAGGTAGCGGTCGGAGTGGCGAACGGGAAGACGATACCAGAGGCTTGTAAGGAAGCTCTGCTCGTTAAGCAGACGTACTATCGATGGCGCAAAAGTTGAGATGCGGCTGCTGAGTCTGAAGAAGAGCAGATGGGGGTTGAAAAGTTTCGGCAAGCTGATGCACCATCCTGACTTATTCATCTTCTCTTGACACTGGAGAGGGCCTGCCATAATCTTCACTCACCGAAGCCACGACCATACGTTTCTAAGAGACTTATCTCCTCGACAAGCCAACGAGGGCGAATCGATTATTCTCAAGTCTCGAAATATCTACTGGCTGTCTTGTGTTACTCCGTCCGCGAGAGGTGCTTTATGAGTCGTCAAGAATTCCTTGGAACGGCCCTATCTACGGGATTGCTCTCTGCGGGAGCAATCGCCAAAGCCGTCGCTGCTTCGTTGCGCAGTGTACCCGCGTTGAAAGTTGCTCCTGGGGCGACGCCTCCGCCGATGACACTTGGCCTTCTGATTAAGTCGGCGCGTAGAGCAGAAGAGGCGATCTCTCAGGTTCACGATCTTGGATTGACAACCTGCTTCCGGTCGCTCGGCGACTATGTCGGCCACTTCAGCAACAAGCTAGCGGATGAGTTGCAAGAGCTCCTCCATCGCTATGGAGTGACCCCGACTGCGGCAGAGGTCGTAGGTCCGGGCAAGTTGACCTGGAACTTTATCGGCGGACCCGCTACGATCGGGATCGCCCCACGGGCAACCCGCATGCAGCGCATGGATGCGTTGAAGCAAACGTCCGACTTCGCGAAGTTGCTGGGCATCCAGAACGTGCAGACGCATGGTGGATTTGTTCCGGAGAGCCCGGACGATCCGCTCTATGACGGATCGGCCCTTGCCATCCGCACACTTCGCGACGGACATGTCTCTCGCATCGGACGCATATTCCGTCCCCTCTTCCTCTTCAGGCTGACACGCCTCCTCCGTATTGCGGTGGTGACAGGAGTGATTCTGGGGAACACCCTTGTCGTTGCGCGTACCTATGCCCAAGCTACGACCGGGGACGTTGTGGGAACCGTGATGGATGCGTCTGGCCTGGTTGTGTCTCAGGCGACCGTCGTCCTGACGAATCTGGATACACAGGAGCAGCGGACCGTCATTACCGATGATTCCGGCCAGTACACCTTCAGCCTGTTGAAGGCGAATCGCTACGCGATCATGGTCACCCACGCCGGATTTAAGAAGTCAACCATCGACTCGTTCTCCCTTGCGGCCGGCGACCGTGCGCGCGAGAACTCCAGCCTGCAAGCCGGATCTGAAGATCAGGTGGTAGAGGTAGAGGCGCATGCGCCCACACTACAATCCGACAGCTCCGTAGTCTCGACGACCATTACCGAAAAAGCGACCCAGGATCTTCCGCTGAATGGCCGGAACTATATCAACCTGGTTCAGGTGGTGCCAGGTGCGACGGAGGGGCTGAACAACGGGCTCGCCAGCGGCAATCGTCCGGACGATCGCCGCCAGACCTCGTCGGTCTCGATCAATGGGCAGGCAGACGTCATCAACAATCAGTTGATCGATGGCATGGACAACAATGAACGCGTGATCGGTTCCATCGGCGTTCGTCCTTCGGTCGAGTCCATCCAGGAGGTCAGTGTCCAGACAAATACTTTCACGGCCGAGGTAGGCCGGTCTGCGGGCGCGATCATCAATGTAATAACGAAGTCCGGGACGAACGGCTTCCACGGATCGGCATACGAGTTTTTCCGGAATACCGTACTGGATGCGAACCCCTACAAATTCGGGGCGACGATCCCCCGACCCCAATGGAACCAGAATCAATTCGGGGGCAGCCTTGGCGGGCCTCTCCAGCGAGATAAAACCTTCTTCTACGGCGACTATGAGGGCTTTCGTCTGGTGAGAGGACAGAACCCCACGCAGACCACGGTTCCGACTGCATTCGAACGTGCGAACCCTGGCAAGTTTACGGACAATCCAGCCATACCGGCGGGCAAACAGGTTGTCAGTCCTGCCGTCTTCGACAAGGTAGGGCTGCAATACTTCAACCTCTTTCCTGCCCCGACAAGCGCGGCGCTCAATAATAACTACACCGTCGCGCCGAGCTATATGCAGAACGCGACCACCGTTGATAGCCGCGTCGACCGACGCTTCAACAACTCGGATCTGTTCTTTGCGCGCTACACCTATAATGCCGTAAGCACCACCATCGGTGGCCTCTTTCCCACGGTCACCGCAGGCGGACTTCCTGTCTCCCCTGGCGGCAACCAAGGTAGCTATCCAGGTGCGGCTTTCAGCAACGCTCATCAGGCCCAGCTGGACTACATCCATACATTCACCCCGAACACCCTGCTTGAACTGAAGGCCGGGTACACGCTGCTGCACACCGCGCAAAATCCGATCGGTTTTGGACAGGGAGTCAACACGGCCTTTGGTCAACTCTAATATCAACATCAGCGATAGGACCCTGGAACTGGCGCCGGTCACCATTAGCCAGGGAGCGAACCTCGGCTTTCACCCCCCGATTATCTATCTGGAAAATACCTGGCAGTATCTTGGAACCCTCAACTGGAATCACAGAAAACACAACTTCAAATTCGGTGCCGGAATCATCCGCCGACAGGACACTTCCACCCAGACTGATTCGGCTGCCGGCACCTGGACCTTCAATACCTTCTCCGACCTGCTGACCGGAACCTTCACGAACGCGTCTCGCAATGCAATCCTGATCACACCGCACAATCGTAGCTGGGAGCCGCATGCCTTCGTCCAGGATGACTGGCATATCGCGTCAAATCTGACCCTCAATCTCGGGATTCGCTGGGACTACTATCAGCCCTATACCGAGACCCGGAATCAGCTCTCCAACTTCGATATCGATACCGGCACAATCGTCGTTGCAGGTACGTCAGGCGTCAACAAGTATGGCAACGTCCGTCCGGACTACACAAACATCGCACCGCGCATAGGCTTTGCGTATACCGTGATGCCGAGTACGGTAGTTCGCGGCGGGTTTGGTATGACCTACGCGCCAGAGAATCTGACATCAGGGTCGGCATTGGTGAACCAGCCCTTCACCGGCTCCTATGGCCCATGCTCCACAGTGCTCGTGGTGGGCACCTCGACCGGCTGCGATCCGGCCTACGCTCACTTTGCTGCAGGACTGCCGCTACCTACGCCACGCAGCGCGACGAACCCCGCAGGCTCGGTCAGCGCGGCACTGGATTCCCATTTCAAATCGACCTATCTCGAGCAGTTCAACCTCACCGCCGAGCGCGAGTTCGGGGCCACCGTCGTCAGCCTTACCTATGTCGGTGAACTCGGCCGCAGGATGGCCTACTACCTGCCGGATGCCAATACCTTTGCGGCGAATATGGGCATCGCGGGTGGCGCAGGGCTGCGGCTCTATGCTGCCACCTCGCCGAACGTCACCTCGGTTCCGCTCTTCACCTCAAAGGGGAACGGTTCGTACAACGGGCTGCAGTTTGTCGCCAAGCGCCGATTAACCAAGGGTCTGGATCTCTCCTTCAACTACACCTTTGCGCACGGGCTCGATGACTCCGAAGCCATTAGCAACGACGGTGGAGACGGCTTCGGGTCCGTCCCCTCGCAGGTCTCCGCCCTCGAGTACGGCAACTCAAACCTCGATGTGAAGCATCGCTTCTCTGGAACCTTCAACTACGCTCTTCCATTTGGAAGCAGCCTCACGGGCTTTGAGGGTATTCTTGCCAAAGGCTGGCAGACCAACGGCCTCGTCTCCTGGAACACGGGCCTGCCGTTCTCCATCACGAACCTCAACAACCTCGGCGGCACCCGGCCCGGGACGACGAACTCCGACCGTCCTAATCAGGTTGCCGGTCTCAAAGTCAGTCATCCGTCAGTGACGCAGTGGTTCAATACGGCTGCATTTCAGGCGCAGGTTGCGGGCACGGTCGGCAACGAACATCGTGACCAGGTTCGCGGGCCGGGTCTGCAGCGAGTCGATCTCTCGATCTTCAAGACCATCCCGCTCACGGAGCGCTTCAACTTCGAGTTTCGGACGGAGGCCTTCAACGTCCTCAATACCGCCCAGTTTGCGTTCCCGAACGCTCAGCTTGGCAATGCTGCGATCGGGACGATCACCAGCACGGCAAATGCCTACAACCCGCGTGTGGTGCAGTTCGCTGGCAAGCTGCGCTTCTAACTAGCTAACTCGATGCCAGATCCACATGCCAGATCGATCCGTCTCCTCTCACAAAGAACCTGCGGAGTTATCTTTTCATGCGAAGAAGATCTTTCCTCAAGACCGCATCGGCCGCTGCGCTGGTTACGTCGGTATCTGGTCGCAGCTTCGCCGCTGGCCTCGCAGGGGCGAATCAGCCACGCATTGCCTACGGTGGGATGAGCATCGAGTGCAGTACCTACAGCCGCGTTCGGGCTCACATGGAAGACTTCACTATTCTCAAGGGTCAGGCGCTCACGGACTCGAAGCGCTTCGCCTTCCTGAAGAAGTATTCCATGTCCTTTATCCCGACAGTCGTAGCAACTGCTGTTCCCGGTGGCCCGGTCGACCAGGGAACCTATGACGCCATCAAGGCCGACTTCCTGCACCAATTGCAGGCTCTCCTTCCACTTGATGGCCTCTTCCTCCCCATGCATGGCGCAATGTTTGTCGACGGTATGCAGGATGCGGAAGGCGACTGGATGGAGTCAGCCCGTAAGGTTGTCGGCCGTGACTGCCTGATGTCCGCATCGTACGATCTTCACGGAAATGTCAGTGAACGAATCATCGACAACCTCGACATGTTCTCAGCCTTTCGAACCGCGCCCCATATCGATTACGAAGAGACTATGCAGCGTGCCTGCGCGATGCTCCTGCATTGCCTGGGTCAGCATGTTCGCCCGACGCTCGTGTGGGCTCCCATTCCGGTGCTGATGCCGGGCGAACGAAGCAGCACCCTGTGGCAGCCCGGCAAGCGACTCTGGGCGGAGGTGCCGAAGCGGAACGAAGAGCCTGGCATACTGGACGTCTCCCTGCTGGTTGGCTATGTGTGGGCCGATGAACCTCGCTCGACTGCGTGTGCGGTGGTCACCGGTACGGCGCCTGCCACGGAGAAGAAGATCGCGGTCGAGCTGGCGCAACAATACTGGGACGCTCGCAAGGAGTTTCAATTCGGCACTGAGACCGGGACCATCGACGAGTGTATCGAACGTGCCATGAATGCGAAGACCCAGCCAGCCATCCTCGCGGATTCAGGGGACAATCCCACCGGCGGTGGCAACAGCGATCAGGCGGATGTGCTGGCAAGACTGCTGCACTTCAAGGCACAAAATGTCGTCTTCGCTGGAATCACCGATAAGCCGGCGGTAAACGCATGCTACCAAGCTGGAGTAGGTATCATACTTCCGCTCTCAATAGGGGCCTCGCTTGACCCACTCGGAAGTAAACCCGTCAAAGCAAATTCAAAGGTGATCTTTCTTCTTCCCTCAGAGACGGAAAGTTTGCGCGAGGCAGTGGTACAGATCGAGGGCGTCACGCTTGTTCTTTCCGCTCATAGACGCCCATACCACGACATTGTTGATTTCACGCGCCTCGGACTGCAACCGTCAACCTACAAATTGATCGTCGTGAAATCTGGATACCTTTCTCCAGAGCTGGCACCGTTAGCAAATCCCAGCCTATTGGCCCTCTCTGGGGGAGCAATTAATCAGGACATCGTCCATCTGCCAAAGAACAGATTCCGTAAGCCGTCCTATCCTTTTGTCAATGATTTAGCCTTTCAACCCAGGGCATTCGCTTCATCCCGTGCACCTGCTGAGTCCGGTAGCTGAAGACAGAGTCTTGCGAACCTGCCACTTGAGACCATAGCTTGACCCTCAGGATCCAGTCGGCAAACCGAAACAAGCATCTACCAGCACTTGGTTCTCCGTGCCCTCCCGGCGACGATTTACAATCGCTTGCACATTAGCAATTTCTCGCACCGGAGAATACCTATAGATGAATACGCACAAAACAGCTCCACCCATCCCTATTTCATCGGCCAACGTGCGCCTTTATGAAGCATCGCTACGGCTGAAGAACCCACTCCTTATTTCTTTGCTAATTCCGGCTCTGGTTATGGCTACCGGACATGTCTCGAAAGGCCAGGAAACAACCAAGCTGCCAAGCACCGGCTGGGCTTCCCTATTCAACGGAACCGACCTCAAGGGTTGGATTAAAGTCGGCAATGAGAGCTGGACCGTAGAAGACGGACTGCTGCATGGTAGAGGCTTGACTCCAGCCTATGGATATCTGGAAACAGAGAAAGATTACAAGAATTTTCAGCTTTCCATGCGCTTCAAGTGTGTGGGCGACGGGAACAGCGGGATATTCTTTCACACCGGGTTTAAGCCGGGATCGGTCGATACGACACAGGGTATGCAGTTCGAGATCGATTGTAAGATGATGCATCATACCGCCGGCGTCTACGGAGAAGACGGAAGAGGCTGGGTCGTTTGGCCTGCTCCGGAGAACGAAGGCGTGGTACGCATGGGAGATTGGAACGACTTCCTTGTGGAGGTAATTGGCAATCGCTACACATCCCGCCTGAACGGAGTACCTATGGTAGATTTCACTGATCCAAAACAAAGCTCATTCGATGGCAAAATCGCGTTGCAACTTCACGCAGGCGGTCAAGGCAACATGCAGTTCAAGGATGTCTGGATTCGTGATCTCTCAAACCGCTGACGTATCTTTGCTCTGTGCCCCTGATCTGATCTACGTGACGTTAGACTTTCCCTTCGTCGGTAAAGCGCGATACCAGTTGGACGAGCCAGAAACAAACCGCAGATAATGAAAACAGGATTGATTGGCCTTGGATTCATGGGTGGCGTTCATGTATCTGCGATCAAGCAGATCCATGGAGCAAGCCTGATTGCTGTTTCTTCGCGGTAGCGTCAGACCGCTCTTTCATCTTCACGGGGGAACTTACCACAAGGAGCAACAGAAAGGCCCGCGCCTAATGTTCAGTGGTACGTCGACTCGCGAGACCTCCTGAACAATCCCAACATCCACGCCGTTGATGTTTTCCTGCCGACCCATCTCCATGAAGAGATAGCGATCAGCGCGTTGTCACATGGCAAGCATGTATTTTGTAGAACTGATGGCTCTTACGTCTTCCGCCTGCGATGCGTCCCCCAGATCGGTGACGGCCTGCACGCTGAGGCGCAAGACTGGTTATCCACAATGGAGTGAGTGACTTTCCGTTGAGAAGTACAGCGGTGGAGCAGTTGTCAATCTTCTCATCCATGACATCGATCAGGCACTCACAGGGTTCGGGCCGCCTGATTCTGTGACTGCGGTAGGCTTAGGTCTAATTGACACGATGAGGACGCGACGCTCCACTCTTCATAATGGCAGTCTCTATCGATTGAAGGATGGCGATAAACAAGCCATCGAACTGTCAAACAGTGCAGGATATGTCGAACAGAGGGCCTATTTTCGTTGAATGCTGCACAACGAGCATACGTCCTCAACGATGCCTCTCAGCGCAATCGGCTCAGGCAGTCAAACTAGCTCTCATCTCTTAAAAGATCCAGAGCACAGAATGGTCAGGAGTTGGCATGCGACTTACAGAACCGATGGAGATTGGCTTGGTATTCTGGGCTGAACAGGACGCAGCCACAACTATCCAGCAGCTTCGCGCTTTTGATTTACATGCGGGACAGCTCGGGGTACCTCCTCAATTAGAGTGCAACTCGGCTATAGACGAGTGGATACGCTCTTTCGATGAACATGAAGTATGTATTACAAGTGCAGTTTGCTCCTACCTGGGCGAAGACTATTCCAGCCTCGATGCTGTCCATAAAACGGTAGGCTTTACTCAGGAGGCAATGAGATCAGATCGGAGTCGGAGAACAGAGGTGGTATCCAGGTTCGCAGCGGCTCTCAGCATCCCCGCAGTGTCCTGCCACATAGGTTTTATTCCCGACAGTCCACACGAGGTACTTTATGGAGAGCTTTGCGATCTGGTTAAATCATTCTGTGACCTATGTGGCGTCAATGGCCAGGATTTCGTGCTCGAAACCGGGCAGGAATGCGCACAAGTCTTGCTCTCCTTCATTCAGAGCATAAACAGGACGAACCTGAAGGTTAACTTCGATCCAGCCAACATGATCATGTATGGGTCCGGCGATCCGGTCGCGGCACTCAAGATCTTAAGCCCGCACGTCCTTTCGGTCCATTGTAAAGATGCACATTCCCCTGTGCTCAGCACCGGTCGCCTTGGTTTGGAGTGTACGCTCGGCAGTGGGGAGGTTGACTTCCTCGGCTTCCTGGAGCAACTCAAGACGATGGAATATCGAGGCGTGCTTTCGATCGAACGTGAAGAACCTGACGTTGAAACGAGAAGTAAGGATATTGAGATAGGTCTGTTGCGCCTTAAGCAATGGAAGACGAGCCTTGGTCTATAACTACCTTGTTCACCGCTCCCGCTAGCGCGATGGGGAAAGGGCTCTGTTGCACTAAGCGAAAGCAAAGCAGTGAGGCGCTAAGCTGATGCTGATGGCGCCATTGACATACACGTCTTGCGTGCCTTTGCCGAGCGAGGCCGCGTTGTTTACATCGCCCGAAACACCCGCGGAGGCTGTCAGCACCTGGGTGAAGTTACGATTGTTTAGGGGCATCTCTCGAATGGTCGAGCCCTCGACAACCATCCTCAGCGTTACGTTTCACCTGCAGCGCAGGCGCGAGAGAGGTGACCTCGACCGTCTCTCCTGCGTTGCCAGGGACCATTTTGGCATCGGCACGCGCCGTCTCTGTCACAAGGATCGTGACCACCGGCGGCTTCTCTGCCTTGAAGCCCTCCGCGGTAATTTGAATGGTGTAAATCTCAGGGTGCAACAGCCCGATGGTGTACTGCCCATCCTTTCCCGTCTTCACGGTGTGCGTCTGTGCCGTGGCTTTTGAAGTCACGGTGATAGTTGCTGCCAGGATAACTGCACCCTAGTGCGTCGGTCACGGTGCCGCGCAACGCGCCCGTGGTGGACGTTTGACTGGCTGCAGTGCCGGCAGAGACTAACACCACGAAAAAAGCAGAGACAGTTTTGAGAGTGCGAAAGCTGGCAAGAGCCCACGGCATAAGGAAACCTCTTTTTGGGAATCCTTTTTCACTATGGTCTATAGCCCGCCTGTGGCGCATCCGTAGAACTACGTAGTCCGCCACGAATTTTGAACGAAGAGCATAGACCAACACAGGCATGCGGCAGATACGTGCGGCTCCGATCCGTGTAAGCAGCCCGGCGCGGAACAGATTCTCGGGGAGACTTAGTACTGCCCGTAGCGCCCGCGAACAGACTCAAGCAGCTTGTTTGAGTCGTACGCGATACCGTCCTTGATCACGATCTCTACGTTCTCCAGGTCGGTAATCTGCGCGGATGGATCGCCCTTTACAAGCATCAGGTCAGCGTCTTTCCCGGCGGCAATGGAACCGATGCGGTCCTGCTCCCCGAGGTATGTGGCGCCGTTCAACGTGGCGATGCGGATCGCCTCCAGCGGCGTAAACCCCGCATCCAGTACCAGCAATTCCACCTCATGCTGATCGCCGAAGCCCGGCAGCGTCGCACCACTCCCAGTGGGATCCAGTCCGGCCATCAGAACCCCGCCTGCCTTCACGAACTTGTGTTCCAGCTTTGCGGCGTTATGGTAGTTGCTCACATTCCGCTCCAAAGTCGGTGTAGAGGGAGCGTTGTTGCGGCGGTCGCGGGTATATAGATACGCCTGCAACGCCTGCGGCGTGAGCGTCGCCAGCGCCTTGGGACGCAGGACCGGGTGACCGGGCAAAACCGTTTCAAACACCGGCAACGTACTTGTAAGCGCCACATGATGCGAGATCAAAAGCTCGATGAGCGCCGCCGCTTCCGGGCTGTCGGGAGTCATCCTGGCCAGCGTTGCCCCTCCCGTCTCGCGCGAACACTCATCCGGCTGCTTACCGGGATCAAGTTGCGTGTTCACGAAGAAGCCGTGTTCCAGATTATCGATGCCCATTTCCGCAGCCTCCGGGTAGGTCACGGAGCAAAGGTGCCCTGTAACCTTCAAATGCAGTGCATGCGCAGCCTTGATGGCGGATTGGAGCTCTTCCCGCGTGATGTGCATGTACGCCTTAAAGTTTGTTGCGCCCTGAGCTGCCCAGAAATTCACAAATGCCGTGGCCTCGTTCGGCCCGGAAAGCTGATGCATCTGCACAAACAGATCGCTTTTTCCCTGCAGGTAGGGTGCCGTCGGTTCTATGTGCGGCCCCAGCAATATGCCCGAATCGATCATTCCTCGCAGGTTGATATCTGCGTACGGCTCCACGGAACCCGCCGTGCGGATCGTGGTGACGCCGTTCGCCAGATACATGCGCGGAGCAGAAAAGTTCATCTGGGGTAGCAGTGTCGGAGGTTCGGAACCGCCGGCGTCGGTATTTGGCCGCTGCAGATAATAGATGTGATCGTGCATGCCAACCAGGCCCGGCAGCACAGTATATCCACTCAGGTCCAGCAACTCCGCTCCGGCAGGCAGCGGAATCCCCGACCCCATACGGGTGACCTTCCTGCCTTCAATCACGAGAGTCTGGTCCGCGATCGCCGGCGCACCCGTACCGTCAATCACGCGCACATGCTGCAATACCTTTACTGACGCATTTTTCCCGTAATAATACCTTTCGTAGGTGGTGGTAGCAGCCTGCTGCGCGGAAAGCTGGAGGGCAGTACATAGCAAAAGGCAGAGAGAACTGGAATAGTTGCTGAGCATGCGTCGCATCTCCGATACGGAAGAGTAAACCAGCCTTAGTAGATTCTCGCATGGGTCACCGGAACGAAGCTGATGGCGATATCAGTGCGACAAGCCAACATATCGATCCGTAGAGAAAGTCCCGCCTTTCGATCCTGCTGAAACTACTGCAGATAGATACAGCCTGCTTCATGTACATAGTCGGCGTCTTTTATATGTGTGTCGATCGTGCTTAGGCGCAATGCAGGATCAAGAGGCGCTGTGCCGCTCGATAAGGCAACAAAGGTCAAATGATATTGCGCTAGCAGATCCCGCAGGCATTCCAGTTACAGGCTAGAAGATGACTTTTGCCCCAAATTGGAACTGACGTGGAGGATATGCGCCGTTGAGTCTCCCAAAGGACGCACCGTCCGTCGCATTCGTATCGAGAGTGCTGTAGTTGGTATGGTTCAAAGCATTGAAGGAATCGGCCTGAAGTCTGAACCGTACTCGCTCTGTAATACTGAAGGCCTTGGACAGGGTCAGATCAGCCTGTTGCAAACTTGGCAAGATGACGCTGCCCACCCCCGCCGAACCGAAGCTTCCCGCAGGGGCCGCACTGAAGGCAAGCGGATTCAGCCATTGTGCCTGATGGCCTGGAAGGTTGAAGCGGCTGTCCTTGGCGTACAGGCTTCCGCCCAGGTAATTGGCCCGGCGATTGCCGGTCGATGTGTTGCCCGTAATGGTGTAATACGACCCGCTCTGCACACGAACCACAGCACTAACTTGTACGCCACCGATCCCCTCACGGAGGAAGACATTATGATCTCGGAATGTGGGCAGCGCCCAGACGACGGTCGAGATGAACGCGTGCTTGCGATCAATGTTCGTCTCGCCATAGTTGTAGCTGAGGTTCTGCCAGTTCTCTAACGTTATGCCGTTGCTTTGAGAGTCTCCCAGTGCCTTGGCAAAGGTATAACCTACCGTGAAGCTAACCTGGCCAGTACGCTTAGAGAGGTATACCTGCAAGGCGTTGTAGTTGGAGTTGGAGTCGCTGCGTTGCTGGGTAATCGTTCCAAAACCCTTATAGGGATTGAAGTAGTTTCTACTGAAGCTTGGATTTGCGGCTACTCCAGCAAGGCTGGGGAAGTTGATATTCGGCGCACGGAGTTGATGGTGGCCGACGTTCCCTACATACGTCGTCTCGAGGAGCATGCCGAGCGGTAACTGCTGTTGGACACCAAGGCTGAACTGTTCAATGTAGGGCGTCTTCAGATTGGGATCAATTGCGTTGATCGCTCCCTGGAGACTGGTGTTGTTTGGCGTACCCCTGCCAAGCGTGCCGAGATTGCCGTTGTCGAACTCAGAATTAGCGAGAAAAGGCTGAATATTCGTCTGGCTAAAAGTGATGTTTCCCTCCGGCCGGTAGTAGAAGGTGCCGAAGCCCCCGCGAATGACTGTGCTGTCGCGAACAGAATAGGCGAAGCCTAAGCGTGGTCCGAATGAGCCATGGCTAACATACAAGCCCCGTGGAGCACCCGCGGGAATTAGTGGGTATACTGCGGTGTTGACGTTAAGAACCCGGCCGGCCTGATCGGCTGGGATGCCGGTTCCGGCGCGGATGAGTCCGTTATACGGATTGCCCGTACCTGGAACGACTGTGCCGCTTATGGTGACTTTAACGACGTCCGTAGCGGAGTATACCGAAGGATCGAAGTTCGAAATGTTGTTGCCCTGAGTATAGAGGGGCGAGATGAGTTGAAAGCGAACGCCATACTCAAGACTCAGTTTTCGACCGACCTTCCATGTGTCCTGGGCGAAGGCTTCGGGCTGTGTAAAGCGAAAGTGCCCGTTTGGATTGGTACTGGCCTCCTGGTAGCTGGCGAAGTTGCCAAGGAGAGCATCGGCCAAGGCGTTGCCAGTGGTATTGGGGTTGCTGGTTGCGTTGAAGTTGACATTGCCGGTGTAGTAGGGTCGGCCAAACTGGTCGACGCGGTCGCGGACAACCAGTGCTCCCACCTTGATGAGGTGGTTACCTCTGACAATGGAAACATTATCGGAAACCTGGATATCGGTGGCGGGATTGGCGCCTATTGCAAAGTTTGGTCCCTGAATGCCCGCGTACGGCGTCCCTGAGATGGTGATGTAGGGAATGCCATTCGGGTAGTTTCCGCCGTTGGGATAGAGCCGGTTGTAGTGAAACCCGAATGTCGATCGCTCCCAGTTCACTCCCAATGGAGTGCCGTTTTGCGAGGCGAAGCTGAAGTTTGCCTGGGCTTGGTTGATAATGCTTGGCCGAATGGTCCAGGTCTCGGCCAGAAGATAGCTTTGACCAGGGCGGGCGCGCTGGGTTGGTGTAGTCGGTAGAATTCCGGCGTTCGAGAAGGTTCCGAAGGGATCAGTCAGCGTGTTGTGGTCGCTTATCCAACGTCCATAGATGCTGTTCTTGTCATTGATGCGGAAGTCGAGACGGACGATATCTTCACGAAAGTTAAGCGGATTGAAAGGAGTCACTGTCAAGTTGTTCGACGCTCCGGTCCGATCGGCATATTGACCCAGCCTGTTCTCGACGCTGTATACATTGGCGATGGCTCGGCCATCCGGGGTAATCAGGCTCGAGATGTTGTTGTTCGGTACAGGCGTCTTGGTTCCCCGCAAAGTTTCCCGCAAGCAGAGCACTGCTGGGAGTTGTAAGCAGGGTGGGTGCCTGCTCCTGCCGGAGTCGCTTCCACTCCTCGCCCAGGAAAAAGAAAAGGCGGTCTTTCAAGATGGGGCCTCCCACACCATAGCCGAAATCATTGAATACCAGCTGCGTTTTAAAAGCGGAGAAGAAGGGACGCGCATCGAAAAGATTATTACGGAGATACTCAAAGACAACGCCGTGGAACTGGTCAGTGCCGCTTTTGGTGACAATGTTGAAGGCCGGCCCCGAGGTGCGCCCATACTCGGCGGAGAAATTCGAGGTTTCTATCTTCACTTCCTGAATGAAGTCCGCGCCAACATTGTTAATAAGGCTGCCGTTGCTTCCAGCAACCAGGTTGAAAGCTCCATCGACCGTTAGATTGCCGGAATCGGCGCGATTACCATTGATAGCCTGATTGTTGGCGGCCAGACTGGTGGTGACGGAGAAGATGTCCGGGTTGGTAACAACGGCGCCGGGGATGAGCGTGAGTAGCTGGGTGTAGTTTCGGCCATTCAGCGGCAGATTCTGTACTTGTTTCGTATCGATGACGTGGGATAGTTCGCCGCTCGTCGTGTTGAGGGTCTCGCCGGCAACTGCGGAGATGGTGACACTTTCGTTGGTGCTACCGACCTGCAACTGAAAGTCGGCGGTCAGGTGGGAGTCGGCACTGATGACGAGACCTGAGCGGGTCTCACCGCGAAACCCGGTCTGTGCAATGGCGACGGAATAGGTTCCGATGGCTAGGTTGGTCGCCACGTAAAATCCACTTCCATCCGCATTGACCGTGCGAACTGCCCGAGTTTCTAGATTCGTAATGATGATCGTGATACCTGGAATCACGCTGCCCGTCTGGTCCGTGACATTGCCCGCTATCTGACCGAGGGACGTCTGCGCCTGTAACGACCCGGTGAAGCTGAGGGTCAGGAAGAGGGCCAAAGTGATTCCCATTGCCTTGAAGAAACTGTCAAACATGCTGCCTCCTGAATTGTTACTTTTGCAATGTACGGACGACAAAGCCCCGCGTATTCGGTCAGCCATGGAATAGGAGTGCATGATGCCATGAGCGAATCGGGACTAGAACTTTGCGCTGACTCCAGTACACCACTGGCCGAGAGTGCAATCATGACCGAGATCCTCAGAAAGCGCCGACGATCAGATGTATTTGCCAAAGCGACCATATCGCTTCCTCCAGCACATAGCGAGCTTTATTAGAAGAACGCACTGGACCGCAAACTACAGGGTGTTGCTACTGGGTGACGCGAAGAGCACCGCGGTACAAGTTCGCGACTAAACTACGTGCTTTGTCCCTCCCACACTCGAGCAGCACTATCGAGAAGTGAACCGCGAAAGCGCTGCAAGAGGTAGCAGCGACTCATAACCGGAAGTATTCGACAAATCCCCGCGACCTGAGATATTCTTTTCACGACTGAGAGTACTCTCCCCTTGACAACGATGTCATTTCAGTGAAGAGCCGAAACAGAAGAGGTTTATTGGGATGATCAACTTGTTCAAGCGTGCACGTGCTTTATGCCTGAATCCTCGCAACATTGCTGCATTAATCTGCCTGAGACTGCTGCTCCCAGCTTTCGGCCAGCAACCATTACAGACCCTTCTCGTTGGCCTCGATCACCGCACCGTCGTCAGCCTCGACGGCGACTGGCACTACCTCGTTGACCAGGCTCCCGGTCGCGCCCTCTACACCAACACTGGCGCCATTAACGACCATAGCTACGCCATGAACACCCACCCCAATATCTCCAGTGGCAAGCACAACGAAGAGTACGACTTCTCTACCGCTCCTACACTCAAAGTTCCCGGCGACTGGAATACTCAGGTGCCTCAACTCTTCAGCTACGAGGGCGTTGTCTGGTACCAGCGCGACTTCGATGCCCAGCCCAAACCCGGTACCCGAACCTTTCTTCACATCGGTGCAGCCAACTACCGCTCCCATGTTTGGGTCAACCAGAAGCATGTTTGCGATCACGAAGGCGGCTTCACGCCATTCGATTGCGAAGTCACCGCTGTTCTCCACCCCGGTTCCAACTTCGTCGTCATCGCAATCGATGCCACACGCCTGGTCGACGGGATCCCCTCCGTAGGCTACGACTGGTACAACTACGGCGGCCTCACTCGCGACGTCTCCCTCGTCACTGTCCCCACCGCCTTCATCGACGATTACGACATTCACCTGGCGCACGGCCCCGCTTGGCAGCCGGGCAATACGGAACTGGCCGGCTACGTCCACGTCCTCGACGCTCCCGCCGGAACGTCGGTGACCATCGACGTTCCCGAAGCAGGCGCCAAAGCTACCGTCGAAACCGGCGCCGACGGCAACGCACCCTTCAGCTTTAAGGCAGCCAGACTCACACTCTGGTCGCCTGAATCTCCTAAGCTCTACAAGGTTAGCCTCGCGTCAGGCGAGGACAGGCTCACCGACGACATCGGCTTCCGCGATATCCGCGTCGACGGCACCCGCATTCTCCTCAACGGAAAGGCCACCTTCCTCAAAGGTATCAATGCGCACGCCGAAGCGCCTATCCGTGGCGGCCGGGCCGACAACGACCAGGACGTCGCCACCATTTTCACTTACCTTAAAGACCTCAATGCAAACTTCGTCCGCCTTTGCCACTATCCCCACGACGAGCGGATGACCCGCACCGCCGACCGCGACGGCATCATGGTCTGGTCCGAGATTCCCAATTGGCAGCACATCTCCTTCGATAAGCCCGAGGTCTACGCCAAGGACGTCGTCATGCTCAAAGAGATGATTCGCCGCGACCGCAATAAGGCCTCCGTCATCCTTTGGTCCGTCTCGAATGAAACCGGCAACAATCCAGCCCGCACCCGGTTCCTTACCGACCTCGCCAATGAAGCCCGCAAGCTTGACCCCACCCGCCTCATCACCTCCGCCCTCAATACAGAGCACATCCAGGGCAGCACCGCCACCCTGAACGATCCCTTTGCTGACGCCCTCGACGTCGTCGGCGTCAATGAGTACATCGGCTGGTACGACGGCGCGCCCGAAGATGCAGACAACATGCACTGGGTTCTCCCAGAGAAGCCCGTCATCATGAGCGAGTTTGGTGCCGAAGCCAAACTGGGCAACCATGGCCCAGACAACCAGCGCTGGACCGAGGAGCAGCAGGCTGATGTTTACAGGCACCAGCTAGTCATGTTCGCTAAAATCCCCCAACTCCGCGGCACCACCCCCTGGGTCCTTGTAGACTTCCGCTCCACTACCCGCAACATCCCAAAACTTCAGGATGGCTACAACCGCAAAGGTCTCTTCTCCGAAGACGGCAAAAAGAAAGAAGCCTTCTTCATCATGCAAAAGGCATACAAAGACAACACCGTAGGCAAACCGGAATGAGTCCCTATGGTCCTGGATCTTTGCTTGTAGGAACGTTCTGATTGAGTCTTTGTCTTGAAGGGGCGTGGCTTCAGCCACACCGTAAGCTCCCTGACTACAAGGGGCTCTAGCTCCTAAGGGGAATGTTTGCGAACTTGATCAGAGCTTCCATAAGCATCTCCCTGTTGCGGTGAACTGGTCGAAACTCGGTGTACACCCGCAGGGCAAATGCTCTAACATCCGCAGGACTGGCGAATAATCAAGCTGGTCGGCAACACGACCGCCCGGGATTGCCCTCCGCGACCCCGCAAACGCGCGAAGAGCAATTTTGCAGCTTCGCGTCCCAACATCTCAGCCGGTTGTTGCACAACTGATAGCCCGGGCGTCAACATGTCCGCCAGTTCGAAGTCATCGAAGGAGAACATGGGGACATCCAGACCCGGCCTTTTTCCGAGTTGGCGCAACGCCCGCAACGTGAGCATCGTACAAACCCAATTGAGGGTAAGGATCGCATCCGCGTTCTGCAGGCGAAGTACCTCCACGGCGAGCCACTCCGCAGTCAGCAAACTCTCGTGCTCCACAAGACACACTCTGGGCTGAAGGGACGCTGCTTTCATCCCCGCTCGATAGCCAGCTACGCGCTCCCTGCAGGTATACAAATGTGCGCGTGCGCCAACAGCGACAATCCTGCGCCAGCCGTGGCCCGCTAAGTGTTCCGTTGCCTTTCGTGTGCTGCGGCGATTGGTCACGGTGACGGAGTCGAGATCAACGCCCCGGAGCAACTGGTCGAAGGTCACCACAGGAACGCCGGCGGGGATAATATCGCTAAAGGAATCCTTTCGACTGTCAGCCGGCGCGATCACCAAACCATCTATTTGCCGGCCAACTAAGGTGACGATTTCGGATCGTTCGATATCGGCATCGCCGCCGGAACTAGCAAGGATCACCACAAACCCGTTAGCTCGCGCAATTTCCTGAAGACCATGCACAGCATTGGCGGTGAATGGATCGGAGAGGTTCGGCACGATCATTCCGATGGCTGCGGATTTCTTTGCCTTTAGTCCGCGAGCCAGTTCGTTCGGGCGATAGCGGAGGCGTTCCATCACCGCGCGGATCGTCGTTGTCTTTTCTTCGCTGACATTTTCAGATTTATTCAGGACCCGGGATGCTGTCTTCAGCGAAACGCCGGCCTCTCGAGCAACATCTACCAGCGTGGGTGCCTGACTTTTTTTTATAGCCATCTCTCAGCCATCCCGTTATCCAACCTTAGTGAAACCTGGTAACGCTGCTCTTTCCACTACAGCAAAAGAACCGAGGGTAGTCCCCCGTGTCTCGGGATACCAAAGCCACACAACACCAATCTGCTAGGCCATCATCAACGCGAAGAAGTAGAAAGTTGGAACCGACGAGGCATGTTGCATCATCGGAAAGGCGAACACCAGAATAGCATTCGCAATCCAATGGACCGACCAGCCATACCCCTGCCCTGCGCCACGTATTCTCGGCGGAAATAGCTCATTTAAATAGCCAGACGACCGTTCCTTGAAAAAATGGAAAATACGTGTAGGCAGCAAGGACAGAAAAATATAGGAGCGGAGTGATGCGGAATTGTGAAGGCCAGGCTAAGCAGGCACACGGCCATTCCCGCAGAACTAAAACAGCAGCGGCTTGCGTTCCAACTTGTCCACGAAAGGCCGTACCTACCAAAGTCGTTGCCGGCTAAGGCCCAAGATTAGAAACCGTGTCCGTGTGCCCTAGGTAGCGGCGCATACCAGCGCTGGACAGGATGTCCAATAGATACAGCAACGGCGCAGGGTGCAACCGGCAGTACGGCTTCGACTACACCGGCGTACGCGCATACGGCGGCCTGGCTTATCTTCCTGTCGTGCAGGCGGATGGGCAGGCGAGTGGAGCGATGGAGTGGATGGAAAATCACCGACCAGGAGAGCGGACTCGAGCAGCGCAGAAGTCGCAGGTACCCGGAGCTGGGCCTCAATCCGGGTAAACCAATATAGGCTATATCGCAAGCGTGCGGAGTCGGTCGAATGAGTGGCGCAGCCAGAGCGGTTCCGAGAGCTCTGGTCGCACTTCGAGCCCTGAGACACGAACTCTGCGCAACGCGCTTGTGGACTTTTTAAGGAGGCAGCAATGATGGTACGGCGAGCAACTCTCTGGCTCACATGCTTTGGTATCGCAGTCTCTTCTTTTGCGGCACTCGCCCAAAAGACGCATCGCGTCACCCTATCGCTCGACGGCCAGTGGGATGTGGCGGATAGCGTTGGTGCCAAAGAGATTCCCGCGACCTACAGCCACACCGTCCCGGTGCCCGGCCTGACCCATTCAGCGACGCCGGCTTTTCCCAATGTGGATCAATACCAGAGCCGGCAACTGATCTCGAACCTTGTACGGCAGGGCAGGTACAGCAAAGCCGACTACGAGAAGCTTGGCCAGGCACGTGGCATCTCGCACCAGACCCGAAACTACTTCTGGTACCGAAAGACTTTCCAGGCACCCGAAAAAAATGCGGTGGCCTCGCTGAAGGTGAACAAGGCGCAGTTCAGCACGGTCGTCTACCTGAATGGTGTCCGCATCGGCGAACATGACCCATGCTTTACCGCAGCCTACTTTGATGTCTCTCGCGCCATTCATTGGAATGCACCCAATGAACTGGTTATTCGGATTGGCGCGCATCCCGGTGTCCTGCCTGCAAATGTCTCCCAGGGCACGGACTTTGAGAAGAATCGATGGACCCCAGGGATCTATGACGACGTGAGTCTCATGGTGATGAACAATCCTGTGATCTCGAACATCCAGGTGGCCCCGCAACTGGCAACTTCGAGTATTTTGGTACAGACGGAACTGCATAACTACTCGGATCATGCAGTAACAACGACTCTGCAGCAGCAGGTGTCGGAACGGAAGTCGCCAGGTGGAGCATCCGTTAAAATCAAGGCTTCAGCTTCGCCGAAGGCTGCGGTGAAGATTGATCTTCCTGCTGGTGGTACGCAGATAGTCAAACAGATAGTGCCGATTAACAGTCCGCACCTATGGACCCCCGATGACCCGTTCCTCTACCAGGTGACGACCACTACTGCGGGCGATGAACTGACAACCCGCTTCGGGATGCGGGAGTTCCGCTTCGACACGGTGACCCAGCGCGCCTATCTGAATGGACGGCCATACTTCCTGCGTGGATCGAATATCACGTTGCACCGATTCTTTGAGGATCCGGAGGTGGGCATGCTGCCCTGGGACGAGGTGTGGCTGCACCGTCTCTTGGTAGAAATTCCGAAGCAACTGCATTGGAACGCGTTCCGCTTTTGCATCGGCCCGGTGCCTGAGCGGTGGCTCGAGATCGCGGATGAGAATGGCTTGCTGATCCAGAACGAGTACATGGTATGGATGGGACATCCGAGCTGGAGCACCTTTCAGGCCCCCTACGACAGCAGCGAGATAACCACTGAATACACAGAGTGGATGCGGGACAACTGGAACCATCCAAGCGTCGCCATCTGGGATGCAACCAATGAATCTCTCTTGCCGGAGTTCACGAATACGATCATCCCAGCCGTACGCTCTCTGGATCTGTCGAATCGGCCTTGGGAGAACAGCTACAACGCACCGGTAGGACCAGATGATCCGGTGGAAGATCACCAGTACCTGTTCTATGAAACAGCCATGAGTGAAGATGCTGAGATTACGGCAAAGCCGCCGTTCAAGATGACCGATCTTGAAACCATGATGGGTCCCGCACCAAGCCCGCCCACCAGCAAGACTGCGCATGCGATGATCCTGAACGAGTATGGCTGGCTTTGGCTGAACCGCGACGGCACGCCGACTTTGTTGACGCAAAAGCTCTATCCAAAGCTGCTTGGTGACCAGAACACAACTAAAAATCGCTTTGCTATGCAGTCCTACCTGCTCGGCGGCGAGACGGAGTTCTGGCGCGCGTACCGGCGATATGCCGGTGTGCTGCACTTCGTATATCTAACCGCCAGCGATCCCAAAGCCTTTACCTCGGACCACTTCCTCAATCTCAAGCAGCTCGAACTCGAGCCGCACTTCGTGAAGGCGATGGAGCAGGCCTTCAATCCTCTTGGCGTGTACCTCAACTTCTGGCATCCTGTTCTCGATGTCGGCGAAGTCCGGGACTACACGATCGCCATGGTCAATGACGAAGACAGGCCGAAGACCGGAACGCTGAAGCTTCGATTCACCACCCCTGAGGGTAGAGAAGCCGCAGCTCTGGAGGTACCCTTCTCCCTGGCTCCCCTCGGAGCCCAGTCCTACGAAGTGACGCTGAAGACCCCAGACGCTCCAGGCAAGTACTTGCTCGAAGCGATTGCTACGGCGGCAGGCAGCGACCATCCTACGATCTCGCACCGGGATGTTACCTTGCAGGCAGGTGGGGCACACAAGGGGACATGGTGAAAAGGGTAGGCTGCCGGCCGTCGCGAGCAAGACAAAACTGCGCTTCGCGTGGAGATGGAAACGCAGCCAATGCCTGTCTCCTCTCAGAGCTTTGGTCCAGCAAGATGGATAGCGTTCGAAATGCCGTCCTCATCACTGTTTCAGAAGGTCTGGGCACAGCAATCCTCCCAAACGGACAGATTGTCGCCGGAGAAGACGGCCTAGCCAGCGAATTCGGCCACATCCCGATCAATCCTGCCGGACTACTCTGCAGCTGTGGCCAGCGTGGCTGGTGGGAGGTGTTCGCTTCGTCCACCACCGCGCTTCGCTACTACGCTGAGCTCTCCACCGGGGGACAACGTCCCCTGCGTCCAAGATGCCAGCAGCATTCAAGACGTGCGTAGCATTCAGGAACTGATGCAACTCACTGAAGACGGCAACTCCCTTTGCAGTCGAGGCCGTCTCCAGGCAGGCGATCTCTGGGCCAGGGCGTTCGCCTGATGACTGCGGCGCTCTCACCGCAGTGCATATCTTTGCAGGAGACATCACTAGTTCGTAGGGTCGCTTCGGCCCGATCGTGCAAGCGGAGCTGGAAGCACGCATGTTGGGTCGAAAGGCGCCTCGACTTACCGTCACAGACGATGGTGAGCTTGGCCGCCTCCGAGGCGCGGCGGCCGTCGTATCGCAGCGACACTCCGGCGGAACCCGGAAGGCACCTGTATCGTCTCCAACCCGGAAACCGTTCCGCCGAAGCCCACGTACCCGATAAAATTGGACGGTCTATGAAAATCATCTCTGCTCGACTTGTCGTCTGCTCCCCAGACCGTAACTTTGTCACCCTCAGGATTGAGACCGACGAGGGTATCTACGGCCTGGGCGATGCCACGCTGAACGGACGCGAACTCGCCGTCGCTGGTTACCTCTCCGAACACGTTCTACCCTGCATCATCGGACGAGACCCTTTCCAGACGGAAGACATCTGGCAGTATCTCTATCGCGGAGCTTACTGGCGTCGCGGCCCAGTCACGATGGCCGCCATCGCCGCCGTCGATGTTGCACTGTGGGACATCAAGGCGAAGGCGCTCAAGGTCCCGCTCTACAACCTGCTCGGCGGTCGCAGTCGCGACGGAGTTCTGGTCTATACCCATGCCACAGGGGCGGACATCCCAGAACCATCGACTCCGTTCAAAAGCAGATCGACGCCGGATACCTCGCCGTGCGTGCGCAATGCGCCGTTCCCGGGATAAACGCCAGCTACGGAGTTCCCAAGAGCGGCAAACTGTATGAGCCAGCCGAGCGAGGGCTCCCGGGTGAAAGTCGCTGGTCCAGCGAGCACTATCTCAACTTCGTTCCTTCAGTGTTCGAAGCACTGCGTTCGAGCATTGGCAACGACATCCACCTGCTTCACGATGCTCATCATCGCCTCACGCCGATCGAGGCTGCGCGTCTGGGCAAAGCGCTCGAACCCTTCCACCTCTTCTGGCTGGAAGATCCCTGTCCCGCAGAGTTGCAAAGCTCCTACAGGCTGATTCGCCAGCACACCACCACGCCGTTGGCCACAGGCGAGGTCTTCAACACCATCTGGGACGCGCACGACCTCATCCGCAAACAGCAGATAGATTACATTCGCATGTCCATCGTGCATGGCGGCGGCATCACACCCATGAAAAAAGTCGCCGACTTCGCCGCGCTCTACAACGTTCGTACCGGCTTTCACGGCGCCACCGATCTCTCCCCCGTCACCATGGCAGCCGCACTTCACCTCGGGATTGCAATCCACAACTTCGGCATCCAGGAACACATGCCCCACACCGCTCTCACCGATCAGGTCTTTCCTCACGCCTACACCTTCGCGGCCGGATATATGCAGCCCGGCGACTCACACGGACTCGGCATCGATATCGACGAAGCACTCGCAGCCAGGTTCCCCTATCAACGCGCCTATCTGCCTGTCGCACGAAAGCTGGACGGGACGCTTACAGATTGGTAAACCAGGAATATAAACCAAGAGCCTTAAAAGGCTGACTTCATCTCACGGCCGCATCATCGAACGCTGCATATACTATCCGCGAACCGAAGCATGTCGCCGCAACTAGACTCTGGCTATGAAGTGGATACTAAGAGAACCTGAGTACCTTCAGCTCTCATGCTCCAGCCTAACGCGCGGGCTTCACAGGAACTTTCCAAGTACGTTCATCTAAGTCATTGCTATGCGCCAATCCTACTGGTCACAAATGTCAGCACAGAGTGGCCTGTCAGAGCTGCAACTTTACGTTTCCTGGGCTTCAAGGGAAAGCTCTTTTTCGCTTTAGTGTTCGTAGCAGCCTCGGACTTGCTCAGCAGTCGTGCATGAGCGGCATTCGCATCGACGGCGTGATCACAGACCCAACCGGATCGACAACAGCGGGGGCAATGGTTGAGATCCCTTCAGGTGCAAAACGACAACGGACAGAACAGGTCACTTTCTACTTCCGTGTGTTCCGCTCGACTCTGGCTCAATCTCGGTGTTAGCCGAGGGGTTTACGCCGGCGGCAGCGCACCGGTGCTCGCTGCTACCAATAGCTTGGCGGTCGCACCACTACGGTGACTGGAATTGAACAGCATCGCCAAACCGCAGACGAACAGTATCTGACAGAATTCGACGACTTCACCGATTGATCCGGTCGGAACTTGCAGGCGGTGCGTGGTCAATCATAGTTCTGACCTGCTGCCTGCCCGACCTCAAACACCACCAGGAAGCTACTGTGAACGTTTCGCCACAAGCAATTCTATCGAGATGCTTCCCAGCCAAGCTACACAGTCGCGTGTGACGTCTGTCGGACGTGTCAGCTCTTCGGAACTGGCCTATGACGTGTGTACTACGTGTAAAGTGTCCAGCAACTATCAAGCTTTTGCCATGTTCTTGTATTTAAATGGGTTATGGTGGGCACAGCAGGATTCGAACCTACGACTTCCACCGTGTGAAGGTGTATCAAGACCAACCGGTGCAATATTCTAAATGGGTTGTAAGCCGGTACAGTGTCCAAAAACCGGTCTTCTGGCCATTGTTTGGGCAGCAAAATGGCTGCAGTGTAACCAGTGGGGCGTGGACTGAATCGCGGGGGTTCAGTCCACCTCAGCTCCAAAAGTTCACTAGCCTAGCTCCCTATGGCAAGTCGGCGAACAGATCGCTTGATGCTACCGACAGAGCCTCGGCGAGCTTGACAATATTTTCCAGAGCAATGTTGCGCTCACCCCGCTCTACTCCTCCAACATAGTTTCGGTGCAGCCCAGCTCGCTCAGCAAGCGCCTCTTGCGACAGACCGCGCTCATTGCGGAGCTTACGTACTGACGCGCCGAAGCGAACCTTGATGGAAGAAGCTGACACACTTCCATCGTTCGTTCTTGACCTATGAGTCTACACACGATGAGTGTGATAAGGTGGCTGCGAGGATGGCATTTAGCTGTTCGGTAAAGCAATAATTTAAGACGATTGCGGAACTTCTTCTCCGCTGCCGCGAGATAATGACAGCGGCCCAACTAATGACGCTGGCGATCCACTTGACCCTACAGCCAACAAAGATGAGACCATGGCTTCGATTCAGACAGCTGACACGCTTAATCGCAAGGGATCACTTATGGATGAAAGCTTTATCGACTGCCCTGAGGTCGTGGGCAAGCAAATAGAGGCGCTACGGATCTACAAAGACACAGGCGACGGTACTGAAATTGAGATCGACTTCCCGGACGGGACAAGTTTTAGCTGCTGCTTTGCCGCAAAGCCGGCGATTGCGGCCAGTATGATTCGTTCAGGCATCGGACCACCGGAGATCCTGAAAAAGTACGACGTTGGCTAGTGTTGTCCTCTTCTAAGTAACTCATCATTCCATTTAGTAATACATTGCGGACGAGAAGTCATTGGACTCCATCCGCAACACAGACGTACGTTTGCGCCATACCCGACGAGGTAGAGTCGGATGGAGGTGCAAACATGAAGAAGAACCGAAGTGCAGCCCGAGTCAAGAAGCCTCTTCCGAGGCTCTCCGTCTCGGGCTTCTTGCTGCTTGCCATGCTGATGATGCCACTCGCGGCTCATGCGCAGGGTGGCTCCCCGTTCGACTCAGGCTTTACCGCGATGCAGACCCTCTTCACCGGAACGGTGGCAAAGATTACGAGCCTCATTGCGATCGTGTTAGGCAGATATGCCTTCGCCCACGGAGAACCCGGCGCGAAGAAATCGCTCGCCGGAGTTGCGGCAGGCAGCGGCATCGCTGTCCTTGCCGTAAACGTCCTGACCTGGCTCTGGGGTGTATAGCCCTGCAACCAGGTTGTCCGTACTCATGCTGTACTCACCCGCGAGGGGCCTATGAGAACTCACACCAAGACGCCGCAATCGGGTCTACAAGGCTCTGCATAAGCCCCTCACGTATCTCGGAGTGGAACGAACGGTCTTCTACTTCGTTTGTGTCGGCGCAGTCGGGGCATTCAATCTGCTCGATTCGCTGCTGGCCGGAGCCGCGGTCTTCTTCGGCGGATACATCTTTGGGCGATGGGTGACGACGACCGACCCGGCGTTTCTCCAGATCATGGGCAAGTCGGAGCGCTTCAAAGCCCGCTACGACGCTGCCAAGCAACAAGTGCCGAACGTGGAGATACGCTGATGCTTCGACTCGACAAGATCATCAAGCCGTGGCGGGACGCAGGTTCGCTCAACGCGAACGTGAATGACTTGGTCAAGAGTCGAATGAGTTCTGCGTCGAAGTCTCCAAGTTTCTCGACGGCCTTGTCAGTCACTATGTCTTCGACAATGGTCTACACCTTTACTGCCTTCAAGCAGCCGCCATCTCCCACAGGTGGTCGATAGACGGACATAGCCATCGCTGAATTCGTGACCTGCGTTATCGTACTCAGTAGCATATTGAGTTATTTGCAAGCGATGGCTTTCGGGTCGACAGCGTTGCAGCCTCTGGACGGTACGAACCTTTATGTTGTTGAGACGGCGGATGATTGAGTGGGCAGCATTCATAATAGGACTCTTTCCAGCCTCCCAAGTTTTTCGTCAGATGCCTACAGAGCAGAAGGACCTCGGGAGCCTCAGCGTCTAGGCGGGAGGCGGTTGAAGGGTACCTGAAGGCAGGAACATTCTGGCTCGAAGACAGCGAAAGCGATCCTAAGCTCTTCTGAAGAAACGCTCATCTCGATCCTTAGGAAGGCGGTCGGGCAATCCGAGCATCCCCAGAGGAACTCCGAGAAGAGAGGCGTTCTCAAGGCTCACACAGGCATCGAAACTAAGAGCTTTATTGTGGAGGTGCCAAATTTTGATTCTGGCTACGGCAGGTCGCGAGTTCGTTGAGAACGAAATCAAGAAGGCTAGCCGGAAATTCTTCCGAAAGCTAAACTTTACGGGCACGCTTGAGGGTCAGTTTGAGCGTTATACCGCGAAGGAACGATCTCACCGGCTCTGGCTCGAGGGAATGCTGGCGATCATCCTCTTGAATGGCTGTCTGCTTCTTGACTACGTACTGGTGGACGATATCGGGTGGAAGTCCATCATTCTGCGAACCATGCTCGTGACGCCTTTGGCCATCATGGTTAATGTCGTTGTGAGATGCAACCCGGTGCAATGGATTCGGGAAGGGAGTGTAGCAGCCGGAACCACGGTGATCTGCTTCGTTAATCTTTACATTGAGGGAAACACGACCGCCCCGAACACAACGTACGGCCTCATGTGTGTTCTGATTACGGTGCTGTTCGCCGATGTCGTCATGCGGATCCGATGGTGGTACGCCGTCACGGCAACAGTGCTTATGTCGACGGGCGCGCTATGGTATCTCATCAGCTCCGCTGGACTTCGGTCCTCAGAGAAGATTATCGCCGGAAGCATGTTGACGATTGGGATTGCGATCACGATGACCGCAAGCTACAGCTTAGAGCGAGACGAGCGCCTCGGGTACTTACTGCATCTTCGTAGCGAGTTGCAAACCGAGGAGCTGGCGGCGTTGAACTCGCAATTGCTGCAGCTGTCGATGGTGGATAAGCTCACCGGACTTCCGAACCGACGCGCCTTTGAGGAACGTTTCGAGGAGTTTTGGGCGGAGGGCTCGCGATCAAGGAGGCCCCTCAGTGCCATCGTTTTAGATGTAGACCAGTTCAAGGCCCTGAACGACAGGCTCGGCCACCTCTACGGGGATAAGGTTCTTCAACGAATCGCCGGACTTCTTCCTCAGGAACTGCGGGAGAAGGGAGACTTCGTAGCACGATTTGGGGGGGAGGAGTTCGTCGTGTTGCTATCCGACACTAAGCTCGAGAAGGCGCTGCTTGTCGCCGAAAGGATCCGAGGCCTAATTCACGCGTCTGGACCCGCCGATGTGAGACAGCCTTCAGGCGAGCTCTCTATGTGGCCCACAATTAGTTGCGGTGTATCGATGTGCGTGCCCAGCATTGGCGTCCAGAAGGAGGATCTACTCACCGGGGCCGATCAAGCGCTCTACGACGCAAAGGCTAGGGGGCGGAACCTGGTCAGTCATCGCACTTTAGAGTGACACTGAGGAGATTTTTCACGCACCAGCCGCTGCAGGGATTTCACGACGCGGTCGTTGCTGCCTGAAAGAAGCTGATTGGAGCAGGCGGCCCAAAAGACCCTACGATGAGCAGGCTGTGGCAATGTCAACTGGCTCGTCTTTCACTGTGTGCAGCGTGGCTACACTGGACACCGCCTCGCCCGTTATCTTACTGTTCAATTACAGCCGCCCCGCGCCAAGTCCGCGAGCGAAAGTGAGAACCCATTAATCAGCTTAACCGCAGAACCTTCCTTCAGTCCGCTGCAAAGACCGCTACCGTCGCTGCCGCTACGACCCATTTGCACCCACTCATCGCTCAATCTTCATCACCCACACCGCGCTCTTCTAATGATGCGATTCAGTTCGCCCTCATTGGCGCCGGCGGTCAGGGTCAGGGAGACACGCACACGGCACTACAGGTTCCCGGCGTGAAACTCGTCGCTGTGGCCGATTGCTATGACGGTCGCCTTGTTCACGCAAAGGAGATGTGGGGCTCTGATATCTTTACGACCCGCGACTACCGTGAAGTTTTCAGTCGCAAGGACGTCGATGCCGTTCTCATTGCCACGCCAGACCACTGGCACAAGCAGGCCGCCGTGGACGCTATGCGTGCCGGCAAGGATGTCTATCTCGAAAAACCTATGATTCACCTCTATGCCGATGGTCCAGAGATCATCGATACCGCTCGCTCCACCAACCGCGTCCTTCAGGTCGGCAGTCAGCGTGTCAGCTCCATGGTCTACGCCAAGGCAAAAGAGCTGCTCGTCTCCGGCGCTATTGGAAAGCTGAACATGGTGACCGCTCGCTGGGATCGCAACTCCTCGATTGGCGCTTGGAACTACTCCATTCCGCTCGACGCTTCCACCGAGACCTGCGATTGGCCGCGCTTTGAGGGTTCCGCGCCCAAGATGGCTTTCTCCGCCGAGCGCTTCTTCCAGTGGCGTAAATGGAAGGACTACGGATCCGGTGTCGCTGGCGACCTCTTCGTGCATCTCTTCAGCGGCACCCACTTCATCACCGGGGCAAATGGCCCTACCCGCGCTATGGCTACGGGTGGCTTGCGTTTCTGGAAAGACGGCCGCGACGCCAATGACGTACTTCTCGCACTTTTCGACTATCCCGAGGGTTTCAACCTCAGCCTTCATGTCAACTTCGTCGACGGCGGCGAAGAAAGCGAGGGTTTCCTGTTTACCGGTTCAGAGGGTCTCATGGAGATCGTCGGCAACACCGTCAGTGTCACACGCACTCCGCTCGCGACCGAGCCTGGCTACACCGTCTCCACCTTCGCCAACGACATGCAACAGCAATATCGTGACCAGTACCGCAAGAAATATCCTATCAATCATCCCAGCGGTCCGCCGACACAGGAAGTCGAGAAGTTCGTCGCACCCCACGGCTACTCCGACAGCTACGATCACCTGCGCAACTTCTTCAATGCCGTACGCAGCCGACAAGCCGTTGTCGAGGATGCAACCTTTGGCTTTCGCGCCGCCGGCGCCGCGCTGCTGAGTAACCTCAGTGTCGAGCGTGGCAGCGTCGTCCACTGGAACCCCGAAACAATGAAGCTTACCTAACCATGGATGATTGAGCCTGCAAGTATCTGCGTGGTGAAGAAGCTTGAGTACCCAAACCGCCTCCTATCCGGCATAGGTACGGCTGTGGTCCACCCGAGTCCGGTACTGCGCACGCGCTTCGCGCGCGCAGTGCACCCGAAGCATGCAATCCTTCTAATGGAGAATGCTCAAGCACTCAAGATCTCGCCTGTAATTCCGCAGCGATCTGTCGTGTCTGCAGCTGCAAAGGTTCAAAGGTCCTTAATATCGATTCGGTCATCTCCGGTGGCGTATCCCGCGGCGAACCGGTATGGAAAGGCGGCTGCGGATCGTATGCGATCGACAAGCTCGGTTCTCTCCGCAATGGTGAGGCCCGAGTGCGTCAAGTTGGAGCTAGCCGGCTTGTCTTTCCGTGATGTACTTCCGATGCTGACTACAAATCTGCGGCCGAGTTCAAAGTCTCCTTGCACACGGGCTCAATCCGCAATGAGCCATTGGCCTCAGCAGTTTCCCCGGACACTGCAATAAACGCAACCCTGAGATTCCATGTTTCACAAGGCTGTTGCAGACGGCAGGAGAAGAAGTCAGCTCAAAGACTCTTTTTCCATATCGCTGCATCAAATTGCCCGAGGGTAGATACTGGATTGATGAAGTTCCGAGCGACATTGGCGGGCTGGCTGACGGTCATGATGCTGTCCCTCTCGTTTGCAGCCTCCGCTTGCGAGACCCGGTGTGACCTCAACAGTGTAGGGCCGAGTTGTCATGAAAGCTCCCGCCCGGCAGCTACACTTCAAAACCAGCCCATGACTGCTATGGCCGGCATAGACTCTCAGGCGATGCCTGAAACCAACGCTGCTGCAGCAGAGCCGACCGCTCTCATGGCATCTCAAACCTGCTTACCTCATCTCTGTGTGCAGGAACCAGTGGTGCTTGGCAACGAGAACGCGGCAGTTGCGCACGCAGCGCCGCAGTTCGAGGTGGCAACATTTATTGCAGCAGCTGCTACAGCAACGTCGATGACTGCTGCCCCAGGCGGGTGGCTCTCCGTTCGTGGCTCCCCGCACCTCCAAAGTTCCTCCCCTATCGCACTGCATACAACCCTTCGCATCTAGCGCAGCGACGTCCACCAGCGGCTCTCTTCTTATGTCGCCGTCCGGAATGCGCCTCTTGTCCATCTCCCTGGAACTCAGCAGCATTCCGTGATCGGTGGCGCCACAACCTGCGCCTACCAATCTTCACGGAGCTTTTCATCATGGCAGATCGCCGTTCTTTCCTTCAGAGTGCCCTCGGTATCGGTGCGGGGCTGTTTGCCAGCCGCGCTGTTGCAGAACCGGCCAAGAGTTCCAGCAGCCACGTTGACCAAGTTGCTGCACGCGGTGGGTACCAGGGCGTCAGCAGCGGGTCGCTCTCAAAGGTAGACACTCACGGCGGCCCCATTGTGACTACCCCGGTTATCACCACAGACGTTGGAGACCTGCCGTACGAGATGGACGGCGACGTCAAAGTGTTCCGTCTCACGGCCCATGTCTTTAAACAGCAGATTGCGCCCGATAAAACGATCGATGTCTGGGGATTCAATGGCTCCGCTCCTGGTCCCACCATCCAGGTCACCCAGGGGGACAAAGTCCGCGTCATCTTCAAGAATGAGCTGCCTGAGGCGAGCTCGCTCCACTGGCACGGGTTCGAGGATCAGATCGGATACGACGGCATGCCCGGCATCAGTCAGGAACCCGTTAAGCCCGGTGAAAGCTTTACCTATAACTTCCTCATCAAGCAGGAAGGAACCTACTTCTATCACTCGCACATGGCCATGCAGGAGCTCGCCGGGATGCTCGGCGCCTTTGTCATGCACCCGGAGCTCCCGTATCGCCCGCACTGTGACAGAGATTTCGTCATTCACCTCCAGGAATATGCTGTCCTGGCCAACTCCACCACACCGAACACCATGATGATGGAGTTCAACTGGCTGCTGCTCAACGGCAAGGCTGGTCCAGCATCCACACCGCTCATCATTCGACAGGGTGACCGCGTTCGTATCCGCTTTGTGAATCTCGGTATGGATCATCATCCAATGCACCTCCACGGACACACCTTCTACGTGACGGGGACGGAAGGCGGGCGGATACCGGAGACGGCGTGGTGGCCTGGAAACACCGTTCTGGTTGGAGTGGCGCAGAGCCGAAACGTGGAGTTTGTTGCCGACAACCCAGGCGACTGGATGCTGCATTGTCATCTGCCGCACCACATGATGAACCAGATGGCTTCGCAGGCCGGCCCCATGACCAGGATGGCGGGATCTCCTGACGGCAAAGGATTGCGGGGCGACGACAGCCACGGGCGCCTGACTGCTCGCGGTCAGAACGGCGATGACATTAAGGGCATGGCGATGAGCGACATGAAGGGTATGGACATGAACGCCTCAAACGCTCGGAACGATCTATCCATTCCATCTGCTGCTTTGGGTGCAGGAGAGCAGGCGACCGCACCCGATGGTCCGTTGGCGAATACCCAGCTCGACGCGGGCATGATGGGCATGATGAAGGAGCAGGCGAAGAACGGCCCTAAGCTCAGCGCTCTCCAGCAGCGCAATCTGGATGCTTTTGACATGGGAGACGAAAGCATGAAGGCGCAGGTGAGCGAGACCTCTCCGAACGCCAACAACGTGCCAAACTTCCCGCAGGACGCGTACATGGAAGGTCCCATGATGAATATGGACAAGCTGGCGGACAAGCCTGAAAACCTTGGCCTCCGACCCAACTGGAGCCGGTTCATGCAGGGCATGATGACCTTCGTTCGCGTGTTGCCGCCCGAGCAGTACGACGAGGTTGTGTCTGCGATGCACAAGGCCAACCGGCGCGGCGACCCCTACGCTTCCCTCTATACAGCTTCGGCAGCAGTTCGCAGGGGCTGATCGAGGGTGAGGCCTGTGCTGTGCCTCCTACACGTATCCGTTGCACTCAGGACACCCGCAACCGCAGGACCAGCAAGGTCCAGGAGAAGACATGAAATTCAAGTATCTGGCGTTCAGCCTTACACTCGGCGCCACCGCCTGCACGCTGCAAGCACAGCAACCCATGCCGGATATGCCTGGCATGAAGATGGACCAGCCGCAATCCAAACCTCAGCAGCCCTCCGCGGCTCCCAAGCCGAACCGTACCAGGCAGCCGCCCGACCCTACACCCGGCGACATAAAGAGCATGCGTCAGGATGCCGGCAACGGCCAAGCCAAAGCAGCTGCAGCGAGCGTAGATCAATCGGTACACCAGCAGGCCAATCAGCCGCAGGGCAAGCCAGGCCCGGACAGCGATGCGAGTTCCATCAAGGTTCCGATCCAGGAGCTTCAGGAGCCAGAGGCAGTTGGCTTCCAGACCGGTTCGGATCTGCCGGCACCTGAGCTGCTGCGCGAGGTTGTGAACCAGCACTCCATGACCGTCGAGGACTTCATCGATATGGCTGACAAGACAAACCCGACACTCGCGCAGGCGCAACGCAATGTCGACCGCTCCAGACAACAAGCTCGGCAGGTCAGTCTTCCTCCCGATCCGTTGTTTGGCTACTCCGGCGATCACATCCGTGGTGGTGAGTATCACGGAGGCGAGCAAGGCGCCTTCTTCTCTCAGGAGTTTGTGCTGGGTCACAAACTGGCTCTCCGGCGCGATATCTACCGTGCGGAAGGGCGCTCGAATGAGTTTGCCATCGCGATGCAGCGTGCGCGGGTGCACAACGATGTAGGCCGTGCTTTCTTCGATGCGCTGACCGCACAGCAATCGGCTGTGATTTACGACCGCCTTCTTAAAGTAGCCCTCGATACGGACACGAATGCACATGAGCTCGAGCGGATCGGCCAAGCCGATGCTTCCGACGTCTTAAACGCTGAAATCGCAGCGGAGCAGGCCAAGGTGGACTTCGTCAACGCACAGCACATGTTCCTTGCTGCGTTCACCCAACTCGCCACATATGCCGGACAAACCTCACTTTCTCCTCACCCGCTGACGGGTGGCCTGGTAGAACCGCCGCAACTGGACGCCGAAGGTATGGTTGCCACCGACATGCAGGAGAGTCCGGCAGTCAAGCAGGCCCAGGCGAACGTGGCGCTGGCAGAGACTCGCATTAGATCAGCCATGAGAGAGAAGGTGCCCAATCTGAACCTCAAGGCCGGAGAGTGGTACTCCGGTGAGACTCTTGGTGCCACCAACATCAAGGCGGGCCCCGAAAGTTTCGTAGAGGCAAGTGTTCAGCTCCCACTCTGGAATCGCAATCAAGGCAACGTCGAAGCTGCCCGGATTGAACTGGAGCGTGCCCACCAGGATGTCACCCGGACCGAGCTCCTCACGCGCAATCGCGCAGAGCCGTATGCACAGCAGTACCAGACCGCCCGCTACACGGCCGAGAAATACCGCACGGAGATGCTGCCCCGCGCGCGTCGCGCATACCAGCTTGAAGTCACGAAATATCAGCAGATGGCCCAGGCATATCCGCACGTACTGACCGCGCAGCACATGCTCTTTACCCTCCAGCTTACGTACGTCCAGGCGCTCAATGAAGAATGGAAAGCCGCAATCGCTCTCCAGAACTACACCTTGATGAACGGCCTTGATGAGCCGATGAGCATCGGCACAGATTCGACGACGATCAATCTTCCGACAGCGCCAGGAGGGAACCAATGATGAGGAGACCTGGTCTCTGCGTGGCCGGGCGGCCCCATGCTGATGGTGCATCTGCAGCGATACAACCATCAGGAGAATCGATGATATTCTGCCGTACTTTGACGAGAAAGATCACCGCTCCTCACCAGTATCTTGCGCCCCTCAACCCTGCACTGGAAGCGAGCCAACCATGAGTGAACCAGCGATCGATCCGGTTTGTGGGATGAAGGTCGATCCCGCGAAGGCCGCCGCTACGGTGGAGTATCAGGGCACCAGATATCTCTTTTGCAGCCAGGGATGCGCCACAAAATTTCAGACTGAACCCGGCAAGTACCTCAAGCCCCGCTCGAATGTCACGCCTCCGCAGCCGATAAAGGCAGAGCAGCAGACCGAGTACATCTGCCCCATGGATCCCGAGGTGCACAAAGTGGATCCGGGAAGCTGTCCAAAGTGCGGCATGGCTCTCGAGCCGGCCACCCTTGCTGCTCCCACTATGCGGACTGAGTACACCTGTCCGATGCACCCACAGATCGTACGCTCTGAGACCGGCGATTGTCCGATCTGCGGGATGACGCTCGAGCCGCGCGAGATCACTACCGTGGAGGTCAATCCGGAGCTCATCGACATGACGCGTCGCTTCTGGATCAGCGTTGCCCTGGCCGTGCCTTTGCTCGCGCTGATGGTCTCAGACCTTTTCCCTTCCCTGCCGTTACAGCACCTGCTCCGAGCAAGGACATGGGCGTGGATCGAGTTTGCCCTGGCGACACCGGTTGTCCTCTGGTGCGGTTGGCCGTTCTTTGTTCGTGGATGGAAGTCCGTGGTGAACCGCAGTCTCAACATGTTCACGCTGATCGCTCTCGGCACCGGCGCGGCGTTTCTCTACAGCGTCATCGCCACCGTCCTCCCTCAGCTCTTTCCCCTTTCCTTCCACGCCGAGGGTGGGAAGATTGCACTGTACTTCGAGCCGGCGGTGGTCATCATCGCCCTTGTCTTATTGGGCCAGGTGATGGAACTGCGTGCCCGCAGTCAGACCGGAAGCGCCATTCGCGCTCTGCTGGGCCTGGCTCCAAAGACGGCGAGACGGCTCAACGATCAGGGCGGCGAAGCCGACGTGCCGCTCGAACAGGTGCAGGTTGGCGACCGGCTCCGCGTCCGGCCCGGCGAGAAGATTCCCGTGGATGGAATCGTGCTCGAAGGTCACAGTTCCGTCGACGAATCCATGGTCAGCGGTGAGCCGATACCTGTCGAGAAGAATGAGACCGCCAAGGTGATCGGCGGGACCGTCAATGGCACCGGCGGCTTCGTCATGCGTGCCGAACGCGTCGGTGCGGACACACTGCTCTCCCAGATCGTGAAGATGGTCAGCCAGGCTCAGCGAAGCCGGGCACCCATCCAACGACTGGCCGATCGCGTCGCTTCGTACTTCGTTCCGGCAGTCATCCTCGCCGCAGTTGCTACGTTCCTCGTCTGGTATTTCGTTGGCCCTCAGCCTCGCGTTGCTCACGCTCTCGTGAACGCAGTCGCGGTTCTGATCGTGGCCTGCCCCTGTGCTTTAGGTCTTGCAACGCCAATGGCGATTATGGTCGGCACTGGGCGCGGCGCAGGAGCGGGCATTCTGGTCCGCAACGCCGAAGCACTGGAGACCTTCGGCAAGGTAGATACGCTGATCGTCGACAAAACCGGAACGCTCACGGAAGGCAAGCCGACACTTGACTCCGTCATTCCGCAGCCAGGCATCAGCGAATCCGAACTCCTGCACCTCGTGGCAAGTCTCGAGCGGTCGAGTGAACATCCACTTGCCGCAGCCATCGTGAAGGGGGCCGAGGCGAGAAAGCTGCCGTTATCTGACGTTGACGCTTTCAACTCTACAACGGGAAAAGGCGTCACGGGCACGGTCTCAGGCAGGCAGGTTTGCGCGGGCAATACGGAGCTGTTCCGCGATCTGGATATCGATCCTGCTCCCTTACTCAGCCGGGCAGAAGAACTGAGAAAAGCAGGTCAAACCGTCATGCTGATTGCCGCGGACGGCAAAGCGGCGGGACTGATAAGCGTCTCCGATCCAATCAAGGAGTCCACGCCCGAAGCCATCAAGGAGCTGAAAGCAGCCGGTCTCACGATCATCATGGTCACCGGAGACAATGCAACTACGGCTCAGGCAGTTGCAGGCAAACTGAGGATCGAGTTCGAGGCCGATGTTCTTCCTGAAAAGAAAGCCGAGGTCGTCAGGACGCATCAGCAGCAGGGGTCAATCGTCGCTATGGCCGGTGATGGCGTCAACGATGCACCCGCACTCGCCCAGGCCAACATTGGAATAGCCATGGGGACCGGCACAGACGTAGCGATGGAAGCAGGCGGCATTACGCTTCTTACTGGCGACCTGCGAGGCATTCTCCGCGCTCGCCGCCTCAGCCAGTCCACCATGCGGAACATTCGTCAGAATCTCTTCTTTGCCTTCATCTACAACGCGATCGGCATTCCACTCGCGGCCGGTGTGCTCTTTCCCGCCTTCGGTCTTCTGCTGAACCCGATGATCGCCGCAGCGGCCATGAGCTTCAGTTCTGTTTCGGTGATTGCCAATTCCCTAAGACTTCGTTCGGCAAAGTTGTAAGGGCTCGCTGGCGATTTCTGGCGCTGCTTTGTCCTCTCTGAAAGAAAATGCCTGCGCCGGTCTGACGAGCAATCTTGTACCCTGTGCAGGTCTACTGCTGTCGCGACTTCCTGCGCCAGACCGCATCGACCCCGCTCTAGAAGGAGCCCAAGGTGAACAAGAGCATTCCCGACTCGAACAGATCAAGAGCAAATCTTGTACCTTGGCACACACTGATTCTCTGCGGTTCCATCTTCCTCGCGGTGGCCTTACCGGCTTCTAAGAGAAGTTCTGCTCAGGAACCAAAACAAGTCGTGCTGGACGGACATTCGCCCGGTGCCCTCTTCGATGGGCTCGGCGCTGTCAGTGCCGGAGCCTCCTCCCGCCTGCTGATCGACTATCCCGAGCCGTACCGTGGCCAGATCCTCGATTACCTGTTCAAGCCCGGATTCGGCGCCGCCCTGCAGCACCTGAAGGTCGAGGTTGGCGCGGACGTGAACTCCACCGATGGCGCGGAGCCTAGCCATATGCGCACGCCTGATGATCACGACTACAGCCGTGGGTACGAGTGGTGGCTTATGAGAGAGGCACGCAAACGAAATCCGAATATCGTTCTCGATACGCTGGCCTGGGGGGCTCCAGGTTGGATCGGAGCTGGAACCTTCTACTCGCCTGACATGGCGAACTACACGGCAGACTTCCTCGAAGGCGCGAGAAAACAGTACGGATTCGACATTGCCTACACCGGAGTCTGGAATGAGAAGGTCTATGACGCGGCATACGTAAAGCAACTGCATCGCACACTCCAGGAAAAGGCACGTGGAACGAAGCTCGTCTGCTGCGACGAATATCCGGGAGAAGGGTTGGGACAGTGGAGCATCGTCGATGCGATGGCGAAGGATCCCGACCTGCGTGCCGCGGTCGATGTCGTCTCAGTCCACTATCCGCTGGAAAAGGGCAGGTTGACGACAACGGACAGTGCGCGCCGGAGTGGGAAGCCGCTCTGGTCGAGCGAAGATCAACCCAACTCTGGTGCCGGTCCCATCGTGTCGCGCGACTGGCCGGTCGGCGGCCGTATCCTTGCAAACCTCTACAACCGTAATTACCTCGAAGGCGCAATCACCAACACCCAGATCTGGAGCCCGGTCACGTCGTACTACGATATCCTCGCCGCGCCGAACTCCGGCCTGATGTACGCCAACACTCCCTGGTCTGGCCACTACGACGTCCAGTCCACCATCTGGGTGACGGCGCATACGACACAGTTCGCCCAGCCGGGGTGGCAGTATCTGGACCGCAGCTCCGGCTATCTTCCGGAGAAAGGGACGTATGTCTCGCTCCGCTCTCCCGATGGCCGCGATTGGAGCATTGTGCTCGAAACCATTGCCGCCAAAGCTCCGCAGAAGCTTACCTTCGTTGTAAAAGGAGGCCTGGCGGAAGGCCCCGTTCACGTTTGGGAGACGAACAGCCAGAAGACATTTGAGAAGATCGCGGACGTGACCCCCCACAACGGAGGTTTCGCCTACACCTTCGATCCAGACTCGCTCTATTCGCTCACGACGACCACAGGGCAAGGCAAGGGATTGGTGCAGCCGCCGCCCGCACACACCTTCCCAATGCTTACACGGATGACTTCGAAAAGACGCCACAGTCCCATGCCGCCCGCTTCCTCTCAGACCAGGATGGAGCCTTCGAAGCTCATCCCTGCATCGGCCGCGGTGGACAGTGTCTGGAACAGGTTGTCGTTAAGAAACCCATCCTCTGGGGTCCGCTCCCCGATCCGTTCACGCTCGCAGGAGCTGGAAATGCAAAGGACTACCATGTCGATGCGGACGTCAGGTTTGTCGACGCTGGACCGGTCACACTCATGGGCCGCATCGATTCCGCGGACGTCTTTCAGGATGGCAAAGCAATCTGGCCCAGCGGCTATATTCTCAGCGTGAATAACACCGGGAGGTGGGCACTCTCTTCTGCGGCCTATAAGCAGCCGACGCGCACGTTGGCATCAGGCACGGTGGCGCTTGCTCCAAACGCCTGGCACACTGCCACGATCAGCTTCCGCGGAGATACCATAAGCGCAGCAATCGATCAGAAACAGGTTGCATCGGTGCACGACATCGCGCATTCTCACGGCATGTTCGGAATTGGTTCAGGCTGGCAGCGCGCGCAGTTCGATAATCTGGTCGTCGCTCCAAATTAAACCCGTCCAACCTGTCCGGCGTTGCAGGGGCGGCTTGTTCGTACAGGACCACATCATCAAACGCTAAAAGAAGGATGGCTTCGTGCACCAGGATAAGACCGGATCCCAGGGACGCCTGATACTCCCAGAGCCGCCCGCATCAAGTGGCGACGCGGTAAAGGCGTGGGCTGAGCCGGTACTCCTGCGGACCTATCTTCCCGAGCTGCCGTACGACGGTCCGATCTTCCTCGAGAAGCGTGTCTACCAAGGCAGCAGTGGGCGCGTCTACCCGCTGCCGGTCATCGATCGAATCGCCACAGAAGCCGTGTACCACGCGTGGCAGGCGGTGCATCTAGAAAACGAATTCCTGCGGCTGATGATCCTGCCGGAGATCGGTGGTCGCATCCATGTCGGTCTCGATAAGACAAATGGCTATGATTTCTTCTACCGCCAGAATGTCATCAAGCCCGCGCTGGTTGGTCTGGCGGGCCCGTGGATCTCGGGCGGAGTCGAGTTCAATTGGCCACAGCATCATCGTCCCGCAACCTTCATGCCCGTCTCCACCGAAATCGAGCGTCATGCGGATGGCTCTGTCACCGTCTGGTGCGGCGACTACGACCGCATGAGCGGTATGAGGGGTATGCATGGCGTCTGTCTTCACCCGGGAAAAGCCTATCTCGAGTTGAAGGTTCGCCTCTATAACTGCACCGCATTCACACAGACATTTTTATGGTGGGCGAACGCCGCAACCCGTGTCCACGAACACTACCAATCGTTCTTCCCAAACGATGTCCATTTTGTTGCCGACCACGCCAGACGTGCCATCAGTCATTTTCCGGAGTGCGACGGCTCCTACTACGGGGTCAACTATTCCGAGCGAGCACGCAACGGAGTCCCCAAAGAAGAGCAACCACGCCTGTTTCGCCCCGATGGTAGCTATGCCGCGAACGATCTCAGCTGGTATGCCAACATCCCCGTGCCTACGAGCTACATGATTCTGGGAACAGAGTCCGACTTCTTCGGCGGGTACGATCACCGGGCGCGTGCCGGCGTCGTCCATGTGGCGAACCACCATATCGCTCCCGGAAAGAAGCAATGGACCTGGGGCAACCACGACTTCGGCTATGCGTGGGACCGCAGCCTTACCGACGATGATGGTCCCTATATCGAGTTGATGGCCGGCGTCTACACCGACAATCAACCCGACTTCTCCTTTATCGCTCCTGGCGAAACCCGCACCTTCAGCCAGTACTGGTACCCCATCCGCGAGATCGGCCCGCCTCAAGCCGCAAATCTGGACGTCGCGATCCATCTTGATCTGCGTGAATTTGAACAGGGTCACGTCCGGCTTGGCATCTTCGTGACCTCGGATCAACCCCGGGCAGAGATTCGACTGGAGGCGAACGGAACGGCGCTGATGATCTGGCAGCTTCCGCTCTCTGCAGGTACGCCTCTACTGCTCACGCAGGCTATCCGCACGGACATCGTCGCAGGCGGGAAGGATGTGACCGTGATCGTCCGGGCTGACGGTCGCGAGATCCTGCGACACCGTCACCAGCCGCGCCTCGAAGTTCCTTCGTCCCAGAAGGCCGTCGCTCCGCCGCAGAAGGCAGTCGAACCGCCGCTCCCCAAAGACCTCGCCAGCCTGGAGGAGCTCTACCTCACAGGTCTCCATCTCGAACAATATCGCCACGCCACCCGGTCGCCCGAGCCGTACTGGCAAGAGGCGCTGCACCGCGATCCCCTCGACAGCCGCGCCAACAATGCGCTCGGCCTGTGGCATCTGCGGCGCGGTGAGTTCTCCCTTGCGGAAGAGCATCTGCGGCGCGCCATCACCCGGCTGACGCGCCTGAACCCAAACCCGCGCGACGGGGAGACCTTCTACAATCTCGGCTTGACCTTGCGCTTCCAGTCCCGCTACAAGGAGGCCTACGACGCCCTCTACAAGGCCACCTGGAGCGCGGCATGGCGCTCACCCGCGTACCACGCGCTGGCAGAGATCGACAGTCGCGATGGCAAGTGGCAGAGTGCGCTGACTCATCTCGAACTCACGCTTCGCGTCAATGCCGACAACCTGAAAGCACGCAACCTTGCCGTGGTCGCGCTGCGCATGCTCGGCCGTCATCCTGAGGCTGAGACGCTTCTCGCAGAGACGAGAAGGCTCGATCCGCTCGACAGCTGGTCTCGTAATCTTGAACGGCAGGAGCTGCCTGAAGACAATCAGCAGCGCCTGCAACTGGCGTTCGATTACATGGCAGCCGGGCTGCTAAGGGCCGGGCCGTTAGGGGCCGGGCTGCTAGGGATTGATGCGCTTGAAATCCTTGCGTCCATTCAACCAGCACCCTCACGCGTCGACGGTGCGGCTCCGATTGCGCTCTACGCTCTCGCCTGGTGTCATGCTCAGCGGGACGAAGCTGAGGCAGCCGCGGCAACATACGCACGCGCGTCGGAAGCCTCGCCCGCATACTGCTTCCCGCATCGTCTCGAGGAGATGCTTGTGCTCGAAGCAGCGATCGCGGCCAATCCTTGGGACGCGCGTGCACCCTACTACCTCGGCAACCTCCTCTACGACAAGCGACGGCATCGGGAGGCGATTGCCTGTTGGGAGCAGTCAGCCAGGCTCGACCCGACACTTGCAGCCCTGTGGCGCAACCTGGGATTCGCGTACTTCAATATCATCGCTGATCAGGAAGCTGCCGTGAGCGCCTTCAATCGCGCCTTCGAGAGCAATCCTCAGGACGCACGCATCCTCTTCGAGCGGGACCAGCTCTGGAAGCGCATCGGCATCTCGCCTCGACAGCGGCTCTCCGAACTTCAGAGCCACGCACACCTGTTGCAGCGACGCGACGATCTGGTTGTAGAGCTTGCAACACTTCACAATCAGCTTGGTAAACCTCAAGAGGCGCTTGCTCTTCTCACCTCGCGCCGCTTCCAGCCCTGGGAAGGCGGTGAGGGATTGGCCCTGGCACAGTATCTTCGCGCTCATCTCGCGCTAGGCCGCGTCGCACTTGCAACCGGGGATTTCGTCGAGGCACAGCGCTCGTTCCTCGCCGCTCTCGATATCCCTGAAAACCTGGGTGAAGCAAGGCATCTGCTGGCTAATCAGGCCGAGGTATATTTCTGGCTCGGTACAGCCTTTGCGGAGACCGATCGGCCACAGGCTATGATCTGGTGGGAGAGAGCCGCAGGCCAGCAGGGAGACTTCCAGCAGATGAGCGTTCATTCGATCTCGGCGGCGACCTTCTGGAGCGCCCAGGCACTCAAGCACTTAGGAAGGCAGCCGGAGGCGGAGGCTCTTCTCGAGGCCATTCTGGCTTACTCGCGCAAGCTGGCGCAAGAGGAGCCGGTGATCGATTACTTCGCGACTTCCCTGCCGGCGATGTTGCTCTTCGAAGAAGATCTTTGCAAGCGTTACCATATCAATGCGCTCTTCCTTGCTGCACAGGCGAGCTATGGCCTGGCCGCAGGCCGGGAGAGCCGCGCGAAGACAGCCGATCTGCTCCGACAGATTCTCGCAGAAGATATCAATCACATGGACGCATCGCTGCTGTTGCGGAACCTGGAATCTGATTCCGTGGAAGGGCGGAAAGAATAGCCATGCAGATCCCCAGCATGGATGTCCGCGACGAACATAGTGCCACATCCGAGCTGCATGCCCCGTACATCTGGGGCATCGCCTCCGTGGCCGCGCTTGGAGGTCTGCTCTTCGGCTATGACTGGGTTGTCATCGGCGGTGCCAAGCCCTTCTACGAAGCCTACTTTCACCTGCACTCGGAGCAGTTGATTGGTTGGGCGAACAGCTGTGCACTGGTTGGCTGTCTCCTTGGATCGTTGGCCGCCGGAGCCTTCAGCGACCGCATCGGACGCAAGCGGTGTCTCATCAGCTCAGCCCTGCTCTTTGCGTCTTCCTCGATCCTTACCGGCTGGGCCGATCACTTCACCTCCTTTGTCATCTGGCGCATCGTGGGCGGCCTCGCGATCGATCTGGCCTCGAACGTCTCTCCTACTTACATCGCCGAGATCAGTCCGGCGCGCTGGCGCGGCAGGCTCGTCAGTCTCAATCAACTTGCCCTGGTGGTGGGCATTCTCGGTGCACAGATCGTCAACTGGCTGATCGCCGAGAAGACGCCGGAAGCAATTACCGCGGCAGCCTTCGAGCAGACGTGGAATGTCCAGTCCGGGTGGCGATGGATGTTTACCGCCGTCGCTCTACCTGCCGTCATCTTTCTCGTGACCGCCCTCTTCATTCCAGAAAGCCCGCGCTGGCTCATTACTCGCGGTCACGAGGAGAAGGCACGTCAGACCCTGGTGCGCATCGGCGGCGATACCTACGCAACGGAGGTCCTCAATGACGTGCATCGCTCGCTCCTCGATGAGGTTCGTGACGGTGTCCAGTGGCGCGAACTTCTCACGCCAGGGTTGCGACGCGTCCTTCTGATCGGTGTGATTCTCGCTGTCCTGCAGCAATGGAGCGGGATCAATGTGCTCTTCAACTATGCCGAAGAGATCTATCGCAGCGCTGGCTATGGTGTGAATGAGATCCTCTTCAACATCGTCATTACAGGCACGATCAATCTGGTCTTCACCCTGATCGCCATGGGCTGTGTGGACCGGTTCGGGAGACGTTCACTGATGCTCTGGGGCTGTGCCGGCGTCGGCATCTCTCACCTGCTCGCATCGGTTGCATACTGGCGAAACCTGCATGGGACAGGGGTCCTTGTCGTGACGCTGTGCGCGATCGCATGCTATGCCGTCTCGCTCGCACCGGTCACCTGGGTCCTGATTACGGAGATCTTTCCGAACCGGGTGCGCGGCATGGCCGTCTCCATTGCGGTGTCGGCACTCTGGGCCGCGGCCTTTCTGCTGACCTACACCTTTCCTCTGCTCAACCGCCGTCTGGGGACCGGCGGAACCTTCTTCTGCTACGGCATCATCTGCATCGCCGGCGGTGTCTTTGTGTTCTTCTTTGTACCGGAGACGAGGGGGCGGTCGCTCGAGCAGATCGAAGACTCGATGCTGGTGAGAACTCCCACCGCATGAGCGCCGATCCCCCGGCAAGCATGAGAGAGCGACAGATCCTGCGTCTCGAGAACGAGTCCCTGCAAGTAGATATTCTGCCCGCCTTCGGTGGAAAGATTACTTCGCTGCGCAGCGTGCGCACTGGCGCGGAGTTTCTCCTGCCGCCGCGAAAGCCGTACAGGAATTCTCCTACTTCCGCGACCTTCGATGAAGGTGATGGCGGCGGCTTCGATGAGTGTCTTCCTAGTGTCGCAAGCTGCGAGCGTCTCGGGAACGAAGCCGCGGTGCCGGACCACGGGGACCTCTGGAGGTCGGCATGGCAGGTTGACTTCGCCGATGACCGCACCGTCGTGTTGCATGCCGATGCGACATCGCGACCCCTGCGACTCACAAGGCGGGCAACGCTGCAGGGATCCTCTCTGATTCTCGAATATGAACTCGCCAATCGGTCCACCTCACCAGCGACCTGGCTCTGGTCAGCGCATCCCTTGCTATACGTCGACGAGGGTGACCGGATTCTCTTACCCGCAAGCATCAGCGAGCTTCACGTCGAGTACACCGCCACCAGCCTTCTCAGGAAAGGTAGCACCATCGCCTGGCCTGTCGCGGAGACAGGATCCGGTGGCCATCTGCACTTCGACACGGTGGGTACCAGAGACGGCGCGACAGCCTTCAAACTTTTTGCTCACGTGAACCAGGCTGGCTGGGCCGCGCTCTACCGGGAGAAGCTCAAACAAGCTGTTATCGTGCGGTTTGATCCGGCATTTCTTCGCTACCTTGGTCTCTGGATCTGCGCCGGAGGCTGGCCTGGCGATCGAAGTGAAGCGCACTCTACCGTGGCCCTGGAACCCACCACCTCCGGTACTGACTCTTTGAAGAAAGGCGTCGAGGCTGGCACCGCCCACCAGATCGGCGGCAAAGAACACCTCACCTGGACGATAGCCGTCCAGATTGCAGATGCTGCCACTCTGGATGACCTGCGGATCTCACTGGACGAGACGAAGTTTGTCCCCTTTTCAGACGAGACTAGAGCCAATTCATAGTTGTTGTACCAGCCACAAAGCCGTCATTCTGGTTCTGAGCGCAGTCGAACGGGAGATCACGGTTCGATCGCGATCGGTGGAGTCGAAAGTAGTCACGCATCGCTTCAGTAAGCCGCCTTGCGTACCGCCACCGACAAAATGTACGACCTCGAGCCTGTCACCCTCCAGCAGAACCTCGTCGACCCAACGACTGCGGGAGACGATCTCTCCGTTATGTTCGACCGCGACCCGATCGCCCTGAAATCCTAACTCGGCAACAAGCAGGTCCAGGGTAGCGGAGGCAAAAAGACTGGGAAACGTGCGGGACTGGCCGTTCAGGACAAGCGTCAGCGACATAGCTCCTCAAGCCTAGCAGGAGACAGGCCCATCGGTACCCGTCAGATCTTCCGCGTTTCGATCGGCATCGGCGACTGCGGCAGCGGGACACCCAGCCGCCCTGAAGCCCAGAGCATCAAGCGCTGCGCCATCGGAACAGCCTCGGCGCAGGTCGCAAAGACCTCGCGGCTCGAGCGTGACAGGATCTGAATCGCATCCGGCTCAGCCAACGTATACGGCCGGTCGACCAGGAACATGCGGGAATCGACCAGATATTCGATTGCGTGGCCGAGAGCCTCAAGTGCGCGCCCCTGCTGCATGGTAGGACGTCGCCGCACGAGCGGCCGCGGGGCATTGCTGGTGACGTCCTGCGAAGCATCTTCTAACGTCACGGGACGTGACCGGCGAGGAACGAGAAATGGCATGGACAACGAGGACGAGGACATGAATAAACCTCCGTTCTGGCTGTTATCGGCAGAGCCGCCGCAGGTTCATGAAGATGTGCCAGAACGACGCATAGAACGGGGCGTGGAATGGTTCATAGACCGGCGTAGGGGCCACAGGTGATTGACCGGACCGTGTCCGTGGCCGATGCCCTCTGCCGTTCGCAGCGCCTCGGCAACGTACTCTTTCGCCGCGCCTGCCGCCCCGTGAGCATCGTCGCCTAGAACAAGCCGGCTCAACAGCGCGCTTGAGAACGCACATCCCGTTCCATGGGTCGACATCGTTTGCACATGATCGCCCTGCAGCCAGCGGACATCGTCGCCGCCCGGCAGCAGCACCAGGTCATCGGGCGGATCGAGATGCCCGCCTGTAACGACTACGGCAAGCCCCTCGTTCTCCCGTTGAAGCCTTCGGCCGGCAACCGCCGCCTCCGCACGCGTCCTCACACGCTCTCCGGTCAAAACGCTCAACTCGTCAAGATTCGGTGTGACCCATCCCACCAGCGGCAGCAGACGTGTCCGCAGCAGCTCCACGCCCTCGGGCGACAGCAGTTCCCTCCCAGAGCTTGACCGAACGACAGGGTCGAGCACCACGGGCGTGCCAGGGTGTTGCTCTAAAAAGACTTCCAGGAATTCGGCCACCACCGCAACGATCTCAGCCGTCCCCAGCAAGCCGATCTTCACGCCACCCGGCGCCAGGTCTTCCGTGAGTTGGTCGAGCGTGGCGCCAACGATCTCCGCTCCTACCGGATGACTCGCCGCCACCCCCAGCGTGGATTGCACCGTCAACGCCGTAATGCACGACGTCCCGTATAGCCCATGGGCTGCAAACACCATCAGGTCCGCGGTAACGCCTGCCCCGGAGGAGGGATCGAAACCCGCAATGGTCAGAACCGTCCGCACACCAGGTAAACCCAGAATAGGAGCCGCACGATAATACGTCAAAGCTCCTCCGCAGGAGATGCAGACGTGAAACAGCCTGTCAACAACAGCCATCCCGGTAAACTTGACAAGGAGCAAACCAGAACAATGAATCTCTCCGACCCGAAAGAACGCCTCATCGTCGCGCTCGACTTCCCTGCCGCTGCGCCCGCGCGATCGTTTCTGAACCATCTCGACGGCAGCTGCCGATGGCTGAAGATCGGCATGGAGCTCTACTACGCCGCGGGCAACACCTTCCTTGAGGAACTGCACGGTCTCGGCTACAGCATCTTCCTCGATCTCAAACTCCATGACATCCCGAACACCGTGGCCGGCGCCGTCGATTCCGTCACGCGCACCGGCGTCTCACTCCTCACTGTCCACGCTGCAGGTGGAGCCGCGATGCTGGCGGCGACCGCGCATGCAGCAGCCAAAGCCCCCCAAGCACCTCGCCTGCTGGCCGTCACCGTCCTGACAAGCATGGATCGAGAGCAGCTGGCCGGGATCGGCGTCCCTTCCTCACCCGCCGATCAGGTCGTGCGCCTCGCTCGGCTGGCATGGGCAGCCGGTATTCGCGGCATGGTGTGTTCCGCGGAAGAGGTCGCGCTCCTGCGCGCGGAATTCGGCGCGGAAGCCGAGCTGGTTGTCCCCGGAATCCGTCCTCCGGGCGCAGCACGCGGAGACCAGAGACGCATAGCAACACCCTCACAGGCAATCCAGTCCGGCGCCTCCCGGTTAGTCGTGGGCCGCCCCATCACACAAGCCGCCGACCCCCAGGCTGCGGTACACGCCATCCTCGACGAGATCGCCACAGCTCCATCGTTATACTAGGACTATTCGATTCGATGTGCACTCCCAGAGACCATTGCAATACCGGCGTAGCTACCCGGTGAGCGATGCAAACGATTCATGACCAGGATGTAGATTCACGACCAGGATGTATCTGTGCTGGTTACTCCTTTTAGATGAGACCGATCGGCATACTTCACTTTAATTGAGGCCCCAACTTCTCATGAGTCCATCGAGCGTTCCAGGCGATCAACGGTGGTCCATCGCCCTCGCCACGGGCTTTACAGTTGTCCTCGTCCTGTTTGCCGCTGTCCTGATCCGCTGGCCTGATAACTTCTTCGCGGATGACAGCTACTTCTACTTCCAGGTAGCGTGGAACGCGGCACGGGGTCTAGGCAGCACCTTCAACAACATCATTCCAACCAACGGCTATCACCCGTTATGGATGCTGATCTGTATCGCTGTCTTCAAGGTGCTTCCATCGAAGTTAGCAGCAGTCCACGGCATCGGCGCTGTGATCTCGCTGCTGGATGCGGGCGCGCTCCTCCTGCTGTCGTCTCTCCTCAAGCGCACTGCGCCCGGCCTCTGGTGGGCAGCATGGTTTCTCTACATGCCGTTCTGTTTCCTCACCCAGCTCGGCACCGAAGGCGCGCTCAGCGGATTCTTCCTTGCTGCGCTCGCACTGGCCACCTATGAACTGTGCACCTCGCCCAGCGGCATTAAAGGACTTGTCTTCGCCCTCTGCGGCGCGCTCGCCGTACTCAGCCGGTTAGACAACATCTTCATTGTCGGCCTGATCTACGGTGCAGTCTTGCTCGCCGCTCCCCGCCCAGTCCGATCCCAGCTTCGCCGCCTGCTTCTGCTGTGCACTCCTGTCTATATCCTGCTCTGGGGCGCCTACCTGGGGAGCAATCTCCACTGGTTCGGCACCCTGGAGCCCATCAGCGGCTTGCTGAAGGCTCATCCACACGGGGAGTCGCACCACGTCACCATGCCGCCCCACATCGCAATCCTCGGCATCGCGATCATTCTTCCCGGTATTCTCATCCTGGCGCGCCTTCGCCGTGACACCTTCTTCCGCGTCGTCGAGCTGCCATTCGCTATCGGCGTTCTCATGCACGCCGCGTATATCGCCTTCGTCATGTCGAGCGAGACTCGCTGGAGCTGGTACTACACCAGCTGGATCCTCCTCGCCGCCATCCTGCTCAGCCGCGTTCTCTCCCTCGGCTTGGCCCCTGCTCCGGCCAGACGCAGCCAGATGCTGCGCAACGGGCTGGCTCTGGTCTCGCTGCTGGTGCTATTCGCTGTGTGGTATGTGGTGGGCTATCGGCAGTTCGCGCACTTCATTCCCGACGCCCTCGGGGCCGGCTATCAGGAGAACCTGGGCGATCGGCTCCATCTGCACACCGTGCTCGCCTTCGACAAGCCGGGCCGCATCGCCTACTACACGAACGTGCGCATCATCGCGCTCGACGGCCTTATGGGGGACCTTCAATTCCAGCGCGACCTGGCTACAAAGGGCATCGCCGCCTTCGACGCCGAGCATCACGTCGACGGCTTCATCGGTCCAACCCAGCCGCTTGACGCTAATGGACAGAAACTCTTCTGCGGCCGCGTCTATCTGTCGTCCGTGCGACTGCACTGTGTTCAGGATGCGTCAGGCGTATGGCGCGCTGACAGCGTCGAAGTCTTTGCCCGCCTGATCGGCCAATCAGCCGGATCCCTTTCTCTGCCGCCCGAAAACCTACTGTGGAATTTCCCCACTCAGGTTGCCGTCTGGCGCCTGCCGTAATTTCGCGCACTCGAATCGAAGGTCGGAACACGCGGGATTTCCTGCTGTTCCTCCAACCACCCCGCACCTTCCGGGAGCACGGTAATAGCACTCACACTCGCAGAGTCATCCTTCTGGGCTCCATGCAACACTCTGGGTGCGATTGTCACTTCACCCGATTGAGGTGAGTACCTTGTGATGGCATCCCGTTCCATCAATGCCAGGCGCCTCCTTATCGAATGGACGCATCTCGTCTCCTACCGAACTCATCAAATGCATATATAGCCTTGTGGTACGTAGAGCTGTGGAGGCGTCCAAGATGCAAACTTTGAAGAGACTGCTGTGGCTGCAACTGCCATTCAACATATTGTTAGGTCTGACAGCCTGCTCTGGCGTAAGCGGAGACTTCAGTCTCGCCGCGAGCCCCGCAACCCTTGCAGTCACCGCGGGCGGCACGGGCCAGTTCAGCTTTTCGGCTACTCCACAGAACGGCTTCAGTGCGCCTGTTACCGTCGCTGTCACGGGCCTGCCCGCAGGCGTCACTGCCAACCCGTCTACACTGACATTGTCCTCCGCTGCTGCGCAAACAATCACAATGACGGCTGCAAGCTCTGCCGCCGCTGCGATGGCCACACTCACGCTGACGGGAACCTCCGGAATCCTCACCCACGTCGCAACGGTTGCTCTCTCCGTGGCAGCTGCACCGCCGCCGCCACCACCACCTCCTCCTCCACCACCACCTCCCCCGCCACCAGCGCCAGCCGATTTCTCGCTGACAGTTTCACCGACGAGCCAGATGGTCACCGTCGGCAACTCGGGGTCGCAGGTCACTCTCCTGGCGACGGCAATCAATAGTCTTACCGGTACCGTTGCGGTGATGGTAAACGGACTACCGGCAGGGGTTACAACCTCTCCCGCCACACTGAACCTCACGCCCGGGTCATCGCAGGGGATCAGCCTCATCGCCGCGGCGAGCGCCCTGCCGGGAGCAGCTACGGTCACCTTCACCGGCACCTCCGGCAGCCTGACACACACGGCTACGCTTGCAGTCACCCTCAAGCCGGCGACGACGACGACGCCCACCGGCTCGGACGTGACGACATATCACTACGACAATGCTCGGGATGGCCTGTATGCGGCGGAGACAAATCTCACCGTAGCAAACGTGAACTCCACGGGATTTGGCCTGATGGGTGTCTACCCGGTCGATGGCAAGGTGGATGCACAACCGCTCTACGTCGGCGGCCTGAAGCTGCAGACCGGAACCCAGGTCCACACCGTCAACGTCGTCTATGTAGCAACGGAGCACGACAGCGTCTATGCGCTCGACGTGAAGACAGGTGCACAGGAGTGGAAGACCTCGATCCTCGGTATAGGCGAGACGCCGAGCGATCCCCGCAACTGCAACCAGGTCACACCGGAGATCGGCATCACGGCAACGCCCGTCATCGATCGCTCCTTCGGGACAAATGGGGCCATTTTTGCCGTGGGCATGAGCAAGGACGCGAGCGGCGGATACCATCACCGGCTGCATGCGCTTGACCTGACCACTGGGGTGGAGCTGCCAGGCAGTCCGACGGAGATCGCGGCCACGTATCCGGGCAACGGCATAGCCAGCCAGAATGGGAAGGACGTCTTCGACCCAGCCCAGTATGAGGAGCGAGCTTCGCTCCTGTTATTGAACGGCACTATCTATACTGCATGGTCCAGTCATTGCGATATAGCCCCGTACAGTGGCTGGGTGATGGGCTACAGCGAGAGCAAGCTCCAGCAGTCAACTGTGTTGAACTTGGTCCCCAACGGCAGCGATGGCTCGGTTTGGATGAGCGGCTATGGACCGTCGGCCGATGCCCGCGGGAACATCTACCTGCTGGATGCCAATGGGACGCTCGATAGCGGCTTCACTGCCAGCGGCTTTCCGAACCAAAACGACTATGGCAACGCCCTGCTGAAGCTGAGTACCACGGGCGGCCTCGCCGTGAGTGACTTCTTCGAGCCGTACAACACCGTCGCCGAATCTGCGGCGGATGAAGACCTAGGCTCGGGTGGAGCAATGGTGCTGCCCGACATAACGGATACTACCGGGACAGCACACCACCTGGTAGTCGGCGCGGGCAAGGACGGCAACTTGTACGTCGGCGATCGCGACAACCTGGGCAAGTTGAATCAGAAGGCTCCAAACAACAGCAATCTCTATCAGGAGATACCGAACGCCTTTCCGAATCAGGTCTTCTCAGGACCGGCTTACTTCAACAACGCCGTCTATTATGCCGGCGTGGATGATGTTCTTCGGGCCTTCACCTTCAGCAATGCCATGCTGGGCATGACGGCAACCAGCCAGTCGATGACGAGCTTCGCGTATCCGGGAAGCACACCAAGCGTCTCCGCGAATGGAACAAAGGACGGGATCGTCTGGGCGCTCGAGAGTGCGGCCAATGCTTCGGGCGTGCTGCACGCCTACGATGCAACCAACCTGAGCCACGAACTTTACAACAGCAATCAAGCCCCGAATAAACGTGATGCATTCGGTCTAGGCAATAAATTCATCACGCCAATGATCGCCAATGGCTCCGTCTTTGTTGGAACGACGAACGGAGTTGCCGTCTTTGGATTGTTGAAACCGTAAGAACCCCGCTGAACGCAGAACTACGAGCGAACTGCAGCGCGCCCGCATTTCTACTCAAGCGTATTTGCCGCGCATCAATGGCCAGGGTGCTACAAAACTTGTAGAGAGCCGCATCTCGAGCGCAGCCGCGCTGTTCATCGCGCGGCGAAGCGGAGAGATCCCGCAGCTCGCTCTTGTTTCTTGTCTCTCTCATTGACTCTTTGAAGTATTCAGTTTTCAGGACAGGTTCGAGAGCATATGCCAAGTTGGTGTACCGGCAAACTCTGTCATCCTAAGCAGAGCCGAAAAACTGATTGACACTTGCCGTTGCCGGCTCTTTCTAACCAGAGTTACAGCAACCGCAGGGCCGCGCTGAGAATCAAGGTACGGCCAGGAGTCACGCTTTCAGGGAGCCCATTCAATAGAGTCTGCCCTCAGCAGCTCACACATTGAACTTGAAGAACAGAATGTCTCCATCACGCACGACATACTCTTTCCCTTCTGACCGCAGCAGCCCCTTCTCCTTTACCGCCTGCTCACTCCCATACAGGAACAAATCGTCGCTGTGATAGGCATCGGCCTTGATAAATCCTTTCTCGAAATCCGAGTGAATCACACCAGCCGCTCCGGGCGCTTTCGTCCCGCGCCGGATCGTCCACGCCCGAACCTCCTGCACGCCAGCCGTAAAGTAGGTGATCAGATCAAGCAGCCGGTACGCCGAATGGATCAGTCGGTCGAGACCAGGCTCCTCCAGCCCCATCTCCTTGAGGAACTCCGTTCGCTCTGCAGGCTCAAGCTGCGCGATCTCCGCCTCCATGGCACCACAAATCCGAACTACCTGGCTCTGCTCCTCCCGGGCACGCCTCTCGACCGCATCGACCCAATCGTTCGGTCCCGTTAGGCCGGTGTCATCGACGTTGGCGACGTACAGCATCGGCTTCGCGGTGATAAGAAACAACTCGCGCGAGATCGGCTTCTCTTCTTCGGTCAAATTGACCGTTCGTGCAGGCCGTCCTGCCTGCAGAGCCTCAAGCAGCTTCGCTAGACAGGCAGCCTCGGCCTTCACCTTGGCGTCGCTCGTATTCTTTGCAGCCCGCTCCGCTTTAGCGAACCGCTTCTCCACCGTATCCAGATCCGCAAGCAATAATTCCGTGTTGATGATATCGATATCATGTAAAGGATTGACTCCACCAGCCACGTGGACCACCTCGGAATCACTGAAGCACCGCACCACGTGAATGACCGCGTCGGTCGCACGAATGTGGCCCAGAAACTTGTTGCCAAGACCCTCGTTCTTGCTCGCACCCTCGACCAGGCCCGCAATATCGATAAACTCCATTGTCGTTGGAATCGTGCGGTTCGGCTTTACAAACTGCGTAATTCGGTCAAGTCGCAGGTCCCTAACGGTAACGATCCCAGTGTTCGGCTCGATCGTGCAAAAAGGGTAATTGGCCGCCGCTGCCTTGCCCGACGTAAGTGCATTGAAGATGGTGCTCTTGCCAACATTCGGCAGACCGACAATTCCGCAGTTCAAAGGCATTGCTGTAATGTCCCCTTCTCCATCCTGATAGGTAACCGTGAGCCGATCGATGTCCACTACCGGCTCACGCGCGGGTGAAAGACCGCTAACACTCCGGGCGGGTTGAACCCGAACGAGCGGCTCCATTGATTATCTCCCATGCATCCTGGGCTTACCTGGAGCGCACTTCTGTAAACGCACACGCGCCTTCCGGAATCCACCCCCAAGGTCCGCGCATGTCCGCCTGGATGTTCCACGTGGAACATCCAGGCGTCTAATGATTGGTATTTGCGGTTCGGGCTCTCGATTCCGCCTACGGATTGTTGGTTACGTCCATGTCGCTGAGACGTAGCGCCATGGACTTGGCAGACCCGCCACCTCGGAGGAACTCACTCAGCGGCAGTTGGGCAACATCGAAGCCAAGGTCCATCAGGCGATCGGGAAGGTCGGAGTGGGTTACCGGGTGCATCAGGATGTTGTGGCCGATGTTGATCACGTTACAGGAGAACTGTGTGGCCTCCTGCTCGGTAACAACAATACGCTTCTCTTCGGGGTATGCCGCTTCTATCTTGTTAAGAGACTCAGAATCAAAAGCTTGCGCGAGATACATAATGTAACCGTTGTGAAGTGGGGCGAAGCACGTGTCAAGGTGGTAGAAGCGTGGGTCTGTCAGGTGCAGCGAGGTCACTGGACTGTGCCACGCGTCGGCTACATGGCGATGGCTGTGCAGGCAGGTGCGAACGCCGTGAGCAGCCCAGAGGTGCTTCCCTTCCGCATCGAAGAGGGCATCGCCCTCTCCCTCGAATGCGGTCTCGCGCGGTGTGTCCCAGAGCAGGAATCCTGCGTCTTTGAACCAGCTCCGGAGGTACTGTTCCTCGGACTGGCGCTGTGTGTACGCGAAGCTCGAAAGGGCCGCAATGCCGTGATGCACCAGCGCGGTATGCGCCACAAACACCATATCGGGGGTGTTGGCGCGTGCATGCAGCAGGCGAACGTCGGCGATCATCTTCAGATGGCGATAGAGATCATTCCATTGTGTGAAGGCGAGATCGCGTGAGGGTCGATGCAGATTGCCTGCCATCCATGGATTAATGACGTAGTCGACGTCATAGAACTGTGGGGGGCACATCAGAAATGTCGGTCGGGTAAAGTGCGGGGTGGATATAAGGTCGGACGATACTGCGGGGGAGGTCATTGCGGTAGCCATTGAAACTGCCTTCTCTACTTTCCAGTTGTTGAGTCTGGTCCTCGGGAAGGACGCTCGTCAAGAGAATCCTGATGAATCTTTGGTACCGAGGTTATAGGAGAGATACGCATTCCCGGAATGGGCGGATTTGAGGTCAATCCTTGGTTACCGACGCTCTCACCGGCGCTGCGGACGGCAGACAAACGTCATGCAATGAAAGAATCCTCATGAGAGACGGCCGTAGGCTGGTCATCTTCCATGAGGATTTGGACGGAACACCCAAGCGATTTAGAGCTTCTCGAAGAACTCGCAGGCCGAGCAGGAGATATAGACTCCGCCCGGAACACCGCGCTCCCGGTCCTTGACGCGCTTGACGATGCGGGTCGGTTTAGAGCACTTCGGGCAATTGGTGCTCTGGTTGGTGTCCATGACCTTTTTACGGTCGCCGGTTTTGGCTACTTTCGCCATTGTTCTCCCCCCTGGTACACAAAGATGGCGCTACACGCAGTTGAATGACCATCGGACTGGCTTTGTGGGGCCAAGCTGGACCGGATCCTTCGAAACCTCTCAATCGATTCTGCACGGGATGAAACCAGGGCTGAAAGCAGATGAGAGACACCGGGGTAGACGCTCAAGAGTGAGTTTACATGATGCGGATTCCTTCCTTTCTGTTGCGCTCCACGATGAACACATTATGTTGGGTTTGGCGAAGCAGGCAACGGCAATACAGACGCAGGTCCTTCGGCTGCGGCTGCACCTCCGCTCAGAGACGGCAGTTTTGTGAGCGGTCTAGGGCGGATGGACACACGCAACGGCAAAGGCAAATGCAGGTCCTTCGGCTCCGCTCAGGATGACAGTTTGGTGGAGGGGGTGGGACGAACAGGCAGCAACAAAGACAGATCCAGACCCGCTCAGGATGAGCGAGTGAGGTGGTCTATTGCGACGGTGTACTGGATTGGGAAGGAGTGCTCGGCGCAGGTGAAACTGTCGCCGGTACGGGCGGCGGCGTAGGCGACTGTTTCTGCTGCGGGAACTGAACCCGGCCCGAGGCATTGGCGGGCATCTCCGGGTCGCCTTGCTGGCGGAGGGTGGGCGGTGCACTATGGGCCGCTTCACTTCCGTCCGTATCCCCGAGTTTCGGGTCGCCGAGCTTTGCATCGCCAAGGGCGATTTGGTGGGTAGGAGCAGCGGGAAGATAGTCGCCCAGTTCGTTGGTGTCGTGGATCTCCATCGGCTTGCCCATGGCAGCTATCTTGACGAGCGCCACGCGGTCAGCATGGAAGCGCACGAACTTGACGGTCTGAGGGACGTGGCCGTAGATCCACTCCTCGAATCGGGGGCCGTCGGGGTTGCCGGGGTCGTGTTCGCGGACCTTGCTTTCGGGTGCGCCAAGCGCGGCGAGTACCATGCGGTGATTCATCCCGACGAGAACATCGTGGGCGGCGATGGCGTCCTTAAGCGGAGCCGGGAGCGTATCGGCGTAGGCGGCTTCAGAGTTCTTGACACCAAAGTCGAGGACAGGCTCGAGCAGCGCCTTCACCTCGGGGGCGGAGATCTCCGGCACGCCGCCCTCAAAGGCGAGGGTGACGCGGGAGCCGGTAGCCGGCTGACTATTGTTCGCGGCCACAGGAGCGTCATTGAGTGAGATGTGACTGAGGAACCGGTGCTTTGCGTAAGGACCGCCGTTGAGATCAAGGATGATTCGGTCAGGCTTGAAGGTGACCGCCGTGACGACGATACGGTCGCCGGGCGCGGACGACTCGCCCTTTTTGTAGATGAGCTGTTTGTACTGCTCGGCTCCCGGGGCGAGCTGGCCGTTCGCCTGGAGCGTTATGCCTGCGCCCATGGGGAGCGCCCGGTGGGCGAAACCCTGCTCCGCTTCGAGATTGCGAACCAGGTCGCGGCGGCCACGCTCGGTGAGGGCATCATTCGGGAGCGGGATATGGGTCGGGGTGAAGTCGGTGGCGATGTTGGCCGTGGCAGTCTTCTCGCCCACGACAAAGACCTGGGCACAAGCCGCGGTCGCCGACACGGTCGATGCGAACAGTGCAGAGATCAGGGCCCATCTGGATGTGGATAATGCCATGGCGGCACCTCAGATGCATAGAAGATTGCTCCTTTTCGCACGGTTTGACAAGGAGATCGTTGCTTCGGTTGCACAGGGTGGAAAACCAGGCCGGTTCTTCGCACTCTGAGGAATGTACCAAAGATTCCTCCGAGCAAACCCACGTCACTTCTAGATGGCAGGAGCGGAAGGCAGAAATAATAAAATGCGGGGTCTCCACTGCGCCGCGCGATACAGCTGCGCGGCTTCGGTCGAGATGACAGTTAGACAGATTCTTAGAGCGGGTGGTCTTGCTTAGTCACGCTCACGATTGAGCTTCAGCCACGCTCTTCGGAAATTATCCAATCACTGCAGGAATCGAAGCCGGAGACCGGCTTTCCGGAGGGGAGCAGTTAGGGGTCGTCCACCGACCGGGTCTGCGGTGTGGTCGGCAGGATCTGGACGAGCGCGGGTGGCTTGGCGGCGACTTCCTGCTCCATCGCGGTATGTGCGGCAGGCGGCGGCGGGTTGACCTCGTAGCCGGCGGGGATAAGCTCCGGCCGGGTGTAGTCCCAGGCGTAGTCGCGGGTGGTACGGACGAGTACGATGATGCCGGCGATGAGCGCGATTATGGTAAAGATGGCTCCTTCCGGGCCGAGTTCGCCTCCGGTGAGCCACGCAGGGCCGATTGCGCGGGTCTGGATGACAGACGAGATCTCGAGAGCACCGCGGACGGGAAGGCCGAAGAGCAGGGCGAGGGTCACAGTCCATGCGGCGTGCAATCCCCAGGGCAGCCAGAGGCCATGGGTGCGCAACCATGCGAGGGATAGGACAAGGCTGACGATCATCGTGACGAGAATGCTGATGCCTGTTGCACCTTGGCTGAAACCGTGGATGCTACCGAACAGAAGTGCCATCAAAATAGTCGCCCATGCAGGGCCGGTGGCGTCGATCAAGCGGCGGAACGGGTAGCCGCGCAAGGCAATCTCGGTGGCCAGCGCAGCGAAGACGAGGGTGGCAAGATTCCAGAGCAGCAGGTGGAAGGCACGGGACTCTGTCCAGAAGCGGACATGCAGTGAGCGGCTGAGCGCCATTGGGAGGACGGCGGCAATGGCGACGCCCCAGCCAATGGCAGCGCCGAGCGCCCACTCGCGGCGGCTGCTCGAACGGCGTGGCAGGCCAAGCACGGTGCGCAGCGTGAGAGTGCCGGTGGGCGCGATCCGGTGGAGGAGTCCAAAGCCGACGACGAGCAGGAAGATGAGAAACAGAGCGCTAATCAGGGGCGATGCGATGTCGATATCAAAGCGATTGGTCAAGCCCCGGGCGGCACGTACTGCGAGTGCCTCCGAGAGGACGAACCAGGTCAGGGAGGTGATAAAGAGCGCAAACTGCAACGGCCGGCGAAGTCTTCTGGGTGCAGCTAAGCCGGAGATGAGGGTTTCGGGCGATGGAGACGGCAATGTGGGAATGGCTCCCTGCTGGAGTACCTTCTCAGGCTGTCGTATAGAACTGCGCCATGATGCGGAACTTCTCATAGCGCCGATCGAGCATCTGGTCGAGCGGCAGGCTTTCCAGCTCGTTGAGATGATGGTGCAGGCGCTGGTCGATGAGGGCGAATGCGGCTGCAGGATCGATATGTGTGCCCCCCGCCGGTTCGGCGATGACTTCGTCGCAGCATCCCAGTTTGCGTGCCTCCTGGGCGGTGTACTTCAGCGCGGCGGCGGCCTGCTGCTTCTTGCTGGCGTCCTTCCACATAATGGAGGCGCAGCCCTCGGGCGAGATGACGGAGTAGATCGCATTCTCGAGCATCAGCACGCGATCGGCAACGGCCAGGGCCAAAGCTCCTCCAGACCCGCCCTCGCCGGTGATGGTGGCAATGGTCGGGACGCGGAGGCGGGACATCTCGAGCAGGTTGCGGGCGATCGCCTCACCCTGGCCGCGCTCCTCGGCGCCGATGCCTGGGTTGGCGCCGGCCAGGTCAAGGAAGGTAAAGACGGGGCGGCCGTACTTCTCGGCGAGCTTCATGGCGCGGAGGCTCTTGCGGTAGCCCTCAGGGTCAGGGCTGCCGAACTTGCGGGCGACGCGCTCCTTCAGCGTCCGGCCTTTGAGGTTACCAATGACGAGCACCGGTTCGCCGTGGAAGCGCGCCATCCCGCAGGCCATCGCGGCGTCATCGCCGAAGGCCCGGTCGCCGTGAATCTCGCTGAAATCGGTGAAGAGTGCTTCGATGAAGTCCATGGGATGGGGACGCATGGGGTTCCGCGCTAGCTCTGTCTTGATCCATGCTTCGGGAACAGGTGGTGCCTGGGAGGGTCTGCTGCTCTCTTTTATGTTCTCTGGGTTGCTCTGTAGGTCGGCCATAAGGATGCTGCTTTAGTCTAGTGCTCCAGGAGAGGAGACGCAATCGAGTCTCGAGCAGCATCTGTGCCGTTCGCTGCCTAAAGCGCTGCAGACCGCGTACCGTCCAGATTCATATTCTGTCGATTCCCCGGTATTCTGCACGCGCATCTCTCTGGCACGCCTTTCCTGGTGATGTATGACTTCAGCTTCGTCGACTTCGGCTTCGTCTTCACCGCGTCTGGTCCGAATGCGATGACCTTCGTCTATCCATCCGAGCTCTTCCCGGTGAGTGTCCGCACCACGAGCCATGAAATCGCGGCAGCCATGGACAAGCTCGGCGGCTTCGCGGGCGTCTTTCTCTTCCCGTACCTGGTGCACTGGAAGGGGCTGCTGGGGGCGGAGTCGGCTGCTGCGCTCGTGTGTGTGCTCGGTTTAACGTGACGTTGACGATGCTTCCCGAGACCAGGGGTAGACTGACCAGGGTAGACTCTCGAAGAGCTCGCGCCTGAACAGGATTAGAGGCCTGCCGTATAGGTGCGGTCTGCGGTACTCCCTGTCCAGAGAGTGCTCTACGCTGCTAGAATCCCCGAGAGGCTTTACCTAAATGGCTGTTCATCTCATCAACCCCAGCGACAGTGCGTTCGGTACCGCTGTAATCACTCCACGGTGGCTCTTTGTACTTGCCGCCGCGACTCCAAGCCCCTTTGGTGATCCACGAATCGTCGACGAAACGCTCGAAGCGCTCGATTTTGAAACCATCCAGCCCGGGGACATGGTAGGAATCGGCATTCACACAGGAAATGCTCTGCGCGGCTACGAGGTCGGACGGCTCGCGAAACAACGCGGAGCCTGGGTCATCTTTGGCGGCATTCATCCGACGCTCTATCCTGATGAGCCTTTCAAATACGGCTCGGCGGATGTGGTTGTAAAGGGCGATGGCGATATTGCATGGGGCGACGCACTGCGAGGCTGCGAGAGCGGCCTGCCGCAGAAGGTCTATGAAGGCGGGAGGATTGAAGCAGAGAGCTTCCTGCCCGCGCGCTGGGACCTGCTTCCGCCAGACAAGTACATGTGGGCGTCGGTTCAGACGATCCGCGGATGCCCGAAGCACTGCTCCTTCTGCTCCGTGTGGCGAACGGATGGGCAGAAGCCCCGGCAGCGCGGCGTTGAGAGCGTCATCGGAGAGATTGTTGAGTTGCGCCGGAAGGGCTTCCGCTTCATCGCACTAGCCGATGACAACTTCTACCCCGTCACATTAACTGATCTCCGCAATGCTCGGCAGCAGAACAACGTCGAAAAGCTGGCGGAGTTGGAGCGGATTCGCGCCGAGCGGTTCACCCTGATGGAATACCTCGCAAAACTGCCGAACGATATGACCTTCTTCACCCAGATCACGATGGAGGCTGCCGAAGACGGCGAGTATCTCGACGCCATGAAGAGGGCGCACATCAAGGGCGCGCTCGTCGGTGTCGAGGCGGTCACGGCCGAGGGTCTCAAGGCGGTCTTCAAAGACTTCAACTACCACGGCGATGGCCTGGTCGAGCAGCTGAAGAAATTCCGGCAGCATGGCGTCCACATACTCGGCTCCTTCATCTTCGGTCTGCCAACGGACAAACCCGACACCTTTCAGGCCACGGCCGAACTGGCGATCAAGGCCGATGTAGCCTTCGCGCAGTTCGTCATGCTGACGCCGTTTCCGGGCACCGTCGACTTCGGCCGCTGGGAGAAGGAGCAGGGTGAGACACCGCCCTCTGTCGCGGGTATTCCGGTGACGCGCTACTGGCTGATTCCGCCCCATCAGAGGCCCAAGATGTTCATGCCGCACCCCGCCATGAGCTCGGAGGAGATGCGCGTCCGGACGCAGGGCGTGTGGGACAGGTTCTACAGCTTCGGGCCGATCTGGAAACGTTCCCTGGTGACGCCAAACCTACGCGCGCGTCTTGCCTTCTTCTTCATCTCCAAGCTCTACCGGCAGATGTACGCGAGCACCGGCATCACGACCGACAGCGCCCGCCGCAAGAAGGCGACGTCCTGGGCGCGTATGATCGCTGTTCCCTGCCGCAAGCTCTTCCAAGGCAAACCTATGCCGAACCTAGCGATGCCGGAGTTTCTCGGTCGTGCTCCTCTTACAGCCGAAGTCGCCGGAACCGCTGGCTCCTTCTCGATTCTTCGCTGATGGAGTCAAGCGTCTACCGTTCAGGAAACGCTCAGGCCGCGCCATGCTCATTTGGATAGCTACGTAGAAGGTCGAACTGCTGGGGTTCAGACATTCTTGCAACAGCTGTGTGTCACTCAGGCCGACCGCGATACCCATTTGCAATTCAAGATCACAGGTCCTATTGCAGAAACATTGGTTAGCGCACGATAACAGCGGTGGGAATTGGGTGCGGGCAGACGAATTCACCGTTTTCATCTCCGTGAGGGGAGCAGGCCGAGCTGCTTGCCAATAAGGCGGTCGAGAAGTCGTCTGGGAAGGAGCATGGGAATGGTCCAGTTCTTAAGTTTCTGTTGAACGACAGTATAGAGAACTTCGGGCTTATGGGCCGTGAGTGCCGCGTGGACTACTTCCCCTATAGCCCGAGGTGGAAGGCCTTTACGCCCCTCTGCGATGAAGAATTTCTTGAACCGGTCGAGACTAGCCGCATAGTCGGTGTGGCGGTACATCTCAAAATCTTCCGCCTCTGCTTTATCCAAGATTGGGGTGTTGACGTAGCCAGGTTCTATTAGAATCACGTCGATTCCGTAAAGCATGAGTTCGCGACGGAGAGATTCCGACATTCCTTCCAGGCCGTGTTTCGAGGCGGCGTAAGCACCCAGAAAGGGACCGCCGATTTTTCCTCCGACAGAGCTGATGTTGACAATGCGCCCTGGACCTCCTTTTCGCGTACGATCCGTCCCTAACAACGTTGCGAAGGCTTGCGTCACCAGCAAGGGAGAGATGAGATTTACTTCGAGTTGCCGGCGAACCTCCGCCAACGGCTGATGAAGCAGCGGACCGACAACGGAGATGCCGGCATTGTTGACCAAGCCGGCGAGGGTTGACTGCCCGAGAGCCTGGTGCACCTGATCGGCAGCCCGCATCACTGCCGGCTGATCGGTGACGTCCATCAGAAGCGGTGTGAAGGCGCCCCCAAACTCAGACTGTAGGCGGTCCGCATCGACCTGCTTACGCACTGTGCCAAATACTTTGAATCCCTTCTGGACGAGCACACCTGCGATCGCCCAGCCTATTCCCGTGGATGCTCCTGTGACTACGACTGACTTTACCTTCATGCTCTTCCTCGTTTCCGCCTATGATATACGGCATACACCTTTATTATGTACACCGTACACCTATAAAAGCGGTTCGTCAAGATGTACAGTGTTCTTCTATGCCCTTTCCATCAAAGACAGATCGACAGACAATCCTTGCGACCGCCATGGATCAGGTTTCGAGAGACGGGGTCAACAAGCTTGCGATACGGAGCGTGGCTGCGGCCTTGGGCCTGGCTCCAAACGCACTGTACAAATACTTCTCCAACCTTGCCGCCCTTGAAGCCGCTCTTGCGGAAGAGAGTCGCCGCCGTCTGCAGGCGGCACTCCACAAAGCGGCAGGAAAGAAGCCTCCCGAAGAGGCGATTCGAAGCATAGCAAAAGCTTATGTGCGGTTTGCGCGAGAACAGCCCCAGATTTTCTCCCTTACGCTGATGCCGTCCACCACCGAGACGGATGGTGAGGCGGCGCATGTACAGGCGTGGCGCTTTGTACTGGGACATGTTGCCGGCATTTACGGTGAGGAAAGAGCCGCAGAAGCGGCAGTTGCGTTATGGGCGTTTCTGCACGGCATGACAGCGCTGGAGGCGGCCCGAGTCTTCGGGAAACGAAAGCCGGTCAGCAGCTTTGAATTCGGATTGCAGATGTGGATCAGAGCGGCCTCAGCAGAGATTCGTTAGAATTCGGCTCTGGAGGGTTGATTCTCCTTTTAGCTATGAAGGGATTATCAATAACGGCACAGGCACCGTGTGCTTCGTGTTAGCCTTGCTGTCTGCCAGTTGCCTGAACGTACTATTTTGATATTTGGCGTAGTGACCCTGCCTAGTCCAGCACGCGGACGCCGCCGACGCCCACCAGTTCCTCGACGTGATCAATGAACAGGCGGTCCGCCGCTACGCGAACATCGTGCGGCTCGAGCACGGCGCAGAACTCGCCGGGCTCTTCAAGATCAAGCAGCAGCTTGCCATTGCCCGGCGCGGTCAATAGAAGCGCGTAGAGCTTCTGGAGCAACGCTACGTCCGGGCTGTGCAGCGGGACCTTGATCCTAAGCGACTCGGGGAGCTTGATCTTTACATCTTCGAGCGCCTGGATGGACGAGATGGCCAGCTTCGGCGCGGAGTCCTCCTCGCCGCGCAGTACGCCGCGGACCAGAACAGGCACCGGCATCTTCAGCTTTTCGGCGAGCTTTTCGTAGGACTGCGGAAAGGCGATCAGCTCGATCTTGCCGACTGTATCCTCGAGCGCAGCCTGCGCATACATCTCGCCGGATCGCTTGGACTTGGCGACCTTGAGTTGCGTGATGACACCTGCAATCTGGATTTCGTTCTGAGCGGCGTCAGACTCGTTACGCCCACGGCGGAAGGTCTGCGGCTCGGGCTTCATCTCACACGCAGTCGCCGTGTCGACCACCTTCAGGTTGCGCAGCTTCTCGCGGTACTTGTCCATCGGATGACCGGATACGAAGAAGCCAAGCACATCTTTTTCATTTTGTAACCGTGTGTGTTCGTCCCATTCGGGGACTCTAGGGAGCGCATCGTCACCCGCGTTCGTTGACTGCGCCGGGCCGTCGTCGAAGATGCCGAAGAGCCCGTGCTGGCCAGCGGCTTCGTCGCGCTGTGCCTTCTGGGCGCGCTCTATCGCTTTGTCAAGTGCGGCCGTCACCTGGGCGCGGCTACCGAAGCAGTCCATCGCGCCGGCCTTGATGAGGGATTCGAGCACGCGCTTGTTCAGCAGCCGGAGATCGACCTTCTCGCAGAACTCCCACAGGGTCTGGAAACCGGGCTTCCCTGCTGCCACCAGGGCGGCACGCGCAGTAATGATTGACTCGATTGCGTTGTGGCCGACGTTCTTGATCGCCGCGAGACCAAAGCCGATCGCCGCGCCCGCATCGGTCCGGACGGGCGTGAAGTTCGCGTCCGAGACCTGCACGTTCGGCGGGACAACGGGAATGTTGATCTCGCGGCACTCCGAGATGTACTTAACGACATTTTCCGGCTTCGAGGTTTCGCTGGTCAGCAGCGCGGCCATGAACTCTACGGGATAGTGGGTCTTGAGCCACGCTGTGTGATAGGCGAGCAGCGCGTAGGCGGCCGAGTGCGACTTGTTGAAACCATACCCGGCGAACTGCGCCATCAGGTCGAAGAGCTTTCCGGCAACATCCTTGGGGTGCTTGTTGGCGGCGGCGCCGGACATGAAGCGCTCGCGCTGCTTCTCCATTTCCTTCGGGTCTTTCTTGCCCATTGCACGACGGAGCAAATCAGCGTCACCGAGTGAATACCCGGCCACTGTTGCCGAGATCTGCATGACCTGCTCCTGGTAGACGATAACGCCGAGGGTCTCGCGCAGCAGCGGTTCTAGTTCGGGCAGCATGTACTCGACAATCCTGCGGCCCCACTTGCGTTCGATGAAGTCGTCGATCATGCCGCCCTGGATGGGGCCGGGACGATAGAGCGCGTTGAGCGCGGTGAGATCTTCGACGCTGCTGGGTTTGTAGCGGCGCAGCACATCCCGCATCCCGCCGGACTCGAACTGGAAGACGCCTGAGGTCAGCGCGCGATGGTACACCTGCTCATAGGTCACGACATCGTCAAGTGGAATCGTGCCCATGTCGACCGTGGTTCCCGTTGTCTGCTGGATGAGCTTGAGCGCATCGTCGATGACGGTAAGGGTCGTCAGGCCGAGGAAGTCCATCTTGAGCAGCCCCATCTTCTCGACCGCCTTCATGTCGTAGGCGGTGACGATATCGTCGTTCTTCGCGCGCGTCACAGGAACGAGTTCCGTGAGCGGCTTGGGCGCAATAACGACGCCCGCGGCATGGACGCCCGCTCCGCGCACCAGACCCTCCAGGCGCAACGCAGCGTCAATCAGTTCCTTAATCTTCGTATCCGCCTCATAAGCGGTGGCGAGTGTGGGCGAATCCTTCATTGCCTGACCGATCGTGATGCCGATCGTTGCCGGAATCATCTTGGCGATGCGATCGACTTCGCCGTAAGGCATATCCAATGCCCGGCCTACATCTTTGATCGCTGCTTTGGCGGCCATGGTGTTGAAAGTGATGATCTGGGCAACTTGATCCCGGCCATACTTCTGGTTAACGTATTCAATCACCTCCCCGCGGCGGTTCATGCAGAAATCGATGTCGATATCGGGCATGGAGACGCGCTCGGGGTTGAGAAATCGCTCGAAGAGGAGTTCATTCTGGAGCGGGTCGATGTCCGTGATCTCCATGCAATACGCGACGAGCGATCCAGCTGCCGACCCGCGGCCCGGGCCGACAGGAATGCTCTGCTCGCGTGCGTAGCGGATGAAATCCCACACAATCATGAAATAGCCGGGAAACTTCATCTGCTTAATGCACTCAAGCTCGCGGTCGAGCCGCGCGTAATATTCGGGAATCGTCTTTTTCAGATTGCCGTGTGACCGCACATGGGCGATGGCCGTGTTGAGGCGCTTCTCGAGGCCGTCGCGGCAGACCTGCTCGAAGTAGCTGTCGAGTGTCTGGCCCTCGGGCACAGGAAAATCTGGAAAAGGATTGTCGACCTGCACCATCTTCAGGTTGCAGCGGTCTACAAACTGCATCGTCCGGCTGCACACCTCGGGGTTCTGGGCGAAGGTCCGGAGCATCTCCTCCGCACTCTTGAGGTAGAACTCCTGCGTGTCGAATTTAAAGCGCTTCGGATCGTTCATGCTGCCCGCAGTCTGGACGCAGAGCAGGATCTCGTGCGCGCGCGAGTCGTCCGCGGCGACATAGTGCGAATCGTTTGTGGCGATCAATGGAATGTTCAGTTCGCGCTCCAGCTTGAAGAGCGCATCGCAGACAGCTTTATCCGGCTCGAGGCCGTGGTCCTGAATTTCGAGAAAAAAATTCCCCTTGCCGAAGATCTCCTCGAACTGCCCGGCGGACCGTTTGGCCTCGTCGTACTTCCCTGCCATCAGGTGCTGGTTCACCTCGCCCGCGAGACAGCCGGAGAAACCGATCAGGCCTACGCTATGCTTCGCCAGAAAATCCTTCGAGACGCGCGGCTTGCGGTAGAAGCCGTGCAGCGCGGCCTCGCTGGTGAGACGGACAAGGTTGCGATAGCCGATCTCATTTTCAGCCAGCACCACAAAGTGGTTGTACTTGTCACCCTCAGGCGCGGCACGATGGTCGTCGTTCTTGCAGAGATACAGTTCGCAACCAAGGATGGGCTTGAGGCCCTTCTTCTGCATGGCGTCGAAGAAGTGTACCGCCCCATAGATGTTGCCATGATCGGTCATGGCAGCCGCCGTCTGACCGATCCTGCTCAGGTGCGCGGCCAGCTTGTCGACATCGCAGGCTCCATCGAGGAGGGAGTAATCCGTATGGAGATGGAGATGGGTAAACTCTGCAGCCATGGTTCCATTCTAGGCTTTGCGCAAAGGCACTCTGCTGAGGAAAAGCGGTGCGGAATCTCCTACGATCCCCTAAGAAGACCACAGTCTCTAGCGGAGGGCCGCGGCCGGTTTTCACAGCAAGCCCACCGCCTTATACTTGGAAGGAAGTTGGGATGAGGCCGTCTTTGCATCACGCGCTATCCCTGGGGAGTTCATGGCTGCACTAATCGAAGCAATCCACATCAAGCGCAAGTCCGTATTCGAGCACGAAGAGATCCCCTACGCCTGCCTTGACGCAGACATCACGACGCCAACAGCGCGCGGCGGCCAGACCCTCGTGCGTCTGAAGATGCGCAATCTCCTCACCAGCGCCGTCTTCGAGAAGACGTTCAAGGCCGGCGACAAGTTCAAGGAACCCGACCTTCAGTTCGTTCCCGCCTCCTACCTCTACACCGACAGCGAGGGCTCGCACTTCCTCGATCAGGACAGTTATGAGACCCTCACCCTCTCCTCAGACATGGTCGGTAGTGCCCTCGACTACCTCATAGAAGGCGCACTGCTCCAGCTCTACATGTACAATGGCAATCCTATCGGTCTACAGCTTCCAATCTTTGTCGAACTGGACGTCGTCTACGCGGAACCCAGCCTGCGTGGCGACTCATCGAGCGGCAGCGGAACCAAGGTGGCAAGGCTCGCGACCGGCCTTGAAGTCCGTGTTCCCCTCTTCATCAAAGAAGGGGAAAAGGTAAAGATTTCAACGGAGAGCCGGGAGTTTGCCGGGCGTGCATGATTTGCCTTCAGGTTCTGCCAGGACCACGCCGAAGCGAGTCGCGATGCCTTCGCACGTTCTTGCGCAGAAGAGCTGGTGTCGGAGGTGGATGATGTCTCCACATGTCGAGTGTTTACATGTACTGGGTGTTTGTCGATACTTGCTGGTGAACTAGGTTCGTCGCCAACTCTACATAGAGATCCACGCACTCCAGCAGTTCCCTTTTCGCGATCCTCTCGTCCGGCGTATGCGCCACGTGGATCGACCCTGGTCCAAGCAGGAATGGTTCGCCCCAATTCGTCAGCGTAGGGATGTCGGTTGCAAACTTGGCGATCATGGTCGGCAGATTTCCAACCTGACGCATCCGCACATAGTCCAGATCGAGCGAGAAGCTGACCGTTGCACGGTCGCCGACTGTATCAAGGATCGTCTGCTTGATCTGCTCCGACGGGCCGACGGTGCGGATCAGCAGGTGCGCCTCGGCCTTATCGGCGATCACGTTGGGGGCGCGTCCGCCCTGGATCAGACCCACATTCAGCGTCGACGGTCCGATCTCCGGATCGATCGGCAGCGGCAGGGCCATCACATCGTGCAGTGCTTCGAGCAGCTTGTCGATGGCGGAGTCGCCCAGCTCCGGGTAGGCTGAGTGCGCCATCCGGCCACTGGCGCGCAGCTCGACGCGCAACGCGCCCTTGGTCGCGAGGGCGAGACGATTGTCGGTGGGTTCGCCGTTGATGAGGAACTTCGATCCCTTGGAATGCTCATTGGCGACCTGTGCTCCGGCCGAGTCGCGCTCCTCCCCCACAACGAAAAGCAGGCCCACCTTCACGCCGGCGTCGCGCAGGCGGTCCGCGGCAGCGATCTGCGCGGCAAGGATGCCCTTGGCGTCGCACGTACCCCGGCCGTAGAGGTAGAGGTCGTCTTCCGTACAGCCGAAGAATGGCGGGACGGTATCCATGTGGGTCGAGAGAACTACATCCGGCGTCACTCCGGGCAGGGCGGCGTAGACGTTGAAGCGGTCTGTCGCCCCTGCGCCCGGTGTTCCGGCAGCTTGCGTTCCTGCTCCCAGCGTCCCTGGCGCCGGCTGCGCGACGGCCTGCCGCTCGACCGTATAGCGTTCCGCGCTGAGAAAGTCAGACAGGAATACACCTGCCAAGCCTTCGTTATAGGTTGTCGAATCGATATTGACGAGCTGCCGCGTGAGCGAGATTGCGTCGATAGCCATGGAGCTTCAGAATACCCGACACGGCATCGCTCGACCACGCACTCGTCGAGAGGACAGCCCGTAGACTAGAGGAGATGATGCCGTCAAACGCCACGCCTTCGCAGATTCGCTCGATTGATACTCTCTCTGGACCCGATGGTAAGCTCGAAGCCGTCCTGAACACTGGGCACGAGGATGCTCCGTATACGGCGCTGGTCTGCCATCCCTATCCACCCGCCGGGGGCACGATGCACAACAAGGTCGTCTATAACGCGATGAAGGTCTTCTCATCCTTCGGCCTGCCCGTGCTCCGCTTCAACTTTCGCGGCGTGGGATTGAGCGAGGGTGTCTTCGACAACGGCGATGGGGAGCAGGATGACGTCCGCGCCACGCTCGACTGGCTGGAACGCCACCTGAAGCTGCCGATCTTGTTCGCCGGCTTTTCGTTTGGCTCCTACGTGGGTCTGCGTGCGTGCTGCGGCGATGTCCGGGTCAAGGGCTTGATCAGCCTTGGCCTGCCGGTGCAAGCGGCGGGTCGCGAGTACACCTACGAGTTTCTGTCGCGGTGTAGCGCGCCGAAGCTCTTCATCAGCGGAGATCACGATGAGTTTGGACCGCATGACGTAATGGAGACGGTACTGCGGCAGGCACCCGCACCCAAGCACGCAGTATGGATTGAAGATGCGGACCACTTCTTTCAGGGAGTTCCTGGCTCACCGGCTGCCAAGCTCGATCAGATGCGACAAGAGTTGGAGATCTGGCTCCAGGCGACGTTCCTGCTGCAGTAGCTCGGAGACGCGAAGTGGCCCCGAGACCGGAATCAAGCGGATTACTCAGATTCGTCTGCTTTATCCGATCATCCGTCCATCCGTGGTTGTCGAACCGTATGATGCTTGAACTCCGCTGGACACGTCTGAATCTGCCGACGATCAAGCAGCCTGATGGGTTGGTGGCTGGAGCAGAACCGACTTTGGCTCAACCAGCCAGTCACGCATCGCCTGGTTGCATTCGTCCGGCATCTCTGCGAACGGGATATGACCGACCCCAGGCATGACCAGCAGCTTGGACCGGATCAAGATCTGCTGGAGACGGTGCGCTGACGGCAAGCCTACGGTGCGGTCCTGGTCGCCCCAGATCAGCAACGTGGGCTTATCCACTAGGCCGCCGAGGGCGGAACGCAGGGTGCCCATATCGTCGAACCAGCCTTGCAGGATGCGCAGGATATGATCGATCGTTCCTGGAATTTGCAACCCGTTAATGTACCCTTCGAGGGTTCCTGCAACTACGCGCGAGGGATCGCCATACATCCGGCTGAGCGCCGTGGCCTTAAGCCTGCGCGGCAGCATCGGGATCGTTCCCGCGAGCCAGCGGCCATACCGAGTTTGATAAAAGCGGATGAGTTGATGGCCAAAATCGCAGAAGGGGTTTGCCGGGGCAAAGAGAATCAACCGGCGTATACGGTCCGGATGGCGGGCCGCCAGCATCATGGCGACCGCGCCGCCGTGGGAGTGGCCGGCTACATCGGCCTGGGCAATGCCGAGAACATCAAGAAGCGCGGCAAGTCCATCCGCGGTGGATGCAAGGCCGGGATCGAGCCCGCTGACCCGCTCCGATTCTCCCATGTTAAGGAGATCGACTGCATAGACGGTGGCATGGGAGGAGAGAAAATCGATGTTCTGCTGCCAGTTCCGAGCGGATCCAACAAGACCGTGAAGCAGAAGTAGTGGCGGTCCGTCGCCAGAGCGTTCCAGGTGAACGTACATACCATTGACCTGGACGAAGAGGTCGTCAAGGTGATGAGTCCATGCCTCGTGCGACACGTTTTCGACCTCTGATGCAAGTAGTGCTTGTGAGTATCCTGTGCCGAAGCCGCGTGCACCCAAAGCTTCACTAATATTACAGCAAGGTCAATTTTGGGCCCTAGGAAAAATGTGCGGAGTGCATGACCCTGTTCGTACCATTGGAAAGATTTTCAGCCTGTCGCTCTTCATTTGTCTCAAGCTCCCGTTTGCTGCCACGCTACCATAGGTAGGAACAAGGAGGAGTGAGGTAGGACAAGGAACTCACGACGCGGTTCTCGCGTAAGTGCAACGAGCAGCATCGAAAGATCATTCCGACTATGAAAGCGCCTATGATTATTTGTAGGCTTCGAAGCTGCAGGAGAATCCATCCTCCTGTCCTGCTTGGTTCTCTGGTTTGGACCTTGGGATGCTGTAGCTGGTTGTTCCCTCATGAAGAATGCCTTTCAAACCCGAATCCTTGCCGTAGGGCTCGCGTTGGCGACGCTCGCCGTATGCCTGATGGCGGGATTCAACTTGGCGCAGGAGAATAGCTTCGACTCCCCCACCGACGGCATCTGGTGGGTCGAATCGCACGGCGGTCTGCGGGCGGAGCGGGTTCCGGCCGATTCACCTGGACGGCGTGCAGGAGTCCGGCAAGGCGACATTCTGGAGTCCGTGAACGATCATCCGACTCCCCGGCTCGCTCCCTTCGAGCGGGCAATCTTTCGGAGTGGAATCTGGGCGCGCGCTAGCTATTCCATCCTGAGACCCACGGCAACGACGCAGGACCTTCGGTTCGCCCCCCGGATCGACATCGGTGTCATCCTCGAGCCTGTCGATAAAAGCAACTCCCAGGTGAACCGCCTTATAGCCCTGGTTTACCTCTTCATCGGGCTGTATGTCTTGTTTCGCCGATGGACCGCGCCCAAGTCGACCCACTTCTTCGTCTTCTGCCTGGTCTCTTTCGTCCTGTATGCGTTCAAGTACACGTCCAGGCTCGACACCTTCGACTGGTCGATCTACTGGTGCAACATCGTCGCGACCGCGCTGCAGCCGGCTCTCTTCCTGCACTTCGCTGTCAGCTTTTCAGATAACTTCACCAGTCGCCGGCGCAATCCTACAGCCCGCCGTTTTCTGGCCGCGCTCATCTATCTGCCGGGACTGCTGCTGGTCGGCGTACACGTTGCGGCCATTCATCTCTGGTCGGCGACCGAAGTTCTGAAGCACCGCCTCGATCAGACGGAGTATGCCTACCTCGCGCTCTATTATGTGCTCGCGGCGTTCGTCTTTCTTTTCCGGTATCGCTCGGCGGAGTCGCCGCTTGAGCGCCAGCAGCTCAAATGGCTGACCCGCGGAACGCTGCTCGCTGTCGTTCCTTTCACGGTCCTCTATGTCCTGCCATATGTCTTCGACATGGCCGTTCCCTCCTCAGTGACGAGGTTTGCGGGCTTGTCGCTCGTCTTCCTGCCGCTCACCTTCAGTTGGGCGATCGTGCGCTATCGCTTGATGGATGTAGACCTGATCTTCAAGCGCGGCGTGACCTATACGCTCGCCACGGCGGCACTGGTTGGCCTTTACTTCGGCGCGGTCGCGGTGACCGCGGAGATGGTCCACACCCGACTGCCCAATCTGAAGGTGTACGGTCTGCTCGCCGCGATCATCGTTACGGGCCTGGTCTTCGATCCGCTGAAGCGCGCGATTCAGGGGCGGGTCGATCGCCTCTTTGATCAGAAGCGGTTCGACTATCGCGAGACGCTGGTGAACTTTGGCCGCAGCCTCAACTCCCAGACCGATCTGCGCGCCCTCCTCGATTCCATTGTCGAGCGGCTGCCGAAGACGCTCCTGGTCACCCGTGTCGCGGTGTTTCTGGCTGAGGAAACCGAAGAACCTCGTGCGGCTGGACGCCACTTCAGCCTCGCTGCCTCACACGGCCTCACGAACCTGCCCGCGGTGGAGTTGCAGGCGCTCGATGTGCGCTTTCTGGATTTTGACCAACCCGGCGCAAACAGCCACATCTTTCTCGAAAACCCACAGCAGGTTCTGCGCCTGGACGGAGACCAGAAGCACACGGCCGCGCGGCTGGACCTGAACTACTATCTCCCGTGCCGAGTCGCGAACCGCGAAGGCAGCGGCACCCGCACGGTCGCGGTGATCGGTCTCGGCCGGACGGACGATGGCGACTTTCTATCGAGCGAAGATATGGAGCTACTCGAATCGCTTGCAGGATATATCGGGATCGCCATCCAGAACGCGCAGCTCTACAGTCGACTGGAGTCGAAGATCACGGAGTTCGAACGGCTGAAAGAATTCCACGAGAATATCGTCGAATCGATCAACGTCGGCGTCTTCGCCGTCGACCTCGAAGATCGTATCGAGAGCTGGAATGCGCCTATGGAGGCGATGTATGCGAAGCCGCGGCGTGAGGCGCTCCACCAGCCGCTCTCCGCCGTCTTTCCACCGGAGTTTGTCGCCCGCTTTGCAAGTGTCCGCGACGACCTTGGCACCCATACGCTCTACAAGTTTCGCCTCGGTCTGCCGAATGGTGAATATCGCATCGCCAATATCGCCATCGCACCGCTGGTCACGCGAGAGCTCGTTGCGATTGGCCGCATTGTTCTGGTGGACGACATAACGGACCGCACCCAGCTCGAAGTCCAGCTCACCCAGGCAGAGAAGCTTTCATCGATCGGCCTGCTGGCGGCGGGTGTCGCGCATGAGGTTAATACACCGCTGGCCGTTATTTCGAGCTACACGCAGATGCTCACCAAGCACATGCGCGCAGATGAACAGATGACCCAGCGGCTGGCGCCGATCCTCGAAAAGATCACGCAGCAGACCTTCCGCGCCTCCGAGATCGTCAACGGGCTGCTGAATTTTTCGAGAACCAGCGGAAGTGAGTTCACGAGCGTCGATCTGAATCAACTGCTGCGTGATACAGTCACCCTGCTCGATCACCAATTCAAGACGGCGCAGCTTCGCGTAGAGACCAACTTCGATCCGCTGCTGGCGCGCATCAAGGGCAATCAAGGCAAGCTGCAACAGGTGGTCCTGAACCTGATGCTGAACGCGAAGGATGCCATGCACGGGGTGCCGAACGCCACGCTGCGCATCGCTACGGAGCAGACCCAGACGCGCGTGTCTGTCATCATTCAGGACTCCGGCAACGGCATCGAGCGAGAGCACCTGCATCGCATCTACGACCCTTTCTTCACGACCAAGGCGACTCCGCAGGCGGGGCAGCGCAAGGGTACCGGGCTCGGCCTGGCGGTGACGTACGGGATCATGCAGGAGCACGCCGGCAAGATCCTGGTCGAAAGCGAGGTTGGGACAGGCACGACCTTCCGCCTGGAATTTCCTTCTGCCGCAACTTTCGCCGTACGCGCAGAAGACGCGCGTTCGTCCTCTGCTGGCGCTTTACCACTTGCCACAGGCGTTTCCACGATTGCCGCGGGCGCCTCCCCTATTGAAGATACGAGGAACACCATCCATGCCTGAGACCACCGAAGTCGAAACCCCGGCAGCCGCAAGCATTGCTATTCCCATTTCTGTTTCAAAGCTCCGCAAGCTTCGGGATTCGAGCGGCGCCCGCATTCTCATCATCGACGATGAGGCCGCAATTCGCGAGTCTCTCGACTCTCTGCTGACACTTGAGGGCTTCTCCGTTTCGATGGCGATCGATGGTCCGTCGGGTCTCGACCTGCTGACGCGGAATGAGTACGATCTGCTGTTGCTCGATCTCGCACTTCCAGGCGAGAGTGGCATCGATCTGCTGCCGCGCATTCTCGAGATGCAGCCGCAGCTTCCCGTCATCATGATCACGGCCTACGGCACGGTCGGGAACGTGGTCGACGCTATACGCGCCGGCGCCGAAAATTTTACACAGAAGCCGTGGGATAACGAGAAGCTGCTGGCCGACATCCGCGTCGCCATCTCGCGCCACCGCGCCGAAGAAGAGGTCGTCCAACTCAAGCGCACCCTCAAGCAGCGCTACAACTTCGAGAACATTGTCGGCAAGAGTGAGCCGATGCTGCGTATGTTCGACCTCATCAGCCAGGTCGCGCCCAGCCGGTCAACCGTCCTGATTCAGGGCGAGAGCGGCACCGGCAAGGAACTCATTGCCAAGGCGCTCCACGCACATTCACCGCGCCGCGACAAGCCCTTCGTTCCCGTCAACACCGGCGCAGTCCCTTCAGAGCTGCTCGAATCGACGCTCTTCGGCCACGTCAAGGGCGCCTTCACCTCCGCCATCACGTCGAAGAAGGGTTTGTTTGAAGTAGCGAACGGCGGAACGCTATTTTTAGACGAGATCGGGACCATGGGGATCGACATGCAGGCGAAGATTCTGCGCGTCCTGCAAGACCGCCGCTTCATGCATCTCGGCGGAACGTCAGAGATCCAGGTAGACGTCCGCATCATCGCCGCGACCAACGTCAACCTCCAGCAGGCTGTCCGCGACGGGCGCTTCCGGGAAGACCTGTTTTATCGGCTCAACGTCATCTGTCTCGAACTGCCGCCACTGCGCTCCCGCCGCGAGGATATCCCCCTGCTTGCCGCCCACTTCCTGAAGTTCTACGCGGAAGAGAACGGCATGGACCCGCGCGTCCTCGCGCCCGATGCCATGCGCGTTCTAATGGATTACGAGTGGCCGGGAAACGTCCGCGAGCTCGAGAACGCGATGGAGCGCGGCGTCGTCCTCTCCACCTCGAAGACCATCACGGCCGACCTGCTGCCTTCGCAGCTCACCGGCAGCACCTACTCGGCATCGATCCTTGATCATCGCCCCGACGCCTCCCTCTTCGACTTGATGGAGGAGATCGAGCGCCGCATCATCGCCGACCGGCTCGAACGCTGCCACTGGAACCAGACCGAGGCTGCCGAATACTTCAAGATCCCCCTAAGCACCCTGAACCAGAAGATCAAGCGGCTGAACGTCGAGATCAAGAAGCGCGGGCTCAGGGATTAGCCGAACTCCCGTTCCTCGTGTACCCTGCTCACAAGAAGACACATGAGCGTATAACGCCTACTGCAACACCTTGCTCCAGGAGAACAGAGACGCGATTCCCCGTACTCGGAGACCCCCGTGTTTCGCACCAGGCACCATTGCATGTATCCCCTCGCAGCAGTGCTCTTGCTGCCTGGTGTAACCGCTCTCCCCGTTGCCGCGCAGGTCACGATTCACATCCCCGCCGATCGGCCAACGATCCAGGCAGGCATCGACGCTGCAGGCAGTGGCGACACGGTGCTGGTCTCTCCGGGAACCTACAACGAGAACATCGACTTCAAGGGTAAGGCAATCACGGTTACGACCGGCGCGAAGCAGTTTGCGGATGCTGCCGCGACGATCATCTCGGGGGCCTCTGACGGATATGTGGTGACGTTCCACACCAACGAACCGGCGACGGCAGTGCTAAACGGTTTTACCATCCAGAAGGGTCATACCAGCGCCGCTTCTAATCAGCGGCGGCATATCGATCTCGGCGGCTTCGCCTACCATTACAAACAATGTCGTCTTTGACAACACTGGTTGCGGCATTCTGGCTGCGAATGGATCGAGCGCGATCATTCAGGGTAACGACATCCTGCAGAATCACGGTCCGCCGGCGAACTCCTCTAACTATACGGCCGAAAGCGTGTGTTCCCAAGATTATGGCTCAGGTGTAGGAATTTTTGGACAAAGCCTAGCTTCTAGGTTCGGCTCAGGCACAGGGCTTGCAATCGAAGCGCCTGGCTATCTACAGGTAATTGGAAACATTATCGAGAAGACCTACATAACTCCGCTTGAAGTAGACAGCGCTGCCCTTTACGGTGGAGGAGGAGGTGTAGTGCTGAGCCAAGGCGGCGATACGTTGCTCTTTCGCAACAATGTAGTGCGAGACAACATGAGTAGGCTGGGACCAGGCGGAATAGAGGGTTATTCGTTGCCAGCCAACTTACTTCTCATTCAAAATCTTTTTTTTCAACAACGACTTCGAAGGCTCGGGGGAGCAAATCATTCTTTTCAGCGGTACAGACCTACCGTTCACAAAACTTACCGAAGTCGGCAACACTGTTTACGGAGGCGGAGAGAGAATCGCTCTGCAATTTAGACAATCAGTTGTCGCGGATAATATTTTTTCGCTAGTCCTTTTAACACCTATAGAGCTGATGGAGGTTTGGAATGCACTACTCCTCAAAGCTCAGCAGAACTTGATGTACATCATAACGACATCTTCCAGAACGGAATCGTGCTCCCGAGCGGCTGCACCCTTGGTCCCGGAAGCTTCTCTGTCGATCCGCAGTTTATAGATCCGGCAAGTGGTGACCTCCACACGAAGCCAACGTCTCCTGTGGTCGCCGCCGGTGACATTACTGCACCGATGATCCAACCGGCTGATTTGGACAATAAGGCGCGCGAGGTCTGCGGAACGATCGACATGGGTGTCTACGAGGTCCGTCCACATCCGCCGATCGCATTGACGGCGACCCCGAATCCCACGCCTGGACGATCGACAGTCACCCTGACCGCGGCCCTGACGGGCAACTGCAACACGCCCACAGGGATCGTCACCTTCCTCGATGGCAGCGCAGTCCTGGGGACGGCTCCGGTCAATGGGAGCGGCGTGGCCACCTTCGCGACCTCGTTTCTTTTTGTGGGGACGCACATCCTCACCGCAACCTATGACGGTGACTTCAACTTTGAGGCTTCGACCTCAAACGCGATCACGGAGGTCATCACCGGGCCTCCAACCACAACGGTGCTCACCACGGTTACCCCCAATCCGGCCCAGCCGCTGCAGCCGATCACGATGGCGGCTACGGTAAGCTCCGCGTTTACCATCCCGACAGGAACGATGACGTTTTTAGCTGGAGGCAAGGCGTTGGCAACCGTTCCTGTCGCGGCGAACGGGTCTGCCGCTGCCACGGTCAGCACGCTGGGCGCGGGCACCTACAAGATCACTGCCGTCTACAACGGAAGCACGGAGTACGCTGCCAGCACCTCGAACGTCATCGTCCTCGTGGTGAATGCCGCGCCGACGGCAATCACGCTGAGCGCACAACCGAGTCCGGTGTACCTGGGACTGCCCGTCACCTTCCAGGTGGGCGTCGCAGGTATTCCGACGCCGAGTCCCGTCGCAACGGGAACGATACAGATCTTCGATGGTGCGGTTTCGCTCGGGACCGCCCCTCTCACCGGCGGCAAGGCCACCTTCTCCACCAGCTCTCTCGCTGTCGGCTCTCACACGATCACAGCGGTCTACTCCGGGGACGTCAATTTCGGTCTATCGACCTCCGCTGCTGTGACGGAGGTTGTCCTCGCGTCCTCCTTCACGCTTGGACTCTCGCCAAGTACCGTCACGATCAAAGCAGGGCAGACTGGCCAGACCATGGTGCTTGGATCGAGCATTGGAAGCTATAGCGGCACTCTCAACCTAAGCAACGGCCAGCTTCCCATGTACGCAACAATCGCGTTTAACCCCGCCGTGCTTCCTCTCACGTCCGGCGGAACAGCCTCCTTCACACTGTCGATCCATACGGGCACCCTGTCGCCTGGAGTGAACAAGGCGCAAAACCGACAGCCTGCAGGGTCGCAGGGTACCCGCTTCCCATTTGCGCTCGCGGCACTCGTTGCGCTGCCAATCTTCCTGTTGCGCGGACGCCGCAGGCTGCCCGTTCTCTTGGCAGTTTGCGCCACTGCTTCCTTGTGTGCTGTTTCGATCGGCTGCACGAACATCTATCACGGGTTCAACTCTGTCGCTCCAGGCACGTACATCATCCCGATCACCGCAACCGACAGCGCAACGCAGACGACGCAATCGGCAACGCTGACCCTCATCGTTACGCCCTGAACCGTTCGGCGCGGATCTCATAAACCAAGGAATCAAGTGAACCGAAGCATACGAACCGTGGCACTGACGATTCTCGGACTGGCCTCCGGCCGTGTTGTCCCGGCACTTGCACAGGCCAACCCGGCCGCCACACAGAGTCTGCGGCTTTCGGCCTTCGGTGGAGTCACCGGCACCTACACCGGACTAAATGGCGGTAAGAACCTCGGCATCACCGCTGGAGCGGACCTTGAATTCCGTCCCCTGTTCACGCTCTATCCGTCGATCGAGGTGCGCGGCACATACCCAATCGATAGAGGAACGATCGATAGCCAGAAGAACATCCTTGGAGGCCTGAAGGTCGCAAGACCCATTTTCGGCGGACGCTTCCAGCCTTACGCCGACATGCTCTTCGGGCGCGGCCAGATCAACTACGGTCCTGGCTATGCAGTCCCCAACTCGCCGATCTACTACACGCAAAGCGTGTCGAATGTCTTATCGCCGGGCATCGGCCTGGACTTCAGGGTCCCGATAGATTTTCACTCAAGGGGGATGCCCAACTGCAGCGATACTCTTCGCCCGTGACCACCTCCGGCCACATTTACGCCCAACCCATCACCTTCGGCGTTGTTTATCGCTTCGACTTCAATCATCACCCGCATCGCTGAAGACCTGAGATGGAAGCGCGGTATCCGCGACCAGCAACAAGCTGGTAACATTCCGCCTTGAAGCTTCGGAGGCGGAACACGGTGGACAAGCGGGAATTCATTAAAGGCTCCGGAACCCTGATCGCGGGCACAGTTCTCTCCCGTCTCGCGCATGCGGCAACCCTGAATACGTCGCCGATCACTTCGCGCACGAACTGGTCTGGAAACTACACCTTCAAAGCAGCTCATCTGGATCGTCTCGCCGGCGTTGAAGAGGTGCAGCGCCTCGTCACCCGTCTTCCCCGTGCAAAGGCCCTGGGCGTGGGTCACTCCTTCAACAACATTGCGGATACGCCCGGCGATCAACTCTCCCTTAAGAGCTTTGACCAGATGACGCTCGACAAGGCAGCGCGCACCGTCACCGTCGGCGCCGGAGTCACCTATGGCAAGCTCGCACCCTGGCTCGATGCACAGGGCTTCGCCGTCCACAATCTCGCTTCCCTGCCCCACGTCTCGGTCGTCGGAGCCTGTGCGACCGCGACTCACGGCTCCGGCATCCACAATGGCAATCTCTCGACCGCCGTCGTCGCGTTCGACTTCGTCAACGGCAGCGGCGAGACCGCTACCCTCTCGTATGCAAACGATCCGGACCACTTCAGCGGAGCCGTCATCGGCCTGGGCGCTCTCGGCGTCATCACCAGTATCACGCTCAAGGTTGTGCCCAGCTTCCAGATCGCGCAGGTGGTCTATGAGAATCTCTCCTTCGACCAGCTTGAGCACAACCTTGATGCCATCTTTGCCTCGGGCTACAGCGTCAGCCTCTTCACGGACTGGCAGCACCATCGCGCCACGCAAGTCTGGCTTAAACAGCCTGTCGCCGACACTACGCCGCCGCAACCACCGCCGCTCTTCTACGGTGCCACACTTCAAAAAACCAAGCTTCATCCGCTGGCCGGCCACTCCGCCGAAAACTGTACCGACCAGCTCGGCGTTCCCGGTCCCTGGTATGAGCGTCTGCCGCACTTTCGCATGAACTTCATCCCCTCAAGCGGAGCGGAGTTGCAGACTGAATACTTCGTCCCGCGCAACCAGGCCTACCAGGCGATTCTCGCCGTCGAGCAACTGCGCGACCGCATCACGCCCCACCTCTTCATCTCTGAGCTGCGCACCATTGCCGCCGACACGCTCTGGATGAGCATGGCCTACCAGCGCGACTCGCTCGCCATCCACTTCACCTGGAAGCCCGAGCAGGCTACCGTCACGCAGATCCTGCCGCTCATCGAAGCCAAGCTGGCGCCCTTCAATGCCCGCCCGCACTGGGCCAAGCTCTTCACCACGCCGCCATCCCAATTGCAGCAGCTCTATCCAAAGTTCGCCGACTTCCAGGCTCTTGCGAAGCGCTACGACCCCGCGGGCCGCTTCCGCAACGGCTACCTCAACAAGAATCTCTACGGCGCGTAAGCTCATCATGAAAGCTAGCCGCGCTATGTGCCTGCTGATGCTTTCAGCGATAGGTTGGGGACAAGCCGGCGCGAAGGACGCAAGCCAGGATGTAGAGCCAGTTCAGCGACCGGTGACAACGATCAAGGTGAACACGCGTGTCGTGGCCATCTCCGCCGTGGTGAAGAGCAAGGATGGCGAGCTACGGGGCGGCCTCACGAAAGAGGAGTTCATCCTCAAGCAGGACGGCAAGGAAGAGCCGATCCGCTATTTCTCCCAGGGCTCCGAGCTTCCCCTGACCTTCGCCCTTATGGTCGACACGAGCGGCAGCCAACGCACCTTTATCGGAGACGAATCAGAGGCGAGTGATGTGTTCTTCGAAACCATGCTTGGCCGTAAGGAGGACCGCGCGACGCTGGTGCAGTTCGACACCCATGTCGTGCAACTGAAGGGCATGACGAACTCCGCGAACGCGCTGCACCTCGCGCTGTTGAGCCTCACTTCGCACGCATCAGCAGTAGGAGGAACGCTGCTGAATGACGCAGTCTATGCCGTAGCAAAGGACGTCCTGGCGAACGAGACGGGGCGCAAGGCCATGGTAATTCTCAGCGATGGTGGCGACAATGGAAGCCGCAGGTCGCTCGCCGAAGCGATTGAGCAGGCGCAGCGCGGAAATGTCCAGATTTACTCCATCCTGTACAGCATGTGGGAAGGCGCGAGCCCAGTTACGTTAGGGAGCGGCCTGAATGGTATCGGACCAGTACGTCCACCGGCGATAGATCCCGGCCTGGGCCTCTTGCAGAAGCTTTCGGAGAGCACAGGCGGTCATGTATTTACGGTCTCGCGCACCATGAGCCTGCGAACGATCTTTACGCAGATCGGCCAGGATCTACGGCTGCAGTATGAACTGGGTTACACGCCTCCCCCAGACACACAACCAGACAGCTACCACAAGCTGGAACTGAAGGCCAAAGACAAGAGGCTTACCGTACAGGCTCGCAAAGGATTCTTTGCGCCGCCTTAGTACTTAGGACGTAACGTTCGTGTCCCGACACCCTGGTCATTCAGCGTCGGCTTACTTTTCGAAGCGCCCGTACATCGACATGGTCTAGCATCGCTCGACGCAGACGATGGCCTCACCCCTCTGCAGAACTTCACTTTGCATCAACGAACCTGCTAAGTTGATTGCGTGAGCCGATAGCGGCTCTATGCTCCGCACAGTGGCTTAGAGCGCGACAAACACAGGCATGTGCCCCCTGTGATTTCATATGCATGCACGGATGCCCTCATGGAGGTCAGCCATCATTACTGCCTTGAAAGGTTTTCGATCGATATGAACCTCCTGAAGCATGCATTTTTATTCCTCGCGAGCACGATGCTCTGGATTACGCTCCCCTCTTCGCTCACGGCGCAGGATGTGAATGCCGCCATGCTGCTGAATCCGCCGGCTGACAGTTGGCCGGGCTACCACGGAGACTACTCTGGCAAGCGCCATAGCAGCTTGACCCAGATCACGCCGCAAAACGTAGCCAACCTGAGCCTGTCCTGGGTCTTCCAGACAGGGGGGACGGCGACGATCAAGTCCTCGCCCCTGCTGGTCGATGGCGTCCTGTACTTCACCCTTCCCGATAACGTCTGGGCGGTCGATGCGCGGTCTGGTCATCAGCTCTGGCGCTACACATACCCGCTGAACAAGGGCGATCATATCGGCCAGCGCGGCGTCGGGATCTACAAGGATTCGGTCTTCTTTACGTCGCCCGATGCACATCTGATCTCGCTCAACGCGAAGACCGGCAAGGTGCGCTGGATCGTCGAGATCGCCGATGTCAACAAGGGCTATTGGGCAACCATGGCGCCGCTCATCGTCGGCAATCACGTGATTATCGGGATCGGAGGCGATCTGGATAATCTCCGAACCTTCGTTCGGTCCGTCGATCCGGAGACAGGCAAGACGCAATGGCAGTGGGACGTTACACCGCCGGCAAGCACCCCCAATGCGGCCGCCGGGGGCACGACATGGATGGCTGGAACCTATGATCCGAAGCTCAACCTGATCTTCTGGGGAACCGGGAATCCGACCCCAGTTCTGACTGGCTCCAACCGCCCCGGAGACAACCTTTACACCTGCAGCATCGTCGCGCTCGATCCAGATACGGGCAAGCTGGCGTGGGCGTTTCAACCCTCGCCCCATGACACCCACGACTGGGATGCAGTCGAAGTTCCCGTGCTGGTGGATGCCATCTTCCATGGCCAGCCACGGAAGATGCTGATGCAGGCATCGCGCAACGGCTACTTCTTCGTGTTGGATCGGACGAACGGCAAGAGTCTCCTCACGGTGCCGTTCGGTCCAGTCAACTGGGCGCTCGGCCTCGATCCGCATGGCCAGCCGATTCCCAATCCCGCGAAGGAACCGGCGCCGGACGGACGCTTAATCGCGCCGGACGAAGGTGGCCTTACCAACTTCCGGTCTCCCAGCTTCGATGCGAAGACCGGCCTCTTCATCGTCGATGCTCACCCCAGTTGGAGCATCTATTTCTCGAAGCCGGCAGACGGCACCTACGGCTGGGCGGGTGGAGACTACGGCCTGTGGGGCAAAGGCGTGATCGAGGCGATCGACTACCAGACAGGGAAGATTCGCTGGAGCCATGAGCTCGGCCAGGGAGGATCGGGCGCAGGCGTGTTAACGACGGACTCCGGCCTCACATTTACCGGTGATGCGCACGGCAACTTTCTCGCCCTGACTACCAGTGATGGAAAGACGCTGTGGCACGCAGGCTCAGGAGCCAGCATCGCTAGCTCTCCAATCACCTATGAACTCGACGGCCATCAGTACCTGCTGACCAGCGGCGGCGGAGTGATGTTTGCCTGGAAGCTCCCATAAGCCGCTCCGTGAACGAAGATGGGTAGCGCAGAGTGAGATCAGTGTTTTTGTTTTGCTAGGGCCCTTATACCAATGCTGTATCGCACATCTCTGGATGAAAGATGCGGCGGCTTCAGTCAGGTAGAACCCGTGCATAAAGCTGGTGAGCCTTTACGGCTCTCCGCAATGAAGGGGTTTCTGAAGCTATCAAGACTTGCGGCATGGTTGGTACGACGACAAACTTCGAGATCCTCCGCTTCTGCTTTATCCAATTGGAGAAATAACGTCGGCAGTCCTATGACAAGACGTCGACCCTGTAAAGCATAAGTTCACGGCGGAGAGATTTTCGCTCGCATAAACGGGAGTAATACTGATGGCCAGGCTTCGGGTGCTTTGTCTCAGCGCCGCTGTCTGCCACGTGCCGAAACGTATTACTTCTAACGTTCGGTGTACTCCCCATGCCACCACGACATACAGGGTTTAACTTCAAGAGAACTCGGTGTGTTGCAATCATCGAGCCACGCGGGCGATCAACTGCCGGCTCGTGTCACGGCTGAATCACAATCTTCATTGAAGATGCCTTGGGATGCGATGCCAGGTCAATCGCCTCGACCGCCTCCTCAAGCGAGAACCGGTGCGAGATCAGCTGCGTCAGATCGAATCCGTTCGCATAACCGTCGAAGATGATTCGCGCGACCTCGTCGTTGATCGTGACGGCCGAGCTATACGATCCCATCAGCGTCTTCTCATCCATGCAGACGGCAGCAGGATCGAACGGCGCCTCTCCATGCTGTGTCGCCGCGAACAGCATCACCCGCCCCCCGGGGCGCACCGCATCCATCGCGATCTTGATCAGCGCATTGCCGCCAACCGCCAGCAACGCCACATCCGCGCCACGGCCCTCTGTCGCGGCTCGGGCTGCGATAACAACATCGCCCAAGGCGTCAAGTGGATGCTTCAAACTAAATTTCGCCGCAGTTGCGTGACGCTCGGGATAGAGATCGCTGGTCAGCACCGTCGCTCCCGTTCTGTGCGCGAGCGCTGCCAGCAGGATCCCGATAGGTCCCTGACCGATCACCAAAACCGTCTCGTCCGGCTGGAGATTGAGCAGTTGTACGGCCTTGTAGCAGGTATTGGTGGGCTCGATGAACGCTGCCTGTTCGAACGGAATGCCGTCGGGAATCTTGATAAGGCCGCCGCGCACGATCCAGTCCATCACGCGGATGTACTCGGCGAAGCCCCCGCCGGCAGGCTCAAAGCCCGCGGTGCAGCCGACCTTCTTGTACACCTCGCACTGCGCAAACGTGTGCTTACGGCAAAAGTAGCAGACACCGCAGGGAATGTGGTGATACGCCATCACGCGGTTGCCTACGGCGAAGCCGGTTACGCCCTCGCCGATGGCGGCAATCGTCCCTGCCATCTCGTGCCCGAAGATACGCGGCGCGCTATGTGATCCGGTGTGAATCTTCTTGAGATCCGTTCCGCAGATTCCGCAGGTGTGGATCTTCAGCAGCACCTCGCCCGGGCCAATCCCCGGCACGGGAATTGTCTCTATACGGACATCGTTGAGGCCGCGGTAGACAGCGGCGCGCATGGTCTCGGGAAGTTCGTTCGGTCCTTCAGCGACCGCACCGGGCGTACGAATCACAATCAGTCCTTTCCTTTTTCAAAGTAGATGGGAGCAACGGTGGACGAAACGCCGGTCGACGCAGCGCCGGCCACCTGTACGTCATCCTCCAGCCACATGCGGATCGCATCCGCGAGATGACGCGCTGACATCGAGCTGTACCGCCCCAGCTTCCGCAGCCCCCGCCACGAAGCAGGCCGCACCGCGACATGCGTTAAAAACGGAGCCAGCCGGATTCGCCCGTCGGTCCTGATAAACGGATTCAGATCGGGTAGCTTCGCATCCGCATCATCCGACACCGCCTTCAGGCAGTAGAACGGAATGCCCCTCGCCTGCGCAATGCGGGCGAGCGTCGCAGCCTCCATATCGACCAGCCGGGCGCTATAGGTAGCGGCGAGACGCACCTTCTCCGCCGCGTCCGCAATCCGCGCCACCGTCGCCAGCACAGGCCATGCCTCCGTATGACCGCTCACGTGCTGGGCCGTCGTGAAACGCTCTCCCGTGCGCGTATCGATAACCTGCGCGATGTGCCAGACAGAGGCGGCGCTGATATTCGGATCGAGCGCGCCAACCCAGCCGACGGAACAGATCGCGGCCACCGGATCGTTGGAGACGTATCGCTCGATCTCGCCGAGCGCGACCGCGGCCCGGCTGCCGCCCATCCCCGAGCAACCCGCGATCCAGCGTCCGCTCGCGTGGCTGCGCTCCCACAGCACCGTTCCCTTGCTGGCCTTCAGGCGCTGCCATCGTGCGCCGCTCACTGGTGAGACGAGCGGCTTCAGCTCTCCCGGCAACGCAGCGATAATGGCAACAGTTCCCTTCATACGATTGGATGTTCCTGTTCTAGGGTGCCGAAAGCAGGCGCATATCCGTTGGCCACAAACCAGTGAATCGCGGTCCGCAGCGCGTGATAGACCGGAAGCACGCGGAAGCCTAACTCGCGCTCGGCCTTTGCAGACGAAGCGAACATCATCTTCCGGCCCATCTGGACAGCCTCGACGGTGGCTCGCGGTTCCCTGCCAAGCAGCCGTCCGGTAACGTTCTCGTCGAAGAAAGCAAACATCATCGCCACCGCGTGCGGCACCTTCAGGCGAGGCGAAGGCAGGCCCGTTATCGATGACATGCGATCGAGAATCTGCTTCAACGTCAGGTTCTCGCCGCCTAAAATGTACCGCTCGCCCGGCGTCCCCCGCTCGAGCGCCACAAGATGCATCTGCGCAACCTCTTCCACATCGACGAGGTTCAAGCCCGTGTCCACATACGCAGGAAACTTCTTGTTCAGAAAATCAACGATGATCCGCCCTGTCGGCGTCGGCTTCGCATCCCCGGAACCTATAGGCGTCGTCGGATTCAGCAGGATAACGTGCTGCCCTGCACGTGCAGCCTGAATCGCCTCCTGCTCCGCCAGAAACTTCGACCGCTTATAGTGACCGATCATGTCCAGGAGGCTGACGGGCGTCTCTTCACTCACAATCGTGCCGTCCGTCTTGAACCCCATGGTGGCAACGCTCGACGTGTAGACAACGCGTTTAACCCCTGCCTCACGGGCAATGCGCAGCAACTCGCGTGTGCCATCCACGTTCGCCGCATACATCTCCCTTGGATCGCGTACCCACAGCCGGTAGTCCGCCGCCACATGCACCAGCACCTCGCAGCCCTGGAGCGCCGACGCCAGCTTCTCCGGCTTACGTAGATCTCCTTGAACCAACTCCGCATCCAGGCCGTCGATCAACTTCGTACTGCTCGTCCGGCGAGTCAGGAGACGTAGCACCGCCCCTTGCGCCGTATAGACACGGGCGACATGGCTACCGACAAATCCAGTCGCTCCTGTGATGAATGCGCGCACGCTGCTCTTTCCTCCTGCACAAAGGTCGGGCCATAGTAACTACTCCAAGGCGTACTGAAGGATAGCTGAATAGAAGGCCGCCGAACGAGCGCACCGCTTATGGTGTCCGGACTGATGTCCGGTCTAAGGCAGATTAGCAAAAGATTAGTCCAGCTTCTCCGGCTCGATCTGGATGTTTCGCTCACCCGCAACCTTCTTGTCCCAATATTTCTTGACCCATGCCTCGAACGTCCGTCCAGCCGCCGTATCGCGTCCCGTAAACGCCAGGGCAGCTATATCGGCATAGGAGAGATTGACCTTCGTTGCGGTGTTGGACGGTATGATGCGAAGGAACGAGTCCGCAAGCGTCGCCCCGGTACGCCGATCAAAGAGATATCCCTGAACCTGAGTTCCATCCTTGCAAGTCACCGTGACGTCGCCGCGATAGTCGAACGCCTTTTCGAGCGCATCCCGAATCTCAGCCTCGCTTGCAAGCGCTGGAATCCACCCCTCGAGTTGCTCTCGCTCGCGCCCTGCGGCTACCTGGATCTCGTCGGGGTTCTCATGAGAGAGCTGTTCGAGCTTCGCGCTTTCCTGTATCTCGGTCGCCATCGTCAGTCTCCCGCGACTTCCTGCAACTCGGCTGCATTGTGCGCGGCAGCCGGATCGACAGCTGCCAGCGCGGCGATCTGAACCAATGGCGCATGGCTCGCTTTAGGCCACTCATTCAGAATCTTCTGCGCACCCTCATCGTCATATTTGCTGAAGAAGATCGCTTTTGCCGTCTGGAGCAGCCCCTTGATGGAGCCGAAGGTGTAGTTAACACCGCTGGCTTCGTAGCCCGAATGCACCATGCAGTTCGCACAGCGCGGGTTCCCGGACTCCGTGCCGTAGTTCTGCCACTCGACTGTGTCCATCAGCTCCTGAAAGGTGTCCGCGTACCCATCCTGCAGCAGATAGCAGGGCTTCTGCCAGCCAAAGATCGAGAACGTCGGCATTCCCCACGGCGTGCACGTCAGATCTTTCTTGCCCATCAGAAACTCCATGAACATCGGCGATGCATTGAAGCGCCAAGAGCTCTTGCGGTTCGACAGGATCGCACGAAACATCTTCTTTGAGCGGGCACGGCCGAGAAAATGCTTCTGGTCCGGAGCCTTGTCGTAGGTGTAGCCGGGCGAGACCATCATGCTCTCGACGCCTGCCACCATCAACTCGTCGAAGTGCGCGCGAACGCTGTTGGGATCAGCCCCGTCAAAGAGCGTTGTGTTCGTCGTCACACGAAAGCCAGCCTCGACCGCAACGCGCACTCCTTCCATCGCGATATCGTACCCGCCCTCGCGACAGACTGAAAAGTCATGATGCTCCCGTTGCCCGTCCACATGGACCGAAAACGAGAGATACTTGCTTGGCTTAAACAGGTGAAGTTTCTCTTTCAGGAGAAGCGCATTCGTACACATATAAACATACTTCTTGCGCGCCACCAGACCGGCAACGACCTCCGGCATCTGGGCATGCAGCAGCGGCTCACCACCCGGGATCGCCACCATGGGCGTTCCGCACTCATCTACTGCCTTGAAGCACTCCTCCGGGCTAAGCTCCGCCTTCAGAATATGCGCCGGATACTGGATCTTTCCGCAGCCTGCACACGCCAGGTTGCAGCGGAAGAGAGGCTCCAGCATCAGCACCAGAGGGTACTTCTTACGGCCCATCAATCTCTGCTTTAGAACATACGTCGCTACGGTCCATGCCTGCGAGACGGGTACAGCCATCCGAATCTCTCCTATTAAGTCCTAAGCGATCAACTTGCTCTCAGTCTCCATCGCCTGTTTGTACGTCGTCAGCGCGAGAAGCGGAAAATACTGCTTGTATAGATGGTATCCGAGATAGAACACGCGGGGAAATCCCGTTCCCGTGTAGTAACTCTCGCCATTACGCCCCGGCACAAGCTCATCCCAGCTGCCATCCTCATGCTGGCGATCTATCAGCCAACGTATTCCCTTAGCTACCGAATCCGACCGGCTGTCCCCGCCCGCAAGCAGCCCGAGCAGAGCCCAGGCCGTCTGTGACGGTGTGCTCGGACCGATGCCCTTCTGCAACTCCTGGTCATACGTCCCGCACGTCTCGCCCCAACCCCCATCTGAATTCTGCATCATCCGAATCCACTCCGTCGCCTGCAGGATGCATGGTTCGTGAGACCACATGCCGATCGACTCCAGACCACGCAGAACAAGAAAGGTGCCGTACAGATAATTCACACCCCAGCGGCCAAACCAGCTTCCATCCGCTGATTGCTCTTTCAGAACAAACTGGACCGCTCGCTTAACCCGCTTATCGGCGCGCGTAAATCCGTACTGCGCCAGCATCTCCAGCATGCGTCCCGTAATGTCCACCGTCGGCGGGTCGAGCATCGCATTGTGATCGGCGAACGGAATGTACTGGAAGATCGTCTTCGTGTTGTCTTTATCGAAGGCCGCCCAGCCGCCATTTTTGCACTGCATCGCCCAGATCCAGTTCAGGGCACGCTGACAGACCTCGTGCTGATATCGTTCCCTGGGGTTGTCAACACAGTTCAACGCAAGCAGAACCTCTCCCGTATCATCAACATCGGGATAGAACTCATTGTTGAACTCGAAGTACCACCCACCCGGCTCGATATTCTTGACCTTTTCGGACCAGTCGCCGGCATGCCGAACCTCCTTCGAGAGCAGCCAGTCGGCAGCTTTAAGTAGGCGCGGATCGGTACGCGCCAGACCAGCCCCACCCAGCGCCGAGACCACCTGGGCCGTATCCCAGACCGGGGAATAACAGGGCTGCATCCTGAAGGTTGGCGTGGGGTAGTCCGGTTCACCATCAGGGCAGTCGATGCCGAGTTTCTCAAACTCATCCATCGCCCGAATTACCTGCGGATCGTCGATCGAGTACCCCAGGCAGCGCAATGCGATGATTGAGTTCAGCATCGCTGGATAGATGGCGCCCAGCCCGTCCGATCGCTCCAGGCGCTCCAGCATCCACGTCTCGGCAGCCTTGATCGCCATCTTGCGGAGTGGCCGTATATGGACGCGCTCGGCCAGATGGAAGAGGCGATCCCAGAAAAGAAAAAAGTTTCGCCAGCTTACAAGCTTCTTCTTATCCCAGCGCAGATGCAGATCGGCGTTCTCTCGCCCACCCACAAACAACTCTTCAATCCCCTGCTCGGGCGCGATCTTCTTGAAGGGCTTGTTCGCATATATGATCGACAGCGGCACCAGGATGGTACGCGACCACGAGGAGATCTCGTATATGTTGAAATAAAACCAGTTTGGAAAAAGAACAATCTCAGGCGGAACCGCGGGCACCGCATCGTATTCATACTGGCCAAGCGCGCACAGATAGATCTTTGTGAACGTATTGCATTCAACGACGCCGCCATGCGCAAGGATCCAACCTCGCGCTTTAATCAGCAACGGGTCCTCAGCCGACCAACCCATTAATTTGAGTGCGAGATAGCTCTTCACGCCGTAGCTGATATTTGATGGACCGCCGGGAAACTGGCTCCATCCTCCATCGTCATTCTGATGCCGCAGGATCTCGTTAATGGCGCGCCGCATCTTGCCCGGATCACCCGTTCCGAGCAGTGTATGCATGAAGATGTAATCCGCTTCGAGCATGACATCGGCTTCAAGTTCGCCAAACCAGTAACCATCGGGATGCTGCTTCGCAAGCAGCCAGTCTTTGGCGCGCCGAATTCCATCAGCCACCTGCTCCAGGCCCAGATCCATACGACCAAACCGGGGCTTGACGGGCTTGGGGACCGCCGGCGGATTGCGTGGCACTGTACTCATCAATTCAATAGACCCTCTGGTTGCTCCGCGCGTCGCAGAGCTGAAACGCCAGCACGCGATGCAAGCTTTTGACTACGCGGGCGGCGGGAAAGATGCAGGTGAAGCTGGCGCGATCGCGCGAACAATCTCAGGCGGCAGGCCGAACCGAACATTCTCCGGCATCACTTCGACCTCATCCACATCGCCGTACCCCATCGCCTGCAGATATTCAACGACATCCTTAACCAGCACCTCTGGAGCGGATGCGCCCGCCGTGACCGCCACCGTGTTCACTCCATCGAGCCACTCCGGACGGATTGCATCAGCCGTATCGATCAGATATGAATTGGTGTCTAGATTCTTAGAGACTTCCACCAGTCGGTTCGAATTCGAACTGTTCGCCGAGCCGACAACGAGAACCAGATCAGCCCCATGGGCGACATTCTTGACAGCAACCTGGCGATTCTCCGTCGCATAGCAGATATCCTGTGAGTGCGGTCCCACGATATTCGGGAACTTCTTCTTGAGCGCATCAATCATGTGACGCGCCTCGTCGAGCGACAGCGTCGTCTGGGTCAAGTAGGCGACCTTATCTGGATCGGGGACAACGAGGGCCTCGACCTCAGTCACCGTCGACACTACCTGGGTGACGTCCGGAGCCTCGCCTTGCGTTCCTTCGACCTCTTCGTGATCGCGATGACCGACGAGGACCAGCGAGTGTCCTTGCTTGGCAAACTTAATCGCCTCCACGTGGACCTTCGTAACCAGGGGACACGTCGCATCGACCACCTTCAGGCCGCGCTCTTTCGCCCGCTCACGAACAGCGGGCGAGACGCCATGCGCCGAATAAATTACGCGCGCGCCCTCTGGAACTTCGTCGAGTTCATTGACAAAAATTGCGCCCTTTCTCGCCAGATCGGTCACCACATAGCTGTTATGCACGATCTCCTTACGTACATAAATAGGGGCGCCAAAGGTCTCGAGCGCAATCTGCACAATATCGATCGCACGAACCACACCCGCGCAGAAGCCTCTCGGCTTGAGCAGTAAAACTCGCTTGGTGATCGCGGAAGTACCCGTCTCAGAAGCATTGACTGAATCAAGAGTGGTCATCGTCACACTAATAAGTATACCGCGTCCGGTATCTCTGGGACGGAAAGTTGAACTAGGCACGGAGCATATGCGGCGGGTGAGCGCAACCGCGCTTTACCTCGCCGCCAGCAGCCCGAATTAGCACCTCGCGCTACAGTACAGCTTTCGCACACGCTGGATGGCCGCAATCGCAGGTGAGTGTTGTAACCCCTTTTGAATCCTGGCAGAAGGTTGAACAGTAGGCCGAACCCTCGGGGGCCATGCAGTTACATTTCTCGTGCGCGCATTTCTTCGTTGGCATGTTGTCTTCTCTCCTGAACACCTGAGGAATGCGATGCCACTTTCAGGTAAAAAGATGGCGCTACCGGCTACTCTCGAGGAGATGCTCTGCATGCTTCAAACTTGTCTCCGTCAACGTTGCACCGCTGAGCATGCGTGCGATCTCCTGCTTTCGCTCAGCGGCCTCCATCTTCCGGACATGTGTCTGCGTGCGCCCCTGCTTTTCCGTCTTTTCAATTAGAAAATGCTGATCGCCGAAGGCCGCAATCTGCGGCAGGTGAGTGATGCAGAGGACCTGCTGGCCCTTTGAAAGCGTCTTCAGCTTGCGGCCGACAGCCTCCGCCGCCCTTCCGCCGATGCCGATATCGATCTCGTCGAAGACCAGCGTGCGCGGCAGCGGCGCCCTCTTCTTTCCTCCTTTGGACTGGGTGACGGCAGCACCTCCCTCTTCCACCGTCACCTTCAGCGCCAGCATCACCCGCGACATCTCGCCGCCCGAAGCAATCTCATCAAGCGGCTTCAGCGGCTCTCCCGCGTTGGTTGCGATCCTGCATTCGACCCAGTCCCAGCCGTGAGCCGTCCAGTGCTCCGGCAAGCTCTCCGCCGTGACGCAAACGTTAAACCGCACCTGCATCGCCAGGTCATTGATCTGCGCCTCCGCCAGCCTTCCCAGCCGATCTGCCGCTTCTGAACGCCCGGCCGTCAACGTTCCAGCCGCGGCCCGGTAAGCCTCTGCATCGACAGCCTCCCGCGCGCGCAACTCCACCAGCAACACATCCCGGTTCTCGACTTCGGCAAGCTGCCGCGCGGCCTCCTGCCCGAATGCGATCACCTCAGTCAGTGTCTGGCCATACTTCCGCTTCAGCCGGTCGAGCGCCGCCAGCCGATCCTCGATCTCTTCGAGCCGGTCAGGCGACGCGCTGACGCGCTCCGCAAAGTCCCGCACCTCGACACTCACATCCTCTACCGTCGCCTTTGCCGCCGCCAGCTGCTGCGCCGGCTCTGTGAAACGCGCATCGTACCGCGCCAGCTCCTCGACCTGTTTCAGCGCCGCCGTCAGACTGGTCTCCGCGGAGCCTTCGCCCTCATACAGCAGCTCATGCGCGGTCATCGCCGCGTGGTGCAGCTTTTCCGCATTCCCAAGGAGCCGCTTCTCCGCCTCAAGCACGGCATCTTCATCGACGGCAGCGAGACCCGCACCGGCGATCTCCCCACTCTGAAATCGCCAAAGGTCCGCCATCCGGAGCCGGTCCTGCTCCGCTGACTGCAGCACCTCCAACCGCTCCCGTGTGGCCTTCCACGCACGAAACGCCGTCCCTACGGCGTCCACCGCCCCCGCCACCCCGGCTCCCGCGAAACGGTCCAGCAAGAGCCGTTGTTGCGTCTGGTCGAATGCACCTGTCGTCTCGCCCTGCGCGTGCACCAGCGCCAGTTCCGGCGCAAGCTGCCGCAACACCCCTACTGTCGTCGCCTGATTGTTTACAAAGACCCGCCCCTTGCCATTCGCGACGATCTCCCGCCGCAGCAGAATATCATCCGATTCCGCCTCGATCCCATTTGCTTCGAGAATTGCGAGCGCTCCCGGTGTCATCTCGAAGACGCAGCCGACGACAGCCTTGTCCGCCCCATGACGAACCACATCACTCGAAGCTTTGCCGCCCAGCAGCAGCGCGAGAGCATCGATCAGGATCGACTTGCCCGCGCCCGTCTCCCCTGTAAGCAGGTTCAACCCGCGCCCGAAGCTGGCGACCGCCCGGTCGATCACCGCATAATTTTCCGCGCGCAACTCCAGCAGCATCCCACCCTCGCATCACAACCTACCGGGAGCATAGCAAACCACTCCCTGCATGTGCCTGCTCGCTCGAACGCTACCTTCCCTCAGGGTCATCCTGAGCAGAGCGTCGTACAGTCAAAGGTCCGCGTTGCATGTGCCCAACCTGTCTTCTATCCCCATAAACCCGGGTCAGAACCCCGCCGCAATCGCCTTCGCTTTGATGCTCGCCCCCGCGATACTCGCCGCCGCCTTTTCGCTCCAGGTGTTGTCAACAAGCAGCGTCTCGACCTCCTGCACCCCGATGAACTTCAACCAGAAATCGATGTAGCCCGTCTGGTAGTCGAACTCGGACGCAGGTGTAGGCGACGACTCGGGATAGCTCTGTCCCCGGCTATAGATGACGAGCGCGCGAGGCGTCTTCAGCAGTGGTCCGAAGGGTAGTCCCATCGAAGCTGAACAGCAGGTCCGCTGACATGCAAGGTCGATCAACTGCTTCAACTTGTAGGGATATGCGAAGTTCCACATTGGCACGCCCATAACAATGCGATCCGCCTTGTGGAAACGCGCCGCAAGCGACTGGATGCGCTCCCAGATCGCAGCCTCTGGTCCTTCCATCGGCTGGTTCGCGGCACCTTTGTATTTAGCGCCGATAGCCTCGCTGTCAAACTCCGGCAGGCTCTCGTCCCACACGTTCAGCGTGTCGATCGTGGTTGCAGGCTGGAGCTCGCGATAGGCTGCGAGAAATGCGTTCGCGACTGTAATGGAAGCGGACTTGCTGTCCCGTGGAGAGCATTCGATGTTGAGAAGGTGAGCCATATCCGCGTTGGATGCCGGGCAGGACCCTTCAGAGCTTCCCACACACAACGGTCACCCTAGGCGATCCGCACCGCAGCAGAAGGACTGCGTTTGCTCTTCTACTCTCAATCACAGCATCCTCTGAGGTTCCTTGAACGGTACCTCCCCGTCCCATCGAGCCACGGACAGTTACACTGAACGATAGATGACGACCATGGTCTCGACCCTCTCGCTTGCCCTGCTCTGGCTTCAGGATGCCTCCTCCGGGGCGGACCCTTCTACCGCCGCTCCCTCTCCCGCCGGCGGTAGCGCTCTGATGGAGATGGTCCACAATAGCGGCCCTGTCGCCTTTGCCGTTCTCATTGTCCTGCTCCTCTGCAGCATTTTTTCCTGGTCGATCATGATCTCGAAGTGGTCGAGCTACGGCAAGGCCGACGCCCAGAGCAAGCGCTTTCTCCGTGCCTTCCGCAAGACCGGCCGCCTGGGCGAGCTGGCCACCGTCTCCGACCAGTTCAAGCCGAGTCCGCTCGTCGCCGTCTTCAATGAAATCCACGACGAGTACCAGCGTCAGACTGGCGGAAGAGGATTGCCCCGCAATCCCATAGCCCTCGACCGCGCCGCCCAGACCGCATCGAGCGAAGCGCTCACCGTCATGGAGAGCCGCATGACATGGCTTGCCACCATTGCCGCCATCGCGCCCTTCATCGGCCTGCTCGGAACCGTGATGGGCATCATCGACGCCTTCCACGGGCTCGGTGCAAGCGGCGCCGCCACCCTCCGCGCCGTGGCCCCCGGCATCTCTGAAGCCCTCATCACCACCGCCGCTGGCCTGGTCGTCGCCATCCCCGCTGTCGTCGGCTACAACCAGCTCACTGCCCGGTTGCGCGAGTTCGCCGCCCGCATGGACGACTTCGGCCGCGAACTGCTGAACGCTATCGAGAACGCCACCGTCGTTCCGCCTCCCGCCGCACAGGACGACCTGCGCCGCCAGCCCGCTGGTGACGAATTACGCCGGGACGAGCACCGCCGGAGGGAGTTCTAACCTCATGGCCTTCTCCGTCCAAAGCGGTGGCCGAGCCCGCACCCAGACCTCGCTCGCCGAGATCAACATCACACCGCTCGTGGACGTGGTGCTGGTGCTGCTGCTCATCTTCATGCTCACCGCCCCAGTCCTTCAATCCGGTATTGAAGTGGCGGTCCCGCACACCCGCTCCGTCAACCAGCTCACCGAGGAGCGCATGGTCATCACGATCGACAAGGACCAGAGCGTCTTCCTGCAGGACAAGCCGGTCAACGTGAACGAGCTTCCCGCGCTGCTCCAAACCAAGACCCAGACCGGAACCAAGCCGGCCGCTAAACGCGTCGTCTACATTCGCTCTGACGAGCGCGTTCCTTTCGGCGCCTTCGCCTCCGTCATGGATGCCGTCAAACAGGCCGGCATCACCAACATCAGCATCGTCACCCAGCCCATCGAAAAATGAGCGCCCTTCGCAACAAAACGGGCACCCTTCGCAATCTCGTCATCTCGACCGAAGCGAAGCGCAGTGGAGAGACCAACGTATTTCGTCTTTGCCGGTGCCTGTTCTTCTCAATAGACCAACAACCATGTCATCCTGAGCGCAGTCAGGAGCTGCGGTTTCACTTATAGTCGCGTTCACACGGAGCCACCATCCCCACCCAACTCCAATCCGAGGAACAGAAGACCACCACTGGCAAAGACCTCACCGTCTCCATTCTCCTGCACGCGCTCGTCTTCGGCTCCCTGATTGCCTTCGCCTATTTTCACCCTGCCGCTAAACCATGGGGTCAGAACGAAGCCGTCGCCGGCGCGATCCAGGCGACCGCCGTCTCCGCCATTCCCCTGCCCCCGAGACAGCGCACCCTTGAGACCGCCGTCCTTCCCTCCGAAACACCAAGCCCCGCCCCCGTGATAGCCGAGGAGAAGACCGAACCGCCGCCCAAACTGGATGAAGTTCTCATTCCCAGGAAGATCACCAAACCCGTCAAGGTCGCGGAGAAGCCCACCCCCGAGCCGCCGAAGCACCCGCAGCCCGCCCCACCGCAGCCCACCAAGGCCGCCACCGGGGAGACGGCCGGCATCCGCATCGCCATGGCGACCATGCAGCTGAAAAACGGAACCGCGTCCGTCAACGTGGACGATAAGACCTTCGGCGCACGCTTCGCCTATTACATCAACATCGTGAACCGTAAGGTCGCCCAGCAGTGGTTCACCCAGGAGGCCGACCCACGCGCCTCAAACGGCAAGCGCGTCACCATCGTCTTCGATATTGACCGCGCCGGCACGCCATCCAACCCGCGCGTCGAGACTCGCAGCGGATCTCCCTCGCTCGACACCTCCGCGATGCGCGCCGTGCAACGCGTCGACGGCTTCGGCCCCCTTCCCGCTGGCGACCACATCACCGTCGAATACTCCTTCGACTACAAGCTTCAGTAAACTATTTCGCATCTACTCACCCGACATATCCATAAAAGCTGTCATCCGCAGCGCAGCCGAACGGACCTGCGCTCGCTCTATTCCATGCGAACGCACAAATCTGCAGCTATAGCACTTCACTGTGGTGTTTAAAGAACCCGGATAGCGAGCGTCGTCCTCCCAGGAAACGGCACTGCTCAGCTTTGTCCAGTTCGCATAAAACAGTGAAAATGCTCTAATCCCCGGAATCAAGCACGGCTCTCCCCGGCTGAACCCCTTTGCGTCTACCATGGAAGAGAATGACAAGCCCGTCGAAAACTTTTGCCGCTCCTTCTGCCGCTCGTGGATACCTGATCCTCTTCACCGTTCTGCTGGCCAGCGCCTCGAGCCTCCACGCGCAGGACTCGTTCAAGACTGAAACTTCGAGCGGTGCCGACCGCATCCGCATCGCTGTCGCCGACTTCAAGCCAGCCACCGAGGACCCCGCGACCGCAACCGACAAGCACGCGTTCGATACCACCCTCTTCGCCGACCTCACCAATGCCGGCATCTTTGATATCGTCTCGAAAAGCCTCGCCCCGCAGGTCACCCCCGGCGGCCCCTCCGACATCAGCCTGCCGCAGTGGTCAAATGCGCCCGCCTCCGCAGCCATGGTCGCCTTCGGCTCGCTCGGCGTTCAGGGTGGAAAGCTCGTCGTCAGCGGCTTCCTCTTCGATGCGAAGAACGCCCAGTTCCCGCAGGTTCTCGCCAAGCAATACAACGAGGAGCCAAGCGAGAACTCCGCCCGTCAGGTTGCCCACCGCTTCGCCGACGAGATCATCTTCCGGCTCGGCGGCGGCGTCTCCGGCATCGCCGAAACAAAGGTCTACTACGTTCACTTTGCCGGCGGCAACAAGGAGATTTGGGCGATGGACTACGATGGCGCCAACCAGCACGCCATCACCCATCTCGGCACCGTATCGCTTTCGCCGCGGGTTTCGCCCGACAACTCCCGCATCGCCTTTGCGTCCCTCGGCAAGTACGGATTCCAAATCAAGATGTATTCGCTCCTGTTGAGTCGCGAGGTCGCCTTTCCGTCCGGCGGCGGGACCAACCAGTCCCCTGCCTGGGCGCCCAGCGGCCGCGACGTTGCCTTCTCCTCCTCCCGCACTGGCGACCCCGAGATCTGGATCGCCGACACCAACGGCAGCCTCTCCCGCCGGGTCACCAGCTTCAAGGGCCCCGACGTCTCTCCCACCTACAACCCGAAGACCGGCGCCCAGATCGCCTGGATCAGCGGCCGGACCGGTCTTCCCCAGGTGTACGTTATGGAGACGGATGGATCTGGTATTCAGCGCATGACTGACGGCGGCTATGCGACCTCGCCCTCCTGGTCGCCGAATGGCCAGTTCCTCGCCTTCGCCTGGGACCGCAAATATGGGCCCGGCGCGCCCGGCGGTCAGGACATTTACGTCATGGAGATCGCCACGAAGAAGTGGATCCAGTTGACCCACGACGGAGGCCGCTGTGACTTCCCGTCATGGTCGCCCGACGGCCGTCATATCGTCTATGCCAACAGCGCGAGCGGCCGCCCCGGCGACACCAAGATCTGGAGCATGCTCGCCGACGGAACTCAGCGCCGTCCGCTGACTGGCGGCGGTGGCGACATGCCAAACTGGAGCTGGAAATAATCACTCGGCTTCTCCGAAAGCCCATAACAAACAACCAGGATTGGAAACTAACAACCGAGCGCCGCCAACTTTCGCTCTCACCCTAGGAGAAATCGCATGAACGTCACGCACACCGGCTTTCCGAAGACCCTCACCCTCGTCGCTGCCGTTATCCTCTCGGCCGCCGCCGGCTGCCACAAGAAAGCGATTGATACCGGTCTGGGCAGCGCCGCCACTGCGCCAACGACAGGTCCCGCGCCGACTGCCGTCATTACCGCCGATCCACTCGCCGTCGATCTCGGCCAGTCTGTCGTCCTGAACTGGCGCACCCAGAATGCCGACACGGTCTCGATTGATGGCATCGGCCCAGTCAACAGCAACGGCACCCAGACCGTCTCCCCGTCCAATTCAACCAACTTCCGCCTGGTCGCGAAGGGCTCCGGCGGCGAGACCGAGGCAAGTGTCCGGGTCACCGTTCGCGTCCCAACTGCACCCACCGGCCCCGCTGCAGACGCGAATGGCGATATGGGGAGCGAAGAGGCCTTCCACCAGAACGTGCAGGACATCTACTTCGATTACGACAGCTTCGAGCTTCGGCCCGACGCCCAGACCTCTGCTGCCCATGCCGCCTCCTATCTCACGGCGCACCCGGCGATCAAGGTCGTCATCGGCGGCTACTGCGACGCGCGCGGCTCGGCCGAGTACAACCTCGCGCTCGGCGAAACTCGCGCTCGTGCCGCTCAGTCCGCGCTGGTCAATGCCGGCATCTCAGCCGCACGGCTGCGCGTTATCAGCTACGGCAAGGAAAAGCAGTTCTGCACTGAGCAGGATGAAAGCTGCTACCAGCAGAACCGCCGCGCCCAGTTCTCTCTCGATCGCTAGAAAACAGAAGCAGGTCTTCGACCGCGCAAGAGACTGCTATCTTGACGCACCAAATAGCTGTCACCGACGCGCTAGAGAACTGTCATCGTGAGCGAAGGTTGTCGCGGTTGTATCGCGGCAGCCGCAATCGAAGGACCTGCATTTTTCTTCTCAACTGGCCGACAATCCAAATCGGAGCACCCACTATGACCACACCGAGATACCACCTTAGCCGCGCCTCCACCATCCTTACCCTGCTCCTCTGCGCCGCCCCCGCCTTTGCCGCTAACAAAGACATGATCCAGCTTCAAACCCAAGTCCAGCAGTTGCAGGATGCGGTCGCCCGGCTCCAGCAGTCGAATGATGAACGCATGGGCGTCATGAAGGATCTCGTCCAGCAGAGCGCCGATTCCGTGAATAAGATGTCCGCCACCATGGGCACCTTGCAACGCAACATCCAGACCCAGCAGGACGCGCAGAATGGTAAGCTGGATCAGATCTCCGGCCAGGTTCAGTCGCTCAACGACTCGCTCGACGAGATGAAGACGCGACTCGCCAGGCTCGAGAAGCTGACACAGGACATCCAGAACCAGCAGCAGAGTATCGGTGCCGGATCGCCTGCGGGAAGCGCTGTGCCCGCACCCTCCGCCGCTCCCCCCGCAGTCTCCTCGCCAGCCCCCTCCAATTCGCAGCCGGAGGCTACGCAGCCCCCGCCGGTAACACCTCCAACGGCCAGCTTGACCGGGCGCCGCGGCAAACCCGTTGCCGGAACTCCGCTGGCCGACACAAGCGCCCCGGCAGCTGCCCCGGCCCCTGCACCAGCCCCCGTCGCCCCGCCCGTAGACGACCTCTACAAGTCGGCCCTGGGGGACTATATGGCCGCCAAATATTCGCTCGCTGCTGGGGAGTTTGCCGACGTTATCCGCGATTACCCGGATAACGCCCTCTCCGGCAACTCTTTTTACTATCTTGGGGAGATTGATTACCGTGCTGCGAAATATGAGGAGGCCACCAAGGACTACGACATGGTCCTCCAGCACTTTCCAGCCAGCAACAAGGTCCCCGCCGCCCGCCTGCACAAGGGCCAAGCCTATCTCGCCCTCAAGCAGAATGATGCCGGCGTCCGCGAGCTGCGCGCCCTCATCCAACGGTTCCCCAACTCGCCCGAAGCCATGCTCGCCCGCAGCAAGCTGAGCGGCATGGGCATTACCGTCACCCCTCGCCGCCCCTCAGCACAGTAACAACCACCTAGGCTTTCGTCATCTTGACCGAAGGCGGATCAATTGCCGCCGAACGCCCACTGATCTGTCATCCTGAGCGAAGCTGAAGAACCGCCATTTGCATTGCTTCTAGCTGCTTCAACTTCGCAACTCCAGCATCACCCGTCCGACCTCTGCCTTCTCCGCCCCGAGCAACGGTAACCGCGGCAGCCGTGGCATCCCCCCGAAGTACCCATTCAGATCGCAGCCATACTTTAGCCCAGCCACTCCAAACACCTCCTCCAACTGGCGTGCAGCCTCCACCAGCCGCACCTGCTTCTCCGCTGCTAGCGCCGGATCGCCATCTTTCCAGGCCGCGAGCACCTCGTAGCAGGCTTGCGGAGCTGCCGCAGCGAGCAACGGCAGAGCCCCGACCGCTCCAGCAGTGAGGCCATCGAGCATCCGCTCCGTCCCACCCACCAGGATCTGAAAGCCGACAACCTTCGTGCGCGTCTTCGGCGCAACCTTAGCGGGAGCCGCTGCAATTGCCGTGCCGCCACCCGTCAAGCTCTCCGCCGATACGAATGCCCCTGCACCATCAGGCATCTTCGCCGCATGCATCCGCCGGGTAACCGCGGCAAAGATCTGCGTCACGGTAACCGTCCGCTTCACTCCCGCCGTCCGATCAAGCAGCGACTGGATCTCTCCCGCCCCGGCAAAACGCCGAAACAATCCAACGATCTGCGGATGCAACGCTAGGTCGGCAACTGCATCGAGAGGAAGGGCGCCCGCGAGAACGATGGGGAGCGCCGAACGATCGGCAACCGTCTGGAAGTAGAGACGGACCTCCTTCGCAGCGATATCACGCAACGATGGCTCTTCGAGCGTCACCGCGTCATAGCCCAGTCGAGCTGCACTCTCGATCGACTCAAGCGTGTTGGATACACTGTCGCGCGAGACCCCGGCGAGCATCACCTTGGTCGTCGAGGCGGCACCAATTGCCGCCTTCAGCGTCTCCGTCGTCTCGTCATCGGAGAGCAGGCTCGCCTCCCCGCCTGGACCAAGGACCAGCATGCCCGCTGCCGGTGTCAGCGAATAGTGCTCGACATTCTGCTCCAGCTTGCGGAGATTCAGGCGACCGTCCGGAAAGAACGGCGTAGTCACAGGGAGATGCATTCCTTCAAGCAGCATCCGTCCATTGTAAGAGCCGGACCGGAGCCTCGTCTGAGAACGCCCAATAGTGAAACTACAGCTGCAAAGGCAGCACCGTTCAGCTATAGCGGTTTAGGAGTGTGGGAGGTCGATCCTGACTTGTGCGAGACGAGCACTCGAAGCACCTCTCTGAACATCCCTTCTGTCCAGCTTGCACACTCGGGCAAGACACCTTATCGTCCGACCGTCTCCCGTTCCCGGTGCAGTGTCTGCAGTGCGATCACACTCAATGTGCCCTGCTGAAGCGCCTGAATTCCCTCGGCCGCGGCGCGTGCCGCAGCCAGCGTCGTAATCGTCGGAACACGTGCAAGGACGGCCGCGCGGCGGATCGCCTTCTCATCGAAGACCGTGTCCTGACCCCGTGGCGTATTGATAATAAGCTGAATACGGTCTCCCTTGATCAGATCGACCACGTTTGGCCGGCCCTCCTGGACCTTGTACACCCGCTCCGGCTGCAGGCCCGCTGCCTCAAGAACAGCGGCCGTTCCATGGGTTGCTACCAGATGGAAGCCCATCTCAGTGAACTGCTGCGCCAACTTGACCAGACCCTCTTTATCGTGATCGTTGACGCTGAGAAAGATCGTCCCCTGAATTGGCAGCACCTGCCCGGCGGCGATCTGCGCCTTGGCAAATGCCTCCCCGAAGTTGTCGGCGACTCCCATCACCTCGCCCGTCGACTTCATCTCCGGCCCGAGTACCGTGTCGACCCCAGGAAATTTTCCCCACGGAAACACCGGAGATTTGACGAAGAAGTGCGATCCCGTATCAAGGTCGCGGCCGTTCTCGACCTGCTCGGGCAGCAACTCCTTCAGCGTGCGCCCGACCATAATGCGGGAGGCAATCTTCGCAAGCGGAATCCCCGTGGCCTTAGAAACATAAGGCACGGTGCGCGATGCACGAGGATTAACCTCGATGACGAAGACCTTCCCGCGCTGGATGGCGAATTGGATGTTGACCAGACCCCGAACGTTTAAGGCCGTCGCCAGCTTGCGCGTGTACTCGCGAATGGTTGTAAGGACATCCGTGGCCAAGTCAACGGAGGGCAGCACGCAGGAGGAGTCGCCGGAGTGGATGCCGGCCTCTTCGATATGCTGCATGATTCCCGCGATGACCACGTCGTCGCCATCGCACAGCGCGTCCACATCCACCTCGGTTGCGTCTTCGAGGAAGTGATCTATCAGCACAGGACGCTCCTGCGAGTACTCGATCGCCGTTGTCATGTAGCGAACGACCGCCTCTTCATCGTAGGCGATGACCATGGCACGGCCACCAAGCACATACGACGGTCGCACCAGAACCGGGTAGCCAACGCGGTTCGCACCGGCGATGGCCTCGGGAACGCTGGTCGCCATCGCGCCCTCAGGCTGTGGAATCTTCAACTCCTCAATGAGCTTGCCGAAGCGCTTGCGGTCTTCTGCAAGGTCGATCGATTCGGGCGAAGTGCCAATGATCGGGACTCCCGCATTTTTCAAAGGCAGCGAAAGATTGAGCGGGGTCTGCCCGCCAAACTGGACGATCATGCCGATCTCAGCTCCGGACGAAGCCTCATGCTCATAGACCGCAAGCACGTCTTCAAGCGTCAGTGGTTCGAAGTAAAGCCGGTCAGAGGTGTCGTAGTCGGTCGAGACAGTCTCGGGATTGCAGTTGATCATGATCGTTTCGTAGCCGTCTTCCCGCAACGCAAACGCCGCATGGCAGCAGCAGTAGTCGAACTCTATGCCCTGCCCGATACGGTTTGGTCCACTGCCAAGAATGATGATCTTCTTCCTGGTCGTCGGTGCAGCCTCATCCTCTTCGTCGTAGCAGCTGTAGAGATAGGGAGTAAAGCTCTCAAACTCCGCCGCGCAGGTATCGACAAGCTTGTAGACGGGCAGCACGCCGAGCCTCCTGCGCAGCGCGCGAACCTGCGCCGTACCCTCGGCTCCGGTCATACCCCACCCCGCAGCGAGCCGCTCGTCGGAGATCCCCATCCGCTTGGCCCTTCTCAGGTCTGCTTCACTCACCTCATCGAGGCTCTTGCCACCGATGGCTGCGATCTCATCCGTGATCTGCTTCATCTGGTAGAGGAACCAGGGATCCATCGAGGTCATCCGGGCAACTTCACGGACGGTCATGCCACGTTCGAAGGCATAACGAATGTAAGCCAGCCGATCGGGATGCGGCGTTACTAAGCGTTGCGTAAGGCGGCGCGGCTCGATCTCGTCAGCGGTCGCCTTCTTGCCGGTCTCGAGCGAGCGCACGGCCTTCATCGTTGCTTCCTTGAACGTGCGGCCAATCGCCATGACTTCGCCGACGGACTTCATCTGCGGCCCCAGGCCCTCGTCGGCACCGGGAAACTTTTCGAACTGCCACTTGGGGATCTTGACGACTACGTAGTCGAGGGTCGGTTCAAAGCAGGCTGGCGTCGCCTTGGTAATGTCGTTCTGGATCTCATCGAGCGTGTAGCCAACGGCAAGGCGCGCGGCGATCTTGGCAATCGGAAACCCTGTCGCTTTGCTCGCGAGCGCAGACGACCGGCTCACGCGCGGGTTCATTTCGATCACCGTCATGCGGCCGTTCTGCGGGTTCACTGCAAATTGAACGTTCGATCCGCCGGTCTCGACGCCGATCTCGCGAATCACCCGAATCGCCGCATCCCGCATCGCCTGATACTCGCGGTCGGTCAGAGTCTGGGCGGGGGCGACCGTGATGGAGTCGCCGGTATGGACGCCCATGGGGTCGAAGTTCTCGATCGAGCAGATGATGATGACGTTGTCGTTGAGATCGCGGACCACCTCAAGCTCATACTCCTTCCAGCCGAGCACGCTCTCCTCGATGAGGCACTCGGAGACCGGCGAGAGGTCGAGACCACGCGAGAGAATGTCCGTCATCTCCTCGCGGTTGTAGGCGATGCCGCCGCCCGAGCCGCCGAGCGTGAACGACGGCCGGATCACGACGGGAAAACCGATCTTCGCGGCGAAAGCCAGCCCATCGGAGACGTTGCGGACCAGCGCGGACCGTGGCATGTCGAGCCCGATCTTGGTCATCGCGTCCTTGAACAGCAGCCGGTCTTCGGCCTTCTTGATGGCTTCGAGCTTGGCGCCGATCAACTCCACGTTGTACTTCTCGAGCACGCCGGAGTCGGCGAGATCGACGGCGAGGTTCAGCGCCGTTTGGCCGCCTACGGTGGGCAGCACGGCAAAGATGCCGCGAATCTTCGAGTCGGCCAGCATCTCCGATTCCACCCGCAGGATCTCTTCTAGGTAAGCTGCGTTGAGCGGCTCGATATAGGTGCGGTCGGCGACCTCGGGATCGGTCATGATGGAGGCCGGATTCGAGTTGACAAGCACAACCTCGTAGCCCTCGGCCTTGAGTGCCTTGCAGGCCTGTGTACCGGAGTAATCGAACTCGGCCGACTGCCCAATGACAATCGGCCCTGAGCCGATGACGAGGATTTTTGCAATGTCATTTCTGCGGGGCATTCGTCTTCTTCCTATCTGTAAGTGTCTTTACGATGCCCACCTTCCTACTTCTTCCACGCTTCCATCATTCTACGAAAGTCTTTGAAGAGGTAATGCGAATCGTGCGGGCCGGGGCTGGCCTCCGGGTGGTACTGCACCGAAAACATCGGATCGGTCCTGTGACGAAGCCCGGCAAGCGTCTGGTCATTAAGGTTGGTATGGGTCTTCTCGACCGTAGCCTCGTCGAGCGAGCCGGGATCGACCGCAAAGTTGTGATTCTGGGCGGTAATCTCCACCTTGCCGGTCTCATGGTTCAGGATCGGATGATTGCCGCCGTGATGGCCGAACTTCAACTTGTACGTCGTTCCGCCAAGAGCAAGACCGAAGAGCTGGTGACCCAGGCAGATGCCAAACAACGGTGCCTTGCCCTGCAACTCGCGGATGTTCTCAACGGCATACTCGAGCGGCTCAGGGTCACCTGGACCGTTCGAGAAAAAGATACCGTCCGGCTTCATCGCGAGAACCTCTTCCGCAGAGGTTCTGGCGGGAACCACGGTGACGCGGCAGTTCTCGCGCGTCAGCATACGAAGAATGTTTTCCTTGATGCCGAAGTCGTACGCAACGACGTGCAGCGGCTCGCCCCCGATCTGGACACCGAGCAGTTTGTCGCCGGTCTGGTTCTTCGGCTCATGTGCGTCCCATCGATACGAGGTCTTTGTGCTTACGACGCTCGCGAGATCGGTGCCGGTCATCTTCCGAAGGACGCGCGCCTTCTCGATCAGCGCATTCGCATCGAGACCCTCGCCGGACGCAATCACGCCGCGCATGACGCCGTTCGCACGCAGATGACGCACCACGGCGCGGGTGTCGACCTCGGAGATGACAGGAACGCCATTGCGCTCGAGGTACTCATCGGCCACCTCGGTCGACCGCCAGCTCGAGCTCACCGGCGAAAACTCCCGTGTCACCAGGCCTTCGATGTACGGTCGCCTGGCCTCCGCATCGTGGGGAGTTGTGCCGTAGTTGCCAATATGTGGATTGGTGAGAACAACGATCTGTCCGGCATAGGATGGATCGGTGAAGATCTCCTGATACCCGGTCAGCGATGTATTGAAGACTACTTCGCCAGAGCATTCCGCCCGTGCGCCATAACCTGTACCGCGAAAGATGCGACCATCCTCAAGTGCGAGAACGGCGGGGAGCGCCAGCCTTGCCTGCATTGCCTCTCCTGCTTTTGGAGTGGATTCAATCGATTCTATCAGCTAGAGCCCGTGCAACACCCCGGGCCGGAGCATGAAAAGACCCGGCACACTGGCCGGGTCTGGATGAAGCGTGCATCAATCGATATTCAGCTTAGCGGTGGTTGTCCTGACGACCGTCTTGACGGCTGCCCTGGCGATGATGACGATGATGACGGCGGTGGTGGCGTCCGGACTGGGCGTTCGCCGGAACGACGGATCCCGCGAGAACGAAAAAGGCGATTAAGGCAAGCATGATGCTACGAATCTTCATGTAAAACTCCTCGTGTGCCGACCACTCGAACGACAATGCATGGTCAGCTTCCCTGCAGCTTACGCTTCCTGTGTTCTCGTGCAACTTAAAGTTTCTTCGCAGCCCGCGAACGTGCCGAACTTGGTTCGTTCAGCGCTATTCAATATCTACGAATACGCTTCCCCCTTCAATCTTCACAGGAAATACATCGACCTTCTCGTGCTCGGGATACTCCGCTCTGCCGGATTTGATATCGAAGGCCCACGAGTGCCAGGGGCAGATCACCGCCGTGCCCTCGATCCATCCCTGGCCGAGCGGACCGCGGCGATGCGGACACCAGTTATCGAGCGCCAACAACTCACCATTCAGATTAGCGAGGCAGACCCCGACCCCTTCGACCTCAGCTTCCATCACGTTCCCGGCTGCGGGAGCCTCCGCGACACTGCATATATTGACCCACTGCGCCACGATACATATCCTCCCAACAAGTCTTCTCATTTGTCCGATGCCTGTTTTCAAGATGACAGGAATGAGTGCACAGCAGGCGCACGGCAAGGCAGGATCCAGGGCAGGAATCCCTGATGCTAAAGTTCTTTGAGATGGCACCACCGCGACCGATCCGAAATAAGTCCGCATCCCAGCCTGCGCCGTACCGAGCCAACCCGCCGCGTCCGTCAGCCGGAGCGACGGAGGTTGTCGACCCTGTATGGCTGCTGAAGGCGGTCGCAGCGTTAGTGGCAGTCGCTCTGCTCTGCGGCTACGCAAGCCTTTGTTACCTGCTCTACCAGGGCCAGTGGCAGCTGATCCTTCATCCGGTGCGGTCCTCTGCCCTGCCAGCGTCCATTGCTGGAAATCCCTTCACGCTCGTACGCTTCGGGCCTGATGGGTCGGCCATCCCGCAGCTTACCAGCTGGGCAATCCCAGCTGCTGCGGGCGCACGGTACTCCGGACTGACGATCCTGTTCTTGCCTGCGGGCGATGGATCGTTGATTGACTTCCTTCCGACATTGCAAGCGCTGCATGCAATCGGCATTAATATCTTTGCCGTGGACTACCGTGGGTACGGTCAGAGCGCCGCGATCCATCCCGACCAAGCGCGCATGATGCACGATGCGGAGACCAGCCTCGCCTATCTGACTACATCGCGCGCCGTACCTGAAGGTCAGATCATCGTCTATGGGGTTGGCCTCGGAGCGAGTCTGGCGACCCTCCTTGCCGCTGCACGTCCAGCGATCCCGGCCATCATCCTGGACTCGCCCGCTCCTGATCCGCTCGGCACCATCCTGCGCGACCCCCGGACTCGTTTCCTCCCGGTCAACCTGCTCGTGCATGACCGCTTTCCGCTGAAGGAGCCTCTCTCCGTGCTAAAGACACCAAAGCTGTTGCTTGCACCGGACGCATCAGAGCCGGCTTTTACCTCCGCGAGCGCCCCCAGGATGAGGGTAGATCTGCCTGCACCGCGTTCGACAGGGCTCTACACACTCAGCATCACGCGCTTTCTGGATCAGTACCTCGCACCTCGTGGAGTGCAGCAGTTACAGCTCTCCCATCCCTAATCCGTAGAACCTGGCCCGTACACCTCCGAGGAATTCAATCGATGACGCGATGGCTCAACAGCTTGCAACCGTGGGGCGTGGTTCTCCTGCGGCTCGTACTGGGAGTAGCGATGCTCTATAACGGATGGGATAAAGTCGTTCCGGCGGGTGGTTTTCATGGTCATACCAATTTCTCGGCTGTCGACCACTTCTGCAGGTATGTTGTCGGCCTGGGCCTTCCCTATTGGCTTGGCTATGTAGCGACGTTCGCCGAGGTAGTTGGCGGCCTTTGCCTTGTGGTCGGCCTCTTCGTCCGCTTCTTTGCACTCCTGATCGCTGGAGATCTACTCGTCGCCCTTGTGCTGGTCAACCGCCATCATGGCTACACTGGTTCGGAGTACTCGCTCGCTCTGTGCGCCGTGGCGGTGATGCTGCTTCTGACCGGTCCTGGGACCTGGGCCATCGATCGGAAGATGGGATTGCATTGAACATACCCAGAAAACTGTCATCCTGAGCGGAGCAAAGCACCAGTTCTATCGTGATCGGCGGAGTCGAAGGCCCCTGCATGTTCTGCCGTTACCTGTTCTTTGTGGAGGTGGGTACAGCAACCGTACAAGGAGTGAAGGCCCCCTGTCTTCCGGGGGCCTTACATATTTGGAGGGGGAGGGTTATGCGGATAGGTGAAGCCGGAACCGAAGGAACTGCAAGCCCGGCGATTACAAGGTACAGTTACTCAGACGCAGTCTGCGGTAAAAAGTTGTCCTCTTTTTTATATCCTTTTCCCGAATCCTGTATTTATAGACGTTCGATAAAACGGTCTATACATTTCACAAACCGTCCCCCGCGACTCTGATCAGCCTCGAACTGTAGCCGTATCTAGATGAAGCCAAGAAACGTTTCAGGCTTGATCGAAGCACCAGGAAAGACGACGTCAAGGTCTCTCGCGCCAACCGTCTTGTAGGCAGCCTCGCCCAGAATACTGCGGAAGTCAGTCGTTACGGTCAGATCACGGCCTTCGTTGAGTTGCTCGTTCGCGAGACCGGGCCACCTTCCATAGACCTTTCCGCCCCGCACGCCGCCCCCCAGGACGAACATGACGTTGGCGTGTCCGTGATCGGTACCGCCGGTGCCGTTCTGGCGCGCGGTGCGGCCGAATTCTGACATCGTGACCAGCGTGACGTCCTCGGCTTCCGCGCCCATATCCTTCCAGAAGGCAGCGATGGTGTTGGAGAAGTCCTTCAGGCGATTCGCCAGTTGCCCATCAACGCTACCCTGATTCTGGTGTGTGTCCCAGCCGCCAATGTCGGAGAAGGCCGCCTCGACTCCCAAGTTCGCTTTCATCAGTTGTGCGATCTGCTTCATACTGCTGCCGAAGGGCGACTTCGGGTACTCGACGCCGGCAGCCGGCTGGTAGCGATTCGGGTCAGCGGCCTTCAGCATGCGCAGCGCCTCGAACGTTTCTCCGCCCGTGCCGTGAAGCATGGCATCGGTGCTCTCGTCGTACATAGCTTCAAACGCATTCGAGATAGGCGAGGTCTGCGGTCCTCTTCCACCGACGGAGAACTCACTTAGATTGTTGATCGCAATCGCAGGAAGCTTGCCCTGAAGCGTGCGCGGAACCTGGGAGCCAAGTGCGACAGCGCGAAATGCGGTCGTCTTACCCGGGTGCGGTCCTACCTGGAGCGCGCGATTGAGCCAGCCATCCTGGGTTGTCTTGATACCCGGCGTGCCACTCTCCATATAGTCCTGCGCATCGAAGTGCGAGCGGGTCGAGTCAGGCGAACCAGCGGCATGAACGATGGCGAGATGGCCCTGATCGTAGAGCGGCTTGAACGAGGCTATGGCGGGATGCAGGCCGAAGAAGCCGTCAAGATCGAGGACCTGGTTTTTTGGGACGGCAATGGTGGGGCGCATGGCGTAGTAGTTCTGCTCCGCGTGAGGAATAACGACGTTGAGACCGTCCGCCGCACCGCGCTGGAAGATGACGACCAGCTTCTTCTTACTCGCAATGGCTGTCGTAACCTCCGCCATGACACTGCGGACCAGAAAACCTGGGATCACCGACGTGCCGATCAGCGCAAGCGCACCGTTCTTCATAAAGCCACGGCGGGACACGGCGCGCCGGGCGAGATCGCGCCCTTCGAGATCACATCCCCAGTCGCTCTGATCGGTAAAGCATTCTATGATTCCCATGTCGTTTCTCCCATACTCCACTGCCGAAGGGCGATGATAAAGGTTGAGGGCAGAAGCCTATTCCTGTCTACCGGCGCTGAAACTCCGGCGAGCCAAGCAACAGCCCGGCCATCATCGCCGCCTCGCGATCCTGCTCTGCAACGTGCCGTTGCGAGGAGTCGCCGGGTGAGGTATCGATACGGCCGCCCAAGGAAGCATCTGCCCCCTGCACAGGACGGTTCGCCTTTATTGGTATCTCTTCCCCGGTCTGCGGTTGTGCGTAGCTGTCCGCAACCTGCCGCAGCACAGTCTCTCTCGTTCGCGGGCTGACGGGCTGCCCAAGCAAGAGCAACTCCAGCCGCTTCTCCTTCGCCGCCATAGCCATCTCTCGATCTGCGCCAGGTCGTACTCTTAGGAATGAGGCAGGCTGCACGCCTCTGGCTGAAAGATTCAGCCGTGGTTCGAGGCCGGTGCGTACTCCCTGCATTCGATCGCCCGTAAGTGACAAAGCGAAGTTCATCCGGCTCACCAGCGCACCGGTGCTGACCCAGGGTTCCGCCGTCCAGCCGTACCCGTTCGGCGTCTGCATCCCATAGAGCGGCATCCCGAACCTGTCGAGCGATTGAACAAGCGGCTGGGCGTTCGTGACCTGCGCATCGCTCGCCCGGATAGCCGAGACAACGAACTCAAGCGGCGTCTTGACCTTGGCCCGGTAAACATCTCGCGACCAGAACTCCGGCGCGTTGAACAGGGTGCGGAGCACGGTCTTGATGTCTCCGCCGCTGGCGAGGAAGGACTTCGACATGCGATCGATCAGCGCAGGGGATGGTGCGTCCGAGACGAAGCGCACAGCCAGCTTGGTCGATATAAACTTTGCGGTGGCTGGGCTGGTTGCCAGCACATGCAACACCTGCAGACCCTCCGCCTCGCCTTCAGGCTGGATCGTCGCGCCCAACACATACTTTGCTCCGGGTTCATGCCGATTCGGCTCGAAATGGAACGCGGCTCCCTGGTTCGGCCGTTCGATCGTCCATCCGGTAAAGGCCCTCGCCACCTGGATGACGTCAGCCTGAGTGTAGCCGCCATTGACTCCAAGCGTGTGCAACTCCATCAACTCGCGGGCATAGTTCTCATTAAGGCCATTCGGACGTGCCTTCAGCCTGGCATCGGGATTCCGCTGCTGTTGCTGGGCACTTCGTTGCGCAGCCTGCGACTCTGGCCCGATACTCAGCCAGTTGTCCAGATAGACCAGCATGGCGGGACTCTTCGCAGTGGCGACCAGCAAGCTCTCGAAGCTGCCGAGAGCATTGGGGCGAATGACGTCGCGCTCGAAAGACGAGAGCAGGTACGGCTCATTCTGGTTCTTCCCACGATCGATGTTGAAGTGGTTCAACCAGAAGTCCGTCATCACGGCCTCAAGCTGCCGGTCGCTGTAGATGTCGCGTACGAGACGTGACTGCACCAGTTCGCCGTTCACGACCCGAAGCGATCCCGGCAGCGCGGTAAGAATTTCTTTCTGCTCCGGGCTAAGTCCCTGGGCCGCCGCAGCCTGATCTTGCGGAGTGAGGCTCTGGTGAAAGGCAACCAGTTCCTCAGGGGACATTGTCAGGATGCGCTGCATCCGCTGATCCGGAGACAGATTGATTGTCTTCATCGCCTCCAGGCCAGAGTAGAGTTGCTCCACCCGGGCGGTCATTGCCGGGAGGAACGGGTCGACCGTATTGCCGGGAAGCATCGTGACCGCGCTTCCCTCTCCATTCCCCTTTGCCCCACTTTCGTTGGCGCCATTCCCCTTTGCACCATTCTGCCTGGTCACGTCCTCTGGATTGCCTTGTAGATCAACTTTTCCTGTTGCTTTCTTCTGCTGGGCCATTGCATAGAACGCCATCTGGTCGGCATAAATGGCGTGCTCGAGCGGGTCGGTGGGAAGCGGCAGATTCTGCTTCTCCATCTGGCGCAGCACTGGAGGCGATGGAAAACGCTGCATCAATGCCTCCTGCGAGAGCCGCATCGCGGGAAAGTTGTCGAGACGACGTTCGAGGGCAGAGTCGTCGATGTTCGACGGGTTGAGCTGCCGTTCAAACCATCGCTTGAGGCCCATCGCCTGGACTGCCGCAAGGTCGTCAGGCGTGGGTCCGAAGGTAAAGCGATTGAGAGCGTGAAGAACGCGCTCGTCCCCCTGGATTTGTGAGATCTGGCCTTGTTTCTGGCGAGCATCCCTGCTCTTCGTAGCCGGAGGTGCCCCGAACAAGGAACGTCCCATGGTCAGCAGGCAAAGAGCTCTGATCGTAAGCGCGCGCGCCGTGGTTTGCCATCGATTCGACGAAATCAGGTTCGGCTTCATGACAAATCCTCCAGCGAGCCCAGTGTGTCCTGGTCCATGCACGAAATCCTTGCATGAAAGACATTACGAACATGCGGCGCGCGTTCCCTGCCGCGTGTTCTCCTGCTTAGACCCACTCCCGGACTCTCAGTTGCGCGGAACGCCGGAATCGCCAAGACCGGAATACTGTCAAGCCTCGAACGACGGAAAGCCGCGCCAATCCTGCATGGATCGGTGGCATAGTGACCCCCTTCCATTCGCTATACTGGAAGTAGTCGAAATACTTGTGCCGGGATTGTCTGCAACTCCAGACAGAGCCAGATCCGGGCAGACCTAAGTCCGGACTTAAGTCACCTTCTTTGAATACTTTAGGACTTTGCTGACATTTTTTTTGGAGTGGCCGAGTCGACCAGGGTATCTCTGAATTAGTCGCTATTTTGAACGGACGGAACTTCAGTCCCGCTGTGAGTCTAACGATGGCGATGCAGCTTCAGTCGCTGATGGAACTCTAGCCATTCATCAAACCTTCCCTAAAAGGCGGCAAGCTCCTCGATCGCGCGATACAGGTCCTCGGGTTGCGGCAGTATGGCGTCTTCGAGCACTGGCTGATAGGCGACGAAGGTGTCCATCGCGGCGACACGCCGGACCGGCGCGTCAAGATCGTGAAAGAGTTCATCGCCGATCCGTGCGGCAATCTCGGCACCGTATCCCCAGCTCAACATGTCCTCGTGGGCGATGATGACGCGGCTGGTCTTACGGACGGACTCGGCGATCGCCTCCCAGTCGTAAGGGCTGAGGGAGCGGAGGTCGATGAGTTCGACATCGATCCCCTTGTCACGGTGGATCTTCTGTGCAGCCTGCAGAGCGCGCGGAACGACGGCTCCATAGGTAATGACGGTCACGTCCTTACCGGGTCGAATCGTCTTCGCTTTACCGAACGGAATCGTATAGTCGGGGCCGGGATAGACGGCGCGGCCGAAGGTCTCCCGATAAAGCCGCTTGTGTTCCAGGAAGAGGACGGGATCATCGCACCGGATCGCCGTGCGCAGCAGTCCGATAGCGTCGAGAGCGTTCGAGGGCATCACGATCCGGACCCCAGGAGTGTGCGTGAAAATACTCTCGCCGGACTGCGAGTGATAGATGGAGCCGCCGGTGAGATATCCGCCGATCGGGACGCGCATGACCAGCGGACAGCTGAATTCCCCGTTCGAACGCCAGCGGATCAGGGCAAGCTCATTCCGCATCTGGTGCATGGCGGGCCAGATGTAGTCGAAGAACTGGATCTCGACGACGGGCTTGAGACCTCGTACGGCCATGCCGATGGCGCGGCCCACGATGTTAGCTTCGGCTAACGGTGAGTTCCAGCAGCGATCACTGCCGAACTCCGTCTGCAGACCTGCGGTCAGCTTGAAGACACCACCTTTACCCTTGATCTCGCCGGCCAGCAGCGCTGTATCGCGGGTCGCATCGGCCACGTCTTCCCCGAAGACGACGATGCGCTCATCCCGGCGCATCTCGTCCTTCAAGCAGGCGTTAATCAGATCGATCATGGTGCGCTCGCTTGGATTGGGACCGGCTGCGATAGCAGGCGCGGTGCTGAAGCAAGGATCGGTAACGCTCAGGTTCTCCGAGTAGACATAGCGTGTGATCGAATCGACGGTCGGCAGTGCAGCGTGGACTGCACGGTCGGCGGCGCGCTGGACCTCTTCGTCCACCTGCCGTTCGAGCTTGTTGATGGCCGCTTCGTCGAGCAGACCCTCGCGGAGAAGCCAGAGTTGCATGCGGGAGATGGGATCACGGGCGGCGTCGGCCTGCAGTTCGGCGGCAGAGCGATAAAGCCGCTCGTCATCCGAGAGGGAGTGCGAGTAGGGCCGGATAACATGGCCGTGCACCAGGGCGGGGCCGTTGCCGCTGCGGCAGTAGTCCGCGGCCTCGATCATGGCGGCGTAACAGGCGATCGGGTCGGTGCCATCGATCTCTGCGAAGTGAAAGTTCGGGAAGTTAGCAACAAGCCGAGAGATATTGCCACCGGGCGTGTTTGCTTCAACCGGCGTCGAGATCGCGTAGCCATTGTCTTCAACGACATAGAGGACGGGCAGCTTGCTGTTCGAGGCGGTATTCAGCGACTCCCAGAACTCGCCCTGGCTGGTCGAGCCTTCGCCGATCGAGACATAGACCACCTCATCGCCATGGAAGGTAACGTTCTTGAACTCGCGATAGTCGCCGGTGTGTCTTTGAGCCGCCTCCGGATGGCGCGAGAAGTAGCGGCCAGCCTCTGCGCAGCCGACCGCATGCAGGCACTGCGTCGCGGTGGAAGAGGATGGCGTCACAATATTCAGCCGGGTGCTAGACCAGTGGGACGGCATCTGACGGCCGCCGCTGGCCGTGTCCTCCGCCGCACCAACGGATTGCAGGAGTTGCTCCTCAACGGTGTTGCCTAATGCGAGACAGATCGCGCGGTCGCGATAGTACGGAAAGAACCAGTCATACCCAGGACGCAGTGCCATGCCGGCGGCAACCAGCAACGCTTCGTGCCCGGCACAGGATATCTGGAAGAAGATCTTCTGCTGTTGCTTCAGGATGATCTCGCGGTCGTCCGTCCGGCGCGAAAGATACATCAGTCGGTAGAACTCGACGAGTTCCTCTGGCGTCAGGGCACCTGTGTGAGCCAGAGCTGAACCCTCTTGGCGAACTGCTGTTCCATTCCGTACCACGTACCCCTCCGCTGACAAGGCTGACGTCCGGCATGCTCTCCGGCACCATGCCCAGCGGGATTGATTGTAATCCGTGAGGGTAGATCTCGGCTGGTATTAGCGGATGGATCAAACAGGCAAGATCCAACGCGAGTTCACGGTCTGCCCCCGGCTTGCATCGCATCCGTTCCTTTGAGTACTTAGGTACCGTTACATCGCCGGGCGTCCGCTCCAGCAGCCAAAATCCTCGCCGATGCAGGCATCAGTAGACAGTAACCGTAAATACCCAAAAGTAGCTCTCTCTCTTTGCATCAAGAGGTGATCCATGTTTGTCCATCGCCGTCTTCCGCCACCACTTCCACTTCTGGTTCCCTTTTTGATCCTGACGGCTGCACTCCAGACGTTTGCGCTCCAGCATGCGCTTGCGCAGGAAGCCTTGCGCCCGCCACCGCTGAGTCCCATCGTCCCGAGTCACTATCTTGTCGCCTACCGAAACTCCTCGATTCCGAGTGATGCAGCGGTGCACACCAGCCTGGCCGGAGCGCGTGTGCTTCAGCGCCATGAGCGGTTCGGAGTTGCCGTAGTGCAGGCGAACGGCACAGCGGATGATGCAACCAACCTAACCCGTCTTGCCTCCCAGCCGGATGTCGACTTCGTCATGCACGACCGTATGGTGGACGGGCAGCAGACGACCACCGCGACCGCCGGATACCACAACCCGATCGCGCGGCCCCCTGACGCCGGTTACGACGCTGGTCAGCGTTCCTCCGCCTCATGCTCCTGCTGCCCCTGTCGTTCCTGCTGGTCCAGTGAGTACACCGCCGGCGGTCACGCCGCCAACACCGCTTGTGGACAGCCTGTGTAGTTCGCCGCAAGGCTGGGCGGTGCGCCAGGTGGGCAGCTATGGCCGGGAACGTTCCTGGTGGCTCTGCGCAAGGACTCTGGGATAAGACGATGGGCACCTCCGCTGCAATCACTGCCGCGATGCGCTCGAGCGCCATCACCACCGCATCGCTCCCGTACCCGCAGGTAAACGCCGCGACCGCCCTCAGTTTGCCTGATTGACAAAGACCCGTCCGCCCCAGGATGCCAGCTGGCAGTCAGCCTTTCATACGATCCTTGACGCTGCGGGCGAGCTTTTCGATCTCTTCTGCTTTCTTGATAACCTGGATCGACATCGTGTCCTTCGTCGTCTTGTCCATCTCCGCCTTGAGTTCCGTGGACAAGGCAAGCAGCCGATCGGTGTCCGCGATCAGCTTCTTCTGCCGCTCGTTTTGCCGTCCCTTTTCAAGTTGCTCTTGCGCTCCACGTGAGAGAGGACTGGACGAGATGGGATCCTGCGCGCCGAACGGAACCCGCGGGTTCTGCACCCCTGAAGGGATCCCGGCAGCTGTTCCCTGTTGCGCTTTTCCCGCTCCCGGGGATGCCAGCATAGCGATCGTCAACGTGACTCCCAGGGTGAGTCCCTGGATGACTTCCTGAATGAGCCTTTTCGCTCTCATGGTCTCCGTCCTTTACTTCACAACCCGTGTGCAACAGTGTATGGATGGAACATAGGAGAGCCCAACGCTTTCTACAGAGTTGCGTCTCATCAACAGGAAGTCCTGTACCTCATAAATCCATGCAAAGCGAGATCCAGCCATCATTCTCTTCACGACACTGATCCATCAGACTGTTTTGGATATAAAGAACATCAATATCCCCGACCGGGGCTGGCGTACTGAGATCACCGACTTTACGCACCGTGATCTCCCGAAACTTCTGGTGTTCTTCGTCCTTGCGTTCATCGCTCACCGGTTCATAGAGTTCTTCGTTCACCGGCTGCGCAAGCTGGCGGACCGGCATGCCGCACAAGACTCATCCCGCGCCGCCCAATTGCGGACCGTAGCGTCCATTCTGCGCGCCACTTCCTACACCGTAATTGGCTTTATTGTGCTTCTGAATGTCCTGTCCATTTTCAACATCAATCTGACTCCACTGCTGGCCTCAGCCGGGGTAGTTGGCGTCGGAATCGGTCTGGGGGCGCAGAGCCTCTTCAAGGACATGTTGAATGGGATCTTCATCCTGGTGGAGAATCAATACAACGTCGGCGAGGTCGTCAAACTGGCGTCCCTGACTGGGACGGTAGAGAATCTGACGCTCCGCATCACGACACTCCGTGACGGCGACGGGACACTGTACATCATTCCGAACAGCCAGGTCGCGACAGTGGCGAACCTGTCTCGGGATTTTTCAGTGGCGTCATTGAGCGTCAGCGTGGACGCGAGCGCCGATCCTGAGAAGGTGCTTCGCGAGCTTGGCACCGCAGCCATGGAGGTGCGTCAAGACTCGCAGTTTGCGGCTGTCATTCTCGCCGATCCGACAGTTTTGGGGGTGGACAAGATTGCCGGTCGCGAGGTGACATACCTAGTCAATTTTCGTGTTCGCGCCAATCAACGAGACGGGGTGCTGCGCGCGATGCGCATCCGTGTGATCGCGGCATTCGAGAAGGAGGGGATTCCGCTCGGGGTGGATCCGGCTAATATGTTCATCATCAAGCACACGGACCCGACCGCACCACCATCACAGCAGCCCCTGGTTGGATAACGGCCGGACTGCTGTTAGCTCATGTCATACAGATCTCTTGAGCAGATTCAGAAGCTCTTCAGGATTGGTAATCGGTGGCTGGCAGGTATGTCCGCTGCACACAACGGCATAGCTGCTCTCGACAGGTGGAAGGAACGGCAGCGTCTCTGCCAGCGCTGGAGGAAGCATTGAAAGCTGGTCTCGCGTGAGGCGGATAACGCTTTTATTGACGGCATAGCGGGCCAGCGCCACGGCTTCGAGACGGCGGGCGTTCTCATCGTCACCGAGGATGCAGACCTGCACGGGCGGCGTGATCATACGCTGGAGCGCGAGTCCATAGCTTGCCGCATAGAGACCGAAGTGTTCGACGATACCGGCAAAGGATTCAAGCGTATCGTTCGCCATGTCGGCGTATTCCGGCTTGCCATTGAGTGCGTAGAGGCGCAGCAGCAGGGTTGCTGCAATAGAGTTGCCTGCGGGAGTCGGTGAGTCCTGCAACGGCTTTCGCCGCGCCGCGAGAGCACCACGCCGTTGTTCGCCTGTCGCTGGCGCCTCGGTATCGAAGAATGCGCCTCCAAGCTTATCGTAGAACCGGGCCGTCGCGCTGTCCGTAATCATCACAGCCGCGTCGTAGTAGCGGATTTCACCGGTCGCCTCCCATACATCCAGCGCAGCGATGCCGAGGAAAGCGTAATCCTCAAGCACACCGCTGACACGAATGCCAGCGGCGGTTCCCTCGCCGTAGGCCACCACGTGCGCCAAGCCGTCCTGCGGATGCCAGGCTTCTGCCAATACGCGGTCGAGCGACTGAAGCGCGAAGGCTTTGGCCGCAGAGATGTCGAGCACGCGAGCGGCCTCAATATAGGCTGAGATGAGCATGGCACTCCATCCCACATAGATTGTTTTATCGATGTACGGGGTCTGGCGTGTCAGGCGCGATGCATACAACTTCCTGCGAGCCGAAAGCAGCAGCGCCTTCGCGGTCTCGAACTCAACGCCTGCCGCTTTTGCTACAACCGCCAGCGGCTGGTTTACATGCAGCACGTTCTTCGCAGGCTCATGATGCATGTCGCCGACTTCGCCGATGTCGTAGAACGGACCGGCGATCGCGAGTTCCTCGACCGTCAGGACAGCGCTGGCCTCGGCAAGTCTCCAGGTAAAATAATCGCCGTCGTCATCGAGCGAGACGTCGGCATCCTGCGACGCATAGAAGCCGCCGCGCTCCCGATCACTGAGCCACTCGTTCATCCATTGGATCATCTGGCGGGCGACGCGAGCGCACTCCGGTTCCGCGAAGGTCTGGAAGGCGTGGACATAATTCTTCAGCAGCTCGCTGTTGTCATAGGCCATCTTCTCGAAGTGCGGGACGACCCAATGCTCGTCTACCGAGTAGCGATGAAATCCGCCAGCGAGATGATCGTAGATGCCGCCCCTTGACATCTTATCCAGTGTGACAAGAGCGGCTCTTCGGGCTGCTTCGCTCGTTTCGGCGGGACGCGATGCAGCGTCCAGCAGGAGATCGATTGCGCTGGAGTGCGGGAATTTGGGCTGCGAGCCGAAGCCGCCATTGCGTCCATCGAATTGCTGCAGTGCGGAGGCAAGCAGCCTGTTCACAAGTTCGGGACCGGGGTCTCCAGCGCGCCCTGAGAACGACTCATTATGTTCAATCGCGCTCATCACGCTGGTGGCGGAGTCGTTTACCTCGTCACGTCGCTTCTGGAATGCCTCTGCCATGGTGAAGAGAACGCGGCGAAAGCTGGGCCGGCCATGCCGGTCGTCTGGAGGGAAATAAGTCCCTCCAAAGTAGGGCAGCCCTTCCGGGGTAAGAAAGGCCGTTAATGGCCATCCGCCCTGCCCACTGATAGAGGAGACTGCAGCCTGGTAGCGCGTGTCTACGTCCGGCCGCTCATCTCGGTCTACCTTGACTGGGATGAAGAACTTGTTAATGATCTCGGCCGTCTCTGCATTCTCATACGACTCGCGATCCATGACGTGGCACCAGTGACACCATACGGCTCCGATATCGAGCAGGATGGGCTTGTCTTCGCGGATGGCCTTTTCAAAGGCGGTTTCACCCCACTCCCGCCAGTCCACCGGTTGATGCATCGCCGACCGAAGATATGCTGAAGCAGCCTTCGACAGCGAATTCAACTGTACCGTTTCGTGCCCATCGCTCATAACCGTTGAGTCTAGCCCAGTGCCGACCGCAAAAGAAGGACATCCGGGCGGCCACTCGGGTCTTGTGCAGGCATTCCCTTGATAGCTGAGGTCAGGGCTGCACAGGAGCCGGTGATCCCGAGATCGGCTTCGGCGTCTCCGGTGCTTTGGGTGCAGTCAGGCTGGGAACGACCGGTGCCTGATTGATGTTGCCGGTCGCGGCGCCCTCGATGCTGATGCCATATTTATCAAGCGTGACGGCAAGCAACTGCAGCAGCGCCGCGCGATCTTTTGCATACGCCGCCGTAGCCGAAATCAACGTATTCTCGGCGACGGCCAGGTTCCGTCCCTGCTGTAGCACGCTCGCCGTCGTGGAAGCTCCCAATTTGTATTTCTTCTGCTCAGCTTCAAGGCTCTGTGCGCCGAAGGTGCGGCCTGCCTGCGCCGCCTGAACCTGTGCACGGTCATTCGTCAGCGCATATTGTCCATTGATCACCTGGATGCGGATCTGCGTGTAGAGTTGCTGCAGCCGCATCTGCGATTGACGCAGTTCCATCTGGGAGCGTGCCTGGTCGGCCTGCGCGGTGCGATTACGTAGCGGAATGTTTATGTTCACGCCCACGCCCTTATCTGGCGAGCTGCTGTTGAAAAGATTCTGGAAGATGCTGCCGTAGTTTACCGAGGTCACGGTACCTGGTCGGGCTGGGGTCGAGTTGCTGCCAAATCCATTGATCAGATTAGGGTTTTGCGCGCCGCCCAGGGCGCTTGCACCGTAGAAGGCATAGGCGTCCAAAATCGGCAGCAGGCCGTTCTTCTCCGCGCGTATGGTGATCTCGTTATTCTTCATGTTGAGAACAGCTTGCTCGATCTGCGGGTTGTTGGTGTACGCCTCGCGAACCAGGTCATCCACCTGCATGTCCTCTTCCGGTAGTCGCTCGAGGCCGACGCGATCAGTCGGGATCACTGGAGCAGCGGAGAGCTGCGGATCATTGAGGTTGCGCGCAATCGCCTGCTTCATGAAGAGCTGCTGCAACTCAAGGTTTGTCTTCGATGCGATCAGAGCCTGCTTATCGGTTGCTACCGAGGCGTCGGAGTTGACGACGTCGAGGGGGGCGAGTGTGCCAATCTCGAGCTGCTTACGGTTATCAGCGGTGAGTTGAGTCGATTGCCCCAACGCACGCTCCTTGGCCTGCTCATCCTCATAAGCGCTTACCAGCGCCCAATAGATGTTTTCCACTTGATTGACCGTGTAGAGCACCTGCTGCCGGAAGGACGAGTCTGTGATGCGCCGGTTGTTCTTTGCCTGAAGAATGAAGCGGCCATTGACCCATGGTCCAAACCCTTGGAGGAGATGCTGAGTCGCCGTGGCACGGAAGTTTGATTGAAGCTGCGGACTGAAGCTGGAGAAACCGCTGTTTGTTGTCTGGCGAATGTTATTGAATGCCACCTGCAGTTGCGTTCCAGTAAGGAAGCCCTGTGTGTAGCCGAAGTCGTACGTTGAGGTATTGGTGTTGAGGGTAGAAGCTCCTAGTGGCAGCCCCGAGAGGAGCGGGCTCGCTTCCGCGGCATTTGCAGCTTCATACTGCAGATTTCCTGTAAGGAACGGGTCGAGTGATTCCGGGGTAGGACCGCCACCATTGGTGCTCAGGACAAGGCCATTCGCTCCGGTACCGGCTCCGCCCGAACCGATCGACGTGGCACCTGGCCCCCCCCCGCTGGTGATGGTCGTCGTCGTTCCGCCGAGAGTATTGGTCACCAGGCCAGTCTGGACGCCCCGTGGAGCATACAAACCAGCCTTGGTCCGCAGAATGTCCGTGTCCGCGATATCCAGGTTGATGCGCGCAATCGCAATGTCGTAGTTGTTCTCGAGCGAGAGTGTAATCGCATCCGAAAGGCTGAGATAGATCTTTCCGTCGCGCAGCAACGTGTCAAGCCGCGGGGTGTTTGTCACCAAAGGACGCATGAAATCGTTCGCTTGGTAGCGCAGCAGCGGATTACGGAAGAAGTTCCCTCTTCCCCGGGAATAATCCTTGCCTGTGTCGCGCAGGTACATCGGTTCGGTCAGCTTTGGTTGGGGCGCCTGCGGGAGTCCCGGCTGTCCAGTCGTGTCGTTGACCACCTGCTGTGGCGCTGCCGGTGCCGTGGGATTGGTTTGTTGAGCCAGAGCCAGTGGCGTATTCACGCTCATCAAAGTCAGCGCGATACACGCTGCCGCCTGCAAATCTCGTAATCTCACGATGCGATCTCCAACCCTGCTGTTATTTAGTTGTCCGAAACACCCGGCTTGCCAGCTACTCCGGACCGGTTCGATCCGGCAAAAAACGTCCTCAAGACCGCAGGACTTCCAAAGCTAATGTATGTCTGTACCAACTAGACGCTTTCGCCATCCGAAACGACTCCAAACTTGAGAGTCACTGAGTACCGAAAGTACATGGAATGCTGATACGCACGATCGTTCATCCTCGTTCCCGATATAGCATCAGAAAAAACGGAACTAGTTTGTAGGCGAAGTATACCAACGCCTCAATTGCCTTTCTTATCTTCGTACAAAGAGCGGAACCCCGATAGTGCAGACCTGCAAGTTGACCTTGAGCTACGACGGCACCCAGTTCCACGGCTGGCAGATCCAGCCAGGACTTGCCACGGTGCAGGGAGTTCTTCGAGCAGCAATCCACCACATCACAGGGGAGTGCGTCCTGCCCCAGGGTTCAGGACGCACGGATGCGGGAGTCCATGCCCTGGGCCAGGTAGCAACCTGTACCCTGGATTGCCCGATTCCTGCGGAGAATCTGCGGCGCGCCTTGAATCGCGCGCTTCCGCCCTCTATTCGCGTTCTATTAATAGAGGCTGCGCCGCCGGAGTTCCACGCGCGCCATAGCGCAGTTCGCAAAACGTACGAGTATCGCATCTTTCCCGGAGCAAGAAGAGGGCAATACGGGGCCGTATGCTCACCGATGTTGGCCCCGTATGTGTGGGACTGTCCCTTGCCGCTCGATCCGAGCCTCCTTCAACAGGCGGCATGCAGCATCATCGGGACGCATGACTTCACCTCGTTCGCCGCAGCTGATCCTGATCTCGTATCTCGAACAGCCAGATCCGGGACGCCGGTGCGTACCTCCAACATTCGCACGATGCATCACTCCTGCTGGCGAGAGGAGAACCATCTCTACATCTACCGGATTACGGGATCCGGGTTCCTTCACCACATGGTACGTAATCTAGTGGGAACCTTTGTCGAGGCCGGGACCGAACGGATCCGTCCCGACGCGCTGCCAGAGATGCTTGCAGCACGCAATCGTTCTGCAGCAGGGCCGACCGCACCTCCCCAAGGATTATTTTTGGTAGAGGTGGAGTACTAATGCCGAGTATGGGCGACGTGGCCGCGGCCCACAGCCGGATCGCACGCCTTGCCGCGATGACCTCCGTACATCGCGCCTTTCACTGGCTGCACCTGCACCAGCCGCAACTCCGCCAGTGGCAGATGGAGATGACCGCCATTCCCGCGCCTCCGTTTGGTGAAGGTGCTCGCGCTGCCTGGTTCCTCGAACTCTTTCAGACTCTCGGCCTGACCAATGTTCATCTCGATGAGAGCGGCAACGCGCTCGCCGAACTTGCCGGCCCGTTCGACGATTCCGGCTCTGCTTGCGTTCTGCTCTCCGCTCACCTCGATACCGTCTTTCCAACCGAAACCAATTGCTCACCGGTCGAAGCGGAGACCAGGCTTCTCGCCCCGGGTATCTGCGACAACGGCGCCGGGCTCACTGGTTTGCTCGCGCTTGCCGCCGCGCTTCGCTTTGCAAAGATCACACCACCGCTCCCAATTGTGTTTGCCGCAAACGTGGGAGAGGAAGGAGAGGGTGATCTTCGCGGAATGAAGCACCTCTTCAAGGACGGCAGCTACAGCAGCCGGATCGCCGCAGTGATTGCTCTCGAAGGCAGCGGCTCCAGTGCGGTCGTCACAAAGGCGCTCGGAAGCAGACGCTTTCGGCTCACTGTGACGGGCCCGGGCGGGCACTCCTGGTCCGATGCCGGAGCTCCCAATCCCATCCTGATCCTCAGCCGGGTGCTCGTTGCCCTGAGCAATGTGCCCTTGCCTGCGACGCCGCGCACCACCCTTAACATCGGTATGATTTCAGGCGGAACCTCCATCAATTCCATCCCGGAGTCGACGTCGGCACTGCTTGATCTCCGCTCCACCGATCCGGAAGAACTGCTCGCCACGGAGATTCTTCTCCGGGAGGTTTGCTCCGGGTTCGTTCGAGACTACGAGCAAACCACAGTTGAAATCAGTGTGGATACGATTGGCGATCGTCCAGCCGCCTCACTCCCTGACGACTCTCCATTGCTCCAGACAATTCGTGCGGTCGACCGCCACCTTTCCCTTCGCACCGACCTGCGTATCGGTTCGACTGATGCCAACCTGCCGCTTTCGCTGGGAGTGCCAGCGGTTGCAATCGGCGCTGGCGGTTCAGGAGGAGGCATCCACACCCTTCAGGAGTGGTACGACCCGAGCGGACGGGAGACGGCGCTCCGCCGCATTCTTCTGATCTTGCTTGACACGGCCCAGATAGCCACAACGACTCAAGCCACCACCGGCGCTTGATACACTCCACAACGTGAACTTCTTCTGCCACAACTCGGTACGAAAAGCTGCACTTTTGCTCGCCGCATCTCCCGTGCTGCTGGTCATTTCTTCCGTGGCGATCGCCCAGCAGGCAACGCCCGATACAATCTACTTCCACGGAACAATTCTGACTGGCGCGCACCTGCAGAAGAATGACGTTTCCGCAACAGCCGCGATCGTAGCCGCGATCGCGATTCGAGAGGGGAAGATCGTAGCTGTAGGGAGCGATGCCGAAATGCTTCGATTGAAGACGGCACAGACAACGCTGGTAGATCTCCAGAATGCGTTCGCCATGCCTGGCTTCAATGACGCGCATACCCATCTCGCCGGGGCCGGGCAGCAGAAGCTCGCCGTCGACCTTGACGGCAGCACTTCGCTGACAGAGATGCAGGCCCGCATCAGCAAGTACGCCGCGGCCCTCAAGCCCGGCGCTTGGCTTCAGGGCGGAGGATGGGACCACACCATATGGACAAGCAAGCAGCTGCCCACGCGCGCTGACCTCGATACCGTATCCGGCGCACACCCGGCAGTCTTCTTTCGCGTCGACGGTCACATCGTGGTCGCAAACAGCGCAGCCCTGGCTGCTGCCGGGATTACCGCATCCACGCCGGATCCCGAGGGCGGCAAAATCGACCGCGATGGCTCTGGTGTACCAACGGGGATCGTCCGCGAGACGCCCGCTGTCAGCTTGATCGAACGCACGATTCCTCACCTGAGTCTTGATGATCGCCGTCATGCGCTTCAGGTCGCCATCGCCGACGCACTCGCTCATGGCGTAACCTCTGTCCAGGATTTCTCTACCTGGGAGGATTTTCTCACGCTGGAAGAGCTGGAGCGCGCTGGGAAATTGAAGCTTCGTGTCGGCGAGTGGCTCGATTTCAATCTCCCAGTCGCAGTCCTACAGCAACGTCGCGCCAGTCACTCAGCCGACGATCCTCTGCTCCACCTTGGTATGCTCAAGGGCTTCATGGACGGATCACTGGGTTCACGGACGGCGGCGCTCGTAGAGCCGTATGCCGACGATCCCGGTAACTCCGGCATTCCTCGCTACGATGAGGAAAAACTTAACAAGATGGCAGCTGAGCGCGCCGCCGCTGGCTTTCAACTTGGGTTTCACGCAATTGGTGATCGCGCGAACCAGATTGCCCTGAACGCTTACAGCGCCGCCGAACAGGTTGCGATCCCGGCCAGCCATCCAGCGCCGCCCCACCGACCCGATGCAGTCATTGTCACGAGCAACGCTCGTGATTTTGCCCCAGCCGACCTGCGATTCCGGATCGAGCACGCGCAGGTTCTAAGACCGGGCGACTACGACCGGTTCGCGAAACTCGGGGTAATCGCCTCCATGCAACCCAGTCATCTGTTGACAGACATGGCATGGGCGACTGCCCGCCTCGGCCCCGAACGGTCGAAAGACTCGTATGCCTGGCGCTCCTTCCTCGATCACGGGGTCACACTGGCCTTCGGTACGGATTATCCCGTGGAGTCCATTAATCCCTTCCGCGGACTGTACGCTGCGGTCACGCGGCAAAACGAGGCAGGAACGCAGACCTACCAGCCGCAGGAGAAGATCACAATAGCGGAGGCTCTGTATGCGTACACGCAGGCCTCTGCCTTCGCCGAGTTTCGCGATCGCCAGCTTGGCCGGCTGGAGCCCGGCTATCTCGCAGATCTGGTTGTCCTCGATAGGGACCCCACGCGTGCCACACCGCGGCGACTTCTTAACACGAAGGTTCTTCGTACCGTCGTCAACGGCGAGACTGTCTACATCGCCCCTGGAATGCAGGCTTCAGCATCTGTGCCTTCGGCACAGTAGATGAGGCCGAGTACGCGTGCTCAGCTGCTTCTGTTCGCGGTAGTTGGTGTCTGGGGCGCCAGCTTCGTTCTGGTGAAGGAAGCGCTTCAGGATGTCTCGCCGCTGCTCTTCAACCTGCTCCGCATGTCCTTTGCCTTCGTTGTGCTCGCTGTGGTGAACTATGGGCAAAGGCGTAAACTCTCACGACGGACGATCCTCTCGGGGCTGATCGTTGGCGCACTTCTTGCAGCAGGCTACCAGCTTCAAACTTCGGGTCTGGCACGCACGACCGCTGCAAAGTCGGCTTTCATCACTGGCCTGGTCGTAGTTTTTGTTCCGCTGCTGACCTTGGTTCCGGCACTTCGGCCGAAAGGAGTGGGCGCTCCCGGCGTGGTAACCATACTGGGCGCCCTGCTGGCCTTTGCCGGACTGCTGCTGCTGACTACACCTGCAGGAACAACCTTCACGCATCTCTTATCAACCATCGGGGTAGGCGACTTGCTGACCCTGCTGTGCGCGCTGGCATTCGCCGGACATCTGCTGGCACTGGCACATGCGTCGCTGCATCTTTCCGCAGGGCTGCTGGCAACGCTCCAAATCGGCGCTGCGGCGCTCCTCATGGCAATCACACTTCCGCTCGGCGGCAGACTAGAGTTGCATTTAACCCTGCGCCTCGGCATTGCCCTTGCGCTTACAAGCCTGCTCGCCACTGCCGCGGCTTTCACTATCCAGAGTTACGCGCAGCAGCACCTGGCACCTACGCGGACCGCACTGATTCTGACACTTGAGCCGGTTTTCGCTTGGCTGACCTCCGCGTTGGTTCTACACGAGCGACTTAATCATCGAGCGCTGATGGGTGCACTGCTCATCTTCGCTGGCATTGCTGTGATCGAACTGCTTGCTACTCGCATGCCTCCCGATGCTTTTCCCGCTTGACCCAGCGAACACTTTCCACCCATCCATGCGTCTAACTAATTATTTAGTGCAAGCTGCATGTGCAGGGCCGTCGCATATCGAAAGGCTTGCAATCAGCATCTATACTCTAACTATTGCGGTATCGAGGACCGATCCAACTATGGAAATGAAGACACCCAGGAAGACACTGCGCGAGTTTGTCCGCAGTCGCCGGCTGACTACCACCTTCGCTCTGCTCGCCACGCTCTCTGTCGGTATTCTTACCGGATCTGTGCTTACTCGTAAAGTGAGTGGCAAGGAGATCCAATCCGTAGACTCTTCGGATGCACGACCGATTGCGGTTCCCTCCCCGGTGTCGCTCTCAAACGGGTTCTCCCAGATTGTGAAGCAGGTTGGACCAGCGGTCGTGAATATAAATACCGAGTCGCTGCCGAAACAGTCGTCCGCGAAGGTGCCTCATGGTCGCGGTCTGCCTCAAGGTCATCCGAACACGCCCGGTCAGGGCGACGAGAACAGCCAGCAGCCCGGCGACATGCAGGATTTCTTCAACCGCTTCTTCGGCGGGCAAGGCGGTCAAGGTGGTCAGGGCGATGATGGCTCTGACGAGATGGGTGGCGAACGGCGTGCCCTGGGTTCAGGCTTCATCGTCGATTCGCGTGGCTACATCATTACAAACAATCATGTTGTGGATAAGGCTGACAAGATCTTTGTGAAGCTCTCGAACGATCCTGATGGTGGTCCCGGCGACGAGGGCCATCCCGCAAAGGTAATAGGCGTCGATAAAGACACCGACATTGCTGTCATCAAAATTGAAGCAAAGCAGCCGTTGCCGACCATTAAGCTTGGCAACTCCGATGGTGCTCAAGTTGGTGACTGGGTGCTTGCCCTCGGCAGTCCTTTCTCATTGTCGAAAACAGTAACCGCGGGTATCGTTTCCGCGAAGGACCGGGCGAACATTGACGGTGCGGCACAAAGCCAGTTTCAGAAGTTCATCCAGACCGATGCAGCTATCAACCCCGGTAACTCCGGTGGGCCGCTCGTCGATTTGGCTGGCCAGGTTATTGGAATGAACACCGCTATCTATACATCGTCCATGGGATCGCAGGGTGTTGGATTTGCAATGCCATCTAACATCATCGCGAATGTCTATAACATGCTGATCGGGCCGGAGCACAAAGTAGTCCGCGGCTCCATTGGAATCCAGTTTCAGCCGGCGCTCTCCTCGGCTGTACAGCGCATGTACGGCTTTCAGAATGGGGTGATGGTCAGCACTGTTACGCCGAATGCAGGTGCTTCAAAGGCTGGCCTTCAGGCGAACGATATCATCGTTTCGATCGATGGAAGTCCCATCAAGAACGGGGATGATCTTGTGGCGGACATATCCGCTCGTAAGGTTGGAAGCTCGGTCAAGCTCGGCTACATTCGCGACGGCAAGCAAAATACGGCGAATGTCGTAATTGGCGACCGTGCCAAGCTCTACGCCAATCTGAATAATGGGGACGATAGCGAAGACAGTACGACGCAGGAACCGGATGCTGGTCAGGGTAAGCTCGGAATCACTGTCTCGGCGGTCCCATCAGCTTTAGCAACAAAACTCGGGGTGAAAGGTGGGGTAGTCGTCACCACGGTTCGGCCAGGATCCTTTGCCGACGAGATCAGCTTGGGCAAAGGCCTCATCATTACGGCAATCAACAAAAAGCAGGTCACCGACGAGACAAGCTACCGGTCTATCGTAAGCGGCCTAAAATCGGGAGATGATGTTGTCTTCGTCGTGCGCTTCCCAAACAGCACAAACCCCGGGAACTCATACCTTGGCGGAACGCTTCCGTAAGTCCGTAATTCCAGAAGACGTGGGCGTGCAGTGGTGCACGTTCGCGTCGGCAAGTGGAAGGCATGACTCAGGTCGCGCTTGGCCGAATGGGTCTTGGTACTAACCCAAGGGACATCACTTCATGTATTGCGTTGTAGCAGCGATCGCGATACTCTTAACTCCCGATCACGCAATGGAACTGATTGAGTACAAATAATCTCGAGGTGCAACGCTGACGATGCCACTTGGACGACTCCTTCTCTCCTCCTGTCTTCTTGTCACGACATCGCTTTCATGCATTGCTATGACTCATTCGCGTCGCGGCCCAACCTCGCCAAAGCTCGTCAACAAGAGCAGGAGGGCATCGAAGCCGGTCAGAGTGTCGGGCCAGCGGGCTATCGACGATAGCCGTGCGACCGATATTCAAGCCGCACTTATTAAAAAGGGTTATCTCACGGGTGCTGCTACAGGCCACTGGGATTCACAAACACAAGACGCCATGCAAAAGATGCAGGCCGATAATGGCTGGCAGACGAAGCTGATTCCGGACTCTCGCGCCATTATCAAGCTTGGCCTTGGTCCCAATCATGAGGCTGACCAAGCATCTATAGTAGGCGGCGAAGTGAGCGCTCAGTAGAGCAGCTAACACTGTGACGCAAATTCATCGAAGGGTAGGCCCGACTAGAATTCGGGTCTGGCCTACTCTTTTAGTGAGCAGTGGGACAATATTCCCTCCCTCTACTTACCCGTTTGGAGAGAGTACTATTCGACATACAGGTGTTCTGAGGTGTGTACGATGATGGCCAAGACGCGTTCCGCTTGCGGTGATGTCGAATTTCAACAGGGCAGAGCTTCTTGAGCGAGAGGTTCGCTGCAGCCTCCGTGGTCTTACGACCACACACTACTGCTACACAGCGCCTCATTGGTTCAAATGCGATACACCCTCCCTAGCACCCGCTAATGCTGATCTGTCAGCCCTTGCTGATGGTCCATTCGCTCGAATGAGAAATGTCAGCTTATCAGCCAGCGCAGCTCAGATCCCGTGATCTAAGGTAAAGATCATATCGCGCACGTCCTCCCCTGTCGCGGGGAGACCGCCGACTCCGCTGTAAGCACCGTTTTCAAGCCAGATCCTTAGCCAGTAACGTTGGTGGAGGCGAACAATGCGTGCACCAACAGGCTGCATCTGTTCCAGGATGGCTGCGATCTTCGTCCCGAGAGCATCTGTGTCCGCTGCGAATCCATTCGTTACATCCGCAAAGGAACTCTCGAGCAATCGGCTCCTGGCTGCGTCGAACTGTTTCTCCTCGACCAGTCCACTTTCGACCCGGAGTGCGCTCATCCTTTCCAAGGCAAATGAAGCCGAGGCATCCAGGCGATCATTAAAGGCGAGGTAAAGAATACGAGATCCGGCAACACGCAATGGTAAAAGACCGAGCTCTTCGACGAAAACTCGCGGCATCGTGAGCGCCATCGCACTCGGGGTGAAACCGTCGATCGGCAGCACTGGACAACTCCACTGGATCGCGAGCGCACGGGTGACCTGCGCAGGACTAGTGCTACTCTCCCGTACAAGCCATTCGCCGATGCGGCCTTCGCCGGAGGAGCGTTGTGCGTCCAGCGCCCTGCGTAGCTGAGCCTGCGTGATCCACCCTTGGGAGAGCATGACCAGGCCCAGTGGAATACGATGGCGATGCGGCCCAGGAGCCTGCATCTGTACCGAAAGATTGCCTCCTTCGCGACGCAGGGATCGGCGAATGATGACCGCGAGACACTTCGCGTTGCAACCCCATTGACCTTCGAAGATTGGGCGGCGACGATTCTTCCAAGGCATCTGCCAACCGCCCGCACACTCGTCACTGGCGCAGATCTGCTGTCCTGCAATCGCTGGGGGCCTTCGCTGCGTGGCAGATCGGATCGCATCGCCGGGCACATATCTGTCCCAACTCCCGGCAAGCGCGCTCTCAACTCCGACGCCGCGGGCCACCTGTAAATCCGGCTCTATTCGTGACGCTCGCTTCATTAGAAAAGGCATCGAATGCTCTCCAGCCGCAGCTGCGGCGTTGCTACTTCGGTGATGCGCAATGCAAAGTTACCGCTGGCTACGACAACCTCTCCGCGTGCGACGATCCGGTCTCCAACGACCAGGTCGACGGGTTCGGAAACGTGGCGATCCAGCTCGACAACATCTCCTGGGCCAAGTGCCAGCACTTCGCGGAGTGGCATCTCGCGGGAGCCGAACTGCAGAGTCGCATCCAACTCAATATCGTAAAGAAGCTCCATTCCCACTGCATGACTCAAGCCTTGATCTTTCGAAATCAGCTCATCCATCTCTAGCTACTCACTTTCTAAACGATCTGTTCAACTTACGATGTTTGTATGCGTAACGTGACATCCTGATTAGATGGCGCGTTCGCCCTGCATCTGGGCGCCACGATGCTCACCCACGCGGACGGGGCGCGCCTTTCCCAAGGAGATCCCGCCCACCCGCAGCTCTGCCGCAGAATGGCGCGGAAGCGGAAGCCGCAGAATCGTTCCTGGAACGATGCCGGCCAATTCGCGCGCGCGAAGCCGAAGTGGCGGAAATTGGAGCACGGCACCGAAGTTCGCCTCGCCCATCAGTTCGCGGATGCGCACTTCAGCCTGTTCGGAACGGCGGCGAGGACGTTCACGGTCCGCGATGAGTTGTCGAAGAATCGTGTTCAGCACAACTGTGGGCAGACAAAGATTAAGAACTCCCTGCGCCTCGGGCATGTTGACCTCGAAACACACGCACATCGTCTTCTCGCCGGAAGGCATCATCCGGGCAACCTGCGCCGCCGTCTCTCGCTTCCCAAAAGTGAAACGCAGACCGACCGGCTGCCACGCACTATTCAGCTCGCGGACAATCATTTCGACTACGGAGGTCAGAATGGCTTCTTCAATGTCAGTCAGATCGCGTGAAGTCATCGCGCGACCGACTCCGCCCAGCAGCAAATCGACGATCGGCGATGCGAGCGAGAGATCGAGCTCGAGCAGGCCCAACGCGCCAAGCGGTTCCATACGGACCGAACACACGTACGTGGGTTCCTTGAGGCGGCTGAGGAACTCCGCATAGGACATCTGCTTGCCTGCGGCGAGCTTCACCTGGAAATGTGTGCGCAGCCACGCCCCCAGGGTATGCATCAGGTTGCGCGCGAAAAGATCATTGACGGTTCCAATGGCGCGCATCTGTTCATGACTGATCTGCCCGGCGCGACTGAAGTTATAGAGCTCCGGGGCCTCATCCGCGTCAGAGGCTGAAGTTCGCAAACTGCTGCTGCGCGCCGCCGCGAGTGGGACTTCGGGATCGGCCTGCGTTACTTTTCCTGCCATGTTTTACCACTCTCTATTTACACCGGATCTGCACAACGCCTATCGTCTTCGAACTGGTGCCACCACGACGTCCGGTACTCCATGCGGCTTCAAACTCGCGAGCGCTGTCCGCAAGCGGAGCACCGCTGACGAGTGAATCTGCGAGACCCGCGATTCCACCACGCCTAGGGTGAGTCCGATCTCTTTCATCGTGAGTTCCTCATAGTAGTAGAGTGTTAGGACCATACGCTCTTTCTCGGGAAGTTCGTCGATTGCGTCGATCAGGCGCTGCTTCATTTCGCCTTTCAAGCAGCGAAATAGCGGGTCGTCCTCCGGCGAACCGGGGATATACGCGAGTTCCTCATCGCCTGAGTCTTCCGTCCGCTCCATGTGAAGGCTTCCGATCTCGAGGCCTTTAAGATCACCCAGCAACTGCTGGTACTCACGGAGCGTGACCTCCATGGTTGCGGCGATCTCCTGCTCAGAGGGTGCGCGGCCAAGCGTCTGCGTCGCCGTGCGGATCGCCTCTTCAACAGCACGACCCTTCCGACGCAACTCGCGCGGACTCCAATCGAGCGTGCGCAGCGAATCGAGGATGGCACCGCGTATGCGGAACTGCGCGTTTCCCTTCGCCGCGACCTCCATCCGGGCTTTATCGACCACCTCCGCCGAAACCTCGATCCCTGTCCCATCGGCTGACAACTGGTACGGGATGGCCGCCGCGGCCAATTCCTGCGAGACCTGCTGCACGTCTTTACCTTCAAGCCCGGAGAACAGCGTCTTCCAATCCGGCCGTTGTGCAAACCACGCCATCCCGGCGCACACCGCCGCAATCACACAGACCGTGGCAAGCAGCCACGTCCGTTTGGCCGGCGGCATCGCCATTACACGAAGACGAAACGCGGAGATCATGGCCATCGCCTTCTGCGCCGGTTCCGAACCAGGCATTCCCATACCCGGTGTCGCCGTCCGGTCGATCCCCGTTGCCTGCACCGTCTCTGCCATATCCATCCCGCTATCCAGAATTTGTTAATCAATCAAAGTGCCGCACTAGAACTGCATCGACATCATCTGCTGGTACGCTCCGACTGCCTTGTTCCTTACCTGCAGAGCCATTTCGAAGGCCATGTCCGACTTCTGCGTGGCGATCATCGCATCATGGATCTCGACACCCGATCCGTTCATCAATCCAGTTACGGTCTCGGAAGCCTTTCGGTCGAGCGCCGCGCTTTGGTGCACCATTGCCTGAAATACTCCAGCAAAGGGCACTGCCGCCGCTCCTCCCGCGCCGATGCTTGGCGTGGACGCACGGTGCCCGGCAACTCCCTGCAACGCCGCTGCTACTTGGTCAATTCCCAACATGGCTCTCTCCTCTGTGCTTGGCTTCGTTGTAAGATATTCCCGCGTCGTGTGAATCGGATCCGTCAGTTCATCAGATACGGCTATTTCAGAAGGTCCAGGGAAGCCGTAACCATGCTCTTCTCCGCCTGCACCGCCGACGCGTTCATTCCATAGGCCCGCGTCGCGCCCATAAGGTCCACCATCTCTGTCAAGGGGTTAATGTCGGGATAGGCGACATAGCCATCCGATCCCGCGTCCGGATGCTGAGGATCGAACCGCCGCAGCGGCGCGCTCTGGTCCGCGATCACTCCCGTCACCGCTACGCCGCTCGCAATGTTGTCCGTTGAGCCAGCGGCCCCGAGCATTCCGAAACTTGCTCCACCGTCGCTGCTGCCAATCCTGCTCAGGAATGACTGCTGAAAGCTTCCTGCACCGCCCTCGGCCTCAAACACCACGTGCTTCCGCTGGTAAGGGCCACCGTCCTCGGTTCGTGTCGTCTCGGCGTTGGCCATATTCGATGCAACTACCTCTGCCCGCACCCGCTCCGCCTTCAGCGCCGATCCGCTCACGTCCATCAATCCAAAGAGATTCATCGCCTACTTCGCCTCTGCGTGGATTGCTGCCATTACGCCTGCAAACTCGTGCTTCAGCAACTCCACACCCATCCGGAACTTGAGTTGCGACTGGGCTAGCTGCATCCCCTCACGATCCATCGAGACATTATTTCCGTCGGGTCGCGCGACGAGTCCGTCCACTGCGCTCACCATGGGTCCAGCAAGGTTCAGGCCCGCCTGCTGACTGCGAAATTCCTGCTCGAAGTCAAAGCCCTGCGTCTTATATCCCGGCGTGTCGATGTTCGCCATATTGCTCGCCGTCAGTTTCAATTGATCGCTGGCCAGGTCCAGGTAGTGCCCCAGTGCATCACTGAGCGATGTGGTGATCGTCTGCATTTGCTTTGCCTCTCGCTCAGGCAAAAGCAGTCGAGAGGCCATCGCAGCACACCTGCCGATGAGAGATCTCTTAGAAATTGAGTGGATCATGTATTCCGCATCCATCCTCCTGCGGACCGAGGAACGTCGGTTCGCTCGACTTCGTAGTCGCTACCGTCGGCTCTCTCCCGTTTTGACGTTGGTGCAAGCGAGCACCGTGTAGCATCTCACCTCGTTACCCCCCGCATGTGTCATTCTCGTCACCTAGGACGGGCGGAGCCTTTCCGATGAGGGAGCAATGCGCGATACTGGCTGCACGATGTCTTCCGCTCTCCTTCAAACTGACCTGGGCAGTACTCCCCTGATCGCACGCGGCAAGATTCGCGACATCTACTCGCTCGGGCTTGGTTCCAGCTCCGATCTTCTGTTCGTCGCGACGGACCGCATCTCTGCCTTCGACCACGTTCTCGCCAGCGGCATTCCCGATAAAGGAAAAATCCTCACCCAGCTCTCTCTCTTCTGGTTTGAACTTCTCGGGAGTCTCACCAAAAATCACCTCATTACCGCCGATCCAACACGGTTCCCCAATGAACTATCCCCGTTCCGCGCCCAACTTGAAGGCCGCAGCATGGTAGTCAAACGCGCCGCGATGTTTCCCGTCGAGTGCGTTGTTCGTGGCTACCTCTCCGGCTCCGGCTGGAAGGACTACCAGCAGACCGGCACGGTCTGCGGCATTCCTCTGCCTGCAGGGTTGCGTGAATCCGAACGCCTCCCTGAGCCCCTCTTTACCCCCGCCGCAAAGAACAACACAGGCCATGACGAAAACATTTCCTTCGACCAGATGATGTTCACGATCGGCCGCGAAGCCGCCATCGCGCTCCGCGCCCTTTCGCGTGCCATCTATGAGAAAGCGAGCGATCATGCCGCCTCCAGGGGTCTCATCCTGGCAGACACCAAGTTTGAATTTGGCCTGATTGACGGTGAAATCATCTTGGCCGACGAAGTCCTTACGCCTGATTCCTCCCGCTACTGGCCAGCTGCAACCTACATCCCGGGAGGGGCGCAGCCTTCCTTTGATAAACAGTACGTCCGCGACTACCTTGAGAGCATTCACTGGAATAAGCAGGCCCCCGCGCCCTCGCTTCCCAACGATGTAGTCGGGCGGACACAAGCAAAGTACCTCGAAGCGTTCCGCCTGATTACCGGGCGCGCCCTGAACGAGCAAGCGAACGAAAGATCAACCGAAACACCGGGCGAAGGGTTCGCGAGGTGACGGTCAGCGCGCTGACCGTATGCGACTGGATGCTGATTGCGCTCCTTTCCTACTCGATCGTTCGTGCCTTCCTGCGCGGCTTCATCCTCGAGATTTTCTCCATCGTCGGTCTGATCGCTGGCATCGTCCTGGCGAGTTGGAACTACAGTCCTCTCGCCGACGAACTCGTCCGCTGGATCAAGCCTCTGACGACCGCCCAGATAGTAGCCTTTCTGCTGATCGCCGTAGGAATCATGGTCCTCTGCGGCGTGACTGGTAAAATCCTGCGAAGCAGTGCCGATGCGATTGGTCTCGGTTTCGTGGATCGCCTCCTGGGCGCAGCCTTCGGGCTGATCCGAGGATGTCTCCTCGCGGTCGCCGCCATGATGGTTCTAGCAGCCTTTGGTCCCCAATCCAGTTGGATAAAAGATTCTCAGCTCGCACCCTATTTCCTTGCGGGAGCACATGGGGTATCCTTCGTTGTACCTTACGACTTGCAGCAACAGATATTGAACGACGCCCTCCAACTCAAGCACACTGCGCCCGTCTGGATCAAACAGTCACAGTGAGGTCACAATAGAACATCAAGCCAGGATCGACAGACACTAGATCGGGATCGGCCGTACGTGAGGTGAATTTGAAGCGCGAACTGGACGGAATCATAACGCAGATGCACAGCGCCGGGATCTCTTACACGGATGCCGTCAAGCAGTTCAAGAGGCGTTACATTCTCGAAGTCCTTTCGCACCATAAGGGCAATCAGTGCAAAGCTGCTAAGGAACTCGGTATGCACCGAAACACCTTGAGCCGCACTCTCGCAGAGCTAGATCTAGACACCACACAGATCCGCATCGGTATGCGCCGGCCTCCCACCAGCGAGCGACCTCGCCTGCAAAGCATCGCGAATGCTCGTTAGCTCCAGGTCACGTCTAACCAATACAAAATGAAGCCTCCCCTTGAACTTCGCAGGTTATACCAAGCCCGTACGTTGGCGCTGCTGACCCCTTTATGCACCATTTGTTTAGCGGCGGCTTCCCTTGCACAATCTTCCGTAAGCCCGTCACCATCGGTTCCCAAACCGTCCACAGCAGCCAGTGCTACGTTGGTTCTAACCACTCGGCAGATAAGCAAGGCCGAAGATGCCTTTCTCTCCGGCGCCAGGATGCTTGATCGTCGGGACTATCCCGCAGCGGAGAAGCACTTTGCCCGTGCCCTGCAACTCAGCCCTGCCAATCGTAACTACCTGACAGCACTTGCCCTCACCCGCGAGCATCAAGTCACCGATCTTGTCCAGCAGGCGGGTCGCGCGCGTCTTGCCGGAAACGCCGATCATGCAGAAAAGCTGCTCGCAGAGGCTCGCGTCCTCGATCCGCAAAATTCGATTGTTACTCAGCATACCGACCCGCAGCCTCACAGCCTTTCACCAGAGTCGTGGCGGACCGGAGAAGCCGTGCTCGCCGGCGCGATCACGCTTACTCCTGTCAACTCCAGCAAGAGTTTTCACATCCACGCCGATGTGCAACAAGTCATCCGTTCTGTAGCGTCTGCTTATGGTCTTCGCCCTGTCATCGATGATTCTGTGACTCACCAGAGCATTCGATACGATCTCGAAGAGGTTTCCTATGGACAGGCTATGCCGATTCTCCTCCAAATGAGCCACCTCTTCCTCGTTCCCCTCGATGCGACCAGCGTTCTCATCGCCCGCGACACCCCAGAAAACCGGCAACGGCTTGAACGCCAGATGCAGGAGACCATCTACGTTCCGGGCATGATCACGGAGCAGATGAGTGACCTTGGGAATGTCATCCGCAACGTCTTTGATATCAAGCAGGCTACCGTCGAGAACAGTCTCGGAACTGTCGTTATTCGCGGTCCGGAGGCCTCCCTCAACGCTGTCAATCTCATGCTCGCCGATCTGCTCGACGGGGGTAGCGAGGTAATGCTGGAGCTTAAACTTTTTTCGGTGGACCTTATTCACAGCCGCGCCACCGGGCTCCTTCTTCCGCAGCAAATCGGTGCGTATAACGTCGCGAGCCAGGCACAGAGTCTGGTAAGCGCCAACCAGCCGATCGTCAATCAGGCCATTGCGCAAGGCCTGATACCGTCGACAGCCAGCGCTCTCCAGATCGCGGCCTACCTTATCGGCTCTGGCCTCGTAACCAGCAGTCTTCTCTCGAATACTATCGGCATCTTCGGTGGTGGACTCACAAGCACAGGCGTCTATGCGACGGGGGGCGCTACGCTCAGCTTTGCGCTCAATTCGAGCGATGCTCGCGCTCTCGATAACATTCAACTCCGCGTTGGCGATCGCCAGCCAGCCGCGTTTCGCGTCGGCTCCCGGTACCCGATCACCACCTCTACCTATTCCACCGGCGTTTCCGGTAACGCTTCAGCGCTTGCGGGCATTAGGATCAATGGCGTCAACGCATCTAGCCTCCTCGCACAGTACCTCGGCTCAGGCAGCGGCCAGACGATCCCTCAGGTCCAGTATGAAGATCTCGGCCTCACCCTCAAGGCCACGCCGAACGTCACCAAAGCGGGTTCCGTCAACATCAGAGTGGACCTGAAGATCGAAGCCCTTGCTGGCGGTTCAGTCGATAATATCCCCATCCTTGCCAATCGCCAGATCGTCTCGGATATTACGGTCAAAGACGGCGAGACTGCTCTGCTGCTCAGCAACATGAACCGTTCCGAAGCCGCTGCCATCAACGGTCTTCCGGGCTTGAGCGAACTCCCTGGTTTCCAGAGTGTGACCGATCAGACAGCCGAGCGCGATAGCAGTCAGCTTGTAGTTCTCTTAACCCCGCGCATCGTACGCCACCGTTCGAACGCACTGGCGGGTCCGCGTATTCCATTTACTCCACAGCGGGTTGCGGCAAACTGATTACTAGGCCCGCTATACTTCTCTTTGCGTCCCTTAGTTGCGTTGACCGCACCTCTATATCACCGCTATACTCAAACTCGGTAAGAGCGGGAGTAGCTCAGTGGTAGAGTGCTTCCTTGCCAAGGAAGATGTCGCCGGTTCGACCCCGGTCTCCCGCTCCAGACAGCAATCACTTGACACAGACGGGTTCGCGGTTGCACTTGCCCACCCGAGGCGCGGTACCCAAGTGGTAAGGGAGAGGTCTGCAAAACCTTTATGCGTCGGTTCGATCCCGACCCGCGCCTCCACTATTTACGCATTTAGAATGAATTACTTAGACTTAAGCGCTTCCAGTCTGTGCTAATTTTGTGCTAGCTTTGGGCCATGAGTACCCGTGTGGTCCAAATCTGCCCCATCCCCTCCATCACGATCTTCGTCCGGCACGGAGCCGATTGCCCGCGCAGGCGCGACGAGTTCTTCAAGAACTGCAAATGCAGCAAGCATCTTCGCTGGTCGAACAATGGAAAGCAGTATCGGCAGTCCGCAAAGACCCGAACCTGGTCGATTGCAGAGGAAAGACGGAGGGAGGTCGAGGCTCGGTTCGCTGGGAGTGATCCTGCTCAGCCGGTCAAGACGGTATGGTTGGAGTCTAAGGGTCCAACCACGATCCAGGAAGCTGTGGAACTCTTCCTGAGTGACAAGACCTCGCAGGGGCTCGACGCCGCCGTACTGAAGAAGTACGAACGTGAGTTAGGGCGATTCAGCGCTTTCATGGCAAAACGGTTTCGGCACTATCCAAACGAAATTGGGTTGGAAAATTTGACGGAATTTCGAGCGACCTGGCGAATCGCTTATCCTTCTTCAACGACACGGTCGAAGGTCCAGGAACGGCTTCGGGCTTTCCTTCGCTACTGTTATGAATCGGAACTGATCGATCGCATCCCGAAGCTCTCCCCGATCAAGGTGGACGAGGCGCCAACCCTCCCTCTCACCGAGGTCGAGTACGCGAAGCTTCTGGCGTCAGTCCGGAATGAGTTCCCTGCCCCGAAAGCTGCCCGGGTTCATGCGTTGATTCGACTCATGCGGTACAGCGGCCTGGCAATCCGGGATGCCGTCACCCTGGAGAGGACTGAAGTAAAGTGGGACGCCATTGCAAAGTTTCATCGGGTCGTCACCAGCCGCCAGAAGACCGGCACTCATGTAAGCGTGCCAATCCCCCCGGATGTCGCGAAAGAGGTATCACAGGCAATGGGTCTGAATGATAGCCCCCAGTACGTCTTCTGGAACACGGGTACGGGAAAGCCACAGACGGCAGTGACGAACTGGCAGCATGACTTACGCCAGGTCTTCCGCGCGGCCGGACAACCAAAAGGACACCCACACCAATTGCGGGATACCTTCGCTGTGCGCCTCCTTGAACAAGGTATTCCCTTGGAAGAGGTATCGAAGCTGCTCGGGCACACATCGATCAAGACCACTGAAAAGTTCTACGCGCAATGGGTGAAGGCCAGACAGGATCGACTCGACACGCTGGTCGTGGGAACCTGGCGAGCAACGTTTGAAAGCAGTAGGGCAGCCCGCGAGGCTCCAAGCTAATCTACTTCCAAAATCGGGTTCGATCATTCCATATTAGTGCGGGCCGATAGCATTTCACATGCTGAAGCCCTATCGAAGAAATATGGCAGTGCAACCAACCTCGAAACTCGAGGTCGTCCACAGCCAGCACGGGATCAAGAAGATTGAGGATTGCAGACGGACGAAGCTAAGGCCGCAGCGCTGTCGCATGAACTGGTCCACGTCCGGTACGGCGACCGGCGTGACCCTGCAGCTCACCACTCCTTTCTTAGTCAGCTCTGGCTTCAGAAGTAGGAGACGCGCATCGAGGCGGTTTGGAAACTGGTGAGAAGCTCTTTGAAGAACCTGCATTTCCGGTCGTCGACTCCACGGCTGTTTCGGCAGAGGCTCTCCAACAGGGGTTCCCTGGAGCGAGAGCCGTTGATGCGGAGCAGCTGGGTAGCGCATTGGCTGACCATGCGACTACGCTGCTGGTCATGCCATATAGGTTGGCATTCCCCGAGGCTGCATGGGCCAGCATTCTTCGTTATCTGAACGGCGGTGACCTGATCGCGCTTGCAGGAAAAACCGTTACCTGGGCGGCATTTCAAACAAGCGAAGGCTGGCAGTTGAGGCCGCCAAGCGTCGCGTTTTCGCTTGAACTCTTCATCGCCGATTACCAGCAAATGCCCGGATCGTCGGATCTGCGCTCTAAAGCGGATCCAAACGTGCAGCCGGCGCTGCCTGTGTTCGCCTGGAAACAGGCGTTCAGCCCGGTGATCCGGCTTTCGGTCACGCCGATGTTTTCCGCCGAGATCGGCTCCCCGGCAATGAAGACGCGGATCTTACGACGCTGGCCTGGGGGAGCGGGGGAGGCACAAGCGCGCAGCTCCTGCCTTTCTGGTGGACCATTATCGTCGGCAGTTTGTGGGCGGGCGATGGATTTTCTGGCGTGTGAACCGGGCCCGCGCGGCTTTGACGACCCCGGCTGCTCTGAATCTTTCCCGCGACTCCTAAGCCTTCATCGGTCACCTAAAGCAGGAAATAGAAGAGGGACTGGCTAGCGTAAACGAAGGCATGGAAAGCAGCGAGTACGTTCGCATCCTAAAGAAGGATGGCGGCTGGATTTCTTTAGCGTCGCTCTCCGTGCAGCTGGAACCAGCCAACCTTGCCGCCCTGAAAGCGCGCATGCTGTAGCGCTGGCCCTTGACCAACCTGCTCGATGTCTTCAAGGTAGCCGATCTCCGTACTCGCTTTACTGAAGTATTCCGGAGTGCGACCGCATGGGAGCGTCTCGACCGCGAGATCATCCAGGAGCGGCTGCTGCTCACGCTCTATGGCTTGGGATCAAACGCCGGAATCAAGCGCATGAGCGCCGCCAAGCCCGTACGAACTACAAGGGCCTCCTCAATATTCCTTTTTCGGCGTGGCCGCCTATGGCCGCGGGCCATGATTAGAAAGGGGTGGCTTCTTCTATCCTTTCCCCTTTATAGGTAGCCTTTGCGGTTGCGTTTTGTTCGCTGGCCGGGTGTTGGGTTGCCATCATCTACTACTCTCTAAGCGCGTTCAGAGTAGGGCTGCTTGACAGGGGCGGTGGGAGACGCTGGCTGTGTCGGCGTATCCCACGGTTTACATGGCCACTTTTGTTTTTGCCTGTGCGTTCCTCAACAGAGACACCACCGTCGCCGTCGTCGGTGCGGCTGTGGGAGACGCACTCGATGCTGTTGCGATGGGAATGTATGGTCCGCCGCCAGATTGCAAGCTAAATCTTTGTGGAGAGTGTTTCGGGTCTGCGCAAATGTATCCGGCCTGTTTGTGGAGCTGAGTTCCTGGCCATAATGGAGTCCACGCGTCCCTGGTCTACAAAGTGAATCGAACTCCTAAGGGTTCTCATTCCCACACAGGCTCGAGCAACGCCGGTTGAGACCGTTCACTTACACATCGATTTGGCTCGCAAACTTGAGGGGAAACTCCTTCGCTGGAGGTTTAGATAAAGTGGGAATCGCGGATGCGATTTCCAAGCCTGCTCTGCAGGCGTCTTTTCCAAACCTCGCTTTAGGCTGCCACGAAAGCTGCTGCTTGGTAGTGAGACCCTTGCTTAGGATGGCCCATGCGATTCTCGCCATCTTATTGGCCAGGGCAACACGGTGACATTGCGGTGACGTCTTGACGAAAGGCTCGCCAGCCAATCACCAAGTGCAGAAGGCTTTTTCCATTTGCATCACCACGGATCGAGCGCCATGAAGCATCATTCGTCGCATGTACTCGTTTCCAAATTTACTGATGCCGAGCAACCTGGTTTTGCCGCCTGTCGAGTGTTGCCGAGGGACAAGTCCCAACCAGGCTGCGAGATCTCTGCCTTTTCTGAAGCTGATTCCGTTGCTAATCGCCGCAACCAGCGCCGTCGAGACGATTGGCCCGAAGCCGGGTACCTCCATCAATCGGTGACACCCGTCATCATGCTTCGCGATGCGTGCGAGCTCGGCGCTCGCATCTTCAATTTCTCTCCAGCTCATCCAATTCGTGCTTCAACTCAAGGATCAGATGCAGCAGTCTCCCAGAGAAGGAAGAACCACCATCTGCGAAGGCTGTTTAGCATCTCCGGTCCTTGGTTCCGCACGTTGCCAACCTTGAGGTGACGCCTACTTGACGAACTGACGCCGCGAGGCATCGTCGACCATTGACTGCCAGCCTTTGCCGTTGGCTCTCAGGGCAGCCAGTACATTCTACGAAATACGAAGCGAGATGAGTGTCTTTACAGGGGACTTCTGCGGGCCGCGCTTACCATTGGTGATCGCTCGCTGGATACCCTCGGGCAGTTCAGAGAGGCATTTGGCCCTGGCGAACTTCTCTGGAGTCCATTCTGGGTTTTCAGCGTCGGGTACGGGCTGCTCATTACGAAGCTTCGTCATAGGTTATCTGCTCCTGTCTGGTCGCTTTGCGGAGGCTGATTGCATGAATCGTTTCACCGCCCTGAGTAAAGGTGAGGGTGTGGAGTAGGGCTTCGAGCCAACAACTGCGTTATACCGAACTTCGCCATAGTCCTGGAAGTCGTCTACATCGTAGAAGGCGCTGTCGAAATCAAACTCTTCTGCCCGCTGAAGGAATGCCGTGCTTTTTGATGTTGCCTTCATTCTTCGGCGGATCGAAGGTGACTTTCATTAGTCTGATTCTATCCACAATAAAATGACTGTCAAAGAAAGTCAGAAATTAGATGAATGGCGTTTTAGGACTAAAGGACATCTCCGTGCGTCAGAGCGGATTCGGCTCGTACGTCACAAAGCGGCAGCTCAAGAAAGGGAACTTTATGTACGCTTAGATCCGGCAACGGAGATCCGACCATCTCGGAGCCTACCGCCTTACGGGACATTGATTGTGAGACGAGTTCTGAGACACATTTTTAGCTCTAACGGCTTGTGCAAGAGTCTTGTTTCCCCGTCCTGAAACGGTCGTTTTGTGAAAGATCATCGGGGGCGGCAGCTCATGATGCATCCGGGTTTGGCAGCACTCAACGGTCAAATGGGACAAAGCCGACTACGCTGCCGGCTTTCGTGCTCGCTTCTCAGCGATACCAGATTCAGAGCAGGCACACCACTGCTGGCGCGTCGGTTGGGAAGATGCTGACATCACCTTTGGCATTCATGGGATTGTGTCGCTATGGTTTTGCTTCAAAGGTTCTCCGAGCCAAATCGAGGTGCACGACCCTGTATTGGGTCGGTCCGACGATGAATCGCTCGTTTCGGCAATCCAGATCGCGCCAATTCAGGTGAAATGGGAGTGTACTGGCTGGCGGGATTATTGTGCACCTGGTTACGCCGCTAGTGGCTGGATGACGTTATACCTGGTGGCGGCATATCGTTACAGCCAGCACTTATGCCCGCGCAGCGAGTTTGCGGGTGCCAGTATCAAGAGCCTGGCGGATAACGGCTGGGTGGTGTAGGGACGATATTGAAGCCGGTAGGAACAGCAAGATGAGCGTTGCTATTGCATCAGATATAAGATCTTGTGTCTGCGTTTTGGGATAGGCCTTCAAACAGAATAAGTAGTGAAAGGTTCCACCCAGCCCTAACGTACGTTATGGTCCGTTCTCTGAAGCCAGCCCAAGTGGCCCGTAGCCGCATCAAGCAGCGATTCCGACATGGGTTCTCCTTGTCTCCTGGAACGGATGGAACATCGCCGCTCGTTGTTGAGACTTCCTAGTGCCAGAAGATGCGAGAGGGTGCGGTCGTCGACAGGTTCACGGGCACCGGTGAAGCGATTGCTGACAAGGTGTTGAGATCAAAGTCATGGTAAAGATCGAGGCACAAGAGTTCCGGCGCCTCGTTATAGGCCTGCGGGTGTTCAAACACATCGCTGAAGCTTGCAATTGCGTTGCGCGATTCGAATGCGGAGAACAGAGACGGATCGAGGGCAGCCGCGACCAGTGCTACAGTCTCAGATCGGGGACCGGTCGTGATCATCTGCACCGGAGGCACAGACTTGCCGGGACGGCTTTCCCTGGGACGCGGAGTAGGACTTCCATGGTCCAGGTCCTCAGCTAGCCAACGGATCACAGCATGCAACTGCGCGGCCTCGAGACCGAGCGGTCGCTGGCCAATGCCGGCCAGCATCTGCGCAAGAGGAGCCGAGGAGCGGCTGTTATCCCCGGGAATGTTCTCGCCGAAGAACAATGGATCGAGCACCAGAACTTTCTGTCCGCGGCTAATGTCGTTCGCTACGTCGTCTACAGTGGAGGGCATGCCGAGATCGGAGATTAGCACCGTAGCTGGCGCATTCTCGGGAGCAGATGTAGAACGAAACAATACGCCCGTCGCGCTCAGTCCATTACTGAACTCGAACCGGTAGCCATGACTCTCGACCTTGTTCTCACGGGTAGCATTGATGAGCCAGGCATGCGACACCGAAACAGGGGTATACCGGGCGACCTTGCGAAGCTGATTGCGCTGCTGCTCGATCCATGAACTGGCAGGATGGGTCGGCACCTCGTGATGAATTGCTTTCGCGAGAGATTGAGCGAGTCCAAGGATGGTTAGATTGTCCTTGGGCAGACCGACGGAAAGTTCCTCAGAACTCCTCACCTCTGCATCGGTATCCGGGTCCTCCTTGTCGGACGCGTTTAGGTGGAAGGCGGAATCGAAAAACTTATAAGCCGTCTCACGGCTCTCGATCTGATAGTTGTGCGTTCCCGGATCCTGGTTCTGGTACCACTCGAAAACCTCGGGTTTGCCGTATAGAGCGAAGAACGGCTTGATGTCGGTATAAACGCCCTGCTTCACGACTCCGGATCGGAAGCAGCAGTCATCCATATCGTTATAGATCAGCAGCGTTGGCCGCGGCGCACGCATGGCAGCGAGCTGCACATAGTCCACACCGTCCCGTATGTCGGTAGCATTCTGTTCCGGGTCAGCGCCGGTGTAGTGGGGGTGCTCGATAGCGGTTGTCATGGAAGCGAACCCAGCGACTGGAACTGCCGGCCCCACTCTGGTGTCCAGCGCACTCAGCATAATGGTCTGCCACCCTCCACCGGACAGCCCTGTCATTCCTATCCGCGATCGATCGACGTTGGGGTTGTTGTAGAGGTAGTCGAGGCCGCGGCGCATTTCCAGATAAAACAGCCCAAGGCCATTCGCTCCCGCTAAATCCAACAAACGAAGATAGCTGTGATTGTTTCCTTCCGCGGAGAGCTCCCCGAAGCTGAACCACTCCAGGCTGAGCGCAAGGATGCCGTGGCGCGCCTGATTGATGCAGCGCTTCTGCTTATGTTCAACGGCTTTGCCTCCGGGGCCATGACCGTTCACATTGAGGACGGCCGGCATCTTGCTGGATAGATGCTCGGGCTCGTAGAGAAGGGCGGCGGAGTAAAATCCCGGAGCTACTTCATACCGCAGCTTGACGATCCGATAGCCCGGTCTCTCAAAGACGGATATTCTCTCGAACTTCGGAGCTGAATTGACCCATTCTTGAGGCCACCCATGGTAGAGAATGGAGAGCTCATGCTCCCTGATCTTCGCCGCCTCCTGATCCCACGCCGCCGCACTGCCAGGCACAACCAGCGGTGGAACATGCTGCAACATGAAGTGGCTCAGTTCATCGGAGACGACAGACGGGGTCTGCAGGGTCTGCCCGAGCAGTGGACCGACCTGCTTGCTCGTACCCTGAGCCCACAGCATAGAGGCCGCACCCGCGAGCAGCAGGATGGCAATCAAACGTTGCCTGGTCAGCATCTAGGCTCTTCTCTCCCGATAGGTCGGCACCTATCCAATGGCAGCCGTTTCGAAATGCTCACGAAAGTGTTCCTGTCCTGGCTAAAAGACGATTTTAGCGCCGAGTTGCAAGATGCGCGGATCAAGCGCGCTGGTGATCGTGCCAAACTGCGAGGAAGACTGAGTGACGTTTGGGGGCTGCAGTTGGACATTGTTGAAGGCGTTGAACACCTCGAAGCGGAGCTGGAGATTGAAGTTATCGAGGATTGGCGTGTTCTTGATGAGTGCTGCATCGGTATTGAAGTAGCCCGGACCATTAATCTGGCCCTTGCTCGCCGTTCCGAAGGTTCCAACCGTGTTAGAACCGAACGCAGCCGTATTAAAGAATTGTTTTGCTCTTGCGGCATGGGAGCGGCTTGCCGTCATCGAAATTGGTCCGCCCAGATAGTTGGCATGGTCGGAGCCGACGCCCGTGAAGCTGTTGTCCACGCCACTTAAGACCGTCAGCGGCAACCCGGTTTGCCAGACGACTACGGAATTGATCTGCCACCCACCGGTCACTCTGCTCACGAGCGCTTGGTTCGAGTGCGGAAACGGAAGTGTCCAAACATCGGAAAACTTTACATTGTGCGTTACATTGTGCGCGGACGGACCGTAATCGAAGTTTTCGTCGTAGGGGTTATCCCAGCCGAGATTGTCCAGGGACTTCGAGTAGGTGTAGTTCGCGATCACTGTCACAATCTTCATGCGCTTCTCGAAAGAGGCCTGCATCCCGTTGTAATTGGCGCTTCCGTTGGACTGCTGTTGAAACACCGTGCTGAAGTTTTGATACGGCCTGCGGGCCTGCGTGTTCGCCACCGTGGAGCTGCCCGCCTTATAGATGGCCGGATTCAACTGGTGGAGAATCGCCTGGGTATCGCCGTCGGACATATAGAGGCTGTGGCTACCGATGTAGGCGAGCCGCCCCACCGCATTGTGACCTACCTGACGTTCAAGGATAAGATTCCAGGATTGCGTTTCGCCTGGGCGGAAGTGCGTATCGAAGGTGCCTGAAACGCCAACCGGGGTTGTGAATGCCGCAGTCGAATCTGGCAGCGTTGGGCCAAACTGAGCGGGAAACGGATTCGCAATTCCAAGGCTTCCGTAGGGATCGGTGAAGTTAACGGAGGTGTATGCGAACAAGGGCGAAAAAGGAGCCGTGGTGGCCATTGCGTTGTAGTCAGTGGTTTCGATCGGCGTGTAATAGATGCCGTATCCGCCCCGAATGGCAAGGCTTCCGTCCTCTTTCAACCGGTAGGCAAAGCCCAGCCTGGGACCGAATTGACCCCAGTAAGGTAGAGATCCAGCGAGCGGGCAGCTACTGTCGTGATTGGGTCCACCATAAGTCAAACCCTGGGGCGCAGTCGGGTAACGAACAGATTGCGATCCTGGCGACCAGCAGTCGACACGCCCACTTCGGTCATAGTAAGGCAGCCAGGGATCCCACCGGAGTCCTGCATTCAGAGAGAGACGGCTGCTTGCTCTCCAGTTGTCCTGTACGAACAAAGCCCACTGCACACCGGCGAGATTCTTGAACTGTCCCCCGCCCTGCTGAAAGGAGGAGGCGCGGCCGTACATGAAGTCCGCCAGTCCATTGGCATGCCCGCTCGCGGTTTCGGTGAGCTGCCCGTTGAACGAAGACGTTCCTGACTGCCGGTAGGTATTGATCAGGTTGTTGGTAACCCTGAGTGCCTGCCCACCTATGTGCAACTCGTGTTTCCCAATCAGCTTTGTTACATCTTCTCGAAACGTGTAACTGCCCCTGTTGAAGATTCCGAAGTGGTTTGTGCCGATCGTGAAGCCGCTCGTAATACCGAAGCTGATTTCCGGAGGATCGGAGCTCGCAATCTTGGCACCGAGTGAAGGCAAGCTAAATGGCGCACTGGAGAGAGAACCACCTGTCTGCGAGGCCCAACCGAACGTCGTGTTGAAGAGCAGTGTTGGGGATTGGGTATAGATATGGCTCACGGCGACCGTTTGCACTGTAAGGATGTTCCCCGTAGTTTGGGCGGCGATAAGGTTCGTGGTCGGAGCCACGGGAGGTGCGTTGAAGTGGGTGTAGAAGTAGTGGCCGGTGAACTGGCTCTTGCCGCGCGTATAGTCCAGTTTGCCCATGGCTTGCTCATCATCGGTCCTGGTCAGCAAGCCAGCGTATTGCAGCTCGCCAAGGTTAGGACCGGTGGGCAAAGGAATGTATTGAGAATGGCCAGGGCGGTCGGGTCAAGATCTGCCGTCGGGATCTGGTTACCCACCAATGCCGCGCCGGTTACCGGGTTCTTCAGGGGGTAGGCATAATCGCTAAAGTTTCCAGTTCGCTCCTGAGCTGTCGGCACATACGTTGTGACGGTATTGGCGGCTTGGCTGACCTTAGTTCCCTGGTACGTACCGAAGAAGAAGAACTTGTTCTTCAGGATGGGACCGCCAATAGAGCCTCCAAACTGATTCCGGTGGAGAGTGTCGTGCCCCGTGGCGAAATAGTTCTTAGCGTTCATGGAGCCGTTTCTCAGAAACTCGAAAGCAGACCCATGGAAGGAATTACTGCCGGACTTGGTAACGATGTTGACAATGCCTCCGGCTGCATTTCCATACTCCGCGCTGAAGTTAGCCGACTGGAGTGCAAATTCATGGATGGAGTCGGGGTTTGGGAAGGGAAGGTTGGTGTTGAGATAGGTGTCGTTATGGTCGACGCCGTCCATCTGGTAGTTCACCGTTTCCCGGAAGGCCCCGTTCACGGCGAAGGTGGCTTCATCGGGGTAGAGACCACCCTGCCCATTCACCGGCGTGACATAGCGCGCTAGATTGACTGTGCCCGCTGCAAGATTGACGAGGTCTTGAGAGTTGCGGCCATTCAACGGGAGATCTACGGTTTGCTGCCCCTGTATGACCTGATTGCTGGTAGGCGTCTCCGTGTCAACGAGCGGAACATTGGAATTCACTTCCACCTGAGTGCCACCATCGCCTGGCTTGAGAGCGACATTCGCAACACCAGTCTGGCCCACATCCAGCACCAGACCCGTTTGGGTGTACTGCGAAAATCCTGTGCTTGACACCCGGAGCTGATATGCTCCGACTGCAATCACGGGGAAAGAGAAGAAACCGGAGGCATCGCTGGCCACGGTGTCGCTGAGCCCTGTTGCCGTGTTGGTAATGGTGACGGTAACACCTGGAATCACAGCTCCTGATGGGTCGCTGACGGTGCCCTTGAGAGCAGCGGTTGTGTTTTGCGCAGAAGAACTCGATACGAAAACAAAGGAGAGCAGGAGGAGGGTGAGGAAAGCCGAACACCTGGGCAAGAGGGCGTGAGATCGCATCAAAGACTCCTGTTCCTGGTAGATCGAATGCTGTAGTCGGAATTGTACCGTCAAGCTGCCGGGTCTCCGAAAATTTTGGGACGATTCGTCAAATAGCGTGACGAATCGTAGAAAGTAATCTCGTGGAGCGGCTTCAGGGACAATGCCCCTTGATGGGTGGAGAGCTTAGTCGGCCAGGACGTAGAAAGCATCCCGCGACGCTCCTTGAGACGAATCGAATGAACCGAAACGCTTGTTTTGTATGGAAAAGGCGTCTGATTACTTGCTTTTGCCGAGCAAGAGCCGGGCGCTCTCCTGCTGATAACGGCTCATGCGAAGCTGCTGCCCTGTGTTCAACACGACCATGTGATAGCCGTTCAACCATCCATGGATCTCGTGGATCTTGTGCGCGTTCACAATGGTGGAGCAGTGATGCGCGGATGAATTGCTGGGATCGAGACCTCGCTCAAGCGAGTTCAAGGTTCTGCGTACAAGGGGTAAACCCAACATTGCTGTCACCGGGGGCAATCTGCCTTTGATCGTACCTGGGGTCACTACACAAACTTAATAAGACAGCTTGTGCTGCCATGGCTGATGCGACTATTTGCTAGTAAAGCCATACGACGCTAGAACCGATCCATCGGTGCGATTCAACAGAATCATTGCTCCATGTTGAGCCCTGAGCGTGAAGGCGACACGCGCCTTCGTCGCCGCATCCTCGATGTCTATTTTCTGATCATCGAGCGATTCAGAGGAGAAGCTGTAAAGAATCGCATTCTTGAGCACCGTGGGGAAGGCGAGAACGCCCGGAGACAAGGGCTGCATCTGCCGGAAGACTGGTGTGATGCCTGCGATGCTCTCGGCATAGTTGTACAGTGCGGCTGTCGCGTCGTATTCCTCTGAGAACTCCACGGGATCAGCAGCCCAGACTATTTTGCCTGCGCCATGTTGGATTCTTTTGACAGCGACTCCATCGGCGAAGCGCATCGTGTCTATGGGCGCCTGCTGGACGGCTGCGGGGAAGGTCACCTGTAGCACGCGATCCTCTCCGGGAAGCGTTAGGGTTGATTGGCGAACGGCGAGCGGAAAGACGCTTGCCTTGATCTGCAGCGGAGCGAGGCGATCCACCTCTTGCCAATGTTCGTTGTGCTGCACGGGGCCCGAGACGAGCAGACATCCACCGTGTATCACATAGGCCATCAGTTGCTTCCAGGCTGTGTCGGTAAGTGCCTGGGGAGCGGGCAGAATTACGAGCTTCGGTTGTCCCAGTTCCGCCAAACGGTTCTCTGACAGCATTCTCATCGGGGAGTGATCGTAGTACGCCAGCGTCCGCACAGCCTTCTTCTGGGTGGCCACCGCTAGCGCGTTCATGCCGGTGTAGAGCAGAGACTGCGATGTAACCATCGTGATCGCCGACGGTTCAATGCTCGTGAAGCTTTCAGGGCTTCGGTTCGCAAACTGCGCGAAGCCGGCGAGCACGGCTGCCTCCGGCTTCTCCGTACCGTCTGGACGGATTGCGCCGATGGGGATTTCATTATCGTTGGCCATGGTTGCATTCACATTCCACACCCATTCGAGGCCACCGGCCCCTTGCGCGAAAGAACTCGCCAGCTTGCGCTCCAGTTGCCAGCCCTCCTCCTCCGCCGACAAGCGAAGGTGATCGTCCTGCGTAAGCCGCCGTTGTTCTCCCATTTCCTGTACAAGCATGGGCTTGCCGGGCATCTTCGCCGCCAGAGACGCCCAAAGAATACTGTCGAAGTCCCACCAGGTGTGGGTCGTCGTGAAGCTCACCTCCGGTGAAAAGAAGGCCGGTGAGACGCGGCCTGAAACGCCCCCCTCGTCCTGCCCTACCGTGACGAGTTGATCCGAGCCGGCCGCATGAATCGTCTCCCACTGATGCCGCACCCAATCGCCGAAGATCGACTGCGTAAAAAGGAAATAGTCGTAGACCTTGAGTGGGTTGGCTCCGCCCCGTACGCCATCAAAATCAAACGCACCCACGGTAGGCATTGCGAAAGGATCGGCTGCGGCAATCTCCGGCGACACATCGGTGGGTCTCGACTGTAACGCTCGTCCCAGGCCGAAGGACGGCTCCGCCCAAGCCGCGAGTAAAGAAGCCTGGTCGGGAAAGCGCTGTTTGAGCCACTTCCGCCACGCAGCTTCTTCGAAGGGATCGTGCTGGGGCAGCGTCTTCCAGGCATTCTCGTTGGCGCTGGGCTCGTTGATCAAATCCCAGACAAGAAACGGCACCTCGTGAAAGCGCCGCACAAGCGAGAAGACATAACGATCCTGCAGCTGCAGGACCGCTGGGTCGAGGTACGGCTGGCTGCCACCGAAGGCATCCGGCACAAACGCGAAGAGGTTGAACTGCACAGGCAGGCTGTAACGCCGGGCCGTCATGAGGAAGGCCTCGATGGCGCGAAGGGTGTCTTCGCTTACGGTCTTATCCGGATTGACGAGCAGATCCCAACCCGACCAGATGCCGGAACGAATCATGTTGAGACCGGCTTCGTGGATCTGCTTCATATCCTGATCCCAGACGAATGCATTTGGCTCGGCGAGGTACAGACGATTGACATCGCTGGCCATGTAGGTCGTTCCGACAACGGGCAGCGGCTTGCCATCGAGCGCGAAAGTAGTCGGTGCCCACGGTGAGTTTGGGGTCGTCGCGCAGATAGGCCCAGTCTCTGATCCAGAAGCCGGAGCAATAGGTCCAGATAGGCTCGCCGTCGCGCCAGAGCGTCGTTTCGACGGTGTGCAGGCCTCGTCCAGTTGCGGCGGATTGCGGCAGAGTGATGGTCTGCGACGCGTCTGCGGCAGAGCTGAACGTTTGTGCCGCGCCGTCATCGGAGCGCACGCTGATCTTCAGCATGTCGCCCGGACGGGATGCGAGCGCCTCGGCCGGTTTGTAGTGAAACTCCAGCAACTCCCCCGGCAGGAACAGCGGAAAATCCGTTCGAGGTTGGCTGCTTTACGCGAGCGGGTGGTTTCCTTACACCGCCAGCTATTTCCTCATTTTTCGGCTGCAACGATCTTCTTACCATCAAGCTCTTTTGGACGCCGGGCTGAACGTTCTGCCGGCTGCTTTGTTAGGTGTGGGTGTGTTCTGGCTGGCTGGCCGTCTCCGCTGGCCAAGCCGTCGACCTCCCCTCTTTGTCGCGGCTCACTTCGGCGGCGCTGTTTGCTTCGCGCTGCTTTGGTGGGCGTCGGTTCAGATGCTCATGTCCACGCAGGTCTTGATCGTCGCGCACCGCTGGAGCTTCAATCCGTGGGGCATCTACGCTGTACAGTGGCAGGCTTTCAGCGGCCTCATGGTTTATGGGACCTTGATCGGTTTTTCCTACATGGTGCAGGCGCAGGAGCGTGCGCAACTGGAAGAAAGGCTCCGCGTCGAAGCTGATGCTTTGCGAGTCCGCTCTGATCTGAGCGCACTTCGAGCACAGTTGAACCCACATTTTCTTTTCAACACACTGAACTCAGTGATTGCGCTTGTCGGAACGGATCCGGCGAAGGCAGAAACAGCACTTCTCAGCCTTTCATCTATGCTCCGTTATGCCCTCTCTTCGCACGGTGAAGCTGAAGAAGCCGAGGTCACGTTTGAAGAGGAACTGCGATTTACTGAATCATATTTATCTTTGGAGAAGCTCCGTCTTGGTGACCGATTGCACATTGAGCAATCGATCGATCCAGCAACGCTCTTCCTAGAACTGCCCTCACTCACACTGCAGCCCTTGGTCGAGAATGCAATCAAGCACAGCATCTCGAAGCGGCCAGCAGGAGGGACACTTGCTATCCGCGCCAGCGCACAGCATGGCGACCTACGCATCGAAGTCTGGGACGATGGGCAGGGCGTGTCTTCTGAGCAACTCGCCAAGAGCAACGGCCTTGGTCTCAAGACCGTGCGACGACGGGTTGAGCTTCACTACGATCGTCTTGCCAGTATGACAATCACCTCGACCCCCGAGAGCGGCATGACTGTCTCCTTGCGACTGCCGCAAGATGAGTGTCCGGTCCTTGTGCAATGACGATCCGAGCCCTCATCGTTGAGGACGAACCACTGGCTATAGACCGGCTGCGTAGCTGTCTTGCTTATGCCACCGAGGTTGATCTGATTGGCGAAGCCAGAGACGGTCAGACTGCGGTTGCGATGATCGACCGCTTGGAGCCGGATCTTGTATTTCTGGATATTCAACTTCCAGTCCTCTCGGGATTCGAGGTGTTGCGTTCTGCGAAATGTCATCCGGCCGTCATTTTCACGACGGCACACGATGAGTATGCTATCTCCGCATTTGAGTGGGGAGCATTCGATTACCTCCTTAAACCCTTTGCGAAGGAGCGTGTCGCACTTGCCCTCAACCGTTTCCAGGAGCGAAGTGGGCTTCCGGACAATGGAGCGGTGTTAGCGGACCGGCTGGAGATCACGGAGAGCAAAGGGCCAATCCAGAGATTTTTCGTAAAGCAGCGAGGTCTCACCATCCCGATCGTTGCTGAGAGGATTATCGCCATACTTGCCGAAGGGGATTATTGCAGGGTGCATCTGGAAGGCGAAAGCCACCTCGTCCATCTCCCGCTACGAGAATTCGAGCACCGTTTAAATCCAGAACACTTTCGCCGCGTCCACCGCTCAGCAATAATCAACACAGCGATGGTCCTTCGTATCGAGGCTGCAGGCCGAGGAGCGCATGTCTTTATGCAAGACGGATTACTCATTTCAGCGAGTAGGTCAGGTCTCGGACAGTTGAATGATCTGCGTATTTGAATTCATCGACGGGTTTGGCCCGTTCACAGAAAAGTTCTCATCTTGAAAGACTCGGTCACCTAGCTTCAGTTGCAGGTGATCATGCGGCAATTTCTTCCCCTCCTCTCTCTCGTGTGTCTGATAGCCCCTGCGGTTAGTGCGCAGTCTTGTCCTGAAAGCGGAACCCTCACAGGTATCGTTTACGACCCCTCGGGTGCGGTCGTCAAAGGTGCCAGCATTGCAGCGGTGGGGACAGTTGGGCAGAGTCTCAGCACACTTTCGGGGAACGCACGCACTGGCTGGCAGTTGGGCACCAAGGACACACTAACGGTCTCTTTCGCGGCAAACACCAACGATACTGAGAACAAAGGCGTAGGAGGGCTCGTATTGCAGGAAGCAGGTGCATTTGCTCGCGTGTCCGAATACGATCTGCGGGCGGTGAACACAACATTTCTGGCGAAGAGCTTGTTGCATTCCGTCAGAGTTGGTCTGAGTTGGAAGACGACGGAGCAGACGCCCAATTCGACAGCACCACAAGTAGCTGTAGCCGGAGCCTTCACAGGCGGTGGTTCTACCATCGGACGTTTGCACAACGCGGAACGTAACCTGGAGTTCGACGATGAGGTGTATCGCTCGAAAAAGGCGCACACGATTAAAGCAGGTGTTCAACTCCTGGGTGCCTTTATAGATGACAACGATCCCGACACATTCAATGGAGCGTTCAGCTTCGGCGGAGGATTTGCTCCAGCTCTCGACGGTTGGGGAAGCAACACCACGATCACTGGCCTGGAGCAATACCGGCGAGCCCTTGCCGGACTACCTGGAGGGCGCCCGACAACCTATTCCCAGACCTCCGGTACGGCTACCGTTCCTCTAAAACAATGGACGATTGCTGCTTATGCCCAAGACGATTGGAAGGTCAATTCTCGATTATCCGTTTCGGGCGGACTTCGCTACTTTGCTCAAACGGCACCAACTGTGCTCAAAGGCGTCGCGCCGCGAATGGGTCTGACCTATGCCTTTGGCAAGAAACAGACCTGGGCATTTCACGCTCGTACGGGGCTTTTCTATGCGCCAATCGCCTCCCCGGCGAGCCTAGAAACGGTGCGGCTAGACGGTCAACGCCAGCGGAGTCTCACTGTGTACTCGCCTGTGTACAACAACCCGCTAGGGTTGCCGAAGCTGCGAGTGACGGCAATTCCCTTCCGCGTCGGCTCCAGCAGCTCCAGAGGCAGGCAAGACACGCCGCGCAGCTCGTAGACGACCCGGCCACCCGTCACCGTCATCAATGCCCGTGCATCGTCCGGCTCCAGCGCGGCCAGGTCCGCCGCTGTGTTGACACCCAGCTTCGCCAGCTTCCCTGCTGATGCCCCGCCGATGCCCCAGACCTCACTACTGGCACGGTGGCCAGCAGCTCGGCACGGACAAGCGGGGAACGCAGATCGCAGACGCCCCGAAGCATGCTGGAGCATGAAGCGGAACGCTGGCTGTCGATTCAGAAGGACCTTGGACGGGCTCCAAACACACTGCTTGCCTACCGGCGCTCTTTGGAGAGCTACGGCAGTTTCTGCCTCAAGCTGCAGAGACCTGTGCACAAAGCCACGAAGGAGGATGTTGCTCTCTTTGTCCGCTCCATGAGTGTTTTTCGCCTTCCTGCGAGCAGGAAGGCGAAAAACGAACGGTCCGGGATGGCCAACGCCACGATCCGTCTGCGGCTGACGGCGGTACGGCTCTTCTACGATCACTTGGTTGAGGAGGGAATTCGAGGAGATAATCCAGTCGGACGTGGGCGCTACACCCAGGGCGGCGGGTTCGGCGGTGCTCGGCCCCGAGCCCTTGTTCCCCATTTCACGACGCTGCCCTGGATTCCTGCCGATGCCGAGTGGCGGCAGCTACTTCAGACGGCCAAGTCTGAGCCGCTCCGCAACAGGGTCATGCTTGCTCTGGCTTACGACGCCGGACTTCGTCGCGAGGATGCGATCGACTTTTTTCCCGTAAGCGTCACAGAAGGCGTGAAAGCGTTCGATGCTTTCCGAGCTCGCTACCCCGCTCTCCTCGAGTTCTTCCTGCATTTTGTCGAAGAGAAGATCGAGCTCCCGATCGATCTCAAGGATCGAGTGATCGGCGGCGATAGACTCCGGGACAGCCTTCGTTTCCTGTGATGACGCGAACGGCAGCACCGGAGCTTGAATGAACGCAGATGCGGCCATGTAGAACTCTCTTCCTTTAGCGATAAGGCCTGAAGCCTAGGACGAAGCCGGGCTTCTGAACGAAAAAGCCTATCCGGGAGGACAGGCTGTGAAGTAGACAGGAAATTGGCTTGTGTCAGCTCTGGTTGTTCTTGGACCCAAAGTAGAAACCCAGAGCAGAACCGATCAGACCCGTCAAAGCAGGAAGCAGTTTGTCCAAGAGATCCTTTGTCTTTTCGTAATCGCCATGAGTGGAGTAAAGGGCGAAGCAGATGATGACAAGAAGCGCTCCGATCAGCCCGAGCGCGATGGCAGCTCGCACTGAGTCGCGTCGCGGCTCGGGATCGTATTGGACGATGACCGACTTCTTAGTTGAAGGAACATCGGGTAGGTTGGGTTGTGTTGACATAGGAACCTTTCACAGGAAGGTGGACACTGAAAAGGCTCCCACGCGGGAGCCTTGGACTCAGAAAGAACAATGTCTACTCTTTGATTTGTACAGCGTAGCGCTTACCGCCTTGGTAGAGGTAGACCTTTGAGGCAGGATCCTTGTCTTTGGCCTCAAGCACGATCTCTGCAAGATCGAGTGCCCGGCTCATGGCCTGGTCAATAGTCCAGCCATGCTTGTGGGCAAGCTCTTCCAGCCGCTCTATGTAGCCAGAGGAGACGGGTGCAAGGGCAGAGGCGTGGATATCAGGAACAGTGGTGGCCATGGCTTCCTCCAAGAAAAGCTAACTGAATCATAGAATAATCCTCCTCGGGACCGAAAGACACGAGAAAAGGGGAGGTCGATCACCGCCCCTTTACCTTGAAAGAACGACTCGATTACTGGCGATTCAGCCAAAGAGCCTCATCTGTTCGCCTGCAAGATGTCCGGTGGGCCAAAGCGGAGTCTGCTTCCGCTTTGGGCGTGGTTGAGCGGAGTGGATCAGCTGCGGACCCGAGCTTACAGCAACCTCGGCCGGAATTGCAGCAGGGATAACAGCTGGCAAGAGTACCGGAACATCAATGGAACCCGACAGTTCCGATGACCTTGGCTGCTCCGGAGCATGAATAGCCCGTTCGCGTTCGAGGTCCCTCCACACAGCGTCGGCTGACTCGCCGACCCCGCCCTTTTCGACCAACTCACGAGCCATCGCAGTAAGCAGGTCCTCGTTGGCGTCCAGCGACTGCAGCCCTTCGCCGGAGAACTTCCCTTCCATCATTAGGGCGACCAGCATCTTCTTTCCCATGTGACGGATGCAGGTCTCCTGCATCGTGCCCCGATACGCCAAAAACTTCACGCGAACCGGGTACACCTGCCCGATCCGCCACGACCGCCGGCTAGCCTGCCGAAGGGTATGCAGCGAGTAGCCGGTCTCGTAGAAGTATAGGGTCGGAAAGCCGAGCTGCTCGATGAGTTGCAGTTCACGTTCGGCTTGCTGCTGTGCCTTGGCAAAGAGCCGTATGCTGCAGACCCTGCGAGAGCGGAGGACTTTCTTTGGAGGTGACTCGGCGCACGTCCACAGTCCTGCTGGTGGGCAGGGAGTGAACACGGGCATTCAGGACATGATCGATCTTGGCTGGAAGCTGGCAATGGTCTAAAGGCGAGGCCGCTCCAGACCTGCTGGGCACCTACGCGGAAGATCGGCTGCCTGTCATTCGCAGCGTCGTCTCTAAGGCCGAGACGGCAACAGATGCCTTCAACTCAGACAGCACAATCATTCACGAGCTCATTACCTTCATTGCGCCGGTTCTCCTCAACAGACAGTTCGTGCAGAGTCTGAGCACTGGACTCATCAGTGAGGTGGATGCTATCCAAGACACAGCACAGCCACGGCAGCTTGGAAGCTGGCGATCGTATCCCAGACCTCGACGCATCAGTTCTGACAAGCAATGCCCCACTCGGAACAAGCCCTCGTTCGGCACGTTGTACGAGCTTCTCAATCCATCCCTCTTTACATTGTTTGTGACTCGAAGCGAATCGTCAACAGAGTCTTCCGCACCCCTCGAAGGACAACTGCTGCCGTGGAAGAGCATTCTGCAGGTCTTCAACATCACCTCGTATTCTGAGGACAAAGGACAGTTTGAGACGTGCTTCGGTACCAAGCCGGGCCTCTTTCTCGCCAGACCCGACTCATATCTCGGCTTCATGGGTGGAGAAAGGTCTCGACTGGCCCTAGTGCAATGGCTCAATCGTTGGCTTCCGCCAGTGTCGAACTGAATTCGTTCGTGAGTGCCCGCAGAAGGCTGGTGTTCTTCATGCTACCCAATGCTGCATTAACTCGAACAACTCCATGCTCAGTTCAGCTTCGGAGGTTAGCGTACTAGAGGACGTTGAGCCCGCACCGGTCAGGGAGGAACAGCAGTCGTGACTCAATCCGCAACAACGGTAACAAGTTTCGCAAGCAGAGATAGGGAACTATCCCATTTTTCCAGTGAAGACTGAATCTTATAGATATGTGCTTCTCAAGCGGAATGCAGAGATCAGGTCTCTGCAGGCTATCGAGGAGACGAAGGAATGATGACGGAGAAGTCGGCCATGAGTGGACAAGGAAAAGAGATCAAGTCTTACGAGTTGAATCGTGACGAGGCGCCAGCTTACTGGGAAGTGGATATTCTTTGGCTTCTGCTGGCAGACGGAAAGCAGACGGGCGGGGCTTTTTGCCAGCTCGAACAGTTGTGTCCGAACGGTTCGGGCCCACCCCCGCACACACACACGCAGATCGAGAACTTCTACATCATGGATGGGGCCATTACGTTTCTCGTCGACGGTAAGGAACTCATAGGAGAGGCTCCTTCGTCACCATTCTCGCCGGCACAGTACACAGTTTCCGCGTTGACAGTGAAACAGCTCTCATCCTTAACTCGTACGTGCCCAACTGGTTTCGAGCTCGTGATAACGAACGCGCCCACCGAAGGGGAGGGCCATGAAGCACTCACCCGAAGAAATGGCTCGTGTCGTAGAAAGAAGCGGTATGAAATGGGTCGACATGCCTGACACCCTACGTGACCAAGCTGATCCGCGTATGCAGGTGACGCGGACTAAGGGCGCCAGCTAAAGCAAGCAAATCTCCAGCGCGACATCGGGAGGTCCACCGCTCGATGTTGCAATTGAGTGTGAGGCGGCGCTAAGTTCTACCTTATCCGTTCTGGAATGAGTGGGTCCTTAAGAAGAATGGCGGTCAGATGGCCGAGTTGGAGTGACAAGATGGCAAAGAGAATAGCTGTAGCGGGAGCGATCGGTAATCTTAGTAATCGGATTGTGAAGGCGCTGCTGGCGCAAGGGCCGAAGTTGTTGCACTAGCACGGCAAGGATCCGATGAAAAAAAATGAAAGCCTTGAAAGATCTTAGTGCGGAGGTGGCGCTTGTCGACACGTCCAGCGTTGGAGAGGTCAGCAAAGCATTCAAGGGCGCAGCCTGCGTTGTCTCTGCTGTCCAAGGACTTCACGACGTAATTGTCGACACTCAGACGGTCTTGCTGAGGCCGCAATCAATGCGGGGGTGCCCCGGTTTATCCATCGGACTTCTCGACGGATTTCACGAAGAGGCCTGAAGGAGAAAACCGCAACTTCGATCTGCGCCGGGAGTTCCACAAGACCCTGGACAAAGCTCCTATCGCAGCAACATCGATTTACAACGGTGCTTTCACAGACGTTCTTACTTACAACGTGCCATTCTTTGATTCGAAGAAGAAAATCGTCGGATATTGGGACGACCCGGATTGGCACGTGGACTTCGCCACAATGGACGACACCGCAGCGTACACCGCCGCTGCCGCTCGCGATACAGAGACCCCGAAAGCGCTACGAATCGCAAGTTTTCAGGTCTCCGCACGAGATTTGCAGAAGCTCACCAACGAAGTTCTCAAGACGCCGTTCGAACTGGTTAGCTTGGGAACTCGCCAAGAGCTTGCGGAGAAGAACAAGCGCGATCGGACAGCGCATCCGGAAGGCGAGAAGGAACTGTATGCCAGCTGGCAAGGGAACCAGTATCTCCAGAGCATGTTCAGCACTCATCATGAGGGGCTAGAAAATCAGCGTTACCCGTACCTGAAGTGGACGAAGCTGCAGGACGTTGTCAAGCCCGCATCCTAGAAGCTCTCTAGGGCTGGTTCTTTCGTGGAGGAGAGTCAGCCACTGTTCGGCTTCGGCCACCTCTGCCCCATTCACGACGGGGCAGAGTTTGGCTTGATAACTGCTCTGGCTCCAAATCAGGTGCAAATTCGATGAGAATGTTATTGTGCGCCGTGCAATGCGTTCACGGGTGGGGGGATGCAAAAATAGAGTGTCGATCGGCTGACGTGTTGCGTTGGGCTTGCGCTGCCGTAACAAGAGTGGCCGCCGCCACGCCGATCTCTGGAAACAAATTCTCCTAACCCGATGGAGAGCAAATGCCAAGCAGCCGTTCTGGTTTCGACAAGCTGTTATGGCCCATGTAGCAAGTCCGGTTGCTAGAGCCGGCGCTGGTCAAGTGATGTGAAGAGCTGTCCGCGCTTGGCTGCAGAGGCTGCTTGCTATGAGATCAGGTGCAAGGTCACAAGTCGTACACGAATGCGAACGCTGCCACGTAACGTTAACGCCGGTCAAATCGGGGAACGGGTCGACGTGAGTGGAATCGTTCGGTGCAAAGTTGGCGGGCACGATGGGCCGCTTCGCGTCAGAGCCATCAGAGGCAACGACCGCTGATCCTCATCCAGCGAGGTGCAGTGATAGTTGCCTCTCAGGGATACTCGGAGTCAAGTTGCGAACAAACTCACTCACAATTCGAGCCTGATTATCTGATCTACATGCAAGCCGCGTCTCCACGACAAGACCTTCGACCGAGAGGGGGCGGATAGTGATGCCCTCTCTTGCTACCCGCCAAGCACCCGCCTGCGTTAGGACAGCCACTCCCAGCCGCGCGACACGAACTGCGAGCCTCTTCGGCAGTTGTCACATGGTGAATAGACGTTCCTGGAGCGGTAGCCGGCTTCGCTTGCTGTTCGGAAACACCGGGATCGCGATAAATGGCGACGCGCCATCCTTGAAAATCCTCAAGAAACAGGTCATCCCCAAGTTCGGAGACGTTGAACTTCCCGTTGACAACCCCTTCTAAAATGACCGTTACGATAGGAGCGGAAGAGAATGTTGCGTCGGCTCCAGCAATTTTGACTTTGCCGCCAGTCAAAGCGCGGGTACGGTCGTAGTCCCAGAAGGCGACATTGAGCTTTCGCACGCTCAGGTTTGGCTTTGCAGAGCTACGATATTTGCTTTGCGCTACACAGCCTACTGGCTCATATCAGACGTAAGTTATCTTTCATCAACTACATAGATCACGCATCAACTAGGCGTGATTACAGCTCGTCGGACCTGTGAAGGGGTATGGTCGTTCGAAAGTCGCCGAGACTTCGAGAAGATCAGACAGCGACGTGTCAAAGACTTGGCGTTGCCCCGCATCTCGTCTTCCTCGCGCGGTCAACCGAGAGTTCAAGTTTGGCCCACAACCCGCCCGCCCTGCGCCGTTGCTGGATCAGGCCAGCCCTCGCCAGCAAGACCGGACCTCGCTGAGAACTTCAATGTGGGTTTAGACACAATCAATGTCTCAGTACCACCACTCCTGGCGCTCCAGCCGGTGTCCTGGGTTCGCACCTATTGGCCTCACCAACGCCGTCAACCATCATCGTCTTGCATACGCCTTTCGCTTAATCGACCGAAGGTGCGGACTTCGAAGCGATCAAAAGATTCCATTTTGCGTGAGTTCTCGTCCACGCGACGAATAATACAAGCTGTAACGATTGTTTCCGCACGATTGGCTGCGAAAACTGCTTATTCCCTAATCCCTCGCCCTGTAGAATCGCAGTCGCCCTTATATCCCTAAGACAAGCACGGAGGATCGGTGCCGAAGTATATTGACTCGCCAGACTATCTAAACCCAATCCGTTCCAATCGTCGTCGCCGCTTTTTCGTCATAGCTGCCATCCTGTTCGCCTTTTGGATAGTCATCCGCATCACCCTCTCAGGCTGGGTTGATCTTCTCTGGTTCGAGTCGCTAGGCTACGGAGCCGTCTTCTGGAAGACCTTCGTCATTGAATCTTCAGTCTTCTTGCTTTCCTCGACGATCACCTTCCTCGTTCTGTACGGCGCGTTCTTCATGATTCGCCATTCTCATCATGCAGATCTTCCGACGAAGCATGCGATCGTCATCGGGGGACAAAGCGTCAGCCTTTCTGTCGCTCCTGTCTTGCGCGTGATCTCGCTCGTCGTCTCTATTGTGGTCGCGCTGCTCATTGGCCTCGCAATGATGGCGCAGTGGCCTACGCTCGCTCTCTTCTGGTATGCCCCTCACGCAGCCGGCCCAGTCACTGACCCTATCTTCTCCCGCCCTCTCAATTTCTTCCTCTTCACCCTTCCAGCATGGCGGATGGTCGATAGCTGGCTTCTCACCTTGGCCATTGCTACCTGTGCGGTTGCGGTGCTCTTCCTGATCATCACCAGCGGCTCCCGAACCCTCGGTGCCCGCCAGTTCAGCCTTGCACCCTCACCATGGCGAGGACTCTCTCTTACCGCTGCTTTTCTTCTCCTGGTGCTCGCCATGACCGTCTTCGTTGCGCGATTCGAGCTCCTTCTCGATCATCACACCCTCTTTGACGGTATTAACTATACCAACGCCCACATCATGACCGGCGGTCTTCTAGTCGTCGCGGCAGCCCTCGTCCTTGGTGCGATCGTTGCTGCCCTCAACGCCGCACAGAACTCCCGCGCTTCCTGGATAGTTGCCGCCGCCCTTCCTGCGGTCCTGTCCTACGGTGTGCTTACCATAGTGAGCTGGTACGTTGCCAGCTTCATCGTTAAACCCAATCAACTTGTGCGAGAAGAGCCGTACATCGCCCATAACATCGGGATGACTCGCAAAGCCTATGGTCTTGACCGCTTCTCGCAAAGCGAGTTTCCGGCTGAAGCAACGCTCGAGGCTGCCGACGCCAGCCATAACCAGCCCACGCTTCAGAATATCCGCCTCTGGGACTGGCGCGCCTTACAGGACACCCTCCGCCAGGTCCAGGAGATCCGCACCTACTACGACTTTCCCGACATCGACATCGATCGCTACATGCTTGACGGCAAGCTCCGCCAGGTAATGCTGGCCGTCCGTGAACTCAACGTCGAGAAGCTTCCTGTAAGCAGCCGCAACTGGATCAACGAAAAATTGATTTACACCCATGGCTACGGCATCACCATGAATCCCGTCAACGGATTTACGCCGGAAGGCCTGCCCAACCTCTTCCTCAGCAACATGCCTGTGCAGAGCACAGTGCCCGGCCTGAAAGTGACCCGTCCCGAACTCTACTTCGGCGAACTCACCGACACCGACGTCTACGTCAAGACTCGCCAGCAGGAGTTCGACTATCCTCAGGGACAGGCCAACAACGTCACCTCGTATCAGGGGACCGGGGGTATCGCTATTGGCAGCTTCGCCCGCCGAGTCATCCTTGCCTTCGATCGCGGTGATCTTGGCACTCTCCCCTTCTCGGATGACGTCACCCCGGACAGCCGCCTGCTAATGCGCCGGAACATCCGTGACCGCGTTGCTCGGCTCGCGCCGTTCCTCACCTTCGATCAGGACCCATACATGGTGGTCGGAGACGACGGCCGTCTCTCATGGATCATCGACGCCTTCACCACCTCCGATACCTACCCGTACTCCACCCACTACGCGCTGGGCGATGCTTCGGTCAACTACATGCGCAACAGCGTCAAAGTCGTGATCGATGCGTATAACGGCACCACAACCTTTTACGTCTTCGACACAGAAGACCCGGTCCTCGCCGCCTACCGGCGCATCTATCCCACCCTCTTTACCGACGCCTCACACATGCCCGACGATCTGCGTCGCCATGTCCGGTACCCGGAGGCCCTCTTCAACCTCCAGTCGGAGGTCTACGGCCTTTACCACATGACCCGGCCAGAAGTTTTCTTCAATCGTGAGGACCTCTGGACCGTCGCGACGGAGACCTCCAGCGACGCCAACGGCCAGCAGTCCGTCCAGCCCATGCACCCCAACTATGTCCTCATGAAGCTCCCCGGTGGTACCGCAGAGGAGTTCGTCCAGATCCTTCCTTTTACTCCCGCCAACCGGAACAACCTCATTGGCTGGATTGCAGGCCGCTCCGATGGCGAAGCTTACGGAACCACTGCCGTCTACAACTTCCCAAAGACACGTCTCATCGATGGACCGCAACAGATTGAAGCTCGCATCGATCAGAACGCCCAGCTCTCCGGCCAACTTACCCTTTGGAATCAGCAGGGCTCACACGTTCTACGCGGCAGCTTGCTGGTGATCCCCACGGGCCGCGCTCTGCTGTATGCCGAACCCATCTACCTCCAGGCCCAGCAAAGCCCCATGCCCGAGCTCCGCCTGGTCGTTCTCGCTCTCCAGGATAAGCTCGCCTACGGTACCACCTTCCAGGCTGCGCTCGCGGCTCTCTTTGGCGGCGAAGTCTCGTCGCTTACGGCAATCGAACCCCTGCAACGGCCGCAGGCTGCTGCACTCTCCTCCACCACGACGCTGCAGCAAACAAACCCGCCCTCAACTCAGCTTCTACCAAACCTCAACGCCCTCATCGCTGAAGCAAGTAAGAACTTCGATGACTATCAGCGACTTACCGCCGCTGGCAAGCTAGCCGAAGCCGGCCAAAAACTGGAAGCCCTTAGGTCCGATTTAGCCAGGCTCAACACGCGTACCCGGTAGCTTCCGGCTTCCTTATCAAAGGATTAAACTCCGCGCGATCCATTTATTCATCCTAGTTCAGCCGAGTCGGGGGAATCATAAACAGGATGATCGGTGATTACTTTCATCGTCGAGCCGGTTTTGGCAGCAACGTTGAGGAGCGTGATGTTGCTGGTCTTTGGCTTGGCGAGGAGGATGGCGCAGAGCCTAGGGCCTTTGCGGGTGGAGCAAGCTCGGTCCCTCGGCGGTTTAATGGGGAGGGAGATGATCTCGGCGGGAGATGATCTCGGCTTCGCCCTCGGCGCGGTTGTAGCTAAAGGAGCGTCCGAGACCGCGGCACTCCTTCCCTTTTCCTCGCTGATCTTGTCGAGTTTGGCGTACTCGGGCGAGGTGAAGTCGGAGTGTGCTGGATGCTGAAGCGGTCGTCGACGACGCCATCGAGTACGGCGTCGTAGTCGGCCATAACCTGCATGACGTTGCCGGATTTGGGCCAGTCGATGTCATTCCAGAGGATGGAGGGTTGTAATGCCGGATGAGTTCTTCGAGCTGCCTGTCGGCGTACTCGCCATTAAGGCGACGAACCGGGGTTTGACTGCCTTGTAGTCGGCGGCCTGCTCGATGGGCCATAGGTTGAAGGTTCGATCGTGGCCGCCGGAGTAGTAGAAACCCATCTTCAGGCCAGATTTGCGGACGTGTTGGGTGAGGTCGCCAACAACATCGCCAAGCGCTGAGGTGTTTCTGGTCATAGGACGACACAGAGAGACGGAGGTCCCATAAAGACTCCTGGAAACATCTTTGCTGCACGCCTCACTTGAGGTCTAAGGATCAAGTGGCCGTTCCATGGAGCGCATGTGCCGTGAGGAGCACGGCGCACGCGGATGGATGGCTAGAAGGTGATTTTAGCGGCCAGCTGGAGTTGGCGCGGGTTATTGGCTGTAAAGGTGACGACCCCGAAGTTCGTGCTGTTGAGCGTGGTGTTCGGTTGTCCAAAGACGACGGTGTTGGTGAGGTTGAAGGTCTCAAGGCGCAGAGTCAGCGCTACGCGATCGTAGATCGGGATGGTGCGGAACAGGGACAGGTCGAGGTTCTTGTTCCAAGGGTTGCGGAGGGAGTTACGGCCCATGGTGCCGAAGGTGCCGAAGGCGGGGGTGGCGAAGGACGCGGGGTTGAGCCACTGACTCGGGAGGCGGGGTGAGGTGAACGGTCTGCCGATGAGGTTGGAGTGTACGAAGCCTACGCCGGTGTTGGCGATGTCTTGGGAGACATCGACCTGGTAGGGTGCGCCGGAGTTAAGGTTGACGATGCTGTTGAGCTGCCATCCGCCGGCGAGCGCACTGGCGATGCCGGAGGTGGCGAAGCGCTTACCCTTACCGAAGGGAAGCTCGTAGACGACGCTGGTCGAGAAGATGTGGGTGAGGTCAAAGCCGGAGACGCTGCGATCGCGCTGCGGATGATAGGGGTCCTGCAGGCTGGTGCCCTCGGCCCCGAAGTCGCCGGAGGAAGCGAGGTCGATGGACTTGGACCAAGTGTAGGAAATGAGGTATGTAAGGCCGTTGTGGGTGCTGCTCGTAAGACGGGTCTGCAGGGCATGATAGTTACTGTTGCCAGTGCTGTCGTCGTAGAAGGTGGGAACAATGTAGGGGTACTCACGGAGCGCCTTGACGGCTGCCGCGTTGCCTGTGCTGGGAATCTGGGCGGTGTTGTGGATGCCGCCGAGGTCGAGGCGGCCGCCGTGAGAGCCGGCGTAGGCGATCGAGAGCGTGGCCTGATTGCCGAACTGCTGGTCGGCACCGATGTCCACTGGTCGGTGTAGGGCGTCTTCATATTTGGCGCGAAGTAGAAGGTCTGGTTGCCGAAGGGGGTTGCGGGGGGATAGGAAAGCCTGCCGGAGCCTTGGTTCGCGGGATCGTTGATCGTCGCGTTGATGGTGTTGATGTTCTGCTGGCCGGTATCGAGCAGACCGACGGAGGGCCAGTTGCCGCCGACGTTCTGGGCAAACTGAGCGACACCGTTCCACTCGTCGTAGAAGCGGCTATAGCCGGCGCGAATGGCGGTATCGGCGGAAGCTTTGTAGGCGAACCCAACGCGACCCTGCCAGTTGCCGTAGTCGGTGTTGTGGATGCCATGATTGCTGTTGCCGGTGACGACGACGTTCGCCGGTAGCTGACCGTTGGGCAGGCATGGCGCGCCCTGCGTGGCGGAGCATGCCGGTGGTGGGGCGCTGATGACGTAGGTTCCGTTCGAGAGATCCATGGAGCCGACGTAGCCCTGGCCGTTGTTCAGGTCGCCGTAGGCAGGCCAGAGGGAGACATCGTAGCGGAAGCCAAGGTTGATCGATAGGTTCTGTGTCGCCTTGAACTGGTCCTGGATGTAGATGCCGTTGACGGACCCGCCGTGCTCACTCTCAAGCGAGTCTCTTCTCTGGCTGGAGGTCTGAATGCCGAGGAGGAAGGAGGCCAGCGCGTTGCCGGTGGTCGGCGAGACGCCGGCGGCGGCCCGCTGCGTGTAGAGCGAAGCTGTCTGGGAGGCGCCGAAGTTGATGCTGGAGCCGGCAATCGGACCGAGGAAGTTGTTGGACTGGTAGTTGACGCCGGTCTTGATGGTATGGCGGCCGATGATCTTGGTGAAGTCGCCGCCGAACTGGTAAGTATTGGCGATCTGCGTGGCTTGGAGGTTGTTCCCACCGGTAGAGGCGTAGTTGGCGATCGTGATCTTGGGCGTCAGGGTGTCGGGTGTGCTGAGGAAGCCGGTGATGAACTTCGAGGTGAGACCGGCGGCGGTGAGCTGGGAGCCGAAGTCCTTCGGTGCATTCACGTACATCGTGGTGACGGTGGCATTGCCGAGGTTGCGCCCGAAGGTGAGATCAAGGATAGTCGAAGGGCTGAAGACGTGAGTCTCGTGCACGGCAATGTTCCAAGACTCGATAAGCGTGGTGTTGAGCGCGCCGGGGTAGCCGGCGGAGCCGCTGATGGGCTGGTCGGAGTAGGAGACGCGGCCGAAGAGATTGTCCTTGGTGCCGAAGGACTGGTCGATCCTGCCGGTGTAGTTGTTCGACTTAACGATAGCCTTGGTGTTGTCGTAGAGGTTTCGACCGCCTGTGCCGGCGATGACCGGGCCTGCCGCGGGGAGCAGGGTCTTCGCATACAGAGCAGAGACGGGCGAGATGAGGCTTGCGGGAATCTGGTTATTCGGGAACGGGGTGCGCGTGTAGCGATTGTTGAGTGCATCAAAGGTAGTAGTGAACGGATTGTAGAGCTGAACGAAGAGGCCTTGGGTATCGCGTAGGCCGCTGAAGTCGCCAGCCAGTTGTGCCGTGGTGGGAACGAGGACGGTGTTCTGGGTGGCTTGGCTCTGGTGGAAGGCCTCATAGCCGAAGAAGAAAAAGGTGCGGTCCTTGCCTTTGTAGATATGCGGAATGCTGACAGGGCCGCCTACGGTGGCGCCGAACTGGTTTTGCCGGAGGGGGTTGCGGGCTGTCTGGAAGTAGTTGCGGGCATCCATCTTCTCGTTGCGGAGGAACTCCCAACCGGAGCCGTGGAAGGTGTTGGAGCCGGACTTGGAAGCCACGTTAATGATGCCGCCAACGACGCCGCCGAACTCGGCGAGATCGTTATGAGACTGAACCTTGAACTCTTGGATGTCGTCGACAATTGGAGAGTAGTTGTAGTTGCCGATAAAGGCGAGATCGTGGACGCCGTCAAGCAGGAACATGTTGCTGCGGTTGCGCTGTCCGCCGACTGAGGGAAAGGTGAAGGTGCCGATAGCCGAGCCAGCGAAGCCGCCTCCGCCTCCGGAGTTCTGGCCGACGCTGACGGGGCTGACACCGGGGGTGAGGGTAAGGAGCTGGGTGAAGTTGCGGCCGTTGAGCGGAAGATCCTTGACGGACTTCTCGGCGACCACAGTGCCAAGCTCGGCCGTCGAGGAGTCTACGGTGGAAACAGTGGCCTGGACGTCGACAGTCTGCGAGGTGGAGCCGACGTTGAGGGCGAAGTTCAAGGTGGCGGTCTGGTTGACCTGGAGGATGATGCCGGACTTCTCTAGGGTGCTGAAGCCCTCCTTGGTGACACGAATTGTGTAGGGTCCGGGTTGGATGTTCAAGAGCGAGAAGGAGCCATTATCAGAGGTGATGGTTCTCTGCTCGACGTGAGTATCGACGTTCTGCAGGATGACAATCGCGGCGGGGACGCTGGCGCCGAGAGGGTCGGTGACGACTCCGCTGAGGGCAGCGGATGATCCCTGGGCGAGGAAGGGGGCCGGAATAGCAAGAGCGAGGAGAAGGATAGCGGCGCGGCGGGCGCAGCGATAACGTGCATGGCAATGCGTGATCGAGCTGATCCCTCTCGCGATTTCGCGGTGCAGTGACGTAGCTACTGACATCGTATTCACTCCTGATTAAACCGGCTTCCCTAGGAAATCTGCACAGTAGAAAGCGCTGTGCTTAGACATGTCACTGAGGGCAACCACACTACATCAAACGTTGAAAGCTAGCAAATTTTTTTTCACCAGTGAACATTGCATTTCGCAAGCGAGAGTACGGGTTACTTCTTTGTGCCGGAAGTGCAGCCTATCGTCTTGACTTCACACCGCGCACCAACACGCATTTCCGTTTGCTCTATTTTTTGGCAACCTGCACTCGCAAGTAGCACATTCGAAGGCTCTCCACGACGTAGCCGGTGAGCAGTATCGTTCACGATAGACAATTAGACATTGGCCTTCTCTCCAGCGATCCTGTCAGCTACGATGGCATGCATCAGCCCCGCTGCACTTGGAAGCAAAATGTCGGAACAGTCTCCAATCCATCCCGCAAGTAACGAGCAGCTACTCTCCGTCATTCGTGCCTTCAAACTTCCACGCCCGGAACAGGCTCGTCCGATCCTGGTCATTGGCGCCGGGGGGATCGTTCGCGCCGCCCATCTTCCGGCCTATGAGAAGGGGAAATACACCGTCATCGGCCTCATGGATCGCGATCCTGCAAGAGCGCAGGAGCTCGCATCCGAACGCAACATCCCGCACATCTTCACCACCGTGGCCGATGCAGTCCGCTTCGCCCCATCCAACGTCGTCTTCGACGTCGCCGTTCCAGCCTCGCAGCTCCCGCACATCCTTCCCGAACTCCCCGACGGCAGCACTGTGCTCATGCAAAAGCCAATGGGAGAGACTCTCGACGAGGCCAGGATCCTCCGTGATCTCTGCCGAAACAAGGGCCTCACAGCCGCCGTCAATTTTTCGCTCCGCTACTCCCCTACCAACCTCGCCGTCGTCGCCCTCGCCCACGACGGCCGCCTCGGTGAGATCCACGATCTCGAGGTGCAGACTCGCACCTACACACCCTGGCATTTATGGACCTTTCTCGCCAGCGCGCCGCGGCTCGAGATGCTCTATCACAGCATCCACTACTTCGATCTAATCCGCTCCTGGTTGGGCAATCCTCACAGTGTCTACGCGCGCACCGTTAGAAGCCCTCTCTCCAGGAATCTCGCCGCGACGAAGACGACTGCCATCCTCGACTACGGCGACAGCAAGCGCGTCTTGGTTGCCACTAACCACGGCCACGACTTCGGCCCGACCCATCAGCACAGCTTCGTTCAGTGGGAAGGCCTCACGGGTGTGGCCCGGATCTCCATGGGCCTCAACCTCAACTACCCAACCGGAGCCCCCGACACACTCGAGTATGCCGAACGCGGCAACACCGCTCTCGCTTGGCACACCCTTCCGGTCAATGGGAACAACATCCCCGATGCCTTTATCGGAACCATGGGTGCCCTGCAGGCGTTCGCCGAAGGCTCCGCCCCCACACTTCCATCAAACTACGAAGACGCCTACCAGACCATGGCCCTTGTCGAGGCGCTCTATCGCTCAAGCGAACGCCCCGGTGAGCCAATCCCGCTCGACTAATCACCCAAGGCCATATCACACCGCTACCTGCCGCGCGATCTATGACACGCCACAGCCAATCACGCAATCCACGCCTCAACCCAGCGATCCTCACTGCCTGCGCCGCCCTCGCCATCTCCCTTCTGCTTCCGACCTCCAGGCTCCGCGCCCAGGCATCGACCTCCATTCCGGAAGAGATTGAGTGGACTTGGGAGGTACGCCCACAGCACATTAACCGAGGTCTGCCTAATATCCTTCTTCTCGGCGACTCCATCACCCGGAGCTACTCCCCTCAGGTCACCAAGGACCTCGCCGGCGTCGCCAACGTCTATCTCTTGTCATCGTCCACCTCCGTTGGTGACCCGCGACTCCCGCGGCAGATCGCCGAGTTTGCCGCCCTCGAGAACGTCTCCTTCGCCGTTGTCCACTTCAACAACGGCATGCATGGTTGGAAGTACACCGAGGCACAGTACAAGGCATCTTTCCCGTTCTTCTTGAGCGCCGTCCGCGATCTCCCCGGTCACGGCCGGCTCATCTGGGCCACCACCACCCCCGTCAGATCCGATATATCCGATGGCGCGAGCAACCCCCCGTATCGATGCCAGAAACGGCGTCGCCGCAATCTTCCTTCAACCCCAAAGCCTCCCCACCGACGACCTCCATGCCCTCATGAACAAGCACCGCGATCTCTACCAGGACACCGTTCACTTCAACGACGTCGGTGCCGCCCTCATGGGCGATCAGGCCGCCGCTCTCATTAAACAGGCCCTGCCGGTCGTCGCCGCCGCCGCACCTCGCTGATAAGTGAGCTCCTCATCCCATCAACCAGCCGCTGCAACCCAGAAGGATCCACCGTCTTCTCCGTCGCAAGCCGCGCCGCCAAATCCTTCAAGCGCACCGCGCAGCTCGTAAATGTCGAGCACCTCCTTTTCGCTCAGGTTCACCACCCGCGCACTCCGCCCTCCTGCCTTGGTAACAAAGCCCTCGTGGACAAGGATGTAGATGGCCGCCTGAACCGATGCCTGAGCCACCCCAAGCCCTCGTCCCCTCCACAATCCGCTCCCCCGGACGCAGACCCTCGCTCACAATCTCAATGCGCAGGCGCTCCGCCATCGCATCCCTCACCAAGAATTAACCAGCGACAACCCGCCGTTTACCGGAGGGAATTGTGCGTTTCGAGCCGCTTTCGTCAGGGCAGTAGACGTATGAGCGCTTAGTTCGCTGGGGCACATTTCCGGTTTTAGCCTGCACTGCGTGATCGAAGCTACATGGGTGCTTAGGAGACATCAATGCAGGAAGTGCTCAAGTCACTTGTAATCCTCTCCTACCGCTCGTGACTGTTCATTCCTGAACCCGGGAGACCCCGTGCAACGTTGCGGAACGATCATCCGACTTCGCCCTGAAGCCGAAGTCGAGTACAGGAAGTACCATCAGGCTGTCTGGCCGGAGATGCTCCGTATTATCAGAGAATGCAACATCCGCAACTACTCCACTTATCTGCATAGCGGCGTCCTGTTGCTCATTTCGAGTACATCAGCGAAGACTTGACTGCCGATGGCCGGAATGGTTGCCTTTCATATAATCCAAGGAATAGTGGACGATCATGAATTCCATGCCGGATTCCTTCCCTGATCGCAAAGATGTGGACTGGTGGACCACGATGGAGAAGGTCTTCCACACCAACTAACCTGATCCGCACGAGAGACCGAAGAGACTGTTTGGGAACTCCCTTAGTACTCGCTTAACAGCATCGCCGGGAGCCATTTCAGTTCTCCTGAAATGAGCGCACAAAATGTCTAAGCCGTCACATCGTCACTACCGCCACTTTCCTCCTTCACGTAAAGTCCATGCTCGGAGAAGCCTAGGCGCACGAGGAATAACGCACCGCGTGGTTCCGTTCTGCTGAATTCGGGATGTCCATCCATTGGACCCTTATTCGACTACCAGTGTAGAAGCCTGCTAGCCGACCATGCGTCCGGGAAACTGGGGAACCAGCGAACCGAATTACTGTGCTTTATAGCTGCTAGACGCGCCCACCATCTGCCGTCGGCGTGCATTAAGCACGCAAACCCGCGGCCGGAATCTACTTCGGACTATCTTCCACTCACTTCTTAAGTTGATGGCTCACTACACACGCCGTACCGCAAAGATGACCAGTACGGAACAAAGGTAAGCGTGCAAGTATAACTCCGAAGTTGATTCAGTCTGTAGAGAAGAAGCCGCTCATCGTGGCCGGCCTTCTTCTTTAGGCATCTGGAGTTTAGTTCCTTCGGGTGTCAACTGTCCCGGGGTGGTGTTGCCTCCGCAACCCAGCAAGGCCAATTAGGCCCAGTAGCCCAATCCAACCATAGTCATGGTGAGGTTCGGTATCGATCTGGTGGGAGTTAGCGTTTGAACTGGAACCTGCGGCATCTGGGGTGCTACCCGTTTGTGCAAACGCGCTTCCGGTCAGTGCTGACGCAAGGAGTAAAGCGAAGGCCTTGTACTTCATGTAGGGAATCCTCTCTATATACAGAACCGTTGGATGCGCAATCGTGCCATTACATCTATCTTTGTGGCATTAAAAAAGGAGGATGATCGACTGCGGAGAAGAGCCCCTGATAAGAAGGGGAGTCGCCCCTAGTCATCTACGTGTTGTACGACTGGTTATTCTTTCGGCCTGATCGCATTCTGAGTTGTTCTAACCAGGTTGGGCGAAGCCTCTTGAGCTAATTTGAGCAGCGGGAACGCGAGCCTGTCGAAATGGCAATGAGTCGCTCAGCAAGCCAGTGTTTTCTATGGCCACTGTGCCACGTGTTCTGGACTAGAGAAACAGGTCGTGCGTGACCGCTCCTTACAGCAACCCGGAACGCCAGCGCAAGGCGTAGAGCTACGTCTTCAGCCAACAACAGGCCACTCATCGAGCTCATTCAGGGTGTTCCTGAGAGGAACGACCTCACTTGGGAATAGCTAGGATCCTAAAGTTCAGCTGAGACAAGCCAATCCACTCTGAAAGGCATGGACGTCGCAAGGTGCAATCCTAGAGCAACCTTAATGTGCATGCTCGAGTAAGCTCCGTAGGACAACACGCAGGTATACGGAGCCGGTGGCGAGGACTACATCTTAACCTCGTCTATATGCTTCGAAATGAACCGAGGAAGATGCTCAGCAACGCCGTCCCATTCGGACACGGTAAGGATCTGGAGAACATGAGCGGAGCCTCCTCACGCTGAGCAAAATGGTGGACGCGGTAGGGATCGAACCCATTTGCGTCCCTTTCAATTCAGTAAGTTGCACATTCTAGGAGCATCAAGTTTGTCACGAACCGCACGATTTGCAAGGATCTAGCACAAATTAGCACAAATTTGCTTCCTCAGGTTCTTCCCGCTCTGCGCTGTACACGTGTGCCGAAGTGATTTTTGAGTTCATTTATTCCTCCCTCAATTTAGCACCCACCCTAACGACAGAACCGGGCGAGCGTGGATACGTCCCTCATTGAGGCGGTGCAACTCTGCTCCAGTTGGTGTCAGCCGGGCGGTTCGAACCTAATTTGACCGAGTTTCCCACCTGTCGTACATACAGGACCAACGGGGAGCACAGCGTACCCGGATCAACCGTCTGTCGTTGGGGAAACCTGACGGAATGTTCTATCGAAACAAAACTGAAGTGGAATTGGAGAGCCACATGCCGCTTACGCGTAGTCAAATAGCGCCGTCAGAGACCACGAGAGATTATTCTGCAAACTCGCTCGCAGCCCTCGAAAAGCACTACTCCGTTGCTGCTATAGCCAAGCTGTGGCTTTTCAGCGAGAGCACTGTCAGGCGGATATTCATCAACGAGCCCGGAGTGTTGAAACTCATACACGAGGAAACAAGGTACAAGCGACGCTACACCTCACTCAGAATTCCTGAACACATCGCGAAGCAAGTGCATCGCCGCCTCGAGGGCTCTCCATCTGAGAACTTCCAACGGATGTCGAACGGACGGAAACCAGTTGCTCCCGCTACAGGCGGCAAGAGTCAGGAGATTTCAGCATGAGATCGCCCCTGACGTTTGGTGCAAGCTGTTGAAACGGACTCGATAGGAGATAGCCGTTCGATTCCAAGTAGGCGGCTGCCTGAAAGGCCTCCAGCGTATGTGCGCACAGAGAGCTCTCGCATCGACAATCCTGTCGAGCCTGCGAGTTGACGTTCCGATTGTTTGTCCCTACTGCAATCGGATCAATTGCGACTGCGGACGCTTGTCCTGGTGCGCAATCAGAGAAGCCAGGGGTCCCAGAGGCGTGCTATGCAGGAAGAGTCGGAATCCATCGAGATCAGGTTGGGTCCGTTCTCCGCCGACGTTCACAAGGCCAGCCTCGTGGGACTGTCTAGATGTTCTACTTTCTAGAACACGCTCTGATCCCAAGCCGATCGGCTTTAGGGAGATTGCTGATCCCGGCGGGTTCTCGCGCGGTCGGCAAGATCACTCAGGCAGATGCGTCGGGAATCATGAACATTGAGTTTAGTTCGGTCGAGCTGCCAGACAGTGGCTCTCTTCCAATATCGGCCATTGCCGCAACGACTTCGCTTCAGGCAATCAAAGGGCAGGTAACCGGAAAGAACGCAGGCAAAAGCATAGCTATTCGCTCGCTTGCGGGTATCGGCCAGGCTGGCGCGATGCTCGTCGGTCAAGGCAGCGTAAACGGAGCAGTGAGTGAGTCCGATCTCATCCGCCAACGCGCCGCAGAGAATATAGGCAGCGGAGCTGACTCGCAGGTGATGAGCTTGATGACGACTCAACACATCGTGGTGAGCGTGCCGGCCGGTACTGAGATCTACCTGATCTTTACGAAGCCGCAGCGAGTGAATCCGGCCACCGCACAAAACATCGCAGTTTCAGAGAGTTCCCAGTAAAGCTCTTACGTATTTTCAGCTCAGATGCGGCCGGCGAAAGCTGGCCGTTCTGCTGTTTGGATGGAACCGCTCCAGTTCCTGACTGGGCAGTCGTGGAGAAGTAAACACATTCCTCGTTTTCGTTGTCGAGGAAAAGTAAACACATTCCGCATTTCTGCAGTCAGGGAAAAGTAAATACATTCCGCATTTCCGCAGTCAGGGAAAAGTACATACATTCCTCGTTGCCGCAGTTGGGGAGAAGCACACACATTCCCTGTTTGCGCAGTCGAGGACAAGTACATACATTCCTCATTTACGTAGTTGGGGAGAAGTAAGCACATTCCTCGTTTCCGCAGTTGAGGAGAAGTACACACATCCCTCGTTTGCGTAATGGGGGAAGTGCAAACATCAGCATATCCAGTGTTTTCGGGCCATTCCTCTAATCAGATGTAGAAGTCCAGCATTGTTGGTGCAGCTCCCCGCAAGGGGATCTTCTGCGTAAATCGTCATGCAGCTTAAGCAAAGACTGCCTATAGGCACCAAATTGAAGAAAATCGGCTCTCGAATGGGATTGTGAGATTTGCCCGAGTCTAGGAATGACCTTATGTTTCTTCTGCGGCGGGAATCCCGCCGAGGAGGAAACACCAATGACCGCAATTCTTCGTCAGTCCCGAGCCGCGCTCAATCGCGGCGTCGGCCGCCTCTCACAAAAACTCGTGTTCATGCTTTGCATCTCCTTTATAGGTGCAGCCTGCCTTGCTCCTGCCGGAGCGATCGCTCAGAACCTGGGTACTGCCCCCGCTGTTGGACAGGCGGTCCAGGGTCAGACGGCTTCGCAGCCTGAAGGCGCCTTTCTCAACGTCGTCAACTGGGTCGGCAATGTCATCTGCCCGGTTGGCGCTGGTTTGGCGGTGGTCGGCACTGTCATCCAGTGGCGCAGCGGTCGTGGCTGGATGCCGACAGCCATGACGGCTGGCGGCCTCCTTATGGTTTCGGGAATCCTCCGTGTCATCGAGTACTTCATTCAAAACGGACAGGCGGTTGCCTAAACATGACGCCGCCACTGATCTTCCAGGCTCTTCTCGGACTTCTCATGACGCTAGCGATCCCGGCTTCACTTGCCGCATTTGTGCTGGCCGGGATGAAGCTGCGCAATGAGTCGAAATCGAAGTCGCCACCGTTCAGCTTGGCGGTTTCGGAGTGAAGGGTATACGTGCCTTTGAGGGTCAACTGTTCTCTTGCAATATTCAGGGCCTCATCGAACGTTAGGTTTTGGCTGTCGGCAAGCAGGGTAGCGGTCTCTTCAGGGCCAAGGTGGATCATGGGCAGCAGATCCTCCTTCATGCGAACCGGGTACCTAGTGCTGCGCAATCGTTCCCTGCAGATTGGTATTCATCTGCTGTGCCTGCTGAACACTCTGCTTGCGGATCCCGTTATGGTGCGCCAGGTTTCCAGCCTCTTCCCGCAGCATCGACGCCAGCAACTTATGCTGGCTAGCCAGACTTTCGAGCTCGGCCGCACGTGCGGTAGCGGAAAGCATGTCTGCCGTTCCCGGCGCCGTGGTCGAGCTTTCTGTCTCGATCTGGTTGGCGATCTGGACCAGCGACGTTGTCACCTGATCCGCCGCAACGGACTGGGCAAGCGCATCCTTTGCTAGTGCGTCATCCATGTCCATCATCTGGCGATGAGCCTGGGGAGCTGCTGTCGATACGCTCGTGCGCCGTTGACCTGCGAGACGATGTGCAGGATCACTGCAACCACTTCCATCGGTGAAAACCAATCGTGTCCCATCTATTGCGCCTGTCTGGCTGCCGACGCCAACGCAGCGCGAGCGGTATCTAGTGCGAAGCGGCGAGGCTGTCAGCCTGCCGATTGCACGCTAGTTCCAACTTGAAAGATCACCTCGGAATGGAACTGCTTTGTGCGTTCATTCCGAGGTTAGACATCTTCCGGAAGGCACGGGGCTGTATGACTTACCCGAATCCAGCCGGAGGAGAAGCGAGAAACTTTGTCGACGCCGCGAGGAACTCGAAGCGCAATTCATGAGCACGGCCGCTTTCTCCGAGCAGTGCAGCATCGCTCAACAAATCGGAGAGTTGTGTGAAAAGGAGGACCCGTTGCTTCACGGCTGTGCATCTCGCCCACTGACAGAGTTGATGGACTGAAATCATCTGCTATCGACCCGCAGACTGGAGACCCGATTATGGTTCTTTTCTTTCCTTGTACTTTCGGCGTGAAGCTGGCGCTGTTGCTTGGCGAAAGCTTTGGTCAACGCGTCGAGATTCAGGCCTTGGAGTTCATTAACGCCATCCCGATCGAATGGAGGCTGGTCACCGAGGTCGAACCAATCACCGAATGGCGACAAAGCATTCCTGAGCGGAAATGCTTCGCTTTCCATGATCTCCAGAGGCCGAATCGATCCGGGGGAACGCGCGGCACCCCCGGAGCCTGTGTCTGGCTTGAGACTCGCGGGATCGGTAATGGCACGCTCGCCATTTGGCTCCGTGACGGACGTTTCAAGCTTTCGGCGGGCCATCACTCTGAGTTAGTTGTTTTGTCTAATTTGTGATCTTTCGTCGACCCGGATTACAGCAGACTAGAGCTGACACAAGGACGCGATGCAAAGCGAACTGAATCCCTGCAAAGAGGCTTGAGCAACTACTCCGGGTTGCGAGTGGGCATTCTCTGTGTCACATCATGCATGAGTGGCGCAGCGAAAAGATGGCGGCGCAGCATTGTGTACTGATTTGCGGTGCGCGCGATGTTGGTATTGTTGAGTGTAGCCGGAATGGCTACACTGATTGCAGGAGGCAATATATGCGTCAAGTTTCGCTACGGGAGTTCCGGACTCGGGGCTCGAAGGCCTTGGAGGCTGTGCCGAACGGAGAGACGGTGTTGCTGGCGGGTCAGAAGGGGCCGGCATATTTTCTGATCCCTGTACTCGGAGATGTCATCTTGGAAGACCTAGAGCTTCGGAGGGCTATGGCAAAGGCAAGCCTGCGTAAGAACTGGCGCCTCGCGGAGGCGGCAGGTGAAGACCTGAGTGACGAGGACATTGATCGGGAGATCGATCAGGTTCGTGTTGTCCGCCAACGCCGGAAGCTCAAATGAGGCTGGTTGTCCTGGACACCAACATCATCGTATCCGCTGGTATCAAGCCGGGGAGCGCCCCTGCGAAGCTCGTCATGGATTGGGTACTGGAAGGACAGATACAAGTGGTCACAAGTCCGTGGGTTGTTAGCGAGTATAGGGAGGTGGTCCGGCGCACCAAGTTCCGTCGCTACGGATTCCCTCCCCACTGGTTGGAATTCCTGATCGAGGAAAGCCTGCGCCTTCCAGACCCAGCAACTTGGGCAAAGCGAGGTCCGGATCCAAAAGATCTGCCATTCCTCGCTCTGGCCCATGTGGCAGGAGCATGGCTTGTGACAGGGAATCTCAAGCATTTTCCGGAGACCGTTAGGAGCGGGGTCACCGTGCTCTCGCCTGCGGAGTACCTCGCACACCTCGGATAAAACTGACCGTAACTTCATGGTATGCGACGTTCCCGATCTGGCGCGCCGCGATGGAGCACACTCGTTCGCAAAAGGAGGCGCGCCGCTTACTTGGTCGCATCCAGCGAGACGATTCATGGGCTCTTGGTGCACGGTGCGCGTTCGGAGATTTAGAGTCATGCCTTTTCGGTAGCGAGCATTTGGACGACGCTGACGACGTCTAGCCAGGAACAATCATGTTGAGGTCGCGGACTGACCCTACCGCTAGTGCCTGTCCAAGTTGAGCTCCGAAACTCGACGCCGATGACATCCTGAATAATCGATCCACAGCCTCTTGGAATCAGCTGACCATACCGGCTGCTCACCTGAGCGAACTATGGTGCAGGCAAGCCTGTCAAGCTATGCGCATTCTTCTTCGGAGCTCTAAGAGCTAACGGAGGTCAGCTCGACTTCAGAGCGTTCCGGGCCTTGGCGGAATGATCGCCCCGAACAACACCGCAATCAATCGCTGCAGAGCAGAGCCCGGCATGTCGCCGGGCTCTGCTTGCTTGTGCTTTCGCTCTGCCCATAACGCCACAGGAGAATGTATGCCAAATCTGAGACTTCGTCACCACAACAACTGCCCGCGTTGTCCTGTCATCGGTGCGGAGGACATTATTGGCGAAGAGTATTACGAGATCCTCGCCCTTCGCTTCGGCGTCCGCATTGCCCGCGAACTCTCAAACCGGCACGATCTCCTTCGTATTGAACCAATCGTTCTGGCTAAGTGGCTCGAACATGTGCGGCTGATCGAGAGTCACATCGACCACATTCCCTTGAATTCAGGTCACGGAATCATGGTGACTCTTCCGGCCGGCTGCGGTATGCCGCTGATGGACGGAAGTCATCGAGCTGCTCGCGCTTTGCGAGAACAAGTTCCTTTCTTCACTGTTGTTCTCGATGAGACGGAGACGCTCCAGCTGTTACGGCGAAGCATGGGTGCTCCCATTGCAGATTATTACTGGAAGCGACTGAAGGCTTCTATCCCACATCCGAATGACAATCAAGGCGACATAGAACGATGAGCAGCTTAATCACTGAAGTCTTCAACAAAGACTTTCGCTGGGAGAGGAGCGACGCTCCTCGATCCATCCTCGATCCCAGCAGGGCTTTTTGCAACCACAAAGAAGTCATTGCAACGCCGCATCGACTTTCGCCGGTGCGGCTTTTTTGATCGCAGTTCTGCGCTGGGTACAGAAACTGTAACATCGAGTCGAGAAAGAGCGGCGATGCCACGCGCTTTCGAGGTCTGTGGAACGCTTCCGAAGCAAGAGCAATAAGCATCATGGGATGTTCTTCTTGAGAGCGCACCCATCATCTCGCCTCCGTAAGCTACAGAAAACAAAAGAAAGTTACGGGTGAGCTTGCACTCTCACCTCATGTGAGGCGAAGATAAGGCGAAGAGAGGATACCTTGGTCGCCGCAAGTTCAATTCGCAGACAAATCGAAGAGGTGCTGGCACATCGGGTGCCCGGAGCGTTGTCACCCCGGCAACGCACCGTTGTTCCGCGTGTCGCATCCGGTGTGCCGGAGATCGACGCACTGCTCGGTGGCGGGTTGCCGGTCGGAGCGATCACCGAGGTGATAGGTTCATCCTGCTCAGGACGAACCTCGTTTGCACTGGCTTTTATCGCAGAGCTTACCTGCGCCAGCCAAACAACGGCATGGATCGATGTTGCGGATGCACTCGATCCCGAGTCAGCCGCCGCCGCAGGCGTGGACCTGAATCGGCAGCTATGGATTCGGTGTGGAAGCGATGGTAAACAGCCTGAAAGAGACCTAGCGCAGCCATCCGATGTGCCTGGCTTGCTTTGCGGAGAGACTCGGAAGAACTCGCCCTCCGGTGGAGGCGGCAGTCCGCACCCGCGCAATGAGGTAAGGCTAACGTCTTTTAAGGAGATTGGAAGCAGCAGGCGACTCAGCTCCTGCCGAAAAATATCGGAGCGATACGACACTCATACTCCGCTCGCCCCTCAACGGAACACGCCACGATGCAAGTTCTCGGGATCCATTTAGCAAATTCAGTCCGCAGAGCCGGCGCTGGCCGATGATGTCCGCGCCTGGCTGCAGAGGCTGCTTGCCATGAAATCAGATGCAAGGCCCCAAGTCTTGCACGAATGCGAGCGCTGCCACGCGACGTTGGCGCCAGACGAATCAGGGCAACGTGTCAACGTGAGTGCAGAGTTTGCGGGCACGTCGGGTCGCTTCGTTGAAGTCATCAGAGACAATGACCGCTGATCCTCATCCAGCGAGATCGAGTGGTACCTGCCTCTCACGGATGCTCGAAGTCAAGTTGCGAACAAAGGCACGAACGAACTCGCTCACCATTCGAGCCTGAGTATCTGATCTACATGCAAGCCGCGTTTCCACGACTAGCCTTCAACCGAGAGGAGAGCGGATGGTGATGCCTTCTCTCGCTACGCGCCAAGCACCCGCCTGAGTGATGACGGCAACTCCCAGCCCACGTGAGACGAATTGCGATGCCTCTTCCGCAGTCGTTACATGGTGAATAGACGTTCCCGGAGCGATGGCCGGCTTCGCTTTCTGTACGAGACTGTCATAAAGATAGGGGTGTACGTGTCAATCAAACAGCACACAAGAACGGCCCGCAAGTTGATTCGCAGTGATTTCTGTTGACCATGAGAGCTCATCCTGGTCAAGCATCACGACGAAAATGGCTTATTGGAGATAGACACAGAGCTGATCCTGAGCGTGTCAGGGATCCCCGTCAGAAACGCGAGATCGAGTGTTCCATTCAACAGATCATGCGAGAGCTCGACGGCGAATTTACTGGTAACTGCGATTTCAAGATTAGGAAAGAAGGGCAGCCGTAATGACAGCAGATTCGTCATGAGAAAGGGGTCTGTATATGGCGACTTCCCGACCTGCAGAACGACTTCTGCATTCTGGTTCGCCGCTCGGGACAAACGGACCGCTCGTTCTCCGTGCTCAAGTGCCAGCTTGGCCTTGGCTGCAAACACCTCTCCCACCGCCGTTGATGCGATCTTCCTGCCTTCCTTCACGAACAGTTCGTAACCGAGCAGCTCATGAAGAGACGCCATCTGTTTGCTTAGCGCTGACTGACCAATGCCGAGCTTCTCAGCCGCACGAGAAAAGTTCATTTCCTCCATTAGCACAACGACCGCTTGGAGGTACTTCTTGTCCGCTCCAGACATGGGCCGCCTCCCAATTGGGCATTGGACACTTCGTACAGCTAATCTGGTCCCCAAGGACTACAAGTGTTCTCTTGCTTGGATTGCAGTGTCAACACCCCCGAGCGAAAGCGTCGAAGTGATGCCCCTTCACACGACAAATACACGGATCAGAGAATGCTCTGAGGTATTCCGGTGTGGAATAGATGCCGGACAAGAATTCACTGGACGGCGATTGGCCTGGCGCTAACACTAAAATGGCGGATTTGAAAAGCAACGGAGGCATTGATGTACGAGACAAATAATCCTGAAAAGAAGCCGTCAGCCCGAGCTCTCCCTCACTCGGATGAACGGATACTTGTCGGTCGTCGAGAAGCCGCCCGAATGCTTTCGATTAGCCAACGCTCGCTGGATTACTTGGTCGCAAGCAAAGAGCTTCATGCTCGCAGAATCGGAGCTCGTGTGCTCATTTCGATTACGGAACTCAGGTGGTATGCCCGGGCAGATCACCCGAAGCCCCTTGCTTCCTGAGCACGGCATCGCGACTGCAATGCTTGGTGCGCAAGGGCTTGTATACCGCGACTATCGCTCTAATTTGTCAACTGCGGTGTCAAGATGTGCGCTCGACAAATGAGCGTATCGTGCCGTCATGCTAGTGGTCTTTTGGCCCATCAGCGTTTGAGCTGTTTTCAGATCGACGCCTGCCATAATCAGCCGTGAACAGAAAGTGTGTCTCAGATCGTGCCATGTGAAATTGGGAACCCTTTCACCCGCTGATGAGAATGGCGACGGTGCCGAACCGGATACAACCAGATACCTTGCCGACGCTAATCGATGTGGTCCTTCTCACATTGACGTGTACCCGACACGAGGCGGACTCGATACACAGCTCCATTTGGCCATCAAGACGCTCACCATCGACCATTTATGCGCAATCCGCGCGACATGCCGTAGAAATGCCCTCCGATGTTCCGGGTACGTTCATCGCTAAGTCGTAGAAGATAATACGTTTCATAAGCCCAAGTTACAACGCAAGCCATTTGAAGCACCGTTCTGGTGGATGACCGATGCTCAAGCTCCTGCTAGGGTGAGGGGTATCAGGTCGGTGTCATCATGCCAAAGGGGCAAAGGCTTGAGACCACTCGCCTTGATACGTGAGAGCACCGTCAAGCTGCGGCCACAGGTTACAGCGAGTCGGAATGCCTCTTCCTCGTCGATGCCCATCGACTTCAAGCCAGAGGCGAAATCGCGCGTGTTTAGCCGTTCGAGAACCTGCGCACTATCCGCCCGTTCACCGTTTCCAAAGACAAGCAACACATGATTGGTCTGCGAACGTACCGAACCGACTTTGCTCGCAGTGGGGAAGCAGATGAGGTTGGAGTGATTTGTAATCGGCAGTCGCCGCGCTGCATCATCGGTCTCAATGAAGAGGGTCTTCGACATCAAAAATCGAGAGAGCTCGGGTTCAGCGGCCAGGATGCAGGCAGCGATAAAGGCAGATGCCTCCATTGCCGAGTCGGCTTTCCAGCGAGTCAGGTTAGCAACGCCGGCACTCATTCCGTTGCAGACTAGCTTCTGAAGTTCCTCACGGCCGGCAAGCAACAGCTCAGTGGAAAGAGCTGGTTTGAAACTCGCGCGGTATTCCTCCCAGAAGTGTTGAACCGTCTGAACTCCAGAGGGTGGGATCAGACCCAGTCGAACTGCAAATGGATAGGCAACAGCAGGATTCTCAGCGAGCCAGATTTCGAGACCAACTGCATCGATGATTCGGACAGTTTTCCATCCATCGTCCTTGCGCTCGCTTTCCCATCCTGCCAAATCAGTGTGCCAGATTCGAGGCGTGACGAACACGAAGCTCTGATCCTTGCGTTCACGATCCGCTGCAGTCAGCTGCTCAGTTCGTTTTTTTGTAGTCTTCAATTGCCTTGGTTTTGTAATTCTTTCCGGCCCAAACTCCCATACGGAGCGACCCGATGGGACATAGAGTGCTCCGTCAAGCACATTGGCGATCCCATCAAACCCATGTGTCTGCGAGGCATGCCGGAGGGAAATCGATACCCTTCAATGCTCGGTGCGGACGCACGTATTAGAGTTGCGACCAACCCAGGCAGATCGGACCTCCCGGATAGGGTGTCGGCCCACTGTTCGAGATGATTGGCAGTAATTAGGTTCACGGATGTCTCTGAGATAGTTCTGATTTGATTCCCCCATGATAGAACTACCAACCGACAAATCAGGCACATGCAAGCCGCTCGGAGGCCTGCTTCTCTCAATCTTGGCAGCCCCAAGTTCGATCACGTTACACACGGCTTCTTCTGGACCTGCAACCAGCACAGAACAGGTGCTCCAACTTAGGCAGAAACCGAAAAACCAACAGCCACTAAAGCAGCCACTAGACAATTTGGCCCCTCAGAAATCGAGGAGACCACCTACTTATAATCCTTTAGAATCTTATGGTGCCGGGAGGGGGGGTCGAACCCCCACGAGGTTGCCCTCGGCGGATTTTGAGTCCCTATCCCCCTACTCTCTTACTATTGAATCTGCAATGTTTACAGTGACTTAGCGGACTTGATAATGCGGTTCCATGCGGTTCCGCGAGGGACTGTTCTGGATGTTTGGGCACAGTTTTGGGCACAGTTTTTGACTCACAAACGCAGCGGACTTTCGGCGGACTTTAATCATCCTGTAACAATACAGAGTTGCCCTCGCGGTTTCGAGCGAATGACTTATCGCAACATGTACCTTTGAACAAATGAGAAGAATACATTCTTCTCATGATGGGAAATCATCCGAAGCGGAGTCGACTGTCAAGGCCGCGCAGCTCCGCGTCGGCGGCCGGAGCGCAGCGGAGAGTCTTTACAGACGCCGGAGCGGAGGGTACGCTACGGCGGCGGCTAGTTCTCCAGCCCTCGGGGGGATTGAATATCCGACATGCCGACTTTTGGCAATCTGGATTCCTTCGATTGTCGATTAGTGACTCGGCGATTCGTCGCTAATCCAGAAATATTCCTGACGGGAAGCACGTTTATCGGGACTCACAAACTTCAGAGCAAATCCATAGGCGTAACCCCGCTTCTCCGCTCCGTTTACCGCTTGCGCTTGACACGTTTGTCCGCGCGAGTCTGAATTTCGTGCGCCTTAGCGATGGCTCCGAGCAGACCGGGATAGTGGCGGTCCACCTCGGCGCAACGGGAGGTGTTAAACATTTCTACGCCTCTGCGTTCACTGTAGATCAGGCCGGCTTCGCGAAGGACCTTAAGATGCTGTGACAGTGTGGATTTGGGAATCTCTCGGTCGCCGACCGTCAGGAAGGTCGAGCAGTTCTCCTCGCAGCCCTTCACGATGTCGGCGTAGATGGCCACGCGCACCTGGTCCGAGAGC